>Ga0118677_10000058_pt1 | contig 201988 bp, 185 predicted proteins | sample AliMusrvi5mmetaG_FD_86154 | JGI IMG/M metagenome (GOLD analysis project Ga0118677, IMG submission 86154) | reverse complement strand
TTCACGCTCGGCCTCTTTCTGGGCATCTTGCTTGAGCCGTTGCCCCCGCATCTTGTTGGAATACCAGCCGTAATAACGAACTAACTGAAAGCTCTTGTCAGGTATATGCTGGGTGATGGCCAGACGCTTCTGAAGCTCTTCGCCGGACAGCTTGGACACACCACTCCCATTGGGAAGCAGTTCAATGGCAGTGAGTGTGGTGAGGAAGGTCATGCGGGACTGAGAAAAGGGAAGTTATCCACTAGCCCATGGTTCAGACGAGCAGGAATGGATGTGTCCTCATGGGTAGATCCACACAAAGGTAAGCGCCCCAACAAGACACTGTGCCGCCTAGGTCAAAATACTATATTGCAATCTTATGCGTCGCTTTTAGGTTTCCCCATGCCAAAAAAACGCGACGGGATCATGACAGTCCGCATTCCCACGGACGAAAAAGACGTACTTCAGGCCATTGCTGACAAAGCCGATGTCACCCTGAGTGATGTGGTGGTCAGGGCAGTCCGGGACTTCATCGAGGCCAATCCGATTCCTAAGGGGAAGGCTAAGAAGTAGGAAAGGGTCTGACAGCTAAAGAAAAAGCCGCCCCTACGGCCTTTTCTCCGCACCTGCCACCTCAGCAGCAAGCACTTGCACCTCTTTAGATCAAGGTGCTATCCCCCAAATTACCCTTTGATCGTCTTCCCAAGAGATGGGTGGCGACGAACCAGGTCATCGGCATTGATCCTGAGACTGGATTCCAATCTCTGAATCGCATCCTCGGCAACTCTGCTGAATGGGTGGTTGGGTCTGAGCACCTTCGCCCTGTTCAGGAGGTGCCTTTTTAGAGCGGCCCTATTGACAAGACTGCTCATTCCTAGTTCCTCCCCATCAAGGCACCTGTTTCCGTGTCGAAGAGGCCGTAGAGAGCCTCACCCCTGCGGAGTGCAGTATGGGGATTGACCTGCTTGTGGACCTCCGTGAAGGCATTGAACAAGCTCCAGGTAGTCCTTGGTAGGAAAGCCTCGTGACTTGGTTCACGCCATTCACGCAACACCTCAGGTACTTGGGTCGTTGTAACCACCCCGGCATCCAGGGATCGGATCACCACGTCATGGGCACGGGCATCATCGATCTCCACTTCCTTGTAGCGCTCTATACGCTGATCCAACTGAATGAGCCTGTCACCTAGCTGACCCACCGCGCGGGCAGTCAGTTGGTGAAGATCCCTCATGGCCCAACGGGTATGCTTGCGGCTTATGACGATGCCCTCGGCACTCGAAAAGGCCAAGTTGTCACAGACAAAGACTCTCGTACCGGCAACAAGTCCAGCTGGGAAGGTTTTGTCATGACTATTCCTTACCCCCACGACCCATGAGAAGTCCGTGATAGATCTCCCTGGCACCGTGATGTTGATTACTCCAAAATAGCGCGAGCCGTCATGAGTGAGGCTGTGCGCTGATTCGGTGATGGTGAACCCGCAACCCTCCAACTGATCCTCTACTTCTGAGAGAACCGTGCTGTGGGCAATGGGATACCAGCTCTGGGTGCGATCCGGTGTGGGAACGCTCCAGAGTTGCTGACGACTGACGATTTCTGCGCCGCAATGAAGCAGCATCCCTTTCGGGGGTTTTTGAGCCACTGGGGGCTCGTTCAATATGATATTCATGTTGATGTTGTTGTTTGGTTGAAAGCAAAAGGGCCGGCAGTCATTAAGCCACCAGCCCCTTCACTCAGTTGTTGTTATGGGATTGCTCCCGTTGTTTTTTACTCTCGCTCTAAATCATCCACGTCATCCTGGCAGCATTGACAGCGCCAGATACTCAGGTGGAGATCTACGAGGTTTGCTTTGACGATGTAGATACGCTCTCCATCGATGATTTCCTGACCACTGGTTCTGCATCTGCAGTCACAGCAGTAGAAGCTCATCTCAGCTGTGACACCCCTTGATGAAAGGATGGTGCTCATGCTGCCACGAGTTCATCTGACCGCTTCCACTTGAGTTGATCCACCGAGCAGTCTTTTAACTCAAGATCGTCTCTCACCCCCAGATAGACTGGTTGGAAGAGCGATCCTGACTCAGGGAAAGCGTAGAGGTAACGGCATTCAATGATTTCACCGATACCTGGAATATCACTGCCCACGGGGATTGTGACGTTCCCGCAAGAGAGCATCCTTTCACCATCGAGGACTCCTATCTTGACTGACCTCTTTCCATTCAGGCTTGTGACAACCACCGAGGCAGTTTCCACAAACTTGAACTTCCGCTGCGCTCCTCCTGAATTTGGCCGTCCAGGAATGTAAGGGGCAGTCATGTCTTTGAAGACGACACCTTCAAGGTTGTCCTCTCTGGATCGTTCCAAGAAACGGCGCTTTACTGCTTCCCCTGTGTAGCTTGCCACAAGACTGATGCTCTGTGCCTGCCTACTTGCTACGAGGTTGAAGAGCGCTACCAATCTCCTACGCAGAGGTTGAGCACGATAACTCCCTTCATGCTCTATCAGGTCGAAGGTGTGGTACTGATCGCCAATCAGTTCACCATCAATGAGCCAATCACCCGATAGGGCTAGGGCATCTGTAATGATGTTTTGAGGCAAACCACAGGCGATTCCTCTCCTGTTGATGCCGGTAATGGTCTCACCCTCCTTCCGGAGCATGAGCCGCTTGCCGTCCATCTTTGGCTGCATGAGGTACCTGTCATCCTCTAGCAAGACATCCACATCCTCCTCATCAACTGCATTGAGCAATTGAGGCAGGATGCCCGTTGATTCCGGGACTGCCACGGTATGCGAACCAATTGGTCTGCCCATCTCGCGGTAGCCCTTCTTCATCTTTTCAGAGATCAGGCGATCCCAGATTCTCATGGCTTCTGCCTTGGGTACCGGTTGGATGGTTTTCTTACCTGTAGTGAGGGCATTACCCCTTCTCCCATAACCAAAGTGAACCTCGAAGAGCCCACCAACATCTACAAGAGATGCCTGGTAGATCTTGTCGCTTGAGCCTTCCCGATAATAGAGCGTGATCATAGCGCACCTCCTCGGCACTCTTGGAAATATTCACAGCTGGAACATTGGAGTCCTGGCGATGGGACATAATCCTCACGCTCCACTCCTTGCATGAATGACTCAATACTCCTGAACAGCCTGCTTCTCTGCTTCTCTGTGACTGCCTTATGCGTGGTGACGATCAACTTCGGCACCTTGGTTTTAATAAGATGATGAAGCTCGAAGCCCTTTTCACGCTCACCTGTTGCCTCACGATAAAGCTCGGCGTAACAAGTAAGCTGGGTTTCGTTTCTGTGGAGAACATGAGCTGCCGAGGGAGTTGTTGCAGATGTTTTAAAATCCACAATCAACCCTCCTGGACGGATGAGATCTATGACTCCCCTTAAAACGGGAAGGCCATGACTACCGAGATCACATTCCACCGAGACTTCCACCGCGAGGGGCTTTTCATCAGGAGGAATGGGAGTTTCTTGCAAATAGTGATTCACAAGATTCCATGCCTTTTGCCGCTCGGTCTCCTCGTCTGCTCCATCCTCCCAACTGACTGCTTGATCATGTTCCTGAGACCCTGCCCACCAACCATCAAAGGACTCCCGGAGATTTTCACTGGTGACTGCTTCTCCCCTCCATCTCCGGTTACTCCATTCCTGCAAAGAGTGATGAACTGACTTGCCTACATGGAGTGCTGGTGATGTTGGTTTGCTGATCTTCTCCACGTACCGGAAGAAGAACTTGAGTCTGCATGAATGAAACAGGTTGAGCCGTGATGCAGAGACGGGTTCATCCAAGATGCCTCCCACTTTCTGCTTCGGCGTTTCTATCAGGGCGATCATTTTCCAGACCTCCCATTGAATCTTGCTGGAGTTGTTCCCCTGCGATTCTTTCCTCCGTGCTGCTCAATGAGTCTGTCGATGAGACCGCTGGCTTGGATTTTGTTGAGTCCCGAGACTTCACTGCTACCGAACATTTCAAGACTCAGGCTTTGGAGATCACCCTTTTGTAGGTTGTGATCCTCCATGAGCTTGAGAATGAGATCCCGCTGCTTGTCACTGCACTTCCAAGCCCCGTTGTTGTTGGTTCCATTTGCTTGAGGAACGGTATTGCGCTGAAGGACGGGCCACTCCTCTTTCTTTGGTGGGGCTTCGGTTCCAAGCTCCCTGTTGACCGAATCGTTGAGCAGTTCGTAGAGCCTGTGACTTTCCTCCTGCACTTGATCGAGCTTGCTGACCTCCGATTGTACGGTCAGGGAATAACCTGCTGATCCGTAATTTGCCTGGCCTACCTTTTTTGAGACCGAGGCTGTGATGATAACTGGCATATGTGTTGTGTGTTTTGCGGCCAAGCACGAAAAAACCCGCCATTGAAGACGGGTTTACTGTGCTGGACCTTTGTTGATGTTGGAAAAGGAGGCGAGCCTTAGGCGAGTGAATCAGGGCGGCGCCACCCCTTTATTACTCAATCATTATCGACTTCAGCAGCAATTGACGTAGCTGCAGCGGCCAAGATAGCGACGAGTACTTTAATCCATCCTTCCATGTGACTCACCTCCTTCCGAAACATGAAAAATTGACCTCTTACGGGCCAATCCTTCGTTTCATGGGATTATACCCGTTTATTGAGTCTGACGGGGGAGGGGGGCGTCCCATTACCCCAAGGCATCCGCGCTGTCACCACAGATTTCCGAGGTGGCTCATCGGGGCTCAGGACCGCCAACTCAATAGAGAGGAAAGCCGGTTGAGTCACCAGATCCGTGCAGGGAAAAAGTGAATCGGCAAAGTTGCAATACAAGCAACCTATCCGTGTGCAATTCCACCCCTGATAACAGGGACCGAATAATCACGCTATTTTCCACAAGTTGAAATTCCGAACGGAAGGTAAGCTGGGCAGAACCGAAAAGAGGCTGTGAGAATCGGTACTATTCCGATCCATGCCCAAATAGGACCGCCTGTTAGTGCCCAAATGATCAGGCCGATGCCAACAACGAAGCGAAGGATACGGTCAGCAGTTCCAATGTTTATTTTCATAATTCAGGTTTGATGGGTGTGGGTTTATTTGAGTGATCAAGTGGATGAGATGTTTTCTTCTAGCTAATCTCAAATGAAGAATGAAGGGGTTGTGGCGGCTGAATCCAGCATATCAGCCACTCCGCCGATCTCGACTCCATCCTCCAGTTCCTCAATGGTGATCCCCATGGCCTCCATACTCATGGAACAGGCGATAAGTCGCACGCCGAGTTCACGAGCCTGATTCATCAAATCTGGAAGATTTGGGAGATTTTTTGAACCCATCCGATACTTCATCATCTTGGTTCCCATCCCGGCCATGTGCATGTTTGAGAGAGGTAATGCATCCGGACCGCAGGGAAGCATCATGCCGAACATTTTTCCCATTAGGTCTTTTTCAACATGCGGTGCAGGGAATTTGCGGATCGCATTTAGTCCCCAGAAAGTGAAGAAAATCGTGGTTTTTCCACCCATTGCAGCAGCACCGGTTGCGATCACAAAAGCAGCTAGAGCCTTGTCCAGCTCACCACTGAAGCAGATGATCGTAGCACCACTTCGAGGTGTCGAAGCACCATCTTGCGATGGTCTCGATGAGACTGCTGTCTTCTTTGATTCTGAAGCAGTTCCACCAATTTTGCGTACTGTTGCTGAGATGATGCCCTTCTCCTTTTCCATGCCAAGCAACTCATGACCCTGAGCCTTGCAGAATGCCTGCACATCGCGGGCAAATCCTGGATCAGAGGCCTTGATGATCAATGTTGAACCAGCCGGCAGATCGTTTAGTGCTGCACTCATCTTTGTAAGCGGTCCCGGACAAGAAAGGCCCGTGACATCAAGAACTTTTGCCCCATCAGCAGGCATGGATGGAAGTGGTTCAGGCAGGTGAGGTAGATCACTGGCCCCTTTGATCATCCTCCAGCCCCCCATAACGGATCGGACATCAAATCCGTTCTGTTCAAGAACGCGTGCGGCAAAATAGGAAGTCTTGCCCATGGCGCAAATCGTTGTGACAGGTTGGTTCCTATCAAGTTGGGAGAGGCGGGTGCGTAGTTCTCCAAAAGGGATGTTGAGTGCCCCGGGGATGGGATCGGTTTCAGCAAGCATCTGCGGACGAACATCGAGCAATTGTGTGGAGCCATTCTCAGGGAGTTCCCTGACAGTGGAAACTAGACCTTTGCGTTGATTTTGCGCAGCAAAACCAACCGTGTTGATAACATCTCGTGCACTGCCAAATGGAGGAGCATAAACAAGTTCCAGATGGACAAGATCCTCGACTGACATTTTCGCCGTGACCGCAGTAGCCAGCACATCAACCCTCTTATCGACTCCTTCTGCGCCTACAGCCTGTCCACCAAGCAATCGTCCCGTTTTCTTTTCCCAGAGCACCTTAATCGTGACGGGTACGGCTCCTGGGTAATATCCCGCATGATTCATGTCGGTTATTGTGGCCGTTTCATACTCAACACCTTCCTCCCGCAGTTTTTTTTCAGTCCATCCTGTCGTCCCGCAGGTAGCGTCAAAAACCCGTACAATGGATGAACCGAGGTGACCCGGGTAGGGCGATGCATTTTCTCCAAGAATGATGTGATCGGCAACAATTCGCCCCTGCCTGTTGGCTGGGCCCCCCAACGGTAAATTCATGGGTTTTCCCAAAACTCGATCGAACGACTCGATGGCATCACCTGCCGCATAGATGTCGGGGTCTCCAGTCTGCATCCACTTATTGACCACGATCGCCCCGTGCTTCCCAATCTCCAGTCCTGCATCTTTTGCCAGATGCGAATCGGGACGAACACCAATAGAGAGAATGACCATGTCGGCGCTCAGAGAAGTGCCGCTCTTGAGTCGCGCAGTGATGCGTTCTGGTCCCGGATCAAATCCCGCAAGGGCATCACCCAACAGAAGGCGAACACCATTGGCTTCAAGCTCAGCTTTCGCAGGCTCTGTCATTTCAGGATCCATTTGTGGCAATACCTGGGACTCCATTTCGACCAGCGTGACATCCTTGCCCTTGTGAATGAGCTGCTCTGCCATTTCCAGTCCGATAAAGCCCGCACCCACGATCAAAATACTTCGGGCTTTTGTTGAGGCAGCGTGAATGCGATCCATATCCTGCAGATTTCGCAGGGTCATAACCCGAGGGTCATCTATCCCAGGAAGGGGGGGGCGAAGCGGTGATGCTCCCGGGGTAAGCACGAGCTTGTCGTAGGGTAATAATTCCTCGTTTAGAGTCTGCAGATGCCGGATAACGATTTTTTTCCTTTCGCGGTCAATATGAACAGCCTCTGTATTCACACAAACCGAGAGTGAGAGTAGTTGCGAAAGGGATACAGGTGTCTGGAGGGCCAGACGCGACCGGTCGGTGATTTCTCCACCTATGTAGTAAGGAAGACCACAATTGGCAAAGGAGACATCTGGGCCACGTTCAATGAGGGTGATGTGTGCTGATTCGGAGAGACGCCTCAAACGAGCAGCACATGATGCCCCAGCGGCCACGCCGCCTACAATGACAACTCTCAAGGGTTGTGTAGTGGTGTTCATTTCGAACAGCACCCTCCAGATTTACTGTCATTGCAGCAGGAAGCTCCAACGCCAAATTGCTTCAAAATGGTTTCCAGTGGGCAGAAGTTGGTGATTGAGGATTGAAGGAGGTTTAAGCCTACAAATGCTGTGAGCCAAAGCCAGTTTGGGCTGTAGTAATGAGCCAGAGCGAGGCTCACGAGGATAACAACGCCTGCAAAGGCGCGAATGATGCGTTCCATGGTTGTTGTGTGTTTGGTTGTTGTATTTTTTCAGTGAATATTCGCAGAGATCATCGCCCCTAGAATCATCCCGTAAATGGTGCTGATGTAGGGATTGCTGGTCAGGGGACAGGTGCCACTAGAACAGCCGATGAATTTGTAATAGGAAAAGCCGAGGACTCCTCCGGCTAGGACTCCGATGATGATTCTCAAGGTCATAAAGTGTGTGTGGGTTGGTTTTCTCTCAATCAGTGTGAACCAGTATCGCTCGTGATCATTTTGGCGCGTCCCAAAGAACCCATGTTAAAAACATGTGAATATCCCATGGCCTTGAATTTGCCTGTCGCCATCCCGCTACGGGTTCCACTCAGGCAATGAAGAAGGAGAACTTGGTTTTTGTCCTTCACCATTTGTGGAAGCCGATTTGCTTCACCAAGCGGGATATTGACTGCATTGGGCAGATGATCTGCCTGGAATTCACCTGCACTTCGTACATCAACTACGATGGCTCCCTCACGAAGATATTTGCGGGCCACATCCACTGAGATGAGTGACATGCGCTTCCAGAGGATGACTGCGGTAATTGCGACGATGAAGACGGTAAGTGCTTTCCAATCCATGGGGTGTTCATTGTTGAGGGCGTCTGCCCATTGGTTGCTTTTTTGAGTTTGAGAGATTTATGCGGAGAGACTTTTTCGGCTGTAAGCCATGAGATAAAGGACCGGAACAGCCATACGGCTGATGAGCAGGGAGGCGATTTCACCGGCCATCAGGGAAATAGCGAGCCCTTGGAAGATAGGATCAGAGAGAATGACTGCTCCCCCGACCACAACGGCCATGGCCGTCAGCATCATGGGACGAAACCTGACAGCACCGGCATCAACGACTGCCTCCGCAAGTGGCATTCCTTCCCTCACCCGTTGCTCGATGAAATCGACCAGAATAATGGAGTTGCGAATCACAATGCCCGCACCCGCCATAAAGCCAATCATCGACGGGGCAGTGAAGAAGGCCCCCATGAGTCCGTGTGCCGGAAGTATTCCTACGAGTGAAAATGGAATGGCAGCCATCACGATGAGAGGGGTGAGGAAGGAACGAAACCATCCGACCATGAGGATATAGATCAGAATCAGGACAACCCCAAAGGCTGCACTCAGATCGCGAAAGACCTCGATGGTGATATGCCACTCACCATCCCACTTGATCGCTGGTTGTGCGTCGGAAACTGGAAGAGTGGCATTGTAAATTGGCAAGGGTGAGCCATCCCCTCCGAACTTTCGTGTGTCGAGTTTCTCCAGTTCCTTGTTCATGGCCAGAATCGCATAGACAGGACTTTCGATGGACCCGGCCACATCCCCCACCACATAGGTCACAGGCATCAGATTCTTGTGGTAGATGCTTTTCTCGATCGTGGACTTTTCGAGATGAACCAACTCTCGCAGTGGGACAAGTGGAGGCGTGGAGGAACTGCCGGGCTCGGGAAGTGCATTGGCATCACCCGAGCGAACCCGCAGGGAGAGTAGCTCCTCAGGAGTGGTTCTCAGAGAGCGGGGAAGTTGGAGGACAATCTCCACATCCTCCTTTTCCTTCGGGATATGAAGCAGATCAACCGATTCGCCGCCGACGGCCAGTTTCAGTGTTCTGGAAATTGTCTCGGCAGTAACTCCATGAAGGGCCGCCTTCTCCTTATCGATGACGAACCTGACCTTGGGTTGGTCCGATTCGATATACCAATCGACATCAACAACACCAGGCGACTTCTTGTAGATTGCTATGATTTCATTGGCCAGTCTCAGCCGATCTTCTTCGCTGGGTCCATAGATTTCCGTAACAAGGGTTTGAAGCACAGGTGGTCCCGGAGGAACTTCTGCCATGGCACATCGTGCTCCATATTTTTCAGCAACAGCAGCCACCTTGGGACGCAGAATCTTGGCAATGTCATGACTCTGAAGCCGTCGTTCATCCTTAGGCTTTAAGTTGACCTGGATGTCGGCAACATTGGGTCCCTTTCTGGTGAAATAATGTCTGACCAGTCCGTTAAAATTAAAAGGTGAAGCCGTTCCTGCATAGATCTGGTAATCGGTGACATTGGCATCGGGGGCAATCGCTGAGGAGATCTCGCGACAAGCCTGGGCTGTCCGCTCCAAGGAACTCCCCTCCGGCATGTTGAGGATGATCTGAAACTCGCTCTTGTTGTCAAAAGGGAGCATCTTCACTTTCACCCAACCGATACCCACCGTTGCCATCGCGGCAAGCAACAGAAGACAAATGGCCCCCAGAAATTCCAACCGCTTCTTCTTGTTTGTGATCAGTGCTCCCATGTAACGCCGATAAAGACGGGTGAAGAAGTCCTCGTTCTTCCCACCTGAATTTGCGTGACTCTCCAATCTCTTCATACCTTGCAACCAAGGCAGAACCCGAACGGATGCCCATGGAGTGACGATAAAGGCTATCAGTAGCGAGAAGACCATCGCCGCACTCGCCCCAACCGGGATGGGGCGCATGTAGGGCCCCATCAATCCTCCGACAAAAGCCATCGGAAGAATCGCAAAGACAACGGCAAATGTAGCCAAAATGGTAGGGTTACCGACCTCTGCCACAGCGGCGACTGCCACCTCCTTCAGCGAAAAAGCTGATGACTTTGGAAGATGAAAATGACGGACGATATTCTCCACCACCACGATGGCGTCATCCACGAGAATGCCAATACTGAAGATCAGGGCAAAGAGAGTGATCCGATTCAAGGTGAACCCCAGCATGTAGAAGACGAGCAGAGTGAGTGCCAGAGTGGTAGGAATGGCGATGGCCACGACGATGGATTCCCTCCAACCGAGCGTGAAGAGTATCAGCAGTGAAACGCTGACTACCGCGATGGCCATGTGAAACAAAAGTTCGTTCGATTTATCCGCTGCGGTCTTCCCGTAGTTCCGAGTGATGGTTAGCTCCACATCGGAGGGGATGACTGTTCCCTTAAGCAGATCGATCTTGTGAAGAACTTTGTTTCCAATGTCGGTTGCATTGGCACCTGGACGCTTTGCGACACTGATCGTCACAGCAGGCTCGTTGCCGACTAAAGCATCCGCCCCTCCTCTACCATGAAGGAGATATTGGGTTGGCTCCTCGGTGCCATCCGTGACATCGGCAATCTCTCGTAGGTAGACAGGCTTCCCCGCAGAAACCCCGACAACAATATCCCCGACCTCAGTTGCCGTTTTCAGGTAACCACCTGTTTCAATGGCAATTTCCGCTCCCGCCTTGGTGAGTGATCCCGACGAATACTGCCGGTTGGCTTGTTGCAGCATCGGTATGATTCCAGCGGGAGTCAGACTGCGGCTGGCGAGTCTCACCGGATCAAGGAGCACACGCACCTGTCGTTTGGCTCCCCCAATAATCAGGGTCTCACCAACCATTGGCACCTGCGTGATCGAGTCCTCAATCTGGGCTGCCAGTCGGCGTAGGGTCAGATGATCGTAGACCTTACTATGAAGGGTGACGGCCAGAATCGGCACATCATCAATCGTCTTCATCTTCACTAGAGGCACGCCAACTCCCGCAGGAATACGGTCGAAGTTCGAACGAAGCTTCTCCGTGAGACGCACTAGGCATTCATCAGGGTTCTGGCCCACCTTGAATCGGACAACCATACTGCTCTCACCGGTGCTGGATGTTGAGTAAATATATTCAACCCCGGGAATCTCCCAGAGCAGCTTTTCCATGGGGCGGGTGGCTCGTTCCTCCACCTCCTTGGCAGTGAATCCTGGCATCTGGGCGATGACATCAACCATCGGCACCTTGATCTGAGGCTCTTCCTCCCTTGGAAGCATCAAGATGGCAAAAAGCCCAAGCAGCAGGGAGCCGACAACAATGAGAGGCGTCAGCTTGGAGTCAATGAAGGCCGAAGCAATGCGCCCTGCAATGCCAGCATGATCTTCCTGTGGGGTGCCACTCATGGAGCGATCTGAACAGGCTGACCATCCCTCAGGGACTGAGCATTCTCATGGATGACTTGATCCCCTTTGGAAACGCCTGAAAGGATTTCAACCTCGTCGCCGTAGCGTTTGCCGCTCTTCACGAGTCTCAGCCGCGCCCGTCCCTGATGCTCATAGATGAAAACCATCTCCATCTGCCCGCGTTGAATCAGGGCAGATGCAGGAACACTGACAGAAACAAACTCTCCCACAGGAAAAAGAGCTCTGCCGAACTGTCCTGCCCGCAGTCCCTTGGCAATGGGAAAATCAATTCTCGCAAGAAAGGTGCGGCTGTTGGGATCTGCTGTCGGTGATATCTCGCTGACCGTACCATGAATTCTCGAACCCAGGGAAGTGATCACGATTTCGACTGCTTCGCCCGTGTGAACCTGATCGATGATAGCCTCGGGAACATCGGCCTCGAATCTCAGGTTTTCGGGATTTTCGATTTGAAGTAGAGGTTTTCCTGGTGCGGCAAAATCCCCCACATCGGCAATCTTCCTGGTAATGACTCCGTCAAATGGAGCTTTCACCTGCACATAACCGAGCATCGTTTCCGCCTCCTTTACCGCCGCTTCCGCAATCCGGTAGCGCCCCTCTGCCGCATCGTACTCCTGATGCGAGGTCACTTGCTTCTGAAGTAGTTCCCCTGCCCGTTTAAAGTCGCGCGAAGCCTGATCTCTGTTTGCAATGGCTCTGTCATACTGAGCCTTCACCTCGAGGGCATCGATTTCTGCAAGGATCTGATCCTTGGTGACATGCTGTCCAAGATCGACAAGCATCTGAGAAACTCGCCCCGAAACCTTTGCCTCGACGGTAGCGCTGCTTTTGGCACGGACAGAGCCAACGACTTCCTCCACCACTGGACGAATTTTTTCCTCAATGGTCTGCACCCGTACAGAAGCACCCTGATTCTTTTCCGTGGATCCCTCGCTTTCTGATTTTTTACAGGAAACCAGACTTCCTAAAGCGAGTGTAAAGGCCACGAAATGCGTGGCGATTGAGAGCGGTTTCATAGACGGCATGAGGAACGACCTGTTTTTTTGTTCCAAGGCAACTTGGAGAGTAGAAGCATCATGGGGCACCAACCGGTAATTCCTGAAAAGATCAGCAAAATTCCACCGCAACCGGCTAAGAGATACCATGCCGGATGAATCAAGTACCCCAGAATGGCTCCTAGAATCGTAACTGCTCCGGTAGCAATCCACGACTGGTGCTTGAGCGATAATTGTTCGGGTGGGGTGATGACAGGTAGCCCTTTATCGATCCAATTCTGAATTCCTCCCTCAATGACTAAAACATTTTCATGGCCTGCGGCAGTGAGGACTTCTGCGGCTTTCATCGCACGCTTCCCACCTGCGCAGAGGACATAACAGGGTTCTCCGTTTTTTCGTAGCACCTGAATTGCAGTTGGGTTCAGAGAATCGAGAGTGTGTAGAAGCGATCCTGAAATATGGCACTCATGGTATTCCTCACCGGTTCGTACATCCAGAATCATAGCCCGGAAGCAATTCGCATAGGCATCAAACGGGGAGATGAGATTGTGGTTCATTGCTAGGTTTTGCTTGCAAGGTAATCACTATAACGCTATATGTCAATATAGTAATGATAAAAACATCCACTACAAAACACGCAGTAATGACAGAAGGGCAGATCGAATCAGCCGCACAGCTCTTCACCGCCCTTTCTGAGCCTGCGCGACTGAAGATGATTCAAGCTCTAATGGATTCCGATCTGACGGTCACCGAGCTCATCGAGATTACAGGGTTCAAACAGGCAAATGTGAGCGGTCACCTTGCGTTACTTCTCAGGACAGGACTGGTGAAGCGATCCAAAGAAGGAACATATGCCAGATACAGTCTCACTGACCCTTTCCTTAAGGAACTGTGTGCCTTGGTTTGTGGAAATATTGAACGCCAAGCTCTAAACCGGCTTGACTCCTTAAAAGGCTAATAGCTCCTTCAAAAGTAAAAAGGAGTGTGAGAATTGGATCCAGATAATCAGCTCGATCTACTCAGCGAAGGTAAAGATTTTGCCATCGGCAAATACGATGGCTCAGTCTCAAATCCAGAGGGATGATCCGTCTATTAATCTGAGAAGTAGAGGATGCCTCTCATTTAACGGACTCCAAAACGGTCACTAAAAATGTAGTGGAGGGGTAGGTGATTCCTCGGACACCACGGTCACTCGGAAATCGGTAAAAACTGCTCCCTGATACCCAGTTTGCTCCATCCGCGGGTAACTTTTTCTCCGTTGGGTAGGTCGTTACGCATTTTGGCCCCATATTTCAGCTTCAACTCAGTCACAAACTCCCGTTGAAACTCCGGGCGTGCGAGTGGGAGGACATTGTGGGTGCTGCAATACCTGGTGTAAGCCGTGAATGCCTCCCTGAGCGCCAAAGACTGTCCCTCCTGCTGTGTGATGGCCTCCTGAGCAAAGTGTCGGCAGCTCTCTCTTGGTGTAAATTCCTCCCTCACTCCGTTGATGACTCTCTCGTGTGTGTCCCAGTACGATGGTTCAACTTCCAGAATGACTTTTGCGGCACTTACAACCTTCTTGCTGTGATCCCTGAGGCCGAGAAGCGTGTTACGTGTTGATGCAGACTCTTCTTCAGCGGCCTTACCGATGATGATTTTAAACAGGATCTCTACGCGCTCTCTGGTCGTCCTGCAGAAGCCACCCACAGCGTAGTCGTTGTACCAAAACGACCCATCCTCTCGGCTGTAGACCAGGGCAAAGGGCAGTTCCCCCAATGCAGCACCGAGCATCTCGTAGTTTACAGCTCCATTGGAGAGGAGTGGAGGACCGTAGAGCTCCAAGGCACGAGGCGCGTTCTTCACCCACCATACATTCATCGATGCTTCTTCGCCTTTCTGTCTATCCCCCAGCGTTTGAAAAGCTCGTCGCCTGTGGGAAGGTCTGCCCCGAAAGCACGCAGGGCCCCCAGGAGGGCTTCATGCTGTTCGTGTTCAGCACGGAGGAGGGCCTCTTCAGCTTGCTTGCGTTCCCAAGCAGCCTCATGTGAGGACTTTCCAGCCATAAAATCATTAAAACTCATGGATATAATGTATCATTAATGGAAATTATATCCAACCTTAAAATATTTGTTAGTTTAACAGGTTTAACAGGTTTAACAGGTTTAACAGGTTTAACAGGTTTAAAAATGATAATATCCACCGAAAAAACCTATTTATTCAGTTTTTATAGCAAGATAGCGACATTATAAACCTGTTAAACCTTATAAACCTAACCTACCCTTACAATCACTGGGCTTGGCCTCCCGCCAGAAGCACCCGTGGGAGGTGTCCTCAATTGGATTCTAAGCGGATACTCGGCGACTAAGCGGTTGATTTCCTCATCTGTGATCCCGTGGTTATTTTTTAGCCGGGAGACCTTCACTTGACCACCCATCCCTCCACACAATTGTATTATCTTTTCCAGTTTACCAAGCCTGAGTTCATCGCGGAGCGGAGCGGTGATGTTGACGAACTGGCTAAAGCTGTAACGCGCGATGGCTACACCGCGTTCGGCATGATCAGGTTGGAGGATTGTTGGAACCTCCCTCCTGCTCGTGGCGTCGGCTACGCACTGACCAAGGGCAATACGGATAGCGACTTCGCGGGCGCGCCCAAGATCACCGCGTTGATCGCGATACAGCCCGTTGCGGAGTGTAACCATGTTGTTGTGGAACTCTCGGAAGACCTCAACAGCCTCCGGATGACAGGTGATCGTCGTCACGTTCTGATCTCTCTTCCCCAAGATCCCCCGAACGAGTGAATTCCAGTTCTCCGTGAGTTCGTGAGGGATGGATCGGACGACGCCATCGTCATAAGGAACTACGTTTTGGGGACATGTGGCATAGAGGAAACGCGCCGCAAGCCCTCGCTCAATGGCCTGCTGGTTCGACAGCAACTCACGTAGCAGCAGGGGCTGAACGTACCACAAAGTCGCGATGCATGGTTTCTCTAGATGATTATTACCGCGACCCACACGCGATTCCGAAAACGGTTCGACGCTGAATCCCGAAAGCATGAGGTCAATGTCGGTACCCCCGTCACTCGTGTATCTGCCCAACGCGACTTTCACTGAATCACCCGCCTCAGGACTGAACAGCATCATCTGCTCTTCGTTCCGTACCAATAATTCCACCAGGGCTGCTCCCGTGGAGCTCCCGGAGTAAAGGGCGGGCGGGTATCTGAGCTCGCGCTCAATTGACTCCATCTCCCGCTGAAGTTGAACCAGTATTTCTGGCTGTGGGGGCTCTTCCTTGGCCTTAAAGAAGATATCCAGCTGGTTTTTTATCTGCCTGTGGCGAACTCTCAAGGTAGGCAGAGTGTTGTCGCGATAGTTCTTCTGTAGCTCGCTGTTGGCATCAATCAACGGCTTCATCAGAATAGTCGATACAGTCCCTTTTCCGCCGGAGCGCTCCACCCCAACAAGAGTGAAGGTGTTGCCGGTGGTGGTTAATCCGGGCACTCCACCTTCCGCCAGAAATGAGCGCCCCATAGCGCCAGACAGGACGGCACAGCTTGTCAGCCCCACAACACCCGGATCCTGGCCGAACGTGGTGATGATCGCCTCAACCAGTGGACGTTGAACCTCATTCAATGACCCAATCGGGAAGGGTAGGGGGCGGCTTGGCTGATCCTGCTCTGGTGGATCCTGGGGGGTATCGATTTGAGCGCACCCAGGGAGATGTTCTTCTGGAATCTCGTCGATGCGGATGGTGGTGTTAGCGTGCATGGTTGATTACCTCCGAGTTGAAGTAGACAACTTCCTGAACGCATCCGTTGTCGCGGATACCCCATGGCATACGGGCCAACTGACACGCCGTGAAGAGCATGGGATCCGCCCCCAGCGAGAGAGCGTAGGCCAGAAACCTAGCCTGCTCCTCCTCGGGTATGCCCGTGCATGGGTACCAACCATGCAGTGATTTTCCTCCTGAATAGACCACCATTCCAAGCGGTAGGTATTGCTGCAGGTGTGAGTGGAGAGCTGCATTCATGTCCGCTGTGGTTCGCCCCATGATCTCCATGATCTCGATGACGGAATCACAATCGCTACTCTTGCCCTTCGCAAAATCAAACTCCACGAGCAGGAACTTCCTAGGTCCGGTGTTGTCCAGGCATCTTGCGGAAGTTCGCCCCTGTTGGTTGACCCCCATAGCTTTCGTCATTGGGTTGGGGACGATCAGGCGAAGGTCACCAAATCCCTCAGCTAGCCACTCCTCAAGTGATTGAGTGCGGGCGTTGCTCATCTCTGATCCGCAGCAGAGAAGAGCTTCTGGATGATAGATGGCCTGAAGAACAGAGGCCGCGTCCGGTGGAATATCTCCACTAGCACCACTCATAGTTTCCAAGGTGTCACCCGCCTTAACGATAGTTAGGACCGACGTCCAATCCGTCTTCGCCTTTCTGGGGATGAGGCTTCGTGCTCCATCCACATTGACTTCTGTTCCTGATAGCCAGCGGTGGGCGTTAATCAAGCTGTCGCGAACCTCCTGATCCGCTTGGTGCTTGGGACGCCCTCGCCGTACGGCTGTGTTCATCACCAGGAAGTGTACCTCTGCGGAGAGATGCCCCTCTGCCAAACCAGCCACAATAGCTGAGTGGAGCGATCGATGAAGTTCTCCTACGCCGTGTCTTGGGAGATGCTGGAGATGTTGAACGAATGGCCACCTGCTCCCGCGAGCCATGTATTCAAGGCGTTTGGGTGCGGTCAGATCAATCACTGGCAACTCCAGAAGGTCCTCAGGCAACTCGGCTGGGAGTTCAACGGGAGCAAGGGCCTGATGCGCCCTCCAATTGGGGATATTGAACGCGCTCATTTCGGTTCTTCTCCATTCTCAATGAGTGCCTTGATCTGGCTTACCGGGATCAGCGGAGTTCTCAAGCCTCGATAGGGTTTGAGAAGCCCGCGCTTAATCATTCTGCGGATCGTTACCGGATCGACTCCGATTGCATCCGCTGACTCCTTGATTTTTAGCGCGATGCGATCTACGCTTTTGCTGTGCCTTTTTGAGGACTTTTGGTCTGTTGCCTCCGTACCCGAGGGATCTAGTTGGTGTTTCATACATACACAAACTATGCCCATTGAGACTTCCCCCTGAAAAAACGAATATTCGCGGGGAGGCCCACTTTATGGGCATCGGCGGATTTTTCTTATCTACGCTGGCAAGGAACTCAACCCCACCCGATCAAAAAGATTCGACCAGTTCGCCTTATCTCGGCTCTTTTCCGTGGAGTAGCGGATGCCATCATCCTCAAGTTGCGCCCGGAGCCATTTCTGGGTGGGCAGAGTCTGATGACTTGCCACGAATTGTTGCGCGCGCTTAACGGTAAGGAACTCCCAAGAGAGTGCTGATAAAGGCCCTTCGCCTTCACGCTGTTTGCCCTTCTTGTTTCGTTTTCCGGTGGCAACAAGAAAATTGATCAGCCCGCTTTGGTAGGTGGCGCCGGCGTCTTTCGCAATTAATGCGTCATCATCGCTCTGTGAAATCATCGCCAGATCATCACGAATCAACTCACAGACCATCCCTGTTATGAGGGCCGAGTGCATTTTCATTTGCTCTGGGGGCATATTCTCGAAATCTGTCGCGTTGATCTGCCCTATGAGTTGAGCCCAGGAGTGCGCTTTGAGCTTTTTCTTTTCCTTCGGATCACTCTCACGAAGCCATTCCGTCCTTGAAGCCCCGGAACAGGAGTTTAATCGCTCGTTCACGTATTCACTGGAAGTGACTAGATGCATCCCCCCCTTGGAGTACATCCGGAATAGAACCGGAGTTTCCTCCCTCCCACGGAGTTCTTGGGAGAGTTGCCATCCTTTTTTTTCAGGCATGAGCACATCAAGCCCCGCATGCGAACGTTCCTCTCCAAGCAAAAACTCAGCGAACGCCTCCACGGAGAAGAGGGGAGGCATCTTCATCAGTTGAGCGTGAATTTGACTTTGGCAGCTTCCTTCTTGATGTGTCCGTCGGAAACCTCGCTGTAGACTTTTAGTACCAGCTTCGGGTCGGAGTGACCCTGGAGCGCAGCGACCACGCGCGGGTCGGTTCCTGCGTCCAATGCACGGGTGATAAAGAACTTCCTAAAACTTCTGTGGGTAAAGTTAGGATACCCCAGTTTCTTACATGCCGTTGCCAGTGACTTCTTGATGCTTTGGACATCGAACACATGATCATCCAGATTTTTGTCCTTGGTAAGTCGCTTTAGCAGAGGAAGGACTGCAGGATAGATTGGCACCTTGAACTCAACGTCTGTCTTGACTCGCTTGATGAGGATCTTCTCCTCATCCCAGTCGATATGTCGTACAAGAAGATTGGAAGCCTCTGCATTACCAAGCCCGGCACCAGCCAAGAATGTCAGGAAATCTGCGGCTTTCTCTCGAGTATCACTGAATGGTTCACTGCGGATCTTCTCGATGATCTTTTTTACCTGCTCAAGCTTCGGGATGACACTGAGCATCTTTTTTACCCTTCTGCTTTCCTTAAGATCTGTCGTGGGATTGTCACCAATAATCTTCTCCTTGTGCGCCCCCCGGAAGAAGGACTTTAAGACAGTGAGGTATTCCTTCGATGTTTGGACGCTGACTTTTTTAACCAACTCAGCGTGAAATCTCTTAATCACGCCGGCCGTAATCTTCGCCATCTTTCGATCGCCGATTGTTCCTCCTCCTGATTGCTTGTCTTCAAAATCTACAAACGAGTTGAGAACGTGGGTGTACCGGTGCTGACTCTTCGGGGCCAATGTCGATTTGTCTTCGATGTACGTCCTAACACATTGCCTCACTGTCAGGTTAGACTTCTCCTGGTCGGTCTTGAGCAACTTCTCCCGTTCCACATCTCGCAATCGTTTTGCGGTCTCTTTGTCGTGGGTTTGAAGATTGACCCTCGTTTGCTTGCCGCGTATCTTGAAGAGCGCAAAATAGGCTCCAGTCGATGAAAATTTGTATAAGCATTCACCAACCTTCACAAAGGTCCCTTTCTGGCTTTTTGATGGTTTCACCTGCCCAGAATCTCGCAGGTTACAATATCGGGTGCAACGGCTCTTTTATCGATCAGAGCTTTTCTTTGTATCTCTCTAATAGGGAGTAATTTAGCCGCTTTAGCTCAGTTGGTAGAGCATCTCATTCGTAATGAGAGGGTCGCCGGTTCGAATCCGGCAAGCGGCTCCATCAACTCTGGAGGAGTTTGATGAAGCGCCGGAGTCGAACCGAGGTTCGACTGGAATGCCGCGATCAGCGGCACAAGAGATGAGCGCTAAGCGAAGAACCAGAGCCCTCCTGCAAGGAGGGATAATCCGGCAAGCGGCTCCATCAACTCTGGAGGAGTTTGATGAAGCGCCGGAGTCGAACCGAGGTTCGACTGGAATGCCGCGATCAGAATCAATCGAGAGGAATCAAGACCCCGTCAGTGTTGGATTCTTATCTCTCGTTAAAAATGAGTTGGTCCAGTAAGTGCAACTGATTCCGACCAATGCTCCTGCAAGCACATCACTGATAAAATGGTAGTTGAAAACGACCATCAGGATGCCCTCGATCGCCCCGATGGCAATGCAGAAGGGGAGTAACTTACGGCAGACCAGGCCGATGGGAATCATGCAGGCGAAGGCCACCGCGGTGTGACCCGAAGGGAATGCCGACAACGTTTCGTCGCCTTGAAAGGGAAGTCCTTTGAACCATTGGAATCCATAGGCGTGATTGCCGATCCAAGAGAGGTTACCGTGGATCCACGTTAAGGGCCAATACCTGCCAAAGACCCACTTGAGGTCATTCTTGAGGAGAAAGGTGAAGAGGATGCTGAATCCCAAAAGGATCAGAAAATCCTTTGTTTTCCCGCGGTTCAGAAAGACGGCGACGACAAGAAGAAAAGGAGCCAGACCTGTCATGATGGTTGGCCAATCCGCGATGGTGTATCTGAGTTTATCAGCTTCGTGGGAGGGCGGGAGGGGCTGGATCTTTTTTGTTGGATGGGCATCCCTTACCAAGTGGCCAAGGGTCGTGATTCGGTCATGCCAATGATGGGCCTCCACATACGAGCAGACCGGTCGGTCGACAAAGCAGTAGCTGAAGCCGATGGCAATGATCATCAGGATCCAGAGGCGTAGAAGCGGTGACATGGAAGGCAAGGAAATCACGAAAAGTGAGGATTTATTAAAGTCCTAGGTGTTACTGGCGTCTCGTGAGACGGTCAAGGATGGTCGTTGCCAGGTCAGGGCTAACCCCCCGGATTTCGGCCAAAGATTCAACAGAGGCCTTTCGGAGACGGGAGATGCTTCCAAATTTTGCAAGCAAAGCCCTTTTCCGGGCTTCACTGACCCCGGGAATTTCATCCAGAATGCTCTCGGTAATCCTGCGTCGCAGGAGCAGTTCGTTGTAGCCGTTGGCCACACGATGAGCTTCGTCGCGAATACGCTGGAGCAGTCTTAATGCTCCGGAATCCTTGTCCAAGCGGACGGGATTGCTCTCTCCGGGCCGGTAAATCTCCTCAAATTCCTTGGCTAACCCAATGACTGCCTGGTCATGAAGTCCGAGTGCCTGAAGTTCCCTGCAGGCCATACCGAGTTGACCTTTTCCACCATCGACGATGATCAGGTCGGGCAGTGGACTCGATCCCGCAAGACTGCGAGCGCGACGCTCCAGAACCTCGGCAGGCAATTCCTGGGAATCAGCCACCTCCGGATCCGCCTTTGCCGTCTCGATGAGAAGCCGTCTGTAGCGTCTCCTGATAACTTCCGCCATGCTGGCAAAGTCATTCTGTCCCTTGGTCGTCGTGATGCGGTAGCGGCGGTAGCTCTCACGATCGGGCACCCCATCCCTGAAACGAACCATGGAGGCGACGATGTGGTTGTCGGAGATATTGGAGATGTCGAAGCACTCCATGGTCTTCGGCAGACGCTCCAGTCCGAGTGACCGGCGCAGTTCGAGCAGATCCGACTTGGGATCAATGCTGTTGGGGAGGGACTTGCGGGTGAAGCGACGGGTTGGTTTGCTGGTCTCGCGCAGATCCTTGAGCAAATTACGAAGGTTGGCTGCCTTTTCAAAATCAAGTTTTTCGGCGGCCCGCTCCATCTCTGCCTCGATCGAGACTGTCATTTCACGGGATTTTCCCTCTAGAACCTCGCAGGCCTCTTCCACCCGCATCCTGTAATCTTCCCGGGAAATCTTTAAGACACAGGGGGCCGAGCAGTTCTTGATCACAGGATCGAGGCAGTGCTTGAAGTCACGCTCCCCGGGTTCCACCGGGCGGCAGGAACGAAGACCGAATTGTTTCCTGATGGCCTGCAGTGAGGAGCGAAGAGCCCCGGCATTGGCAAAGGGACCGAAGTAGCGGGCTCCATCCTCTCTACGGAATCGCACCGTCTCAAAGCGGGGGATCGCATCGCCCATCTGCACCCTGACCATGATGAAGCGTTTGTCATCACGGAAGCTGATGTTGTATTTGGGGCGCCATTCCTTGATAAGCCGTCCCTCGAAGAGGACGGCCTCCGCATCGCTTTTGACAAGATGCCACTCGTAGTCCGCAGCGCTGTCGATCAAGGCCCTTGTCTTGAGATCGACCTTGTTGCGTCTTGACGGAGTGAAGTAGTTGGCGAGGCGTCGTCGCAGATCCCGCGCTTTGCCGACGTAGATGATCTTACCGAAACGGTCACGGATCACGTAGACTCCCGGCCGATGCGGCACGTCGCCCAGTTTTTTCTGAAGGGCCGTTGCGTTGGGATTTTGCTGGGTGTTGGCGGAACCAGGCATGCGTTTTCACGATTCTACCGACTGGAATCCACTCCCGCCACGCTCTAATAGATGAACGTTCGGGTTTTTCTGCCGGAGTCGCCCCGACCTTGACCTGTCCGGATGGTTGAGATTCTCTAGAAGCTTGTCGTTTCGCCATGATTTCCATCACCATCCCGATCTATAACGAGCATGGGGCTATCGAGGCTCTTTTCACCAAGGTCAAGGAGGTGATGGACCGGCTCGGCCGGCGGTATGAGGTGATTTTTGTGAATGACGGCAGCACCGACGGGAGCGCCGCCCTGTTGAATGCGATCGCCTCGCAGAATCAGGAGGCCAAGGTGATCCATTTTCGCAGGAATTTTGGACAGACGGCGGCGATGATGGCGGGGTTTGATCATGCTTCCGGCAGTGTGATCATACCGATGGACGGTGATTATCAGAATGATCCCGAGGATATTCCCAAAATGCTTGCCAAACTGGAGGAGGGATACGATGTCTGCTCTGGTTGGCGCCGGGATCGTCAGGATAGCGCGCTGCAGCGTAACTTCCCTAGCATGATGGCAAACAAGTTGATCTCCTGGATCTCTGGAGTGAAGCTTCATGACTTCGGGTGTTCCCTGAAGGCCTACCGCCGCGAGGTGGTGGAGGGGGTTCGACTTTATGGTGAGATGCACCGTTTTCTTCCGATCTACACGCGCTGGCATGGCGCACGGATCACGGAAATCCCCGTCAACCACTTTCCTCGCAGGACAGGTCATTCCAAATATGGTCTGGAACGGGTCTTGAAAGTCATTCTCGACCTGATGGTGGTGAAGTTTCTCGATCGACATCAACAGAAGCCGATGTATGTGTTTGGTCTCTGCGGAGTGCTGAGTCTCTTTGCATCTTTCGCCTTCGGGATCTGGGCATTGGGACTGCTGATTTTTGCGAACAAGCCCTTGATCACAACTCCGGTCCCCTCGTTTTGTCTTCTCTCCTTCATGACCGGGGTTCTCTGTATCCTGATGGGACTCCTTGCCGAAATGATCACCCGTACATTTTTTGAGTCCCAGGGTAAATCGATCTACATGGTCAAGGAGATGAGGAATCTGGAGGTAAGGTCCCAACCGCAAAACTGATGTGCGGGATTGCGGGATTTGTAGCTAACCGGGGAGATAAAGGCCGGGATATCCTTCAAAGAATGACCCGTGCGCTGGCCCACCGGGGACCGGATGCCGAGGGGTATCTTGTCGATCGGGCAAGCGGAGTTCATCTTGGTCACCGGCGTCTCTCGATCATCGATCTTGCGTGCGGGGTGCAACCAATGTCCACGACCGACGGTGCACTGAGCATCGTCTTCAACGGGGAGATCTACAATCATGCCGAATTGAGGGTCAATCTGGAGGAACTGGGTCATGTTTTTGAGAGCGATCACTCAGACACGGAGGTCCTTTTGCTGGGATACCGTCAGTGGGGAGAGGAACTGCTCAACCGTCTCAACGGGATGTTTGCCTTCGCCATTTTTGACACCATTCACGGCACGGTTTTTCTGGCGCGTGATCGTTTTGGCAAGAAGCCTCTCTATTGGTTTCATCGGGGGGGTGTTTTCGCTTTCGCCTCGGAGTTGACGGCCCTTCTGCATGACCCCGACTCTCCCAAGAGCGAGTCAGTCATGGCGCTCAAGAAATACTTTGCTTACGGTTACATTCCTACTCCCCATTCCGTGATCGATGGCATCAGCAAACTGCCCGGTGGTTGGTGCGGCACCCTGGAACTTTCGAGCAAGGTATGGAAAACGAGGAAGTGGTGGGAGTTTCGTTTGGAACCCGTGTCGGATGTCGTGACTCCGAGGCAGTGCGACCATTGGGCGGGGGAGCTGCTTGAGATCCTGGATCGTGCGGTGAAGCGCCGGTTGATGTCGGACGTGCCCCTCGGGGTTTTCCTGAGCGGTGGGATCGATTCTTCTGCTGTTGCAGCTCTGGCCGCCCGGCATCTTCCTTCGGGACGGCTCCATACTTTCAGCGTCGGCTTCACCGATCCCAGCTTTGACGAACTTCGCTATGCCCGTGAGGCGGCAGCATTCATTGGATGCACGCATGAAGCCGAGGTTCTGGATCTTGAGAGGGCCCGCGAACTGATCCCCGGCCTCCTCGGACGATTGGATGAGCCGATGGGTGATAGTTCCTTCCTCCCCACATGGTTGCTCTCGGGTTTTACACGCAGGCATGTGACCGTGGCCCTGGGAGGTGATGGAGGTGATGAGCTTTTCGCGGGTTACGATCCCTTCAAGGCGCTGCGCGCGGCCGAGATCTACTCCCGGATCATTCCACGCGCGATCCACCCGGCCCTCCTTCTTCTGGCTTCGGGTCTTCCTGTTTCGCACGCCAACATGAGCCTTGATTTCAAGATCAAACGAACCCTGGCGGGACTCTCTTACGGCCAAAATTTTCGGGTGCCGGTCTGGATGGGGCCTCTTGAACCAACTCAAATAGACAACTATTTCGGCGACCACACCACTCCTGAAGAACTCTACAGTGAGGCGATCGATGCTTGGGATGCGTCGGGATCCGGTGCCGATCCCGTAGATAAAACGCTTCAGTTCTTTACCCGGATCTACCTCCAGGACGATATCATGACCAAGGTTGACCGTGCTAGCATGCTCCATGGACTGGAGGCCCGATCACCTTTCCTTGATCTTGAGGTGGTGGACTTCGCCAGACGTCTGCCACACTCCGTGAAACTTCGCGGAGGCACGACCAAGTGGATCCTTAAGAAAGCTCTGGAGCCGATCCTGCCCTCATCCATCCTCCACCGTAAAAAGAAAGGATTCGGATCCCCGATCGGTTCCTGGCTCCGTTCCGGAGTTCTGAATCCCGGGATTCCCGACGGAATGGAGGGAGCTTTTGTTGTCCGGTCGCTCGATTCCCATCGGGCTGGAAGAAGTGATGAACGCCTTTTCCTCTGGTGCTATCATGTGCTTGCCGAGTGGAGAAAATCACACCGTGCTGCGTAAGTCGCCGTGAGAATCCTGATCCTCAACTACGAGCACCCCCCGATCGGGGGAGGCGGGGGGAGGTTGGGAGCAAAAGTGGGGGCTGGCCTGGTTGCCCGAGGTCATCAGGTGCGGGTATTGACGGGAGGGATGGCGCATCTTCCGTTGGAATCCCTGGAACAGGGAATGGAGGTCCGCCGGTTAAGGACATTTCGGCGTCGCGAAGACACCTGCAGCTTTTCTGAGATGGCACTCTGGGTTGCGGCTGCGATTCCCGCTGCCGTTTCAGAGGTTCGACGATGGAAGCCCGATGTCATTCATGCGCACTTTGCTGTTCCGACCGGAGTTGTGGCATGGATCGTTGGCAAGGTGACCGGTGTTCCTTATGTGCTCACGGCTCATCTTGGGGATGTTCCGGGAGGGGTTCCCGAGCAGACCGGTAATCTCTTCCGCTGGATTCAGCCTTTGACCGTGCCGCTCTGGAACAATGCGGCCGCCACCACCGCCGTGAGTAGTTTTGTTGCCGGTCTCGCTGAGAAGGCGTATGGGATCAAGCCGCAGGTGATTCTCAACGGGATGGAGATTCCCCCCGCGCGCCCCCTGGATCACGATGAAACTCCCCGTCTCCTCATGGTGGGACGGATGAGCGTTCAGAAGAATCCGATGACAGCCATCAGGGCGCTCGCTCTTCTGAGGGAATTGTCCTGGCACTTCACGATGGTGGGAGATGGCCCGCTTCTTGCCGAGGTCAAGGCTGAGGCTGAGCGACTAGGAATCATCGAGCGGGTGGATTTCAGGGGGTGGGCCTCGGCTTACGAGGTGGGAGAGATCATGAGGTCATCCGATGTGCTTTTGATTCCCTCGTTTTCGGAGGGGTTGCCGATGGTCGCCGTCGAGGCCTTGGCAAGCGGACTGGCCATCGTGGGTAGCAGGATCGGAGGACTGTCCGATGTGGTATGTGAATACGGGAAAGAAAGAAATGCCACCCTCTTTGATCTTGGAGAAGGACCGCAGGGATTGGCCAATGCGTTGAGAGAGATGATTGAAAGCCCTCGGACACTCAAGGAGCGAAGGGCTGTTTCCCTCTCCATGGCTCCCCGCTTTGATCTCGGGCATTCCCTCGACAGTTATGAAGGTTTGCTGAAGAAAGTGGCCGCGGTTGGAGGCTAGAGCGGTTTCAAGAATTCTAGGGCCGTTCTTTGGCGCGTCATGGAGCGTTCTACAGAGTCGCATCGCCCGGGCAGTAGCACAGCGACCGCAATCGCTCTAGTGTGTCGGTTGGCCTGCCCCGATCGCTTCGCGGGCGTAAATTTCAACCTCACCATCGGAGGCAACAAGTTGGTAGTGTTCCCTGATGTAGTCGTAGGATTTGGAGGCCCAGTTTTGAAAACGGGAGGATTCGGTGCTGTTCACTTTGCCGGTTCCGATGACGATGACTGCGGGATGGAAACGCTCGATGTTACCCTTCGCCTGATTAAAGAAGAGTTCGGAAGGGATTGCGTTGTCTGCATAAAGATTGTGTTCGTAGGAGGGACGATCGGTCATGAAGTTGACCATGGGAAAGTAGGGATAGCAGACCACGTAGTCGCCGGGACGGGAGTGGTTGAGAATGGTATCCCGAAGCAGTGTGTCCCGGAGGAGTTCCTCGGGGTTCAGTTTTACCCTGACACCATTGGAGGCTGTGAATTCCAGATGACGCCTGCGAGAAGCGGCGATGCTTCCCGAGCCGTCCGTCTGCCATCCCTTCACAAGGTAGCAGGAGAGATCGAGAATCGCCGGAAAAATGACGAGTAATAGTCCCAGTCTCGTCCACCTTCCAGACTTCCCCCACTCCGATCCGGCGAGAAGAATCCCCAGAACGAGCGTCACGATAAAAGGAACCATGAACTCCCCCAAATGGACCATGTCGGGTCTCCAGAAAAAATACTGGGGAAAGAGCACCAAGGACGATCCAGTCGAAACCAGTAAGAGAGCTCCTTTTCTCCAGAGATCCACCTCCCTCCTGAGAAGGGAGAAAAGAACCATCAGGAGTCCCCAAAAAACAAAAAAAGATGCGACAGGAACCGGAAGGTAAACGATCAGGGCAAAGAGCCGATCCTTGAAAGTCGGTGCCTTCAGAATCTCATCAAGCGAGGGTCTCTGGAGACTGGTGTCACTGTAGGAAATCGAAGATGCGGGGTTTTCTGACCCCGGAGAGGATGTTCCAAGTGCGTGCGATGTTTGCTCCCTTTTTTCGGTTGTTGAAGTTGTGGCGACCGGTTTTTTTCGTGATGAGGTTAAAAGATTCACGATCTGGGACCCGCTATGACTGATCTTCAAAGGCCACAGCAGATACTGCTGGGCGAATTGAGTGCCAAAACCTCTGTGAAGTGCATCCGAATAAACGGGACCTTGCATGATAAGGAAAGAGAGGGTGAGGATCACGATCCCAAGGAGCACGCTCCGGCATCGAGCGAAGAATCCCGCTACTGGTTTGACAAGGAAAAGCAGGGAGGTGAGAAGAAAGAGGGTTGTCTGAAAGAAGCCGAGATCAATTCTCACGAACCAGGTCAGCGAGATAGCAAGCCCGGTAAAAACCATCCAAGACAGACCGGTTTTTTTGTTCTTATGAGGGACGACGAAGGTTCCCAGCAGGGCCAGCATTCCCAGAAGGCCGAGGAGTCCCATATAGTTTCTCCCGATTACGCCGGGCAGCATGATCAGGATCAGTCCTGTAACAATTGATAGGAGGCGATGTCTGGTTACAAGCATGACAATCCAGCAACCCGAGAGGCCGGACAGAATGCCGAGCAGGAAAAAATACCCCCTCAATGCCAGATAGTTTGGGCCCGTCGCTTTGAAAAGCCATGCGATCGGATAGAACCAACCGACATTGTAGCCAAGGAAGGTGTCGACAATCGGCCGTGCCCCTGCATTCAGACGCTGGGCCACCATGGCAGCCACTCCCTCCTCTCCGCTGAGCTTTAGTCCTGAGCGCCAATAGAAGCCGTAATAGATCAGGGCCGAGAGCACCAAAACCAGTGTAGCCAGAAAGCAGAACGGGAGTGGTTCGCCGGTAGTTTTTGATCCACGGATACCCATCCGTTGATAATCAGTGACGCGGCGGTCCTGGAAAAGAGCTTTTTACACTCGCCGGGGAAACAGATTGGATCGATTTTAGGTTGATGGAAAGATCCGACCTCAAGGTCTTGATGACCACCTTTGCCGATAACGAAGCTGCACTGGCGGCGGTGAGGATCCTGCTGACGGAACGCCTGATTGCCTGTGGAACGGTGATACCGGGAGCCAGCTCCCTTTACCTCTGGGAGGGTGTGATCGAGGAATCCTGCGAGGTGGTTGTTCTTCTGAAGACGAATCTGGAACATGTTGGCAACTGTACCGAGAGGCTCAAAGCGCTCCATTCGTATGAAATTCCCGGCATCTTCGTGATCGATCCCGAGAGGGTCTCGGTTCCTTATGCATCTTGGGCAAGAGAGGCTTTGAGGAATGAGAGATAACGGTTATGAATGAAGGGCATGAATAGACAATCACCCACCACGATCCTGGATCGTATCCTCCTGGACGTTCAGGAGGAGATCCTGGAGAGCAAGAGGCTTCGTCCGGATGGGGATGTGAGGGGCATGGTTGCCGATGCTCCTCCGGTGAGATCACTGCCCTCTGTTCTCGAGGGAGGATTTGGATTGATTGCCGAAATCAAAAAGCGCTCTCCCAGCGTCGGAGAGATGAGAGCGGGGAACGTGAGCGATGCCCCCGGGGCCTACGAGGAGAGTCTTCTTGTCAGGGCCCTCTCCGTGCTGACTAATCAACGCCACTTCGGGGGATGCATGGAAGACCTTGCAACGATCAGGAGTGCGGTCTCGAAACCCGTTCTGAGGAAGGACTTCATTGTCAACGAGTATCAGATCCGCGAGGCGCGTGCATTCGGTGCCGATGCGGTTCTCCTGATGGCAAGTGTTCTCGATGCACCGAGGCTCAAGGGGTTTCACCAATTGGTGCTGGAGTTGGGTATGGAGGCCCTCTTTGAGGTTCACGACGAGGCGGAAGTGGCTGCTCTTCCAGAGAGCGCCAGGATCGTGGGAATCAACAGTCGCAGATTCAAGGCGCCCGTGGAATCCTCCGGATTTGTCGGGCCTTCAGGTTCCTCAGAGAAAGATTTCAGTATCCGTCTTGATACCTTCGAACTCGTGAACCGCCTCCCTTCGGGGGTGATTCGGGTCGCCGAGAGCGGACTCCATGCGGATAATATCACGACTGTCCGTGGAAAATTTGAAGCCGCGCTTGTCGGCACCTCGTTGCTGCGCGATCCGGAAGGAGTGCGCAAAGCCCTTGCCGAATTCGAAGTGGCGCTTGCCGATTGAACGCATCATGAACAGCGAAGACTTCAGCATCGACCCCGACTCTCCCGATACGCCGTTCGATGTTTCGCTGAGACCTCCGCTTTTCGACGAGTTCTGCGGGCAACCCAAGACAATCGAACGCCTAATGCTCCTGGTGGAGGCGGCTCGGCAGAGGGATGAACCGCTACAACACATCCTCCTGAGCGGCCCGCCCGGTCTGGGGAAGACAACCCTTGCCTACATCCTGGGAAATGCCATGGAGGCCGAGGTGAGGACAACCAGCGGTCCAACCATCGAGAAGGCGGGAGACCTCGCTGGTCTCCTTACCACGATGCCGCGTGGTGGAGTGCTCTTTATCGACGAGATTCATCGCCTGCAACCCGCCATCGAGGAGTATCTCTATCCGGCCATGGAGGACTTCAGGGTCGATATCATGATCGACCAGGGGCCGAACGCCCGCAGCGTCCGGTTGAACCTCGCTCGTTTCACCCTGATCGGTGCCACGACAAGGGCTGGCATGATCAGTGCTCCGCTTCGATCACGCTTCGGGATGAACTGCCGACTCGATTATTACAATGCGGAGGAGTTGCAGAAGATTGTTCTGCGAACCGGGGGACTCCTTGGGATGACCATTGATGGGGAAGGGGCCCTTGAGGTGGCGCGTCGTTCACGCGGCACTCCCCGAATCTCCAATAATCTCCTGCGTTGGGTGCGCGATTTTGCACAGGTTCGCACGGGAGGGATCGTCAACAAGGACTCTGCAACCAAGGCGCTCGAGATGCTGGATATTGATGCGGAGGGATTTGACGAGATGGATCAGAGAATCATCGAGGCGATCATTCACAAATTTGCAGGGGGCCCCGTGGGACTGAATTCTCTTGCCGTTGCTGTCGGGGAAGAGGCTGGCACCCTGGAGGATGTCCACGAACCCTACCTGATCATGCAGGGGTATCTTGCAAGAACACCGCAGGGACGCGTCGCGATGCCGAAGGCCTATGCGAAGCTTGGACTACCCTCACCCAGAAACAAAATTTCGGAAACGCAACCTGATCTCCTTTCTTAATGCTGAAACAAAAAACTTCTCGCGCACTGTCGCAGAAGATCGGAGATAAAGCGGGAAGAAACACAATCCGATCAATTTCCTGCGCCTTCGTAACTCTGAGGGATCCTTCAACCTTTCGATGAATCGGCTTTCCACAACATCGTCCCCCTATCTACTCCAACATGCCGGGAATCCGGTGGAGTGGTATCCCTGGGGGGAGGAGGCATTCGAGAGGGCGCGCCGCGAGCAGAAGCCGATCTTCCTCTCGATCGGTTATTCAACCTGTCACTGGTGCCACGTCATGGCTCACGAGTCGTTTGAGGATCCTGCCATAGCGGAACTCATGAACCGTGAGTTCATTAATGTGAAGGTTGATCGCGAGGAACGACCAGATGTCGACCGTCTTTATATGTCGTATGTGCAGGGACTCACCGGAAGTGGCGGATGGCCCATGAGTGTCTGGTTAACGCCGGAGTTAAAGCCCTTTTTCGGAGGGACCTATTTCCCGCCCGAGGACAGGCACGGGAGGGGCGGATTTCCATCAATCCTTTCTCAGATCGCCCAGGTGTGGCGTGAGAACAGGGAGAATGTTGAACGGGAGGCTGCCCGATCCGTGGCTCTTCTTCAGGCAGGGGCAACGGCAGATCCCAGGACTCTTGCGGATCCGATGACCCCGCTCACAAGAGCCGCCGATTATTTCCAGCGCACTTTTGACGAGCAGTGGGGAGGCTTTGGATCCTCCCCCAAGTTTCCCCGCCCCTCGGTCCTCTTTTTTCTTCTGAGGCAGGCACGGTCAGGCTCCATGGATTACAATGGAGGGCTTCTTCGCATCGTGCTCAACACCCTCGAGCGCATGGCCTCGGGGGGCATCCATGATCATCTCGGAGGAGGGTTTCACCGATATTCAGTCGATCGCGCATGGCATGTCCCTCATTTTGAAAAAATGCTCTATGATCAGGCCCAGCTTGCCATGGGCTACCTGGAGGCCTTTCAGGTCACTGGGGAGGAGAGCCATGCCGGAGTCGTGAGGGACATCCTCGGATATGTCCAGAAAGAGATGACCTCCCCTGAGGGGGGATTTTACTCCGCAGAGGATGCTGACAGTCTTCTCCGGTATGGCTCCGAAGAGCATGCCGAGGGGGCCTTCTTTGTCTGGACGAAGAGGGAGATAGACTCTGTTTTGGAGCAAAATGCGGGTGAAATATTCTGCCGTCACTACGGAATTCGCCCGGAGGGAAATGTGGACCCCTCCAGCGATCCTCACGGCGAACTGACGGGAAAGAATGTGTTGATGGAGCAGGTTACGCTTCGGGAGACCGCCGGTGTTCTGGGAATCCCAATGGAAGAGGTCGGTGCATCCCTCAAGGCATCGCGGGAAATATTATTTGGCATCCGTGAGAAGCGCCCCCGACCTCATCGGGATGACAAGATTCTCTGCGCTTGGAACGGTCTGATGATCTCCGCGTTCGCACGGGCCGGGGCATCCTTGGGAGTTCAGGACTACATCTTGTCCGCCGAACGAGCCGCATCATTCCTTCGTTCCCGTCTCAGGAATCCCGATTCGGGTTTGCTCCATCGGAGTTGGAGGGACGGACGGATCGTCGAGGCGGGATTTGCCGAGGATTATGCCTTTCTGATCCAGGGACTCCTGGATCTCTATGAGGCGAATTTTGGGATCGCCTGGTTGAAATGGGCAACAGAGTTGCAGTCGATTATGGATCGTCTGTTCTGGGACGATGAGGAGGGGGGATACTTCAGCAGCGCCGAGGGGGATCCTCACCTGCTTCTCCGCCAGAAAGAAGACTATGATGGTGCTGAGCCTTCCGCAAATTCCGTGGCTGCGCTCAATCTGCTACGCTTTTCAAGACTAATAGGGGATTCTGTTGCGGCAGAAAAAGCCTCAAGGATCTTCGATCTCTCTGCGCCAGTTCTGGAGGGGATGCCCTCCTCAGTACCCCAGTTGCTTGTCGCTCTCGGTTACAGTCTTTCCCCGGGAAGACAGATTGTGATCGCCGGCCTCCGCGAAGCAGGAGACACGATATCGTTGATTCAATACTCACGGGAGGGATTCCATCCCGATCAGGTGACCCTGCTTGCCGATTGCGGCGAGGGCCAAAAATGGCTGGCGGAACGCGTCCCGTCCCTCCTGGAAATGAAACCCATCCAGGGAAATGCTGTCCTGTATCGTTGCGAGGAATTCACCTGCTCGGCCCCGGTGACACTCTCAGAGTTGGAAAGTTTGCGACTCTTGGAATAGTCCTTTAATCTCGGACAGGAGGCGCCTGCCTCAAAAACTCCCAGCTTATCTCCATCAATGTTTTCGAACCTTTCAGAAAAACTTCAGCAGACTTTCAAGCATCTTCGCGGTCATGGCCGCCTCTCCGAGGCGAATATCTCGGAGGCACTGAGGGAAGTCCGTCTCGCTCTTCTTGACGCGGATGTTCACTTCGCCGTGGCCAAGGAATTCATTGCGAAGGTCAAGGAGCGGGCCATGGGAGAGGAGGTCCTTGCAAGCGTCTCCCCAGGCCAGCAGATCGTAAAAATCTTTCAGGACGAGCTGACTTCACTGCTGGGCGGCGACAATGTTCCCCTAAACTTCGGAAAGCCCACGCGCATTATGATCGTGGGACTCAACGGTGCCGGGAAGACAACATCCTCGGCAAAGCTGGCTCGCCTCCTGATGAAGCCGGCCCTCTTTGAGAGCATGCAGGGCACCACGGTACGCTCCCCGATGCTGATCGCCCTCGATCTGGTCCGTCCCGCGGCTATCGAGCAGCTTGCAACACTCGGAGCCCAGATTGAGGTGCCCGTCTTCCGTCCATCACCGGAGGAAAAGGATGTGTTGGCGGCGGCCCGACGGGCCCTTGAATGGAGTGAACAACAGGGCGGCAATGTGGAGATTTACGATACGGCCGGACGACGTGAAATCGATGACGACTTGGTCGGGGAGTTGATACGCCTCAAGGCCTTGATCCGTCCCCAGGAGATCCTGCTTGTCTGTGATGCCGCCACAGGCCAGCAGGCCGTGAGTGTGGCTGAGAAATTTCATGCCGCGCTGGGTCTCACGGGATTGATCCTCACCAAACTGGACGGTGATGCCCGTGGTGGAGCCGCCCTCTCACTCCGTTCTGTCACGGGTCAGCCGATCAAATTTGCGGGTGTCGGAGAGAAAGTGGATCAGTTCGAGCCTTTCCATCCCGGACGGCTTGCCAGTCGCATCCTCGGTATGGGAGATATCGTCAGCCTTGTCGAGCGCGCCGCTGAGGCTGTGGAGATCGGGGAAATGACGCGGCTTGAGGCAAAAATGAAGAATGCCTCGTTCGATCTCGGCGACTTTTTGGATCAACTCCGGATGATCAAGCGGATGGGGCCTTTGGAAAATCTGCTTGGCATGCTGCCCGGAGCCGCTAACCTACCCAGTCCAGCGGTCCACGGAAAAGAACTGCAGCGGGTCGAGGCGATCATCTTATCGATGACGCCCGGTGAACGGAAGCGTCCGGAAATCCTCAACGCACGCCGTCGCCAACGAATCGCTCGGGGCAGTGGAAACTCAGTGACAGAGGTGAACAACCTCCTTCTGAAGTTTGGCCAGATGAAAAAACTGGCCAAGAACACTGGAAAAATGAAAAAAATGATGTCTCAAATGCAATCCCGTTCCGCCTCAGGCGGAATACGGAGCTTTGTCCCGAACCAACCCACAACGAACCGACTCCCATGGCAGTAGCAATCCGACTCAGGCGCGAAGGCGCACGCAATCACCCCTTTTACCGCATCACGGTGGCCGACCAGCGTTGCCCCAGGGATGGCAAGTTCATCGAACTGATCGGTCATTACGATCCCAAGCAGGCCGGTGACAATTACAAGATCAATCTCCCCAGAGCTGAATATTGGCTGAGCGTTGGGGCCCGTCCTTCCCAGACGGTGATGAGTTTCATCAACAAGGCCCGTAAGATCGCGGTTGCCGTTGATTCCGCTGCGGAAACCCCCGCTGCCTGATAAACTGAACCGTTATGGAGGAGTTTCTGCGCTATGTGGTGCGGGAGCTCGTGGAGTATCCCGACCAAGTTGCCTTGAAATCAAGGCATGAGGGCGGGCGTCTGTTTTTTCAACTTTCCCTGGCAGAGAGCGATGTGGGTCGCTTGATTGGAAAAGGGGGGGGCACAGTCCAAGCCGTGAGGACACTCCTCAATATGGCGGCCGAAAAAAAGGGTCTTCGGGCCTCCCTTGATATCCTTGATTGATCGGTTCTTCCTGAAAAATTGGCTGGGGAGACATTCCGATAATTTGTTTTGAGTTCCTTGACCCGATGGGTGATTGGTAAACGTTAAGACCATGAGTGCCAAGTATGACGGGTTATCTCTCTTAAGAAGAATGAGACGCAATCGCGCCTCTTCCTCCGTCCGTTCTCTGGTCAGGGAGAACAGACTTTCCAAGGGAAACCTTGTCCAACCATTGTTCGTCAGGCGCGGTGGTGGTGGGCCTGATCCGGTCGAGTCGATGCCCGGGGTGTTGAGGCATACGCTTGGTTCCCTGACAGAGGAATGCCGGGGACTTGAGGGGCGTGGGATAACTGCAGTTGCCCTTTTTCCCAGCATTGAGGCCTCAAAAAAGGATCCTTTGGGGACGCATGCGACCTCCCGGGACAACATCCTCTTCAAGGCCATCCGCGCCGTGAAGTCCGCATGCCCATCCCTCCTGTTGATCACCGATGTCGCATTGGATCCCTACACCAGTCATGGCCACGACGGTCTGTTGAACGACAAGGGTGATGTTGACAACGACTCAACCGTCATTGCCCTTCGCCGACTGGCGTTGGCCCAGGCCCAGGCGGGAGCCGACGTGGTGGCCCCCTCCGACATGATGGACGGAAGGGTCCGCGCGATTCGCGAATGCCTTGATGGCGAGGGCCTGTCCCAGACCTCTATTCTTGCCTATGCTGCAAAATATGCATCCGGATACTATGGCCCTTTCAGGGATGCGGTGAAGAGTGGTGCCCACGCTGCCCCGCTTGACAAACGGACTTACCAGATGGATCCCTCGAATGTTCGCGAGGCCCTCCTTGAGGTGAAACTCGATGAGGAAGAGGGTGCCGACATGGTCATGGTAAAGCCCGCTGGTCCGTATCTGGATGTCATCCGAGCTGTTCGGGAAACAACACTGCTCCCTCTTGCCGCCTATCAGGTCTCCGGTGAGTATGCCCAGATACATGCCGCCGCACGGCTTGGTTGGCTTGATTACGCCACAACGCGTGATGAGTCCCTGCTTGCAATCAAGAGGGCGGGGGCCGACATGATTTTCACCTATTTTGCCTCCGAGGTAGCCGACTCCCTTCCGCAATGAGTCAAGGGGGATGGCTGGCAATCCGCTGCGCGGCGTTTGCCTGCTTTTCGGCATTGGTTTTTTCAGGATGTGCAGGAGATACCCGGCACCGACTCGTGGTGAGCCTTCCGGATCAGAAAATGCTGCTGATTACCGATGGAAAGCCGGTTGCAATGTATAAGGTCTCGACTTCGAAGTTCGGAACCGGGGATGACAAGGGGAGTTATGCCACGCCGCTCGGGCATCTTTGCGTGAGGGAAAAAATCGGCGGAGGTGCTCCTCTTGGAGAAGTCTTCAAATCCCGCAAGCCAACCGGTGAGGTTCTCCTGCCCAATGCTCCGGGCCGCGATCCCATTGTCACCAGGATCCTTTGGTTGGAGGGTCTGGATCCGGAAAACCGCCACGCTTTTTCCCGTTACATCTACATCCATGGAACACCGCAGGAGGCCCTGCTCGGAACTCCCTCAAGCTACGGGTGTATCCGGATGAGCTCCGCCGATATCATCGAGCTTTATCAACAGATCGGGAGGGGGGCACGGGTCGAGATCACCACGGCGCATCTGGCCGGGGTTGGCGCACCCGGGGAGCAACCTCTATGATCTGACATGGTGGGGTTGACGGGATGATGTTATAAGTTATTCTTATAGGGTTGATACAATCTCTCTCAAACTCCCTCCTCATTCTCCTCTGCCTGGCTGTTTTTCCAGGCGTTCTTCGCGCCGAGGTCATTCCTCCTAGTGTTCACTCCTCATCTGGTCAGTGTCATTCGGAGATTATCGTGAGTGTAAAGGATCAGCAATTGATGTTCAAAAAGGATGGGAAAACGGAATTTCGCTTCCCTGTCTCGACCTCGCGTTTCGGAATTGGAGACCGATTCGGGAGTTATGCGACTCCGCTGGGGAAATTTTTTGTCCGCATGAAGATCGGATCGGGGCAACCGCTTGGGGAGGTTTTTCACGCCCGGACGCCCACCGGGGAGGTCTTGAAGCCGAATGCCCCCGGAAGGGATCCGATCGTAACCCGGATCCTCTGGCTTGAGGGCGCTGAACCCGGAAACAGGAATGCCTTTAACCGCGGGATCTATATCCACGGAACTCCGCAGGAAAAACTCCTTGGACGACCCGCAAGTTACGGGTGCATCAGGATGCGTTCATCCGATGTCGCCGCACTTTTTGACCGGGTGGTGACCGGCACAACGGTACGAATCATTCCCGATCACCTGCCCTCCGTGAACCCCCTCTTGAGGGATTTCGGAATTTCATATTCCCACGGCTTCATAGCGTCTCACTCCGGATCGCCAGAGTCCGCTAGCGAGTAGGAAGGTCAATACAACCCACAGAGCCTGAATGGCCAGGCCCTCCCAGAGCCTGGAGTCCTGCACTTTTCCCATCAGGATGGCGACGGGGAAATAAACCTCATAAGGGAAGGGAAGAAGTCTCAGGATCGTTCCCGCGACTCCCGGAACCGTATCGAGGGGGAAAAGCTTCCCACTCAGGAAGTATTCAAAAGAGTAGAGGATGAAGACCACGGTCGAAATCTCTAGGATCCAGAAGGCAAGCATCGCAAGAGCATACGCAATCAGGAACTGAATCGCCCCCGCCATCACAAGACTGAGAAGAAACAATCCCCACGTTGAAGCCTGCGAAGGCCATTGCAGGTATTGCCGGAACCACCAGAAAACCGCGAGCACCGGCAGGAGCGTAACTGCTGTGTAGAGAAGCCGCGAACCCACGAAGATGCAGGAGCGGTAGGCAAGAAAATCAAAGGGCTTTAGCAGAAAAGAGCTGAGTTGCCCCTCCCTGATTTCCGCGGCGATCTGCCATTCGTCCTCGGTCGGGGTGATGAGATTGTCGACCAGCAACACGATCAGGAAGTAAAAGACCATTTCGCCGAAGGAATAGCCGGCGATTTCACCGGTCGTGTCCGCATAGATGGATTTCCAGACAAAGACCGTGCCGAAGAGCGGTACCAAGGCAAAGAGAGACCTTAATAGAAAGTTCCACCGGTAGACGAAGGTGTTCTGCAGGCCGATCGAGAAGATGGCACGGTATTTGTCGAAGATCTTGTAGAGTGGCATCTGATTTCCTTGAATCATCCGTATTCACGACTAAACCTTCCCATATGTCCACGCTCCTTGAATCCATCGCCTCTGCACAAGCCTCTGGTGCCCTGCTTTCCTCCTCTTCGGAGAACATCCAAAACATGCTCGCACGAGGTTCCTCTCTGGCGGTAACCGTGATTACGGAACTGGTTGAATCCGAGCAGTGGGAGGAGCTCAACAACCGCTTCTTCAGGACACTGGCCTTCGGAACCGGAGGTCTTCGTGGCAAAACTATTGGTCAGGTTGTGACCAAGGCGGAGGCCGGTCCGGGTCGTCCCGACGGTCGCCCCGAGTATGCCTGTATCGGGACCAACGCGATGAACGAATATAATATCTCAAGAGCCACACGCGGACTCGCCACCTATGTCCGGGAGTGGCATCGCAGGGAGGGAAAACCGGGTCGTCCCTCCATCGCCATCAGCTACGACACACGTTTCTTTTCGCGAGAATTTGCCGATCTCTCGGCAAAGGTCATGACCGACCTGGGTTGCGACGCGCTTCTTTTCGAAGGTCCCCGCTCCACGCCGGAACTTTCCTTTGCCGTGCGCCTCAGGAATGCGGCCGCGGGGATCAATATCACCGCCAGCCACAATCCCCCCGGCTACAATGGCTACAAGGTTTACTTTGACGATGGAGGTCAGGTCATCGCTCCCCATGACAAAGGGATCATCGACCTAGTCAATGCCGGTGATCACACCTACGAGGCGCTTCCGGAAGCCGATCGGGGTCGGGTGATCCACCTGGGGAAAGAGGTGGACGAGGCCTACATGGAGCGACTCGAAAAGCTCATCATCGATCCGGAACTCTTCCTCCGTAAGCCTGCTTTGAAGACCGTTTTCACCCCGCTGCACGGGGTCGGTGGTGTCATCATCGTCCCGATGCTCCATCGTCTCGGGGTCACCTGTATTCCGGTTCCCTCGCAGATGGTTCCTGACGGACTCTTCCCAACGGTCAAGTCTCCCAACCCAGAGTATCCGGAAGCCCTCAAACTGGGAATGGAACTTGCCGAAATTGAGAAGGCGGATCTTGTCCAGGCCACGGATCCTGATGACGACCGGATGGGGGTGGCTGCCCGGGACGATTCCGGGAGACTTGTTCTGCTGACTGGTAACCAGATCGGGTCGCTCATGGCCTGGTATCGCCTCAAGAGACTCTTTGAAAAGGGAATCCTCACCGAGGCCAATCGGGAGCGTGCTGTCGTCGTGAAGAGTCTTGTCACCACGGACCTGCAGAAAGAAATCGCCCTTGGATTCGGGGTCAAGTGTGTCGAGACGCTCACGGGGTTCAAGTATATCGGGGCCAAGCAGCGTGCCTACGAGGAGAAGCTTCCTGCCGATATCCAGGCGAACTACCGGTCACTCACCGAGGAAGAGACCCGGGAGGCCCGTCTTAAGGATTCCCTCTACTTTGTCTTCGGGGGGGAGGAGAGTTACGGATACAACACTGGGGATTTTGTCCGCGACAAGGACGGTAATGCGGCGGTCATCTGCTTTGCCGAGGTGGCCGCATACGCTGCAAGTCTAGGGATCTCTGTTGTTACGCTGCTGGACCGGATTTACTCCGAATACGGCTTCTATCTTGAGCGCGGGGAGTCGCTGACTTTCGAGGGTGCGGAGGGAGCCTCAAAGATCAGGAAACTCGTGGATTCCTATGCTGACAACCCGCCCAAAGAGATCGAAGGAGCCAAGGTGCTCTCCATCCTCAATTATGCGACCCAGGACATCCATGACTCTGAGGGGGAGCTTCTGCCCAAAGAGGCCATGATTGTCTTTGAGATCGCCGGGGGATGGAAAGTCGCCGTGCGTCCTTCGGGTACCGAACCCAAGATCAAATACTACCTGTATGCCACCGAGAAGCCGGCCTCCGGTACCTTTACCCCCGAGCAACTGGCATCGACCAAGGTGCGCGTTGCCGAGGGATTGGAGAAACTCTGGCAATGGCTAAAAAGTGATGCCCAGCTAAGGGCCGATGATGCGAAGAGGGCTGCCTGATTGGGCATCGGTGATAGGTCCAGGGGAAGCGGGAGGAATCAGCGAACAAATAACCGAACGGGACCTCTCCACCTCCCAAAAAAATCATTCCCGGACACCGATTCCTTGGCACCCCGAAATCCCATGCTCGCCTCTACCACCTTTGACATTCCCGGCTATCGGGTCACCGCCCACATGGGGATGGTTCGTGGTATCATTGTCCGCTCGCCAACCATTGCGCAGGGCCTTCTCGGAGGACTCAAGAGCATCATTGGAGGTCGCATTGGAGCGTATACAGACATGTGCGAGCAGGGTCGCCGGAACGCCTATGAGGCCATGGTGGCGCATGCGGGTGAACTCGGTGCCAATGCGATCATTGGTGTCCGCTATGATGCCTCTGATCTTGGGGCGAATCTTGCGGCAACCGAGGTCCTCTGCTACGGCACGGCAGTGACCGTGGAGCCCGTTTGAGTTGAACGGAGCTGGTCACTCATTTACCACTTTTGCTTAGATTTCCTCTGAGGAGATCTGCATCCTTGCAAGAAGGGTTTTGAAAAAGTAGATTGATGCGTGGAGAGTCTTGTCACCCGACCCCAGCGGATCGCTTTTCTGGGGAATTATGTCCCAAGACTCTGCGGGATCGCGACATTCACCCATGATCTGTGCGAGTCGATTGCTGCAATCTCCCCGGGGTCCGATTGTTTTGTCGTTGCGATCAATGACCGTCTCGAGGGATACAGCTACCCGCCACGCGTGCGCTTTGAAATCCTGGAAAAAGACCTGGATTCCTACAGGCGGACCGCCGATCTCCTCAACTTCAACAATACCGACCTGCTCTGCGTCCAGCACGAATTCGGGATTTACGGAGGAGCAGCGGGAAGTTATTTGCTGGCCCTTCTGAAAGAGGTCCGGATGCCGGTCGTGACGACCCTCCATACGGTCCTTCGCGACCCCGATGCCTCGCAACGGAGTGTCATGGATGCCTTGATAGCGCGTAGCAGCCGCCTCGTGGTGATGTCCGAGAAAGGCCGTGAAATCCTGAACGAAACCTACGATCTCTCAGACGGGAAGCTGGACGTGATTCCCCACGGCATACCCGACCTTGAATTTGTGGAATCAAGGGTCTGCAAGAGCCAGTTCGGGGTGGAAGGAAAACAGGTTTTGCTCACCTTTGGACTCATCGGTCCCGGCAAGGGGATTGAATATGCCATCGAGGCCCTTCCTAAAATCGTGAAACGGCATCCGAAAGTTGTCTATCTGGTTCTTGGCGCCACGCATCCGAATCTCTTGGCAACCGAAGGGGAGAGTTACCGTCTCAGTCTTGAGCGTTTGGCCCAGGAGAGGGGGGTCAAGGAACACGTGATCTTTTACAACCGGTTTGTGTCTTCCGAGGACCTGAAGGAATTTGTCGGGGCGAGCGATATTTATCTGACTCCCTATTTAAGCGAAGCGCAGGTGACCTCAGGAACCCTCTCCTATGTCATCGGAGCGGGAAAGGCCGTGATTTCCACGCCTTACTGGCATGCCAAGGAGCTTTGTGAAGGTGGACGGGGGATCCTTGTCCCTTTTCAGGATCCTCATGCCATTGCGAATGAGGTGTGCGGTTTGCTTGATGATCCCGAGCGTATGGAAAAGATCCGCCGATCCGCATATACCATGGGCCGTGAAATGATTTGGCCCAGTGTCGCCAAGCGTTATCTTCAGACCTTTGAAGAGGCTCGGCGTGATCGCAGGCACGATCCCCAGGTGGCGGTCGCCATTGATCAGAGAGTTGCACCGCGTGCGGCATTCGGGGGGTGGACGCTTGCGAGTCGCCACCTAGAACTTCCCCCCTTGAAGTTGGACCATATCATCCGCATGAGCGATGGAACGGGAATCTTCCAGCACGCCATTTTCAACGTTCCCAATTTTCACGAGGGATACTGCACCGATGACAATGCGCGGGCCTATATCCTTTGCAACTTGCTCGACGAGATCGGTCCCCGACCCGGCGGTGAGAACCTGACCACCCAGTCGACCGCTTACCTGGCATTTCTGGCGGCGGCCCTTGATCGCAGGACAGGACTTTTCCGCAACTTCATGAGTCACGGGAGGCAATGGCTCGAGGAGGCCGGAAGCGAGGACAGCCATGGACGGGCCCTTTGGGCCTTGGGGTCCGGAGTCGGACGTTCCAGAAATGAAGGGCACCGGAAACTCGCCTCTCAGATCTTCATCCTTGGACTTGCCGCCGTTGAAAAATTCACCTCCCCCAGGGCCTGGAATTTCACCCTGCTCGGGATTCATGAATACCAGCTCCATTTCCCCAAGGATGAGAAGACCAGTCTCCTGCGCGATTTGCTCGTGGGGAGACTCACTCGACTCTGGAAGCAATGCTCCTCGGAGGACTGGCCCTGGTTCGAGCGGAGCCTGACCTATGACAATGCCCGTTTTTCCGAAGTGATGATTCTTAGCGGAGAGTCCATGAATAATGGGGAAGTCCTTGCCATGGGACTGGAATCACTGCGCTGGCTTGCCTCGGTCCAGACAACACCTCGGGGATGCTTCCGCCCCATCGGGAGCAATGGATTCTACCCTCGGGACGGCCGTCGGGCGGATTTTGACCAGCAACCGCTGGAGGCACTTGCCATGATCTCCGCTTCCCATGCTGCTCTCCGAGCGACGGGTGACCCCATCTGGTCCCTTGAGGCAAGGCGCGCTTTTGAATGGTTCCTGGGACGCAATGATCTGGGTGTTCCCCTCTATGATTTCACCACGGGTGGTTGCAGTGACGGACTCCATCACGACAGGGTGAGTGAGAACCAAGGGGCGGAATCCTCGCTGGCCTTCCTCCTGGCCCTTGCCGGGATGAAGAGCGCCGATCTCCTCCTGCCGTCCGTTCCGCATACCCCGGCTCAATCCCTTCCCTCCGCATGACCTCCATCACCCTTCGGCGTCACGAACTGATTTTGCTCCCGGAGAGTGCCCGGGTTATCATTCGTCCGTTTATTCCCTCCGATCCCAATCGGATCACCACGATTATTGGCAGGGCACTCGCATTGACCGAGGAGGAGGTGGAATGCCAACTGGCATCCGTCTGGAAGGAGTTTGACTCCCGCCACTTTGACATCGAGTCCCTGCTCCTCAATCATTTCGCAAAAATCAGGTCTCACATCTTCACCCAACGCTATCTCTCCCGGGCTCGCGAACTGCTCATCGGGGCCCTCTTCTCGGGTGAATACGCCTTGGAATCGGCGGCCATCTTCAATCCCTCCATCGTTCCGCATCCCGATCAGGGAGGAGTCTCCGAGGGAAGTCTTCGTTTTATCATGAGCCTTCGGGCCACCGGTGAAGGGCATATCTCCTCCATCGAATTTCGCACGGGAATGATCGCGGGCGATGGAGGCGTCTCCCTCGATCCCGTTTCCCGTTTCGTCACCGTTCCCGAGATTCTCCCGAATCCCACGTATGATAAAAAACGCTTCATCATAAAATTGGCTGAGATGGGCTTTGGAGAATGGCAGGAAGGCGTCGGGCGCGGGAAAAGTTATGCCTTCGCGGTGATGGAGCAACTGACGGATCGTTTCACGCGTCACGATCTGAATGCCAGGGTTGATGTCGTGCGCCGTCAGACTCGTCCTCCGACTCTCGATCTTGATCGCACGCTGGAATGCATCCAGTGGTTGGCCGATTCCAATTACGAACTTCGCTTTTCAGAAAAGTTGGCCATGAGCGAGCGGATCATCTTTCCGGTCTCCTCAAGCGAGTCCTCCGGCATTGAGGATGCCCGGTTCGTGCAATTTACCGAGGAGGATGGATCGGTCATGTATTATGCCACCTACACCGCTTATAATGGCCGGTCCATTCTTCCCCAACTCATCGAGACCGAAGACTTCCTGCATTTCAGGATCCTGACGCTGAACGGGAGTGCGGTTCAGAACAAGGGGATGGCGCTATTTCCCCGTCGTATCAACGGCCGCTACGCGATGCTCTCCCGTCAGGACGACGAGAATCTCTTCATCATGTTCTCGGACAGCCCCCATTATTGGAGCGATCCTCAGGTGATCCTGCGCCCCTCGGAAATGTGGGAGTCGGTCAAGATCGGCAATTGCGGATCTCCCATCGAAACGGACGAGGGATGGTTGGTCATCACCCATGGGGTTGGGCCCATGAGAAAATACTGCATCGGAGCGGCTCTTCTGGATCTCCACGATCCCACTCGGGTGATCGGACGCCTCCGGGAGCCACTTCTCTCTCCTGTCGGTGCGGAGCGCGAGGGATATGTCCCCAACGTTGTCTATAGTTGCGGGTCTCTCCTTCATGGTCGGGAACTCATCCTACCCTTTGCCGTCAGTGACCGGGCCTCCGCCGTGGTCAGCGTCCCGTTGGATCATCTGATCGCGTCGCTGAAGTCCGGCGAGTGAAATTCCGAGACGCTTCTTGCACAAGTCTCGTCATTGGGGGTAAAGTTACAAATCTCCGGGGCGTAGCTCAGCTTGGTAGAGCGCTTGGTTTGGGACCAAGAAGTCGCAGGTTCGAATCCTGTCGCCCCGATTTTCACCCCATTACACTCTGTTCAAGCCACCTGAGGGTGCATGAAAGCATTTACACGACTCCTGATTCCTGCGATTTTTTTTAACCAGTAAGCAATGGCCAGAGACCTCTTCCAGAAATGCCGAGAGTATAGCGATTCGGCTGATGCCCGAGCCCAGGGATTCTATCCCTATTTCCGGTGTATCGAGCAGAGCTACGGAAACCATGTGGTCTCCGGGGGCCAGGAGAAGATCATGATCGGGTCGAACAACTACCTTGGCCTGGCACAGGATCCCCGCATCGTCGAGGCCGCCTGCGAGGCGACCCGGAAGTTCGGCGCCGGATGCACCGGCTCCCGATTGCTCAACGGCACGATTTCCCTCCACAATGAGTTGGAGGAGGCGTTGGCGGCGTTTCTTGGTCGTGAGAGCGCCCTGCTCTTTTCCACCGGATTCTTCGCCAACCAAGGAGCCTTGGCCTCCTTGACCGAGGCGGACGATTTCATTCTCTGCGACCGGGAGAATCACGCCTCCATCATCGAGGGGTGCCAGGTGGCTCCGGCCAAGTTGGTGCCTTACCGGCACAATTCTGTGGAGGCCCTCCGCAACCGTCTGAAGCGCATTCCCGAGGAATCAGGCCGTCTCATCATCATGGACGGGGTCTTCAGCATGTCAGGCGACATGGCGGATCTTCCTCCCATGGTGAAAGCGGCCAAGGAATACGGTGCTGTGATGTATGTTGACGAAGCCCATTCCCTTGGAGTGGTCGGCCCGCAGGGAAGGGGTGTTGTCCATCATTACGGGGTCAATGACGACGTTGAGATCGTCATGGGGACCTTTTCGAAATCCTTCGGTTCGATGGGAGGATTCATCTCCGGATCCCAAGAGATGATCGAATTTGTTAAGCACAAAGCCCGGTGCTTCATCTTCACCGCTTCGCTCGCACCGGCAGTGGTCGGCGGCGTCCTCAAGGCCTTGGAGATCATGCAGTCGGAGCCCGAGCGCATCGAGATGCTCTGGCGGAACACCCGCAAGATGCACGAGGGGTTCAAGTCGATCGGGTTCAAGATCGGATCAACCCAGAGCCCGATCGTTCCGATCCTGATCGGCAGCGAGGCCAAGGCCTTTGCCTTTGCCCAGCGACTCTTCGAGGAAGGAGTCTTCGCTATCCCCGCCATCTATCCCGCCGTCCGTTACGGCGAGGCGATCGTGCGCACCAGTTTCATGTCGTCCCATACCGAGCAGGATCTTGACAGGGTACTCGACATCTTTGCCAAGATTGCTAAAGAACTAGGAACTTTCGATGACCCAGCATACAAAGAACCAGGACGCCGCCGGAATGTATTCGATTTTGCCCTGCCGCAGCGCGGCGGAGTTGAAGAAGTTCGAGTCGATACCGGAGTTGCTTCACGGAACGGATCCGAACTTCACGCCGCCGTTTCCCGGTAGCGTTGTCGGGCTAATCGGTCCGAAGTCGGTCTTTCTCAAGAAGCACGGAGAGATCACCCCGCTGATCGCCTACCGCGATGGGAAGCCCGTGGGGCGCATCGCGGCCATCATCAACCGATCACACAACAATTATAACAAGGATACGGTCGGCTTCTTTGGATTCTTCGATTTCATCAATGATCCGACCGTTGCAAAGGTACTCGTCGAGGCCGCTGCCAAGATCCTGAAAGAGAAGGGGCTTACCATCATGCGGGGACCTTACAATCCCTCCATTAACGATGATTGCGGTGTGCTCACGCAGGGCAATGACCGCCCCACCTTCATCTCCATGCCTTGGAATCCCCCTTATTATGCCGAGGTCTACAAAACGGCAGGAATGGGCCAGATCAGGACTCTTTATGCCTGGGATGTTCCGCTTCATACGGATCCCCCCGCCCGCGTCACCAAGATCGTTAATTGGCTCAAGAAAAGGAACAACGTCTCGATCCGCACGATCGATATGAAGAACCTGACCAAGGAACTGGAGACGATCCACCGACTCTACAACCAGTGCCTCGACCGCAACTGGGGGTTCTACCCGATCGCCCTTGACGATCTCCTCCACGCGGCGGACGATCTGAAGGCGATCGCCGACCCCAGCATCATTGTCTTTGTCTGCATCGACGGCCGTGATGTCGGATTCTCACTGGCCCTTCCGAATGTGAACGAAGTCTTCCATGCCTCGCGCGGTCGCAAGGGGATCTTCCGCTTCCTCGAGATGGCCCTGCGACTCCAGGTCCAGAAGATCAAGACCGATCGCCTCACTGTGCTGGGGGTCGAGCCTGCTTATCGTGACAAGGGCCTTAGCGCTCTCCTCTTCTTCGAGAGCTTCCGGATTGCCAAGGCCAAGTATGACCTCTCCGAGGTCTCCTGGGTCGAGGCCAACAACGTCGAGATCCTCGAGGCTGCAGAGTTGATGGGTGGGCACCACTCCCGCACCTACGAACTCTACGAGAAGGTGGTCTGATCACTCCTTCCCTCCTGAGTCCGGGCTGAGTATGACATCAGGGAATCTTATGGAACTCCTTCTGACCGGTTCCACCGGATTCGTCGGCAGGAATCTCCTGATCCGACTCCATCACGACCCTCGCTGGAGCCGGATCATCCTTCCTGTTCGCGATCCCGAGAAGCTGCAGAGTCAGCTCCAGGGGGAGGGGATCTCCGACGAGCGATTCCTCCCCTGCCGTGTCACTGGGAACTTTTGGGAACTCCCCCCGGGCGTGGCTCCTGATCTGGTGATTCATGCGGCAGGACTTCTCTTTGCACGGGGTCGGGAGGAGTATTTTGAAACCAATGTGGAGGGAACCCTTCGGCTGATTGCGCAGATACCCCGAACGGCGCGGGTCATCGTCCTCTCCTCACTGGCGGCTGGAGGACCCACCCCGCATGGGAGGCAGGTCCGGTCGATGGATGACGAGGACCGACCCATCTCGCTCTACGGAGCCTCGAAGCTCACGATGGAGAGGGAACTGCGGAACCGCCTCGGTCGGCGCCTCCTCATCCTGCGTCCCCCGATGGTGCTCGGCCCGCGTGATGCCGCCACCCTTCCCCTCTTCAAGATGGCACGGGGCCTCGTCCGGGTAAAACCTGGCTTCTCACCGAAGACTTACAGTTGGGTCGATGTCGGCGACCTCTGCGACGCGATCCTGAAGGCTGCCTTGGTTGCACCGGCAGATTGGGAAAGCCACGGCCCTTTCTATCTTGGCTCCGGGACGACGATCACCGACTCGGAGTTGATGGCGACGGCGGCCCGGGTGATCGAGGCACGCGGCATCACCCTCTCCGTGCCCCAAGCGGTGATCCAGCTTACCTCGTTGGTCCTTGATGCCATTCCTGCTTGGCGCGCCGCCCTACCCAGCCTGGGTCGCGATAGGGTCCGGGAGATTTTGCCCGATCGCTGGGTCTGTGAAGGAAAGCTCTTTGACGAACAATTTGCTTGGAAGCCCAGTTCAAGAGGTAACCTGGAGACCACCCTGCGCTCCACAGCGGAGTGGCTGAAAAAGCAGGGGAAGATCTGAATCAGAAAAACCTGAAAGCGGAAACTTGAAACCCGTGTGGGTAACAGGGATCTCGTTTCTTCACTTCAGTTTCCAGGTCTCAAGTTTCATCCCTCGATGATCAATTCAACCCCGGATCATCGGGAGCCTCGGCCATGAGGCGGTGCCAGGGGCCCGCTTGTCTCATGATTTCTTTCCAGAGGGATACCCCCGCATCGAGCGTCCGCACAGGTTCGATCAGTTCGGAGGTGGGGGGCATGATGTGCCACGATTGTTCGGCAATCTCTTCTTCGAGTTGACCGGCGGACCAACCCGAATAGCCGATGAAGGCTCTGTAGTTCGCGTGACCGCAGAGAGGGGAGGGGAGCAGGGAGTGTCTGGCGATGTCCTCATCGCCGAGAGGCTCGAAGCGGGCTCCCTCGGAAGTCCAGAAGAGCCGTGTCGGAAGAAGGCTGCGCGGTTCGACAGGCCCTCCCTCAAAGACGGGAATCCCCGAGAGAGCACCCGAGATCACGGCCATCTCCCCGAAATTCTTTAGGATCGGCCTGTTGATGATGAACCCCAGGCTTCCGCTTTCGCGATCGTGGTGACTGAGGTAGAGAACCGAGCGATGGAAGTGAGGATCCCGTAGACCGGGCATCGCGACAAGAAGGCGTCCCGTGAGATTTTGTGAAGGTGATGCCCCGGGTGTCCCCGATGTCTCCTTGGTCCCTCGTGCCATCCTGAGGACTCTACCCCCTATGCGTGGCCGATCAATCTCTTCCTGTCTTTGAGATGGTGGAAAACGGGATCCCGTGAGCCCTCATTTGCGGGAGGCGGAACAAAGTGCAGGAAATAATTCAGAAATCTCTTGCCCTAGCTTGCGGGTTCAGCTTTTATTCACTCCCCTTTTTTCGCCAACACCGGCGTGGAAACACCGACACAGAACCTTCCCAACAATTTTTTCCAAGTATCATGGCTAAAGAAATCACAGGACAGATCAAGCTTCAGATCCCGGCAGGGCAGGCAAATCCAGCTCCTCCGGTGGGTCCAGCTCTCGGTCAGCAGGGTGTCAACATCATGGCGTTCTGCAAGGAATTCAACGCCGCCACACAGAAGCAGGCGGGGGATATCCTTCCCGTGGTTATCACGGTCTATAAGGATAAGAGCTTCACCTTCATCACCAAGTCCCCTCCGGCCGGTGTCCTCCTGAAGAAAGCCGCAGGCATTGCATCCGGTTCCAAGGAGCCGAACAAGGTCAAGGTGGCCAAGCTTTCCAAAAAACAGGTCATGGATCTCGTCAAGATCAAGATGAAGGACATGAATGCCCGCAGTGAGGAGGCCGCCTTCCGCACGCTCTGCGGGACCGCCCGACAGATGGGCATCGAGATCGAGGCGTAATCAGGAATCAAACCGTCAGCGATTAAAACTTCAGCGTTCTAAACATTAATACTTACGCCGGAGTTAACTTTTTTAAACACCCAACCGCAGGAGGTCTCCGGACCATTCGCACTGCAAAAAAACATGCAAAACAAACGCAGCAAGCGCTATCGCGCCGCCAACGAACTCGTTGAGAAAGGTCGCAAATATCCCCTGAGTGACGCCCTGGCAGTCCTCAAGAAGATGCCCCCCACGAAATTTGATCAGACGGTTACCGTTTCGATCCGTCTCGGGGTGGATCCTAAACAGAGTGACCAGATGGTGCGAGGCACCTGCCCTCTGCCTCACGGAAGCGGAAAGAATGTGCGGGTCCTCGTCTTCGCTACCGGAGCCGCCGCAACAGCCGCTCAGGAAGCCGGCGCGGAATTTGTCGGATTTGAGGATCTTCTCAAGAAGGTTCAGGGAGGGTTCTCTGACTTCGACGTGGCCATTGCAACTCCTTCGGCCATGGTCGAAGTCCGCAAATTGGGAAAAGTTCTCGGACCCCGCGGTCTGATGCCCAACCCCAAGACGGGAACCGTGAGCGACGACACCGCGAAGGCCGTGCTCGAGGTTAAGGCCGGACGCGTGGAGTTCAAACTCGATAAGAACGCCAACATTGCCGTTCCGGTCGGCAAGATCTCCTTCACCGAAGAGCAGCTTCTCGACAACACCAAGTCGGTCATCGAAGCCGTGATCAAATCCCGCCCCGCAACCGCCAAGGGTTCCTTCGTCGAATCCCTCACTCTTGCCGCGACCATGCTGCCCGGCATCCTGCTCGACGCTGCTCCTTTCCTTAAGAGCTAGTTTTAAGAGCGAGTTCCAGAGAGCCACACATCCAGCAACCGAACACTAACTACCGGAACCAGGACCAATACCATGCGCCCCGAGAAACCCACGATTGTAGAGGACATCAAGCTTCGCCTCACCAACTCACCGTTCCTCATCATCGTCGAATACGGCGGGATGAACGTTCAGCATTTTGCGGAACTCCGCACCCGTCTCGGAGGCGTCGGAGCTTCCGTGACTGTCGTCAAGAACACATTCCTCCGCCGCTCGGTCAAGGAAGCGGGCCTTCCCGAACTGGATCGACATCTGACGGGGCAGACGGCTTTCGTTGTCGGTGATAAGGATATCTGCGCCGCCGCAAAGATCCTGAAAACATTCTCCGCTGAGTTCACGAAACCCACCATACGCGCCGGTATCCTCGACAATCAGATTCTCGAGACCGAACAGGTGCTTGCATTGGCCGACCTTCCCTCGAAGGAAATCCTCCAGTCCCAGCTCCTTGCCCTTCTTCTGACACCTGCGACACAGCTCGTCCGCACGCTCAACGAGCCTGCGGCAAGCCTTGCACGCGTTCTCAAGGCGATCGGGGAGAAAATGCATTCCACTCCGGCCGCTGCAGCAGCTCCGGAGGCACCCGAGGCACCAAAAACCGAGGCACCCGCCCCTGTCGCGGAACCCGCTCCCGCCGCGGAAGAGTCCGTTGCCGAGGCACCGGCACCTGCAGTCTCCGATGAGACTCCAGCGACTCCAGCGACTCCAGCCGCAGAATAGAATCAGGAATTTTAACCCCGCATCAACCAACCTTAAACCAAAAAAATTTCTCCCGGCGTAGGAAGCCACGACGGGTGAAGGAAGCACAACACGATGAACTGTCGGGCCGGCGGCTGCCGGACTCAAATGTCCTGAGGCTTCGGGACGCGACAGCATCAAAATCCAAACAACACCATGTCCGATAACCAAGCCATCGTAGATCAACTCAGCAACCTGACAGTTCTTCAGATTGCCGACCTCGTTAAGTCCCTCGAAGAGAAGTGGGGAGTCAGTGCCGCAGCTCCCGTTGCCGTAGCCGCCGCTGGTGGCGCTGCAGGGGCACCCGCCGCCGCAGTGGAGGAGAAGACCTCCTTCGACGTCATTCTCAAGGAAGCCGGATCCAACAAGATCGGTGTCATCAAAGAGGTTCGTGCCGCAGTCCCAGGACTCGGTCTTGCCGAGGCCAAGGCTCTCGTTGAGAGCGCTCCCAAGGCCATCAAGGAAGGCGCTACCAAGGAAGAGGCTGAGGAGATCAAGAAGAAGATCGAGGCAGCCGGCGCCAAGGTCGAGATCAAGTAATCTTTCTCCCCGATTACGCAATTCCTGCCGGTCATTGATTTCAACGGGATCTTCCCGATTGACACAGTGACCGGCAACGCGTAAAAAAGGTAGGTTTCACCTGTTTCAAGTTCTGCACCTGAGTTTCCAGACTTCTAGTTCCTCATTTCATCGTGCCGCCCGCTCGGTCTCCCAAAAGGGGATATCGGCAGGCGGACGTTTTGGTTTTTCGGTCCCTCCTTCCCTTTCCCCTAGCACACAAACCCTCTTACCGTTCATGGCAACAGCCTGAAATGGTAGGGAAAGCCACCCCGGCGATCACTAGCGACAACAACGCGACAACAACGACCCTGCACCATGTCTGACCGTATCTCCTTTGGCAAACTGTACGAAGCAATCCAGCCACCCAATCTCATTGAATTGCAGATCAAGTCCTACGAGGAGTTTTTCCAGACTGGGGTCGATCCTGCCAAGAGGAAAAATGTCGGTTTGCAGGCCGTCTTCCGTGAGTTCTTCCCGATCTACGGCTTTGAAGAGAAGTCCCATCTCGATTTCGTGAGCTACACGCTCGAGGAGCCCAAGATCAACCCTGTGGAGTGCCAGATCGAGGGTGAGACCTACAGCGCCCCCCTTTATGTGACCTTCCGTTACAAGGACGAAAAGTCCACCAAGGAAGAAAAAGTCTACATGGGAGAAATTCCCCTCATGACGAGGCAGGGAACCTTCATGGTCAACGGAGCCGAGCGCGTGGTCGTCAGTCAGTTGCACCGTTCTCCCGGAATCTGTTTTGAAAGTGACGTTCACCTCAATGGCAAGCTTCTTTACGGTTTCCGCATCATTCCGGACCGTGGTTCCTGGACAGAGGTTCAGTTTGATACGAACGATCTCCTCTATGTTTATCTCGACCGCCGCAAGCGTCGTCGCAAGTTCCTTGCCACAACCTTCCTTCGTGCCCTCGGATTCCCGACCGATGAGGAGATTGCCTCGCTTTTCTACAAGATCGAGACCTTTAAACTCACCGACAAGCTGAACGATGAGGTGCTCAGCACCAAGGTGCTTCTTCAGGATGTCAGGGAGGGAGATGCAATTATCGCCCGTGCCTACGAACCGCTGACCCCAGCCATCGTGCGTGACCTTATCCGTCTTGGACATACTACGGTGAAGGTCATCGATACCAAGGACGACGACACCATTGTCAAGTCCCTGAAGCGCGATACCACTAAGAACGAGGAGGAGGCCCTCAAGGACATCTACCGCAAGCTCCGTCCCGGTGACCCTCCGACAGTTCAAAATGCCCGCGGGATGCTCAAGCGTCTCTTTTTCGATTCCAAACGCTATGATCTCGGCCGTGTCGGTCGCCACAAGATCCAGCAAAAGTTAGGCCTCGATCCCAAGATCGACGACCGGGTCCTTCGGAAGGAGGACATCGTCGAGTCCATGCGCTATCTCCTGAAACTCCGTCGTGGCGACGGCATGACCGATGACATTGATCATCTGGGCAGCCGGCGTGTCCGCACGGTTGGAGAACTTCTTGCCAACCAATGCCGCGTCGGTCTCTCCCGGACAGAGCGCCTTGTCCGTGAGCGCATGGCCCTCTATGACCCTGCGGTCGATCACATCACGCCGCAGAAACTGATCAATCCGAAGTCCCTGAGCGCCGTGGTGCGTGATTTCTTCGGCCGATCCCAGTTGAGCCAGTTCATGGATCAGACCAACCCGCTCTCCGAGTTGACGCACAAGCGCCGTCTCTCTGCGCTCGGGCCCGGAGGTCTCTCCAGGGAGCGTGCTGGATTCGAGGTTCGTGACGTTCATCCTTCTCACTACGGTCGCATCTGTCCGATCGAGACCCCGGAAGGTCCGAACATCGGACTCATCAGCTCGTTGAGCACCTATGCACGCATCAATGACTTTGGTTTCATCGAGACCCCTTATCGCAAGGTCATCAACGGCAAGGTTACCGACGAGATCGAATATCTTACCGGCGACCGTGATGAGAATTTCTACATCGCCCAGGCAAATGCCACCTTGGATAGTAAGGGCAAATTCCTTGGTGAGACCGTCTCCTCACGCTACCGCGGCGATTTCCTCGATATCGAACCTGAGAAGATCCAGTATATGGATGTGTCGCCGAAACAATTGGTCTCGGTAGCCGCAGGCCTAATCCCCTTCCTCGAGCATGATGACGCTAACCGCGCTCTCATGGGTTCGAACATGCAACGTCAGGGCGTGCCACTCCTCATCTCCGAGGCTCCGATCATCGGAACCGGACTAGAGGGCCGCGTCGCCCGTGACTCACGTGCCGTCATTGTTTCGGAGACCTCCGGTAAGATCGCTTCCGTCGATTCCCAAAGGATCGTCATCACGAAGGATGGTGAACTCCCCGAGGGCCGCAAAAAGCTTAAGCATGATCCGGTGAACGGTCTGCACGTCTATGAACTTCGCAAGTTCATGCGCTCCAACAGCAGCACCTGCATCAACCAGCATCCCCTTGTGAAAAAAGGGCAGACGGTCAAGGTCGGTGATGTCTTGGCAGATGGGCCGAACACGGAGAATGGCGAGCTTGCGCTCGGCCGCAACGTGCTTGTCGCCTTCATGCCATGGAACGGTTACAACTTTGAGGATGCGATCATGATCTCCGAGAGGGTCGTCAAGGAGGACATCTACACGTCCATCCACATCGACGAGTTCGAAATCGGCGCCCGCGACACCAAACTTGGACCCGAAGAGATCACCCGCGATATCCCCAATGTCAGCGAGGAGGCCCTCTTGAATCTCGGACCTGACGGCGTCATACGGATCGGTGCCGAGGTCAAGCCCGGTGATATTCTGGTCGGAAAAATCACGCCGAAGAGCGAGACGGAACTTGCTCCCGAAGAGCGTCTCCTCCGCGCCATCTTCGGCGAAAAAGCGGCCGACGTGAAGGACACATCCCTCACTGTTCCCTCCGGAACCTACGGCATTGTCATGGACGTCCGCGTCTCCTCCAAGGAGAAGGCTGCCAAGATCAAGATGACCCCTTCGGAGTCGAAGCGTCAGCAGAAGATGATCCAAGAGGACAATAAGAAGCGCAAGGATGAGCTCTTTGAGCAACTCACGGAAGCACTCGCCAATGTCCTTCTCGGTGAAAAAATCCCCCTCGACGTTGTCAACGGCGAGTCCGGTGAAATCATCATCCCTGCCAACCGCAAGATTACCAAGATGCTCCTGCGCAAACTTGCGGGCGTCTACAATCACGTCGAGATCGACCCAAGCCCGATCCGCAACAAGATCCAGGAGATCATCGGCCAGTTCGAGCACCGTTTTGCAGATCTTGAGAACGAGAAGGAGGAGAATCTGGGCCGCGTTGAAAGCGGTGACGATGTCGACCCCGGCATCATCAAGCAGGTCAAGGTCTTCATTGCCAGCAAGAGGAAGCTCAGCGTCGGTGACAAGATGGCCGGCCGACATGGTAACAAGGGCGTTGTGGCCAAGATCGTTCCCGAGGAGGACATGCCTTTCCTTCCCGATGGAACGCCGGTTGACATTGTTCTCAACCCTCTTGGAGTTCCAAGCCGCATGAACGTCGGGCAGGTTCTTGAGACCCATCTTGGCATTGCCGCCAAGGCGCTCGGTTTCAAGGTCGCGACGCCCGTGTTCGACGGGATTCCCGAGAGCAGGATCCGCGAATATCTCGTGGAGGCCGGCCAGAAGGAGGGCTTCTCATGGATTCAGGAAAACGGAAAGTCCACCCTCTTTGACGGACGGACCGGTGACGTCTTCGACCAGCAGGTTGTTGTCGGCATCATCTACATGCTCAAACTCGGACACCTTGTCGCTGACAAGATCCATGCACGCGCAGTGGGTCCTTACTCACTTGTGACCCAGCAACCCCTGGGTGGAAAGGCGCAATACGGAGGACAACGTTTCGGCGAGATGGAAGTATGGGCACTCGAGGCTTATGGAGCGGCCTACACCCTCCAGGAGTTGCTGACCGTGAAATCCGACGATGTCCAGGGTCGCACGCGCATCTATGAGAGCATTGTCAAGGGTGACAACTCCCTTGAGGCCGGAATACCCGAGTCCTTCAACGTGCTCATCAAGGAGATGCAGGGTCTCGGACTTGATGTCCATGTCGGCCACAAAGACGCTCTCAAGGATGCCCCCCCATCCTTCATTGACGATGCAGCCTCCGGAGGCTCATCCCTCTAGCCCAAACCACTTCCAGCAACAAGCCGCCCCAAAGCGAAGCAACTAGCAGCATACCAACGAGCCATGACCGAAACAGCACTTGCAGTAGAATCGACGATCCTTAACCCCATCAAGTCAAACTTTGATGAGGTGGGAATCACCGTTGCCAACCCCGAAACAATGCGGAGTTGGAGCAAGGGTGAAGTCAAGAATCCGGAGACCATCAACTACAGGACGTTCAAGCCTGAAAAGGGTGGATTGTTCTGCGAGAGGATCTTCGGACCCACCCGTGACTGGGAGTGCTCTTGCGGTAAGTATAAGCGCATCAAGCACAAGAACGTGGTTTGTGACCGATGCGGTGTCGAGGTCTGCCTGAGCCGCGTCCGGCGTGAGCGCATGGGTCACATTGATCTGGCTGTTCCTGTCTCCCATATTTGGTTCTACAAGTGCATGCCTTCGCGGATCGGCCTCATGCTTGACCTGACGGGTCGCCAGCTTGAGCGCGTGATCTATTACGAGGATTACATCGTCATTGATCCCGGCAAGACTCCTTTTGAAAAGGGACAACTCCTGACGGAAATCGAATTCCGCGAGGCCGAGGATCAGTATGGAGAGGATTTTGTCGCCGGAATGGGTGCTGAGGCGATCCAGAAACTCATGGAGGGTCTGGACCTTCTTGAGGAGCAGAAGACCATCGAGAAGCAGATGACCCAGACCAAGAGCAAGCAGATCCGCAAGAAGCTTGCGAAGCGTCTCAAGCTTGTCCAGGGGTTCATGTCCTCGAAGACTCGTCCCGAATGGATGATTCTGAAGGTCCTGCCTGTCATCCCTCCGGACCTTCGCCCTCTTGTTCCGCTTGAGGGGGGGCGTTTTGCGACATCCGATCTGAACGATCTCTACCGTCGTGTCATCAACCGCAATAACCGTCTCCGCACGCTTCTTCAGCTCAAGACCCCAGAGGTCATCATCCGCAACGAGAAGCGCATGCTTCAGGAGGCTGTCGATGCACTCTACGACAATGGCCGCCACGGTCGTGCCGTCACAGGAGCCGCCAACCGTCCCCTCAAGTCCCTCAGTGACATGCTTAAGGGCAAGGGAGGACGCTTCCGTCAGAACCTCCTTGGAAAGCGCGTCGATTACTCGGGCCGTTCCGTCATCGTCATCGGGCCTGAACTCAAGCTCAACCAGTGCGGACTTCCTAAGAAGATGGCGCTCGTGCTCTTCGAACCCTTCATCATCCGCCGGCTCAAAGAGCTTGGATACGTCCACACGGTACGCAGCGCCAAGAAGCTCATCGAGCGTCAGACGCCCGAGGTGTGGGACATCCTCGAAGAGGTCACCAAGGGCCACGCCGTTCTTCTGAACCGAGCTCCGACCCTTCACCGCCTCTCGATCCAGGCCTTCGAGCCGATCCTTATCGAGGGTGAGGCAATTCGCGTGCATCCGCTTGTCTGTACGGCTTACAACGCCGACTTCGACGGTGACCAGATGGCTGTTCACGTGCCGCTCTCCGTGGAGGCGCAGCTCGAGGCCAGGACGCTCATGCTGGCACCGAACAACATCTTCTCGCCATCCAGCGGAAAGCCAATCACCAACCCTTCCCAGGATATTCCTCTCGGTTGCTACTATCTCACGCAGAACCCCCGCAACATCACGCCCAAAGATGTTAAAGCGGCTGCGGAGGAACGTCTTCCCCTATTCGGGGCTCCCTCAGAGGTCGAATTGGCACTTTCCGAAGAGAGTGTCAAGATCCACACGAGGATCCGGTTGAAGAACCCCGATCGTGGAGTCAAGACCGTCTATGGCAATTCGGAACTTGCCGTGATCGAGACCACGGTCGGACGTGTCCTTTTTAACCAGATCTGGCCCAAGGAACTCGGTTTCTACAACAAGGTTGCCGGTAAGAAACAACTCAGTGACATCATCTGGCGCTGCTACAAGGCGGTCGGCCAGGCTCGTACCGTCGAGACCTTGGATCTTCTCAAGGAGATCGGATTTCGCGAGGCCACACGTGCCGGTGCCTCAATCGGTATCAACGACATGATCATTCCAAAGGAAAAGGCCTCCCTGATCGAGGGGGCGCAGAAGCAGATCTCCGAAGTTCAGAAACAGTATCGCAGGGGTATCATCACCGACGGTGAGCGCAAGAACAAGGTGCAGGACATCTGGACCCACACCGGAGAGGAAATCGCCAACGCCCTTTTCCGCACCCTCGAGTATAACGAGGGACGGCGCGAGTCCAACCCTGTCTTCATGATGGTGGATTCCGGAGCCCGAGGAAACCGCACCCAAGTCAAGCAGTTGGCCGGTATGCGTGGACTCATGGCCAAGCCATCAGGCGAAATCATCGAGCGTCCGATCCTTTCGAATTTCCGCGAAGGACTTTCAGTTCTCGAATACTTCATCTCCACGCACGGAGCCCGTAAGGGACTTGCCGATACGGCCCTCAAGACGGCTGATTCGGGATATCTTACCCGTAAGCTCGTTGACGCCGCGCAGGACGTGATCATCAACAACGATGATTGCGGAACCGTCAATGGAATCGTCGTCAGGCCCATCTACGAGGGCGACGAGGAAGTCGTCAGCCTCGCCACGCGCATCATCGGACGTGTGAGCTGCGAAACCGTCAAGGATCCCGTCAACAATGCACCGATCCTCAAGGCCAACCAACTCATCGATGAGGAGATCGCGGCTTCCCTGGACCGTATCGGTCACGAGCAGATCAAGATCCGTTCCGTGCTGACCTGTGAAAACAAGCGGGGTGTCTGTGCCAAGTGCTACGGCCGCAATCTCTCCACTGGTCTCATGATCGGACTCGGAGAGGCCGTTGGAATCATTGCGGCTCAATCCATCGGTGAACCCGGAACCCAGCTCACGATGCGTACCTTCCACGTAGGTGGAACGGCCAGTCAGACCTTCAAGCAGCCGATCATCAAGGCCAAGAACGACGGTCAACTCCGCTTCAACGACCTCCGCACGGTCAAGGCCCTCGACGGAACCTACATCGTTCTCTCGAAGAACGGTACGGTGGGCATCCACGGTAAGGACGGACGCGAACTCGAGAGTTATCCCGTCGTGCTCGGATCTGTGATTTCCACTGAAGATGGCGGAACGATCAAGAAGGGGGAGACCTTCGTCCAATGGGATCCTTACAACGTTCCGATCATCACTGAGAAGACTGGTAAGGTCGAATTCCGCGACATGATTAACGGTGTCACGATCCGCAAGGAAGTTGACGAGGAGACCGGGGTCATGGGCACCGTGCTCATCGAGCACAAGGATGATCTCCATCCCCAGATTGTCATTGTCGATGCCAGCAAGAAAGTTCTTGCCAGCTACTCCATCCCTGCCGGAGCCCACCTTGAGGTCAAGGAGGGTGAGAAAGTCCAGGCCGGACAGCGTATGGCCAAGACCCCTCGTAAGATCGCCAAAACCAAGGACATCACCGGTGGTCTTCCACGCGTGGCCGAACTCTTCGAGGCACGTCGTCCAAAGGATGCCTGTGAAATCGCCCGGATCGACGGAGTCGTTGATATCGGAGGAACTGTTCGTGGAAAGCGCAAGTTGATTGTCCGTGATCCTCAGACAGGCACCGAGGAGGAGCACCTTATCCCTCTCTCAAAGCATATTATTGCTTTCAAGGGTGATTTCGTTAAGAAGGGTCAGCAACTCACCGAGGGGCCTGTCGTTCCGCACGAGATCCTCGATGTCTGCGGTCCACAGGAACTCCAGGAGCATCTCCTCAACGAGGTGCAGGAGGTATACCGTCTTCAGGGCGTCGAGATCAATGACAAGCACATCGAGATCATTGTCCGTCAGATGCTCCGTAAGGTGAAGATCACCGATCCCGGTGACACGCTCCTGCTCTGGGGAGATCAGATTGATCGCCTCGAGTTTGAGAGTGAGAACGAGGCCGTCATGGCCAAGGGAGGCAAACCCGCAGAGGCCGCACCCGTGCTTCTCGGTATCACCAAGGCCTCCCTGGAGACCGATAGTTTCATATCGGCCGCCTCCTTCCAAGATACGACTCGCGTCCTTACAGAAGCTGCCACACTTGGAAAAAAAGACAGTCTCCGCGGTTTCAAGGAAAACGTCATCATGGGCCATCTCATCCCCGCAGGAACGGGATTCAAGGCCCACAGATCCTTTGACCTTGTCCATCTCGGCGAGCCCACTGATTCTGAAGCACCCGTTGAAGAAGCCATTTAATCAAGTCACCCAATCAAGAAACCAAACACCTTCCTATGCCACTTGAAACCATGACAGAACTCCTCGAAGCAGGAGTGCATTACGGACACCAGACCAAGCGCTGGAACCCAAAAATGCGCGACTTCATCCTTGAGGAGAAAAACTCGATTCACATCATCGACCTCTCCAAAACGGTCGACCAACTCCTCAAGGCGGGTGAATTCCTCTCCGGCGTCTCACGCCAGGGTGGCAAGATCCTTTTCGTGGGTTGCAAAAAACAAGCCCAGGAGGCGGTCAAGGAGGCCGCTCAGGCCTGTGGACAATTCTACGTCAACCAGCGCTGGTTGGGCGGCACGCTCACCAATCTTGTCACGATCCGCAAGAGCGTTTCGAAATTGAAAGAATTCGAGGCCCTCGAGAAGTCAGCGGGCTTCAATAAAATCAACAAGGCCGAGGCTTCCGCTCTCCGTCGCGAAGCAACCCGGATCCGGCACAACCTCGAGGGTGTGCTGGAAATGGACAAACTTCCCGATGTCATTGTCATCATTGACACCGTCAAGGAAACGATCGCCGTTGCCGAGGCCCGCAGACTCGGCATTCCCATCGTTGCCGTTGTTGACTCCAACAGCAATCCGGAGGAGATCAACTACCCGATCGCCGGAAACGATGATGCAATCCGCTCGATTCGTATCATTCTTCAGAAGTTGGTTGATTCCATCGTGAAATCCCGTCAGGGAGGCAGACTAGCGACGGAAGTCGCAGTTCCAGCGGACGAACTCACTGCGGTAGCCGAATAACTTACTCAAAAACTGACCATTTCCTACCATGGCTGATATCAACCCAAAGCTGGTCATGTCCCTTCGGGAGAAGACCAACGCCGGAATGATGGATTGCAAGAGGGCTCTCACTGAAGCGGGTGGGGACATTGACAAGGCCGAATCCATCCTCCGTCAAAAAGGCATCGCAAGCGCGGGCAAGAAGGCATCCCGTCACGCCAAGGAGGGCGTCGTGATCTCCCATATTCAACCTTCCGGAAAGACCGGTGTTCTTGTTGAGATCAACTGTGAGACCGATTTTGTCGCCAAGAACGAGATTTTCACCAAGTTCGTGAAGGAAGTCACCGAAGAGGTCTGCGGGGCCAAGGCCGAGAATGTGGAGTCGCTGCTCGAGTCTCCGGATTCCAAGGGGATCCTTTTCAAGGACGAGATTGCCTCCAAGATCTCCGCTCTTGGCGAGAATATTGTCATACGACGCTTCGCTCGATTCCAGATCGGTGGAGAAGGTGGCGGACTTGTTGCTTCCTACATCCACCTCCAAGGTAAGGTGGGTGTGCTTGTTGAGATCAACTGTGGATCCGAAGCGACTGCAAAGCAGGAGAGCTTCCGGGATTTTGTGAAGGATATCACCCTTCAGATCGCTGCCGCTCACCCCACGGTCGTGACGCGTGACGAAGTGGAGGCATCGCTGGTGGAATCAGAGCGTGAGATCTACAAGGCACAGATGATCGGAAAACCCGAGGCCATTGTTGAAAAGATTGTCGACGGCAAGATGGACAAGTTCTACAGCACCACCTGCCTTCTTGAGCAGGCCTGCATCAAGAACCCCGACATAACCGTCAAGGATCTTCTAGCAACTAAGGAGAAGGAACTCTCCGACAAGATAGCCATCGCCCGTTTTGTCCGATACGCACTCGGAGAGGAGTCGGGAGAGGCCCCTGTCGAGGAAGCTTTATAGATTGTCTGATCCCTGACCGGGGATTTCTGTCATGACACTTGCGAGTCTTCTCACGGAGGATCAGATCATATCCGAATTGGTTTGTTCCGACAGGTGGCAGACCATTGAGGAAATGGTGTCCCGCCTTATCTCCATAGGTCGCTTGGAGGAAGCCCATCGAGGAGATGCCATCGCGGCCTTGTGTCATCGTGAGGAGACAATGAGCACGGGAATAGGATTCGGGATCGCCATACCTCATGCCAGTTGCGATGCGGTGAGCGAAGTGACCGCCTGTTTCGGGAGATCTAAAAAGGGAATTGATTTTGAGTCGCTTGACGGAAAACCGGCCCACCTGATTATTCTCTTTCTTGTGCCCAGGGATCAGTTCCAAACACATCTGAGGACCCTTGCGGCGATTGCAAAGTTCCTCAACGATCCTGCTGTGCGCGAGTTGCTGAACTCTGCCGTTGACGCGGCTCAGATTCTGGCGGTCTTTGAGAAAAAAGAGGCGCCAAAAATCTAGAAACCTTCCTTTTCCAAAGGGAGAAACCCATATCCCAGAGGTGAGGCTGGAACAATACACCGTGGATTTTTAGTCTCATGGACATGTCACTTCAATCCGTTCTCCAATCCAGGTTGGCCATGGCGGCAGAACGTGCCGGCATCGATGCTTCTCGTGCAAGCGTCACACCCGTCACGGACATCCGGTTCGGGGATTACCAGTCCAACGTGGCCATGGTTCTCAGCAAGGAACTCAAAAAAAATCCACGGGAAGTCGCATCAAGCATCCTTTCCTACCTTGAGGTGCAGGATCTGTGTGAACCTCCGACAATAGCCGGAGCCGGGTTCATTAACTTCAAAGTCCTGAACACTGCGCTTTCGGATGCTGTCAATGCCATTAGGCTTGATGAGCAGCTTGGAGTTGTCATGGCCCCTCATTCCAAAACCATCATTATCGATTTCAGCTCCCCCAACGTCGCCAAACCGATGCATGTGGGCCACATCCGTAGCACGATCCTCGGAGACTCTCTGGCCCGTATTTCACGCCACTTGGGCCATCGGGTCATCACCGATAATCATATCGGGGATTGGGGAACGCAGTTTGGCAAGGTTATTTACGGGTGGAAGCATCTTCTGAACAGGGAGGCGTTGGAGAAGGGTCCGATCGCAGAGTTGGTAAGGCTCTACCGTGAGGTCAATGCGCTTGAGGAGAACGATCCTTCCCTCAGGGAAACAGTCCGCCATGAGTTGGTGAAACTCCAGCAGGGAGATCCAGATAACCTGAAGATCTGGGAGCAAGCCGTGGCACTCTCCTGGAAAGAGTTTGAGCGTCTCTATGGACTGCTTGACATCACCTTTGATGAGCGACTTGGAGAAAGCTTCTACAATGATGCCCTCGCACCTCTTGTGGAGCGTCTGCTTGTCGATGGGACTGCAGAGATAAGCGAAGGTGCCGTCTGTATCTTTTTCAAAGACAACCCCGCCTTGGAGGAGAAGCCTTGCCTCATTCGCAAGGGTGACGGGGGCTTTCTCTACGCCACCACCGATCTTGCCACGCTTGAATACCGAGAGAAGCGCTGGAAACCGGACTCCGTCTGGTATGTTACAGGGGCACCGCAGCAACTTCACTTCGAGCAGGTCTTCGCGGCGGGGCGACGCATGGGAGTGAAGACCGACCTTTCTCATATCGCCTTTGGAAGTATCCTGGGAGAGGACCGGAAGATGATGAAAACCCGTTCCGGCGAGAATGTTGAATTGGGGGGACTGCTTGCGGAAGCGATCGAGAGGGCTCTTTCCGTTGTCGCGGAAAAAAATCCCGATCTCCCGAAGGGTGAGCAGGAGAAAATTGCGCGGATGATTGGTCTCGGTGCTGTGAAATATGCCGACCTGATGCAGCACAGGTTGACCGACTATGTCTTTTCATGGGAGAAAATGCTCTCCTTCCAGGGAAACACGGCACCCTATCTCCAGAATGCCTACGTCCGGATTCGATCAATTTTCAGAAAAGGGGATTCCGAAGGGGTGAATGTCTCTCTGTCACCAATCATGATTTCTGATCCGGCGGAGCGGGCTTTGGCGCTCAAGATCCTGAAGTTCGGCGAGACCCTGCATTCTGTCATGGAGGATCAACGACCCAATTTGCTCTGCCTCTATCTTTACGAACTTGCCGACACCTTCCACCATTTCTATGAGGCCTGCCCGATTCTCAAGTCCGATGGGGAGATTCGCTCGTCGAGACTTGCCTTGGCCGATTTGACGGCAAAAGTGCTGCAGACCGGATTGTCATTGCTGGGGATCGGTGTTCCCGAGCGCATGTAGGCTGGCTGGGATATCTGAGCCGTGTCGGTCTGAAATTCGCCGTAGGGGTCGGCACGCATCATCCCGCATAAATCCTGATCTATAAGAGCAGGTCAGTATCCCGGAGATGAAAAAACAATCTAAAAAAAGGCGACCTGTATAAAGGTCGCCTTTTCCCTTGGAAAATCAAATCTCCCGGTTACTTCATCAGGAGAACATTGCGGGAACGCTTGATCGCATTGGTGATCTTACGGTGAAGGTGTGCCGCCACTCCGGTCATGCGGCGGGGTAGGATCTTGCCACTTTCGGTGGTAAACTTCTTCAGGAGTTCGGGATTCTTGAAGTCGATCGCTTCCGTCGAGATGTCGAGGCGGCGATGGGGCATGGAGCGGTTAGCCTTGCGGAAATTACGGCTGCGCTGTGGTGTCTTTGGTGTGCTCATTCGGGAGTGGTTGGGTAAATCGTGGGTGCCTGGACGATTATTTGGTCTCGCGGTGGAGAGTGTGGCGGCGAAGGTTGGGATTATATTTCTTTTTCTCAAGACGACCGGGCGTATTGAGGCTCTTCTTGTTACGGGTCGTGACGTAACGGGAGACAGGCTTCCCTTCGGCAACGGCCTCGGTGCACTCTAGTGTGATGATGTCGCGTGGCATAAAATGTGATGGTTGATTGGTCGGCGGTATTAGTTGGCTTCGATGGTGTCTTCCTCTTCGCTCTCGGTCTCCTCTTCGGTCAGGCCGAAGAGAGAGGTGATCTGCGGCCTGGCACTGTTATGGTGCTGCCGCTTTTCAAGCTCAGCCTGACATTCCACCGTGAAACGGGTGAAAGGAAGGGCCTCAAGGCGGTCGTGTCGGATCGGCTTTTCGCAGTTCTCACACACGCCGTAGGCCCCACTCTCTATTCTTTTGAGCGCTTCGTCAATCTCGTAAAGCGAACCCTGTTCCTTGGAGAGCATGCTCAAGGCAAAGTCACGGTCGTAGGCATCACTACCGGCATCGGCCTGATGCATTCCGAAAGCGGAAGTCTCCGATCCGGCATGGAGATTATCACGAGCCACACCTCTCATGGCATCGAGGAGGGTGTCCTTGAGTTCCAGAAGACGCTGACGCTGTTTTGTCAGGAACGGGGTGAGTTTGAGACTCTTGTTCTGCAGAGGCTTCCGGATGAATTGCTGTGCCAAGACCCGCTCGTCGGGGTGGAATGAGGAAGTCGGTTTTTTGGAGGCCGCCGCTTTGGAACTCGATTTGACGGCGGGAGTCTTCTTCGGGGTGGCAGCAGCCTTCACGGTCTTCGCTGCGGTTTTCACCTTTGCCTTTGTCTTGGTTGGAAGGGCTTTCGCTGGGGGCGATTTTTTGCCGACTGACTTGGAGGCAGCAACCTTTGAAGGAGTTTTCTTTGCGGGCTTGGACTTGGCTGCGGGCTTGGACTTGGCTGCGGGCTTGGACTTGGTGTTAACCTTCGCTTTGGCCGATTTTACGGAGACCTTTTTCAAAGCTTTTGGAGCCGCTTTGGGGGAAGGTTTTAAAACCTTTTTCTTAGCGGGAGAGGGGTCTTTCTTTGCCATATCGGTATCTGAAATTTGTGAACGGGTGATGGGGAGGGAAACGTGGGGAAGGGCTAGTTATCTGTATGAATGACAACTCGCAAGAGAAATCCTCCCCTTTTCTCAGAAAATCTTTCCCATGGCGATCATCACGGAGAGAATCAGAAGCCTTAGGGACCAGAGAACGGTCCTGATCCAGTTTCCGGAGACGAGTTGTTCCATGGTGGAAATGTCCGCTCGATGCCTCAGAATGCCGTGGAGTGGAACCTGTATAAAAAAGGTGCTTAACCAGATCAGAAGAAGGCAACCCAGCGCAATCAGGTGCAGGGGATTGTAGCCAAGCCTGCTTCCTAAGACCATCAAGAGGAACGCTGAACCCAGTTCCACAAGCATAATCGGGGCCACGACCCACCCGGTGCGGGTCGTGTTGCAAATCTCGTAGGCGACAAAGCCCTCCTTGGGAATCTTTTCAAAAAGCGGGTAATGGGCCACCTGAACAAACCAAATGATACCGGTCATCATGGCTGTGGCTAGAATCTGGATCAGAAAAAGGGATTGGGGGGTGAGGATTTTGTGATGCATGTGGCTATCCTAAAACAAGGATCCCCGGATCTTGAAGAGCGAATAAAGATTGAAGGGTTGAAGAGCGCTGGACGATCCCCTAGTTTTTGAAATTGCTCCAATGAAAACTCTTCCCGGCTTCCGCGACCTCTTTCCCGAGGATTTTGCCCGGCGCCGCTATCTGTCAGGCCTCTGGAGAGAGGCGGCTGGCCGCTATGGATTCGTCGAATTCGACGGGCCCACGCTTGAGTCCTCCGAACTCTACCGCAAGAAGAACAGCGGAGGAGAGATCCTCGGGCAACTCTACGAATTCACCGACAAGGGAGATCGGAGCGTGGCCCTCCGGCCGGAGGTGACCCCGACACTTGCAAGGATGGTGGCGGCAAAGCACCGTGAGTATCCCAAGCCGATCCGATGGTTCAATGTGGGCACCTGCTTCCGCTACGAGCGCCAGCAGAGAGGGAGGCTGCGTGAGTTTCTGCAGTTCAACTGCGACTTGCTCGGCGACGCCACCCCGGCGGCCGATGCCGAGGTGGTGGCTCTCCTGATCGACCTGCTCCGTTCCTTCGGGCTTGGTTTCGAGCACTTCGCCATCAGGTTGAGTGACCGCTCCGCCTGGCATGACTTCCTGGCTCTCCATGGCGTTGAGAGTGCCTGTGCGGGGGAATTCCTGAACATTGTGGACAAGATGGAGAAAATGCCTGTTGAAAAAACAGAGGAGCTTCTTGCCCCCTTCGGCATCCCCCTTGCGACGATCCACCAGTTCATTGCCAGTGGGAGGATTCCAGCCCTCGACCCCCTGCTTGCCGACTTGGAGGCCCGCGGACTCCGTGAATTTGTCCGACCGGACCTAGGTGTTGTGCGGGGACTTGCCTATTACACAGGCGTTGTTTTTGAAGCCTTCGCCCTGCAAGGCAACCTTCGTGCGATCGCCGGTGGCGGAAGGTATGACCGCCTCCTTGCCGATCTCAGCGACGGATCAGCAGATCTCCCTGCCGTGGGGTTCGGTGTCGGTGACGCGGTGCTCCTTGAGTTGATCAACGAGATCCCGGCAGCCAAATCCCTTGAGGAGAAGTTCCTGACGTCCGTTCCTCCCGTGCAGATCTATCTGGTCATTGCCGATGAGAAACAACGGGCCAAGGCCCTCGGACTCGCACAGCAACTGCGAGGGGAGGGATGGCGTCTGGCCTACCCGCTTGGTCCTGAAAAAGTCGGCAAGCAGTTTGGAACAGCCGAGTCGCTTGGAGCCTCTCATGCCGTCGTGATCGGTTCCGAATGGCCTAGTGTCACGGTCAAATACCTTGCCGATCGGATGGAGCAGGAACTCGACCACTCCGCACTTGCCGTCTGGCTCGCGGAGAGCAAGGCGTTGACTTCTTAAGACCGCCATTTTTTCATCTTTTACCTCGCACCCATCACAGAGTTACCTTTCCCAACCTACTTTTCCATGCACTACCGAGACTGCCTCTGCGGCGCCCTGCGCCCATCCGATATCGGCCGCGATACAACCCTGAGCGGTTGGGTTGCCTCCCGGCGCGACCATGGCGGGGTGATCTTCATCGATCTCAGGGATCGTGAGGGGATCACCCAGATCGTGTTCCGTCCGGAACTCCACGCCGAGGCCGCCACCGCCGCCCACAGCCTTCGCTCCGAGGATGTGATCACCGTCGTCGGACAGGTCGCTGCCCGTCTTGCAGGCACGGAGAATCCCAAGCTTGCGACCGGAGGGATCGAACTGATCGTCTCCTCGCTGACCGTGCTGAACCGCTCGGAGGTTCCCCCCTTTCCGATGGATGAAAAAATCGCCAACGAGGATCTGCGGCTCACGCACCGTTTTCTCGACCTGCGCCGTCCCTCCATGGCAGCGAATCTCCGCCTGCGCCACCGGATTACCAAGTCGATCCGTGACGTCCTTGACACCGAAGGGTTTTGGGAGATCGAGACACCGATCCTCTCCAAGAGCACGCCCGAGGGGGCGCGTGACTTCCTGGTTCCCTCGCGCCTTACACCGGGCTCCTTTTACGCTCTTCCCCAGGCACCCCAGCAATACAAACAGCTCCTCATGGTGGGAGGGGTGGACAAATACTTCCAGATCGCCCGCTGCTTCCGGGACGAGGATCTCAGGGCCGACCGCCAACCCGAGTTCACGCAGGTCGACATCGAGGCCTCCTTCGTAAAGGCCCAGGACCTTCAGGATCTGATCGAGAGGATCTTCCAGCGTGTCTTCCGTGAGGCACGCGGCGTTGAGATTCCGGTTCCTTTCCCCCGAATGACCCACTCCGATGCCATGAACCGCTACGGCAGTGACAAGCCTGACACACGTTTCGCCATGGAGATCAGCGATGCGAGCGATATCTTTGCCCAGAGCCAGTTCAAGGTTTTCCGCGGAGCTCTTGATGCGGGTGGCGTCGTCAAGGCGATGAATGCCAAGGGATTCGCCTCCATCACCACCGGCCAGATCGAGGAACTCACCGACATGGCGAAATTGGCGGGAGCCAAGGGACTTGCCTTCATCAAGGTCGAGAACGGAGAATGGAAGTCACCCATCGTCAAATTCTTCAGCGAATCGGAGAAGGCCACCCTCTCGGCACGCCTCGACATGCAGGAAGGCGATCTTGTCCTTTTTGGTGCCGACTCGTGGGAGACCGCCTGCACCGTTCTCGGGCGTGTCCGTCTCCGCGTCTCCGAGATCCAAAAACTTGCCATCGACCCGCTTCAACTCAACTTTCTCTGGGTTGTTGATTTCCCCATGCTTGCCTTCAATGCGGAGGAGAACAAGTGGAACGCCGTCCACCATCCCTTCACCCGCCCCAAGTCCGAGGACAGGGACCTGCTCAAGGACCCCGCAAAGCTCGGGGAAATCCGAGCCGAGGCCTATGACATCGTGCTCAATGGTGTGGAGATTGGAGGGGGCAGCATCAGAATCCATGAGGGAGACCTTCAGTCCGAGACGTTTTCCGTGCTGGGTATCGGAGAGGAGGAGCAGGAGGAGCTCTTCGGGCATCTCCTTCGGGCCTTCCGCCACGGTGCACCGCCTCATGGAGGCATCGCCCTCGGCCTTGACCGATTGGTGGCGCTGATTGCCGGCGAGGAGTCCATCCGCGAAGTCATCGCCTTCCCCAAGAACAATCGGGGCGTCGAACTCCTGACCGGATCACCCGCCGCCGCGGAGATGAAACAACTCCGCGAGCTTTACATCTCCTCGACGGTCAAGCCCAAGGTTCTGGCTTCGGGATCACCCGCCGCCTGACATCGCCCTCCTCGGACCGATGCAGCCTGAGCTCCTACCGGGATTCGAGGCGACCGTCGAACGTGTGGAGTATGATCCCGAGCTTCCGGCTTCCCCCGAGCAACCGCATCCCTTCGTCTATTACATCACCATCCGCAACGGGAGCGACCGCACCCTCACCGTGAAGGGGCGCAAGTGGGTGGTGCGGGCCGAGAACGGCGAAATCACTGCCGTGGAAGGGGACGGAGTCGTGGGATGTTTTCCACGGCTGGAGCCGGGTGAGGAGTTCTCCTACAATAGCTACCATACGACGGCAGGTCGGGCACTGGCGGAAGGGGCCTACCTGGCCGTCACCGAAGAGGGGGAGGCCGTGTTGGCCAGGATCCCCCCGTTTCAACTGATTCCCCCCCAAGCGTGATGGATGGAAGATCCCAAGCGTTGGAATCGGACGTGAAGAAAACGATGGGGGTGAGGGGATTGATTAATAGTTTTGTGTGCAGGATAACGAGGGTCTCCCTCATCTTGGGAATGGGGATGGTGGTTGGGGTGGGGATGGCCTCGGTAAATTTCGAGGAGGCTGAAGGGTCGAATGGAACCAAAGGAGCAGGGGGGGCGACATCCTCCCGGGAGGAGTTGATGACTAAGTCCATTGCCCGGGATGCCGCGGCGACGGTCGTCATCTACAATACCAATGACCCGGAGGCTAAGGGTTTGGCTGATTTTTACTGTGAGGCACGCCACATTGATCCGTCCCAGGAGATCCCTTTGGCGACACCACTCTCAGAGGAGATCAGCAGGGCTGATTTTCAGACCCAGATCGAGGAGCCTCTCCAAAGGGAATTTGTCCGCAGGGGATACTGGAAATTTTCGATCACCCCGCTTGATCCCGACCGCCGTCCCGCCCTTGTGGCGACACGGATCGGCTTCGTGGCCCTGATCCGAGGACTTCCTCTCAAGATCGCCCCGTGTGCGATACCTGTCGGGGGTACCATCACTCAACCCTCTCCCTACGGAAGTTGCAATGCCGCCTCCGTTGACTCCGAAATCTCCCTACTTGGCCTCTTCCACCATCCGCTCAACGGAGTCATCCCCAACCCCTACTCTGTCAGTCCCGTTTTAGAACCCGGTTCTGCCAAAGGAGGCAATCCGTCCGTTAAGAAGACGAAGGGCGGCAATTCTCCCGCCGCATCGACCTCATTCCCAACCTCCGGCAACCGCCGCAAGAGCATTCCGCCCGGTCTGCTCTGTGTCGCGCGACTTGATGCCACCACGACTGATGGCGTCCGGGCCATGGTTCTCGACGGCCTTCGGGTGGAGCGGGAGGGACTCTGGGGGTTTGGCTACATCGATCTGCGATCCATCAAAACAGGCCCCTATGGTCTGGGGGACCAGAGCATCCGAATCGCCGGAGAATCGATGCGACGGGCCGGCATTCCTGTCCTGAGCGACGATCTTCCGGAGACCATCCATGCCGGATTTCCCGTGACCGATGCCGCTGCCTACTACGGCTGGTACAGCGGGAGCATTGACGGCCCCTTTGCAGAGCCCTCCTTCCGTTTCCTTCCCGGGGCCGTAGCCTGCCATCTCCACTCCTTCAGTGCTTCCACGCTCGGTGATCCTGCTCAAGGCTGGACCGGTCCACTTGTCAGGCATGGTGCCGCCGCCTCCATCGGGAACGTTTATGAGCCCTACATCGGATTCACCACGAATTTCGGGATCTTTGCCTGGTCCCTTCTTGCCGGTCATAACCTTGCGGAGAGCTATTATGCCGCACAGCCGGTCCTCTCTTGGATGACTATTCTGGTTGGTGATCCTCTTTACCGACCGTATCTCGGTTTGTTGGGATGGGAAAGAGATTCCCACACTTCCCCCGGAGTCTCCGCTACAAGAAGTCAGAAATGGGGTAAAAATCCCCATGATCCATGGAGAGATTATCGGAGGATTGTCCTGGCCCACAGGGGATCGACACTCGAAGCCGCCTCCGATCTCTCACATCGTGCCCGTGAGACTCATGAGAGCCTGTATCTGGAGGGATTGGGAGCTGCTCAGTCGGATGCGGGGCAACTGACGAAGGCCGAAGCGAGTTTTAATGCGGCCGCCTCGCTCACTAAGGATCCTGATACGGCCTTCCGGATCCTCCTGGAACGGGCCCGGACCCTTGAAAAGGAGGGCAAGCCTGCCCGTGGAGCCGCCCTACTGAGCAAGGAGATCTCCTTGGCACGAAGCGACATCCAGAGGGCCTTGCTGGATTCCTGGCTCACCCGGATGAGCAAGCTTTAGGAAAAGTTGATCTCTCAGGGATTAAGTGGAATAAGAGGATGGGCGGAGAAGCAAAAGTCATCCCGAGGACAAACTCACTTTTCAGGATAGTTTTTCTGGCCTTCGAAGCTCTGACTTCCGCCTTTCCCACGTCAAACTTGATAATTCTCCTCAACTTGTGACTCTTGTGGCAAAAATTCTCTTTCGTGATCGCGGCGTCTTTGACCACTGAATCCGAAATTTCTCCCTTCCATTGCCCGATTTGTGACGATTTTTACCCGATTCGTCCCATAATCCTTTACTTAGTCATTGGTGTGGAATAATTATTGACACACACACAACGATCAAATAGAATCAACGATACTCAGTTCATGAAAAAAGCTCTACTCATAGCCGCTCTAGCCGCAGGAGCGATTTCTACATCACAGGCAACTATTACCTACCAAATTGGGCAGGCTGTAACAAACAGCGTCACCACCGGTGCGTCCACATTTAATTTCAATCAATTCAATACCGATCTCGGTACCTTAACAGCTATTCAGGTCTTCATCAACAGCAGTATTGATTCGGAAGGGTTTACTATCAATAATACCGGAACTGCTGGTAAGGCTTATAATCCGAATGACTTCCTCACTGTGGTTGGGCCAGGAAGCTATAGATATGATGGGGTCACAACTTGGTTTTCCACAACTCCGTCTCTGCCAACCAATTTGGTTAATGGAAGAAATCTCTCCAACAACGTAGATTCCAACTCGGTGGTTTCCTACACGATTCCAAGCACAGCTCTGCTTACTAGCGTTGATGAAAGATCAGTTTTTTCTGGTGAATTCTTCCATTTCGTAGGGGATTCAACAGTTAATTTCACTGCTTCTATTGATCCTAGTATTACCACGTCAGGAGGTAACATTTCAAGTGATATTGGAACAGCTATTGCCAACACGACAGTCATGGAAGTTATCTATACTTACGATGTTTCTACCGTCCCAGTCCCCGAGCCTTCCCAAGTTGCAGCATCCCTGCTCCTCGTAGCTGGCATTGCTGGATTTTTAATCGTCCGCCGCCGTCAGGCTCTGCTCGCTTAGTCTCCCAAGCTAGAACTTAACAAAACCCGTCTCTCCGAAAGGGTAGACGGGTTTTTTTGTTGGATTTCACTCCGGGACTTTCCCTTCGAGTTGCTTTTTGTGCCTCTAGTCCTTTTTGTGGCTCTTTTGCCCACTCAATCTTCTTGTGCCTCTTGTGGCCAAATTCTTCAGACTTCAGATTGCTGGTTGCAAAAAATTTCAGGAATAAACAATGAACACTCCTCAATCTGTCGCAAAGCATCCTCTGACCTCTGACGCTTTTGCTCGATTCAAAAAATCCTTCTTCTTTATTTTCTCAGAAAAATCGCCCAAGATTTTAAACTATTCTTTAGGTAGAATGAATTCCTACTTTCTCAGCTCATGAAGCCCCTCCTCTCCTCTCTGGTCAGTTTTGTAAAATCATTCCATCCAACCTCACGCCAAAAAGGCAGTCATGCCGGCGAGCGAAGGATTCCGATCCGTTTGATCCTGCTCTGTCTGTTGCTTCTCGCCGGTCTTCTCGTCGGGCTGAAGTGGTCGTATGATCAGTTCCGGAAATTCCAGTCGACCCGCCTCGATGCGGTCGCTCTTTCCTACATTAAGATCAACAAGATTTCCGAGGCCAAAATGACCCTTGAGACTGCTCTCAGGCTCAATCCTAAGGATCCAACGGCCCTCCGCTTGCAGTTAAATCTGCAAAAGATGGATGGGAAGGCAGACGCAAGTCTCTCATCCTATCAACAACTTGCCCGAAGCGGCAGGATGTCGCTCACTGATCTCCGACCCTACGCGAATCTGGCATCCAACCAAGGGGACATGAAACTGGCACGACGCATCGCCGAGAGTGCAGCCAAGAGCGATCCGATGCTCGGGCACTTGATCAACTCGGATCTCTCGATGAAGGAGCATCACGCGACCGAGGCGGCTCTCGAACTCCGTAAGGCGGTGGAGGTCGGTGGAACTCTTCCTCCGGGCGCGAAGATCAAAGATGACGGGACACCGGAGGCAAAGGAGAGGTTGTCTGCGGCCCTGCAAGCTCGCGGAGACCTGCCTCGTATGGAGTTGGTGCGATTCCTGATCGCTCACGGTCCCCAGCCGTTGAACTTGCCACAAATGGTGGAGAAATCCATTAATACATCCCCCCTTCTCAGTCTGACCAACGACCTCTCCAAAGAGTCTGATGGGAAAAAGGTGAACATGGCTCCCCTCTTAAGCCTCAAAAACGACCTCTCAAAAGAGTCTGGTGACGATGTTCGTCTGAATATGGCTCCGATGATCAGCGGAAGTCTCGAGGGAGTTGATAAGTCTAATGAGAAGATCTCCAAGAAGGGGCGCGCCCAGCCAACACCTTCGGCCTCACCCTTTGTGACTCCAAGGCCGACTCCCGCACCCACGGCGATATCGACTCCTTTCCCGTCACCCTCCTTCTCGCCACGCGTTGAGGCGTCCCGGGCTGTGTCGACACCGGCTCCGATCCCTGTTGCCACGCCGGTTCCTTATGTTCCGGTCTATGACACGAATGAGTTGAGCACCTTGATAACGGGTCTCTCGACGCGGACGAACTCCGTTGGTTCCCAGGCGCTTGCCTTGGGACTGGAGATTGGTATCGTTCCTCCAGCAGAGCAGGCAGACTGGATTCTGAGACTCCGTAAGCACCCCAAGGTCACGCCCCAGATGCTCCTGCTGGCCGATGCGGCGACCATCCAAGGAAACCCCGCTGAGAAGCCCCGCGTCGTGGAGGGGGTGGTTGCACGTCTCAAGGAAGCCCCTCTCGATCAGCGTTTTTCCGGCGCAGCGTGGCTCCTGAGGATGAGGGAGCCACAACAGGCAGAGTTGCTTGTGACCCGTGATGAGTCAATGAAATCACCCGAGGCCTTCATGATCTGGATGACTCCGCGTCAGATCGATGGGCACTGGGACCAAATCTTCGAGGCCTTGAAGCTGCCGAACAACCCCCTCCCACCGTATCAGCGTGATCTTTTCGCGGCCGAGGCACTCACCAAAGAGACCAAGGAGAATCAGAAGGCGGAAGGCGAGAAGGCCTTTGCCAAGGTTCTTTCGGACTATGGGAAAAAATCACCGGAGTGCTACAAAGTGCTTCTCTTCCTGAATGTCGCGGGTGAGCAGGCCCTCTACGAGAAGGGGGTACAAAATCTTTTCGCCGATCCAACTCTTGCCCAGAATGCCCTGCCTCAGGTCCTCGATGTCATGCGTCACCGGAGCGATGCGACAAAACTCCTCGGTGTTGCAGAGCAGGCTCTAGCCTCTCCCCAACTCTCGGGGAATGTTACGGCCCAAAACGAGCAGGCTTACCAGAAGCTTGTCCTGAACGAGCCGGTGAACCTGGTGGAGCTCTCCAACCGCACCGAGGCGAATCCGAACGAGTTTTCCTATCGGGTGACGGAGGCCCTGTCACTCCTAAAGAGCGGTGACAAGGTCAAGGCTCGCGAGGTGTTGGAGAGTATCGAGGCGACGGTTGACTCCACCAAGATCCCCTCCTACCAGAAGGGGGTGCTGGCAATGGTTCTGGAAGCAAATGGTGATCACAGGAATGCCCTTGGGCTAATTTCCCAGATAAAACCCTCGGAAATGACGCTGCAAGAGCTCTCGATGATCCGGGCTGCTTTTCCTCAACAGACGAGGGCTTCCGAGATGGGGATGGCGTCTCCCCCATCGGGCCCCACCTCATCAAACTCAACTTCAAACTCCATCTCGTCCAACCCGGCACCCGCTTCCTTGGCGACACCTTCCTCGTTGCCCAAGGCCGGAGTCCTCATGAAGAAGCCTGCCGAGGCTTCTAGGAACTGATTTCCTCAGCAAATCCACCATCAACCACTAGCAACGAGCAATAAGCAATGAGCGCTCCGAACCCTGATTCCTCTTTTATAATTTCCTCTGGTCGTCAGGGGAAGGGGAGGGGGGTTCCTCTCTCACCCTGGCTTCTTGGTCTACTCTTCGTCGTCGGATTCGGGCCGCTGATCGTCGTCTTTTTTTCCAATCTTTGGAAATATGAGATCCACCAGTTTTACCCGCTTGCCCTGATTGGTGCAGCAGCCCTTGCGTGGCGCGGATGCTGTGAAGTGCCTCTTCCTCTCGATTCCGGATCCAGTCTCGGGACGGGTCTCCTGACACTTGTCTCCCTAGCCCTGTTGACGTTTGCTTCCCTACTCTGGTCTCCTTGGATCGGGGTGGCCTCCCTGCTGGTCGGTCTCGCCGCGCTGGCCTCGTGGCTTGGTGGTCGCTCCCTCTCCCGCTCCCTCTTTCCATCCTGGATCATGCTCCTGACCGTGATCCCGCCACCGCTCAAACTGGATGCCCGTTTGGCCCTGCTGATGCAGCAATGGGCCGTGGCTGGAAGCAGTCGTGTGCTTGACCTGATGGCGGTGCCTCATCTCCGTGAGGGAAACATCCTTCAGATCCCGGGTCAGCGTCTTCTGGTCGAGGAGGCCTGCAGTGGAATTAACTCCGTGCTCTTCATGTCGGCAGCCTGCGTCTTCTACGTGCTCTGGCAGAGACGGCCGCTGATTTTTCTTCCTCTTCTCTATTCGGTGACTATTGGCTCGGTGCTCTTTGGGAACCTGATTCGCATCACCTCGGGTGCCTGGATTCTTTTTAATTTTAGGATCGATCTCTTTACGGGGTGGCGGCACGAGACCCTGGGACTTGTCCTGACAGCATCCTACCTCATCGTGATTGTGCTCTCCGATGCCCTGCTCGCACGGATGACATCAAAGATGGTCACCAAACATGCTGCCCGGATCGCGGCAAACACGGTCTCTCCGGCCAGAAAATTCTCCTTCACGCCCCTGCTTGCAGGTCGCTCCCTGAGCGGGATCGCCTTGATCCTGCTTCCACTTCTCCTGCTGCTGGGGTCGCTGCAGTTGGCAGTTGCCTGGTTCAATTCCGACTCGCACAGGAGGGAGGTAAGGATCAATCCCGATGGGATGAAAGGTTCGGCAAAATTCTCCTTGCCCAAGGGAATCGGGGATTGGGTGCTTCTTACCGAGGAAGTTCCTGTTGCCAAGAAAACCGCGTTTGAGGACGGCGTTTACTCCCACGCATGGCAATACCGCAAGGGAGGTGTAACCGTTATGGTCTCCCTCGATTATCCCTTCTTCGATTACCACGATGTAAGGATCTGCTACTCAGGGGGAGGTTGGACGATCGACGAGAGCAAGGTTCATCCCGCGCATGAAAGTGCCGATGATATCCCCCGGATGGAGGTTCTGCTCAGCAAGGAGAACGGACTGAAGGGAGAACTACTCTACAGCACCGTGGATGAATCCGGTTCGTGGCTAGACGATTCCGGCTACCGTGCGGTCATGGACGAAAGCGGACGCCAGTTCGAGGGGGGATTTGTTACGAGGATTCTTGCGAGATTACGGAAGTTTCACGGCATCGTGGGTGAAAAACAGCCCAAGGTGAACTACCGCATCCAACTTCTCTCGACGGCTCAGGGAGGGCTTGATTCCAAGCAGGTTGACATGGTGACAAATTTCTTCCGGACGGTCCGAAAAAAACTTTCCGACCAATTCATCATCGCTCCCAAGTCGACGATGCCTTTCAGTTTCCGATCAGATGATGGGATCGTCCCGGCAAAGAACTCGAGGACCACGGGACCTGACTCCTCATCCGCAAGAAGCGAAAAGACACCTCAGAAATAAGAGCCCTCCAGCTATAAAATCCTACTTAGCACGAAGGGAGCCTGCTAGTAGTCAGAAGTCATGAGGGCAGCGTTTCACCACACTCACGAGTTCGGAGGCTTCCGGATGCGTTACGGTCATGCCCTTCCCTATGGGGCGAGTCATGTGCCGGGAGGTGTGAATTTCTCGATCTTCTCGTCGCATGCCACCAGTTGCACACTGGTTCTTTTCAGGAAGGGGGATCCCCAACCCTATGCCGAGATTCCCTTCCCCCCTGAGTGCAAGATCGGCGATGTCTATGCGATGATCGTCTACGATCTTGACTATGAGGAGTTGGAATACGGATTCCGGATGGATGGTCCCACGGACCCAAAGTTGGGACATCTCTTCGATCAAGGAAAAATTCTCCTGGATCCTTTCGCCCGTGAAATCGCCGGACGGGACGTCTGGTTGAGTCCCCCCGCCAAGGAGGAAATCTATCCTCACAGGGCCAGAATGCCCTACGAGGACTACGACTGGGGTCATGACCGTCCGATCAAACTTCCCGTGCAGGATTTGGTGATCTACGAGATGCATGTGAGGGGCTTCACCCGTCACCCTTCCTCGGGAGTGCGGCATCCGGGGACCTATGAGGGAATGATAGAGAAGATCCCTTACCTGCAATCCATCGGGGTGAACTGCGTGGAACTGATGCCGGTTTTCGAGTTCAACGAATACGAGAACAAACTGGTGAATCCGCTGACTGGGGAGTTGCTCTGCAACTACTGGGGATACAGCACGGTCGGCTTCTTTGCACCGAAGGGTGGGTATGCCGCCACGGGTCACCACGGGACGCAGGTCTCGGAGTTCAAGAATCTGGTGAAGTCGCTCCACGCCGCCGGGATCTCCGTGATTCTGGATGTCGTATTCAATCACACGGCGGAGGGTGACCTTCGCGGGCCGACCATCTCCTTCCGAGGGATCGACAACCAGACCTACTACATGCTCAACCCGGATGGTAGTTATGCGAACTACACTGGGTGCGGCAACACGCTCAACTGCAATCATCCGGTGGTCAGATCCTTCGTGCTGGAATGTCTCCACTACTGGGTCTCCGAGTTTCATATTGATGGATTCCGCTTCGACCTCGCCTCGGTGCTGGGCCGTGACCGAAACGGGCACCCACTCTCCAATCCCCCTCTGCTTGAGGCGCTCGCCCTAGATCCGATCCTAGCCGGATGTGACCTGATCGCGGAGGCGTGGGACGCAGGTGGACTCTATCAGGTCGGAAACTTCCCCGCCTACGGACGCTGGATGGAGTGGAACGGTCATTACCGGGACGCGGCGCGGCGCTTTCTGCGGGGAGATTCCGGAGTCGTCGGTGAAGTTGTTCAGGGAATCCTCGGGTCCCCGAATCTCTACGCCTCCTCGGGTCGCAAGCCGACGGCCTCGGTGAACTTCATCACCTGCCACGACGGTTTCACCCTTCGGGATCTCTACTCCTATAACGACAAGCATAACCTGGCTAACGGCGAGGGGAACCGTGATGGGGCCAACGACAATTTCACTTGGAACTGCGGCGCCGAAGGAGTCACGGAGGATCCGTCCGTCAATGCCATGAGGGCCAAACTTCAGCGCAATGCCATGGCCCTTCTCTTCCTGAGTCAGGGAGTGCCGATGCTTTCGATGGGTGATGAACTCGGCCGCTCTCAGAACGGCAACAACAACGCTTACTGTCACGATGCCGATTGGAACTGGCTGGATTGGAATCCACCTGAGAGCGGAGGCGGATCAGGCGAAGCCCTCAGGAGGTTTGTCTCACTGATGGCGGACTTCCGTCGGCGTCACAGTCAGTTGCACAGATCCGAGTATTTTTCCGGAATGAACACACGCGACAGCGGTTACCCAGACATCAGTTGGCATGGGGTGCGGGTCGGCGTTCCGGATTGGGGTAGCGAGAGCCGCTCCCTGGCCTTCCTTATTGCAGGGGACAGATCCTCCTCCGGTTCCGAGGGCGATTTCATCTATGCCGCTTTCAATATGTGGCATGAACCTCTGGTGTTTTTGCTGCCTGTTCTCCCGTCCGGAATGCGGTGGAGGCGTGTTGTCGACACGGCGCAATCCTCTCCCGATGATTTCTTTGAATCCGGTTCTGAGGAACTGCTGCCCGATCAGTCACAGGTTCTGCTCTCTGGAAGGAGCGTGGTTGTCCTGATCGGGAATCTGGCGGGGCGCCTTGGTTGAAACACGCCGCTTCCAGGAAACAGTCGGGAATGGGCAAAGATTTTTGATTCCTTTCCGATGCCTCCGCTCGCTCCCACCCTGGAACTTGTCATCGCACGCTATCAGGAGGATTTGCGCTGGCTCAAAAAAGTTCCTTCTGCCATCCGTCTCACCATCCTCAACAAAGGGGACTCCCCGCCACTCCCCGAGGGGTTGTGGATCCGTCAAGTTGACCGTCAGGGGATGCCCTTGGGAAGACGTGGGAAGATATGCGAGGGTCCGTGCGAAGGGGTTAGCGTGACAGGCCTGCCCAACGTCGGCAGGGAGGCGCATTCCTACCTGAGGCATCTCACGGATCGGTATGATTCCCTCGCGGATGTGACCCTTTTTTGTCAGGGGCATCCTTTTGATCATGCGCCCGATTTTCATATCCGGCTGCAGGCTCTGGTAAGCGGTGGGGAGTTTCCGGATCCCTTTCTCTGGTATGGTTTTCTGGAGGAGACGGATGACCCTTTGGGGAGGCGTCTCTTTGTCCCTTGGAGCAAGAATCCGGAGCGGCGGGAACTCCCGACGGGAGGACTTTTCCAGGAACTTTTTCTCGAAAAATCGCCGGAGTTTTTCCACTTCCGGGGAGGGGCCCAGTTCGCTGTTTTGAAATCGGCAGTGCTGGGCAGGTCGCGGGCCTTCTACCGAAAGGCCCTGGAACTTACCGAGGCGGTCCCTGACGCCGCACATTGTTTCGAGCGATTCTGGGACCGTGTGTTCGGTGCCCCGGTGATCGATCCAGCACGACTGGGCCCGGACGGTGTCAACTATCTCAAGAGAATCAGAAGACTCATGACTCCTTGATGCTTTGGAATGTCCTTGGTGATCAAATACCGTTGACACGGCACACCTCCTCGGAGTCGATGGTAGGGAACCAAGCTCCACGATGCCGACTTTTTCCTATGTTGCACTTGATGCGATGGGCCATCGCGACAAAGGGCGTATTGAGGCTCTCTCGGGTGCTGATGCCTATCGGAAACTCCGTGAACGTGGCCTGCAACCAAGCAAGGTGGTTGCCGAGTCAATGGGCGCTTACACAACAGGTTCCGCAGGAATCGGAAAAAGCTCGGGACTGGGTGGATTGTTTTCGGGATTCTCCGGGATCCTCAAGGCATCCCCTCAGTCATCCGTTTCCTCGGGGGGAGGTTCGGCAGGTTCGGGTGAACTTCCCCGTTTGACAACTCCTCAACTTCTCTTCTTCACCGAGGAGCTTGCCGAACTTCTTGAGGCAGGCCTTCAGTTGGAAGGGGCTCTCAAGGTCATCGAACAGCGGCAGGAGCGTTCGCCGGTGAAAATTGTCGCAGCGTCCCTTAGGCAGCAGGTTCGGGAGGGTATCAGTTTTTCGAATGCGCTCCGCAATTGTGGCAGGAGTTTTGATCCCCTGTATTGCAACCTTGTTGCGGCGGGCGAGGCCGGGGGGGTCCTTCCCCAGATCCTGAAGCGGCAGTGCGAGCACTTGGAGATGGTCGGGGAGTTGGGGAAAAAGGTCACCTCGGCGCTGGTCTATCCGGCCATCGTTTTCTCGTCGGCCATCCTGCTGATGTTCATCTTCCTCACGTTTCTCGTGCCCCAACTCTCGGTACTGCTGGGAAAATCCGGACAGAAGCTTCCCGCCGTTACCCAGGCGCTCATCACGGTGAGTCTTTTTTGCGGGCATTGGTGGTGGGCCATTCTGGCTTTTATCGCGGCTGTGGTGATGGGGGTGAAGTTGGCCGTCTCCACTCCGACCGGTCGCCTGTGGTGGGGTGAGAAACAGCTCTCCGTTCCGGTCGTGGGGCCGGTGCTCAAGGCCCGTTTCTATGCCGAGGTGATGCAGAATCTCTCCACGCTGGTTTCCAACGGGGTGACGATGCTGGCTGCTATGGATCTGATGAGGGCGGCCACCGGCAATGTCTTCCTGAAGGGATTGCTTAAGGAGGTGGCCGACAGGGTCCGGGAGGGAAGCACCATTGCCTCGGCGATGAGGCGCACCGGCTTCTTCCCCCCGGTGCTTCTCGATATCCTTGCTGTCGGTGAGCAGACTGGAGATCTCGCAGGATCCCTTGCTCGAGCCGCCAAGCGGTATGATCGGGAACTCACCTCGCGGATCGGCCATCTCACGACCCTGATCCAACCTGCCGTGATCCTGATCGTTGCGCTCTTTGTGGGGTTGGTGGCGTATTCCATGATCTCCGGAATCCTCACCAGCGTGAATGCCTTGAAAGCCCGCTAGGATTGTTTCCAAGGATTTCTCAAGTCGGCTCTTGAGCCTCCCCATGATTCTGATTTCAGAAATCTCTTTTCTCCTTCCCGGGGGGGCTCATCAAAAAACCGTTTGCCAACCCGAGGCCGCTCACGCTTTGCTTGCAAATCATCCCCCCTAATCCCCCCTATGTTATTCCCCATCCTCCTGACGGCAATCTTCACCACGGCACCGGACTTGGGCTCGACCAATTCCACAGCGCCGCTTCCCTCTCCGAAGCCGGCCCGCAAAGTCATGACTGTCAGAGTTCCCATGCCTTCGTTCATCACACCCGATGAGGAATTGAAATTTAATATTCCTTATCAGATCCCCGAACTGGATTGGGGGAATCAACGCTTTTGGGATCCCTACAGAACTTCACGCGACAATTCGACAAATTGGTTCCAGTCCGATTATGCGACCATGAACTGGTTCGGCCTGCGTGACAGACTCGCGACCAATGGACTGGATGTTTCGGCCTCCTACACGGCCAACCTTGCCGGGAATCCGGTGGGGGGAAAAAGCGCCGGGTTCACGTACTGCGACAACTTTACCCTGGATCTTGAATTCCAGTCGAAGCCCCTGTTGGGTTATGAGGGCGGCACGCTGAGCGTCATCGCACTGAACCGCGACGGTAACAACCTCTCCTCACAGCATGTCGGCAATCAATTCACCGTGCAGCAGGTGTATGGCGGAACAGGCACCATTTTCTATGGACTTGCCTACAATCAGCGTTTTGACGATGACAAGATCAGCTTCAAGTTCGGACGGATGGCTGCGGGCGATGACTTCGCCTCCTCTCCTCTCTACTGGCTCTACATGAACAACGGCATTGACGGAAACCCTCAGGCCCTGCCGGTCAACGGTTCTTTCTCGACCTACCCCTGGTCGGTCTGGGGTGCCCGTCTGCGGGCCCTCGTCACCAAGGAAACCGAGGCGATGCTGGGCGTCTATCAGGTCACCCCGCAGGTTTCCCAGTCCCATATGCATGGGTTCAATTGGAACATGAATCCCGGGGACGGAGTCATGCTGATCGGCCAATATGGATGGGCTCATGAGTTCTTCAAACCCACCATAACCTCGATGCCTCCAACATCTCCCGCCCAGTCCCAAGACGGCAAGTCGGTTGCCCCTCCGAACAACGACGGCAAGTCTTTCGCCGTTCCCGCATCAGATGCAATCCCTCACGGCCTGCCGGGCCACTATTGGATGGGCGGCTACTACTCCACCTGGACCTATTCGCAATTTGGGAGTACTCAGGGACAGAATGGTGCCTACGGCCTCTACTGGCACTTTGACCAGATGCTCTACCGCATGAATCCCTTCAAGGACACGGGCCTCACCGCCTGGAGCGCTTTTGTTCTTTGCCCCCAGCAGAATACGGCCAAGGTCCCTTTCCAGTATAACGGAGGTTTGGTTTACACGGGCATGATCCCCGCCCGCCCGCGCGATATCTCCATCTTTGGTGTTGCTTACGGGAACTTCAGTTCCAACTACGCACAGGCCAACCAGACCTCTCTCGGCGGTTATGCCACCTACGAATTGGCTTACGAATTCGGCTACCGCATTAACCTTACGAAATTCGCCTACGTCCAACCCGACGCCCAGTGGATCATTAATCCGGGAGGCACTGGAACGATTCCCAATGCCCTCGTGCTTGGGGCCCAGATCGGTGTAACGTTCTGAAGAAAAACACGAAGGATGAAGTCAGAATGATGAGAAACCGTTCTTTGGAGCGGTTTTTTCCTGAGTTCCAGATTAATCCTTTAGGGCTCTCAAAGCGTGCCTCACCGTCTCAGCACACGCTTTTGATGCGGAGTTCTCCACGAACTTTGCAAAGTCTATCTCCGCACTGCCATCGGCGGAATCGGAGATGACCCGCATCACCCCTAGAGGGAGTCCCCCGGTGCGGCAGACCTGGGCGATTGCCGCCGACTCCATATCCACGGCGCAGGCTTTTGGAAGGGCTTTCAGGACGGACTCCCTGGCCTCGTTGTCGGAGAGGAAGAGATCGCCACTGACAAGCAATCCTTCCAGAACGGAGGCATTCTCCAGTCCGGGAGGGCGCTTAGAGGCAAGCATCCCGCGTGCCGCACCCGCCAGCAGGGTCCGCATTTCGGGTTCCGCCTCAATGAGCGAGAATCCCTCGTAAGGAATCACATGACGTGGAAAGAGGGGGCGTGCATCCATGTCGTGCTGGATGAAGGAATCACCGATCACAACATCCCCCACCGTCACACCCTCTGCCAAACCTCCCGAGACGCCGGTAACCAAGATTCGGGAGACATTGGCATGAAATGCCAGCAGGGTTGCCGTCAGTGCGGCGTTCACTTTTCCGCATCCGCAAAGGGTCATGGCCACGTCATGGCCCTCCAGTCTTCCGTAATGAATTTCCCTGCCTCCAATTCTCTCCGAACTTTCCTTATGAAGATCGCCCAAAAGGTCCCGGAGTTCCGAATCCATGGCGGCGATGATTCCCGTACGATTTTTCATGAGATTCTTGTCATCGTTAAGTCCTAGCAAACTGAGGCCCAGTATGCCAGAGGCCAGCTCTTCCGGGAATGGCAAGGTGGTGCTTGACGGAACGTCCTGCCCAGATAGATAAGAAGGTTCACACAACCCAAAAAATAAGGAAAAACCACTATGCGCATCGGAATGGTCGGACTCGGAAGAATGGGAGCCAATATGGTTCAACGCCTCCTCAAGGCAGGTCACGAAGTCGTAGTCTGGGATCGCAGCGAGGAAGCAATCAAAGATCTTGCCTCCAAAGGGGCAATTGCCGCTGCCGATCAGAAGGATTTGGTCTCCAAACTCACGGAGCCAAAGGCAGTCTGGATGATGATTCCCGCCGCCTATGTCGACGACACGATCGCCATATTTGCCCCCCTTCTCGGGAAGGGTGACATCCTCATTGACGGAGGAAATTCCTACTACAAGGACGATATCCGACGTGCGAAGGAACTCTCCGTTAAGGGTATCGAGTATGTCGATGTCGGAACATCCGGCGGCGTCTGGGGTCTGGAACGCGGTTACTGTGAAATGATCGGTGGATCCAAGGAGACCGTGGGTTATCTTGATCCGATCCTGAAAGCTCTTGCTCCCGGTAAGGGAGACGCTCCGATCACTCCGAGTCGCACCAGCAAGGGGACGGCTGAGGAGGGATACCTTCATTGCGGCCCCAACGGAGCGGGTCACTTCGTCAAGATGGTCCACAATGGCATCGAGTATGGCATCATGGCAGCCTATGCCGAGGGCTTGAACATTCTCAAGAATGCCAACGCGGGTAAAGTATCCCGTGAAATCGATGCCGAGACAACACCTCTCCGTGATCCGGAAAATTACCAGTATGACATGGATCTCCCCGAGATCGCCGAAGTCTGGCGCCGGGGCAGCGTGGTCGCCAGTTGGTTGCTGGATCTGACCGCCGACGCCATGGCAGGTGATCCGGAACTCTCCTCATTCGGAGGTCGCGTCAGCGATTCCGGAGAGGGTCGCTGGACCATTCAGGCTGCCATCGAGGAGGGAGTGCCCGCTCCCGTTCTGACGACGGCACTTTACGAGCGTTTCTCCAGTCGCGACCTGGGTCTCTTCGCCGACAAGGTTTGTTCAGCGATGCGCTTCGAGTTCGGCGGTCACCACGAAAAGCCGGCCGGCTCCAAGTAAGGGCAGGAAAAACCCCAAACACACTCCATCATGCCCGCACTTAAAAGCGATGCCCTAGTCCTCTTTGGAGCAACGGGGGATCTGGCCCACAAGAAACTTTTCGACACGATTCAGGCTCTTTATCGTCGCGGAGTCCTTGAAGGGCCGGTCATCGGGGTCGCCAAAAGCGGCATGACGCGCGAGCAGGTCATCGATCGGGCCCGTGAGGGAATCACGACCTACGGTCGTGGTGTGGACGAGGCTAATTTTAAAAAATTCACCGACGGGTTTCAATACGTGGATGGTGATTACGGGGATGCGGCCACCTTCGAGGCTCTCCGCAAGGCTCTCAACGGTGCGCAGCGCCCGATTCACTATCTGGCGATCCCCCCTGTTCTTTTCGGAACTGTGACCAAGGGGCTCAAGGCTGCAGGTTGCATTGATGAGAGTGCCCGCGTCGTGGTGGAAAAACCGTTCGGTCATGACAAGGCCTCCGCCGAGTCTCTCAACCGGACACTTCATGAAGTTCTTGATGAGAGGCAAATCTTCCGCATCGATCATTACCTTGGCAAGGAAGCAACGCAGAATGTCCTCTACACCCGTTTCGCCAATGCGTTCCTTGAGCCCGTCTGGAATCGCAACTACATCAGCAACATCCAGATCACGATGGCCGAGTCTTTCGGGGTCGATGGTCGCGGTGCCTTTTATGATGCGACTGGCTGTCTCCGCGATGTGATTGAGAACCACCTCATGCAGGTGGTCGGATTCCTCTGCATGGAGCCTCCTTACTGGCCCGATATGGAGCGTGTCCGTGACGAGCAGATGAAACTTTTCCGCTCGATCCGCACGATCTCCACCAATGATATCGTTCGTGGTCAGTTTGAGGGATACCTCCATGAACCCGGAGTTGCTCCCGACAGCACCACTGAAACCTTTGCCGCGGTTCGTGTTTTCATCGACAACTGGAGATGGCAGGGAGTCCCAATCTACATTCGTGCCGGCAAGAATCTGCCCGTCTCGGCCACCGAAGTTCGTGTCCAGTTTCACCGCCCGCCCCAGGTCGTCTTTCCCGACGAGCAGGCCCCTCTTCACAACTACGTTCGCTTTCTCTTCTCTCCGCGGATCGAGATTGGCATCTGTATGCAGGTCAAGATCGACGGCGAGAGAATGGTTGGTGAGCCCATGGAACTCAAGGTGGTCGATCAGCAATCGGATGAAATGACTCCTTACGAGCGTCTTATCGGGGATGCCATCCAGGGGGATCAGGCTCTTTTTGCCCGCCAGGATGTTGTGGAGGAGGGATGGCGTATCGTTGAAAAGATTGTCGGCAACTCTGTACCGGTGCATCCCTACAAGCCGGGAAGTTGGGGACCCGAAGCGGTCAACGATGTCCTTCTCCCTTCGGGAGGATGGCACGGTCCGGAGTTGTAAAACCAAGCTGACCTAGAGGGATCCTTAGGTGTTTCCTACGGATCCTATGGTAACTCTGATTCCCTCCGGGGCACTCTGGCTAAGGAGGGGATGAGAGCGATTGGGCCATGCTTCGGTCTATCCGAAAGCATTGCCCCCGTGTTAAAATGATCTGATGAATGCGACACTTCTTCTGCTTCTGGGGCTTGTAATCGGTCTTGCCCTGGGTGCGGTCCTTGGTTGGTTGTCCAAGGAATCCCAGGCCCGTTTGGAAGTCGCAGACGCCGCCCTCCGTCTTGAGCAGGCGCAATCGGAGGTCCGCAGGGCGGGTGAGGAGGCCGACCGTGCGCGAAACGATGCCCTCAGGGCGGCTTCGGAAGCCCTTGAAGCCCGCGAGGGACAAGCAAAGCTTGCGGAGTCACTCTCGGCTCAGTTCCGAAATCTGGCGACGGAAATCCTCGAGGAAAAGACAAAATCCTTTTCCCAAACGAGCAGTGAAAAACTGGGCAGTCTCCTGACCCCGCTTCAGGATCAGTTGGACCGCTTCCGTAAGCGCATCGACGAAGTCCATGAGTCGCAAACCAAAAGTACATGCGGGCTTCAAGAGCACCTTCACCAGATCGGCAAACTCAACACCCGTCTTTCGGAGGATGCCCGGAATCTGACCACCGCTCTGAAGGGGGAGTCCCAGCGCCGAGGGGCCTGGGGGGAGTTGATTTTGGAAAGAACCCTGGAACTCTCAGGACTGGAGAGGGGTCGAGAGTTCGAGCTTCAGGTCTCCACCGAGAACAGGTTGCGTCCCGACGCGGTGATCCACCTTCCCGAGGGAAGATTTATCGTGGTTGATTCAAAGGTCTCGCTGGTCGATTACGAGCGGTCCTGCAATCTGGAGGGGGAGACCGAGCGCACCGCGGCTCTCAATGCCCATGCGGCCGCCGTTCGCCAGCACGTCAAATCCCTCTCGGAAAAGGGATACCCTGATCTTTTCGAGGGAAGGACCCCCGAAGTGGTGATGATGTTTCTGCCCGTGGAGCCGGCTTTTGGGGCCGCCCTGACCGCAGACCCAAATCTCTTTGAGTTCGCCTTTTCCCACCGGGTGATCCTTGTCACGCCAAGCACCCTGTTGGCGGCACTTCGAACCGTAACCAATGTCTGGAAGGTCGAGAAACAGACAAAAAATGTCCTTGAGATCGCCAGACTCGGCGGAGTCCTGCATGACAAGCTCACCGAGTTTGCGAAGGGATTGCTGGTTGTGAAGCAGCGGCTTGCGCAGGCCACCGAGGCCCATGACGATTCCCTAGCACGCCTCAAAGATCAGAAAGGCAATATTCTTGGAACCGCCACCCGTTTGCATGAGTTGGGGGCCAAAGCCGAGAAGCAGATGCCCAAAGATCTCGTTGTCGGTCTTGGTGACCCTTCGGGAGATCCTGAAATTCCGCCACTCCCATGAGAAAACTCGTCACCTTGCTGCTGTCCTGCTTTTTGCTTCTTCTCGGTAGCAGTTGTAAAAAAGCTGCTGACAACTCGGAATCCGCAACGCTTGTCGTCGGAATGGATCTCTCCTATCCCCCCTTTGAGAGTATCAACACCCAGGGAGAGCCCTCCGGGATCAGCGTCGAGATTGCCCGTGCGCTGGGTGAATTCCTTCATCGTCCGGTGAGGATCGAGAGCATTCCCTTCACGGGATTAATTCCCTCGTTGCTGACCGGAAAAATCGACTTGATCATCTCCTCCATGACCGACACGAAGGAGAGGGAAAAGACCATCTCCTTTTCCGACCCGTATCTTAAAATCGGCCTTGCGGTTCTGGCGGGAAAAAAAAGTGTTCTTTCGGGGGGGGAGAATCTCGACGAGTCTGGCAGAACCATCGCAGTGAGGCAGGGAACAACGGCTCAGGTCTGGGCCATGGAGAACCTGAAAGTGGCCAAGGTTCTAGTCCTCGACAAGGAGTCCTCCGCGGTTCTCGAGGTTATCCAAGGAAAGGCGGACGGGTTTCTCTACGATCAAATGAGTGTCTGGAAAAACCATCAAGAGCATCCCAATGAGACGGTAGCCCTCCTGGATCCCGTCCAGAGCGAGTCTTGGGCGATCGGTCTCCGGCCAAGCGACACGATGCTCCTCGGGCAAGTGAACCGGTTTCTCAAGTCCTTCCGGTCCACAGGAGGATTCGATCGATTGGGAGAGAGTTACTTGAAGGATCAGAAAGAGGCTTTTACCAAGGCCGGAATACCCTTTTACTTTTAATCCTCGAAACATTCATGAAAACAGCACTGCTCTTCTCAGGCCAAGGCGCCCAATCCGTGGGGATGGGACAGGATCTTGCCCTGGCTCACCCTGCCGCCTCGGCTCTCTATCGTGAGGCTGACGAAATCCTCGGCTACACACTCTCCCGAATCTCCTTTGAAGGACCTGCCGATGAGTTGACCCGCACCGCCGTTTGCCAGCCCGCACTCTATGTTCATGGACTCGCGGCGCTTGCTGTCCTTCGGGAATCCTTGCCGGACCTCTCCTTTGATGCAGCGGCGGGGCTTTCGCTCGGGGAGTTCACCGCTTACTCTGCGGCCGGAGCTTTTGATTTTGAAACCGGTCTCAGGCTTGTGGATCAGCGTTCCCGATTCATGCAGGAGGCCTGCGAGGCGAGCGAGGGAGGCATGGCGGCCATCATCGGTGCCGATGAGCAGGGAGTGCGTAACCTGGCAGCGGCCGCCGATGTCGATGTGGCGAACTTTAACAGTCCGGGACAGATTGTCATTTCCGGTGAAAAGTCCAAAATCGCACTCGCTGTGGGTATGGCCAAGGAATTCGGAGCGCGCAAGGCGGTCGAGTTGACCGTGGCAGGGGCCTTCCACTCGCGTCTTATGGAGCCTGCCTACCAGAGCCTGAGCGCGGTTTTGTCAGAAACTCCGATCGTGATGCCGCACGTGACGGTCGTTGGAAATGTCGATGCGCTCCCCTCGGACTCCCCGGATGCAATCCGAAAGTCACTGGCCGACCAGGTCACTGGCTCCGTGTGCTGGACTTCCAGCATCGAGTATATGATCGATCATCTCGGGATCACCCGTTTCCTCGAACTCGGCCCAGGAGGTGTCCTTGCGGGACTTGTGGCGCGGATCCGCAAGGGGACAGAGGTCATCAGCATTTCCGATGTCCCCTCTCTCGAGGCAGCACTCCTCATCCTGCAATCCTGAATCCCATGATCCTGGCCTTTGGCATGCCCGCAGCCCCGGAGTGGATTTTTATCGGGATTCTTGCGTTGGTCTTGTTTGGTCCCAAGAAACTTCCGGAACTGGCACGCGGATTCGGAAAAGCGATGGGGGAGTTACAGAAGGCCAAGGAAGACTTTCAACGTGAGATCACCGGGGTCCCGCCCCTTCCTAAGATCGAGTCCCAATCCGGTCTCCAGTCCACTGCTTTATCGGAGGGTTCTGCAGACCCTCTTCCCTCCAGGGAAGCCAATGCTGCTGAGGCTTCGACGAGTCAAGCTCCTGAAACTCTGGAGAGTAAAAACTCAGTGAGTCCATCCCATCAGAGCTCCTCAAGGACTCCAAGCACGCTTAACTCCTCTAGCACATTGAATTCCTGATCCGTTCGCCGATTCCGTATCAGGAATATGCCATCAAAACCACCCAAACCCCCTAGAGGGTCGCCATGTCGATCACGAAGCGGTATTTCACATCGCTCTTGAGAATGCGGTCATAGGCCTCGTTGATCCTTGCCATCGGGATGATCTCCACGTCGCTGGTAATGCCGTGCTCAGCACAGTAATCGAGCATCTCCTGTGTCTCGGGAAGTCCGCCGACCAGGGAGCCTGCAAGGCGTTTGCGACCCAAGACCAGTGCGAATGCATGGACGGCGGCGGTTTCCGGGGGAACGCCGACAAGGCACATTGTGCCGTCGCGCTTGAGGAGGTTGATGTAGGCACCCAAATCGTGAGGTGCGGAGACCGTATCAAGAATGAAGTCGAAGGTTCCGGCTGCCTTGCTCATCTCCTCTTCCGAATTGGACAGGATGACTTCGTCAGCGCCCAAGCGCTTCGCATCGGCGACCTTACCGGGGGACGTGGTGAAGCAAGCGACGTGAGCCCCGAAAGAATGAGCAAACTTGAGCGCCATGTGGCCAAGTCCGCCGAGTCCAATAACGCCGACTTTCTTGCCCGGACCCACCTTCCAGTGGCGAAGCGGGGAGTAGGTGGTGATGCCGGCGCAGAGGAGGGGCGCGGCTCCAGCAGGATCAAGTTTTTCGGAGACCTTGAGGACGAAGCGCTCATCAACGACGATCTGGTTCGAGTAGCCGCCGAAATTCAGGGCACTGCCGTCACGGGTCTTGCTGTTATAGGTTCCGGTGAACTGATTTTCACAGTAATTCTCAAGACCTTCGTTGCAACTCGGGCATGTCCGGCAGGAATCGACAAAACAACCGACCCCGACCCTGTCGCCGGGGGCGAACTTGGTAACGGCACCGCCGACCTGCTTGACGACACCGATAATCTCGTGTCCCGGCACCATGGGGAAGAGTGATCCGCCCCATTCATCGCGGGCCTGATGAATATCGGAGTGACAGACCCCGCAGTGCGTGATCTCCAGATGGACATCATGGGCGCCTGGTTCGCGGCGATCGAACGAGAAAGGGGCGATGGGAGACTTGGAGTCTTGGGCTGCGTAACCTTTGGTTGGGATCCTGGCACAATACTAAGGATGAAACGAGCTCTTGGGAAGAGCGAGTTAGAATGAGCCAGCACCTGCAGGGCGAGCTTCGCGAGGGCGGGCGAGTTCAAGCCTAAAGGATGAAACTGGAATTTTTTTAGACTCAGAGGCGATCCATTTCGAGAGAGCCCATGATCCCCATCCCCTAAAATCTATCCGCCTAACTCCCCTCGGAGTGGGTGATGTCCCGAGTCTCAAAACGCGTGAACTCACTCAGGAAGGTGAGGGGCACCTCGCCGGTCGGTCCATTACGCTGTTTCGCAATGATCAGTTCCGCCTCCCCGCCCTTTTCCGCCTTATCCTCCTCATCCTTCGCATAGTAAGCGGAACGGACCAGCAGCCCGACTACGTCCGCATCCTGCTCGATGGAGCCAGATTCACGCAGGTCAGAGATGCGGGGTTTCCCATCGCCCCTCTTCTCGGATTCACGGTTCAACTGAGCGAGGACAATGATCGGGATGCTGAGTTCCTTTGCCAGCGCCTTGATGCCCGAGGAGATTTCCGCAATCTCGATCTGACGATTCTCCTGACCTCTCTTGGAAGGGGATCGCAGGAGTTGAAGGTAGTCGATCACGATCAAACCGAGCCCATGTCTGTCCATCAGACGGCGCGATTTGGCGCGCAATTCCAGAATGCTGAGACCTGCTGTATCGTCGATATACATTTTGCTCTGCATGAATGCACCGGCCGCCTTGGTGAGATTTCCCGACTCGGCCTTGCCGAGGAAGCCGTTCCTGACATTCTGGAGATTGACCCTGGCTCGCGAGCAAAGGAGGCGCTGAACGAGTTGCTGGGAACTCATTTCAAGGCTGAAAATACCGACCGGAGCGCCATGATCCACTGCGACATGCTCTGCAATGTTCATTGCCAGTGCCGTCTTGCCCATCGACGGACGGGCCGCAATGACGATCATTTCGCTGGCGTGCATACCGCTCGTCATCTGGTCGAGTTTTTTATAACCGGTGGGGATGCCAGTGACCTCCCCTTTGTTTTTGTAAAGTTTTTCGATCGATTCGATCGCGGCGTTCACATGATCCTTGATGTCGGGAAGTTGACCCCGGAAACGCTGCTCACCCACGGTAAAAACCTGCTTTTCGACATCGTCGATGAGGGTTTTCACGTCACCCTGTTCCTCATAGCATCGAGCCGCAGAGGCGGTGCAGACGGAGATCATCCGTCGCAGAAGATGCTTCTCCCTCATGATGTCCAGGTAATATTCCGCGTTGGTGGCCGTCGGCAGGAATGTCTGGAGTTCCGCAAGGACTACGGGTCCCCCAATCTGCTGAAGCAGGTTCCTGTCGGCAAGAATTTGCGTGACCGTGACCAGGTCGATGGGATGATTTTTTTTCCAGAGATCGATGAGTACCTCGTAGATGGTGCCGTGGGCCGGATGATGAAAATGACTCTCGTCAATCCTCTCGATTGCGATGGAAAGTGTATCTTTCGGTGATAAAAGAATCGAGGAGAGCACCCCTTTCTCGGCGTCTATACTAGCAGGTAGCGGACGGTGCGGCTCAGGCAGGCGTTGAGCGCCTCCAAAACGAGGCGCGGCATCATTGTTTGCCTTCTTGCGAGGAGAGAAAGCGGCGGCGTTCGCTTCCGAAACTGAAGCAGGGCCGTCCTGGGGACTCTCGGCCATGCGAATGATATCTCCTGCCGGAAATTACGCCTCGCTACCCTGATCGCTGCTCTTGCGGCGGGTCCTGCGCGTGCCGGGCTCTTCCTCTTCATCAAGTGGTTGCTCGACTTTGGGGGCAGCGGCAATCTCGATGCGAAGGGTTGCAGTCACTTCCGAGTGGATCTTGACGGTAATCTGGTGCTCTCCGCTCTCTTTGAGAGGACGGTCCAGAACGATGGCGTGACGCGGGAGGACGAGGTCCTTGATCTCCCTGTTAAGACGATCAAGAAGGTCGGCTGCGGTGATCGAACCAAAGGCCTTGCCGGTCTCTCCAGTTTCAAGCTTCAGATTCAAGCGAAGCTTGTTGATCTTGGTTGCGATTGATTCCGCCTCGTTCAGTTCACGGGCTTCACGCTCGGCTCTTTTAGCCTTCAGATGGTTGATTTTACGGAGTGACGCTGGGGTCACTTCGAGGGCTTTGCCGCCGGGAATCAAAAAATTGCGGGCGTAGCCTGATCGTACCTTGACGATATCGGCTTCTGCTCCCAGTGAAGGGACGGATTCTGTGAGGATGACTTCGGAAGTGGCCATAAAAATATCCCGGTTGGTTTGACTTCGGGAGGTGAGATCCTATCGGGAGTTGCCCCGGTGTCAACACAGTTTGAAGATTCCCTTATGTTTTCCGTTCACGTGGTCTGTAATACCGCCTGCCAAGTGTCCGGCAGAAATTTTTCCAAGGATTCTAAAGAATTACTTGGGAGACCATTCACTGCTCAACCGCTGGGCGGTAGCAATTTCAGCTCCGGTTATCCGTTCCGCGATCGCATCACGGCTTTCGCGGGCTTTTTCATTGCCGTTGATCGCGGAAAGATTCAGCCACATATAGGCCTTCACGTTGTTCTGTTCGACCCCCTCGTGCAGTTCATAAGATTGTCCCAGTTGGTACTGTGCATCCGGATTGCCCTCCATGGCGGATTTTCGATACCAAAAGGCCGCCTTGGAATCATCCTTTGGAACCCCATCTCCCCTGGAGTAGCATCGGCCAAGGTAAAACTCCCCGTCAGGATTCCCCTGCAAAGCCGCCAGATTATACCATCTTGCGGCCTCTTCCAGATCCTGCTCCACCCCCTTACCGAAATAATAACGATCTCCCTGCGAGATTTGGTAGAGGGCATTCGCTGGATTCGGCTTTTCACTATGGGCACATCCGGCGACCAGCATCAAAGTCATGAGGAGCGGCAAAGGTAAAATAAAACGGAGAGGTCCCTTCATGGAAAACATTTAGATCCAGAGAGGACGTCCTGTATATCGAAAACAAAAACACGAACCGCAAATCCTACACCACCCATTCCTTTGCACGCCCGGCCCGAACGCACCGGCGCGGTGCGTGTCCTGCCACACAATGAATGAAAAATGGTGGAGGCGAGGGGAGTCGAACCCCTGTCCCCGAACCGCACTAGGCGCCCGTCCACATGCTTGACCGCACTTTGGATTTAAGGGGTCGGCCACGGTGCGGCGCGCTGCTTTCCCCCGATTAACCACGAAATCGATTCACCCCCCGGCGCGGTCTTTCCGCCTGAGGGCCAGCCTACTGGCGTCGCCTTCACACTTAGTAGGCGTCAGTGTGTCAGCGTCGCGGACTTAGGCCGCGAGAGCTAGATCTTCGTAATCTGCGTTTATTTTTTGTGACTCGATTTTTAACGAGGCCAACGAATCATCCTCGGCATGCAGAACGCGTAATGTGCTTCGGGTCGAAACCAGTACGCCCCCCCTAACAAGACTAAATCTGGCGCAGGGCGTGACTCTGCGCAAGGGGCTTTTTTCAGGGAATCAATGGGTGCAACATTGCCATTGACAATATTTTATCTCGAAGGACGTTATACCCATGAGAGATTTACAAAATTCAGAATTTCCTTTCTCTCTGACTCCAAGAGGTCGCGTGCATGCTTTGAGTTCATGGATGCTCCTGCTGGCCGGGGCTTTAATCACACTTTTTCCAGTCTCTGTCATGGCCAGTCAGGCCTACGGTAGCATCAACAACTTTGATGTGGTCAATGATACCGGCGTGCCCTGCCACGGCTTCGAGATTGAGTTGGATGACATCACGAGTGCCCAGATCACCTATACCTACGACTACAACCACTATAGCACGCCCGTTATCTCGACGGATTTTACCGACCCAATCCACCCAAAGACATTTATTCGCTACGAGGCCAAGTATAACAACGGTGGTTGGTCAGCCTACACGGCAGTCCCCACTAATGCGATCTCACCGACCGCCGGTCATCAGTTTACCGATCCCTCGGTCAATTTTGGTGGTGAGCATTTTGGTGTCGGATACTCGGCGAACCCCTCAAATGTTCTCTATCACTGGATGCAGGATGATGGCGCGGGCAATCTAAAGCTTGGGCCCGCAGTGAGTGTCTCCACTCCGATCTTCAACTACATCGCCCCCGTGGGTGCTGCGCCACCTCAGATCCAACCGGTGATCGTCCCCCCGGCTCCACCTGTTCCGCCTGTCTCTGTCTTTGAGTTCGGAGCGGCTACCTGGGTGAAGATGATCACCACGACCACACATAACAACAATGAGGTGAAGCTCCGTGATCTCGTGAGCGCCGACTCCAAGTATCCCGGTGTGAAAGGCTGGGCCAATGGAGAACCTGCCGAAGTGGAGTTCGAGTGGCAGGTCATGCAGTTCGACTCGGGAAACACCAATGGTGGAAACAGCATCCTCAACGGTAATCCTGAGCACCTGAACCATGGCGATGATGTGGTGACGACCCGTTATGAGTTCTATAAATATCTTGGCCCCTTCGATCTCGAGACCCACGAAGCGCTAGCCCAGTCCGTGGCCAAGGATGGAATCCATGGTTTCGCGAGCACCAACACAAATACCGGAGTGGTTACCGATTATAGTACGACTGTGATCGTCGGCGGTTTCATCGGTGCCCAGATGTCCGCTGCGGCACTGATTAATCCGGTCGGCCTGATCGATCACGTTCAGGATGGCGAAGTTGGAGTTCGCTATCCTGATCGCACCGTCGTTATTGGCGGAGGCACCCCCTTTACGGTTTCCTTCACCGGTTCACTGCCGCAGGGGATGTTGTTCAATACCAACTCCGCAGATACGAACTGCGGAGTGCTCTCCGGGACTCCTGCTGCGGGAGGATCCTTCCGGTTCACCGTATCAGCATCCGATTCCATCCATCCTGTAATCTCAAGGACCTATGACCTGAATATCGCGGCCGCGGGTGCGAATCTCTCACCTCACGCCATGGTCTCTGCCACTCTCACGCCCCCGGGGTCAGGTATAGTCACAGGTACCGGTGATTTTCCGATGAATCAGAACACGACTGTGACAGCGCAGGCAATGCCCGGATACTCCTTCTTGGGATGGAGCGAAGCAGGTGTGCCTCTTACCTTGGCGACCAGTTATACCGTGGCGGTGAATGCAAACCATGATCTGACCGCCACCTTTACCAATTCGGGTCCAGCAACCAATCCGCAGACGATCTCCTTTTCCGTCCCTCCGTCGGTGAAATTCAGTGTGGGCACGATCGCCCTTGCTGCCACTGCCAGTTCCAAGTTGCCGGTTTTCTACGAATTGGTCTCGGGTCCGGCCACCCTCTCCAATGCGATTCTTACGCTTACCGGGATTGGCACGGTGAAGGTAAATGCCTCTCAAGCAGGCGTGTGGCCCTACAAGGCTGCAACCTCCGTCACCAAGAGCATCGTGGTGACCAAGGGCGTTCAGACAATTGCGTTCAATCCCCCAACCACCGCCTCCTATGCGGCGAACCAAGTATTGCCCCTTTCGGCGACAGACTCCGCAGATCTTCCGGTCAAATTTTCCAGCAGCAACCCGATGGTTCTCTCCTTCGATCGCAGCGGCACCACAGCCACCATGAAATCAAAGGGTTCAGTGAAAGTAACAGCCTCCCAAGTTGGGGATTCCAACTGGTCTGCGGCCACCTCCGTCAGCAAAAAAATCACCCTGCATTAATGAGCTCCACGGGTTGAAATCCTAATGCTCATTAGACCCTGAAGCCTTAGCCCGATTACCTACTTCAGGAATCTGATCGTGAAGGGATAGCGGTAGGACTCGCCGTTGCTTGTGCGGATAGATGCGAGCACCATGCAAACGAGCCAGATGATCAGGATAATCGGCAGCAAGACAAAGCCTACCAGGAAAAAACAAAGAAGAATCGAGACTCCCGTGTAGATGGAATAAGAGATCTGGAAGTTGATGACCTCCTTGCCGGTCGAGTCGATTTCCGGGCTGTCGGCCCGCTTGATCAGCCAGATGACCAGTGGGACGATGATGTGCATCAAGGACCACCCCATGAGGATTCCCGAGAAACCGGACAAATGAAGCCCGATGCACCAAGAGCGTGCTGACTCATCGTGGTGCGGCGCTTGGTGAGTCGGGGGATTCGGGATGAGTGGGGGTGGTATCTCCATGAATTAAAAAGACTCTCAAAGCCGTCTCACCGCAAGGTGCAAGTTGGCGTTTTTCCCCTTTCAGAATATCCCGAGACTAGCTTCATGGTTGCCAAGGCCGCTTTGCTTAGGTTGACTTACCGAACCTTATTTTTCGGCCTATATTTTCTATGAGCGAACGCAGAGTTGTCATCACAGGTATCGGAGTCATCAGCCCAGTGGGCTCAGAACTGGAAACATTTTGGAAGAATCTGACGTCCGGGCAATCGGGCATTTCCCATTATCAGGCCTTTGATCCCATTGGTTTTGACTGCCTGATCGCTGGCGAGGTGAAAGGATTCGATCCTTCCGTATGCTTCAAGAGTCCGAAGGATTCGCGACGTGCCGACCGTTTCGCGCAGTTCGCCATGGCTGGCGCCAAGCTCGCCATTGATGATGCGGGCTTAGATCCCGAGAAAATCAATAAGGAACGTTTCGGTGTGATTGTCGGGAGCGGAATCGGTGGTTTCCAGAGTCTTGAGAACGAAACGCGCCGTCTCATTGAAAAGGGTCCGACCAAGCTCTCCCCTTTCACCATTCCGATGATCATCAGCAACATGGCGAGCGGACTGATCTCCATGGAGTATGGATTCAGCGGTCCCAATATGGCGATCGTGACAGCCTGCGCCACTGCCAACAACTCAATCGGCGAGGCTTGGCGTATCATCAAGTTCGGGGATGCGGATGCCTTTGTCGCTGGTGGGGCCGAGGCGACAATCACGCCCCTTGGAGTGGCAGGGTTCTCCTGCATGCGCGCGCTCAGCACCCGTAACGACGAACCGACAAAAGCCTCCCGTCCCTTTGATAAGGATCGCGATGGTTTTGTCATGGGTGAGGGAGCCGGCATCATGATTCTAGAGGAGCTCGAGCATGCCAAGAAACGCGGTGCGCGGATTTACTGCGAACTTGTTGGCTATGGTGCCACCGCAGATGCCTACCACATGACCGCTCCCCGCCCGGAGGGAGAGGGTGCCAGCCGCTGCATGCAGATCGCCATGAAGCATGCGAGAGTGACTCCTGAAGAGGTTGATTACGTCAATGCGCACGGTACCTCCACGCCGATCGGGGATATCTGCGAGACCAAGGCGATCAAGGACGCCTTCGGCGCCCAAGCCTACAAGGTCCCCATCAGTTCCACAAAATCGGTCACGGGCCATCTTTTGGGTGCTGCTGGTGGGATCGAATTGGCTGCCTGTGCCCTCGCCATGCGTGACGGCATTATTCCTCCAACGATCAACCTCGATAATCCGGATCCGGAGTGCGACCTCGACTTCGTCCCGCACAAGGCTCGGGAGGCGAAGATCAAGGTGGTTCTCAGTAATTCCTTTGGGTTTGGTGGTCATAACTCTTCCGTCATCATCCGCGAATTTGCAGAGTGATCTTTGTCCCATTTTTCCACTCATGAACATCCCATCCATCAAATCCTTTGCCGCAGCCGCGGCCTTGGCTTCCACCACCATCCTCACCACCACGATTATGGCCCAAGATTCCTCCTCCAACCCTTCTTCCAACCTAACTAAGGGTCAGACCTTTCTCAAAGAGAATGCCTCCAAGCCAGGCGTCCATACCACCCCGAGTGGCCTCCAGTATAAGGTCGTGACCGAGGGCCATGGCAAGAGCCCCAAGGCCACCGACACCGTTCTTGTTCACTATCGCGGGACGACCATCGACGGAGTTGAGTTCGACAGCTCCTACAAGCGCAACGAGCCGATCTCTTTTCCTTTGAATGGTGTCATCCCCGGATGGACCGAGGGAGTCCAACTCATGAAGGAAGGCGGCAAGGTCCAGCTTTTCATCCCGTCAAACCTGGCCTATGGGTCGCAAGGAGCTGGAGGAGTGATTGCCCCGGACTCGACGCTCGTCTTCGACATTGAGCTACTGAAAGTTCAGTAGCCCTTTTGGGTCGGCTTGGGATTTTGGCGCCGCGCGATGTTGCTGCTCATTCGCGCGCCTTAGCTCAGCATCTATACTTCAAAGCCATTTATAGGAGGCATTGGCAATGCGGCTTTCGGGTTGAAGTCGCTTAAAGAGTGTATACTGTAATTACATGAGTGCGACGCTAAAACTGGTTCCCATTGGGAACTCCAAGGGGATACGGATTCCCGCTGAGATCATCCGGCGCTACCATCTTGGGGAATTGATCCGCTTGGAGGAGATGGCGGATGGTATTATGCTGAAATCTGCCTCTGTTCAGAAACTCTCTTTCGCGGAGGCTGCAGAGGAGATGGCAAAGGAAAAAGAGGGGGCTTCGGAGTTTCTTTTGTGGGAAGAAAGCTTCGCTTCGGATGGTCTGAATGATGAGGAGTTCGAGGGGTGGCCCCGATGATTCACCGATACGGTATCTACTGGACTGCTCTGGATCCCACCAAGGGAAAGGAGGTTCAGAAAACCCGTCCCAGTGTGGTTGTGAGTCTCGATGAGATCAATGCCAGTGGCGTCGTGGTGGTTTGTCCTCTGACGACATCTTTGCATCCATCGTGGCCTCAACGACTGCAAATTCAATGCGCGGGTCGTGATGCAGAAATCATGCCGGATCAAATCAGGGCAGTCTCCATCCATCGTTTCGGAAAGCACATTCATACATTATCCGAGCAGGACGCCGAATCACTGAGGGATCTGTTATCGCGCCTTTACGCTCTATGATCTTTTCCTGCCATGAGAAGGTGAAGTGTAGGAGTTGGATCCGCATCGTTTCCATGGCGGTTGTGATTCTTCCGATCTCATCCCTCCAGGCACTAGGCAATACTCCCGATATCAAGGTCTACTTTAGCCCGCACGGTGGATGCACGGATGCCGTGGTGCGGGCGGTGAATGGTGCACAGAGGCAGGTTCTGGTGGAGGCTTATTCCTTTACGTCGGAGTCGATCGCCCTGGCGCTGATCGAGGCTGAAAAACGCGGGGTCGATGTGGAGGTGATCCTCGACAAGAGTCAGGAGCAGGCGAGGGGAACGGAAGCCGATCTGATCTCAGAGTGTGGCATCCCGACCTACATCGATTCAGCCTACCGGATCGCCCATGACAAGGTCATGGTCATTGACGGAGACAAGGTGATCACCGGTTCCTTTAATTTTACCAAGAGTGCCGAGGACTTTAACGCCGAAAACTTACTCGTGATCTCGAATGACCCGCCGCTGGCCGCTCAATACATGGGGAGTTGGAAACAGCATTTGGCCCAATCCCATCCCTATCACCCCGGCAAGAGTCATCATAAGAACGGATCGCGTTCCCGCTACTATGGACCTCTTGGGGGCGGAATGGGGGCAACGGGTTAGGGATTGCTGAGGTGTTTGACACGTATATCGTGTGCACTATATTAGTGCAGTATGAGAAATATTACACTAAGCGCGAGTGAGGAAGTCATCGAGAGAGCTCGTTCCGTGGCTCGTGAACACCACACCACACTGAATCAAATGTTTCGGGATTGGCTACAAACTATCGATCATGGTACCAAGCGGATTGGGGGGTATCGAGGCATGATGCAGCGCGTTGGGGCAAGGGTTGCCGTGGGGGGGCATAAGTTCACCCGTGAGGAGATGAATGAGCGCTAATTTTTTCCTCGATACGAACATCCTGGTTTATTCTTTCGACGATGGTGAACCGGCGAAACGTGATAAGGCTCGGGAGTTGATCGAGCAGGCCTTGGAATCACGTTGCGGTGCAATTAGTTGGCAGGTTGCCCAGGAGTTCATGAACGTTGCGCTCCATAAGTGGCAGAAGCCGATGACCCCCGCCGATTCAAGGGAGTATCTTCAGACTGTTATTCATCCTCTCTGCGCCGTTTATCCATCCAGCAAAATCTGGTCGGCTGCGCTACAAATATCAGAGGAGAGCCGCTATCGCTTCTATGATAGCCTCATCGTGGCGGCGGCGATCCAAAGCGGGTCAACGATCCTCTACTCCGAGGATCTCCAGCACGGGCGCCAATTCGGCACCCTTGAAATCCGCAATCCCTTCCAATGATCAGGTGGATGGTCTGCCTGACAGTCCAAAAGGTTTTAGCCTAACAGGCTTTCAAATCAGACGAACTTTCCGGGGTTGAGAATGCCCTTCGGATCGAGTGCGGTTTTGACCAGGGAGTGGAGGTTGCGCAACTCTGGAGACGTTGCCTGATTCCACCACGGTTTTTTGGCCAACCCGATGCCATGTTCCCCGGTGATGGTTCCCCCCCAAGCGAGGACTTGTTTGAAAAGATCGTCGAGCGCCTGTGCGATCTGCTTGGGTTGCTTGGTCTGCTGATCCTTGGAGACCATGATGTTGGTGTGGATATTGCCATCACCGGCATGGCCGAAACAGGCGATTGCAAAGCCGGTTTTTTTCTGAAGTTTCTCCGCAAAGCGCACAAGGTCCACAAGGCGTCCGCGCGGGACGACGATATCCTCATTCAGTTTGGTAAGTCCTGTTGCCTTGAGGGATGCAGAGAAGGCCCGACGTAGCGCCCAGATTCGTTCGCAGCGCTCAGGAGAGGTTGCGAGTTCCACTTCCAGCGCCTTGTTGGCAGCAAGAAGGGCTTTGAGAGTCTTCCCTTCGCTCCGGACGCTGGCTTTCTGTCCGTCGAGTTCAACAAGCAGATGGGCTTTCCCGGGAGGGACGAAGCTTCCCTTCACCTCCCCCGTTACTTCTTTGGGAGCGTTGCGTGCCGACTGGAGGGTGAAGTTGTCAGCTACCTCCATGGCACAGGGGAGATAACCTGCCTTAAAGATTGCTTGGACGGCAGCCGCCGCATCCTTCATCGATCCGAATCCGGCAGAAAGTGTAACACGGGCGGGGGGAAGAGGCAGGAGGCGCAGGGTTGCCTCCGTGATCACTCCGAGAAGTCCTTCGGAACCAACAAACATTCCGATCAGGTCGAAGCCTGTCTTGTTCTTGTGAGTGCGTCCACCCATGCGGACGATCATGCCGTCAGCCAGGACAACCTCCAAGCCAAGGACGTAGGGTCTGGTGACACCATATTTCAGGCAACGGGGGCCGCCGGCATTGGTGGCGATGTTTCCGCCGATCGAGCAATCCTTGTAGCTTTGGGGATCCGGTGGGTAGAAGAGCCCCTTTTTTTGAACCTCCGCTTGCAGAAGTCCGGTGATGACGGCCGGTTCGGTCACCACTACGAAGTCCCGGTCATTGATCTCCTTGATCCTGTTCATCCGATGCATGCTCAACAGGATTCCCCCGCGGACAGGAACACATCCCCCGACATATCCGTAACCCGCTCCGCGAGTGGTGACAGGAATGGCTCTCTTGTGGGCGTAGGAAAGAACAGCCGAGACTTCCTTGGTTGTGCCGGGGGCGACTGCAATCTCCGGAAGCGCCGCGGCAAACCACCTGTCCTTTCCCAGTTCTGCAAGGCGATCTGGATCTGTGATGACGCCAACCTTTTGCGGAATCAGCTTCCGCAGATCATGCTCTAGGTTCGGGCGGCCGGATTTCAGGGGTGACTTTGCCATCAAGCGATGGCGTTACATACCCATGATCTCGTAGCCACCATCGACATAGATCACCTGACCGGTGATGCCGCTTCCACCATCGCTGGAAAGGAAAACGCCGGTCTGACCGAGTTCTTCCCCGGTGCAGGTGCGACGGAGAGGGGCATGCTCCTCGTAGTGTTTGATCATGGTGCCGAGTCCTGACACTCCGCGGGCGGCAAGTGTGTTCATGGGACCTGCACTAATGCAGTTCACACGGATCTTCTTCGCGCCAAGATCATAGGCAAGGTAACGGGTGCTGGCTTCAAGGGATGCCTTCGCGACACCCATCACGTTGTAGTGGGGAACAACCTTTACGGATCCATAGTAGCTCATGGCCGTGATACTGCCACCCTCGGTCATGAGGGGCGATGCCTCGCGGGCAAGGGCTACCAGCGAATAGGCGCTGATATCATGTGCCTTCAGATAGGCTTCGCGGGTTGTGGAGAGAAAATCACCCTCAAGGGCTTCCTTGGGTGCAAAGGCCACGGCATGAAGCACCATGTCGATCTTGGGAGTGGTCTCGCGAACCTTGCCGAAGAAGGTTGAGATCTCTGCATCACTTCCCACGTCACAAGGCTGTAGGAAGGTGTCGGATCCGAATTCGGAGACGAGTTCCTCGACGTTTTCCTTGAGACGTTCACCCTGATAGTTGAAGAGGAGTGTGGCGCCGGCCTGCTTCCAGGCCCTGGCAATATGCCATGCGATGCTGCGTTTGTTGGCGACGCCGAAAACGACGCCGGTTTTGCCTGCCAGGGGTCCATTGCTCATCTCACTAGGAAGCATCTTTCCGCCCCTTCCTGTCACGCAAAAAGAGGGGTTTATAACTGGTGGGATATAGCGAATGCAAAGTTGGTATTGCTTGCATGGCCGTTGATTCGCATCGGTTGCAGCAGGAAATCAGGCAGAAAAGAACAGGGGCATCCCGATCCTAATCTTTATCATCCCCTTCATCCCCGTGGATGGAATTTCTGATGGACGGACTTGAGTTGGCTTCGATCGACCTGAGTGTAGATCTGGGTGGTGGCGATGGAGGCGTGTCCCAGAAGTTCCTGGATGATGCGGAGATCGGCCCCTCCCGCAAGAAGGTGTGTGGCAAAAGAGTGCCGGAACTGGTGGGGATGGACCGATTCCTCAAGACCTGCCCGACGAGCATACAGCCCGACGAGTTGCCAGATTCTGGCTGGTGTGAGGGCATGTCCCCGAACAGAGAGGAAAATCTCGGCTCCGGACTTTGCCGAGACAAGTTTTGGTCGGCCGATGGCGAGGTAGGTTTTCAAGGCATCAAGGGCCGCCCTCCCCACAGGGATCAGTCGTGTCTTGTTTCCTTTTCCGGTCACCCGGATCACGCCCCCCTCCTCATCCAGGTTTTCAAGACGGACAGAGCAGGCTTCTGCGATTCGAAGTCCGCAGGCATAGAGAAGCTCTAGCAGGGCCCGGTCACGAATCTCCAGGGGGCTCTCTCCCGATGGGGACGACACCATTTTTTCGATCTCTTGCTTGGAGAGCGGCTGGGGAAGTGTCTGCGGAATGCGTGGGACGGGAAGTTTTTCAGCGGGATCCGAGGGAAGGAATCCACGTGCGGCCAAAAAGCGAAAAAAAATCCTGAGGGCAACAGCCTCCAGTTTGATGGATGTGACGGAGAGCCCACGTTTCTTTTCAGCCATCAGATACTCAGAGAGAAGCGACTGGGAGACTTGCTCCAACTTCCCGATGCCATGGGACTGGGCCCATCCCATAAAGCGCTCCAGAGAGAAACGCGTGGAGAGTTGGTAGTTTGTGGAGAGCCCCCGCTCGGTCGCTAAATACAGGAGGAAAGAGTCAATAGAACCCTGCATGATGCATCGATGATTTTGGTGTCTATCGGCGTTGGCCTACGGTGCTTGGCCACACTGCTCTCCATCCAATGCATCCGATGCCAGCGCGCCTCAATCGTTTCATTGGGCGAAAGGATTCTTTATGGCTTAACGGGAGCCGTCAGTCTGGTCAGCGCCTCACGGTATTTCTCAGCAGTCTTCGCAACGATCTCGGGCGGGAGTTGCGGGGCAGGGGGTTGCTTGTCCCAACCGCAGCCCTCAAGCCAGTCACGCACGAATTGCTTATCAAAACTCGGGGGGCTTCCGCCGGGGCTGTATTGGTCCGCCGGCCAGAAACGAGAGGAGTCCGGAGTCATGCATTCGTCGATCAGGATGATCTCGCCGTCATGGATTCCGAATTCAAATTTGGTGTCCGCGATGATGATGCCTCGGGAGGCCGCATAAGCCCTTCCGTGACGGTAGAGATCGAGGCTCATCTGCTTGACTCGCAGGGCCATCTCGTCGCCCAAGAGGGCTCGACACTGCGCCCAGGTGATCGGTTCATCGTGACCCTCCTCAGCCTTGGTGCTTGGAGTGAACAAGTCTTCCGGAAGTCGGTCGGACTGGCGGAGTCCTGCCGGTACGGGATAGCCTCCCACGGTGCCGCTCTCCTGATATTCCTTCCATCCCGATCCCGCAATGTATCCCCGGACAACGCATTCCACCGGCAGGGGCACGGCTTTTTTAGCGATTATGGAGCGCCCCCTGAGCATCTCGGTGAAGGGTTTTAACTCGGGCGGAAAAAACGCCGCCTCGGTCTCGATCAGGTGATTAGGAACGAAGTCCAGACGGTTGAACCAGAAGGTCGAGAGTCCGTTGAGCACCGCTCCCTTGCCCGGGATGGTATTTGGCAGGATGCAATCGAAGGCGGAGATCCTGTCGGTGGCCACCAGCAGAAGGTTTTCTCCAAGGTCAAAGACCTCGCGCACTTTTCCACTGCGTAGTTTTTTGATGCCCGGCAGGTCGCAAGTCAAAAGTTCCATGGGGAAAAGGATGAATGATGAATTGTGAATGATGAACTCAAAAAGGCGATGCCTGCCTAATAGTCTTCAGTCTCCAGTCCGAAAATCTCTTTCTCTGCTTCACTCGCTGACCTTCCCCCTGCCCCGTTTGACTTCGGCCCGATGGCGTTTTCCCTCCACCATCTTTCTTTTTTCAGAGGGGGAGCGTTTGGCGTTGCGACGACGTTCCTTTGCCGCCTCAGACCGTAACTGAAGACGACGTGCTTCCCTTCGCTCCTTGATTTTATCACCGAGGCGCTCCCTGGCAATCCGGCGGTTCATGCTCTGGCTGCGGGAGTCCGATACGGTCACACAGATTCCCGTGGGAAGGTGGGTGAGGGTAACGGCCGTGGAGACCTTGTTGACATGCTGGCCGCCGGGACCCGCTGACCGGGAAAAGCTTTCCCGGAGTTCCTCTTCCGGGGGAAAGGCTGGAGGTTGATTCTTTTGCACGGTGCGTTATTCTAGAAATTAGTTTTTTCCCCATGACCTACCAATACAAAACACTTGTTTCACCCGTCGGAACACTCGACCAACTAGAGAGCGCTGAAAGCGGGATCAGGATAACGATCAACAGGCTCGGCGCCGAGGTCATCAGCCTGGCCTGTCGGGATGCCTCGGGCGAATGGCACGGGTTTTTATGGCGTGACGGTCAGGCTGAGGCTCCTGCTCAAGGATGGGGTAACCATGCCACGGTCATGGGCTTTTATTCCCATCGGCTCTTGGAGCAGAAGTCGGTCTATGACGGACATCCCATGGATGGAGGTCCAACGCCTCACGGTTTTCTCCGCCATGAACTTTTCGGAGCACCGGTCGTGGATACAGACAAGGGATCCCTCTCCTATCGGCTTGAAGCGCAGCAGATCCCTCCCGGAGCCTATCCCTACAAGGTTGTCACGGTGATCACCTACACGCTCGTGAAAGAGGCTTTAAGGATGACCTTCAGCTTCGAGAACAAAGAAACCCACCCCGTCGCGTTGAGCTTCGGATGGCATCCAGGGTTTGCGGTGGGATCCATCGAGAGTGCTCGGCTCCTACTTCCTCCCGGCACGTATCGTCAACAGATCGCCGATAACAACTTCCTCACCGGCGGGGTTGATGAAGTTGTATTTGCAGGTGGTGAAATGCCCTATCCGAAAAAGACATTGGTCGATTCCTACCTGATCGATCTTTCCGGCGTTCAGAACAGGCGGTTCACTCTCGAGGACCGCACGATCGGTCACCGCATCGAGTGTGACTACTCGGAAGCCCCCTATATGACGATCTGGAGCAACGGGGATCCCTTCCTCTGCGTGGAGCCATGCTGGGGACTCCCCGACAGCATTCCTCAATTGCCATTTGAACAAAAGAAAGGGATCCAGTGGATCGGTGCGGGTGAAACGTTGACCGCCTCGGCAACGCTTCATCCCTCTTTTTTGAACTCCTGAGCTGGGTTGGCCAAATACCAGCCGGTTCTTTTATTTCCCTTTTTTGAAAACGCAGAAAGATCTCAGTCCGCAGCAGAAGCAGACATGGCTAAAGGCCGTCAGTGCCATGGAGATGAAAAATCCCGGGTATACTATCCAGCTCTGCCAAGGCTTGCTCAAGACGCTCCCGGAATTCCTTGATGCTCGGAAACTAGCCCGTCGCGCCGCCACTGAGAAAGCAAAGATGGCGAAGAAAGGATTTTTTTCAGGCCTTGGCGGCGGTTCCTCGCTCGCCCTCATGAAGGCCTCCGGTCTTCTTAAGAAACAAGAGGATCTTGCCCAACTTTTGATCCTTCTTGAGGAAATCCTCGCCGAGGATCCCTACAACGAAAAAGCCAATCTCCTCCTGCATGAGGCCTCGCTGAAGTGGGAGCCTCCGATGAAGGAGTTGGCGATGTATGCCCTTGAGACCCTTGTTGAGGGCAATCCCAAAAATATCGAACAACTTCATCGGGCAGCCTCATTCTGCATGGAGAAGGATGAGAGCGGCAGCCCGCGCGATCCCTCCCGGGCCGTGGAACTCTTTAACAAGATCCTGGCAATCAATCCCAACGATCTTGCCGCCATCAAGGGGGGAAAGGACTCCTCAGCATCTCATTCCGTCCAGAAGGGTGGATGGGAGGTTGCTGACAGCTATCGTGACCTGATCCGTGACAAGGATGAGGCTGTCTCGCTCGAGCAGCAGGGCAGGGTGGTCAAGAGTGGAGAGGTCATCGACAGCCAGATTGCCGAACTTTCGGCAGAAGTGCAGGCTGAGCCGCACAGCATCGACAAGTCACGCAGGATCGCCGAACTCTTTGAAAGGAAAGAGGATCTGGAGAATGCCCTCGAATGGTATCGGTACACCCTTGGATTGTCCGGAGGAGCCGATCCCACCATCACGCGCAAGATCAGCGACCTTCAGCTCCGCCAGATCGATGCCGCTACGAAGGCCCGTGAAGAGTATCTTGCCGCCGTTCCTGATGATCCCGAGGCTCCGCGCTACCGCGCCGAGTTGGAGGAACTGAAAAAACAACGGGCCGATTTCACCTTGGAGGAGGCCCGAGGCAGGGTGGAACGCAACCCGACCGACCTCTTGGCGCACTTCGATCTGGGGGTGACGCTCATGGAATCCGGAAAATTTCAGGAAGCCATCGGTCACTTCCAGCGTGCGCGTTCCAATCCCAGCGTCCGACTCAGGGCAATGAGTCAGCTTGGTCAATGCTACGTGGCCCGGGGGATGAACGATCTTGCCGCCAAGACCCTTTCCGATGCCGCTCAAGAGCTCACGGGTATGGATGCCGTCAAGAAGGACCTCCTCTACAATCTGGGTCTTGTTTACGAGAAAATGGGGCAGACTGCCCACTCCATCGAGTGCCTCAAGCAGATCTACGAGGTTGATTATGCCTACAGGGATGTGGCCTCCCGAGTAGAAGCCTCCTACGGCCAGGGTTGAGGCTTGGGATTTTGGCGTAGGGGGGCGTTGCTGATCAGTCGGCGTAGGACGACTACGCCTTCCCTCGCGAAACTCTCTTGCATCCAAACTTCCAAGCATGGAGCCAAAAAACTTAAGCCGGAAGGGAGGTGAAAAGGATGAAGTATGAATGAAGAGCCAAGTCCGAGGGATCGGACGCGTTAGATCACGCGAGGCGTGATCTGGAGGGGGGCACCGTCCTCCGGCAGTCGGATGACATCAATTATGAAGTGGCTTGCCCCTCTCCTCCCATCACTTTAATCTCCTCGATCCCCTTGATCCCTGTGAGATCACGTTCCTTCCGCCCCCCCGAATGCCCGCTGAACTCTGCCTTCTGTCCTCTGCCATCCTGTGCATAGCCGAAGGCTGCTGTGGCTAAAACATCAGAAGATATCATTATTCTGTTATCTTTTCCCTGTCGAAAAATAGCCTGCCTCACAAAGACCTTGATCCCATCCGCCTGAGCGGACATGGATTGTCCCATGCCAACCCGCATCGCAAAACGGACTCCATCAGCACGTATCGTCTCTAAGAGAGGGGGTTTTGGATCTCATAAGGAGAAGGGGCGGTCTGCACGGCTTCCTCTGTATCGGATCATGCAGATCCATCAGTTGCTCCAACTCAAGGAGTATCCGAACTGCCAGGCGCTCTCCCGTAATTTTGAAGTTTCTTACAAGACCGTGCAGAGGGATATCGACTTCATGCGCGATCAGTTGAGGCTTCCGATCGACTACGATACGGTGCGGCATGGCTTTCGGTATACCAGTGAAGTGAAGAACCTTCCCTCGCTCTCGTTGCAGGAGGGAGAGGTTGTCGCCCTCCTAGTGGCCCAGAAAGCGGCGGAGCAGTACCGGGGAACCCCGTTTGAAAAGTCCTTAAAGTCGGCCTTCACCAAGTTGGTTGAGGGGCTTCCCTCCCGATCCGAGATTTCCCTGCAGGATTTGAGCCAAGCTCTCTCCTTTCGCCCCTCGGGGCCACCCGCTGATGACCTTCACTCCTTCCAGACGCTTAGTTCCGCACTGCTTGCCTCCCAAGAAGTCGCCTTTCTTTACCTCAAGCCGGGGGATGGCCTGAAGAACGAACGAAGGATTCAGCCTTACCATCTGGGTTGTATCGCAGGACAATGGTATCTCATCGGTCTTGATCTGGCCCGCAAGGCGGTCCGGACTTTTGCCCTTGCCCGCATCTCGAAACCCAAGAACCTGAACCGCCGTTTCGTGAGGCCGAAGGACTTCTCTCTGGATGAACTTCTTGGGGAGAGTTTTTCCGTCTTTGAGTCCAAGCAGGCCCAAAAGGTAAGGATCCTCCTGGATCCGATTGCAACCGCTTTGGCCTCCGAGCGCCGGTGGCATCCCTCCCAGAAGATATCGCTTCGCAAGGATGGAAGGGGTGAACTTTCGCTCATGGTCGGCCTTGCTCCCGATTTGGAATCGTGGATTCTCGGTTGGGGGCCAAGGGCCGAGGTCCTGGCGCCTGCAGTCCTCCGTCGCAGTATCGGAGCCGCCCTCAAAAAGGCGGCTCTGCAATACCGCTGAGCTTATAGGGCTCTAGGTTTTTACAACACTGATCAATTCCTGACTCCCTGATTGAAAATCAGATCTTGCCGGTGGCAATGATCTCTTTGGCCTTGGCAAGCGCCGATGAAAGACCGGAGGCATCGCGGCCCCCGCCTCGAACGCTGTCAGGTTTGCCGTCACCCTTGCCCCCTACGAGGGGAGCCACTGCAGAGATCAGCTTGCCAGCCGGAACGCTACCCTGATGGGCTTGGCCGACAACAGCGGCCAATGAAACCGCGCTACCTCATAGGTTTCCACTGGTCTTGACCTACTGGTGTCAATATGGCACCATTAGGTATGCAACAAATCCTCGAAGAGCCGCGCGCACGGATTACTGCGCGAATCTCGGAAAGCATGCGCTCAACCATGGAGCAGGCCGCCGAACTGATGGGGGCGACTCTCAATCAGTTTGTCGTTCAGATTGCCTACCTCGAAGCGCAGCGTGTGATCGAAAGAGAATCCCTCATCCGTCTCTCTCAGAGGGATGCCCGGAAAGTCCTCTCCCTGCTCGATACCCCTCCTAAGCCCAACAAGCATCTGAAGAATGCGGTGAAGGAGTTCAAGGGATCCGTGCGTGCACAAGATTGAGCTCCTCTCCAAGCAGCATGATCGCGAACAGTTCGACTGTGGTAGCGAACCGCTGAATCTGTTTCTCCGACAAACCGCAAGGCAACACGCCGACCGCGGGATCTCTAGGACATTCGTTCTCTTGCATGATGGGAAGGATTTACAGATGCAGATCCTCGGGTATTTCTCGCTGAATCTCTGCCAACTGAAAGCCGAGTCCCTTACTCCCAAGGAGGCAAAAAAGCTTCCGAGGAATGTTGCTGGAGTCAGGCTTGGGCGATTGGCAGTGTCAATGAATCATCAGGGAAAGGGGCTGGGGAGGATCTTACTGGTGGCAGCGATGGAGAAATTCTTGGAGATTCACAATGCGGCTGGAGGAATCGGACTCTTTGTGGATGCCAAGGACCCGAGTGCCAAACGCTACTACGAACAGTTCGGATTTGTGCCGATGCCGTCCAATGAGTTGGAACTCTTTCTGCCGGTCAAAACGATTCAGGAAGCCATGGGAATGACGGAGAAACGCTGATTCAATTGCTATTAAGGGATTTAAACGCCTCTTTTTTCCTAAATTCCGGATTCGAAATACTCTTCAGCTTTTGCTTGCTCGGCCGTTGCTTTGCATCCGTTACGGCAACGCCTCCGCGCGATATTCTTCGGTTCGAGATTTTCCTGAGTTGACGGCACCTTGCTCTTGCAAAGCAGTGCCACCCTGTGGGCTGCGACTGCCTCGCAGTCTTACGCGCCGCTTCTCAGAGGCTTGTTTCCTGATAAAAATCAGATCTTGCCGGTGGCAATGACCTCTTTGGCCTTGGCAAGCGCCGATGAAAGACCGGAGGCATCGCGGCCCCCGCCTCGAGCGCTGTCAGGTTTTCCGCCACCCTTGCCCCCTACGAGGGGAGCCACTGCAGAGATCAGCTTGCCAGCAGGAACGCTACCCTGATGGGCTTGGCCGACAACAGCGGCCAGTGAAACCGCTCCTTCGACAACTCCTGCAAGGAAGATGATGCCGTCGAAGCTCCCCTTCAGCGCATCCGCAGCGGCTTGAAGTTTGTTGCCGTCAGCGCCCGGAATTTCCTCCACGATCGAAGGAATCGCACCCGCGGTTGCTTTGGTCAGGAGATCCTTCGCCAGAGATGCAGCCTCGCGCTGGCGGAAGGCTTCCAGTTCCTTCTCCAGCTCCTTCTGGCGTGCCAAGGTGACATCAAGCTTCTTCTCAATCTCGGTCAGAGGTGACCCCAGGCGTGTCGCGATGATCTGGAGACGATCGGCATCGCTTCTGGAGGCAATACGAGCTTCGTGACCGGCAACCGCCTCGATCCTGCGGACTCCTGCGGCTACGGCGGCTTCGCTCACGATGCGGAAGGAGCCAATCTCGCCGGTTCCTCGGACGTGTGTTCCGCCACAGAGTTCCATGGAGTAGCCGTCGAGGGATCGGGGCGCGCCACCGATCTGAACCACACGAACGATGTCTCCATACTTGTCTCCGAAGAATTGCAGAATGCCCGAACGGCCCTTCACCTCCGTATAAGGCATTTCCTGCCAGCTCACGGAGGAGTTCTCAAGGATGCGCTCATTCACCAAGTGTTCCACCCGTGACACCTGCTCCGGACTCAAGGCACCACTGGAAAAATCGAAGGTGAGCTTATCCGCCCCGACAAAGGAGCCTTTTTGGGAAATGGTTTCCCCCAGGGTCTCGCGAAGCGCCCAATGGAGAAGATGGGTGACGGTGTGGTGGCGTTGAATGGCTGATCGGCGGTCGAGATCCAGAGTGAGCCTGACGGGGGAACCGAGAAGAGGGGCTTCCTCTCCGTCGGTTAATTCGATGAAGTGGAGCCAGGTGAGGCCGTTCTTCTGCGTGTCGATAATCCTCCAGAGGGAACCGCCGGCATTCAGGGAACCGCTATCGCCCACCTGTCCTCCCATCTCGGCATAACAGACGGAACGATCTAGAATCACTGCTGTTCGATCCTTGATCTGAACGACCTCCAGAACGGAGGCCTCCGTCTCCGTGGAATCAAACCCCGTGAAGGCCGTGGGCGTCGTTGTCTCAAGTGAGGAGACGCTGATGATCTCATTTTTCTGGGCGGCACGGGCCCTCGAACGTTGTTGGTCCATGAGGACCTCGAATCCTGGTTGATCAACGGAGAGACTTCTCTCACGGGCAAGAAGTTCGGTCAGATCGAGGGGGAAGCCCTGCTCGTCGTAGAGACGGAATGCCACCTCCGCCGAGATTCCTTTACCCTTGGCCGCCTCGGTCTCGAAGAGGGCAAGTCCCTTGTCGAGAGTCTTGTGAAAGGCCTCCTCCTCGCGCTTGAGGGTCTCCGTGATCAGATCCTGCTTCGTGCGAACTTCAGAGAACGCATCGCCCATGACGGATGCAAGAACGGGGGTGAGTTTATGCAGGAAAGGGCCGGTGAATCCGAGTGTGCGTCCATAGCGCACGGCACGTCGCAGGATCCGGCGGAGCACGTAGTGGCGCTCGGCATTGCCGGGCTGGATACCATCCGCAATTGCAAATCCTAGGGTGCGCAGGTGATCCGCGATGACACGGAAGGCGATGTCATCCTTCTCCTGATCCGTCACGGGCGCCATGGCCCCGTCACCCGATGGCTGAGGAAGGGTCGAGCCATAGGCGCGGCCGCAAAGAGCACCGATCGCGGCAAAGATGGGACGGAAGAGATCGGTCTCGTAGTTGGAGATCACGACATTACTGAATTCCGTGAATCCCTTGGTACATTGGATCACTGAACAGACGCGCTCGAATCCCATACCTGTGTCCACATGGCAGGCGGGGAGGGGTACGAAGGATCCATCGGGGTTGGCGTTAAACTGGATGAAGACGAGATTCCAGATCTCGATGCACTCAGCGCTTCCTTTGTTCACAAGGGCACCCTTGGTATCACCTGCCGGAGTCAGATCGATATGCAACTCGGAGCAGGGGCCGCAGGGCCCTGTCTCACCCATCATCCAGAAATTATCCTTCCGATTGCCGGGGACGACGTGGATGGCGGGGTCGAGTCCCTTGGAGCGGAAAAGCTTGGACCATAGTTCGTGAGCCTCGTTATCAAAGGATGCGGGATCACCTTCCGCCGGCCTGTAGACCGTTGCGTAGAGGCGCTCTGCAGGAAATTTCCAACGTTCAACGAGCAACTCCCAGGCCCAGTTGATGGCCTCGCGTTTGAAATAATCGCCGAAAGACCAGTTTCCCAGCATCTCGAAGAATGTGTGGTGGTAGGTGTCGAGACCGACATCCTCAAGATCGTTATGCTTACCTCCGGCACGGATGCACTTCTGCGTGTCTGCGGCACGAGCAGGTGAATAGGGGCAGGGGGTCGTGCCGAGAAAGATCGGCACGAATTGGTTCATCCCCGCATTCGTGAAGAGCAGGTTCGGTGAGTCGGGCAATAGGCTCGAAGAGGGGACGATCGTGTGGTCCTTGCCACGGAAAAAATCTAGGAATGAGCGGCGGATCTCGCTGGAGGTCATGGGCGGTAAAGATTAGTGGATGAATGCCGAACGCTGAAGGGCAAAATGAATCCTAGGATCGGTTGGGTCACTTTGCCGTTGATGGGGTCTTAAAAAAGGGTTCCTTGGTGAGTTCTTGAAGGATCTCCTCCAAGGGATGCTCCGGAACGATCATCAGGTCACTGGAGTCACCTTCCCGGAGAGCGATCACACCTTTGTTGGGAGCACTGAATGTGTAGGACACAAGGGGATATTCGCCGGCACTCTCCTCAGCCGTGTTCTCGGAGAGGCGCGCAGAAAATCGGAGGGAAGTGGTCTCTTGATCCATGCGATAAAATGTCAACCGTTCGGGTGTGGCCGGCTCAAAATTCTCAACTTTGATACTTTTCAGTTTGTCAAAGCATGCCCTGACATTTTCACCCGGCAGGATGGTATTGTTCGATGGAAGGGCAGCATCGATCACCCAATCCTCAGTGCCCGATTTCCGGAGGAAACGCTGGGCAGTGCCTCCGGCTTTATGATCCGAGGAATCAATGCAATCAACCGAATCAAAATCAACCGGCTTGAGCGAGTGTGATCGGAGGGATCGAGGAGTTACGTCGATAACGGGAGAAAGTCCCTTGATGATGGCGATGCCGTGCCGATCACTGCATCCGACATAAGAACACTCGGAAGAGGTGGGGACTGGATTTCCAATCGAGATGATCAACGGATTGGTTGCTCCCTCGGAGAAGAGGGAAAAAATAGCACGGGGTGATTGTAGTCCAACTGACGAGGGATCGCTTCTCTCCGGCATCCATTGCTGGATCTGGGCCGAGAGCAGGGGAGTGATCCACTCGGAGAGGGCGATCGGATCGGCCTGCGCTGAGAGGGGACTCTCTATCTTCCAGCCCGAGGGGCCTTTTTTTAGGATCAGCTTCTCGATGTTGCCAGCTTTGGAGAGTGAGATCCCAGTCAAATGATCCATTGTGATCGGGGTCAGGCGCGGGTTCCTGAAGTCTTCAGATGAATGGAAGGCCAGCTTGGAGAGTTGATCCGGGATCAGGTAGACATCACCGCCGCCGAGTCGGGCATAGAGAAATCCCGGCGCCGCACCCTGAGCGCCGAAATCAATCCTCTCCGAGGCCCCGCTTCCAATGGTCAGGGAGCGTTTTGGTTGCTTCAACTCCAGTTGAGCAAGGCTCACGGCTCCCTTGAGTTCGCTTGCCTTGAGAATGTCGGTCGGTTTTGTCGAGGAAGCGGTCTCAAGAAGGGAGTGAATGAGATGAGGATCGGCCGGTTCGGAAAGATCTCCCCGCAAGCACCAGACTCCCTCTTTTTTCACAAGCGAAAGGAGTGAAGCTCCCTCTCGGATATCAATCCTTTGAGCCTGGGCAGGATCAAAGGTGAGAAGTGGTTCCTGGGCCGAACGGGTCTGCTTTTTTTGAGAAAAAAGGAGAAAGCTTGTGGCCAGTGCTGCGACACATACCAGAACAAGGGTTCCTCTCCAACTCATCGTCTGCGCCTCCAAAGCACCAATCCACCCAGCAATGCCGAGGCCAGTGGAACGGCAACCGTCGTCCAGAGCGCCAGGAATCGGACCTGTTGCTCGTCCAGATTCAACGTGAAAAATTCCTTGGTCTTCGGGGTTGTTCCGACAAGTCGCGTGCGGTCGATCAGCGTATTCACGGCGCTCGAGAAAAAATCGAGTCCCGTCCCCCCCAAAAATTTGTCTTTCAGAAATTCGGAATTCCCCACCACGACCATCCGTGACGACCCCATTGAGATCCTGTCATCATGAATCCCTCCCAGATCGGTCAGTGCGGCGATGACCACGGGGAAGAATTTATCCTTCACAGGGTCAAAGTGAACCCCGTTGCCATCCGTATTTGCGTAATAGGAACAACCGCGGAAGCCGTGGATCGCGCGTATCAGCGGACGTGTGGCCCCGGGGTGTTCGGGTGAGAGTCGCGGTGCCAGCGAGCGGGTGTTGCCGGCAAGAAGCACATTCAGTCCGACCAACCTGGAGGTGATTTCGGAATCGGCAAAAAACTCCCCGGTGACATCCCTTAGAATCCCCATGCTGTTGCCCAGATTGATTAACCTTAGAACCCTGTCGTTTTTCGGGGTAATACCCGCCTCGGACAGGAATGAGTCGAGTGCCGGGGTCTCTCCCGTGGGATCAAGCAGGACCATCAGGTGGCCGCCTGCATTCCAATAGGCTTGCAGGGCACGTAATTCCGGTTCGGTCAAATCAAAATGAGGACCGGCGATCAACACCATGGCTGCATCCGCCGGGATCGAGGGAAGTCCCTGGGCTGACTGCGAGAGATTCAACGGGGCGACGGCGATATTCTGCCGCTTCAAATTCTGGCCCACGAGTTCGAGGGGTGGCAGGCCCGGAAACCCTTCCCCATGACCCTGAAGCACGTAGACCTTTTTGTTAAGCTTTGGCTCGATGAGTCCGATCAGAACGGATGTCAGAACCTGCTCCCCCCGAAAGGCAACCAGACGGGGCGGTTCCCCGAATTTTGTCGGGGCCGTGTCGTATTCCCCCATCTCCGGAACAGGGATCAGACTGCTTCGCCCGCCATATTCGACAATCAGCACGTTCTCCTCTCCCGAGAACTTGTATCGCGACTGGATTTCCCTTGCGCGAGCTGGATCCTTGAGCGGGTCGATTCGATCGACCGAGAGATTCCTGAAGTGGTGGGCGTAGAACTGGAATTCCCGCAGCATCGCCATGATGTCACCATAAAGTTCTGAACCGGTGGCGAGTGAGGAGGGGGAGAAATAGACGGTGATCTTCACCGGTGAGGCGAGATTCCACATCGTCTCCTTCGATTGATTGGAAAGTTCGAATTTCCTGGAACGACTGCAATCAAAACGTCGGTAGTGGTTGAACGACCAGCAAAGAAGGGTCACGGTGACCACTAGGGCCGCAAGGATTTGCAGGCTCACGCGAAGACGGACTGTCCTCAGGTTGAGGGGTCTCTCTTTACGCGGAGTTTTCATGGCTTTCCCTGGGTATTAAAAGCGTCAACCGCGCCAGCGCCTGCCCTGGAGAGACTGGAGTGTGAGGAAGAGGCAGAGTGCCGTCATGAGAAGATACCAGACGACCGCCCTGGTATCGTAGAGTCCCCTTGAGAACTGGGTCATTTGATCGATCGGGGAGAAGGTGATGGTGAGACCCTTCATGAACGTTCCGACCTGTCCCGAAAGAAAGCTCAGCAGTCCCGTGAAGAAAAAGAGGGCCACGAGGCAAAAGGTCATCACCGCAGCCGAGAGTTGATGCCGGGTCAGCGAGGAGCAGAGACAACCGAGGGATAGGTAAAACATCCCCATGAGAAAAACGAGTCCGTAAGCCCCGAAGTAAGCCCCCATGGCGCCAGCGGCCTGAAGATGGGTCTGCCACCAAAAGATCAGGAAATAGAGACTGGTCGGCATCCAGAGAGCGGCATACAGCACGAGTGCCCCGCAGAACTTCGCTAGAACAATCTGGGAGTCCCGGACGGGTGCGGTCATGAGCAATTCAATCGTTCCCGTGCGGTATTCCTCCGAAAACAGCCGCATGGTCAGCAGGGGAAACAGAAGCAGGAACGAGAACCAGAAGAAGACCGTGTTAAAAAAGGATTCAACTACCGTTACCTCGGTGGGGCCGTGGTTCAGGCCCGTGACACCTGCATAAAAATTAAACCCTGTGAGAAGCAGGAGAAAAAAAAGAAGGATCCATGCCATCGGGGTGAGAAAAGCCGAACTGACCTCCCTTTTCAGTAGTGTCCAGAAGATCCTCACGGCTGCATCCTTGGTTGATTCCCAGCAGGAACGTTTTCCCGGATCGACTGATCGCGTGAAGAGGGGACATAAGAGGTGAAAATTTCCTCAAGGGACATCTCCCGGGCGGAGAGTTCCCGCAGTTTCCAACCGCGCCTCACGGATTCCTCAAAGATTTCGGCCCGGGGATCGCCACCGTCGGGAATGAGCTCAAAAGTTGCCCAACCCTTGCTCTCGACCAGGAGTGTCGCCTTACTGACGGAGGAGAGGGCCTTCAACTCCTCGAGAAGGATAGAGGGGGCTTGCGTGAGGACTTCTAACCTCACCACCCCGGCAAGGGAAACACTGGCGCGTTGGCGCAATTCATCAGGCGTTCCGGTTGCCACAATGGAACCTTTGTTGATGATTAGTATCCTGGAGCAGGTGGCCTCGACTTCACTGAGGATGTGGCTTGAGAGTAGGATTGTATGTCGGGCGGCAAGCCCCTTGATTAAGGTGCGCACTTCCCTGATCTGATTGGGATCGAGTCCGATGGTCGGTTCATCGAGGATCAGGATATCCGGTTCATTGACAAGCGCATCAGCCAGCCCCACTCGCTGGCGGTATCCTTTGGAAAGTGTTCCAACGAGTTGTCTTTGGACCTGACTCAATCCGCAGAGTTGCACGGCATCCTCGACTTTCTCCCTGACTCGACGTGAGCGGACTCCTTTCAGGGAGGCGCGGTATCCGAGGTATTCCCCAACCCTCATCTCGGGATAGAGGGGAACATTTTCAGGCAAGTAGCCGACACGCGATCGTGCTTTGAGCGATTCGCTGAAGATATCGAAGCCGGCTATCCTGACCTCTCCGGAGTCTGCGGGTAAATAGCCGGAGAGAATCTTCATCGTGGTGCTTTTTCCGGCTCCGTTGGGACCGAGAAAACCGACGATTTCACCCGGATCCACCGAGAAGGAAAGGTCCCGAATCGCAGGGGCGGGGCCGTAGCTTTTGGTGAGTCCTTGGACGGTGATCATGAGCGATGGTGATTAGCTGATCCTAGACGTGATGTCCCGACGGCGCAAGGAGCCTAACCTGCTGAAACTGCCAGCTTGCCGATCAAAAATGATCTGTTAAAGATCGAAGTTCTTTTCCCTGCTAAGATTGGCATTCAAACAGCCTAAGCGAAGCTGGGGAATCGCGATTTTCAATTCATCTTCATGAGCACATCCTTTACTGCGCGCTGGAACGAGGCGTCGATCGACGAAAATTACGAGAAATGGCGTTCTGATGCCTCCTCCGTCTCCCAGGACTGGGCATTCTTCTTCGAGGGGTTCGAGCTCGGGTTTGCCCGATATCAAAAAGCGACTGCGAATCCTGCTAAAAGTGAGGAGGATGCAAAGCGTGCTAACTCCACCAATGGAGGATCTTCATCAAACTCCACGAGTCTGGAAAGCCGAGTGGAGGCGCTTATTTACACTTACCGTACCCTTGGGCATACGCTCGCCCGCCTGAATCCGCTAAGCGATGAGATTCCTTATCAACCACTTCTGGAGTTGAAGGAATTCGGCCTTACCGAGGCCGATCTTGACGAGAGGGTGAGCTCCCGATCCTACAGGGAGGGAACCCCCTTGTTACTTCGTGAAATTGTTTCCGAACTGAAGTCGATCTATTGCAGCACTCTGGGAGTTGAATACATGCACATCCAGAACCCCCGCATCCGACATTGGGTCCGGGAGAAAGTCGAATCCCGTGCGGGAAAAGTGGACACCGCCACCCCGCATTTCCGGATCCTGCGGACCCTGCACAAGGCCGAGAGTTTCGAGAACTTCCTCCACACCACTTATGTCGGTAGCAAACGATTCTCTATCGAAGGAGGTGAGGCGATGCTTGTTGCCCTCTCCGAGATCCTGCTCCGCTCCCCGGAGCAGGGGGTGATGGAGATCGTCCTAGGAATGGCCCACCGGGGACGCCTGAATGTCCTTACCAACTTCTTGAAAAAGCCGTTTGCGGTCCTCTTTAATGAATTTAGCGACAAGTATGATCCCGACCTGGGGGAAGCAAGCGGGGACGTCAAGTATCACCTTGGTTACCAGACAACCCGCCGCAACGAGAATGGTGATGAGGTCGAGGTCTACCTGGCTGCCAACCCAAGTCATCTTGAGGCGGTTGACCCCGTTGTCCTAGGGAAAGCAAGGGCCCGCCAGAGGATTTTAGAGGATACCATTGAGCGCCGGAAGGTCGTGCCCATCCTGATCCACGGGGACGCAGCGTTCCCCGGGCAGGGGATCGTGGCCGAGTGTTTCAATCTCTCCCAACTTCCCGGTTACAAGGTCGGCGGTACCGTCCACCTCATCGTGAACAACCAGATCGGGTTCACGACCCTTCCCGCTGATTCCCGCTCCACCCTCTACTGCACCGAGATTGCCAAGACCGTCGAGGCCCCTGTTTTCCATGTGAACGGGGACGATCCGATCGCTGTTGCCGAAGCCGCCCGCATCGCATTGGCCTTCAGGCAGGAATTCGGACGGGATGTCGTCGTCGATATCGTCTGCTACCGCCGATACGGACATAATGAGGGTGACGAACCGCTCTTTACGCAACCTGACCTCTACAAGGTCATCAGAGCCCATAAGCGCCCGAGTGAGATCTTCCTCAAACGGGCGATCGAGATTGGAACCCTCACTCAAGAAGTGTTCGATGCCAGTTGGAAGAAATCACAATCCCAACTTGAGTCCGCTCTTGCCGAAATGAAAAAGGGGATCGACACCGACGTGAAGGCCAATCAGAAGGCCTTTGTCGGCTCCACGGCTGTCTTCCAGCCACCCTATTCCTTCAAGACGGTGAAGACCGGTATCAGCGAGAAGACCCTGAAGACCATCGTGGATGGCCTTACAACAGTTCCCTCCGACTTCCGCATCCTCCCGAAAGTCCGCAAGACCATCCTTGAGCGCAGACGAGAAGTTTTTGAGAAGGGAAGGGGATACGACTGGGCCTTCGGTGAGGCTCTTGCCTTTGGATCGCTGATGCTTGAGGGGATCCCGATCCGTCTCTCGGGACAGGATAGTCGCCGTGGCACATTCAGCCACCGGCACTCCGTGTTTTACGACGAGGTGAACCGCGAGCGCTACATCCCCCTGCAACATCTCTCTCCCGATCAGGCCCGATTCTGCGTTTACAACAGCCCCCTCTCAGAGGCGGCTGTTCTTGGTTTCGACTATGGCTATTCGATGGATTATCCCAAGATGCTCTGCATGTGGGAGGCTCAGTTCGGCGATTTTGCCAATGGGGCCCAGGTCATCATTGACCAGTTCATCGCCTCGGGAGAGACCAAATGGCTGAGACCAAGTTCGCTGGTCCTGTTACTGCCCCACGGCTACGAGGGGCAGGGGCCCGAGCACTCCAGCGCCCGTCTGGAACGCTTCCTGCAACTCTGCGCTGACGAGAACATGGAGGTCTGTAATCTGACCACTCCGGCCCAGTATTTCCATGTCCTCCGCAGACAGATGTTTCGTGATTTTCGCAAGCCGCTCATCATCATGACACCGAAGAGCCTTCTCCGCTCGGAGGCCGCCGTTTCGACTTCGGAAGATTTCATTGAGGGGGAATTCCACGAGATCCTGGAGGGGCCAAAAGCCGCTGATCCAGCCAAAGTCGAGCGCCTGATCCTCTGCACCGGCAAGGTCTACTACGATCTCCAAGCATATCGTGAAAAGAACGCTTGGAGCGACCGCTCGGCGATCGTCCGACTCGAGCAGATCTATCCGCTCCACGAAGAAGAACTCCGTAAGGTCACCGCTCCCTATGTCCATGCCAAGGACATCGTCTGGTGTCAGGAAGAGCCAGAAAACATGGGCTCCTGGCATCACCTCCTCCCCAAACTCATGAGGTTCTTCGGCCGCACGATCAGCTATGCGGGACGTGATCAGGACGCCAGCACCGCGGTCGGCACGACCGCAGCCCATAAGAACGAGCAGGCTGCGCTGATTGCACAGGCCTTCGGGGATTCCAACTCATCGAGAAAATTTTCTCACTAACCCAAAAATTCCCATCATGAGCATTGCTGTCACTGTTCCCGCTGTCGGAGAATCCATCACCTCCGGAGTCCTCTCCGCATGGCATAAGAAAGACGGCGACCATGTCGCCGTGGGCGATCTCCTCTTCACCCTCGATACCGACAAGGTCTCCTCGGAGGTCACGGCCCTCGAAGCGGGAGTATTGAAAATCAAGGTTGCCGAAGGTTCCGAGGTTCCAATTGGTTCGACCGTTGCTGAGATCGAAGTGGGAGCGGCGCCGAAAAAGGCTGAAGTCGAAAGCTCGAAGGAGGAAGTTGCTGAGGTTTTTCCCGAAGTCCCAGCTCCAAAAGCGGAGGCCCCCGAGCCTGTGGCTATTTCTTCGCAAGCGCCGATTGCCCATTCCCCATCCCCCGCGCTAAAGGCTCAGCCCGAAGGGCGCGTCACCCGCCGCAAGTTGACACCTCTCCGTCGTAAGATCGCACTGCAACTCGTGAATGCGCAGCAGACGGCCGCAATCCTCACGACTTTCAACGAGGTTGATATGAGCGCCATCATGGGGCTCCGCAAGGATGTTCAGGAGGGTTTTCAGGAAAAATACGGGGTGAAGCTCGGTTTCATGTCCTTCTTCATCAAGGCAGTCGTGGAGGCCCTTCAGGTCATTCCCCAGATCAATGCCCAACTCGAGGGAGATGAACTTATTGAGAACCACTACTTCGACATCGGCGTCGCCGTGGGGACGGAGAAGGGATTGATGGTTCCTGTCCTGCGTGATTGCGAGAAACTCTCTCTTGCCGGCATCGAGAAGAAACTCCTTGGATTTGCGGTCAAGGCCCGCGAGGGAAAGATCGCCCTCTCCGACCTTCAGGGCGGCTGCTTCACCATCTCCAATGGCGGTGTTTACGGATCACTCCTCAGCACGCCGATCCTCAATCCTCCTCAGAGCGGCATCCTTGGCATGCATAAGATCCAGGAGCGTCCCGTCGCCATCGATGGCAAGGTGGTCATCCGCCCCATGATGTATCTGGCGCTTTCCTATGACCACCGTGTCGTTGACGGGAAGGAGGCCGTAACCTTCCTGATCAAGGTCAAGGAAGCGCTCGAGAATCCGGTGCGCTTGTTCCTTGACTGAGGAAAAAGGCTGGACTGACTTTTTCGGGTTGTTGTTGCCCCGCACATCCCGACTTAGACCTCGGATTTAGACTTATTGGGAAGCTTTACCCTTTGACCTTTTGGCCTTGTGCGTGGACGGGGAAGACGAAGCGGAAGGAGATGCTGGAGTTGGAGCCGGATTCTTGATCTCAAGTGCCAGGAGTTCGTCCATGGTAACAAACTTGTAGCCCTTTGCCAGCAGTGCGTCGAGTGTTGCCGGCATTGCTTCAATGGTTCCCTTGTGAATGTCATGGGAGAGGATGATGGCGCCCGGTTTGACACCACTGCTCCCTTTCCATCCAGAGAGAATCCTTTCTGAAACAACCTTGGATCCTGGATTCTTCCAATCGAAGGGGTCCACAGACCAAAGGATCACTTTCATTCCATACTCCTTCTCGATGGCGCGGCTGAGCCTTGGACTGGTGGCCCCATAGGGCGGACGCATGATGACGGGGGCTTTGCCAATCGTCTGTTTGATGAGATCGGAGGTGTCCGCCAACTGGTGCCTGAGTCCACCTTCGGCAAGTTTGTTAAGAGGAGGGTGGTCCCAGCTATGGTTTCCGATCTGATGACCTTCCGACACTGCACGCACAAGGATTTCAGGATGTTCTTGAACTCGCTGACCAAGAACAAAGAAAGTGGCGTGGATCTTTCGTTCCTTGAGAATGTCTAGCAAACGAGGAGTTAGTTTGGCATCAGGTCCGTCATCAAAAGTCATGGCAATGTAAGGGCCGTCGACCCTGATGGAGGAGTAACTGCTCCGCTCACCAGGTTGATCTGCCGGACGCTGTGGCGTCTGCATCACCAAGGTTTGATACTGATTCTGCGGCGTTGATGATTGTAAGGAGGATTTGGTGGGAGAGTTGGAGGGTGAATTGGTGATCGTGGCAACCTGATGATTAGAAATCAATTCGGGTGAGGCTGAAGGAGTGAGTGATTGCATTGTCCCGGTTGCGGAGGCAGGTGAAGGGGATGGTTCGGCTGTTATTTTGGGGAGGAACCCCAGGAACAGAGAGAGTGCAATCTTTGGAATCGGATAATAGGTAAAAAATCGTCGAAACATGGTTTTTAAGAACCTGACACAAATTCTAAAAGATGCACACGAGATCATCTGAAAAAATCATGGAATCCGTGATTTCCTTAGGATTCGACCCCAGGATGAAAAATCGAGGGATCAGGGTCCTCTCACCGTCGATTTGCCCCTCTAGTCTTGGATCAGGGCCTTGGCCCTAGGGGAAAGAAGGCTGAGAAATTCCAGAAGTGAGGCTTTTTCGGGAAGAGGTCTTCTTGTAATCGCTCCCATAGGTCGCCAGAGACGTTCGGCCGTGATCTGGCGCGAGAGGATCACTCCCTGTTTGATCTCCTGGCGTGCCGATGTCTCGGGGATGATCGCAAGAGCCTGTTCCGCTTCAACCGCCGCCTTGACGGTCTCGATATTTTCAAATTCGGCCAGGTAGGAAATCTTGATGGCCTCTTTTTTAAACACTTTGTCCAGATGCTGTCGGGTGGGAATATCGGGAGTCAGTCCAACGAATCGGTGGCCTTCCAGTTGAGCGATTTCAATCGGACGTTTTCCCTTTAACTGGTGGTTTTGAGACATGATCAGCACCAATCTTTCCTTCCAGAGGGTGATGGCACGAAGGCCCGGGCGTGCTTTTGGATAGGCGACAAGCCCAAGATCCGCCCGCCCATCCTCAACGGCATCATAAATCTCCTCCGCCTTGCGGTAATCCACCAGCACCTCGACTCCGGGATGAGCCTTGCGAAATTGCTTGAGCAGAGGAGGAAGGTTATGAAGGGCAATGCTGATGACGCTTGCGATGCGGAGTTGTCCGCTTAATTCCCCCCTGGCAATCTTAAAACGTGTGCCGAGGCTATCCAAACGCGCCAAAATATCACGGCAAGCCTCAAGGTAGACAAGACCTTCAGGTGTGAGTGTGAAGCTCCCGTTGCTCCTGTCGATAAGAGGAACTCCAAATCGTTTTTCGACCGATCGGATTTGCTGACTGACAGCGCTTTGAGTGATGCCGCTGGCCTCCGCGGCACGTGAGAAGCTGCCGGTGTCGCATAGGTCACAGAAGACCTTGAAGCCCTCAAGTTGCATGATTGAGAATCTGTAGGCAGACTCCCTTTAGAGTCCAAGGGAAAAAACCTTTTCACACCAGATGATCCATCCCTCCATACCAACGAACCTTCAGATAATCCGAGAACGCATTGAAGTAGCGGCTCGGCGTTCAGGTCGTGATCCGCGTGAGATCGAACTGGTAGCTGTTTCAAAAAAACACCCGCCAGAGCAGATACGGGAAGCCTGGGATTCGGGTCAGGAACTTTTCGGAGAGAGTCGGGTTCAGGAGGCCCTGGTAAAAATCCCTCTACTTCCTTCAAACTTGCGGTGGCATTTCATTGGACATCTCCAATCCAATAAGATCCGGAAGATGCTTCCCCTTTTTGAATTGATCCACGGGGTTGACCAACTCCAGACGGCTCGTGATCTTGATCGGATCGGCGGTGAGTTGGGGATGCTTCCCCGCGTCCTTCTCGAGGTCAATATCTCTGGGGAGCCCAGCAAAAAGGGATTTGACCCGAAGGCTCTGGAACAAATCATCGAAGAAATGTTGTCGATGCCCCGGTTGCAGGTGGAGGGTCTCATGACGATGGCCCCCTTGGCCGGGGAGGCGGAGTCTTCACGCCCCTATTTTTCGGGATTACGCGACCTGCGCGATCAGTTGGCACAAAAGACAGGCATTCCGCTTGCCACTCTATCCATGGGAATGAGCGGTGATTTTGAGATTGCCGTCGAGGAGGGAGCCACGCTTTGCAGGGTTGGATCGTCCATATTCGGAGAACTTTTAAGAAATGAAAAATTCCCGCTAATAGAAAATTTCTAGAGCCAAAAACGTTGAACTACGCTAGATATTGTGGTCATGTCCGACTTTCAAGACACCCATGATGAGCTGTTGGATCTCGAGGAGACTCCATCGGCAGAAGAACTTCAAAATCAGGTCAAGCGCGCCCAATCAGAGCTTCTTGAGTTACGGCAGAGGCAGGATCAAATCGAGAAGGAAAAGACACGACTTGAGGAGTTGACCCGCAAGCAGGACGATCTGGAACGCGGGCGCAACGAAATGGTCGATAAATTGGCTCGCGCCATCATTCTCGTCCAGCGCGAGACCGAGGAGGCCCAACGCCGTCTTGAGCAACTCAATAACATTCAGGATGTCTTTGCGGAGCATCTTCACAATCTCGAGGCAATCGATACAAAGTCATGGGTTGGTCGGGATCTCTCGCGTGAGTTGACTCGCTCGCTTGGGACGGTCGATGAGGCACGGTCCGCTTATGCTCGCTTGCAGGCCAAAATCACTTCCTCCGCAAAATTAGACGATGGCTTGACCTACGAAGACGGTTCGTTGGGATCGGTCTTTTCAGACCTTGGCGATCAAGGCTTTTCCTATTGGTTGAGGAACGGATTGGCATTCACCCTCCCCCTGCTCATTCTCGGCACTTTTGCACTGATGATCTGGGCGTGGCATCTGATGACTGCATCTCCCAAGTAATCGACATTGAAACGGAACATGCCTTTCCCTCCCCTAAGCAATAGCAATCGAAAAAGTTCCCGCCCACAGGCATCGGCATCCAAGTTGGATGGCAATCGCACCGCAATAGGCCGGGACCTGGAGGAGTTGCGAAAGCAGCAACTGGAGTTGAAAAAACTTGAGGAGAAAATGAAGCAGCGGATGCAGAATCTTCCCAAGGAAGTGGCTGAAAAAACCCGCAGACAGGAAGAACTGATCAAACTTCGCGCCGTCGCCATGGCGACTTATGCAGATGGCCTCAGCAGACCGAGGGACAAGCGTCATGGTCCGGCAAAAAACCCTACGTCAAGCCGTCGCATGACGAGGCCCGAGGAGCGTTCGGCAAGATTTCAACTCCTACTTCTTTGTGCGATCCTCGCCGTGATCATGGCGTTGCTCTGGAAATCACTGCCATAACTCAGCTCAGTCCTTCCGTTAAGCATCCTCTTCAGCGCGCTTATGCAAGGTTGTTGGCCATGTCTGCGTCATCCTCATCGCAGGAATATTATCCTTCCTTATCTTGAGCCGAATCGTCCGAACAACGACCCAACAAAAGACTCCTTATTTTCAAAGGAGCCCTTAGAATACAACGATGACATTGGGTAAAGCTTCAGTTTCCGGAAGCAAGCGTGTGGGCAAGCCCTCTCAGGGCGTCACTAGGGAAAATGCTCGCAGAGCTTACCGTCTTATGCTTGAGGCCAGGGTTCTAGAAGAAAAATTAGCCGTTCTCTACCGCTCCGGGAAAATTGTGGGCGGAGTGTTTTTGGGCAGGGGGCAGGAAGCCCTGAGCGTCTCTTTGGGAGTGCATCTCAGGAAAGGGGACATCTACGCACCTCTCATCAGGGACCAGGCTGGAAGAATGGCTTTTGGAGATACGATCCTTGATACGTTGCGCACATACTTGGGATCTTCCCTTGGATCCATGAGGGGTAGGGATGGCAATATCCACAGGGGGCGTCCTGCCGAGGGTTATCATGCCATGATCAGCCATCTTGGGGCGATGGTTTCGACGGTTTGCGGGGGATTGATGGCCAAACGTATGAGGGGAGAAACCGGGGCGGTCGGAGCCACCTGTATCGGTGAGGGTGGAACCTCCACTGGGAGCTTTCATGAAGGAATGAATCTTGCAGGTGTGGAAAAACTTCCGATCGTCGTCGTTGTTGCCAATAATCAGTTTTCCTATTCCACTCCCAATGAACGTCAATTTGCCTGTGCGGATCTGCTCTCCAGAGCCGAGGGCTACGGAGTCATGGGTCGACGGGCTGTGGGTAATGATCTCATAGACTGCCTCGGGGTGATCGGGGAAGCTGTTTCATCTGCCCGATCCGGAGAGGGGCCGCAGCTTGTGGTTGCTGATCTTCTAAGGCTTGTGGGGCATGGTGAGCATGATGACGCCTCCTACATTCCTGAATTCCTTAAAATGAGTCCCTTGGGTGAGGATTGCCTCGATCTGGCCCGCACCAAAATGCTCGAGATCGGGTGGCTCTCCGATGATGAGGTCACTGATTGGCAAAAAATCATTGAGAAAGAAGTTGAGGAAAATGCCTCCAAGGTTCTCAGGGAGCCTGCCCCCGATCCTTCCGAGGAAGATTGGAATGCTTTTTCCTCCCTTGATCCTCAACAGAAACAGCATCTCCAGACAGGGGGGAGACAATGAGCAACATCACCTATCTCGAGGCGATCCGGCTTGCCCAGCAAAGAGTTCTCCATGAGGATCCCCGTGTTTTTATTTATGGTCAGGATATTGGTGTCTTCGGGGGCGCCTTCAAGGCGACCAAGAATCTAGCCAAGGAATTTCCGGGCCGCGTCCTTGACGCACCCATCAGCGAAGACGCCATGGTCGGTCTTGCGATTGGAGCGGCCGTCGAGGGAATGCGTCCGATCATCGAAATGCAGTTCGCTGACTTCTCGACCTGCGGATTCAACCAAATCGTCAATCAGGCCGCCACGCTTCATTACCGCACGGGAACGTCCTGCCCTTTGGTGATTCGTCTCCCAAGCGGAGGGACCCCCGGAGGAGGCCCTTTTCACAGCCAGAGCATGGAGGCCATCTACGCCCATTACCCGGGACTGATCGTCATGACGCCGGCGACCGTCGAGGATGCCTACACGATGCTGTTGGAGGCGGTTGCCATTGATGACCCGGTGATTTTCTGCGAGCATAAATTTCTCTATTACCATCTCAAGGCAGACAGATTGCCTGAAACGGTTCTGCCGTTTGGAAAGGCCCGGATCGCACGGCAAGGCAGGGATGTGACCGTTGTTGCCTACAGCGCGATGGTTCATGAAGCCCTGGCTGCGGCTGAGGAACTGACGCACGACGGCTATGACATCGAGGTGGTTGATCTGAGAACGGTGCGACCCATTGACACCGACACCATCCTTGCCTCGGTTGCCCGCACGGGAAGACTTCTCGTGGTTGGGGAAGCCTGGCCGTGGGGAGGGGTTGCCGCAGAGGTGATTTCCCGCGTCGCCACGGAGGGATTCGGCCTGCTTGATGCTCCGCCCCAACGTTTGAATGCAAAGGAAACCCCCGTTCCCTACCATCCGGCGCTGTGGGGCACCCATCGTCCGACGGCATCATCTGTTGCGAACTCCCTGAGACAGCTTTTGGAACTCTAAACTAAGACCACGCTATGTTTCCATCACCCAACTCCACGCCGCTTCTTCCCATCATCATGCCTCAACTCGGTGAATCCATCGCTGAGGCCACGATCGTGAGCGCCGCCTTCAAGGTAGGGGATCGCGTGGAGGCGGACACGGACCTTCTGGAAGTGGAAACGAACAAGGCGGTCATGGGGGTTGCAGCTCCCTGTGGCGGCATCCTGAAAGAACTTATTGCCGTAGTCGGTGAAAGCTATGCTGTCGGCGCCACTCTGGGATATCTTGAGATCAGCGAGGAAGATGCCGAGAGGTTGGGGCTCAATGATGTTCCTCCACCCCCGTCGGAAAAGCCCAAGAAGAAAAAAGAGTCCGAAAAAAAAACCGGGAATGAAACGGAAAAAAAGAGCGTGCTGAAAAAAACCGTGGAACCCACGGTAAGCGGACTCCCTGTTCCGGCTCACGCGGGGGGCGCAAGCTTTCTCTCCCCTCGCATGAAGGCAAGGATGGCCGAACTTGGGCTGCATGCCGCCGACCTAGCCGGTGTTGCGGGAAGCGGTGCCGGAGGGCGTGTCACCATTGATGATCTTGAGCGCTTTCTTCAGGATCTTGAGCGCAACACCATTTCGCCCGCATCGTCCATGCGCGTCGCAGTGGCTGATGCCATGCGTCGCAGTTGGACTCGACCTCTGGCCACGGTAGTTCTTCCCATTCAACTCGACATCCTTCTCTCTCATCGCAAGCAGCAGACCATCAAGGCGGGTCCTGCCCTCTATGCCCTGAGGGCGCTATCCATAGCGCTCTCTGAAATGCCCGCAACGGCAGGCAGGCTCATAGGAGACCGCGTGATTCATCCCCGCTCGGTAGACATTGGCTTCGCTGTGGAAGCAGAGGATGGCGTGCTTGTTCCGGTCATCCGACATGCTGACCAATTTCCTCTTGCTGATCTTGTCGAGCGATATAACAGATTGGTTGAGTTGGCTCGTGCGAGGCGCCTGCCAGGTTCGGACACGGGGGGATCGATCGCCACGATCACGAATTACGGGGTCTTCGGACTCACGATGGCCACCCCAATACCCCTTCCCGAGCAGAGCATTCTTCTCGGCATGGGGGTCGGACGGGTGACTCCGTTCTGGGATTCGGCGACTCAGCAATTCATCCCTGTTACAGAGGCTCAATTCACGCTCAGTTTTGACCACCGGGTGCTGGATGGAGGCGCCGCAGGAAGGTTGCTGCAGCGTGTTTCAGAACTGCTTGGCAAGCCAGAGACCCTGTAGGGGAGTTGATGGGAAACTTTTTCGAGGTTGTGGTGTTTTCCTGAAGGCCCTCCTCGAAATTACCTTGTGCGCAAAGTGAGGGGATCTCTAAAAAAAATCTCAACCACCCAAGGAGAAATAAGGGATAAGACGATGGCAAATCGTTGAAGATTCCAAGTTTTTGGAAAATCCCTGTTGCGGAGTTCTTTCAAAGATGGTTTTTACAAAAGATAACAATGTACACCCTTAACAAGCGAACTTTCAAAATCCTGAGCTTTGCTCTTGTGTTCACTTACAGTGCCCGGGGCGAGATGGTAAAGACAGACATGCCGTTGAATCAGGTTAACGTTGGGCAGGGAGTCATGCGCCCTCCGAAGCCTCCTTCTGATTTTCTCACGAATGAGGAGCAGCAAAAGGTTAAGGCTGCTCACGATGCAGTGCTGCAACAAGACCCCGGTATGAGACAGAAGCTGGATGATTTAAAGAGACAGCGGCAGGAAGTTTTGAGGTTGCTAAGGGAGGAAATGATCAGGGTGGATCCCTCCGTAGAGTCACTTCTGGACAAAATGCTCCAACGTAAAAAGGGGGAAGATCTTCCGAAAGTTCCAGTTTCTCATGGAAACGATCCTTCAACGAAATCCGTTTCGGGTCCGTAAAAAACAACACCTTGAATCATCTTCCTCAGACCTTGTCTTGATCGGAGGACTTTCCTACAACCGATCTGCCGAGACCAGCAAGCCAAGATTTGCACCACATCCTCTTCCTGCGTCGGTAACGAAGATGGAAAAATACTAGGGATTAATCGGTGGGTCAGGTCCGCGGCGGAATCACTGCTTTACCCGAAGTTGCTCGATTGGATGGCAAATTGTCTTGGGACGCTTTGCACTTTGGCAATCCATGGTTCAGGATCCGCGTGTAAGGACCTTCTACAGTCTGAGGAAAATAGAGATCCCTCCTGTTTTGAAGAGTTGTGCAGGCACTCATGCTGAGCGTCATCCCTAGCAGCAAGATAAGCATACGAGGTTGGTGAGTGGAGGTAAGGTTCTTCACCGATCGATCATATCCGCTCAAACGGATTCCCTGTCAAAGAAATTGCCGATATTCCGCATCTCGGAGAGTATAAGATGGAATGATTCTGGCCTACTATGTCCATGATTTGAGTCCTTTCTTGATCCGTTTTGGCGGGGGAATCGGAATTCGCTGGTATGGACTCTCTTATTTGGCGGGATTCATTGTCGGCATCCTGCTTTACAAGCGCTTGGCGGTGAAGGGGTATTCGGCCCTAAGACCCGATCAGGTGGTTGATTTCGTCACCATGGGGGCGCTTTTTGGTGTTCTCTTGGGTGGGCGGCTTGGCTATCTGCTTTTCTATGATGCGGGTCAATTTTTCCATGACCCATTGATTTTCTTTCGGGTTTGGGAGGGAGGAATGGCCAGCCATGGTGGAATTCTCGGATTTTCGATCTACACGTTCTGGTATGCCCGAAGGCACCATCTTTCATTCAGGAATCTCGGGGACAACCTCGTCGTTGTTGCGCCAATCGGACTTTTTTTTGGTCGGTGTGCAAATTTTATCAACGGCGAATTGTATGGACGCATCACGAATGTCTCCTGGGCCGTCCAGTTTCCGAAGGAGATGTTTTTCTACGATCCCGAGAGGTTGGAGCGATTAATGATGAAGGCCTCCGCCATCGATCCATCGTTCAATTCACCCGACGCGATCATCTCCGGAGTTTCTCAGTCCCTATCACTGCAAACCCTTCTCGCGGGGGAAATATCACCTCGCTATCCTTCCCAGTTGATCGAGGCTTTTTTGGAAGGAGCGTTTCTCTTTTCCCTGCTTTGGATTCTGAGAACGAGATGCAGGCTGCCAGACGGGTTTCTGACCGGGATTTTCTTTATCAGCTATGCACTTGTCCGAATCTTGGGGGAATGCTTTCGCGAACCGGATGCCCCACTCACGGGAAATCTCACCCGAGGCCAATTTCTGTCCCTGTTCATGATCTTCGTGGGTCTCCTCTTTTTGATTTGGGCCTGGGTGAGGCCGTGCTATCCCGCCGCCCTGCGTAAGGAGAGGAAATCATGATCACCGTTCAGTTTGACCGGGGGGTCTATCTCCCCTCCTGCGACCTTTGGCTTGATCCCCGTGGCAACCGCCCGTTTGCTTTTGTCTCCCATGCGCATGCGGATCATACCGGGAATCATCAGCGAACCATCCTGACGGAACCGACAGCCCGCTTCATGCGGGCCCGCATGGGTTCAAGCGGCAAGGTTCAGCATGTCCTCCGCTACGGGGAGTGCCGTGACTTTGGAAACTTTCGGGCAACTTGCCTGCCGGCGGGCCATGTTCTTGGATCCGCACAGCTTCTTATTGAGCATGCCGGAGAGAGGCTTCTGTATACGGGGGATTTCAAACTGCGTCCGGGGCTCTCTGCGGAACAGGCCGTGAGCGTTTCGGCTGATACGCTGATCATGGAAACCACATTTGGGCTTCCTCATTTCAGCTTTCCTCCCGCAGCAAAAACAATCGCCAGGATCATTACCTTTTGCCGGGAGACGCTTGCAGCGGGAGAAGTTCCGGTCCTGCTGGGATACTCGCTGGGAAAAGCGCAGGAAATCCTGACCGCATTGACCGGAACTGAGTTGTCCGTGATGGTCCACGGTTCGATCTGGCAGATAACGCGTCTCTATGAGGAAATGGGAGCGGTTTTCCCCCCGTATGCGAGATTTGAACAGGCAGAGGTTTCCGGGCATGTGCTTTTGTGCCCCCCGGCCGTTGTGGGTTCGTCCATCCTGGAAAGTATTCCTGAAAAGCGGATCGCCATGATCACGGGTTGGGGGCTTGATGATCGGACCCTTTATCGATACGGATGCGACGCGGTTTTCCCCCTTTCGGATCATGCCGACTACGTGGAATTGCTGGAGATGGTTGACTTGGTAAAGCCCCGGCGTGTGTTTACCCTTCATGGATATGCCGAGGAATTTGCCTCAGATCTGAGGCGCAAAGGATTTGAGGCGTGGTCGTTGACCGGTGGAAACCAATTGGAATTTGCACTTTGATGAGATTTCCAAAATCTCAAATCATTTTTTGTGTCATGGTGTGGCGTCTCTCCTAGAGTCATGGTGTTGAACGAGTCCGATCACCTGCTTCGCTCCCTTCTGTTAAGCGCCTGTCTCGGTGCACTGATTGGACTCGAGAGGCAATGGGACGAACAATTCCGGCATCATCGTTCCAAAGTTCTTGCCGGACTGCGCACCTTCACGCTCTGGGCGATCTTCGGTGTGCTGTGTGCCTGGTTCACACAGACCGTTCATCCACTTTTTTTCATCGCCGGATTTCTCGCCATGGGAGTCTGGCTAACGTTTTTCCTCCAAAATCGCAACCGACTCGGTGGCGACCCCGGTTTCACAACAGGAGCCGCGGGCATGATCTCCTTTCTCATCGGAGGATTGGTTTTTTGGGGGCAGGAAAGGGTCTCGCTTGTCCTTGCCGTGAGCGTGATCATTCTACTTGCCATCAAGCCGTCGGTTCACCGCTTTACGCGCGGGATCACCCTTGAGGACGTGCGAACCGCCTTGAAGTTCGCCGCCGTCACCGGGGTTATCCTGCCTCTAGTCCCGGATCATCCTCACGGGCCTTATGGGGCATTCAACCCTCACACGGTCTGGATGATGGTCGTGTTGGTTTCAGGGATCGGATTTTCCGGATATGTTGCCGTTCGCCTTCTTGGTCAACGCAATGGGATTGCCCTGACCGGTCTGCTTGGTGGAATTGTTTCCAGCACAGCAACCACCCTTTCCATGAGCCGTCAAAGCCACGAGAGGCCTATGGAATCCCGCGACTGCTCTTTAGCCATCCTTCTTGCATGCTCGATCATGCCGTTAAGGGTCGGGATGTTGCTCGCAATCGTGAATATACGATTGCTGGGAACAGTTTGGTGCCCCCTGGTGGCGGTTTCCCTTCCCGGCGCGATCTGGTGCCTGTGGCGTTTATTCCGTGGGGGAGCGGACTCCGGAAGAACGCCGGATCTCACCCCTTATGGGAATCCCTTGCGACTGCGCGTTGCTTTCCAGTTCGGGATTCTTTACGCCCTGATCGTATTTGTGGTGAAGGCTTCGATCGTGAAGTTGGGTGCCAAGGGTGTTTTTTGGATCAGTGGGCTTTCGGGACTGATTGACCTTGATGCCATCACACTCTCCCTTTCGCAAATGACAGTGACCGGCAACCTTGGATCCCATGTCACAATGAGCGCGATTCTCATCGCCATTTTTGCCAATACGGCCTTGAAGGTTAGCGTTGCCGCCTTTTTTGGATCCCCTGCATTATTCCGCGAAGTCGGAACAGTGCTTGGAATCACTTCTGCGGTCGTGAGCGTCCTTTTTGTTTTTTATGCTCACTGACAGCCAGAATCATACGCTCCGCGCGGATTGCATCCGACGGAGTGTCGACCCCAACACCCCGATGGGTCGTTTGTAAAAGCCTGATTGGAATGCCGTGTTCCAAAGCTCTGAGTTGTTCAAGTTTTTCACACAGTTCCAAAGGGGAGGGGGTCAGACGGACGATTTTTTTAAGGATATCGCGCCTATATCCGTAAATGCCGAGGTGGAGAAGCGGCAGGACAGCGCTTGTTTGATCATGGGCATCACGTTGGAAGGGAATCCTGCCCCTTGAAAAATAGAGGGCATTACCGTTTCTGGCTGCTATGACCTTCACGCAATTCGGGTTATCCGATTCCTCCGGATTTTCAAAGGGCGTTGCCGCCGTGATCATGCCGATCTCTTCGTCTTTGAGCATTTCCCTTGCCAAAGCGCTGATCAACTTGGGATCGATCATCGGTTCATCGCCCTGAACATTGATGAAATGAGTGATGCCGCGCAGGCGTGCAGCCACCTCCGCAATTCGATCGGTGCCGCTCGGATGATCCGGAGATGTCATCGCCACTTCCGCGCCGAATCCTCGGGAGGCCCGGGCGATCCGCTCGTCATCGGTTGCAATCAGGACTCGGGAAATGTTCTTTGCAAGGAGTGCTCTTTCCCAGACATGCTGGACGAGGGGTTTTCCAGCGATGACGTGAAGGCATTTTCCCGGAAAGCGTGTCGATCCCCAACGTGCCGGAATGACCAGTGCGATTACGGGTGAGACCTTCCCGGACTGCTCCTTGGGAGTCCCCCGAACCTGGGGGGGGGGGCTTTTTTTCATGACGGTTGCCTCGCGTTAGGATCGCCATCGAGAACCATACGGATTGCCTCGGTAACCGTGGGAACCCGGAGATCCGGGAAGCAATTGCTGAAATCACGACCATAGCCGGTTTCCACCAGGATTGTGCGCAAACCGGCCTGCTGGCCGCATTCGATGTCCAGTTTTTTATCACCGATCATAAAGGAACGACTCAAATCGATCCTATGTTCATCAGCAGCCTCAAAAATCATTCCCGGTGCGGGCTTCCGGCGCAGTGATCCGGTATCAGGGAGATCAGGAGACATGTAGGTTGCATCAATTACCCCCCCGAGTTGGCGTAAGAGTTCCTTTTGAACGGATTCAAACTGCTCCACCGTGAAATATCCCCTGCCGATTCCGCTCTGGTTCGTGATGATGATATTGGACCATCCCAGGGCCCGGGCGCGGGCAAGTTCCTCGGCTGCCCCGGGATAGGCCCGTACAAGTGCCGGATCATGGCAGTGATCAACCTCTTCCATCAGCGTACCGTCACGGTCGAGAAAAAGCGCCGGACGCAGTCCTGTTTGGTTATTCATTGATCACTGTTTTGGAAGCTTTCCTCCAGTTCCATCCTAGAACAGATGGCCGTTCCCAACTTGCCGACAACGATTCCCGCGGCATGGTTTGCCAATTCAGCAGCCTCGTGGGGTTCGGCTCCCGAGGCTATGCCTAGGGTATATAGGGAAATGGAAGTGTCCCCAGCTCCGGATACATCAAAAATCTCCCGTGCCCTGGTAGGGGTGTGATAGGGAGACTGTCCGGGGCGGAAAAGCATCATTCCCTGCTCGCTCAGGGTGATGAGCAGGGCTCCCGCCTGCCAGCGTTGTAGAAGAATCCGTCCCACTTCCATCAGGGCCTCGTCTTTTTCCACAGGATATACCGGGGGGGTGAGGGGCATGCCCGCGGCGGCGAAGGCTTCCGATCGATTCGGTTTGATCGTGGCAATACCCGTCCATTCAAGGGGGTTTTTGGGGCTGGGATCAGAGGTGACGATCGTGCCGCTCTCCTTGGCCGCGCGAATGACCTCGGTGACAAGCCCTTGGTCAAGAAAGCCCTTGCCATAATCCTCGATGAGAACGGCATCAGCCCGGCTCACAAGGTCCCGGGCCTTTCCCAAAATATCGCTCCTGACGGAGCCCGGCGTGGCCCGGTGATCACGATCAAAACGAACGACTTGCTGTCGTTGGGCGATGATCCTGGTTTTCACGATGGTGGGGACATCCGGATCTGTGAAGAGGCCCTCCGTGGAGATTCCCTCCTGCTGCAGGAGATTGGTGAGCTTCAGTCCGGCCTGATCAGATCCGATGACGCCCAGCATGGTCACTGAGGACGTGAATTCCCGCAGATTCCTGGCGACGTTGGCAGCCCCGCCAGGATAACTGGACTCCTTCTCCACCTCCACCACTGGAACCGGTGCTTCCGGGGAAATCCTGCTCACGTTTCCCCAAACGAACTCGTCAAGCATCAGATCGCCAATGACAAGAAGACGTTTGGATGCGGCGACATCAAGAATGTGTTGTAATCTTTTAAGGTCCATTACAGATTAAATACTACAAAACTCTGTGAACTACGAGTCCCCAATGCTCCTCGGCAAATCCCTTCGCGGCGAGGGTATTTTTTCCGGATTTCCGATGAAACAAATTTCAATTCTTCTCCTGATCTTTTCGGTGTCGGGCGTGACGGCCCTGCTTGCCGATACCCCGCCTAAAAAAATCGCGCTTTCGGACTTTCCAGCGGCTGCTGTTGAGGAAGTCGTTGTTCCCGTTCCCAGCGAAATCTTTGCAGTTCTGGATAAGCTGGGAAATCCGAATTGGAAGTCTCAATTGCGGGACGGAAAAGCCCTGACCCCAGAGGACCGGGCGAGGACCGCTCTCCTGCTCGGCAATGTCATTGCCGAGGGGTTTGTAGCCGTTGAGGCCGAGGATGCTGAACGCGTCAAGGAGCTAGGACGTCAGGTGTTGACGCTTGCGGAGGCAATCAATGTCCGCAAATCAGTCATTGCCCGCAGCAAGAGCATCACTGACAAGGCCGACCAGCGTGATTGGAGGGGAGTGAGGGCGGAGTTTGATGGTGCTCTGCAGGATGTTCGGGGAGCGATGCAGGAACTTAATGATCAGGATCTCTCTCAACTTGTGAGTCTTGGGGGATGGTTGCGTGGAACGGAGGTGCTGACGTCCATTGTTGAGAACGGTTTCTCCAAGGATGGGGCCGAACTGCTCCACCAGCCTGAGCTCGTGAACTATTTTGATCGGTGCATCGGATCGATGGGGGCCCGTTTGCGTAAAAATCCTTTGGTCTCCAGCATTCGCGAAGTGCTCAGAAAAATCGGCCCCATTGTGAACGAGGGGGGGGCTGACATCTCCATCGATCAGGTGAAGGTGATTCACGATCTCACCCACCAAGTGAACCAGAAGATCGTCAACGGCGACAATTGATATGAACGTCCCCGTCAAGAACCCTTTCCGGACACCAAGATTGAAAATGGTCCTCATCATGCTTTTGGTGGCGGCCCCCGCTCTTCTTCGGGCAACCGTTGATGATGCCCTTTCCTTTGCATACGAGGCGGCCCTTCCCTATTACAAACAGGGATACTCCATCAGAAAAGATGCCTGGGGGGGGGATCTGGCTACGCGAGAAAAGAAAGCAGTGAGTTCCCAACTTTTCAAAGGAAACGATTATTGGTTCCTCATGGCAACGGATCTCAAGGGTGCTTCCCTTTCCGTGCATATCTACGATGATCGAGGGAACCTAGTTGATGCCGAGAGCTGGCAAAAGGGGCGCTTTGCCGGAGTCCGGGTCACCCCCAAGTCGACGGGAACTTTTTTCGCAATCGTTCAGATTCTCAAGTCGCCCGAAGAACGGACGCCATGGGCATTGGTTTACGGCTATAAATAGCCTTTTTAGTTGAAGACAAAGCCTCAGAGGAAGCCTGCCCGAAGCATCAGTTCCGGAGTTGTCTCCAATGTGACCGGTGACGGCCCTCCCGTTAGGATGGAGTTTGCAAACGGTCGTTTCCTCCATGCACTTCACGCTGGTGATGAAAAATTACTTCGACTGATGGAGAAGCGTTTGGGAGTCCGTCTTACATGCCGTGATGGTTGGTTGAAAATCGATGGCCCAGCAACCGGCGCCTCAAGGGCACGACAAGTTTTTACCGAACTTGAAAAGGCGAGCCTTAAAGGTGCCCCGATCGGCAGGGATGAGTTTCTTTTTGCACTCGACCATTCAACGCCGACTTCTCCCGACGAGGATTATCCCATTCAAGGAGAGAGGGTTTCTACTCCTTTGCCCGATCGTTCGCTCGAGGCGCTCTACGAAGAGAGAGTTCAATGCTCCGTTCGCAAGCCTCCTGTGATCCCCAAGACGATATCCCAGAGGGATTATCTGCACGCCATCGACTCTCATGACATCACCTTTGGTGTGGGCCCCGCCGGCACCGGCAAGACTTATCTTGCCGTCGCAAAGGCGGTGGAATCGCTTCGATTGGAAAAAGTCAGCCGGATTATCCTGACACGTCCTGCAGTCGAAGCCGGAGAGGCGTTGGGATTTCTTCCCGGTGAACTGCAGGAAAAAATCCTTCCTTATCTTCGGCCCCTCTACGACGCGCTTCATGACATGATGGAGCCCGAGGAGATTCAACGTGCGATTGAAAAAAACATCATCGAGATCGCTCCCCTTGCCTACATGCGGGGACGCACGCTCAACAAGGCTTTCATCATTCTGGATGAGGCGCAGAACACGACAACCGAGCAGATGTTCATGTTCCTGACCCGTATCGGTCTGGGATCCAGGTGCGTCATCACCGGAGACCGAACCCAGATTGATCTTCCTAAGAATAAACCGAGCGGTTTGATCGAGGCCGTTGGGGCGCTGAAGGAAACGGCCGACATTGCGTTTCATTTTTTCGGGGAGCGGGATGTGGTCCGCCATCCGCTGGTTCGGGCCATCATTGAGGCCTATAAAGATCACCGGGGCATGAAAGGCTATCAATTTTAGGAGAAGGTCAAGACGCCGCACTCCTCAGTTCCCAAACATACCTCATCGGCAATGTTCAGATTTCTTAAAAAAAAGCGCCTTGAAGCCAAGGGGCTGAGTTGTGGAAAGACCCGTCTTTCCAAGACCGGTAACCGATTTTTAGAACACTTGGAGGAGAGCCCCTTGATGAGAGCGGCGGTTCTTGCCGTCGCATCCCTCATTCTTGCCACATTCTGTTTTTTCGAGGGATCACCGGATACTTTGAGGCGCTTTCTCCTGTCGTTGATCGTCCTTGCCCTCGTTGTAACTCTTCCTTTGGTGAGCAAGGACTCTCCGCTCGTAAAAAATTCGAGACTTTTGCTCTTTCTGATCGTGACCTTGCTCCAACTTGGTATGGGTGAACTGATCCAGGGCCACTGTGAGGCCGGACTTTCCCAGATCTTGATTCCCTACGCACTGGCTCCGATCGCCCTCTCTGTGTTGCTCGGGCCGCAAACCGCTTTCTTTGCCTGCGTGACCGGAGCTCTGTGGTGGATGGTGCTTCTGCACAAAAGCGATTTCAATTCGCTTTTGCTGCTACTGGGAGGAGGTCTTGCCGGGATTCTCACGACGTTGAGAGTTCGTCGGCGTTCCAGGTTGCTTCGAGCAGGATTGTCTTCCGGGATTGCCGTGGCCGTCCTGTATCTGTTCTGCATTTCATTTCCCTTGATTCAGATTGGGTGGTCCTTGGTGGGACTTTTGCCCTGGTTGCAGATTGGAATCGCCATCTTGGGTGCGATCGGGGTCGGTCTTTTCACCGGGGTCGTGATCAGTGGATCTCTTCCCCTGATCGAACGATTGTTCGGCATTACGACGGATATCTCGCTTATGGAGATGGCCGACCTAAACCATCCTCTTCTTCGTCGACTTAGCCTGGAGGCGCCCGGCACTTACCATCATTCACTGGCCATGGCCAACCTGGCCGAGGCCTGTGCTGAAAAAGTGGGGGCCAACTCCTCGCTCTGCCGAGTCAGTGCCTATTTTCACGATATTGGCAAATTGGCAAAACCGGATTATTTCACCGAGAACATTGCTCCCGGTGAGAACCCCCATGACGAACTCACTCCGACCATGAGCTCGCTGGTCATTCTTTCCCATGTGAAGGAGGGGGTTGATCTGGGGTTGCGCCACCGGCTCAATGGAAGGATCATCGATGCGATCCGCCAACACCACGGGACGACCCTTGTCGAATTTTTCTACCAGCGAGCTTGCAGGCAGGAGCGGGATGCGCAATCGGGCGTGGGTCTTATCAATGCCAATCCCGAGGATATCCCCAGGGTCAGCGAGGAAAGTTATCGTTACCCCGGACCGAAGCCCCGTTCAGTCGAAACCGTGATCCTTGGACTGGCGGATGCAGCCGAGAGCGCTTCCAGAAGTCTTGAGCGCCCGACGATCCAGCGACTGGATGATCTTGTTCACGATCTCCTTCAGGATCGCATCAACGATGGTCAGTATGACGAGGCTCCGGTGACTCTCTGCCAGTTGCAGGAGATCGCGGCCACTTTGGTTTCGAGCCTGGGAAGCATGCTCCACACCCGTATCGCCTACGGACGAAGAAAAGGTGATGCCAAGGAGATCAAAGAAGAAGATTAGCCTGACCCGGCGTGAGGGGAGGAGGATGTGCGTCACGGGAAAAGGCAGGATCAACGCCCGCTTCAAGGATGAGAAGATGACCCATTGCTTGCCTCCTATACGGGTTGCAACGGAACAAATTCCCTCGACAGGATCGAAGAAAATGAGAGAGATCACAGTGTCCGTTCGACCTCCCCCATGAGAATTGACCGATGAAAAGACTCTTTTTATTCCTTGAGCTTCTTTTCGTCATTGGAGCGGCGGTAACCCTTTGGCTTATCCAGACAAGCCCCGCTCACAAAGCGGTTATTCCCGTTTTCGGAAATTCAGAGGCAACGGTTTTTTCATCCGGGAGACTTACCCAACTCCTGGCTTTGGGAAAACAAAACGATGCCGAAAGGCTCGTCCGGCATCCCCAAAATCTTGAGGAGATCTTTTGGAAGGCCGTGATGGTAAGGAGCCGTTTTGATGACAGGGGATCCATGCCGCTTTTCATCAGGGTGATTCGGGAAAGTACCGATTCCCCCGAGGGACTCGCCTCGGCATGCATTGTGGGCGTTGATCTCTCCCGCAGAGTGACTCCCGCCCTTTATTATTTCAATGCCCTCATGATTCTTGCAGGAGAGCATCCGGATTCCGTCCCCATCCATTGGATGGCGGCTGTCATGTCCCGAACATTGACGAGGCAGGAAATGGAACCATCCCGGCACTACGCACTGCCTGATGAATTACGCCAAAAAGTGCTTCTCTGCGGGGTCGAACAATATCAAAAAACGCTTTCCCTTCTGAAGGAAGGCCAGGGCCCCGTGCTTATTCATCAGACTCTGGCGAACCTATACGACGATCTTGAGGAGCATGAAAAAGCGCTTCAGGAGCGGAAAATTGCAGTTTCCATGGAACGCAAACCATGGAGCCTGCATGCCTATGCGGTTACTTTGAAAGATCTGGGAAGAAACCAAGAGGCTCTCCCCATCGTTCAGGAAGCCATTGCCATGGAAGAGAAGAAGATCAATCAATTTTCCGGTGTCACCTTATCCCTCCTGAAGTTGCATGGATTTCTGGAGGGGCTGAAAATCAAATCCCCGGAATTTATAAATTTTCTCAGTTCCCTTGAAGCATTACAGAAAGCTTTATCCAACCCGGTGGAACTCCGCCGCTATTACGAAGTCGAGGGTGATATCCTCTGGAATCTTGGGAAAACCCGGGAAGCCCTGGAGATTTACGACAAAGCCTTTCAAAAAGATCCCGGCGACCAGTATCAGCTCAATCTCTGCATGGAGACCTCCCGCAAGTTAGGCGATTACGATCAAGCTTACCGTTATTCGCTACGCGGGATGCAGAACGATCCTCATAGCCGTTACTACAAGATTTGGAATGCAAGATTTGGTGTTCTTGTCGGAGAACCCGGGGCGGCGGCCAAACTATTCCAAGTGGGGTCCTTTGATTTTAAAGGTGAGGTAAGTAAGCCGGAAAAGAAATCAAACGAACCATGGTTTGCAGCCGTGGAAGAGGGAGACCTGAAAAAAATGCAGGAGTTGATCCCCTCCGTGGATATTAATAAACAGGATTCCGAGCAGTATCACCAAACCGCCCTCATGGATGCGGCTCAGGTGGGATGGGAACCCATTGTGAGAGACCTCCTGAAGAATGGAGCAAAAACAGACTTGATCGATAGAAACGGAGACACGGCCCTCCACTACAGCATTCAATTCAAACAGCCGAGAATCGCGAGGCTGATTATCGAAGCCGGTTCGCCACTGAATATAAAAGACAAATGGAATCAGACACCCCTAATCATGGCTGTTACTGCCAGAGATTGGAATACAGCCCGCCTGATCCTTGATCAAAACCCAGATGTTAACTTGGCTTCTCCCATTCGGGGTTCGGCTTTGCACTGTGCGGCCGGCTTCGGGGAGCTGGAGATCATGAACATGCTCATCGCACATGGAGCAGACGTGAATCTCCGTAAAACGGGCAATGGGGAGACCCCGATCATGTCAGCCATGGAATTTCACCATGCCGGAGTGATTCAGCCTCTTCTGGATGCTGGTGCAGATATCAATCTCCGTGATTTTCAGGATTCCACGGCATTGCATCATGCGATTGCTCCCAGAGTGGATACCGTTTTAATCGATTATTTACTCAAACATGGCGCCTCCCCGGTTCTTCAGGACAAAAATGAAATCAGTCCTATCACCAAGGCACGTTTGCTCGGTTACGATGAGCTCGCAGTCGCAATGGAAAACAAGGCGGAACACCCTGAGGCTTTTCAATTCCCTCCGCCGGATCCCAACAATCCCTCTGCCACGCTTGAAGCGAACAATGCAGCCCTCTACATCCTCCCAATCCGCATGGCGATGGGCTATTTTCCGAAACCCTGTGGTTTTCCACCCACAAATAAAAAAGAGGCGGCAAAGGATCTGAAGGCAGAGTTCGGCATCGCCACTTCGCGGGACTTGGGAAAATCCATTGCTCTTTTACAGGACTCACAAGCCCTACACTTTGAAGCGGGAAGACTCTCTCTCGATCCAAAATATGCTTGGCTGCAGAACCTGCTTACCAAGGCTGTTTGGAAAATCGAGGAAGCCCCGGAAAAAAGGATTCCCGATACGGCGGCATGGGCCTATTCCAGCATCATATTATTGGCCAGGATAGGTTTCTCGGCCGGGTTTATCAGTGCTGAGGAGTTAAATCGTACCATCACTGATGCTGCCAAGGTGATCTCAGGACGTTTCAAATCATGGAACGAGTTCACCGAGAGTCTCATTCAAGGCGTTCGTCTTCATGAAGAATGGGAGGAACCACGCTATAGGAATATCTGCCGCCGCATCCTTGAATCCGGCATCCCGTGGCCTGAAATCCAACAACCGCCAACAAGTCAGGACTTGATTCCCGTTGCGGCGACGCAACCACCAACGCCCCAACCGACCTCTTCCCCAAGCCCGATCCCTATGCCTGAAGCAGGATCCGCACCGATCGGTCAGTCACCCCCGCAATCCACAAACTGAAAACAATGACGGATTCAACGGCTCCAAGAGTCAGCGTTGTCAAACCGATTGGTCTGTCGTTACGCCGGATGAGAGAAGTGCTCTTCGGTCCCTTTGACTTTAAGAAGTGGCTATGCCTTGGCTTCTGTTCAGCCGTTGCCGGCAGCACAGCTTCGTTGAACTACCGCCTTTTTAAAACCTCTCCTGAAATCAAAGACCTGCTCTCATGGAATGCACTGCAACTCTATGTTCAACAGCACATTTTTTGGATTCTCTTCGGATTACTAGGTGGATTGTTGATTTTTTTGGCAATTATTTGGGTGAATTGCAGGGGGAGTTTCATGTTCCTGCATGGAGTCGTCCTGAATTGCGCCGAAATCAAAACGCCATGGAAAAAATACAAGAAGTTGGCAGGGAGCCTTTGGGTTCTGAACACTCTTGTGGGGCTGTTAAGCTTACTGAATATCTGTGCCGCGATCGGCATTGTTTTCTGGTCCATTATCAGGAATCCCTTGGCCGAAAATCAGTTTGATACACTTGATATTCTCCATCTCATACCGCTTGTTGGAACCCTTCTTGTCTCAGCGTTCTTTTTCGGGATCATCCGTTTATTCACGGATGCTTTTGTGGTTCCGATCATGTCTCTCCGCGGCGGAACATGGAGAAGCGCCTGGGAAGAATTGGCTGGTTTGATCACCAATCATCCTTGGAGGTTCATTCTCTTCCTTCTTTTCCAGGTTGTTCTCGGCCTTGGAATTGTTCTCGTCATCCTGACGGTCATCGTGTGTACCTTCCTCCTCGGATTAATCCTTATGCTTATTCCCTATATCGGCTCGGTGTTCCTGTTGCCAATCAGCGTTTTTTTACGCTCCTACTCGCTCTACTATCTGGCGCAGTTCGGTGAATCCTATGATGTTTTTTCGGTGACCGTCCCATCCTCCCCGCATCCTCCGAAACTCCAGAACCATGTCGGGGAGGGTTTGATGGGAAGCGTTCAATAAAGAACGATCAAATCCGGATTCCGACTGCGTCTCAGGCAATCGGATCCTGCCGATATCGACGTTATTTCAGTTGCGGTGGGACGGGGAGATTTTTGATTTGCTGAACAGCATCCTTGTGGCAGACAAGGATCGCATCGTCCGTCTCGACAACCACGAGATCACTGACACCGCAAAGGGCTATCATCCTCTTGTTGCCAACGACGATATTGCGCTTTGAGTCGAGAAGGATCACGTCACCTTTCAGGGTGTTTTCCTGCTGATCGTGGCCCAAATGATTGGGAAGAGCGGTCCAGGACCCGACATCATCCCAGTCATACTCGGCGATCATGGCGGCGACACTGGAAGCCTTTTCCATAATGGCGAAATCGACGGAGATCTTGGGGAGCGACGGGAAGGACTCTGCAAGATACTCGCCGACATCTTTCCGATCGGGAAATCCGAGGATAAAACGCTCCAACTCCGGTTGATGCTTTGCGCACTCTGCAAGGAACGTTTGTGCCTGCCAGAGGAACATCCCTGCATTCCAGCCATGCTTCTTTCCCGCATAGAATTCTTCGGCACGGGCCTTGTCAGGCTTTTCAATAAAACGTTCGACAACGACAACGCGGGACGATCCCGTCGCCTCGATGGAGTCACCGAGTTCGAGGTAACCGAATCCGGTGGAGGCGTGGGTCGGGGTGATCGAAAATGTGAGGATCGAGGGATGGATTGCTACAAATTCGGCCGACTCCTCAAGTTGCCTGCGGAATGTCGCCGTATCATGAATCATGGCGTCTGCTGGGAAGAGGGCGACAAGGGCGTCGGCACGCCGGCTGAGGGCAATCCCTGTGGCAAGGGCGGCTGCTGGAGCGGTATCCCTCTTGGCAGGCTCGGCAATGATGTTCTCACGGGGAAGAAATGGAAGCGCCTCCACGGTGGAGTCCATTTGAGCGGCATTGGTGAGGATGAAAACCTGTGACAGGGGCACGACCGTCTCAAAACGCCGGACCGTCTGTTCAAGGAGTGTCTGGTCTCCGAGCAGGCGAAGGAGATGTTTCGGCGTGGTTGTCCGGCTTGCGGGCCAGAAGCGCTCGCCACTTCCGCCGGCCATGATGAAAATGAACAAATGGTCGAGAGGGGTGCTGTGATTGGGAGTCATGATTTTTTATCCTAGGGTTGTTAACGTGGCTTTCAGGGTTTCAAGTTTTTCACTCCATTTGGTGAGGCGCTGGCGGTGATCTTCAAGCACGGCTTCCGGCACCTTGTTCACAAAGGTCTGGTCGGAGAGCTTTGCATTTACCTTGCTGAGTTCCGCTTCCACTTTTGCGATCTCCGTGTTGATGCGTGTCCTTTCGGTCTCAAGGTCCAGAAGTCCTTCGAGCGGCATATAGATGGTGCCAAGGTCCGTGACGCAGCTCGGGGTGCCTGCGGGTGCAGCGCCTTCGATCACCCCGACTTCGGAGGCCTTGGTGAGTGATGCGAAAATCGAGGTGATAAGGGGGGGGAAAGCATCCTTCGGGTTGATTAAGAAACGAACCTGTTGCTTGGGAGGTATCTTGAACTCGGCGCGAAGGTTGCGCACGGCATGGATGGAGCTGTAGAGGGCGGTTGTCCGCGCTCCCGCCTCAGTGATCTTTTCCGGGGTGATGCCCTCGAGGTGATTGCCTTTTGGGGGTTGGCAATAGAGAAGATAGCCGAGGCGCGCCCCGGAAGCTGAAGCCGAGGCCGGTGCCTGGAAGCCAAGGTGTCTCCAGAGTTCCTCCGTCAGGTGGGGCATGAGCGGGTGGAGAAGCCTCAGAACTCCGGAAAGAACCACATCCATGGTGGTAAGGATCGCAACCCTGGAGGAAGACTCCGCATTCCCATCCGAGTAGAGGAGCGGTTTTGCCGCCTCGACAAACCAGTCACAGTAATCACCCCAGAAGAAATCGTAGAGAAGGGCCGCCACTTCATGAAAACGATAGTCTGCATAGGCTGCGCGCAGGGAGGAATGCATCGTGTCGAAGCGCTCGAGCAGATGAACCGCGATATCGGGAAGCTCCAGACCCGCAAGATCGGGGTTGGGGGAGGTTGATCCCTGCATCTCGCGGAAGCGGACGGCATTCCAGAGTTTGTTGGCGAAGTTCCTGCCCTCCTCGATCTGCTTCTCGTCGAACTTGATATCCTGTCCCTGGGGGGCGACACGGATGATCCCGAACCTCAGACCGTCGGCGCCATACTTGGCGATCAGGTCGAGGGGATCGGGAGAGTTGCCGAGACTTTTGGACATCTTGCGTCCCGACTTATCTCGGATGATTCCGGTGAAATAGACATCCCGGAAGGGGATGTCGCCGGTGTATTCTAATCCCGCCATGATCATGCGGGCGACCCAGAAGAAGATGATGTCGGGACCTGTCACGAGGACGCTGGTTGGATAGAACTTGGAACGGAGAGCCTCGTCCATTGTTTCATGAGCCCAAAGCCATGAGGAAAACCAGGTGTCGAGCACGTCGCGGTCCTGTTCCCATCCCTCTCCCGGAGATTCCATCTGGACTTTCGGCGATCCCGTGCCGCCCTCTGGGGGATACCAGACCGGAATGCGGTGACCCCACCAGAGTTGGCGGCTGATGCACCAGTCCTGAATGTTCTCGAGCCAGTGATCGTAGACCTTTTCCCAACGGGCAGGAAAGAATCGGATCAGACCGTTCCGCACGGCATTACGGGCCTCGACGGTCTTCGGATATTTCAGGAACCACTGTTCGCTGAGTCGGGGTTCGACGGGAACGTCGGCTCGTTCGCTGAAGCCGACATTGTTCTCATGGGGTTCCTCCCTGGTGAGCAGGCCTAATTCCTTCAGGCATTCAACAACCTTGGATCGCGCTTCAAATCGGTCAAGCCCCGCAAACCCATCGCCGGCAAGTTCGTTGAGGGTGCCGTCGGGGTTCATGATGTCGATAACGGGAAGATCGTGCCTCAAGCCGATCTCGTAGTCGGCCTTGTCATGTGCGGGGGTCACCTTCAGAACGCCGGTGCCGAATTCAAAATCCACGGCATCATCGCCGATAATGGGAAGCTCAACCCCGCAGTCCAGGGGAAGCGGGCGTCGCACGTGCCTGCCGATCAGGTGGGCGTAGCGTTCATCCTTTGGATTCACGGCGATCGCCGTGTCGCCCATGATGGTCTCGGGTCGAGTGGTTGCGATTTCAAGCCATGTGCCCGGAGACTCCGTGATCTCAAGCCTGAAGTGGTAGAGGGTGCCCTTTTGTTTTTTCGGGATGACCTCCTCGTCGCTCAGGGCGGTAAGCGATACGGGGCACCAATTGACCATGCGCTTGCCACGGTAAATCATCCCCTTCCCATAAAGGTCGATAAAAACTTCCTGCACCTTGCGGGCATAGCCTTCGTCCATGGTGAAACGTTCCCGTGACCAGTCGCAGGAGCATCCAAGTTTCTTGAGCTGATCAATGATGATGCCCCCGTGTTTCTCCTTCCACTCCCACACCTTGGAAAGGAAGGCCTCCCGGCCGAGATCATGACGGGTCTTCTTTTCCTCTTTGCGGAGTTGCCGCTCGACGACCGTCTGCGTGGCGATGCCGGCATGATCCGTGCCCGGAAGCCAGAGTACCTCGTGTCCGGTCTGGCGTGCACGGCGTGCCAGGATGTCCTGCAGCGTGTTGTTGAGCACATGCCCCAGTGTCAGAATGCCGGTGACGTTGGGAGGAGGGATGACAATCGAATAGGGGAGGGCGGCTGAAGATGGGTCGGCAGTGAAACAACCCGACGAGCACCAGCGTTCATACCATTCGGTTTCGACGTCGGCGGGTGCATAGGCTTTGGAGAGTTCTGACATAAGATCGGAGAGTTATTTAGAAAACATTCCCAAAGTCGGAAAAACAAGTTCGCAGAGTTTTTTTAGCGTCAGATGCTTTCCGTTGGAACGTCGCCTGTCCCTAGGAAGTGCTCCGGTGTTTCTATCCAATGGATCAGTTTGAGGGGGGCCTGGGTTGTTCGTGACCTCCGACCCCCTGATTTTTAAATTTTCCACTTGTTCCTTTTCCCCTTAAGCCCGATTTTCCAAATTTCATGAAAGCCGTTGTCACCGTCATGCCAAAACCCGCCATCCTAGATCCCGCCGGTGTGGCAACCGGACGAGCCATGGAGCATCTTGGCCTCAAGGGAGTGAAATCCGTCCGTATCGGTAAATCGATCGAGATCGAGGTTGATGGAGCCGATGAGAAGCATCTCCACGAAATCTGCCACGATCTTCTCTCCAATCCTGTGGTGGAAGATTACACGCTAAGAATCCTTTCCTAAGGTGGGTGCGACCCAATCCTCCGTCATGCGTGTAGCTGTCATCCAGTTTCCCGGTTCGAACTGCGATACAGATTGTCAGGCGGCACTCTCTTCTTTCAAGGGGGTGCGCGCAGAGATTGTCTGGCACAAAGAGATCTCTCTTGCCGGATACGATGCCGTTGTTCTTCCGGGGGGGTTTTCCTATGGGGACTATCTTCGTTGCGGGTCAATCGCCCGATTCTCGCCGATCATGGGAGCGGTTCGAGAAGTTGCCAATGCAGGAGTTCTGGTCCTAGGCATCTGCAACGGATTTCAGATCCTCTGCGAGGCCGGATTGCTTCCCGGAACGCTCCTGCGCAATAATCGCCTGCTTTTCCGCTGCGAGAATCTCCATCTGCGCGTGGAAAACTCCGGGACTCCCTTCACATCGGTGCTTCACAGGGGACAGGTCCTCGAGATCCCGATCGCCCACGGCGAGGGAAACTACTTTGCGGATCCGGAAACCTTGAATCAGATGGAGACCAATGGTCAGATCCTTGTACGATACTGTGACGCTTCGGGAAACGTGACCGCTGAGGCGAATCCCAATGGCTCCCTCGGTAACATCGCGGGGATCTGCAGCCACGGTCGCAATGTCTTCGGCCTCATGCCTCATCCGGAGCGTGCCTGTGAATCCATCCTTGGCGGTACCGACGGTCGCGGTATTTTCCAGTCCATGATCGAGGCCGTCGCAAAGCTCGAAAGTTAACAAGCTCAAACCAGAGAAAAGGATCTTTCCTATCCCTCAAAATCCTAAAGAGCCTACAGCTTTAAACGCTACCAGTCATATTCCCATGGCCAACCCCACGATTACTCCCGAACTCATCGAAAAGCACGGACTCTCCCCCGAGGAGTATGAGAAGATTCTCTCCATCCTTGGGCGCGAGCCTAGTTTCGAGGAACTCGGTGTCTTCTCGGTCATGTGGAGCGAACATTGTTCCTACAAGAATTCGCGTCCCGAGCTCCGCAAATTCCCCACTACCGGTCCGAGCGTCCTAGTGAAGGCAGGTGAGGAGAATGCCGGGGTCATCGATATTGGTGACGGATGGGCTGTTGCTTTTAAGATTGAGAGCCACAATCATCCGAGTGCGGTTGAGCCTTTTCAGGGTGCGGCCACGGGAGTCGGCGGGATCATCCGCGATATTTTCACCATGGGCGCGCGCCCTGTGTTCCTCATGGATTCCCTTCGCTTCGGATCCATCGAGGGGGAGACCGATCAAGCCAAGACCAACCGCCGGCTTTTTGCAGGCGTGGTCGCGGGTATTGCGCATTATGGCAACTGCATCGGGCTTCCGACGATTGCCGGAGAGGTTTATTTTGACGAGAGTTATAGTGGCAATCCCCTAGTCAATGCTTTCTGTTTGGGGATCCTCCGTCATGAGCAGATCGCCCGCGGTGCGGCCGAGGGGGTGGGCAATCCCGTCTTTTATGTCGGTGCCGAAACGGGCCGCGACGGCCTTGCCGGTGCCGCCTTCGCATCCCGTGAGCTGACCGAAGAGTCCAAGGCAGATCGTCCCGCTGTTCAGGTGGGTGACCCGTTCCGTGAAAAGCTCCTTCTTGAAGCCTGCCTTGAGCTCCTCGCCACCGATTGCGTGGCCGGAATCCAGGACATGGGTGCGGCTGGACTGACCTGCTCCACCTGTGAAACAGCCAGTCGTGGAGGCACCGGTGTCGAGATCGATATTCAACTCGTGCCGCAGCGTGCCAAGGGGCAGACGCCTTACGAGGTTCTCCTGAGCGAGTCGCAGGAGCGCATGCTGGTGATTGTCAAGAAAGGCCAGGAGGATACGGTCAAGCAGATCTTCGAGAAATGGGATCTCCCCTATGCGGAGATCGGTGTCGTGACCGATGACGGGCAGATGCGTGTGCGCAATGGTAACGATGTTGTCGTCGATGTTCCCGCCCGCGCCCTTGCCGATGACGGGCCGCTTTATTTCCGTGAGGCTGCGCCTTTCACTCCGCCAGATCCGCTTGATTTGGCATCCGTTCCCCAGGCCGATCCGCTGAAGACTCTACCCACACTTCTTGCCCATCCTAGCATTGCAAGTAAGCGATGGGTCTGGTGCCAATACGACCACATGGTCCGAACGGGCACGGCAGTCCTTCCGGGTTCCGACGCGGCCGTCTTCATTGTCCGTGAAGCCAACAAGATCCTTGCAGCCTCAACCGACTGTAACGCCGTCTATTGCAAACTGGATCCTTCGGTTGGCTCCCGCATCGCTGTGGCCGAGTGTGCCCGAAATCTCGCCTGTTCGGGAGCCGTTCCGATCGGCGTCACTGACAACCTCAACTTTGGCAATCCCCACAAGCCCGAGAACTTCCATCAACTCAGAGCCGCCGTGGAGGGTATCTCCGAGGGATGCCGTGCCTTCAATGTTCCCGTCACCGGCGGGAATGTCAGCCTCTACAACGAGAGTCCTGCCGGGACGATTGACCCGACCCCGACCATTTCCATGGTGGGCCTCATTGAGGATGCCTCTCACATCACCACCCAGGCCTTTAAGGAAGCAGGAGATCAGGTTTTCCTGATCGGTGAGATTGGTTCGGAACTTGGCGGATCCCACTACCTCCTCGCCATTCATGGACGGAAGGAGGGGGCTCCCCCTGAAATGGACTTTGAGAAGGAGAAGGCTGTTCACAATGCCCTGCTCGGCATCATCCGCAAGGGGCTTGTCCGCAGTGCGCACGATTGTTCTGAGGGCGGATTGGCCGTGGCTCTTGCTGAAAGTTGCTTTGGCACGGCATTCGGGGCGTCCATTGATCTTGAAGAGACCGGTCAGAGAGTTGACGTGGATCTCTTTAATGAGTCTCAAGGAAGGATCGTTATTTCGGTTTCTCCTTCAAATAGAAGTTTCGTTGAGTCTGAACTGACCAGCAGTGGCGTTCCCTTCCGTTTTATTGGCACCGTGACAGCGGATCCGGATCTCTCGATCACCAGCGGAGCCTCGGTCTTCACTTGGCCTGTCGCAAATCTGAATGACACCTATGAGAAGGCCATTCCTCTTTTAATGGGTGCGTGATGGTTGGCTGCTGTTCCTGATGGTCTCCTCACCACCTTCATCGTCTCTTCGATGCCCGAGATGAGTTGCCAGTCGGGTCATGCTGTGGCATCGTTGATCTCTGATGAAACAGGCCTTCCCTCATGTCCGTGAAATCAACTACGGCGAGCACGTGGTTATCCTTTAAACAGGATAACCCTATGATCTGTAGCAGGATCCGTGGCTAACGTTTCAACTTCCCAATTTCCCATGATAGCAGACAACGGCATCAATCCCGACAGGGTTCTGATCTTCGACACCACCCTGCGTGACGGCGAGCAGTGCCCCGGAGCCTCCATGAATCTCCGTGAAAAGCTCGAGATCGCCCGTCAGCTTGCACGCCTGAACGTGGATATTATCGAGGCGGGATTTCCCGTCATCAGTGACGGGGATTTTGAAGCCGTGCAAACCATCGCCCGCGAGATCACTGGTCCTGTGATTGCCGGATTGGCTCGCTGCGTTCCCAGGGACATTGAGCAGGCCGGACAGGCATTGCTTCCGGCAGGGGACCGTGCCCGCATCCATGTCTTTCTCGCCACATCCAAGATCCACCGGGAACACAAGCTCAAGAAAGCCAACGAGGAGATTCTCCGTTTGGCTGCCGAAGGGGTGCGTCTGGCCAAATCGATGACTGCGGATGTTGAGTTCTCCCCGGAAGATGCCTCCCGGACCGAGCCGGAATTTCTGGCTGAAGTCGTGCAGGCGGCAATCGAGGCCGGAGCCACGACGGTCAATATTCCCGACACCGTCGGCTATGCCATGCCCGGGCAGTATGCCGATCTGATCAGCTATCTCCGCAGGCATGTTCGTGACATCGGCAAAGCCGTCATCAGCGTCCACTGCCACGACGACCTTGGAATGGCGGTTGCCAACTCCCTTGCCGCGGTGCAGGCGGGAGCCCGTCAGGTTGAAGGAACATTCAATGGGATCGGGGAGCGCGCGGGAAATGCCGCGCTTGAAGAAGTCGTCATGGCGATCAAGACACGCCCCGATGTTTTTCCTGGACTCCTCACGGGGATCTCCACCAAGGAAATCCTCAAGACGTCACGCCTGATCAGCCGTCTCAGCGGTCTGCAGGTTGCCCGTAGCAAGGCGATTGTGGGTGAGAATGCCTTTGCTCACGGCTCCGGAATCCACCAGGACGGTATCCTCAAGATGCGGGAGACTTACGAAATCATGGATCCCCGGGATGTGGGGTGGGGGGGCACCGATCTGCCGCTTACCAAGCACAGCGGGCGTCACGCCATGGTGGCTCGTCTCGAGCAATTGGGCCTGACCCTCACCGAGACCGAAATAGCACCCATCTTCACGCGCTTTAAGGAACTCGGTGACAAGAAGAAATTTGTCTATGACGACGATCTTGTCGCCCTTGCCGGCGATGCTGTTGCCGGTGAGACCGGAGCCTATGCCTTGGAGTCCTTGCAGGTTGTCTGTGGAGGAAGCACGGTTCCCATGGCAACGGTCAAACTCCGCCATGGTTCGGAAATCCTCGAGAAGGCCAGTCCAGGTAACGGTGCCGTCGATGCGGCCATGAAGGCGATCGACCTCATCGTGCAAAAAAGCGGTCATCTCGCCGTCTATCTTGTGGAGGCCGTGACCGAAGGTCAGGACGCCTTGGGTGAAGTGACGCTCAAGGTTGATTTCGGCGACGGACGCCTGATCACCGGAAAGGGGGCGTCCACCGATGTCATTGAGGCCTCGGCCCGGGCCTACGTGAACGCCGTCAACAGGGTGATCCTCATGCCGAGGATTGTCCCGGGTCTCGACATGCCTTTGGTCTGAACCACGTTTTTATCCCCGCTTAACATCCAAACATCCATGAACAAAACCCTCCTCATCATCCTTGGAATCATTGTGATCCTGCTACTCGCCGTTGTCGGCAGTTACAACGGTCTTGTCGGAAGCTCCCAAGCCGTGGATGCCTCTTGGGCCCAGGTGCAGAATGTCTATCAACGTCGTGCGGACCTGATCCCGAACCTTGTTCAGACCGTTCAGGGAGCCGCAAACTTCGAAAAATCCACGATTGTCCAGGTGACCGAGGCCCGGGCATCCGTCGGCAGGGTGAATATCAATCAGAATCAGGCGCCCACGGATGCAGCCCAGTTGGCCCAGTTCCAGCAGGCGCAAGGTCAGCTTGGAACTGCTCTTTCCCGTCTGTTGGTGGTCTCTGAGAACTATCCTAACCTGAAGGCAACTGCGAATTTCCGTGATCTTCAGGCACAGCTTGAAGGAACGGAGAATCGGATCACCGTGGAGAGGGGCCGCTTCAACAGCACGGTACAGGCCTATAACACGAAGATCCGAACCCTGCCCATGGTGCTCTTTGCAGGTCTGCTGGGATTCCAGCAGAAGCCTTACTTTCAATCAACGGCCGGAGCCGAAACAGCTCCCACTGTGAAGTTTGACTTTGGCGTGGCACCGACCCCTTCAAAGTAAGATTCTCTATTGAATCTCATGGTTCGTCCCCTTCTCTTACTTTTTCTGATCCTGCTTGGGATTGGTGGAGAGAAGCTCCCGGCGGATACGCTTCCGCCTGCACCGGCGCAGTATGTGACTGATGAGGCCGGGGTTATTGCGCCGGGCCTCGTGGCGCAACTCAATCAGCGTCTTGTGGCTTTTGAAAAGCAGACCTCCAACCAGATTGTGGTGGTGCTCTATCCCAGGCTACCCGAGGGAGCTTCGCTTGAGGATTATACCCAGCAGCTGTTTACGTCTTGGAAGATCGGCCAGAAAAAAATTTCAAATGGAGTGTTGGTCCTCATCTTTGTTCATGATCATAAAATTCGGATTCAGCCCGGCTACGGATTGGAGGGAGCGATGCCAGATGCCCTCTGCAGCAGGATCATCCGTGAGACAATGGCACCTGCTTTCCGTGTGGGAAACTACGCTGAGGGCCTGACATCTGGCATCAATGCCGTCATCCAGGCGACGAAGGGTGAATATCAGGGAGCCGCGCATGGGAAGGGGAAGCAGAGCTCCCTCAAGGACTTTCTCTTCTCGCCGCTAGGATTCTTTCTGCTCGTTTTATTCCTCTTGATCCTAACCGGTCGAAATCGCCGTGATGTCGGATCCGGTGGCATCGGTCCGGGCACCGCCGCGGCAACCGGTTTTATCCTTGGTGGATTGGGCGGAGGTTTTGGCGGAGGACGGGGTGACGGAGGAGGCTCCGGGGGCTTTTCCGGTGGAGGTGGAGAGAGTGGCGGTGGCGGCGCCAGCGGGGACTGGTGAGCATGAAGATCGGTCCCGAATTCTACTACAAGTGGAATCATCGCCGTCATCTGATTGGCGGACTGATTCTTTTAAGCCTGCTTTTCTTTGGCAATTACCTGCCGGTGAACGTCACTCTGTCGCTCATGATGTTGGTAGCTTGGATGGCTTTGATCTCATTCGTCGGTTTTAAGCGGACATTTGTCGCCACCGTCATCAGTTTTTTTATTCCCTTAATCGTTCATCTCGTGAGAGTTTTTTATGGAAAAGCCGTGGAAGGTTGGGCTGTGGAAGTCGAACTCTCCCTGGAGATGGCAGTGATCTCCACCATGGTCTATGGCGCTATTGTATGGGTCCTCAAGTTGCTCAAGGCCAAGCGGGCCGGATTTGATCAGGTGATCGGAGCGTGCAATCTCTATGTCTGGATTGCCACGATCTATGCCTGTTTTTACACGCTTATCTCCAAGATTCATCCCGATGCATTCCATCTCCAGGCACGTCTCACGACAGGGTTGAACGACGCGGATATGAGGCAGAACTTTAACGAACTTTTCTACTTTAGTTTTGTGACACAGACGACGCTTGGATACGGCGACATCGTTCCGGTGATGCATTCGGCCAGGGCTTTGGCGATCTCCCAGGCAATCATCGGTCAATTCTACGTTGCCGTTGTGCTGACCTATATCCTGAATCTGTGGATCCAAGATATAGGCAAACAAGTGAATAAATCAAACGATGCCTAATTCGGTCAGAAGAGATAAGAATCCGGATTATCTAGAGAATGGACTTGGGCCCAAGTGCTTGTAATGTAGCAGCCCACACCAAGATGTTCCCATGATCAAGATCCCCGAACCCTTTCATCAGATAGCCCCTAATCCCTGGCATGATGTCCCTGTGGGGGAGAGCGCCTCCAGCGGAGTCTTTCCTGCGATTGTCGAGATTCCCATGGGTAGTTCCAATAAGTATGAGTTGGACAAGGAAACGGGTCTTCTGAAGCTCGACCGGGTTCTCTATTCGGCTGTCTACTATCCAGCGAATTATGGTTTCATTCCACGCACGCTGGCCGATGACGGGGATCCGCTCGATGTCCTTGTTCTAGGTGCCGAACCAGTCTATCCACTGACGCTTGTCATGGCGCGCGCGATCGGTTTGATGGTGATGAAGGATCAGGATGAATTGGATCACAAAGTCATCGCCGTTCATGTCAATGATCCCGAATATAGCAGTTATACCGACGTTCATCAGTTGCCCTCCCACAGGTTGGCCGTCTTGAAGCGCTTTTTTGAGGATTACAAGACGCTTGAACAGAAGTCCGTGATTGTAGATGAGATCCTCTCCGCCGGAAACGCACTCCCTGTCATCAAAGAGGCAATCGCCACATACAAGACCTGGCGTGGGGGTGGCGAAGTCATTCTCAACAAAACGCCGCTCTAATTCCTTTTTTGGATTAAGGGCGTTTTTTGGCGTTACTCGGACAACTTTCCAAAGTTCCCCTTTTTAAGTTGCCTGTCTCTGGACAGGGATCTTAGTTTCGTTTAGACTAATGGTCGGTCATGGATTCCTCCCTTCATGAATGAGATTGCAGGCTTTTTGCCCGGATCCTCTGGAAGGTGAGCCCCATCCGTCTTATCAACATGGAACGCCTTATTTATCTGCTTCCCGCATTGGGGGTCATAGCGTTGGTTTACCGAACGATCCTCTCCGCATGGGTCACGAAACAGGATCCGGGAGATGCCAAGATGACAGGCATTGCCGATCATATTGCCGAAGGAGCCATGGCCTTCTTAAAGGCTGAATATCGGATTCTTGGCATCTATGTGGTGGTGGCAGGAACTGCCCTCGGCATTCTCTCCCAGGTTCCCAAGGTGGCCGCTCACTCAAGTCTGCTGATTGTTGTTGGTTTTGTGGTCGGATGCTTTTTCTCTGCTCTTGCCGGGTTCCTCGGAATGAAGATCGCAACCAAGGCAAATGTCCGAACCACTCAGGCGGCCAAGACCTCTCTTGCCAAGGCGCTGAGGATCTCCTTTACAGGGGGAGCTGTCATGGGTCTGGGGGTTGCGGGTCTCGCCGTGCTTGGTTTGAGTTCCCTTTTCATCCTCTTCTTTTTCCAGTTCATGGGGGGGGATTTCTCTACTGGTGGGGGCTATGAAGGGATGACCCGCGTGCTCGAGGTGCTTGCCGGATTTTCACTCGGAGCGGAATCAATTGCCCTCTTTGCCCGCGTGGGAGGCGGCATCTACACGAAGGCTGCCGATGTGGGAGCAGATCTGGTCGGAAAGGTGGAGGCTGGGATTCCTGAGGATGATCCGCGCAACCCTGCAACGATTGCTGATAACGTCGGGGATAATGTGGGCGATGTTGCCGGTATGGGTGCCGACCTATTCGGCTCCTATGTCGCCACGGTTCTTGCCTCCATGGTTCTTGGCAACTACATCATCCGTGACAATGGTGGTCTTATTGCCGATGCCTTCGGCGGGATTGGAGCGATTCTTCTTCCCATGGCCATCGCTGGAATCGGCATCCTGGCATCGATTATCGGAACATGGTTTACAGGCATCCCTGAAAAGACCAAGGCTGATACGAATGCCGTCCAGAGCGCTTTGAATAGGGGGAACAATCTGGCGATGCTGCTCGCCCTCGCGGCATCGTTCGGCCTCATCAAGCTCATGCTCCCCGGAACGATTAAGATGAGTGTTTTCAACGCCGGGGTTTTCAGCATGACAACGACCACCTCACTCAACGTTTTCTGGTCCGTTTGTATCGGAGTGGTCGTTGGTTACCTGATTTCATTCATCACCGAGTATTTTACCGGACTTGACGGCAAGCCGGTAGCCGGAATCGTTCAGAAATCGGCTACCGGAGCAGCGACCAATATTATTGCCGGATTGGGGACGGGCATGTACTCAACGGCCTATCCCGTGCTTCTGTTCTCCGGCGCCATTTGGGGGGCTTACACCCTGGCTGGTTTCTATGGGGTCGGGATTGCGGCCTCCGCGATGATGGCCACCACGGCGATGCAGCTTGCCATTGATGCTTTCGGGCCGATTGCCGACAACGCGGGCGGAATCGCCGAGATGAGCGAACTGCCCAAGGAGGTTCGTGAAAGGACCGACATCCTGGACTGCGTGGGTAATACCACGGCTGCTGTTGGCAAGGGGTTTGCCATTGCCTCGGCCGCGCTGACCGCCCTCGCGCTCTTTGCCGCCTATGTCACGCTCACCGGGATCCACGGCATCAATATCTTCGACGCCAAGGTGCTTGCGGCTCTCTTCATCGGGGGCATGATTCCCGTGGTCTTCTCCGCGCTCGCAATGAACAGTGTGGGAAAAGCAGCCATGGACATGGTGAATGAAGTTCGCCGGCAGTTCCGGGAGATTCCCGGCATTCTCGAGGGCTCGGGTAAGCCGGAGTATGGGAAATGTGTCGAGATCTCCACGAAGGCGGCGCTCCGCGAGATGCTTGCCCCCGGGGTAATCACCCTTATTACCCCCGTTCTTATTGGAGTCATTATGGGGCCGGAAGCTCTCGGAGCCTATATGGCAGGCGTGACTGTCAGCGGCGTTCTCTGGGCCATCTTCCAGAATAATGCCGGAGGTGCCTGGGACAATGCCAAGAAGTCCTTTGAGCAGGGAGTGGAAATCGAGGTCAATGGAAAGAAGGAGATGTTCTACAAAAAGTCCGAGCCGCATAAGGCTGCCGTTGTGGGCGATACGGTCGGAGATCCTTTCAAGGACACCTCCGGTCCCTCCATGAATATCCTGATCAAGCTTTCCTCGCTGGTGGGACTGACCATCGCCCCGCTCATTGCCGTGGACAATCGCGTTGCAGATTCTCTGGTTCGCTGGCTCCAGGGCCTCCTTGCTTAGGATCTGTTAGGGAAACATTTCTGCTCCGAACAGCCTTTAGTCGAAACCGGTCAGAGCACCACCGAGCCTTTCGGTTCAGCGATCACACTCTCCAAAGACCATGTCGACGGATCCCAGAATCGCCACAATATCACCGACCATGTTGCCGGGAATAAGCTTTGGAAGAATACTTAGGTTGACGAAAGACGGGGCGCGGATATGAAGTCGGTAGGGGACTCCGCCTCCTTTACTATTAATGTAGAATCCAAGTTCACCTTTCGGGTTTTCAGCGCTGAAATAGACCTCACCGGAAGGGGCGTCGACACCCTCGGTCGTAATGATGAAATGGTGGATGAGTTGTTCCATCTTTTGGAGAACCTCTTCTTTGGGAGGGAGGGTGCTCTTTCCGTCTACTACGTTGACGGGTCCGGTCGGCATATTGTCGATGGCTTGGCGGAGGATCCGAAGACTTTGCCTCATTTCCTCGATTCGAACGAGGTATCTGTCGTAGCAGTCACCAATGGCGCCTACCGGAATCTCGAAATCGTATTTCTCGTAATCAAGGTATGGGTGGGCTTTGCGGACATCGTAATCAACTCCCGATCCTCGAAGCATGGGACCAGTCAAACCATAGGCGATAGCATCCTGCCGTGATATTATGGCGATGTTTTTGGTCCGGTCGATAAAGATCGGGTTGCGGGTGAGAAGATTGGTGATTTCGTTGAGGGCAGTAGGAAAGGAATCAAGGAAAGCTCGCAATTGATCTGGAAAACTTTCCGGAAGATCACGTACCTGTCCGCCCACTCGTGTGTAGCTTGTGGTGAAGCGAGCACCTGTCAATAACTCGCAGAGGTTGTAAATCTTCTCACGCTCCGTGAAGCTGTACATGAAAACTGAAATTGCTCCGACGTCCATAGAGGCGCATCCAAGACCCAACATATGGGCTGAGATGCGTGCCAATTCACAGCAGATGACGCGGATCGCTTTGCCGCGAGGAGGTAATTCCCAACCCATCAGTTTCTCAACGGCACAAGCGTAGGCGACATTATTGGCCAGAGGTGCAAGATAGTCGAGTCGATCCGTGTAGGGGACAAACTGGTTGTATTGCATGTTTTCTGCAATTTTTTCATCTCCACGGTGAAGATAACCGATATCTGGAGTGGCTTTGGTAACCTTCTCGCCATCCAACTCAAGAAGTAGTCTTAGAACGCCGTGCGTGGAAGGGTGCGATGGCCCCATATTCAGAGTCATCGTCTCGCCTAGCAACTCGCTCGCAGGAAGATGCTTGATGTTGGCTGGGTCTTTCAGGGCTTGTTGGGTGCGACCTAGGGCGTCTGATGTTTCGTAAATGGTACTGGTGCTCACAGAACTGAATTAAAGACCATGAATTCACCCCTTTCGTCCAGCGCCTTTATCCTCCGGCCCCTCATTTTTCTACGTTTCCAATCTTGGTTCGTTCCCTCACCGTTTCTAGAATCGCAAAAAACTCCCCGGCCAAGGATAACGTTTGTGAGGGATGGGGGGTGATTACGGATGCTTGGAAGCTCGCAAAAACCGGTGGTTAGTCGGAGGTGGGGGTACCTGGATTCGAACCAGGAACCAACCAGTTATGAGCCGGCTGCTCTAACCGTTGAGCTATACCCCCGAGAAGAGGTAAGAACACTATCCTCAACTCATGATCAGGTCATGCCCAAAAAAGACCATTTTTTCGAAATCGGTGAAATGGGATGGTCGATCAAGGAGTTCCCTGTTTGGTCAGGGGAGTTTTTTGATCGGCAGCTTGTTCCGAATTCCCATCGTCCGGTCGTTCGATGCAATGCAGTTCCAGTTTGCAGACCCTCCCGTCGCGCAGCACCGAGGCGGAAACGGAATCTCCAGCTGTCAAAAAAAAGGTGATGGCGGGAACCTCCTCCGGATTCGAGATCTGATGGCCGCCTAGAGATAGAAGCATGTCCCCCTTTTTCAGCCCAGCATTCTCTGCGGGACTACCGGCCTCCACGGAGAGGATCCGCGCTGTTGACGTCTCTTGTGGGACTGCCGCCTGCTCCACAACGATACCTAGCCATCCTGATTCCAATCGACCGAAACGAAGAATGTCATGATGGAGTTTTTCAAGTGCCGTGGCTGGAAAAATCCTGCAACCGGGGGGCTGTGTGCTGCCAGAAACGACCATCCCGAGAAACCTCCCCCCGAGGTCGAAAACCGGGCTGCCGGCCTCGCCCTCGCCCAGCGGTATATTGGCCGTGTAGTGGGGTATGCAATAGAGATGGTCACCATCATGGACCTCACTACCGGTTATCATTCCCAGCGAAGGGGTGGCCCGTTCGTCGCGGAGGAAACCTATTCCCAGCACGGGAGTCATCGGGGGAGGGGCGGGGACCTGGCGAGGGGAGAGAAACGCACCATTTGCACGATCGCCCTCGAGGGAGGTTTTCAGAAAGGCGACACCACTCCTCGGATCCATGGCAACCAGTGACGCCGGGCGTTCAACCCCGTTGTGAAGGACTGAGATGTTCCTTCCACCACGAACGATTTCTGCAAGGGTGCAGAGGGTTCCGCTGGGATCGATGTAGAACCCCGTGCCGTTGAGTTCCCCATGTCCGTCGATGCAACGGACCCTGACGATTGCCGGAGTGGTTTTGCGGGTCACATTGGCGATGGCCGTGGCCACCTTCTCGGAGAGGGAATCATCCTTGGCTGATAACCTGCATGGGGAAATGGCACAGAGGAAAAGAATCGCCGTGCCAGCCACCGCAAAGGTCGAGAATCCTTTGCCACAAAGGAGACCGAAGCATCCCCGATCAGCCCCCTCTAAGGGCGAGGCATCCGTGGGGATGCGCCGTTCGCGATGGCTAGAAACTGAGCGGCGATTCATGGGTCGCCGGACGAGCCTGCAGAAGGAATGCCGGAGGGAATTGCTGGGATGCGTGCTGGGATGCGTTGGGAGGAGTGTCAATGCGAAGGGAGACCGGTTGCATCTTCTCAATGGTTACCGGAGTCTGGGAGTAGGAGGCTGCATAGGAGCGCGGGGAGGTGGCCTGAGGTTCCTGCCTGATGATAGCGGTCCCTGCGATGATGGCTAACACTGCCGCACCGGCATAGGCCATCGCCGGCACCCTGATTTCCGAAACCAGCGAATGCAACCGCTCCATCAACATCGCGGAGAGGGAGGGTTTCAGGAGTTCCGCACGTTGGCGGAACTGAAACTCCCTGAGAAACTCCTCGAAGTATCCTTCATGCGGCTGTTCATAGCGTTTCAGCCGGATGACTTGATGCATCGGTTCCTTGTCCTCCTCCCTAGTGTATTGTTCAGTGTTCATGGAGTTTGTTATCAGGCTTTAGGCTCTCTTAAACTCATGAAGCGAGTTTTGCAACAGGCGGTGTGCATAAAAAAGACGGGAACGCACGGTCCCTTCCGAAATTTTGAGGATTTTGGCGATTTCTGCATGGTGCATTCCTTGGATATCAAACATGGTGACGACAACTCTGTGGTCATGAGACAGCTTCTGCATCGCCGCGTTCAATTTTTTTTGAAGTTCATGCATCGAAACCTCCTTGGTAGGGTCTGTATTGCTGGTTGCAGCGATGAAATCGGGGTCGCTTTCAATCCTGCTGTCCGGGTCATTCAGGCTGGGATGTTGGCGTCGGTTCCTCTTTTTGAGAAAATTGATCGTCATGTTGACGGCAATCGAGTGAATCCAGGTGTAAAAGCTCGATTTTCCCTGAAAATTACAGATCGACCGATAGGCCTTGGCAAAGACATCCTGAAGCAAATCATTGGTATCCTCATGATTGGAGGTCATGTGATAGACCAGACCATAGACTCGTGGAGAATACCGGATCACAAGCTCGTCGAAGGCGCTTGGGTCCCCGCCTTGAGTCCTGGAGACCAGTTCTTGGTCGTTATTGGGGGCGATCTCCTGCTCGTCACTCATTGGTAAGGCTCGAACCATAACAGGAGAGCGTGCCGAAGGGAAAATTCTTTCCTTAAGAAGCTGAAATAATTCCCGCAACCACGCAGTGCACTCTGGAAGTTTCAGCTTTCAGAGGAGAGATTCTTTTTTTATAATAATCAACCGATGAGCAGCGAAGCCACTTCTTCAAAAAAACCATGTGGCTGTTGCTGGCCAATCTTTTCCTCCTCGATTGGACGAAAATGGGTCGTTGCCTTGACCGGCATCATTCTGGTTCTTTTTGTGATCGGTCATCTTCTGGGGAATTTATCCATCTTTGCGGGTCCCGATGCGATGAATGCTTATGCGGCCTTCCTGAAGAGTGCTGGCGAGCTTCTTTGGGTCGTCAGGATCGGCCTGATAATCTGCGTCGTGCTTCACATCTGGTTCACGATCACCCTCTGGCGTGAGAATCTGGCGGCTCGCCCCCAGAAGTATGCAGTGAAGGACCATCTCAGCACCACGGTCTATGCCCGCCTGATGAGGATCTCCGGTCTCACGGTTCTGGCCTTTGTCATCTACCATCTTGCCCAGTTTACCTGGGAGGCTTTCAATCCCGATTACAAGGGTTGGGTCGATGCTCAAGGCCGTCACGACGTCTACCGTATGGTCGTCACGGCCTTTCAGTGCCCTTTTGTGAGTGGGTTCTACATTCTGGCCGTCGGACTTCTTGGCATGCACCTGAGCCATGGGATTGCCAGCCTCTTCCAGACACTCGGGATCACCAGCAAAAAAATGCGCCCTCTTTTTGAACAAGGGGGGCTCGTCGTGGCCTGGCTCATCTTCCTCGGATTCGCCTCGATCCCCGCTTCCGTGCTTCTGGGTCTTGTAAAAACGACCCCCGTTCTTCCCGCTTGCCCCCTCTGCCACTAAATCACGGGCTTCTGTCACAATCATGATTCTCGACGCTAAAATCCCCGAAGGTCCGATTGAGAAGAAGTGGACCTCGTTCAAGAACAACGCCAAACTTATCAGTCCGGCAAACAAGCGGAAATTCAAGGTCATCGTGGTCGGTACGGGCCTGGCCGGTTCCTCGGCCTCCGCCACGCTCGCCGAACTCGGCTATCAGGTGGAGGCGTTCTGCTTTCACGACAGTCCCCGCCGGGCCCACTCGATTGCCGCCCAGGGGGGCATCAATGCCGCCAAAAACTACCAGAATGACGGTGACAGCGTCTGGCGCCTCTTCTACGACACTGTCAAGGGTGGGGACTTCCGATCCCGTGAGGCGAATGTTTACCGATTGGCCGAGGTCAGCGGCACCATTATCGACCAGTGCGTCTCTCAAGGAGTCCCCTTCGCCCGTGAATACGGAGGGGAACTTGCGAACCGTTCCTTCGGAGGGGCCCAAGTCTCCCGCACCTTTTATGCAAAGGGACAGACCGGCCAGCAACTTCTCCTCGGTGCCTACTCGGCACTGAGCGCCCAGATCGGCCTTGGTCGGGTGATGATGCACGAGAACTCCGAGATGCTTGATCTGGTCATCGTGGACGGCCATGCAAAGGGGATCGTCGCACGCAACCTGATCACCGGAGAGATCACGACCCATGCTGCGGACACCGTACTCCTCTGCACGGGGGGATACAGCAATATCTACTACCTCTCCACCAATGCCCGCGGATCGAATGTCACCGCCACCTGGCGTGCCTACAAGAGGGGAGCGGCCTTTGCCAATCCCTGTTACACCCAAATCCACCCGACCTGCATCCCGGTTGCCGGAGACTACCAGTCCAAGCTGACGCTTATGTCCGAGTCGCTTCGGAATGACGGGCGCGTCTGGGTGCCGAAGGCCAAGGGTGACAAGCGTGCACCTCAGGAGGTCCCCGAGGAGGAGCGTGACTATTACCTTGAGCGGAAGTATCCCAGCTACGGCAACCTGGCCCCGCGTGACATCGCCTCCCGGAGTGCCAAAGAAGTATGCGACGAGGGTCGCGGGGTGGGCCCCAGTGGGCTTGGCGTCTATCTTGATTTTTCAGGCGCCATCAAGCGCCTGGGTGAGAAGACCATCCGAGAGCGCTACGGCAATCTCTTCGAGATGTATCAGAACATCACCGGGGAGAATGCCTACGAGCGTCCCATGCGGATCTATCCCGCAGTCCATTACACGATGGGCGGTCTCTGGGTGGATTACAACCTGATGAGCAATCTGCCCGGTCTCCATGTCCTCGGTGAGGCCAACTTCTCTGACCATGGCGCCAACAGGCTCGGTGCCTCCGCCCTCATGCAGGGGCTCTCTGACGGTTACTTCGTCATCCCCAATACCCTTGGCGAATACCTTTCCACCCAGTTCGGCAAGAAGGTCTCGACCGATCTTCCTGAATTCAAAAAAACGGAGGCAGAGGTCCGCGCCCAGATCGAAAAAATCCTAGCAGTGAAGGGCAACGTCCCCGTTGACGAGTTTCATCGCCTGCTGGGACTCATCATCTGGGACCAGTGCGGGATGGCACGCAGCGAGACTGGTCTTAGGAAAGCAATTGAGGATGTTCGGGCCCTGCGGGAGCGCTTCTGGAAGGAAGTTGCCGTTCCCGGCACCGGCGCCGAACTCAACCAATCGCTCGAGCGTGCCGGTCGAGTGGCCGACTTTCTGGAATTCGGAGAGCTGATGTGCCTCGACGCCCTCATCCGCGAGGAATCGTGCGGCGGTCATTTCCGCGTCGAGCACCAGACACCCGAGGGCGAGGCCCTTCGTCACGATGACAAGTTTGCAGAGGTCTATGCCTGGATGTTCCGTGGTGAGAACACAGATCCCGATCTTGTCAGGGAACCGCTTCACTACGAGGCCGTTCACCTTGCCACCCGAAGCTATAAGTAACCGAGAGCAATCTACCAAAACCATGAGCACCATGCATTTCCATCTCAGGCTCTGGAAGCAGGAGTCTGGCACCGATGCCGGCCAGTTCATCGAGATCGACGCCAAGGAAATCCCTTCGGAGTGCTCCTTCCTTGAGATGCTCGACATCGTGAACAACCGCATGACCCGGGAGGGCAAGGAGCCGGTCGCGTTTGAGAGCGACTGCCGGGAGGGTATTTGCGGCACCTGCAACATGGTGATCAACGGCGTCCCTCAAGGCCCCGGTCGGGGCGCCGCCTGCCAGGTCTACATGCGCAAGTTTGAGAATGGCCAGACCATCACCGTGGAGCCTTTCCGTGTCGGAGCTTTTCCGATCGTGAAGGATCTTGTGGTCAACCGGAGTGCCTACGACAGAATCATTCGTTCCGGAGGGTTCATCAGCGAGCATACCGGGGGCGCACCCGATGCCTCGACGACACTCATCCCGAAGCCCGTCGCCGATGCCGCCATGGATGCCGCCGCCTGCATCGGTTGCGGAGCCTGTGCCGCCGCCTGCCCTAACAGTTCCCCGATGCTCTTCGTCGGAGCCAAGGTCACCCACCTCGGAATTCTTCCCCAAGGTCAGGCCGAGCGTAAAAGCCGCGCCCGCAACATGGTCCGCACCATGCAGGAAGAGGGGTTTGGCAACTGCTCCAACTACTACGCCTGCGAGGCGGTGTGCCCCGCCAATGTCCCGGCGAGCGTAATCGCTATGCTCAACCGCGAGTATATCAGGGGAGAGTTAAGCGAAGCCGTCGGCGCGATTGATTAGTAGGCTCGGGATATCTGCGTAGAGCTGTGTTGGCCCTTGTGTGCAGTTGGAAGAGTTGGTGTAGTTGAGAGAAGAAGCTGCCCTCACAGAGATGTACGGGATTAAAGGGATGGGAACAAGTCAGCACGAAAGTCACGAACAGCACGAAATGGGAATGCCGAAGGTTTTCCACTTCCCCACTTCTATCTCCTGAAACTAATACGTTACCCACGTCTTGAACCTGTACCGAGAGACGAGGTGATCGGGGCGACACTCAACTCGGTTGGCGTAGCAGGATGGAGCGATGGTCCGGTCTGATCCCTTTCTGAAGGAAGCTGAGTCGTTCCGAACGACTCAGAGAGTCAAAAAAACCTTCTGTTCTCAAGAACGAAGGAGTTTGGTTTCAATAAGATCTTGGAAGCAACTTTTTGTAAGGACTTTATGGATAAAAAAGAGCCAAAAAATGGGGTAATTGCTTGCATTTTCATGCTTGTCGTCGAAAATCCAATAGTGGACATCTTTACTCCCCGCCAGAATTCGCTCGGGCTCCCTTGGATTGGGGGTGTTTTACTCCTGACTCTTTTTCTAGTCTCGCCAGTTTCCGCCGCAACAGATCCAACGGCAAACCTGCCTTTGCTACGCCAATTTGGGATCTTAAGTTTGTCCCAGACTCAAAGATCACAGCATCAGACGCAACCTCCCTCCACGACCTCCAAAGTCAGCCAGATTCCCTTAAAGATTGATTCCCAGCTGAGGACAGCCTCGCTGAATGTCCCTAGGGGAATTCCACAGGTCGTGATCGAGTTTCGCTCAACCAAATCGGGTAAAGCGGTCCAATCTTCATCCCAGTGGACCACGTACAAAACACTCAGGATCAAGGCGACTCCGGCCACCGCCCGCATCTCGCTTCCAGCTGATTTCGCCAACAAGAGTTGGAGGGCTCGCACCGTTCAGGCGGCGGTGCCGGCAGCACCCAAAAAATTTCCCTCCAAGTTTTACGCGGGGCAGAAGTCATTCAAGGCTGCCGTTGCACCAAGTTATGCGGTGCAGGCTCCCCAGTCCGGAGGGACCACTTCCATCAAGACGACAGGTGTGGCAGCTGGCAACGTCGCAACCGCCCCGCTTGTTTCCGACTCATTAAATTCCTCAGCCTCAAAAACGGCCACCGCCGCCACGGTTCAAGAGTCCGACATCTGGAAAACGGATGGGACAACAGCCTATTTTTTTAACCAACTCCGAGGCCTTCAGGTCATTGACCTTTCCAATCCGTCCACCCCTTCGCTGATTGCCTCCTATCGCCTGCCGGAAAAGGGCCAGGATCTATACATCGTCTCTGGAGCCGGAACGGTTCGTTATGCGGTTCTCCTGACCTCTGATTATGACCAAGGTCAAAGTTCGACGGGCGTGAAGTTGATCAAGGTAGATGGTCCGTCCGCCACACTCGTCGCCGAAACCAGCATCTCGGGCTGGATGGCCGACAGTCGAATGGTCGGGAACAGACTCTACCTGGCCACGCAGCAGTGGGCCTGGAGCGGTTCGGCCGGTCAGGATTCTACCACGCTTAACGAAGTGGTTGTGGATCCCTCAGCGGGAACCGTTGCCACAGGCAATACTCATACGGTTACGGGGAGTTGGCCGGTTATCTCCGCGGGAAGTGACTGGCTCACCGTGGCGGAGAGTGACTGGAGTGACTGGCAGTCCACTTTCGTCACACTCTTCTCCTTAGGTGATCAGGGGGCAACACAGTTGACTGCTGATCCGATCCGGCTCTTCGGTCGACTCTACAACAAGTACGATGTTCAGTATTCCTCAGGGGTGCTTTCCACCGTCTCGCAGAAATGGGTTCAGGAAACGAACACCGTTCCTAACAACTGGTGGTGGAACGGCACCCAGGTCACAACACTTGAAAATTTCTCTGTCGACGGCACGCAAGTCGGATCCCTTGAGATCATCCGCGGCGAGCAGTTGCAAGCTGCTCGGTTTGCCGGTAACAAGGCTTACGTGGTGACGGCCAGACAGGTTGACCCCCTCTTTGTAATCGACCTCTCGGAGGCCACCAATCCGGTGATAGCTGGTCAGGTTGAGGTTCCCGGATGGTCCACGCATATCGAGCCGGTAGGTCAGGACAAGCTTTTCACGATCGGGTATGACAGCAACTGGAAGGTTGCGGCTTCCCTCTTTGACGTCTCCACCGCTAGCAATCCAGCGTTGCTCAGTCGCGTTACGATGGATGGCTCGTGGGGTTACAGTGCCGCGACCTACGACGATAAGGCGCTGAAGTTACTTCCCGAGGCCGGTTTGGCCCTGATTCCCTATTCGAGTTACAACTCAACCAACGGTAACAGCGATCACTATGTGCAGTTGCTGAATCTTGACGCTGCTGCCGGAACTCTTAGCTTGGCGGGGACCATCACCCACAGCTTTGATCCCCTCCGGGCCTCTGTGGTAGGCTCGGTTATTGCCTCGATTTCCCAGCGTGAACTGGTGACCGCCGACATCACAAATCCCGCTCAGCCCATCGTACTTGCCGATCTTCTGCTGGCGTGGACGGTGAACCGAATTGTTGCCTCAGACAACTACCTCATCCAGATCAACGACGGGGGAGGGTGGACGGGTGAGGCTCCCACCGCGCGCGTTTCCTCGCGTGACGATCCCGACTCGGGACTTAACGAGATCGCGCTGGGCGACGGCAGCGTGAAGGATGCAGTGCTGAATGGAACCACGCTCTATGTATTGAGACAGAACCCCGTGAACACGGGCGGAGGTTGGTGGGGCGGATATTATCCCATGGTGAGATATGCTGGGGGATATGGTGTGTCGGGGGGAGAAGGTAGCACCCCATCCCTCTTTCTGGATGTCTATGACGCTTCAAATCTGCCGCAGTTGAGCCTTGTGGGAAGCGCGGTTTCGCAGCTTCCTGGCTGCGATACCGCATGGGATGTCAGCGGCTTGCTCTTTCCATCAACCAACTCCGTTGCCGTCGTTGCCCAACCAACGGTCCGCAACTACTGGCGGTGGCATGGTCCGATCGTCTACGACGCTCCTGTTATGATGGCGGACACTGCACCTGCTCTCACCTTGGTTGCAAAAACAGGAAAGTTTTCCCCTTCCTGCATGATCCCTTGGTATGGTGGCTTCGCCCAGAGCACAAATCCCGCGACGGCAATTCTTTTCCAGGTGAGCGACCCGACGGCACCGGTTGCCGAGGCTCCCTTCCCTTTGACCGAGCAGGCCTCTTCTCCCGTCAAATGCACCGTGGCAGGTTCTGGATTGCTGGTGTTCGGCTACGGGGACAATGAGATTCCCTGCCAGAATAATTTAGGGGTGAGTCTGAGTACTAGCCAGCATCATGTACGAATTCTTGACCTAACGGATCCTGCCAACCCTTTTCTTGGACCCGCCATGGATCTCCCGGGACGCCTCATAGGAATCAGCGACCTCTCTTCCAGCGGTTTCCTTGCCTGGACCGAGGCCCATGCTTCGGGAACCCAGATTCAGGTCAGTGCCTGCGATGGGGTGAATATCTCGTTGGTTAATTCTCTTGCTCTTGCCCAAGACGGTGCTCTCGCCACCTCGGGATACGACTTTTTTGCCGTTCAGGGCAACGCGATCAATAGGTATACCCTGGATCTGTCAGGAAATCTCAACGCGAATGGTAGTATCAGCTTGGACTGGTCTCCCTCATCACTCTATGTGGCATCCTTAGGTGCCAACACGGCACTGCTCGGAAATGACTGGAGTCATCTGATGAACAGCTCTTGGACCGCATCCGGAGGAAGCATTCTCGGAAATTGGAATAGCGACACCTACTCCACTCCCGATGTCGGTCTCGATATCATGCTTCCCGACAACTCTATTCTGGTTCCCGAAAATGATTACGGGGTCGGCCAGTATCTGTCCCAGTAAGAGATAAGTCCTCGGAGAGACTTGCCGACACCTTCCACAACTCCTTTCAGGGTTGTGTCACGTTCTCATCGCTTTTTCGACGAGTCTGGTTGCAAGTCCCTGGGTGGCCTCATCAAGGCTTATGAGAGCCTGTTTGAGGCGTTTGGTCTCCTTGGACCCGAGCGCTGAAGTGACCTCCTCCGTAAGACGGAGTATCGACGCAACCTCGTCCTCGGGGATTTCGCTTTCCAATTGTGCCAAGGCATCATGGACAGAGGGAGTCATCTCCTCAGCTTTCAGGCGGGCCTCGGTGAAGATCCGTGCATCCATGTCCTCAAAGGCGTGTTCCAGTGATCCCGCCAGCATTGCCTCGACCGCTTCGTCGGAGACCTCCACGGCGCTCTTGATCTCGAGGATCTTCTCGGCTCCTGTTGAGGTGTCGCGCACCAACACCTGAAGGATGCCGTCGGCATCGATGGAAAACTGAACTCCGACCCGGGCCGTCCCCTTTGGTGAGGGGGAAAAGGGAATCTCAAAGGAACCAAGAATCCAGTTGTCGGATGCCAATTCACGCTCTCCCTGCAAAATCACAATTTTCATGCCGCCCTGACCGGCAATTGCATTCGTAAACATCTCACCGGCCTTTGCCGGGATGGTCGTATTTCTTGGAATGATGACATTCATCAACCCTCCGAAGGTCTCGATGCCGAGGGAGAGAGGAGTGACATCCAAGAGTGCCACATTCTGAAGGTTTCCCTCGAGGATAGCTCCCTGCAGGATAGCACCCAATGCCACGGACTCATCCGGATGTTGGGAGAGATTTGGCTCCCGGCCGAAAATCTCTTTCACAAAACTCCTGACAAGAGGCATCCGTGTGGACCCTCCAACCAGAATCACCTGATCAAGGTCTGCGGATTCCAATCCGGCATCCTGCAGGGCTCTCAGACAAAGAGAGCGTGTTCGCCGGATGATCGGTGCGCTGGCCTCATCGATCTCAGCTCGGGTGAGGGGAATCTCCAAACTCTTGTTTTCTTCCAGAAAGGGCAATCTGACAACAGTCATCTCGGCGGTGGAAAGGATCTCCTTGGCTGTGCGGGCAGCCTCTTTAAGGCGAGAGGTGACGGTAATGGATGGCTCCTTGATACCGGCCTTCCTCCTTATCAGTACCGCGATTGCCTCATCGATGTCATCCCCTCCGAGTTGTGTGTCGCCATGGGTAGAGAGAACCTGAAAAACCCCGTTGTCGAGTTGAAGAACAGAGAGATCGAAGGTCCCCCCCCCGAGGTCATAGACCGCCACTTTCGATCGATCCGCCAGGCGATCGAGTCCATAGGCGAGGGCTGCTGCGGTCGGTTCGCTAACAATCCTCTCCACGGTGAATCCGGCCAACTCTCCGGCCCGGCGTGTGGCACCCCGTTGTGCGTCGTTAAAGTAGGCAGGAACGGTAATGACCGCCCGATTGATGGTGGTGCCGAGGCGGCTTTCCGCAAGGGATTTTAATTTCTTAAGGATCTCCGAGGAGACCTCTTCCGGTGTGAGCACACGATCGCCGATTGTGATCACGGCGGGTGCTCCCTTGCGACCTGAGATCTGTTCCGTGCCGTTCTCGCCGATCCGACGACCGATCAGGCGCTTGACGGACGTGATTGAACGCTCTGGCTGAAGTGAACGAAATCTCACCGCTTCGCGGCCAACAAGCGGTTCCCCCTCTTCTGGATAAAAAACAACCGACGGGGTGATCCGGTTCCCGTCGTTATCAGCGAGAAGTGAGGGGAAACCGCCCTCGTAGACTCCGATGAGGGAGTTAGTGGTTCCGAGGTCGATTCCGGCGATCATTGGGGAGTGATCTTAACCACGGGGATGTAGGGGATCAAAGGGATGAAAAAAAGAACTGGGGATCCTTTTTGTGAACATCGTGCTCTTTTGAGAAAATCCTTCCGGCCATTGCTCATCTGATCACTCTGAATTCGAATCAAAGGGAGTCCAAGGCGAGTTTTCTTTCCCGGAGCTGATTCTGCCATCGGCTTGCGTAGGAGAAGGAATCGGCCAACAGGTTCAGAGTAACTGGATCGTGCCGGGGCCACTGAGAGTCCAGCAAGACAAGCTCCTGATTCAATTGGGCCAGCCAATCATCAAGCCGGCTGCATATTGCTTCCAAGTCTCTTGCCAACATTTTCAGAGGCGCGGCCAAGAGAGCCCTCCCCAGATCATTCGAGGCTAAGCTTCTTTTTTCGAGAAGAGAGTCCGCTTGTTGGATGAGAGTGGCAATCGCCGGGAAATAAGCGGCTGCTGCCGGTGGGAGTGACCCCGAGGACGCGATCCCGGAGAGTGCCCTCAGGCGTTTGGCAGGATCAAGGAGAATCATTTGGGCTTCGCCCAATTCCTTGAACTGAAAGGCCTCTCCCCCGTTCTGGTCGGGATGATGCTCTCCCGCGAGCTTACGATAAGCAGTGCCGATCTCCTCATTGTAGAGGAGGGGGCGGCGGGGTAGGCCAAGACGATCAAAGGGATCCATAAGAAAAGCGGATTGGGATCATTCCTGATTGCTGATTATTGATTCGGGGCAATCACAGGAAGTGCTCGTAGTCCCAGTGACTCATCAGCAATAAAGAATCAATCGTTGGTCATGCTCCTCTAGGCAGAGAAACTTTCTCCGCAGGAGCAGTGAGCCACTGCATTGGGATTGGTCACCTTGAATCCTCCTTTTTGAAGGTCGTCGCTGTAATCGAGTTCGGATCCACTGACGAAGAGGGCGCTTTTTGGATCGATGACGATCTTGACCCCCTTGGAGGGGACAAGGATGTCGCGTGGCACCGGCCCGTCGACAAGGTCCATCTTATATTGAAGACCGGAGCAACCTCCTCCGATCACCGCCACACGGAGGGCTCCTTGGGGGCGTCCTTGTTTTGTCAGCAGGGAGGTGAGACGAGTCGATGCCGCATCCGTGACGCGGCAGAGTTTTTCGTTTCCGATCTTCCAGGGCGTTGGAGATGTTTGAGGGGAGGTCGTCTCGCTCATGGATGGAGTTTATGACCGACAGAACCTCCCGTAAAGAGTGCTCCGGGAAGAAATCCCGGATTTCTCATTCGGACTCGATGTTTCGGAGTTCGTAGAGATCAAAGTGACCGATCGATTGATTCACGGAGGGGGGGAGGAGGTGATCCAAGCCAAAGGGGAAAAACGTATAAACCCGCTTCAGGTTAGGTTTTGCAACCTTGCTCTTGGCGTCGATGGCAATCAATGCATTGTATCCGGAGGGAACAGGTGTCGGGTCTCCCGGTTTGCAGACGATGATGCTTAAGTTGGGCCTCCTGTAATAAAGGAGTTTTTGGTGGGGGCTTCCCTCGTAATAGAGCAGGGTTTGTTTCCTGTAATGATCATGGAGATACCACCATGCTCCGATTTCCGTGGCTGCCGGAATGAGCATGCTGAAGCAGGCGATCAAGTTCACCGTCCACAGAACCCTGATGAAAACTGGAAGATGTTTCCGAAGGGATTGAAATCGGCTTTCCAGATCATCAAGCGTGACCATCATGATGACAGGCATGAATCCCAGCAAAGGAAGCATGAAGCGGACCTCCTTGTGACCGATCAGGCAATGGATGATGATGAACGGGGCGATGATGCTGGTCAGGATCTCACGGGGAAACCTGATGGTCTGGGTGATGGATGAGAGGACGTAGAAAGGTCCGAAGGGAAGGTAGATTGAGACCATGAAGAGATAGGCAAACCAGGGAGAGACCCCCGAGGCGCGGTTCATCGTTCCGGTCACGATATTCTCATGGAAGTAATTGTAGGGACTTAGCACCCATCGGCCATAAAAGAAGTAATCCGCCAAGATCGTGAAGAGAGCAATTGACAGCAGGATGCTGAATGAAAACAGAACCCATTGGAGGAAAGTTTTCTCCCTCAAGGAAGTGATGAAATACCAGACGATGAGTCCTAAGATCGAAAATCCTATTTGGAAGCGGCAGGAGAAGGAGAGTCCCAATAGAATCCCGGCGGAGACGAGTTGCCCAAACTTCCCGTTTTTTCCAAGGGTTCCGTAAAACAGACCCACCGAGAGGAGCAACAGGTGGCCGCTGATGTTTTCCGAATTGAAATGGGTGCTGGAGTAGAGAGAGAGCCAGGTGAAGAGACTGAGAGCAATAAATGAGTCACGATACTTCTCCCTCACCCTGTGGAGAAATGCATTCGAGAAGACCAGGATTGAAGCAATGGCCAGAATGCCGCTTGCAAGGTAGATGAGGTAATTAACGGCAAAGGGGTTGACCTCGTGCGTGAAGAGAGAGAACAACCTATTCACGCCGACGACCATCCAGACTTGGATCGAAGGTCGCATCTGACTATCGAACTCCCAAAGTCTCAGATCGGCATGGTTGACAGAACCAAGCTTCCAGGCGGCAAACTCAAAGATCTGGGAATATTCATCCCCGCAGAGATGCCCAAAATTCGTCCAGCTTGAAATGACGGCAAGGACGCATGCCAGAAAAGCATAACGCCGGTAGGTCTGATTTTTTAAAAGTGCGATCAACAGGAGAGGGGGAGTGTTTCTCCCTGGGGTTTAGGGTTCAAGGGAGAAACGAAGGGATTCTTCTTAAGATCACTGCGATATTCCGTAGAGGGCTAGCATCAGTTTCTGTGTTCTAGGTCCGGGCAATGCCCCGGGATTCATGGCGCTGGGAATGAAAGAAAATCCAAGGCCAAGTTCCGGATCCGCAAAGCCGACGGCACCGCCCGCTCCCGGATGTCCGAAAGAGCGCCTGCCCGCTCCATACACGCCAAAATCATTGGTCATGAATCCCGATGAAAAGGAGGTCTCCTGAAGGAGTGTCAGATCAAGGCCACGGGAGACTGTGGTCTCCATGAGAAGGCGGCTTTCCGGTGTGAAAAAATCGCTGGGCCCCGCAAGGAGTGAATAGAAACGGGCGAGGGCACCCGATGTGGAGATCGCTCCAAGCGAGGGGAACGCGGCCATCCGCATTTCGGGAGAGTTCATCACCGATGGGGTGAGAGCTCTTCCTTTGTCATTTGGTTCGCTTAGGGCTCGTCGGGTCAGGGAAGCGGGATTGCCGAAGGCCTTGGTGAAGGGGCTGGATTCAGGAGGAGATTTCGGGGCGATGACTGTCGCCGCAGTCATCACCCTTTCGGGGGGTAATCCGAACCAAAGATCGAGTGAGAGGGAATCCCTAAAGACTCTGTTCCAGTAAGAAGCGATCGATTCACCTGTCATGCGACGGATGATTTCATCCAGAAGAATCCCGAAGGTTCTGGCGCCATATCCGTGACTCCCGTCGATCTCCCAGTTGAGGGTCTGTTCAGCCAGAGCCAACGCAACGGCATCGTGATCCGTGATGGAGAGTCCCTTCTTATCAAGTGCCGCGAGGCCGGCCTGATGCGCAAGCACTTGGGAGAGAGTCACTGTTCCTTTGCCGCAAGCAGCAAATTCGGGCCAGAAATCGGAGACAGGCGAAGCTATTGAAATCCCTGTCTGCTGCAGCGCATGAAGAACGCAGGCCGAGGCAATCCCCTTGCTTGCAGACCAGATCAAGCACGGGGTCGTCGATGTCCAGGGAATTTTCCGAGATGAGTCTCCTCCATGGAGGGAAATCAACGATTGATTCCCCCTCCAGATGGAAAGGGAGGCCCCTCCCTCGGGCGTTTCGGAGATGAGTTCCTCAAAAGCCCGCGTGACGCTTCCGATCATCGCACCCTCGTTGAGGTCTTTCATTCTAGCGAGAGTTCAGAGTAGATCGTCTTTAGATCGGGATCCTGAAGGGCGTAGTCACGGTAGGTTTCATCGAGGGCAAAACTCTCGCCCAGGCTCCTCATTGCGGATTCCCTGTTACCAAGCACGGCCTCGTAACATCCGATGTTGTAATGAAACGTGGGATCCTTGCGAAGCACGGGGGGGCCTTTGAGCAGAAGATCACGGGCTTCGAGGGTCCGACCAAGTTCGTGCAGGGCAAAGGCTCCGTGAATGTAAGCGGGTACGGCGTCGGGGGTCACCTGCAAGAGTTCCTGGGCAGTGGTCAGGGCGGCATCCCAGCGTTGTCCCTGCATCAGGATATGAAGTCGGAGTTCCACGATCTCCGGATCGGAGATTTCAAACCCTTTCAAAAAGGAGAGCTCGTCAAGGGCCTCGTCGACCATGCCCAGCTCAAGATATCCTTGGGCGGCAAGGAGCGCCCGATCACTCATCGGTTTTGGATTGCTCGCAGGGGGATTCCATCATGCGTTGGTCACCTCGGGATGGGTGTCGCGATCCTCTCTTTCGAGGTGGTTCGATAAGTCCTTGTTCATGGAGGATAGAGTTCGAAGAAAAAGAAAAGGGGCGTCCAGAAGATTTCTCCCGAACGCCCCCGATTTTAAGAGTCTTTGTTAGTAAGAGGCCTGAGCACCTTTGATATTCTTCTTCTTAACCCAGGACATGCGGGAACGGAGTTGCTCTCCCACCTTCTCGATGGGATGTTTCTCTCCAGCCTTGAGCAGGGCGTTGTATTTCTTCTTGCCGGTCTTGGCTTCGGCGATCCAGTCCTTGGCGAACTTGCCGTTCTGGATCTCCTTGAGGGCTGTCTTCATCCGCTTCTTGACCGAGGCGTCCACAACCTTCGGGCCGACAACGATGTCACCGTATTTGGCAGTCTCGGAGATCGAGAAGCGCATGCCGCTGATGCCCGATTCGTTAATCATGTCGACGATCAATTTGAGCTCGTGGAGAACTTCAAAGTAAGCCATCTCGGGTTGGTACCCGGCCTCGACAAGTGTTTCGAACCCGGCCTGGATAAGCGCAGAAGTGCCGCCGCAAAGAACGGCCTGCTCTCCGAAAAGATCGGTCTCTGTCTCCTCCTTGAAGGTGGTCTCAAAAACGCCGGCGCGCGTGCCACCGATGCCCTTGGCCCAGGTGAGGGCTGTCTTCTTCGCCGCACCGCTCTTGTTCTGGAAGATGGCGATCAGTGTGGGGACACCCTTGCCCTCCTGATATTGACGGCGGACGGTGTGACCGGGACCCTTCGGAGCGACCATGATGATGTCGACATGCTTCGGGGGAACAATTGTCTTGTAGTGGATTGCGAAGCCGTGGCTGAAGAGCAGGGTCTTGCCGACGGTGAGGTTGGGGGCGATATCCTTCTCGTAAACTTCGGGGATGGTGAGATCAGGAACGGCGACCATGATCACATCGGCCTTCTTCACCGCCTCAGCCGTGTCAAAAACCTCGAAGCCAAGCTTCTTTGCAACGGCGCGGCTCTTGCTCTTGGGGTAGAGTCCGATGATCACCTTGACGCCGCTCTCCTTCAGATTGAGGGCATGGGCGTGCCCCTGGGAACCAAAGCCGATCACGGCGCAGGTTTTTCCTTTGAAGAACTTCAGGTCGGCATCTTTCTCTGTGTAGATTTTGGCGGGCATGGTTGGTTGTGGTGGTTGTTTATTGGGGCTGGTTTTATTGGTGATCGGATGACTATTTCTTCGAGCGGGCGAGTGCGATCTTGCCGGTACGGGTGAGTTCGGAAATGCCGAAGGAATCCATCAGGGCGAGGAACTTTTCGATCTTACTTCCGGAACCGGAGATCTCGATGGCAAGTGCCTTGGGTTGGACATCGATGATCTTTGCCCGGAAAATGTCACAGATCTGCATGATCTCCGAACGGGCCTTGGCATCGGCTTTGACTCGGATGAGCACGAGTTCCCTGTCGATGTAATCCGATTCCCCGAAGTCTTCGACGCTGATGACGTTCACCAACTTGTCGAGTTGCTTGTTCACCTGGTCGAGCACCTTGTCGTCACCGTGGACAACGATGGTCATGCGGGAAGTTTCAGGATCTAGGGTCGGGGCGACATTCAGCGTATCGATATTGAAGCCGCGTCCGCTGAACATGCCCGCGATGCGGGTCAGGACACCGAACTTGTTTTCGACGAGGATGGAGATGGTGTGGAGCATGGGTGCCGTGCGTTCTGGTTATTCACGGCCTCATGAAACAAGGATCGGGATCAAGGATCGGGATCAAGGATCGAAAGCCGAACAACAACAATGCGGGGAGCGTTTTTTTTCGTCAAACCGAAAGAGTCCGATTACCAAGGGATCATGCAACTTCTTGAAATTCCAAACAGGTCCTTCGACGCCTATATCTTCGACTGCGATGGCACGTTGGCAGATACCATGGGGCTTCATTATGAAGCCTGGCAGATGGTTCTGGAGCCACACGGAGCAGATCTCCCCGAAGACCTTTACTATGGTTGGGGAGGTCGTCCCACTCGCCAGATCGTCGAGGCCCTCAATGAAAGGCAGGGACTCCTCATGGATCCCGACGCCATTATCACCCTCAAAGAGGGGCTCTACCATGCTCTTCTGCCAAAGGTGAAACCGATTGAATCCGTGGTCTCCTTTGCCCGTTCCCTGCATGGAAAAAAACCGATGGCGGTTGCCTCCGGAGGGGGGCGCATGTCCGTTCACGCCACGCTGAACTCGCTGGGTCTCCTGAGTCTCTTCGACACCGTTGTCACCTCCGAGGATTACAAACGGGGCAAGCCTTTCCCGGATCCCTACCTTGAGGCGGCACGACGACTCGGGGTGGATCCTGCGGGGTGCCTTGTTTTTGAGGATACGGAAATCGGCAGGGAGTCTGCGATGGCCGCCGGGATGGAATGCGTGTTGGTGGACTCGCGTATAAGGGCCTGAGCCAGCCCCTTCCTAACTAACACTTCCTGGGGATTTTAAAAGCAGGCAAGGATCACGGCTCCCCCGACAATCAATGATCCGCCGACCCACTGCGGCCAGCCCACCGGTTCGTGAAGGAAGAGAGCGGAGAAGGCGATCACAAAGATCACGCTGAGCTTGTCAACGGGGGCCACTTTGGAGGCAAGGCCAAGTTGAAGGGCCCGGAAATAACAGACCCACGAGAGGCCGGTGGCGATTCCGGACAGGGTGAGGAAGATCCAGGTTTTTTTTGAAATTGCGGCAAACGTGACAGGGTTCTTTGATGCGGCGACGATGAACCAGGTGCAGAGCAGGACGACGGTCGTGCGGATCGCTGTTGCCAGATTCGAGTTGATGCCATCGACCCCCACCTTCGCCAGGATCGCCGTGGCCGCAGCGAAGAGAGCCGAGAGAACCGACCAGAGCAGCCAGTTAGTGGAAAAGGCACCCATGGAAACGATCTCGTATTAATGCCGAGCTATTGAGGTCCGGCCTCGGAAGCCTTGGTTGCAACTTTTTCGAGCAGCGGTCCGAACTCAGCGTTCCAGAGACCGATGAGGGGACGCTTGCTCTCAAAGCCGGACTCTCCCTGATTGCTGATCGTGAAGACTTTGGGGCTGATCCGGTAGTCGTTGGTTCCAGCGATCTGAGAAATCTTTACCTTCACCCTGATGGTTTGAGGGGAGCCATAGCTCCCCCACATGATGTTGGCGAGTTTGTTGGAATTTTTGTCGAACGAGATGGAGTTGATCCCGTTTCCAAAAGCAGGTGTGTATCCGTAGTCCGGAAAGACGGACTGCGCGGCGGAGATGATCGCCCCGGGGTTTGAGTTGGTGACGGTGACTGTTCCGAGCCCTCCGGATTTCTCGACAGGAACGGTCAGACAGCCCGAAAAGACCAATGGAAGGAAAATGATCGCAAGTCGCGGAAAAATCGGGCGTCGAGGTGTGGTTGACATGGGTTTTTTTATAAAGCCGAACCCCTCTTTGTGCAATTGGAACGATTCTTGCTAGTTTTAATGGAAACTCTTTGGCACAACCAATTGTTGATCCGTCCTTCACGGGACGGATTCGTGCCAGGCCGTCCATTTATCAACCAACCATCAATCACACAATGAGCAAAAAATTTCGTGCCGGAGTCCTTTTCGGTGAAGAAGTCAGGGAACTACTGAACCACGCCAAAGCCACCGAGTTTGCCTTGCCCGCGGTGAATTGCATCGGCACCAGTTCCGTCAATGCGACACTGGCAGCAGCCCGGCAAGTCAATTCCCCGGTGATGGTCCAGTTCTCCAATGGCGGGGCTCATTTCTTTATCGGCAAGGGAATCAGCAAGGAAAACCAAACTGCTTCCATCCTGGGGGGGATCGCAGGTGCCCATTATGTGGATGCGGCGGCCAAGGCCTACGGAGTTCCCGTGATTCTAAACACCGACCATTGCGCCAAGAAACTGCTTCCCTGGGTGGACGGGATGCTCGCGGCCAGTGAGGAGCAGTTTGCGAAGACCGGCCGCCCTCTCTACAGTTCCCATATGCTCGACCTCTCGGAGGAACCTCTTCATGAGAATCTGGAAATCTGTGCAAAGTATCTCGAGCGGATGAGTAAAATGGGAATGACCCTCGAGATTGAACTCGGGGTCACTGGTGGAGAGGAGGATGGCGTTGATAACTCCGGCGTTGAGGAGTCCAAACTCTATACCCAGCCCGAAGAGGTCGCCCAGGCCTTCACCACGCTCGGGAAAATTAGCCCTGATTTCACCGTTGCTGCCGCCTTTGGAAACGTGCACGGCGTCTACAAGCCCGGCAACGTGAAGCTGAAACCGACCATCCTCAAAGACTCGCAGGATTACATCGAGAAGACACTCGGCACCGGCCCCAAGCCCGTGAACTTCGTCTTCCACGGGGGGTCGGGTTCCACGCGTGAGGAGATCCGGGAGGCGATCGGTTACGGCGCCATCAAGATGAACCTCGACACCGACCTGCAGTGGGCCTTCTGGGACGGAATTCGTGCCTACGAGGCTAAGAATCACGATTATCTCCAGGGACAAATCGGCAACCCGACGGGTGCCGATTCACCCAACAAGAAATACTATGACCCTCGGGTCTGGGTCGGAGCGGCTGAAGACGCCTTCACAAAACGTCTTCTCTCTTCCTTCGAGGATCTCAACTGCATCGATCGTCTCGCCTGAAAATCTACCAGTAAGGTTTTCTTAGGGATCTCAGGTATTCATCCGGACGGGAGAACCTCCCGCCGGTTGAAGGGTGCGCAGTTTGGCCACGATACGGGGAATGATTTCCAGTGCCCGATCGATCTCCGCATCAGTCGTTGTGCGTCCGAATGAGAAGCGGAGGCTCGAGCGGGCCTCCTCGCGAGTGACTCCCATCGCCGTGAGCACGTGGGAGGGATTGATCGATCCGCTACTGCAGGCCGAGCCTGCAGAGCAGCACAGCCCTTCCTTGTCGAAAAGCAGCAGGGCCGTCTCCGCTTCGATGCCGGAGAAAGTGAGGTTGCTGGTGTTGGGGAGTCGCGGTTCGTCGGTTCCGTTCCGACGGACACCACCGACCATCGAGAGGAGAGACAACTCGAACCGGTCACGTAGTCCTGCTATCCTCTCGGCACCGGAGAGGAGATGGTTCCGTGCCAGTTCTGAGGCTTTTCCGAAGGCCACGATCGAGGCGATATTCTGGGTGCCCCCGCGTTTTCCTGACTCCTGACTTCCCCTGAGAAGCGGGGTAAATCTTGCGCGACGGTTCACGTAGAGAGCTCCGACTCCTTTGGGCGCATAGAGTTTGTGAGCGGAGAGGGAGGCATACTGCACGCCCAGTTCCTCAAGATTAATCGGTACTTTTCCCGCGGCTTGGACAGCATCAAGGTGAAGAGGAACTTTTTTGCGCGCCGTGATCGCGGAGATCTCCTCCAACGGGAAGAGGACACCGGTTTCGTTATTTGCCCAAAGAAGGGTGACCAGGGCTGTCTCCGATGTGATGGCCTCTTCCAAGGCGGTCGGGTCAAGAAGACCCTCCTTGTTCACCGGTAGCCAGGTGATCTCGTATCCGCGCGTGGCAAGGTGTTCGCAAAGCTTCACCGTGGCACTGTGCTCCACGGTAGAGGTGATGATGTGGCGCTTATCCGGATCGATCGCCAGTGCGGCGTGAATGGCCGTGTTAGTTGCCTCGGTGCCACAACTGTTAAAGACGATTTCATCGGTCTTGGCCCCGACCAGAAGGGCGATCTGCTCCCGCGCTTTTTCAATGGCCGCCGCAGCCCGACGACCCAGCGAGTAGACACTCGAAGGATTGCCAAAATCATTCTCAAGCCACGGCATCATCGCCTCCCTCACTTCGGGGGCAATCGGGGTGGTGGCGTTGTGGTCGAGGTAGAGGAGTTCGGACATGGTATCGTGGGAAGGGAGGATACTAGAAAAAGCAAACCATAACTTGCAACTCGCTCTTCAGCCTATGACATAGAGTCAGGGAGAGGGAGGTTTCGCAAGTTTGGGGATCAACGGTTGGCAAGTTCGGGCTCCGTGACAAACGGTTTGCCCGGTCCTCCCGAATCGCCGGTCGGAGAGACCGATTTGGGAAGATTTCCCCCATCGTCGCCAGAGTCTTTTTCATGAGGGTCTGAGAAATGATCGAGTGCAATGAACAGCGCCTTCGAGTGACGGGCAAAGAGGAGATTGAACAGGATGATCGGCGAGAGCACAGCCGCAAGGAGTTCACCGATTGGAAGATGCGTCGTGAAGTCCAGGACCACATAGATGATGATGCCAAGAACACTGCCGGCACCGTAATTAATGATCCAGGTGGAGGCCAGGAAGTAGCCGGGTTCCCGCTCGTAGGCATAACCGCATCGGGGACATCCATCAAGGGGCATGAACCAATATTTCAAGGATCGTGTCGAGAGGGCCGGAGCGAAGATCGGGGACTTGCCGCAGACAGGACAGCGAAGCATCATGGCGCGCCCGAGATAGCGGAGAGCAAGCCTGCAGGAGCGTGGTTCAGGTTGGTGGGTCACGGTGTTCTTTCCGGAGGCTGGAGGGACGCCCCTCGTTACTGAACCCAGCGTCCGTTGCTGCTTCCCAGTGTTGGATGCCATCCGGGAGCGTCGCTCCCGGAGTAATCGGTCGATCCGATCGCTCCGATCATGCGCTGGCCGGTGGCCCTTCTCCAGAGGGCACTCATGCTCTCACCGGTGTGACATCCCCAGCTTTTGATGAAGGCATGCGGGATGAAATCGGCACGATTGATCCGCCCCAGTTCCGTTTCGTGAAGCCAGACCTTGGAGCCGCTGTCGATCTCGTTGCTGTAATCAAACATGAAACAGCATTTGTTCGAATGGCCGAAGTATTCAAGATCAGCGATCTTGATGCTCTCCCGGGGCTTTCCGGCGTTCAGGTAGTCGATCAACTCTTTCTGGGTGCTGAAAAAGACCAGATGAACATTGAACTTCTGCTGGATCGACTTGAGATCATTGAGTAAATCGCGTTTTTCCTGTCTTGTGCCGCGGCGAACATAGGAGGGCTTGTAGACCAACCAAGTGATCACGGCGTTGGGCCCGTATTGGGCTCGTAGTTCCTCGAGACGGATCCGCGAGGCGTGTGCGAAATTCGCCCACCAATGATCATGGGGCACTTTTTTCAGCTTCTCCCACTCGATTAGCGAGGGGCCGCCGGTGATGACGATGTATTCCTTGTTGGGGGTATCCTTCGAAACTTGGGTTGGTTGTGCCTGCAGGGCAGTGAGGGATGAGAGAAGGAGCAGGATTCCCATTAAGAAAAACGAGATTTTCATGGCAAGGAAAGGACGCCGTAAATTAGACGGCCACCACACATTCGATCTCCACATCGAACTCTCCGGGAAGCGCCGCCCCCACGGTTGCGCGGGCCGGAGGGTGATCTCCTCCGAAATATTCGGCATAGACCGCATTCATTTCGCCAAAGGTATCCTTGTCCATTTTGCTGAGATAGACGCGGCAGGAGACGGTATTTTCAAGTTTGGCACCGGACCCTTCCACGACCCGTCGGATATTCTCCAGCACGAGGCGGGTTTGGTCGGTGATGCTGCCGCGTTCGATTTTTCCAGTGGCAGGATCCCAGGGAGTCATACCGGAGACGAAAAGAAGAGGTGATGCTGTTTGGACCGCCAGGGAATAGGGTCCGAGAGCCGGGGGGCAACCGGGGATGGTTCGATGGGTTGACTTCATTTTTTCGTGAGAAAATAAAACTGTTTGAAAGTTAAATCAAAAAAGTAATTCTCACTGAGGAGTTCGTGCGGATGTCGGTGAGGTCTTGCGCGGGCGCTTTGCTCCGCTCTTACCCAGGAATGACTTTTTGGGCATCTTGCGAAGGGTTGGGCGTCCTGCAACCCGACTCGTCTTTTGTTTGTTGAGAGGCTCGGACGAAGAATCCGAGAATAGTTCAATATCTCGCTGGGTCTGCGCGTCGACATCCAAGGGAACCTTGGGGGATCCTTTAACGGATAATTTTTTCTTGATCGTCGGCCCGCTTGACCTGCTGATTTTCGGTGCAGAGAGCGCTTTACGAAGGATCTCAAGATCCTCTTTCCGCAGATCCCGATAACTACCGGGTTTGACGCCGCGCAGAGTGAGAGGTCCGAGGCGGGTTCGGTTCAGTCGCTTCACTTTGTATCCCAGTTGTCCAAGCATGATGCGGATCTGTCGCTTGAGCCCCTGATGGAGAATGATTTGGATCTTGTTGGGGGCAAGTTGTCGGACCGCCTCAACGCGGGCGATGGAACCCTCGATCCTGGTGCCTTTTTTTAAGAGGGCGGCATCCTGCGAGGTAAAGGTTTTGTCCAGCACCACCTCATATTCCTTCTCCACTCCCTTGGAAGGATGCATCAACTCCTGGGCGAGCATGCCGTCATTCGTGAGGAGGAGGAGACCTTCGCTCTCTTTGTCGAGACGTCCCACATGGAAGAGGTGCCCGGTATCCGACGGGAGAAGTTCGAAAATGGTCCGCTCGGCGTGCCGATCACTACGGGTGGTCGTGTAACCGGCCGGTTTATTCAGTAAAATCGTCCTGGGTGCAATGGCGTGGATGACGCGTCCATTCACCCGGATATCATCTTCTGGTAGGACACGCGTCGAAAGATCCTTGCGGATGGACCCGTTGATAGAAACGCGTCCCCTGAGGATATGATCCTCGCAGGAACGTCGGGAACCAAGTCCCGCCGCGGCTAAAAAACGATTGAGTCTCAACCCCTTCTCCTTGGGTATGGAACTCCCCGAGAGGCGTGAATCCCGACTTGGACCCCCGGCCGTCTGATCCGTAGGAGGAATCAGGCTTCTGGCTTGGTTTTGGGGAGGCCGATGACGCGCTGCCCCGGCTTGAACTGACTACGCTTCTTGAGCAATTCAACGCGCTCAAAGCGCTTCAGCACGCTGCGTTTGGCAGCGATGGTGCTGCTTCCTTTAAGGCTGGGATGTTGGCTCATGGGGTGTGGACAATGAATCGAGTTAGTGCAAATTGCAACTGAAAACAGAAATTATACCAGACCGAGTTTCATCCGGCCGGCCTCGCTGATCATGCTTTGGTTCCAGGCAGGATCCCAGACGAGTTCCACCTCGGCTTCATCGATCCCTTCAAGGGTCAGGATCTTGCCTCGAGCATCGGCGGCGATGGTTGGTCCCATGCCGCAACCAGGGGCGGTCAAGGTCATCTTGACATGGGCTTTGGTCACTCCCTCTTCGGGGTGCATGAGCTGACACTCGTAAATCAGGCCAAGATCGACCACATTGACCGGAATCTCGGGATCAAAGACGGTCTTGAGTTGCCCCCAGACAGCCTCTTCAAGGGATCCCTCGACAGGGGTCTTTGCCGCTTCGGGGGATGAGTTTGATTCCATTCCGAGCGCGTCCGCATCTTTTTCGTCGATCCGTGCAAGACCTCCGGGTGTGGCCACGGTGTAGGTGCCCCCGAGGGATTGGGTGACCATGACCTTGGTCCCTGCTGGGAGAAGCAAGGGATTGCCGCTGGGGATCTGAATGGCGTTGGTATCGCGCTTTAGGGTGATTTCTTGTTGGGAGTTCATGGAAAAATAGAGCGTAATTCTAAACGGTATCCTTCTTGGGTAGAAGGGTGATTTTCACCTTCCCTTCGGGAGTGATCTGATCGGCCAGCGTCGGTCCGGATTTTAGGCTCCCGTTTTGAGGTCTTGCTGCGGAAGGATTGAGGGCTGATTTGAGAGCATCTTCGACCAATTGAGCGCAGTGGATTTTCATCGGAGGAAGGGCCCCCAGGGGAGAGGAGAGTTGATCCCCTTTGAGGGCAAGGGCCTCCTCGCTGGTCTTTCCCCGGATCATTTCGGTCGCGACGCTGGCAACGGCGATGGCGGTTTGGCATCCGAAGGTCTGGAAAGTCGCCCGATCGATGACACGACGACCATTCTCTTCCTTGAACTTCACCCACATCCGAAGCATGTCACCGCAGTCACTGCGTCCCACCGTTCCCACAGCATCCGCAGACTCCATTTCGCCGAGATTTTTTGGATTTTTTGCCGCCTCCTCGATGGATTGGGTCAAGGGCTCGGTCCTGTTCGATTTCTCATTCATTATTTAAAGAGACTCCGTGGTATAGCGGGGAAGGTTTGGATCCATGGTCTCCGAATAGGCATCAATGCCACCCTGGAGTCCCTTCACCCTGGTGAAGCCGTGACCGGCAAAGTAGGCGGCTGCATCAAGGACGCGGGTGCCTGTATGATCGACAAGGACAAGTTCCGTATCTTTGGGCCAGTTCATGGATTCCTGCATCCTCTCCTGAGTCATGATTCTGCTGCCCGGAATGGAGACTGCTTCAAACTCCTCCCGCGTCCGGATATCCAGAATTTTCACGGAGTCATGACCGATCCGTGCGTGGAGATCTTCGGGGGAGAGGAGTAACTCTCCGTCGCTGAGGTGACCCGAAACAATCTCAGCGAGAACCAAGAACGGGTCGAGAGCGCCGTTTCGCTCGCAAATCTGTGAGAGCGTCTCCGTCTCTGAAAAACCACAACTGCTGCATCCACCGATATGGTGGAGTTGAAAAAGAGTTCGCCGTGCCCCCGGATAGATCTTCAGGAGTTCACGAATCTCGAGTTCGGGAGTGGGTTCCGTGGTGGCGTTGCTCATGACGGTTTCTAGTATGCAACATCCCGGCATGGAAATCCACCAGTGATCATCTGAGGGGCCTTGGGTTAGAGAATGAAATTCAAAACGGTGTGGGGATTCCCGAGGACTCCCTCAGGTTCTTGGGACAAGATTCGGACTTTACCTTGATTTATCGTCTCGCTGAAGGGGGCTTGTCCGTTCTAAAGTCTTCGACCAATGAAGAAACCGAGGCCGGCAAGGGCACTCTATGAAGGGAGATGGATTTTCATGATCCTTGGGGTCGTGTGGGTCATGGGCTTTCTGCTGCACTCCGCAATCCTGATGATTGCGGTCTCCCTTCTGATCCTCTTCTCATTGTGGTTTTTTCGTGATCCGGAGCGCGTTCCTCCCGTGGATCCGCAACTAGCCGTCTCTCCGGCGGACGGTATCGTGACCCATGTCGATGAGATCGAGGAAGAGCAGTATTTCAAATGCCGAATGAAACGGATCTCGATCTTTCTCTCAGTCTTTGATGTCCATGTGAACCGCACACCGGTTGCCGGTGAGATTCTCTTCACCGAGGGGCGCGGCGGCCTTTATCTCGATGCCCGTCACCCTGAGGCATCCCTCCTCAACGAAAGCCTCTTTTGGGTCTTCGGATCCAAGGAGGTCCCGCAAGGCACCGTGGGGGTCAAGCAGATCACTGGTGCCATTGCTCGACGGATCGTTCCCTGGGCTATTCCGGGAGAAATCATGAAGCGCGGGGAGCGCTTCGGAATGATCCGGTTCGGATCCCGCACAGATCTCTTCCTCCCCCTCGATGCCGAGGTGCTCGTCTCCGTCGGTCAACAGGTGAAAGGGGGGGGATCTCCCGTTGCCAGAATGCCATCCTGATCCCATGAGCGTAAACAAGCACGAACCCCGCATTTACCTCCTGCCGAACCTGATGACGGCCGGAAATCTTTTTTGCGGCTTTGCCGCCGTTCTGAAGATCATCGAGGCCGCCCTCCTCAACATCGGGGGCGAACCGGTGACACACTGCTACCATGAGGCGCTTGCTTTCATCCTGGGTGCCTGCGTCTTCGATCTGCTGGACGGGCGTGTTGCCAGGCTCGGCGGAGTCGAGAGTCCCTTTGGTCGCGAATTCGATTCGCTTGCCGACGTGGTCTCCTTCGGCCTTGCCCCTGCTCTTCTGGTTTACCAGATCGTTCTCAAGGACTTCCACAGGACGGGTTGGGTCATCGCCTTCATCTATCTGCTTTGCGGCACCCTCCGTCTGGCTCGCTTCAACTGCATTGCGGCATCGGTCAAGGAATCCGACGAGGTGAAGGAGTATTCCAACGAATTCATGGGCTTCCCGATCCCAGCTGCGGCAGGACTCATTGCCTCGCTCACGCTCTTCATGCTCTGGTTGGAGGAGGGGGAACGGACGATCGGCAACTGGAAGTTCATCCTCCCCGTTCTCCTGCTGTTTCTCTCGTTCATGATGTTCAGCCATGTCCGCTACCCGAGTTTCAAGGAATTGAACTGGAAGGCCCAGCGCTCACTCCCTCGATTCCTTCTGATCATCGTCATTCTGGTGTTTGCAGGACTGAACTACGAGTGGATGCCTGCCCTTCTCTTTGTGATCTTCCTGCTCTACGGATTCATCCGCCCGCTTCTTTCACTGCACCTCCGAAAAGAGATCGAGCAGGAGGATCCGACGGGTGGATCAAGGGAGTAAGCCTACCGGCTGACTTGAAAACCAGCGCGCAAGGGGGTGTCCCTTGTTGGACCAACAAGTTTTCCTACGATTGGAGAAGTCGCCGGTTTTTCCAGAGATACGCCAGACCTGAGTAAATCGTCAGGACAATGGTGATTCCGATGAGCACCGGTCCAAGGTGGGTTGCCAGATAGAGAAGCCACCGCGAGTCATCCCCAAAACAATCGCCAGCCGCAAGCAGGATCAGGAAAAAGAGGATGGTGATGAGTTGCCAAGCCGTCTTGTGTTTTCCCAATTGATCCGCGGGAAGGATGACGCCCTCGCCGGCAGCAAGTTGGCGGAGTCCCGTGATCAAAAATTCCCTCGAGATGATAATAATAACGGCCCAGGCCGGAATCCCCACATGATGAAGCCTTGACGGGATAAGGCAGACAAGTGCCGCGGCCACCAGGATCTTGTCTGCCAAAGGATCCATGAGACGTCCGAAATTGGTGATCTGGTTGAGCCGGCGGGCGAGGTAGCCGTCGAGCCAATCGGTCACGGATGCGATGATAAAAAGAAGCAGGGCCAACGTGTCTCCCCAATGGGTGCTGGTGGAGAGGAAGATTACAAAAAAAACGGTCAGCACAAGCCTTCCCAGCGTGAGTCTGTTGGGAAGGTTCATCATGAAAGTTCTGTTGGGAGTCGGGGAACGAGCTTTTCAAATAGAGATTCCAAGCGGTTCGAACAATCCGATTCTTGAGTGATAAGAGCGAAATCTCATAAAAAATCATCCTTCTTTCCCTCGTTCACGGTTGAATGATTCTCGAGGAGGAGAGTGTTCGGCTGTTTTTCCCCCTTGCCCCGCCTTCATCGTGCTCTAACCTTAAAAGGTTCATGTTTGCTTCTGCAAAAAAGCCGATTCTACTCCTCCTGATACTGGTGCCTGCCCTCTCGCAGGCCTCCGTTTCGGATTCCATAAAGTCCTGGATCAAAGGGGACTCCGGAAGCATGTCCCAAGCTGACTTTGAAAGAATGGCGATGCAGATCAGGGAAAAAGCGATCCAGCAGACGAGGCCACCCACCGTCACGGTACCGACCGCACCGGTCTTGGGATTCGGAAAATACCCTTGGCACCGCAATATTATGACAACAATTTTCTGGATTGGTGAGAGGCCGACCGCCAGAAATCCTGTTCCCAACAACCGAAGTGCCTGGGATCCGAATTGGTATCGCAACTACGGCGGCTATGACAACCCCGACCCCGCGCGGCGCAGGAATTTCGTTCCGATCGGCCTGACGCCACGGCAGAACCCCTTTTATTGTGCGCTTCCTTATTGTGACGTCACGCACGGGCACATGAAACCGGAGGCTTCCAAGGTGATTCCGTGGTATCGGGACTGCTTCGAAAAGCCCGGCAAGTCCGTTCTCAAGGGGCGCTGGATCGCCATCAATCACAACGGTCGAACCTGCTTTGCCCAGTGGGAGGATTGTGGACCGTTCCGGACCGACCACTGGCAATATGTTTTCGGGAACGAGCGCCCACGACCCAATCTGAACAGGGGGGCCGGACTCGATATCTCCCCGGCTACTCGCGATTACCTCAAGATGGATAAAAACGACATCTGCAGTTGGAAGTTTGTCGACTCGGCAAGCGTTCCCGATGGTCCCTGGAAATATTACGGCGATAACAATACTTTCTCCCTCATCCGCAAGGGGGCCAATCTTTACCAGTATGACCGCAACAACGCCAAGCGCTCTCCCACGGTTAGCACGGCGACACGGCCAAGCCTCTCCCAGATACCTTTGGGCGCGCTTCCCGTGGGTGTCAGGGCCAATCCCTTCGTGGGATCGCCCGATCAGTAGGCCTTAGTCCTCCTGTGCCGCAGGAAGGCCACCAGCAGGAAGAGGAGTTCGAGTCCCACAAAAACCGCGACGAGTGGGAATCCTCCTGTTCCAAAGCCATAACTGTGAAGTCCGGCACCGAGCACGAAGTTCACCCCATACCAGGCCATCAGGACACTCATGAAGGCGATGATGGAGCCGACAGCCAGACCGAAACCGCCCCATAAACCGCTGATCCTTCCGTGCAGGAGGAAGAGATAGCCGAGCAAGGCCGTGAGGGCCCAAGTCTCCTTGGGGTCCCAATCCCAGAAACGTCCCCAAGAGTAGTTGGCCCAGACGCCCCCGAGGATGGTGCCGGTTGCCAGAAGGAGAACCCCGACCTGTAGGGTCTTATAAAGGTAGTTATAAATGGTCTCCGAGGATTTCTTTCCGGCAATCACCCGACCGAGGGCCACATGGGCCACGCCGAGGGCCAAGGCGAAAGCGGCATAGCTGAGCGTGATGGAGAGAACGTGGGTGGTCAGCCAGAAATTATCGCGCAGCACCGGGGTGAGGGGGTGGATGGAACGGTCCAGAATCACGGGTTGACTGTCCGCGATGATGAGTGAGGCGACGGCGACGGGAACAGCACCCAGTAGAAAGGAGCCTGCGCGATAAATCGCCTCGAAGATCAGAGCAAAGAGAATCGTCCCGAAGGCGACCCAGATTACCGACTCATACATGTTGGTGACCGGTGGTCGCCCCGCAATCAGGACGCGAGAGAGTAGTCCTGCGGCCTGGAGGGCAAATCCGCCGCCGGCACAGATCCATGCAAGGCGGTATCCCGCGCGGGTCCATCCTCCGGAGAACGTAAGAAGAACAACCCCCGCCAAGGCGTAGAGAATCCAAGCCCATCGGAAGGGATGGGATTTCTGATAGAGAACCTCCAGCGAGAGCTTCCAAGAGGGAGGCATCCCCACCGACCCACCAAGGAATTGTTGAAGATGGATCAGTCCTCCGGAGGTCTCGGTGAACCCTTTATGGTCTTTCTCGACCCAGGTTTCCCTCATTTTTTGAAGAATCAACGAAGGCTCTCCCTGCTCCGCTGACAGCCACTCGTGTCCCGATGGGGGAGGAACGACCCTGTAGGCATCACCGCTCAGCAGACTCTCAAGAAGGCCCAGGCGCATCGCGACATCGGAGGCCTCTTTCTGAATTCCGACCAATCGCACTTTGGGGTCCCTCCGGCGTGATTCGGCAGCCTCTGCGATTTTTTTAGCAAGAACCTCACTGGCCGTCAGTTCATTGTAGGAGAAGAGCTTCCGGGTCGGATCAAGACCCAGCAACTCTTTGAGCGGCTTGTTGGAAACAAGGATCAACTCCTGCTCCCTCCATGAGGGCAGGGTGGCGGCGGGATCCAACCAGAGACCGGTCACAATCGACAGTGAATCCCGGCGGGATCCCTCCAGGGTCAGGGTGGTTTTTCCGGAGAGGGAGCGGAGGGTTTCCTCGGAGAAGACGAGATAAGGCTTTTTGCGTCCACCTTCCTGGATGGTCAGCGTTTCCAGTCCGGAAGCGGAGATTGGCAGGGCTTCCGAAAGTCCCGTTGAGATGGAAGAACTCGTAGGGTTGGCAGGCGTTGGCCGGTTGGAGTTGGATTCGCTGACAGACCAAGCAGGGGCCGATTGCATCATCAGCAACCCTACCAATGGAAGGAAAAGGTAGGATGGTCTGCGGTTCATGAGCGGGGCTTTAAGTAAAACATGGTGGCAATCCCGAGGCAGATGGCAAGCGATCCTATCCATTTGAAGAACCAGCCCGGATCATAGAGCACCTGTAGGGTCGTCTCCTTGAGATCCCTTGGATTCCACTCCGCTTGGGAAAACTTGTAATTAATGCCGGTCATGTTGGCGATCAACCCGCCGGGGTAGGAAGCCGGGTGGTTCATCCTGATCAGGCCGCTGGACTCGGATCCCGTGGCAAGGTTTTTGAATTGAACCGTGGCCCGGAAATCCGAGGGAGTCTCGGTCCCCTCATCGCGGGGTACTTGAAAGTCTGTCAAGGCAATCGAGAAAGGAATGGGTCTGAGTTCCAGTCCGTAGCCGACACGAACCAGATTGTCTCCAAGCAGAAGTGGTGTCACCTCTCCCGAGGCGACCCATGAGGACTCACCACTCAGGGGTGGTTTTGCAGTGGGATCGGTCAGATGGGCGCGGAAACCGGGGACGCCCCCCTGTTCCCGAGGGGTACCCGGTTCCATCACGGAGGCAATGCTCTTGCCAGGAGCCGCCTCCCGAAGCGTCAACCGCCAGTCGGCCCAACCAAGAGGGATTGAGTCTCCCGATTTCAGAAGGCCCGATGAGATCACTGCTCCGGATCGGCCAAGCTGCCAGGCAATCTGAGCACCATTTCCGCCCTCGGTGACAACTGGGGAGAGTTCCAGCCATGGCTTGGAATCCGGAGTCAACTGCGCATCCTCTCCGGAGAGAAACTCCACCCGGATCGAGGGAGTTCGAGATGAGAGGGCGGGTGAAGAGCTGGTTGTGGAGGATGGTTGATTTTTCAGATCATCGGGAACTCCTTCGGGAAGATATTCCCTCACAACGATCCGATGTGTGCGCAAGACCACCATGCGGTCCATGATCTCCGAGCGATTGTAACTCGCAGAGAGATCGGCATCGGCGTGGATCGTCACGAGGCGTCCGTCTCGGGAGAGTGAAACCCCTTGGAGTGGAGGATTGCCGGCGGTCACGATGAGGCGCTCCGCTCGCTTTGCTCCATGCTTGGGAAGAGTCTCGTGGAAGGTGATCGAGGCGAGACCAAAGAAATCATATCTGTCCGGCGCCTCGGTTGTGGTTGCGTTTCCTGTTGAGGGATCCGATTTTGCGTTCAGACCGAGTCCCACGCTGAGTTCCTGTTTCAGGTTCTGGCTGGAAAAATCCAGTAGGATGGCTTCGCTTCCTGCAGCGCCCGCGTGGAGTTGCGGGTGGCGCATCAGGTGTTCGGAGGAGTCATTGATGATCATCTCCAGCCGTGTCCCGGGAATGGTGAGCTGTGATGGATGTTTCTCCGTGGGGTGGGTCAACTTGGCATCATAGGGAAGAAGATACAGGAAGCTGTCTGCCGGACTCTCGATTTGGAGCGTGCTCCTGTCCGTGATGATTCGCCGTTGGGGTTGCCCGTCGGTGCGCAGGGTAACATTCCCCTCGAAGCCGAGCTTCGATCCCATGACCGCACCGATCAGAAGCGTGATGATCCCATAATGAGTGATGATGAATCCTGTGTGTTTTTTTTGCCAGGGCCACCGGGTCAGTGTGACGGCAAAGAGATTGATACAAAGAACCCCTAGCCATGCGATGAACCAAGGCGCCTTGTAAATCCAGGCCTTGGCCACCGAGGCATCAAAATGGGCCTCCGTGAAGGTTGCCGTGGCGATGGCGATGGCGATCGTGGCAAGAAGGACGAGCGCAAGCTTCAGGGAACCGAGAAGATGAATCAGGCGCCACAGGGGGTATCTTCTCTGACGATCCGCGATCAAGCCCGCCCTGGAGAGGGGGCGTTTGGTCGGAGTGCCGTCGGAGGACATCCTTCACAGGTTAGGGAGAGAGACGATTTCTGACAATCAGCGAGCAAGCCGAAAAATTTATCAGGAAATCAAGAAATCAGGCGCTAGTAGGGATATCCTCACAGAAGGGACTTTTAAGGTTTGCCCCATGATTTGGCAGAAAAGGATCTCAAGCTACAAGGTACGGATTTTCTTCAAGTTCTCCGTTCTTGATTTTCTGAGTTGCTGATTAAAGCTGATTTTTAATTCTTCATTTTTGATTTTGCCTTGCAGAATCTCCCATATGGACCAGCAACTGCAGATCCTCATCAACCGGGTATGGGTGGCACCCTGGTCCGATCGCCTCCTTTCCTTCATCTCGAACTACTCGGCGTGGGCTCCGATCCTCTTGCTTTTCCTGGTTCTGGGGCTGCTCTTCGGGAGTTTCAAATTCCGTGCGATGATCCTGACAGCTGGTCTTGCCGTTGGGATCAGCGACGGGATCTTCGTGAATGGTCTCAAGCATCTGGTGGCCAGACCGCGTCCAATTCAGGTCGAGCCGGGAGTGAGGGTGGTCGAGATGGGTGGAGTCTCCAGATCCTTGCCTCGCATTCTGGGGCTGAGTTCGCCGCCCCGTGTGACCTATCCTCTGGGAAAAGAGATTCCCAAGGTGTGGGGAATCATCGGGAAAGAGGTGACGGGGAAATCTTTCCCATCAGGTCATGCCGCCAACAACATGGCCGTGGCCACCGTCATCCTGCTCTTTTATCCCCGACGAGGATGGATCTACCTGCCGATTGCCCTCCTGATCGCCTACTCGCGGATCTATACAGGAGCCCACTGGCCGCTTGATGTCCTTGCGGGAATGCTCTTGGGAGTGGCTGGAGGGTGGCTGGCCGTGAGGGGGATCCGCACCTGTTGGCGCAACTTCGGGAGCCGGATCTTCCCCCGACACGCAATGCTCTATCCTGAGCTCCTGGGTTAGGAGATGATGAGGAGAGCCCGGTGAATCCATGAGTGCACGCAAATCGAGAAAATTGCCCAAAGCATCCGGCCATGCGGCCCTTCCGGTGCTCCCTTTCATGCTCCTCTGTGCCCTCGTGGCATTGACCCTGCTCCGACTCTCCGTGGCTCTTTCCGGCAGTCTCAACCAGTCCGAGGCCCTGCTCTACGTCTGTGCCGCCCATCCTGAGGGAGGGTATATTGAAGGCCCTTCCGGAGTCCCTCTGCTGATTGCCTTCGAGAGGATCTTCACAGGCCCAGGGATGGGAATGAGGGGAGGGATGGGGATCGGCCCCCTTCGCTGGATCTCTTCTCTGGCGCTCTTGATCCTCTCCTGGTGTGTGTGGTGGATCAGTCGCCGCATCTCTCCACGAAGGCAGGGATTGGCGCTGTGGGCCGTGCTGGCCTTCAATCTTCTCCCTCAGGTCACGGTGGGCTCTCTGGTTATGGACGGCGCCATCGTGAAGGCCACGGCGATCCTCCTTGCGCTCGTTACGGGATGGCAGGCCGCAAAATGCTCCGGCAAGGGAGTACTCCGCTCGTGGAGCCTTTTCGGGATCCTGCTGGGGGTGGCCACGTTCTTCTACTACCCGGTTGGGTGGTTGCTCCCGGTCGCACTGGCAGCGCGATTCTACCTGCAGGGGGCGACTTCCTTCCCTTGGAAAGGGAGTCTGCTTGCCCTTGGCTTCCTGATGCTCGGATGGGTCGTTCCCCTCTCCTGGAACGCCCGTCACGATTGGATCCAGTGGAGTAGTGTGGCGCCGGCCTTTGACGCCCTCCATGTGGGGAATTTCACCATGTCTTTGGGCCTTGTGCTGGCCTTGAGTGCCCTGCTGACACCCCTGGTGGTTCTCCTTGCGTATTCTGCAGTCTGGTTGAGGTGGATCATTTCGGCTACTGGCCTGACCGCCGCCGGCCTGAGCGGGCTTCTCCTGCTCAGCCCTTCGCTGATCCCGGATGGATTTCCCTCCCCACTGGGTGTCGGAGGAGTCCAATCTCTGGCTACTACCGTGTCATCGCTTCGTGACGGGAGACTCGATGCGAATGGTGGGAAGCCCATACTCATCGCCTCCACTTCCGGACTGGCTGCACTGATGGGGAGCATGATTTCCATCGACTATCCGGAGCGTCCCGGAGCTCCCTCGGTTTTCGTGGCGGAGTCGCCCAGCCTCAACAGCTCCTTTGCCCTTTGGCCGGGATACGCGGATGCCGTCGCGGCTGGGGTAAAGGATCCGCTTTATACCGAGGAGAAATCGGTCAGTCCCTTTCTTGGCAGGAATGCCCTCTACATCACCACCGAGTCCAGGGAGGAACTTCCCCAGACCATCACCGCTGCCTTCAACGCCGTGGCGCTGCTGAAAGAAGTCCCGATCACCATGAATGGTAAGGAGCAGGTGATCCGCATTTATCAGTGCGAGGCATATCGCACCCTCTCCCTATAAGTGGATGGAGGCTCGCGATCTTGTCGGATAGCAGTTTTGTTGTTCGCTCGCCGCAGGACTACTGCAAATGCAGGTCAACGTGGCTATGTACCGATATCCCGAGTCTACGCCCGCCGACGAATGGTGATGCGCTTGATCTTATCCATCCCCTCCGGGCTCTCGGTTGTGAGTTCTGGATCCTCGTGGTAGGCATTGTGGACGAGGCGTCGGTCGTAGGAGTTGAGGGGTTCGGTCTCGACGGAGCGTCCATGTTCACGGACAGCTTCGGCCAGCAGGGCAATGCGCTCGAGAAAGGCCCCGTCCCTCATGCTACGGTGGAACTCGACATCGACAATGACCCGTGGGGTCTTCTGTTCCGGAGTGCTCTGTGCCAGCAGGATCCGGTTGAGCAGGAACTGGAGGCTCTCCAGATTCTCATCCCTGCGTCCGATCAAACGCTCCGGATCCTTGGTCCTGATCTGGAGAATGAGGTGCCCGTCACGCATCTCCTCCTCGATCTCGACAAAAAAACCGAGGTGACCGAGCAGGATCTCAAGAATTTCGCGGGGGGACTGGCTCATCTTTCGGTGAGTTGGGGAGGGGGAAAAAGGGAAAATCTCAGCTCTTCTTCGTGAAGTTGGAGCCTCCGTTTCCCTTCTTTTTGGGTTTGGCCTTCGGTGCGATAACTTGGAGTTTGGGGGCTTCCTGATTCCTTGTCCAGTAGAGTTGGACGATAGAGAAGATGTTCTGGGTCGTCCAGTAGAGGGCGAGGCCGGAGGCATAGTTGTAGGCAAACGTCAGGAAGATCACCGGCATGAAATACATCATCCGCTGCTGGGCGGCGTCTCCACTCTTGGGTGAGATCATCATCTGCCAGACCATGGTGCCGGCCATGATGAGAGGAAGGAGATTGATAGGGAATCCCATGATGTGGGTCAGGGTGTCGGGTTGGGAGAGATCGTGAATCCAGAGGAAGTGGCTGTTGCGAAGCTCGATTGCGCTTCCCAGCATCGAGTAGAAGCCGAAGAAAATCGGAATCTGTACCAGCATCGGGAGACAGCCGCCGAAGGGGTTCACCCCATACTGCTTGTAGAGTTTCATCAACTCCTCGTTCATCTTCGTCGGGTCGTCCTTATACTTCTCCCGGAGTTCGGTCATCTTGGGCGAGAGCTGCTGCATCCTCTTCATGGAGGCAGTGGCTTTGTTCTGAAGAGGCCAGAGGGCGGACTTGATCAGGATCGTAAGGATGATGATCGCGGCGGCAAAGCTGTGGGTGAATTTCTCAAGTGAGTTCATCGCCCAGAGCAGGAACTCGGAGACAAGGTGGAACATTCCGAAATTCATGATTTTCTGCTGCTCCCCACCCAGCTTCCCAAGGGAGAAGAAATCCTTCGGTCCGGCATAGATGGTGTAGGTGCGGGTGATGGTCTGACCGGGGGCCAGCGTGATGGGGCCCGTGCCAAGACCGCCCGTGATCCCGTAAACCGGTTGACCATTGGAAGATTGCTCAGAGTTCTGGGCGAGGTAGCGGCGGGCCCAGACACCGCTGCCGGGCTGATCCTTCGGTGCCGTGACGATCGTGCAGAAATACTGACTGGTGACGGCCGCCCACCAGACTACGGAATCCGTCGAGGTGTAGAGATTGCGCGCGGGGTGGGTCTCGATGCCGACCAGGGGAATCTTGCCGGCCTCAAACCAGTTGACGTCGATCGGCGAGGGCATCGTGCCTGCGTCGATCTTTCCGTCGATGAGTTTGCCATCCTTATACCAATCAAAGCAGGTGTAGGTCGGTAGATCCTTGATATGAATCGGGGCCTCGCCGCCGGCTGCAATGCTGAAGCCGGGAAGGGTGAGCGTATTCGTGCCGTTATTGCTGAAGGCCAGATCCATCTTGATCACGTATTCCTCGGGCGAGCCGACGGTCTCGGGCAGCGTGAAAGTCTTGGTGATGGCAAGGCCACTCGGAGCCGTGAGGCTGAATCGTGTGAAATCCTTCTCCTTGTCGGCATCCATGGTGAAGCCACCGATGGGAGTCCCACTGGCATCGCAGAGGGCTCCGATGGGGAGACCCGAGTCCTTGTTCAGATAGAGGCTCTGCTCGTTGGCCCCGAGGTGAAGAAAAAGGGTGACGCACTCAATGCCGCCTGTGTTGTTGGCAAAGAGATACTCGCCGCGCGGTGTGTCGAGGGTTGCGCGCTTGGACGAAATCTCGGGAATGGTCGGAACATTCGTTCCTGCCGCTAGAGTGCCACCCAGGACAGGAGTCGCTGTCCCCGTCGCCTGCCCGGTTCCCTGTGAAGTAAGCGCTGAGATCGGCAGGATCGAGGCTCCTGGAGTCGCGGTGGGGAGGGGTTTTGAAGTGGGATTAGCCCCGGCCTTCTGCTTGGCGAGGCGTTGAGTCTCAGCCTGCTGGGCGAGGTAGGGGCCGTAGGTCTTCGTGTAGTAGAACTGCCACCCGACGAGTCCGGCAACGGAGAGGGCAAGGGCGATCCAAGTGGTGCGGTCAAACATAAGAGAGAGTGATTAAAAAAAGGGGATATCGACGCTGAAGGCTAAAGGTTGCGGGCCGAAGGGCGAGCATGATTTCTTAAAGATTCCACGACAGGCACCCGAACCGGGACGGGATCGATGCCTCCAGCTCCCCACGGGTGGCAACGCGCAAGCCTTTTAAGAGTCAGCAGGGAACCCCTTGGGGCACCGTGATCCCGCAGGGCCTGCAAGGCATAGACCGAGCAGCTCGGGTGGAAGCGGCATCCACATCCCATGCCACTGCCGGTACTGCTCCCGGCAAGGGCATGCAGGAACGGTGAGACAATCCAGCGGTAGAGGTGGATCGGGATGCGTAGCAGGTAAGACATCATGGAGTGAGTGTCAGCACTCGGAGAAAATAGAGAGACGTTTTCCAAGACGCAACCATTCGGAGCGCAGGGTGAACAGTGATGCCGTAGCGGCGGATGGTTTCGCGGTCACGACCAGCCAGAGTCCCGGTTTCAGGCTTGGTAGGGCGTGGCGGTAGATCTCCCGGAGACGACGCTTCACCTTGTTCCGTACCACCGCTGGACCGACGCGTTTCGAGACGACAACGGCACCTTGGGTGCAGCTGACTTCTTCCGACCGATCGCACTGGTTCTCCAAGAGTCCCATCCTGATCAGACTCCCGTGGTAGGAAAGGCCCTCCGCTCGGACCTTTGCATGCTGGTATCCGGATCGCAGCCGCGAGGAACGCGGAAGCCGGATCCTAGGCTTGGGTGTGGCGTGCGTAATGGACTTCAACGCCCTTCGGCAGGAGACGCTTGCGTCCGCGCTGACGACGACGGCTCAGGATGGCGCGACCGCCTTTGGTCTGCATGCGTGCACGGAAGCCGAATTGGCGTTTGCGCGTGCGCTTGGAAGGTTGGTAGGTGCGCTTCATGTCTTAGAAATCTTTTAGAATCGGGTCGGAAAGAATGGACCCTGGAGTCTGTGGTGTCAATGGATGTTTTAAAAACACTGCTCTTTTTTTGAGAAATCATGTTGCCCGTTGAGAGGATTCCTCCTACTTTCACACCTCCGTCGGAGCCGGTGCCTTGGCATGGCTTCCGCCGGAACGCTTGGGGTCATAGCTCAGTTGGTAGAGCGCCTCAATGGCATTGAGGAGGTCTGGGGTTCGAATCCCCATGGCTCCACCAAGCGTTTATCGGCCTCGGCGGTCGATTGGGTAAAATCTAGTATTTTACCAGTTGCAGATAAGTTGCAGAATTAAAGGCTCTCCTCCCAAATCCGGGAACATTTTTTTGGCTCATTTGCACCCAATCCTCGGTGGATTCTTTTTGGCTCTGGGAGCCTCCCTCGCCATATCCGACCATATTTCCACTCGTCGGATCAATCCGATTCCTAGACCACCTTGGTGCGTTCTAGATGGGCTTTAGTAAATCATCGCCTCCAGAAGTGGCGGGTTCGACTGCCCTCGCGACAGTGACTGCATAACTAGCGAAGCTCATAGCGCAGAGCCTTTCGCAGAAAGGATAATTCCCGCCAGTCCGAGTCTCGGTTTTTTCACAAATTTCTTTGAGGACTCCTTCGCTCTGAAGAGGTTCCAGATAGATGTTGGGTAATGCTCGTCGTTGACGTGGCCTCATGGCATCCCGGGCCGCCCGTCAGGCTGCCGATGGCTGACGCAACTTGAGCCATGAGATGAAGGAGAGCGCTGCGGCAATGAAGGAAGGCTTCATGTTTATGCTCAACAACTCGATCTGCTCGGCTCGAGTGTTGTGCCTAGTGAGTTCCTGAGCGAAGGCCGCGATGGACTCTGCTCCATGCCCCTCCACCATGAAGAGGAGTTCCCGCGTTGTGGCATCCACGAAGTTGGTCACGTACCGATGGCCCTTCCTAGAGG
>Ga0118677_10000057_pt1 | contig 202137 bp, 131 predicted proteins | sample AliMusrvi5mmetaG_FD_86154 | JGI IMG/M metagenome (GOLD analysis project Ga0118677, IMG submission 86154) | reverse complement strand
GAGGAACTCCAGACTGTCAATAATGAACTGCAAGCCAAGGTAAGTGAACTCTACACTGCCAGTGACGATATGAAAAATCTGCTTAATAGCACGGATATTGCTACCGTTTTTCTGGATAGTAATCTGCTGTTACGGCGATTCACATCTCAAGCGACAAAGATTCTCAGGCTTATTCCTGGTGATATTGGTCGCCCGATTACAGACATCAGTTCGGATCTGATTTATTCAGAGCTACCGGATGACACAAATACGGTGCTTCAGACTCTGGTCTTCGCTGAGAGACAGATTAGCACCCATGATGGGAGATGGTATGCCGTTCGAATAATGCCTTATCGCACACTGGAGAATAAAATCGATGGCGTTGTGATTACACTAATGGAAATTACTATTTCTAAAACGCTGGAAGTCGAACTGCGTAAGACAGCAGAAAGAATCAGCAATATTCTGGAAAACACAAGTGATGCATATTTCTCGCTGGATAAAAACTTGCGGTTGATCAATATTAACTCTGCAGCACAGCAAATCATGAATCGTACAAGCACTGCGGTAGTTGGGCACTATTTCTTTGATATATTCCCTGAAGTCAATGGAAGTGTTTTTGAAGATAAGTTTCGCGAAGTGTTGAAAGAAGAGACACCCATTACTTTCGATACGGATTTAGGTTTGGGATCGTTTGCTGGTTCTTACAAGGTACGCATATCCCCTGAAGCAGAAGGCATCTCCGTCTTCTTTCAAGTCAGACACGCACAATGAAAAAGAGAGCTGACTTTTCAACAGATGCTGCTGCACTTCGAAGCAAAGCAGAAGATAAACTAAATGCATCAGAAGTCCAGGCTCATCCATCCACTACTGAACCGGATGTGCTGCAGTTAAATCACGAACTGCAAGTTCACCAAATTGAGTTGGAGATGCTGATTGAAGAGCTCCAGCAGGCACAGGGAGAGATGGCGGCAGGTCTGGAAGAGTATACTGACCTCTACGATTTTGCACCTGTGGGCTATTTTACTCTTGACTGCCAAGGCAATATTCGCAAGGTGAACCTGATCGGAACTCGTCTGCTGGGAGTTGGGAGTTCACGTCTAGTAAACGGACGCTTCGGGTTTTTCGTTTCCTCCGATACCCTGCCAGTATTCAACTTGTTTCTTAGTAGAGTATTCGAAAACCGGGCAAGGGAGATGTGTGAGGTGGTTTTGCTGACGGAGGCTGGTTCCAATATCAGTGTGCAGATACAGGCTACGGTTAACGAAAATGGCGAAAATTGCCGCATCGCGGTTACTGACATTACCAAAATCAAGCAGGCAGAAAATGCTTTGAACGATGAAAGATTGAAATTAGAGAACATCATAGAGGGCACCCGTGCAGGCACCTGGGAGTGGAATGTCCAGACTGGAGAAACGATCTTCAATGACAGATGGGCGCAGATATTGGGATATACTCTGGATGAGTTGTCTCCGATAAGCATCAAGACTTGGGAAGCGCTTGTGCATCCAGACGACTTGAAACAAACCTACGAACTCCTGGAACGACATTTTTCTAATGAACTGCGATACTATGACTGTGATTTCCGGATGAAACACAAGGACGGCCATTGGATCTGGGTTAACGATCGAGGTAGGGTTATCACCCATACTGCCGATGGTCAGCCACTGATGATGTTCGGTACCCATATTGACATCACAGAGCGCAAGCAGGCGGAAGAGGCACTGATTGTGTTTCGATCTATATTTGACCATTCAAATGAAGCCTGTGCTATCAGCGATGCATCCGGTCGTTTGGTCTATGTTAATAGTGCCCATGTAAAACTTTTTGGACGTTCACTAGAAGAGGCCCAAAGTCTCAATTACCGCGATTATTACCCGCCGGAATCCATTGTTGTATTGGATGAACTGGTAGCTCCATTGATAGAACGGGGCGAAAGCTGGGAAGGTGAACTGGATGTGTTCGATGCTGCTGGTAGAAGATTTCCTCTGTGGGAACGTGCCGATTCAATCCGCGATTCCTGTGGAAGATTGCTTTATGGTTTTGGTCTTATGCACGATGTAACAAAACGTAGACAGATGGAAGAATTACTTGCCTGCAGAGCTGAGCGTGATCATCACATAGCTGAAATATTCCAGCAGACAGTAATGCCCCGTCATATCCCGATACTACCCGCAAGTTATGAGATAGGCACAAGGTATCGACCAGCTTTGCAGGAAGCAGACGTATGCGGAGACTTCTACGATATTTTCGATCTTGGTAATGGCGATATCGGTATCTGTATAGGAGATATAGCTGGAAAGGGATTGTCTGCCGCTCTTCGTATAACAGCAGCAAAGAATATGATCAGAAGCTACGCCTTTCTATACAACAATCCCTCAAAGGTTATGTCTCTTGTTAATGATGCACTTTGCAGGGATATTGCGATGGAAAATGATATGCTGACTGCATTCTATGCCGTATTGGATACACAAAATAATACTCTGACATATTCCAACGCAGGTCACGAGCCACCATTAATGCGGTATTCCGACGGGAAAGCAGAGCCGCTCAAATGCGGTGGACCTATGTTCTGCGGTATGAGAAAGCAGCACTATACCGAAGGACGCCTAAGCTTTCAAGCGGGAGATGTGTTCGTGATGGTGACAGACGGTATAACAGAAGCCAGCATGGACAGGGGCTCGGATCAATTTGGAACAGAAGGAATCATACACTGCTTGACTACAAACGCAAGTGCTTCCTCGGAACTGATTGCTACTGCGATTCTGGAAGATGCGACAAACTTTGCAGACGGCTCACTTCACGATGATGCCGCTATAATTGTGATTAAGAAGATAAGTGATCAGTAGTATGGGCAGCCCGAACCAGACCAGGCTGCCCCAAACAAAACCACGATATATCCAGCTACCGAATACTTGTCGAGTAGCGGTTACGGTATATCTTCATGAAATTTGCCCATTCCAGAAACACCCTGTTAATCGGAGCCACTGTAAATTGCCGGGGGTCAAACAGCCGTGACATACACTCCTTTCCGTGCTGGATATATCGATTTGTGAGTTCGTTATCCTCGAATGGCGGGACCACATAAATGCCATACAGATCGCGGAATCCTGCACTGGATAATAGATCTCTTGTGATTTCAAACCCGTCTGGGACCCCATCGTGAATTAGTAGCATCTGTTTGAGAGGTTCAGGGCGTTTTTCGAGGCTCTCTTGGGCAGCAAGTAGAGTTGGTATCATATCTGTGCCCCCTGCAGCTCTTATTCCTGAAATCCGTGCATAAATAGCCGGACTGTGCTCATCGAATCGTTTAATCTGTGCTGCGCCTTCCAACACCCAGATGTCCAACATAATTCCAAGTTCCTCACAGGCTCGGGTTATACCAATAGCCGTCAGCTTCAATGAACTGATCATATTTATCATTGACCCGCTTCTATCGAGAATCAGGCTTAATGCCATAGGGGGAACGTCGATGCCCTCATTCTTCTTTCTGGCAAATGGAGCTTCAGGATTCCTGACATAATATCTGGCTTTGAATCTACCTGAATATTTGTCTGCAGCAGTTGAAGCACGAGGGGCCGGGAGCCTTAATTCCTTTACAAGCTGATGGACCAGGGGTTTGGCTTCATTCAGCAGATCCATGTAAGGTGCAGGCTTGATGTTGAACACATCATTCTCAAACACCAGTTGGGCTTCAATAACCTTGGTCATATCTGGATCATCAAGATCCATTACTTTTTCAAGTCCATCACTGATGCTACTTTGGAGGTCACCAACCAAATCTGCCAGTGTTACTTCGTCATCAGGATCATCACCAGAATCTGCTATACCTGAGCCTACTCCAGCCCCTAAAGAGCTAGTTGGTGCATCAGATCCTTTGGATTGTCCGGTTTTACCAGTGTCGTGAGAATCTGTATTTTTTCCGGAAGCGTCCATTAAGTCCTCGAAACCGTCTATGCTGCAGGAATCCGTAGTATCAGGACCAGGATCACCAGCCTCATTGTTATCCTGTGATTGACCAGGCGACTTGCGTTTACGTTTGGGCTTCTCGGTGCCATCATCGGGCTGCTTCTCTGGCTTAACTCGTGGATTTGGCTTGGTCTCGCCCTGACCCTCCAATGAATCTTTGAGGTCATCCATCTGTTCAGGAAATGCTTGCCCTGACTTACTGGCTGCCCGCTGGGTCATACCGGTGAGTTTACAGATGTCCGCTGCGATTTTGGCAACCTCAATGCTGTCAGCGGCGAAAAGTGAATCTTCTGCCATAGCGATCATTTTGTCCAGGATCTTCTGGTTCTTGAGGTCAGTAAGTATGGGTAATACGCCTCCGAAACGCCATACGAACAGCAGTTTCATCCATGACATCTTATCGGTCATGCCAAAGTCCTCGAAGGGTGACTGGTCTTGCTTGCAAATAGTGGATAGGAACTTGAAGAGCTGCCGGTTCACCATACTCTCCTGCATGCCGATGCCTTCTATCCTGGCATCTTCCAATATGTTGGTTACACAGCGGTAGATATAGTCGGTTGGCAAGGCAGATGGATCGGAATAGAGAGCGTGAAGAACCTCGTGGCCAAGTAGGGCCCTGGTTATAAGGTAGTTTGTTCGGGCTCTGAGATTTTCATCCGATGTTTTAATCTTGTGGTCGAATGCCAAAGGATTAAGGCGTATTTCTTTAGCATTGATATTGCACGCGGCAGTTAGAATCGTCGTGTCCAAATTTACGGTATATGAGATCCCCTTCGTAAGGGCAAGGCATCTCCCAGTTAATCTATCTACCACGGTGTGAATATTATACCATTGCATTCTTATAGTTCTCCGTTATATTGTCAGTGAGTATAGCTACTCCTACTGGGTCATAAGCAGCAGTCATAGACCTTTCTAGGCAGACTGCATAGACAATGTCTTCAGCCGTTGTTCGTAATAGGTCTACAGTGAGTGGTTCTCCAGCATTAATGAGTTCCGCTATCTCAGTTGCCCACTTCAACAATGTATCCGTATCAATGGGAGCCCGAAGCCCAGAAAGCTGGTATCTGGTATCTTGAGCGACCTTACATAGAACAGTAACCACATCCGGATTAAGAGTTGGATTGCGCTGCCTGATGAGTTCCAGCTCCTGATCATACGGTAAGTAGTCTACGGACACTTTACTATGGAATCTCCTCAGAAGCGCCAGGTCCATATCATAAGTCGTATGTAGATGACCTATGTTCTGAGCACCTATCAGCATAAAGTAACCGGCTGGAGAAGTAATAATTTCACCGGTGCAGGTCAGTTCGAGACTGTGTTCGTTGGTTTCTTTGGATACATTCATCGCGGTGATAAGCATATTCAAATATTTGGGTTGCAGCCGGTTAATCTCATCGATAAACAGGACTGCAGGTGGAATCTTAACAGGATCCCAGACTCCAAAAGCTTTCTCATTCTCCCTGAGTTGCAGGTTATACTGATGGCGACCCTGTTGCAGAGCCCTGCTTAATGGTCCATATACTATTGACATCTTCTCCCCGACCGGATTAATACCGCCCGTCATATCCAAATCTTCGAGATATTCCACACCTTTCATAATTGTCAATGGGGCATTCATAGCCATGCACGCTTCCTCAACACACAAAGTTTTGCCGGTTGCAGTTGGACCACTTATTAATGTATGCTTGCTACCTTTGATATATCGCAGCAGTTTCTCCTTCAACGGTCCAACATACCTGTCTGTGCTCTCCGGTAACTGGGAAGCCATAGCCGCATTACCCAGTGTGGAACTCCTGAACCTGATCGCATCTACAGCATTGCGGAGAGAATTCTCCAACAGCCTGTCATCGTCCAGCAATTTATAGTTCTCGAGGGATGGAAACTCAGTGGAAATACATAGCTTATTAAGCATGGAATCAGATTCCGCCAATATCCTTTCGAGGTAAAAGCTGACTGCATCAGCAAACCGGCAAAGGCATCTTTCTTTATCAACAGCCGAATCACTGTTATATGCACTTACTAGATCAGGCAGTTCAGCAACAACGCCAGGATAGATATGCTTGTTAGCCAACATGAACACTATGATTGTTCTAGCGAGTATCTGGTTAAAGGCACGAACCCGCATGGCTGGTCCACAGACAGTTAGTGCCCTTGAATCATCGACAGTTGCGCAGTTCACCGACCCGTCCATCCTCATCTTGACCGTAATTAAATCTGTGGCTGGAGATACCAGCGTGTCTATCTGGATATTGCGGTTAACAATGAGGCTATGTGCGGCAGTTGCAATAACACCATTTAGAGTGGCTGAATATTGTCCATAGTTGAGCCTTACGTCGGAGATAGTGCCATCGATGTCAGAGAGTGAGTCCCCGGATAGAAGAGTTGGGTACACGCTCTGTTCAATAGGGACGCCACCAGCAATGTAGAGTTCGGTAAGGTTGAAAGTCTTTGCAATCTGCATATTTCTCATACCTCCACCAGGGACCTGATTTGACTGGCTTCGATACGAATATTACAGCCTAGACTATGCTGTTTAGCATCCTCGCCAAGTTCACCACCGGTTACCTCAAGGATTCTGGCACTGTATTCGAGACCCTCTTCCATACCTCGGCAAAGGGAAGACGCCAAGCCACAACGGACATTCTGAGAGCATCCACATTGGCAAATATACAGATTTTGCTTGTTGAACCGGAACTGGGTATTGCAAACAGAGCACGTTGTCCACTTGACCTTATCCTGCCCTTCAAGCTTTACGACAGTATTATATTTGTCAGCGGTGAACAAAAGTCCGCATCCTGGACAAGCTACAGTCCGACTTTTCGAGACAACCGATCCTTCGATGATAGCTCCGCACTCTTTGCCATTAACCAGAGTTCCCAGGCACATCCGATCACTGTTCTGGATATGACCAATTACAGCCGTAGTCCCGTCTCTGAACGTAACAGATGCAGTTATGGCTTCCGGGTCATACATATTTGAAGGTTCACGAGCCAGGACTATAGTCTCAAGATTCTCTGCTTTCACACGGGCAAGTAGAGCCTGGCGATTGTTAAATGTAGTCCCGACCAGTTTAGTTACTGTTTTTCGGATTGGTTCAAAATCCATTTATTCTCACCTCACAAAAAGAAAAGCTCAGAAGAGAGTTTCTCCTGAGCCGATTAAAAATACTCGATATGCAAGTCTAGTCCTCAAACGGGTCATACATATCATCTTCCGGAGATGTTGCTGGAGCCGCTGCAGGCACTGGTGTCGGAGGCGTTCTTTTCTCGGAACCTGCCGAGGAGGATGATCCCTCAGTTGTCAGGAACTCGCTTACTGTAATGCCTGAGTAGTTCCTGTAGGTGCCGTCGGGATTCTTCGTATTGGATATTTCCAATGTCCCTCTGACGGTAATGGGGTTGCCCTTCTTGTAAGAGGCAAACTCCTCACCACTGCGCCCAAATGCAGTAATTGGCACCCACATTGTGGTCTCTTCACCACTGAAGTTTCGACGTCTGACTGCAATCTTGCCAGTAGTAAGCGGTTTTTTGGACTTGGTGCCAATCCTAATTTCCGGGTCAGCAGCGAGCCTGCCACTGAGCAATAAAATGTTCATAGTTCTAATCTCCTACTTTTTATCTCGACATTTTAATATATACATTCTTGCAGCAGTCATTTTACTGGCAATCTTACCCATCAACTCGAGTGCTTGATTTGCCGTTACAACAGCCACTCCTCTGACAATGAAATCGCACACAGTCACCTCCAGTGTGTTTTCAAAACGCATGTCGATTACACCCAGGTTACACACCATTTACTCAACGATCCCATGCAATTTGTAATGACTTTAAAGTTACGCAAACGTTAAACCTAGAAGTTTGCTTGAGCGTGAATAAGTAGTCAAAGCTTTCTATCCAGCTCCAAAAGGAACAGTGGGGCAGAATTACCCACCCTGTTTAGCTAGTGTCTGAGAAGATCGGCATAAATCTGTTTGGATTCTCTGCTACAGCTATTGAGCGCATCGACAAGCTTTCGATCATTTTCCGCCTGGGCACGCTCCTGCCTTGTAGATTCAAGCAATATGAACTCAAAGCTGGTCTGTTTTGGATTTTGGATGATTTTCCTCCGTGGCATAATAAGCCTCCTTTCAGGAAGTTTGTGTAGGAATGAACCCATAAATGGTGGTGAGTTTTCGATAAATTTGGGCATATTTTTGGAAATTGGTGAGGAATAGTACACGTCTACTTACATTTATATAATGTAACGCGCGCCTGGTTGATAGATTGCCAGAGCGGAGGAAACTCTGGCGCTCTACCGGGGTGAAAATCTGATACTATCTCCTGCCTTTTGCTCTAATCCAAATGGTGAGCGTATTCAGCAGAGATGAAAATCCTCCATTATCTCTTGTATTGTTTAGGCATAAAAATCAAAATCATCGCAATTGCCACAAAGACACCGCCCGGTGGTCCAGTAAGTAGCATCAGAAATCCGAACAGGAAAACACTCATCTTGATGCCCCCCATTCAAACCATGTCGATTCGATCATCGCCGACCCGGTTTTTCCAGGTCATACGGGCACGTTTAATTGCGTATAACCAGCCATGGAGCCGAGCTCGCTTAAGAAATCGACTAAGAAACTTTCCCATATTTACTCTCCCAGTTTGGTGTATGCTTTCGCATCTGCATTCTCTTTGGCTTCAACAATACATTCCAATCCTTTGTCGAAAGCGGACGTGAACCCGCTCTTTGCCAGCAGCACGATGCGTTTTCCGATCCTGCTATTTAGAACATCCTTGGTCAACAAATACATAACAACCATTTCACATATCATATATATCACTCCCAATGATGAGCTCAGTCCTCTTTTTCGATCACAGCGGAAGAGGACCTCTGGAGAAACCGCCAAGAATTCACATACGTGACTCCTCATATAGAAAAGGTAAAACTGGTCTCCGATTTTAGATGTGCTGCCCGTCATCGGGAGATGCAGACTAACTACGAAGCGCCGAATCCCATCTGGGGCAGTTCAATTAACGCCTTTGTCGGTTTCCTGATAGGAGTAGCAACTCATACAAAGATGGAATCCTATGGCAGTTGGTGCACCGCATTCGATACACGTGTTGCGATTAACTGAAAGAGGACGCCTGATGCGTAACCATCGGTAGAGTATAAACCCGAAGGCTATACTGAATATAAGAATCACAACCAGCAGCATATTATGCCTCCAAGCTGGAGTTGCCAGCAAGTGTGTGGGAAGTGTATGAATCCCCGCAAAGAAGAGGTAAGATGCTGACTACAAAGGCTATGCCAGCGAAGCGGATGGAATGCACACACCTAGCGAAGCGAGCCGAAGGCGAGCGGAGCGGCTGGTAGTGATATAAGCGAGCGCCGCAGGCGCGAAGCGGCACACAATCAAGAATCTACTGAGACTATTGGGTTAGGTCGAAGAACCAACATTTTAGCAGAAATATATCTTGACAAATTCAACAGGGGGGGGGTACAGTTTATACCAATTAACCATAGATATACAAGTCCTTTTGGGGCTTTGTGACATAGTTGAAACTAAGATTCTATTGATGCCATCTTAGTTTGAGTTAGCATAATGTATTGGAGATATTATGAGCGAAGATATCACAACCTGTGCAGACAATTTTAGGATTGGAAGTCAGGTTGTAGAAATGCAAGGACACAGAATTTTGGTGCTATCTGGCGAAATAGATGTGTATTCGTCACCCCAGTTTAAGCAAGCTATTATTAGTATTCTTGATGGAGATGAACAACACCTGATTATAGATATGCAGGAAGTCACATACATGGATAGCACTGGTCTCAGCATATTGACATCGGTAGTTAAGCGTATAAGCCCAAATGGTAGAACAGTAAACTTAGTTGGTTGTAAGCCACATATAGAACGAGTTCTGCATATCACCAAGATATCCACATTTATTGCGTTACATCAGAATACTGAAGATGCTCTGAAAGCAATATCTACTTGACTTCTCCATAAAGTAGAAGGGGGGTCGTATTTCAAGACCCCCAGTAGATTCATCTATTTCCTGCGTTCAATGCAGGTCAGTAGAGCTGTTATCTCAGCATCCAGGGCTTTTGGTATCTCTGAATGAAGCTCCTTTATACAGTTATCCAGCCCATTTGCTCTCATGCACATAACCCCTGCCAGCCCATTCTTGATTCCACCATCTGCAGTGGTTGATGGAAGGTAGTCTTCCGGAATAGCCGATTGTGGATGAACTGATGCCACAATGCTCGGTATCTGCCGGTGCATTCCCACTGCTAATACTCCTGCCGGGTATATGCCCAACACCGTGCTTTGATCTGGGCTTAGAACTTCGACGGTCAGGTCATTATCCCGATATAACCCTGAATTAACGCAGGCGCTGGTGATCTGTTCAGGAGTTAATCCTTCAGGAACTTTCATGCGCCCCTTGCCTGCATCATAGTTGGTCTTAGCAACTGCCTCTAACGCCATCCTGAAGTGAGTTTGCCTAAGCTGCATATGGGATGTTGAACCCATCTGGAATACCAGTTCTGCCCTGATTGTTCTCCCATCAGCAAATCGGATCCAGGGCATATCAGTCTCCGGAATAACTCTTGCCACACCCTTAACGTCAGCTTCTACAGCTTGAAGTTTTGATCCATCCTCCAGGCAGTGGTGAGAATACATCCCGTGCTCAGGCTCAAATATATGCGCTTCATAGGACTCCTGAAGTGCTGATGACACCATCAAGCCGTCCATTAGGTCGATGGCAGCTATAGCTACAGACCAGACCTCCTTGGTTGGAGCCTGTGGCTTATTACCGAGGCTGAAAGATACAGGATGGGCTCCTGTAAAGTTCACAAGATTCGAGAGGGCATTAGCTACTGGAGCTCTCTTAACTGGAGCAAACTGAGGTATTATATACTGCTCCGTGCTAAACGTTCTACCCTCTGATGTCTTCTTGTAGAATGCCATGCCAGGCTCTCCACTTATTGTGTCCGACATGTTATTAATCAGTCCCAACTTCTTGAGATACCTGCCAGCAGTTATTCTGCGTTCAGCTTCAAGTTCGACTGGATCATTTACCACATCCCTTTTATAACGAGCCTTCGGGATCTTGGTGTCCAATACCACAATCTTCTGTTGACCAGCCACAGTAGCCCAGGAGAAGACGTCACCGTTAGATATTTCATATGCAGTAAGCATCCGTCTTAACGCTTTCATGACCAGGTTTAGCAAGTCAACGTTCGCCTGCTCCAGGTCATCACTGTTCCTAATTTCGGCGAGTTCGTAGCTGAAGTCATTCCGGATTAAAGCTCCGACAACATCTCCCCAACTCCTGAGCATACGGGGTTTGCCTACTCCGATCCGGGTGAAGCTATCGCTGAGAGTCCAGGGCACTTGGACTGTATCCCTGAAGATTATCTTTGATATGGAACTAAGTGGGATCACCTTACCCTCGAACTCAGTTGGAAACTCCGCCTTTGCAGTTCCGGATAGTGTGATGCAGGAGGCAACCAGCTTATTGTCTTCCTGTGTGAAAGTCAGGTTGAATCCCTTCGTAACTTTCTTTGGTAGCGTGCAGTATCCGAAGTCAAGGCTGTCTCCGCCTGCACTTGCCTTGTCTCCAAGCAGCATATCCACGAACCTGGAAGCGAAACCTTCTGCCGGGATGATGTCAGCCAGCTGCTCTACAGCATCCCTACTTCGAAGCATAGCTCTGAACGCAATGTTCCTTGATGCTATCTTGCGAATGGGTTGTCCGCCAAGGGAGTCCAGCAGTCTCAATACGCAGGAAACGTCGTAACCTTGAGATTCCAGTTCTGCAGGAGTTGCTTCATTCATTACTGAATTAGCCTGGAGCAACTTGTGCATAAGGAAGGGATCGTCGCCATTTACTTTTTTCATGTCCATCGCGACTTCGATCATCCGTTCAAATATACGTCTGATGTCAGCATAGGAGATGTCCAAGGCATGCCCCATAACTCCTTTGGCGATGAATAGAGCCAAACCACTGTTGGTAACCCTGCCCACAGCCAATTTCTGCCAGACCTTCGATACGAATATCTCTTCATCAGTCTGTTCTTTTATGACTTCATCTGTCCACCGTAGACAGTTGCCGGTTGGAACAGGATATTCCGGAACGCCATCCCAGTAAGTATTGAACCACTGCTCCACTTCTACTTTGCATACTTCAGTTTTATACGATGTCCCGCAGAAACAATCACCATCCGTGTCTCCGGATAAAATAGTTGCGACATCCTTTACCCTGAGAGCGCTGTCCTCCAACGAGCCAACAGGCAAACCAATCACATTCTTGCCCAGTCCAGGAACTATTAAGACTTTTGCCGGATAGACAGAAGTTTCGGGGTATCTGCGCATCAGAATTACCTCTCCTGTAAACACGCCAAGTTTTCGTGCAGTCCTCGGCGCTAGTCCAATCTCCCAACTTTTTAGCTGAGATGATCCATCCAGATTTGCCATTGGTACGCCAACCTGGTAGAAGCTACTCGTATTCCTTGAATCTCTTGAGTTAACAGCATCTTGCAATTTCCAAAGTGTAGTCTGAAAACAGTTCCGACTGTATGACATCACTGCTGATGTGAACATGTCTCTGGCTTCCTGTGACCTGTCTTTCTTATAGGTGCAGTTAGCCACATATACCTTGGCAAATGCTCGTTGAATATCGGAGTAAATAGGCTTGTCATCTGCGTCCAGGCGAACCTTTCTCAGCACGGCAGGTAATCTGCAGGTTCGTATAAGCCCGCAAACTTCTGTTGGTACGTGTACGATCAGATCCTTTTCGGTGTTGGCAGCGATATGCTTCAGCATTCTTTCCATAACGTCTTTCACTTTAATTTCCTCCAATTAAAACAAAAACAACCCCGCAAGAATCTATCCTGCGAGGTCAGTTCATCAAGTAGTTTTACGTCATTGCGGACATAACACCATCCCGGAATTGTTCTTTGTCTGAGCAGACAGTTTGTCAGTTCGATCACAGACCTTGGAAATTGTTGTAGACATTTATTATCCCTCCGAATATAAGTATCGATAAGCGTGTTAGCTTGCCTGCGACGTTAATTGTGACATCTTTGTGAAAAGGACCTGGGTGCATGCATAGTTGGGGGGCTATTTTTGTAGCCGAACAAGTAGGACCCGAACGTTAGATGTTCGCAGTCATTCTGAGCCTGCAGTAGTAAAGTCGATGCTGGTGGAGACTCTTCCAATATTTTCGAACTAATCTGGCATTAATTCCCAGGATTGCCTAAAAAGCGAATGTAAAAAAATAAAAATTTGGGTTTTTAGGTCTCCATGGGGCTTCCCTGCTGTGGATTTCTTGATTATTCAGTGGGATTGTGGGATTTCATTGGATCTGCGTGCATATTGATGGGGATTGGCTCGATGCTGGCAAAGGATACCGGATTCCGGGGTGCTTTGAGGATAATCGAAAGTTATGCGCAGAGGGGCTTATAATATAATATTACGTGGTTTCAATGAAACGGTTGAAGTCTCAGGATTCTTACATTAAATTCGCTCCATATCAACGCTTCACGCTCAGTTCTCAAAACGGCCCTCGCCACAGTGCCTACGCCGGGCATTACCTAGTTAGATTCATCTCCGACCACATGTGTACCGTAGAGAGGCTCACAGGTGGCATTACGGGCGTGTCGGCATAACTGTTGCTTCGCGATGTTCGTTTAATAGTCTAGTTAGGAACTCTATACTTGCAGTTTTGTCATACTACCTGGAATATTGCTGATGTCTGCTGGTAAACCGTAGAATGACGGTCCATTGTTGCAATACCCCGGACATCAGGTTAACCATTTGCCCTGTTTTTGAGGCTGCTGAAAAAACGTACATAGGCGCTCCACTATGTAATTGAGGCAGGAGGAATATCAAAAGTCGATTTGTCGAAACATTTTGGAAAGCCTCGATATCATAACCAATTAAACAAATTAGCTTGTTGCAGCCCCTGATGAAGGGGTGAGGTGAAACCTCATCGGCTTATAGCCGACTCCGCGACGAGTATTGATGGTGGAGATAGGTTGGGGAGTCATGCCCTCGATCGATAAGAGACGCAATTAAAGCTGTAGTCCCTTTAAGTCTTTTCTCCACCAAGAAGCATTCATAAGGGACAGAGGTTGAGCCTTCCAGCAAAAGGACTATGCTCAGATGTATCCGCACGCATCCGTCAACTACTCCGATATTCCATCGGAATTGATGCCACTCAAGCAGTGGATGCCCTACCGCCTCGAAACCAGAGACGGTCACCCTACCAAAATCCCCTACTCAGCAACAGTTAAGCACCAGCGCGGTAAAACAAACGATCCGTCCGACTGGGGCACACTCGCCGAAGCCCGCTACATGAGTGATACGTCACAACTGGATGGCGTCGGATTCATCTTCACTGAGAATGACAATTACGTTTGTATCGATCTTGACAACGTGGTTGACGATTCCGGTGTGATCGAATCCTGGGCTCAAGACCTGGTGGATAAAACTAGCACCTACACTGAGTTCAGCCAGTCCGGCAAAGGTATCCACATCATCATCAAGGGCAAGAAACCCGGTCCTCGATGCAGAGCGCCCAAGGTAAACCCCCAACTTGAGATGTACGAGCACAAAAGATTTCTAGTGTTTACTGGAAACATACTCACTGGTTCTCCAACCACCATCAATGATGCCCAGGAAGCAGTAAACAGCATTTATTCCAGGATGTTCGGAGACAAACCTGCCAATCCTCCTCCAAAAACACCACCGCGAGACACACCCCCCATGGGCATCTCCGACACTGAGTTACTCGCGCGAACCAAGTCCGCTGCCAATGGTGACAAGTTCACCCGGCTTTGGGAAGGAGATACCTCTGACTACAACGGAGACCACAGTTCTGCTGATCTGGCGTTGTGTGACTCTCTGGCTTTCTGGATGGATAATGATCCAGTCCGAGTAGATAGGCTCTTTCGAGAATCCGGTCTTATGCGCAGTAAGTGGGACGAGTATCGCGGTGCAAAAACCTACGGGCAAATGACCATCGACAAGGCTATTGCCGGTTCATCTGATACATATACCACACCACAATATCCTTTGACTTCTCTGCCTGTTACTGCAGTTCCTGCGGGTGTTACAAACTGCCCAAGTGCAGAAGGAAACCCGTTTATTCCATTTCTCCCCGAGCTTAACTCTCTTTCCGACCTGGGAAATGCGGAGTATTTAATCGCGCAGCACGGCAAGGAACTCCGATACTTCGTGGAGCATAAGAAATGGTTGATATGGACAGGCAAGCTCTGGAAACTTGACAATGTATTCGAAGTTGACCGAATGGCAAGTAGAGCCATACGTGACATGTACAGGTTGCGAGACAGATTGGATCCGGACAAGTATAAGAAACTGTTCGCCCACATCGAGAAATCTCAAGCCAAGAGCCGCCTTGATGCAATGGTGGCACTGGGGGCTACGAGACAAGGTATCGCAGTTCAAGCTGCAGACCTGGATAGAGACCAGTATCTCATCAACTGCCAGAACGGCACTTTCAACCTGAAAACCGGTGTACTGCAACCACACAGGCAAGAGGACAACATCACTAAAATCATACCGGCAAAGTATGACCCGACTGCCAACTACACTCGCTGGATACAGTTTCTACACGAGGTATTCTGCGGAGACCAGTCACTTATAGATTTCATGCAGCGACTGTGCGGGTATTTCCTGACAGGAGATACTTCTGAGGAGTCTGTCTATATACTGTATGGACGCGGACGTTGTGGTAAGAGTAAATTTGTTGAGATTCTAACGTATGTCATGGGCGACTATATAAATGATACGCCTCTCAGCACATTTCTTGAGCGCAGTGACACTAACACTGCCGACTTGGCATCACTGCTCGGAGCCAGACTTGTAACGGCGACAGAGGCGGAAGATAACCAGGCATTCAACGAGTCCCTACTGAAGCGCATATCTGGTCGGGATCCCATCACCTGCCGGTTCCTCTTCCGCGACTACTTCACATACACTCCGACCTTCAAAGTGCTGTTTGCAACAAATGATATCCCGAACTTTCGGGCACAATCCTACGCAATGCAGGCTCGTGTGAAGATCATACCGTTTAGACAACGGTTCTATGATCCAGAAGACAACCAGCTGCCTGTTAAGGACTTGCACATCATAGACAAGCTTAAAGCGGAAACTGATGGTATATTCCGCTGGATGGTCGAGGGTGCCCTTCTCTGGCAAAAGGAAGGTAGATTGCTGGTACCAGACACCATTAAGCAGGAGACAAAAAACATCTTTGGGCAGAAAGATGTGTTAGCTGAGTTTCTTGAAACTGAGTGCGTGATTCAAACGAATCAGAAGATAGCTGTCAACAAATTATGGCAGCAGTTTGTGATCTGGTGCGAAAACAACCACGTTCCGAATCCATTTCGTCAGACCCAGAGCTTTACCAGGAACTTGACCCAAAGAGATGGTATCGAGCCCTGCCGACTTCACGCTGGAGTAAGGGGACTTGCTGGTATCGGCTTGAAACCTGCACAAGCTGGTACAACATCCACACAGGGTGACGTGGGAGACGTGTTTATACCTATTCCAGTATCTTCCCCTATAGAAGAAAAATTCTTAGAAGAGGTACCGGAAAACGACCAAAACTCGTCACCTCGTCACCCTCCTGTGGATGCGGATATAGAGGAAATTGAGCAGATCGCTCTCATGCTCGCTGGTCGTGAGGAAAATTGAGATACTGATGCAGCTGATAATGCAGAACTCGATACCCGGATTTGTAGTGGCTTATCAGCCAACGATTCGGAACTAGAAGTGTGGCGTGCTTACTCAACCAGTTGATGCGAAGGGTATGCACGCTACCATCACTGCATTTAGAACAAGAGCCTTTATTGGCAATAGGTTACGTCCAATCCGCTCCAGACTGGACATTTGCCCCTACTACATGACCAGTCAATAACGACCGGCAACCAGTAATATCATAATAATATTGAGGAGAAATATATGTCTTATCTACATCTGCCACATCAGCAGCTAGACACAGGCGCATGCCACAACATAACATACCGGGACGGTCAGCTCTGGTTCCAACGCGTCACACAGATCGATGATACCAAGTTCCAGTTCTTTAATGTTCCGCTGGACGCCAGCAACTTCATCGGTGCAGTCAGGAAGATGCTGTTCCCGGATCAGCCCAACGACTATGTACCGCGAGATGGATTGTCTTGCGGGAAACCCACAATTGCTCAAGCATATATATTTGAGGCATGCGATCCCCCGAAAAGGCAGGACATGCCAGACGAGGAAGTGCTCTTGAACATCTGGATTCAGAGTGACGGTCTAGAGATTATGATTTACATCGGGGAAGATGGCGGCATCAACTACCTGATGGATGATGCAGTACTGAGGGACGTCAATGATTTCATTAACGGGATTGTTGAGGACTTAAAGCGGCGGATCATTCTTCTTGAAGGGGATGCAATGGATACTGGAGCTGCGTAGAACAGATTGCCGATCCTGCAGTCACTGTGCGGAATAACCCGGCACTGCAAACTACTTTATTGGATTAATACGCATTTCATATATAGAGATAACGTTATCAGTCTATTCTACCAATTATGTTAATAGTAAGCTTCTTCATATTACAGATCCCGGATTTTTGTCTGGGGTCTTTTTTTACAAATCCTTTTTTTTATGCTGACTTGAACGAATGCCACCATACAGCACAAAGCCCCCAGGAATCATCCTGAAGGCTTTGCCACTTCACCACTATGTGTAGCTTGTTATGTAGTAAACTACTTCCGCATTTTGCAGACTGTGTAAGTCATATTAAGCTTATCGCGGCATTATTAAGCCTATCTTCCAGAGTGGTAGTGGAAGTCAGGAATAACCAACCCGCCCCACAAAGAATGTAGTTGCATAAATCGTGCCAATCAATTCTATTTGGATTAAATCAGGTATGTCCTACAGGTATTGTAATACCTTATAAATCCTCTAGCACAATCGTGTGGAATGAGATTTAATAGCCAACGTCCAGTCCGAAGTGATCATTCAAAACAGGGGGCAGATACTTGAATGCAATCAGGTGTCCGGAATCCCCCATTTGCATCCCCACCAAACACTCACAATGGCACCCAGGGCTTGATTCTGAGGCGGCAAAGTGGTTGGGTGGAGATTGAGTTGTCTGCCCTACCAACAAGCGTAGATACCCTACAATTGGAATATTCAGCCATAGTAACAGGGATTTGAAATATTATCGGAGGTCCTAAACCATACACACCCTACACTCCATTGCATAATGTAAAGACATAAACAGATTCTGGCAGTGCTTCCCCGGAAATCGAATGGACAGCCGAAGTCCAGACATAGGAGTGGGTATTCACAGTATTGCCATCCATCATAGTCCGAATCTTTCCAAGCCTGGAATGGTAGACAGTAGCAGGCACACAGACAGCACTAGAACTTCATGAGGTTGAGTTTATATGAGATTATAGGGGGAGGCAGACGAAGTATACATGTCCGTTTGTAACAGCCACTATCAGCAAATGCTATGATTATCAAGTAACTGAGAGTACAAACAACTCACTCCATATATCATGGTTCCAACCATCCGTAAAGCTTTTTGCAATCTGGAGTTGTCTACTATCCCTCTTGCGTATACAATATATATGGATTATTCTAGGTTCCAGCTGACAATGTTTTGCTGTATCGGTAATGACCGACAATAACGCTACCGGGTGTAGGTCTGCGTGCTCCGAACCTACGATGACAGGTATTATCTGGACGCATTTGCACAATAAGGCTTTCCCACTATTTTCCCACTATTTTTTCCAGGAATATTGAGAACAACCTATTTTTTGAAAACAGAAATCAACGAATTTCACGCTCAAAATAGACCTTGTTAAACTTGATTATCCCTGTCTAAAACTCTCATACTTGTTCATCGAGTAACTCCTGGGATCATATTGTCCGTTCCAGCTGTGCAGCAGTGGACAACACCATATTGACTTCACACCCTGCTGATGGACGTATATTTCCAGCCCACCAATACCGGACTGGGCCCAGTAAGCATAATTGCCAGTCAGTCCACCAGGGCTGGGCCACCAGTCATCCCAATCCTGAGCGTACATGGTGAATGCATGCCCGAGCTGCTTCAGATTGGAAGAGCATCCTGCAGAATAGGCAGCCTGCCTGGAACGGCTAAGCATGGGCAGCAATATAGCAACCAGTATTGCTATAATTCCTAATACTACCAATATTTCTACTAGAGTTATACCAGATCTGTTGCGTTTTATATGTCTGAATGGATTACTCTGTCTGGAAACCGTAACATCTTCATCATCGCACATTGCAATTTCCCCTTATTGCTTAATCAGCGTCACCTATTTTACATTATTTTCGTAACGATAAGAGACTTTATGGCCATATACACTATATAGAGGTAATGATATCATGAATCTGGTTTCATGGAACACAATATTAGACGCATATTTTCAATATATTTTTTCTGCAAAGCAATATTGAGCTGCAATCACTTTCCAGCCAGGAAATCAAGTGCTGTAGTAAAAGCAATTTTGTGCGATTCTATACATTTTGCATCCGATGAGTATCTGAGGGATTGGCGGCTTTCAACCAGGATTGCAGGTATACCAAACTGGTGGATGATGACCCGGTGGGAAAGGCCTGGGTTGTTTTTGAGGCGGGAATAAGCAACACGACAGGTGGGATCACTATGCTTCTTTATCTGGTCTCGTATTGCACGGCAAACAGGTCCCACGAATGCAGAAGCCTTACTGCCATCGTTATATGCTTCGATAAAGCTTCCACCTCTCCCATAATCGTGCATATCCATTACGAATTCAGGATGCAAAGCCGCAATCGTCGATTTGATTGCAAGTATCTCTGGTGCGAATGGTTTGTCCCACTGTCGGTTCAGATCGTTACCGCTGGAATCCCAGCGAGTATAGTTAGCTGCTCCATCCGGATTGGCTTCCGGGACAACGTAGATGTCCAGCTTCTTCAGGTAGACATCCATTGCCCCATCCTCAAGCGCATCGTGAAGCAACTGCAGAAATGCGATTGTTGAACCTGGTTCGTGACCATGCTGACGGCACATTACGAAAACTTTTTTATGCCTGACGCCGCTGCTCAGTTTAAATAGATAGATTGGTCGGTTTTCTGTGGAGTGACCAATGATACTTACCTTGAGTATTCTCCGACGATCTGCTTTTTCATATAAATCGATAAGCTGTTGGGTGACTAGCAGGGCGGCATCGGAGGATTGAATTCGAGGTTGCAGGCGTAATATTTTTGGATTATGTTCCCGGACAACGAGATATCCAATAACAACACACAGCACCAAGAGCACAGTAACGACCAATTGTTTGACGTTCATTGATGCCTCGTTGTTATTTAGACTGTGCTATTTATAACACAGAAACAACAACGACCTCAACTCCGACATCCCTGAGTTGCTCTACGAACTCCGGATCAGCTCCGGAATCTGTAATCAGGACATCTATCTTAGTGATCGGTGCTACCTGGGCGTAAGCGAAGTGGTTGATCTTGGATGAATCGCATAGTGCGACGAATTTAGCACCGTGTTTGAGTATGAGCTGCTCCTGACGCGCGGTGTTGCGGTTGTCTGTGGTTATTCCCCGGCGAATGTCTATAGCAGCTGGACTCATAAATGTTACATCCCAGTAAAGGTTCTCCAGCGATTCTTCACAGTTGGTCTGCAGGGAATCTTTACGCACTGTGCCACCTACCAGGTCCACGTCTGCAAGGTTATTGGATACCAGATGCGCTGCAAGGTCGAGAGCATTTGTCACGACGCATGTATCCATCTTTGCCTGAATCTTCAGTGCGAGTTGATAGGTTGTCGTGCCTCCACCCATGAATACCGTTCCTGACTCCGGCATATATGCAAGCGCAGCTTCGGCGATGGCTGATTTCTCTTCAATGTGTTGACTGCGGGACTGCTTGTAGGGTGTCCTAGGGGTCGCGGTCTCTTTAAGGATAGCTCCGCCATGCACGCGCACAAGCTTACCTTCTTCATGCAGGGCATCCAGGTCGCGGCGTATAGTGCTGATCCCGGCTTCAAAGGCTTGAGCCAGCTCAGTCACATTTACCGACCCGCGCTCCTGGGCCATCTTGCATATAAGCATTCTACGTTCAGCTGCAAGAGAACGGCTATTGCTGGAATCTTCCAGGTTCATTTGCTTTACCTTATGAAATGAGTGATCTATTTTGGTGCATTATAACATATATTATACCGGTAGTCTAGAATATCTAACTCTTTGCTGCAACATAGCTAACTATTCATTCATTATAATCCATTTTAGTTCATTATCTACCACTAATGTATTGACATGCGAATAATGCAGAGATATACTGATCGAGTGAATAGTATCCATCCTTCAGAACGGAGACTGATATGGAGCAGATAAGCAAGACTCTTGATGTGATGTGCCTGGGGATTTTTGTGGCCGATGCTTTGGCTAAGCCGATCAAACGTATACCGGACTGGCGGCAGTTGGAATTAGTTGATCAGGTGGAACTGCATACCGGAGGCTGCGCCAATAACACAGGTATCGGATTAGCGCGGCTCGAGCTCAAGGTCGGCTGTATGGGTAAGGTCGGCACCGATGGTTTCGGCGATTTTGTTATGAAAAACCTGGCAACCGAAGGCACTGATACCCGCGGAATGAAGCGCGACGCAAGCATCGGGACCTCTTTCACATTTGTAATGATCGCACCGGACGGTGAACGCGCATTTTTCCATTTTATCGGCGCAAACGGAGCGCTGGTTATCGATGATGTAGATTTCGGCCTGATCAGCCAGAGCCGTATTCTACACGTTGCAGGCACATTCATCCTGCCTGGAATAGATGGAGAACCGACTGCACAAATTCTCAAGCAGACCAGAGAGTTGGGTGTTCTGACTTGCCTGGATACAGTCTATAACGGCGAAATAGACGCATTCGGAACTCTTAAATCAGCACTCCCATATATGGACTACTTCCTGCCATCGATTGACGAAGCCCAGTTGATGACCAACCAGACAAATCCACATGATGTGGCTGCATTCCTTATTGACCAGGGCGTCGGCACAGTAGGTCTGAAAATGGGTGCTGAAGGCAGTTATGTTATGAGCACAGGATTCGAAAAACATATACCTGCATTCCAGACTGATGTTGTGGATACCAGCGGTGCCGGTGACTCCTGGGTTGCTGGATTCCTTGCTGGAGTGATTAAAGGTTACGACCTTGAACAGTCTGCAAGATTAGGCAGTGCGATGGGCGCCAACTGCTGCAGAGCTATCGGGACTACGGCTGGACTGAAAGGCTGGGATGAGACAATAGGATTTATGAACAGCGCTAAGCTACTGGAGTTAGAATGAGTAAGAAAAAAACTGCAACCATTACACTCAAACAGCGTGGAAAAGAACAGCTCATGGGAATGTACCGGATGATGCTGCTTGCTCGCAGGTTTGAGGAACGGGCCAATCTGTTGTTCGTCAACAGCGAGGTCCCTGGAACAGTGCATCTTTATACCGGGCAGGAAGCAGTGGCAGTCGGTGTGTGTTCGGCGCTTCGTCCGGATGATTATATAACCAGTACCCACAGGCCACACGGACATGCAGTGGCTAAGGGGATTCCCGTCCGCCAGCTTATTGCTGAACTATTTGCCCGTACTACGGGCTGCTGCGGTGGATATGGCGGGTCGATGCATATGGGATCGATGGAATACAATATGCTTCCGGCTATTGCAATAGTAGGGGGAAATATCCCTATCGCTGCAGGACTGGCACTGGCGTGTAAAAGGCTCAAGAATGACCGTGTAGTGGCATGTTTCTTCGGAGATGGTGCATCGAATGAAGGTGCATTCCACGAAGGGGTCAATATGGCAGCTATATGGGACTTGTCGGTTGTCTATGTGTGTGAGAATAACCTGTATGGCGCATCTACTCACGTTTCTCGGGTAATGAAAGTCAAACACATTTCCGACCGCGCTGCTGCTTATGGAATCCCCGGCGTGACTGTTGACGGAATGGATGTTCTAGCAGTGCACGATGCCGTAGCTGAAGCTGTACTGCGTGCCCGATCAGGCGGCGGACCGACTCTTGTTGAGTGCGAAACATACAGATTTGTCGGCCATTCCAGAACAGATCCGGGACTGTATCGACCCAAAGAGGAACTGGAACACTTCAAGTCACTGGACTCCATTAACTGTCTGCGAGCAAAAGTACTGGATGCTAAACTGGCTAATGAAGGTGAATTCAAGGCTATAGATGAATCTGTTGAGAATGAGATTGATGACGCGATAGAGTTCGCCCGGCAGAGTCCCCACCCTCTACCCGAAGACTGCCTGAAGAATGTATTCGTTGGGGAGGGAGTGTAAGATGGCTAGAGTACTTACGATAGTTGAGGCACTTAAAGAGGCAATCCGGGAGGAAATGGACCGTGACCCGCGCGTGTTCTGCATAGGTGAGGACATCGGCACACCCGGAGGCTGGGGAGGTGCATTTACAGTCACTAAAGGCCTCAGCGAGAAATATGGACTGGATCGGATATTGGATACCCCAATTTCAGAGATTGGACTGGCAGGGGTTGCGATTGGAGCGGCAGTCGGAGGGCTTCGACCTATTGCCGATGTCCAATACGGCGATTTCCTGTTCTGTATGATGGACCAGCTTGCAAACCAGGCGGCTAAGCTTACATATATGAGCGGTGGGAAGCTTTCGGTACCTATGGTGATGCGAGCTCCGATGGGTGCAACTACCCGCGCTGCCCAGCATTCCCAGAGCCTGGAAGGGCTGTTCATCCAGATTCCAGGACTGAAAATAGTTGCTCCAAGCACGGCTTATGATGCCAAGGGGCTTCTGAAGACTGCAGTGCGGGACAATAATCCCGTGATCTTCTTTGAACATAAGCTGTTGTATGGCTCTAAAGGAAACAGGGCAGAGCAAGGGGCCCTGAGTGCGTCATGCGATGTTCCGGAAGAGGAGTATCTGATCCCATTCGGCGAAGCGGTTGTGAGGCGGGAAGGCAGAGATGTCACTATTCTCGGTAAGCTAATCACTGTATATCGGGCTATGGAGGCTGCAGAAATACTGGCCGGGGAAGGGATTGACGCTGAAGTAATAGACCCCCGGACCCTGATGCCATTTGATTGGGATACACTGGTAAAATCGGTCAAAAAGACAGGCAGACTTGTTATTGTAGACGAATGCCCGGCAAGTGGTGGATGGGCTGTAGATATTGCAGCTAAGGCAATGGACAGGGTCTTTGATTACCTGGATGCTCCGATTGTAAGAGTTACTGCTCCCGATACCCCGGTGCCATTTGCTCCGGAGATGGAACAATTCTACCTTCCGGATGCAAAAAAGATCGTTACCGCTGTAAAACAGATAATGTAGAATCAAGATTCGATATTGTAAGCAATCCGTTCGCCCTGAGCCTGTCGAAGGGCAGCAGTTATCTGCACCTGCCCTTCGACAGGCTCAGGGCGAACGGACAGTAACTCATAAACTTAGGGTGCACAGATTCAGACACCCATATTGTCTTGATCTAACAGGAGTACTTTATGCCGCTTGTGTCGATGCGCGAATTATTGGCTGATGCTGTGAAGCGTGGTTATGCTGTTGGATATTTTGAAGCATGGGATTTGTATTCACTAGAGGCGGTGAAAGAAGCTGCTGAGGAGATGAACTCTCCTATCATTCTGGGATTCGGCGGAGTGATGATGAACCAGGAATGGATTAACAGCGGTGGGCTGCGTGCGTTGGGTGCGATGGGAAGAGTTGTTGCAGAAAACGCCAGGGTACCGGCAGCCTATCTATTGAATGAAGTGCTGTCGTTCAGTCATATAGAACAGGGACTGACATCAGGGTTTAATGCAGTTATGCTGGATACATCTCACCTGCCTATTGATGAAAATATCTCCTGGACACAAAAGGTTGTAGATGCGGCAAAGTTATATGGAGCGGATGTTGAAGGGGAGTGCGATCCGCTGCCGGATGCTTCGGGGTTGATGGGTGAGCAGGGAGAGTCCCGTATTACCAACCCGGAAGATGCATTGAGATTTGTGGAGGAGACTGGAGTCTGCGCACTCTCGATAGCTATAGGCAACGAACACATCAGGACTGTCGGTGAATCCGGGACTGACTTTGAATTGCTTGCCAGAATACACAAATCAGTTCCCGTTCCGCTGGTACTGCACGGGGGGACAGGATTTGCAGACGCCGATGTACCCCGGGCAATAGAGCTTGGAGTAGCTAAGTTCAATGTAGGGTCGATTATGAAGAAGCTATATCTTGAAAGTGTGCGCGATTCAATGGCTTCTTTACCTGACAAACCTGATTTTCAGGAATTGGTGGGATCTCACAAAACTGGGGATTTTTTGCAGGTTGCTAAGATTAGAGTGAAAGACGAAATGAAGCGAAGGATTGCGGTATACGGGAGCGCGAATAAGGCTTGATTATTTAACCACAGAATACACGGAAGAGAATAGAATACACCGGGCTCAGGTGTGATTTACAATTAAACCTACATCGGAGCAAGGACCTTGTTTTTTCATTTTCCGTGTATTCAGTGTATTCCGTGGTTGAAAAACAACAAGTAAAACGAGAGGGCACAGTATTGAGATTCTCTATTGATATCGATTATTCGTTGGAAAAGATGGAAGCTAACAGGCTTCGAATAGAGGCACGGGCAAGCTTTCAATATGCCGACCGTGTTCCGGTGGCTTTTTGTCTTGTCCCACGATATTTTGCGCCAATTTTCGATGTCACTTACGGGGATCTTTTTAAGGATGTCGAGTTTCAATACTACTGGCATCTTCAGTTTACCAAGTATCGCATGGAGAACATACTGGAAGATATCTGGACTGCACCAGGCATTACTGTGATGCCTTATTTTGACAACGTGATAGATGCTGATGCTCTTGGATGTGAGATCGGCTGGTCGGACCACGAGACTCCACGCGCTATTCCTAGTATAAAAAGTATCGAACAAATGGAGACTTGGGAGGCTCCTGGTCCTGGTTCGGGTTTGTGGGGCAAGGTACTGGACTGGCACTTTAGGATGAAAGAGCTCGCTGAAGATACTGAGGTCCGGATTGGCGGTGAACTGGCACCGGTAAATGTGGGGCTGCCCTCAATCAGCTTGAGTCCTCATATGAGTGCTATAGACCTGGTTGGTGACAATTTCTACTGGTGGATGGCTGAGTATCCGGAAGCTTGCCACAGATTTCTACGAAAGATTACTAATGCATTGATAGCTGCAGAGGAGTACTTCAGGGAGAAAGCACCGGGTGTCAGAGGTGGATTTGGTTCCGCGGATGATTCTGCTACTATTATGTCTCCAGCGATGTACCGGGAGTTCTGTGTGCCTTATACCGGAGCATTATATGATCGTTTTGGTGCTGGGCTCAAGGACGGCAGGGGAATGCATATGTGCGGGGACAGTATTCATCTGCTGGATGTCCTGCGGGATGAATTGAAGATCTCCAGCTTTAATATATTCGGTTATATGGTCCCTCCCAAAATTGCAGCAGAGAAACTGGGCAAACATGGTGTCTGGCTTTGGGGAAATGTGAATCCAATGCTGATGCTCAGCGGAACAAAGAGTGAAGTAAAAGCAGCAGCAATGGCAGCGCTTGAGGGAATGGCACCGTGTGGTGGATTCATGCTGGGCGACGGCGCAAATGTATGCCCCGGAACACCCATCGAAAACCTTGCAGCTCTTACAGAGGCTTCTGAAGAGTATGGCAGCAGGGGCTCTGCCCCTGCACCCCGCTGGGGATAGTATCCCCAGACCCCATATGCTGTTTTCCCAGGAGGACCTGATGGTCCTCCTGGGAAAACAGAGTAACGGGTCCAGGGAGGTCACCGTCCAGAGACAGAGTCTCTGGCTGCTCTACAAGCACCAATAGCAAACCGGAGGTTGTAAGTTGAAACAGATATATGATCTCTCACAACTTAACTGGACAGTAGCAGGATACACTCCCTATCTGTGGCTCTTTGAACGCAAGTATGGGGGAATGAGTGGAGATACTAAGTGCGTTGATGTAAAACTGGTGCCAGCTAAAGTGCCGGGATCGGTGCAGGGAGCACTGCTTGAGGCCGGGATACTTCCGGACTGGAATATTGGAGTAAAAGCTCGGGACTGTGAATGGGTGGAAAACCGGCACTGGATATATAAGACTGAACTGCCGGATGAATGGGTAGACCAGCAATCACAGTTCCGGCTGGAATGCCTGGGACTGGACTACTGCGGATGGGTCTATGTCAATCATCAGGAACTTGGGGCATTCACTGGAATGCATATCCCTCATACATTCGACCTGACTCCGCATCTGAAGGAATCAGGAAATGTGCTGGAGATAGTATTCGATTTAGCTCCACGTTGGCTTGGGCAGTTCGGATACACTTCCAGAATTACTGAGTGGAAAGCCCGTTTTAACTACACCTGGGACTGGGCTCCCAGGCTGTTGCAGGCTGGGATATGGGATACGATTACTCTGACAGCAGTCTCAAACAGTGAGTTCAAAGATTTTCGATGCTTTACAGATGCAGATCCCGGACTAAATACTGGCATTTTGGAACTCTCCGGAGAGATAACACCCGGTGACGGAAACCGCGTTCTGGTAGCATTGGAAAAGGACGGAACATCAGTTCACAAGGGAGAGTTTACGACAACTGAATTCTCAAAGGGTATTATGTGGGATGATCTTCCTGTAGAATTATGGTGGCCCAATCTGGAAGGCGAACAACCGCTGTATAATCTCACCTGTATGCTGGTAGATTCACAGAGGAATGAGCTTGATCGCAAGGTTCGCCGTATTGGATTCAAGCATATTGAGTGGAAGTCCTGTGAAGGTGCTCCGGCAGAGGCTGACCCTTGGCTCTGCGTTGTAAACGGGCGTCCGGTGTTCCTGCAGGGAGTGAACTTTGCTCCAATGTGCGTTAATTATGCTGACCTGACTCGTGAAGACTACGAAAAGCGGCTCAGGCAATATAAAGAACTCGGTTTGAATCTATTTAGAATCAATGCCTGCCAGTTCCTTGAACGGAAATGGTTCTATGATATATGCGATGAACTGGGTCTAATGGTCTGGCAGGAGTTTCCACTGACGTCTTCAGGGTTGGACAACTGGCCTCCTGAAGATGAAGCAGCTATTGAGTCTATGGCTCAGATAGCGGAAGCATATATAATCCAGAGGCGACATCATGTATCCTTGCTGATGTGGAGCGGAAGCAATGAGCAGATGGGGGATTTGGAAGGCAACAAGACCGGAATGGGTAAACCCTGCGATCTCAGCCATCCGATGCTGAAACGGCTGCAGGAAGTTGTCCAAAAACTTGATCCGAAGCGAAGATATATACCGACATCTCCCCTGGGTCCACGTGCAGGAGCTAATCCTGCAGACTTCGGTAAAGGTCTTCACTGGGATGTCCACGGCGGGGCTGCCTTAGGAACATTAGCAGACGCGGAACCTTACTGGGCAGCGGATGATGCCTTGTTCAGAGCTGAAGTATACTGTCCGGGGGCTAGTTCGGTTGAGATCATTAAAAAGTATGCCGGGGATCTCTCCATTTTCCCGGCTACAGCTGACAATCCATACTGGGCCCGGTTGACTACCTGGTGGAATGATTGGGACAAGCTGGTTGCACTGCAAGGCAGAGAACCGGTAGATCTTGCAGAATACGTGGACTGGAGCCAGGCTAACCAGGCATTGATGATAAGCCGGGAGATGAAATCCTGCAAGGACAGATTCCCACGCTGTGGCGGAATACTCATGTGGTCCGGACACGACACTTTCCCATTGACTATCAACACATCACTAATAGATTTTGATGGAAACTACAAACCCTCTGCTTTGGCAGTAGCTGAAGTGTGGAGAAGTAGGCGGACATAGATATATGCTTCAGGCTTAGTTTATGCAGGGATTCCACCCCTGCACCCAGACCCCATATGCTGTTTTTATTCTGGGGGGTTTTAGACCCTCCAGAATAAAAACAGAGTAACGGGTCCAGGGAGGTTACCTCCCTGGCAGAGTCCAGAGACAGAGTCTCTGGAAAAACTAACCATAAACTACATACTTATTTCCACTACAGATATATACCAGAAAGGTGCAAGCAAATGACAGCAAAAGAGCGAATGCTTATAGCAATGACCGGTGGACAACCTGACAGAGTTCCTTGTGCTCCGGATATCTCAACTATGATCCCTCAGCGATTGACCGGGAAACCTTTCTGGGATATCGAGTTGAACGGAAACCCTCCACTTTGGAAAGCGTATATCGATGCAGTGAAGTATTATGGTATCGATGGCTGGTTTATTTACGGTGGAGTAAATGCCAGGACCGACAGCAAGATGACAATAAAGGGTGAAGTCACCAGCCGGACTGATGAGAGAGTTATCTATCGATATACATACGATACACCTGCAGGGCAAATGACCGGTGAGATGACTTACTTTATTGCGGATTCTGCTTCACCTACAGAAAAGATCATTAAGAGCATTAAGGACGACTTTGAGAAAATCAAGTATCTGTATCCTGAGATCCTGGATGCTGATAACACAGGTCTGGAGGAGATGCGCAGTGAGTTGGGTGACCTTGGGGCATTTGGAATATGTGTCACCTATCCAGGATTTATGGCATGGTTTCCATTTGTGCAGGGAGGTATTGAAGACCTTACATATACATATATGGACCATCCTGAGTTGATAGAAGAATGGAGGCAGATGGAGCACAAACGACAGGTGCGGATGATGGAACTAGCTATTGCTGCTAAACCGGATTTCATCCTGCTGGGAGGATCTGGCAGCATCACGTTGCAGTCTCCAGATTTGTTTAAGGAACTCTCCGTTCCTACAATCAAAGAACAGACCAGAATGGCTAAAGAAGCAGGAATACCGACTATGCTGCACTCCTGTGGCAAGGAGAAGGCACTGGTTGAGATACTGGCAACGGAATCCGACCTGAACTGCGTGAATCCTCTGGAGGTTCCTCCAATGGGAGACTGCGATTTGGCTGAACTCAAGAGAGACTTCGGGAAAAGGTTCTCATTTATGGGTAACATCCATACAACTGATGTAATGCTCTATGGAACTGTGGATGATGTAGAAGCAACTGCAAAGAAATGCATAGACGATGCAGCATCAGGCGGAGGGTTTATTCTATCCACCGGTGACCAGTGCGGTAGAGATACCCCTGATGAGAATATTCGAAAGCTGGTAGAAGTTGCTAAAAGCTACGGTAGGTATTAAGCTTCTGGCTTCTGGCAAGTATACCTAGCAGTTGCTCTTAAATGGATGTTAAAGAATGATTAGGACGATTTTTAATGTTTGATTATGCAATTCGATGGCTGGATATAAATGCTGGACTGCTTGAGCAGATGGGGATTGCTGTTATTGAGCAATATGAAACGCCGGAGGATGCGGAGGTGGCTTCGTTTCACGTTGACTTTGCCGGTTCCACAAGTGCAGGACGGCTTACACTGTGGGAAACCGGAGACTGTGATGTCGAATTGCTGGATATTCCACTGGATCAGCCCCAGTATCTGGAGCACCTTGAAGTTTATGACAACAGCGATATCGACTCGGCATACAGATTCCTACTGGACGTGATACTTCAGCGGAGATAGGCTTTGAAGGGAAGACTTTAGGTTTTAGACTTCAGGCTTCAGGAGAAAGTGCTTCCCACCATTTTCACTCGGGTGCGATTGCAAATTGCACCTGAACGCAAGGTATGCGTAACCATGTCATTCCCGCGAAAGCGGGAATCTAGTAGAAAAACTTTAGTTTAACTCACTCACCTGGATTCCAAAGAGAATTGCTTGCAATTCTCCTGGCTTTCGCGGGAATGACACACGATTTGTCTTGGGGGAAATAGATGTCTTTTGAGAATGATTTGAATATAGTAACTAAGGATTTGAAAGCATACACAAGTGGTGCTTCGAAGGCTTTGGACCGGCTGCGGGGGGAGTTGGAGTTTGCTTCCAGGTTTGCTCATCTGTTTCCTGATCAGAAAGCTGAGTGGCAGGGGTTGATCCTTAAGGCTGGTGAGTATGTGCGTGGCAAGCTGTCGTCTACTTCACCGGATGATTTATCTGGATTGGTAGCTAAGGCTGAGGATATTCTTGCACCTGTCGGTAAGGTTGCGAAGGGGTATACTGTCCACTGCTGCGGGCATGCACATATTGATATGAACTGGACATGGCCCCTGGTTGAGACTATTGCTACAGCTCATGATACTTTCTCAACACTCGACCGGCTGATGAATTTGTTTCCGGATTTGAAGTATGCCCAGAGCCAGATTACTATCTACCAGATGATGCAGGAGCATTGTCCGGAGATATGGGAGATGATCAAGAAGCGGATTGCTGAGGGGCTCTGGCAGGTTACAGCGGGTTCCTGGGTCGAGGGTGACAAGAATATGGCTTCAGGTGAGAGCCTGTGCAGGCATATTCTGTATTCCAAACGCTGGGTAAAAGAGAACCTTGGAATAGAATATGATTCTCAAAAGATTGACTGGATGCCGGATACTTTCGGGCATCCCTGGACTATGCCATCTATACTCTCAGCCGGTGGTATCACACGCTATTACAGGTGCAGACCCGATGGTTCTCCATGGCTCAATTGGTGGCAGGGTCCTGACGGCAGTCGGGTGCTGGCTTTTCGGGACAAGGGCTGGTATAACGCAGAGATCAATGCGGAAGTGATCACTTCGAACTTTATAGACTATGTAGCTGAAAACGGACTCAAGGATTTCTTGTGGGTCTATGGAGTTGGAGATCACGGCGGGGGAGTTACTAAAGGACATCTTATTAATGCACGGGAACTGGATTCCTGGCCTGTCTTCCCTAATATGAGACTATCTTCGATTGACTCATATTTCGATTCAATCGAACCAGTGGCTGGAAATATTGCAGTCAACGATGGTGATTATAACACTACATTCGAAGGCTGTTATACATCACAGAGTCGAATCAAGAAGGTCAACAGGCTGGCGGAGACGATAATCCCCGAGGCTGAAACGATCTCATTGGTAGCAGATGCTGCTGTGGGGTTCGATTATAGATCTGACCAGATTCAGGAAGCCTGGTCACATATGATGTTCAACCAGTTCCATGATATCCTGGCAGGTTCCAGCGGGCATGCTGCAATGGAAGAGGCTGAGATACGATTTCAGAAAACAGAAGCACTGACCGGGTCGATCAAGATGAGAGCACTTCGCAAGCTGGCATCTCAGGTTGATACTGCGAAAGCACTTGGCGAGACACCACCGCCGGTTGATATTGAATCCTATGCATCCAACTTTGGCAGAGGTGCTGGTGATCTCAGAACACCCGGTAGAATGACTACATGGAGTTCGGGGAATGCGGATATTGAGCCGCTGATGGTCTTTAACTCCCTGCCCTACCCCCGGTCTGAGATGGTAATGATGAAAGTCTGGGGGCGTGACTGGCCAACAGACAAGCTGGCAGTCGTGGATGATCAAGGTAAGAAGACTGTCGGGCAGGTGATAGGAACCAGCAGCGATGTCGGACATGCAGCAATAAATGTGCTCTTCCCTGCAAATGACATCCCGGCTGTGGGGTATAGAGTATTCGGTGTAAGCACAGCTTCTGAAGCAGTTGAGTGCACTGGAGTAACCATACCGAGTCCATATGTAATTGAGAATGAATATTTACACCTTGAGGTTGATGGACAATCCGGTGCTATCAAGCATTTGATAAATATGGAGACCGGCTGGGACTGTGTACCGACAGGTGAGTTGCTGGGCCTGCTGGAACTGTATCAGGAAGCTCCGCACGGGATGACTGCCTGGGAAATCGGTCAGATAATATCTAAAAAGGAACTCAGAGAAGGCGGCGTGCAGATCGATGAGAGCGATTTCCGGGACTCCCGGGATGGAGATTCCCTCGGGATGGTCTTCTCTGTCCGGCAGATGCAAAAAGGGCCTCAAAGAGCAGCAATCAGAACACTGCATATGGTAAATAAATCCCGAGTGAGGTTGGAAGTAGCTCTGAGTTCAGGCAGCAAAATGGTGGAGATCAATGTCTCAATTGACTGGAAGGAAATAGGTAGCCCGGATACCAGCATACCAATGCTTAAAATGGCAGTTCCGCTGGATATCGCGCAGCCCAAGTTTTTAACTGAAATCCCATTCGGCAGCATGGAAAGACCGATTGATGGCAAGGAGTTCCCGGCGCTGCGATGGGTTAACCTTTCAAACTCAGAGCACGGAGCAACGCTGGTTAACGACTGTAAATATAGTTTCAGTGCAGATAGAAATAAACTCCGTGCAACTCTGATCCGCTCTACTTACGACCCGGATGCCTACCCGGAACTCGGTCGACACGATATCCGCTTCGGTCTGATCCCCCACTCCGGCCCGTGTGACACTGCTTCTGCAACCCGGACGGCAGAGTTATTCAACCAGCCTATGTGCGTAATCGGAACTGACATCCATACGGGTTCGCTGCCTGTATCATCAAGTTATGCTGAAGTGCTGACTCCCAACATATCTATTGCAGCAATGAAGAAGGCTGAGGATTCTGATGCTGTGATCATTCGACTATACGAAACGGCAGGTATCAAGACTGAAGCGCGAATTCGACTCAATGGTATCGTTAAATCAGGAACCAAATGCGTTGACGTAGATTTGATGGAACAACCGACCGGAACATCCGCTGCATTTTGGGATGATGATATACTGGTTGTACCGGTAGTTAATCATGGGATTTCGACTGTGATTATTGGATAAACTCTTGATAAGTGTTCCCTTCGACTCTGCTCAGGGAACGAGTTCCCGTTCCCTGAGCGGAGTCGAAGGGAACAGCACTTATGAAAAGGTGGTAATATTATGAGAGTAGCGGTTGTTGGCGGAACGCGGTTTATTGGGCCTTTTATGGTCAAGGGGTTGGTTGAACAGGGACACGAGGTAACGGTATATCATCGAGGTAAGACTCAGGCAGAACTACCTGAAGGTGTAAGCCATGTCATAGTGGACCGTGAAGTGCCGGGACAGTTGGCTATGGCTCTTGATATCAACCGGCCTGATGCAGTAATTGATATGTGCGGGTACCACACTAAGCATCTTGCAGATATCATTGCAACGCGGATTCCATTGAAGCACTATGTGTTCTGCAGCACTACTGCTGTATACGGACAGATATTTAAAGACACCCCAAGTGAGCTCTCTGTAGTAAACCCCAAAAGCGATTACGAAATCCATAAGATCGCATGTGAGAACCTGCTTCAACAGGCGCACTTGCTGAACATCTTCCCTGTTACTATTCTTCGGTTGGCTCATCCTTATGGTCCGTTGGATGAACTGATATACACTACAGGGCGGGAATCTCTGTTCCTGGACAGAATGCGGCACGGCAGGCCTATCATCATCCCCAGCGCTGGCGATATGCGGATACATCCCATTTATGTGACCGATGCGGCTGATGCGTTTGTCTTTGTGCTAGGTCGCAGTGAATGCATGGGGCGGACGTACAACCTGGCAAGCGATGAAATTTTATCTCACAACGAATACCACGAATCTATTGCCCGGGTTCTGGGAGTTCCATTAGTTGCAGTGAATATACTGGGGAGTTGGTTCGAGGACAAAGCTTATCTTTGGGAAGGTGAAAAGCGTAACCTGGCCTTCGCAGCATCCTGGTATAAATATGAATCCGGCTTTGATGTTTCAGCCCTGCGCTCAACCGGATTCCGATGCCTGGTGGACCACGATACCGGTGTTGCAAAGACAGTAGAATGGCTGGACAAAAACAACATGATCCCGGCATCCTCAGATGACGATATCGAGGACAGGGTTATACGTGTCTGGAAGGCTGGTTAGGGATTTTTAACCACGGAATACACGGAAATTTTCTATTGAGGTGAATTTGATTAAATATTGTAGGCTCAGCCTTCTGACGGTTTTATGTGTCGCTCTAGTTTCTGGATTACCGTGTTGTGCTGCAATTCGATCTTCCAGGCTGGAAGTCGGGCTTCTTAATGGCACGCTTGTCAGTGTTAAGAATCTGCTGACCGGTGAGTCATACACATCGGGTGAAAGCGGTAAGTGTTTTGCGGGTGTTTATGCTGTTGACGGCAAGACCAGGATGCTCTCGGATACCAAAAATGTTGCATCCAGATCTGACGGTAAATCCATATCTCAATCGGCATTCTGGGATAGTGGGGTTGCTTCGTGGGCTTCGGATTTTAAGTTCGATCCCTCCGGTGATTTGATTATAAACCAAACCGGTAAATCATCGGCTAAAGGGGTTTATGGGATATCCTGGGGGATTGCAGGAATTCCGGACTCTTTAACGGTACTAGTTCCCGGTGAAAGCGGACAGCGATTCGGAGCGGATGCTCCATATGGCATACGCTCATTCGATTATCCCTATGCCTGGGAAGCTCCCTTTGTGATTATACAGGGGAAGCAGGGAGGGGTAATTGTATATGCTGAAGACCCTGCGCTGCACTTTAAAACACTGTTTGTTGAGCATGCAGACCACTCTTTCAGAATCCGTCTGGAGAGCAGGAACCAGGCACCATTCGATGAACTCACATCCATCAAATCCGTAGAATGGCGAATGCGAGCTTATAAAGGTCCGTGGCAGTCTGGAGCTGCGGTATATCGGAAATGGATGGTATCTCAGCTAAAACCTATCCCCAAGACAACCAAGCAGCCTTCATGGGCGAAAGATATCCAGTTACTGGTGACATGCGGAATGGATATCAACACACTGATCGAGCTGGCAAAACACGTCGATCCCCACAAGACAATCCTCTATATCGCTGAATGGCGCAGAGATGGATATGACCACAACTATCCAGATTACACTGCAAGGCCTGAGTTTGAGAACTTTGTGGAGTTGGCACACAAGATAGGATACCGGGTGATGGCGCATGCTAATTACTTCGGGTGCGACCCCAGGAATCCGATGTACGCGAAGCTGAGCAAGTATCAGTTGAGAGATCCTTTCACCAAAGAGCTGCAGTTCTGGTCTAATCCACTGGACCAAACGATCAGTGTTGCCTATATAAACCCGGCAAGCAAGCTCTGGCGGGAGATTTTCATATCCAAAATGAAAGAACTGGTGGACAAATACCACGTTGATGCGCTGCACATAGATCAGACCTGGGTAAACATCAATGATGCAAATGGGCTGATCGATGGTATGAGCAGCGTTCAGGGTAATATTCAGCTTCACAAGGAATTGCACGCCGCGCTTCCGCAGATAGCAATCAGTGGCGAAGGCTTGAATGAAGTCACCTGCATCTATGAGTCTTTCTGCCAGAGACATGAAATGGCAATAGACACATTCACCGGAACCTGGAACAATCTACGTCTTGCTCAGGCCCATCCAATCAGTTCATACATACTTGCACCCTACACTACAATGCTTGGACTGTGGCTGCCTAATCCTGATGACAATCCCAGCGTTTTTATGGCTTGGCGCAGAGCATATGAGCAATATGGTGTTATCCCGACGCTTCCATACCCAAGAGTGGAGCAACTAAAAAATCCAACTCCGCTTATAGCCTCCATTATAAATGATGCCTGCTTTTTTCAGAAATACCAGCCGGTTGCAGATTTCGAATCTACATGGAAACCGACTGATATATTCCGGTATAATCTGAATGACGGCCGCAAAGCGTTCTATCGAAAAGATAGCGGTGTGATCTTTGGGACAGAGGATAAGAATGGAAAGATCGATGTGCTGTTCCGGCGGATATCAGGCGTTGGGCATATCAAGATCGGCGGTTCAATTCCGGACTGGTTGGCATATAACGAAAAAGAGATCATAGGCCTGGATCCTCAGCGGGATTATGTATGGAGCGAAAAACCACGGTATATCGATGCTGTGCATATTGTCAGCATATCGCCTGGAGATTATATCTTATCTCAGACAGACATAAAAAATGGATCCCTGCATTTCATACTCGATAATAGATTGAATGCCATCAGTCTGTGTAACTTCAACGGTGATTCCTCTTGTGGAGTGATGTTGACATCCGGCGGTGAGAGGAAGTACAGCGGGATCAGTTTTATAGACGAATCAGGTGGACGGACCCAAACGGAGGGTGAGAATATATTTGTCCACCCTCCGTGGAAATCGACCAGCAAAACGCTGGAAAACTCGGTTGGACGGACATTTATGGAGTTTAATCTAAACCTCCCTATTGCACAGAAGATCACTTTTAGCGCTGGTGTATCTGTGAAGAAAGAAGTTGTCGGTAAGTCAGACGGCATTACACTTGTTGCGGCTGTATCTGATGGAATTGATTCTTTAAAGGATTCAATAAATAACGATAAAGCTGAGCCTGCAATATTGAACCTCGATCTGACAAAATTTGCTGGCAAGCACGTAAAACTGAGGATGGAGATTGATCCGGGACCCGCCGGTTCACCTTTATATGACCTGGGTATGCTGAATCATCCTGTAATTTCATTTGAGAACAGTCAACCGGGTAGTGTAGAAATTCAAAGCAAGATGCCGATTTCAAGTGTGCTTGCTGCACATGGTAAATCTGATTTTACGAAAATGGACGACAATACTTACAGGATCAACGCTGACTTACCGAATAATTTTACTGTTCTGATACCTGGTTTACAGGCTGGAAATATAGTTAATGCTTCTGCTAATTCCCCCTTTTAAGGGGGTAGGGGGATGTGACTATCGACCAAATGCATTATTCTTATCTACTCATGCACCCAACAACGGATTTCACATCCCCCCTACCCCCCTTCAAAGGGGGAATTGCGCTGTACCAATGCTCATAAGACTAAACTGTTGCACAAAAGGTATCCAAAGAGTCGATGCCTATGTATAATGTAGATGTGAAAACTGACCGTCCTTACTGGTATCATATATGTGATATTTTTCTAATACTCGGGGAGTAGAGTTATATGCCAAAGAGAACTGACATCCATAAGATAATGATAATAGGGAGTGGACCTATAGTTATAGGCCAGGGGTGTGAGTTTGATTACTCCGGTGCTCAGGCCTGCAAAGCCCTCCACGAAGAAGGCTATGAAATTGTCCTGGTCAACTCCAATCCTGCTACAATAACGACCGATACCTGGATGTCCGACCATACATACATTGAACCATTGACACTTGAATCCCTGACAATGATCATAGAAAAAGAGCGTCCGGATGCTCTGCTGGCAACTTTAGGCGGACAGACCGGGCTGAATATGGGTATGCTGCTTGAGAGCGAAGGTGTGCTTGAGCGCTTCGGAGTTGTGATGATCGGTGCAACCAGCGAGATAATCGCTAAAGCCGAGGACCGCAGGCTCTTCAAAGAAACAATGCAGAGTATAGGCATTCCAGTCCCAACCAGCGGAATTGCTGGTTCATTCAATGAAGGCATTCAAATCATCAAAGAGATCGGGTTCCCGGTTATCCTCAGGCCTGCCTACACAATGGCCGGAGCTGGAGGGGCGACTGCTTATAACATGGAAGAGTATGAGAGGATGCTGGCATTCTCTCTGCAGACCAGTCCTGTTAAGCAGGTCTTGATTGAAAAATCAGTACTCGGTTGGAAAGAGATCGAGTTTGAAGTTATGCGTGATGCGCTGGACAATGTAATCATAATCACGAGCCTTGAGAATGTCGATGCAATGGGTGTTCACTCCGGAGACTCCGTAATAGTGGCGCCGGCACTGACTCTGACAGAGTCTGAGATAACAAACCTGACTGATATGTCCAGAAAGATCGCCAGTGCTGTAGGCATGACCGGCGGGATAAACATCCAGTATGCAGTAAACCCGGTAAATGACGATGTAGCGATTATTGAGATAAACCCGCGCGCCACCCGCAGTTCCGCACTTGCATCCAAAGCACCTGGATTCCCGATAGCATATGTAGCTACCAAGCTTGCAGTGGGACTGACTTTCAATGAGATCCAGAATGGTGACACCGGCAAGATATATTTAGGCTACGAGCCCGCTGCAGATTATGTTGTTACCAAAATCAGCCGTTTTACATTCGATAAATTCCCCGGTGCTGACGAAACACTCTCTACTTCGATGAAGGCTGTCGGAGAAGTTATGGCTATCGGACGAAGTTTTAAGGAATCGTTGCAAAAGTGCATCCGATCACTTGAGACCGGTAGATACGGACTTGGATCAGATGGTAAGGACCTGCAGGAAGATAAACGCAATGATATTGATATTATCCGCCGTCACCTGATACAACCGAATGCTGACAGGCTGTTCTACATTCGATATGCAGTCGAGAATGGATTGAACAATCAGGATATCAGCAATCTCACAAAAATAGACCCCTGGTTCATACAGCAAATAAGAGAACTGGTTGACTTCGAAGCAGAACTTAAAGGAAGATCGGTTGTAAGTGTTTCATCTGCACTGCTTTTGGAAGCTAAGCGAAATGGCTATTCCGATATCCAGTTAGCTTATCTCCTTGAAACTACCCAGGAACAAGTGCGATTGAGAAGGCAGATGTTGGGAATTGAAAGCAGTTTCTGTCAGATTGATGCACAGAAACCATACTTTTATTCTACATATGAAAGCTCAGATTCTACTACACCATCCGATGGGAAGAAAAAAGTTGTAATACTTGGTGGTGGACCTAACAGGATCGGACAGGGGATCGAGTTTGATTGCTGCTGTGTTCAAACTGCTTACGCCTTAAAAGAAGCAGGCTATGAAAGCATTATAATCAACTGCAATCCTGGAGCACTCTCAACCGATTTCGATACTTCTGACAAGTTGTACTTCGAACCATTGACCATTGAAAATGTGCTGGATATTGTCGAACGTGAAAAACCACTGGGAGTCATTGTCCAGCATGGCGGCAGGACTGCACTTAACTTGAGACAACCTCTAAAGATAGCAGGCATAAATATACTTGGGACAACCCCTGAAAGTATTGAACGAGCCGAAAACCGAAAGCTCTTCAGTGAGTTGATAGTGAAGCTGGGTCTTTTACAGACAGACAACGATATGGCTTCATCTCTTAGTGAAGCAATCGAAAAAGCAAACAAGATAGGCTATCCTGTACTGGTAAGATCCAGTCATGACCCCAGAGGCAGGATGAGACAGATTGCTTACGATGATAAAGACATCTCAAAGTTTATCCTGAAAGCGTCGCCGGTCAATTATGATAGGCCGATTATCATAGACAGATTCCTTGAAGACGCCATTGGAGTTGATGTTGACGCTGTTTCAGATGGTGAAACCACCCTGGTCTGCGGGGTTATGGAGCATATTGAACAGGCAGGCGTTCATTCAGGTGACAGTGCATGCTCATTACCTCCATACAGTCAACCTGTTGAGATTGTTGACCAGATCAAACGCCAGTCCTACGCTATTGCAAAAGAGCTGGAAATACGTGGATTGATTAACATCCAGTTCGCAGTCAAGGACGGTCAGGTCTATGTCCTCAAGGTCAATCCAAGGGCGGCAAGAACAACTCCGTTTGTCAGCAAAGCTACAGGCATTCCCTGGGCAAAAGTAGCTACAAAGATCATGCTTGGGCAATCACTGATTGAGCAGGGAATTACGGAGGAGATCGTTCCGAAGCATGTTTCAGTAAAAGAGGCTGTCTTCCCGTTCTTCAGGTTCCCGGGAGTGGATGTCGTCCTCGGGCCTGAGATGAAATCTACCGGTGTAGTGATGGGAATCGACGAGAGTTTTGGGAATGCTTACATAAAAGCTCAGATAGCATCCGGACAGAATCTGCAGCAATCGGGCATGGTCTTCCTGAGTGTAGCGGATATTCATAAAGCTGATATCCTCGAAATCGCTAAGGGACTAACAGACCTGGGATTCACAATCGTTGCTACTGCGGGAACTGCAGGGACACTCAGTAAAGCCGGAATTCCTGCAAAGATCGTTTCCAAAATTGGTGAAGGCCGACCGGATGCCATTGATATGATTAAAAACAAAGAAATAGCTCTGATCATCAATACTCCAAGCGGTAAGAAACCCAGGGCACATGAGATAACGATACGCAGTGCAATAGTAGCCGGTGGAATCCCGATCATAACCACTATAGCCGGCGCCAAAGCAACCCTGCACGGCTTGAAAGTAGTCCGTGAACAAGGAACTACGGTTAAGAGCCTGCAGGAGTTTAATAAGACAGTTTAGGTATGGATTTTACTATGCATCGGTATCAGAGCGAAGCGACGATGCCGATGCATAGTCACGTTTGATTGCGCGCCATCAAGGCAATGTAGCTTCCGGAACGGTTTGCTGTGTTAGTTCCACGACCTCATTTGCAGCTATCTCCCGCTCTCCATTGTATAGCATAATCCTGCCGACTACGTTTACTTTTGCGCCGACTGCCGGGATTGTCGAGTAAGTGACTCTAATCTTGTTGGAGTTGTCCGGTTCTGAGATGTAGAAATACTTATCAGTAGATTCTGTAACTGTCTTCTCTGACAAAAACACCAATTCTCCATCGGCCCTCTGCTTTGCATAGGTGATTGTCGGGTAAGTGTTTGGAGCACCGACCCAAACTACGACAGGCTGAGAATGGCCTTTCAGCTTGTTAGTGGAGGCATCGGTTGCAGTTGCTGTGACGGTATAATATCCGGTTGGCAAGTTCGCTGTGTCCCAATCAACATCGAAAGGCGTCGTTTTGCCTGTCCATACAGGGACACCATTGATATTGATCTGGACCTGCTGAATACCGGAGGCATCGAAACCTACTATTGAGATACGGATGATTCCATTAACCGATGTTGCATTCAGCGGAGAGGTTATAGTCACTATAGGAGGAGTCAGATCGACCGGGTGGAGTTCGATTGTTGCATAGAGCGCCCGGTGGTCGCTGCCAAAGTGCTTGCTGCGGGTTGAACCGTATTGAAATCCTCCCGGGTGCTTGCCCGATGAGTCATAACTCCACCAGATATAGTCCAGCCGTTTACCAAGGAGGTCAAGAGCTGCGGTCCCGAGATATGAATTATGAGTACACTGCTTACCTGGATCAGAGTAATCTAGGTTCATCTCTTTCCATGTTGATGTGTTCAAACTGGAGTTCATATCCGTGGCAATTACACGAACAGTGCCAGGATACATAGACATGCCCGGTGAGTCCGGTTCTCCATCTTTTATCCAGTTCTTCAGGTGAATAGCCTGCTGGCTGCGATATTCATCGGTAGCTTTTACGCCTTTGAGAAAAGCATCCTCCCAGACAAGTTTACCTGTAAAGAAGCCGAAGGCACTATCAGTGCCAACTTTACGGAACAGGCGTCCTACAAAGTTGATTATATAACCATTATCCAGTTGTCCAAGCGTAGTCGTGCCCAAATACCACTCGGGGACATGCTCTACTAAATCCGGTCTCCAGAAGATAGCTACACCACTGTGGTTGTTGATACCCTGGGCTGTGCGAATACCATTCCAGTCTATCTTTGTATATGTTTTAAGGTTTTTCTTTATCTGTTCACAATCGGTTTCGTTCAAAACTTCCTGCATGCCTATGACAGCGATAGGAGGGTATTTTGAACCAGGAGGATTGACGGATGCTACGAACTGGGCAAAACGTTTGACGGTATCATAGGTAACAGCCTTCTGATTCTGACCGGTCCACCTGCCACCATCGAATATATTGCACTGGCAGACTGTAATAGAATCAGCCATCACTCTAGTTACCATAAAACTTGTTACCACTAGTATTGCTATTAATATGTATTGACGCCACAAATAATTTAACTCCACCTATGAATTGTTATTATAGACTCTTTCTGCTGATTCTCGAAGCAAAAACCTCCCCACATTGCAGGCTTCATCAAGCGTCAAATAATCACTGTCCATCAGGTCGGCTAATACCCGTGAGATACCTTTCCTGGCAAGCATGAGGTGCCCATATGTGTTCTCCACAAATGCATAGTCGCCGCCGAACCCCATTATCTTGTTGATCGGAACTGTACATAGCGCCTGTTTGAGGAAGATGGCTGATGCTTCCGGATCAACAGCCCAGGACCAGCACATGTCGGCATAAAGATTCCTTAATTGCTTGGTTGCAAGGATTAATTCATTCTGAAATGGATATGCAATATGCATGGCGATAAAGTATAATTCCGGATGAGAACAAGCCAGACATACTAAATCGGCAACATTCCGGCGGATTGGGTCAATATCCGGACCGCCGGAATAGATACCGGTGTGGAATTTGAGCGGGATATGATAGTCAGCAGCTCTCTTGAGCATTTGAAAGAATAAATAATCTACCAACGGACGGGCTTCAATATAATTCAATGGTGATCCCAAATGCCTGATATATAGCCTTTCAGCGTCTTGCCCGGAAACTCCATCGTGGAAATCTAGTGGACCGCTGTATGCAAGTGCAATCTTCACCGCGCAGCATTGATCGGCATATTTGTTGAAATACCAGTCCATTGCTGATATCCAGCCATCCAGTGTAGATGCATCAATACCGGTCTCGCGCTCGATGAGTACTTTACCAGTTGGATACAAAAATCCATCCACGAACAGGTCGGGCTTTAGAAGCTGTGTGTCTCCCCAGTTGCGCATTGGGTACCTGTTATCTTGCTGATCTCTGTCAAAACAGTTAACCGCACAGTAATCTATCCCTGCTTTCTCACGCAGTACCCAACGATGAAAACCAGGCTTAATAGCCGACTTCATTCGCTTTGAGAGCTCTTCCATAGAGTCTGCTGTTATGCTCTTGATATCATATAAATCTCGAATGGCAATCTGGGCTATCTTGATATAAGCAGTATTTGCAACCAGAGGATAGTAACGCGAAAAGATAGACCATTTGTCAGTGTGGGTGCTGTCAGGTGAGTATAGAATTCCGGATTCACTATCCGTCATTCCGGCACTTTTCAGGACCGTTTCGCTGTAGTGATAAAACAGAGTCGTCCAGTCACCTGGATTCTGCACTCTGTATTCCTCGTCCCACAGATGTTCATGTGTATCTATAACGGGTATCTGCAGTAGATACTCGTAGATTGTATCATAATGCCTGGTCAAGATATCTCACCAATAAAACAAGTCTCAAGGCTATGTTACGATGACAGGTAAAGGAAGTCAAGAAACTAAAGAGTTAAAATCCCTTGACAGTATGGTTGTCGGAAGGCATACTTTGTACATCCTCTCACAATGAACTTTGAGCTCGGAGACTGCAATGAAATATTTCGTTTGTATATTTATCAGCATAATCACGATCATCTGCTTTGTGAATCCTTCGGCATATGCTGCCGGTCTAACCGGATCCACTTTACCAATTACCAGCATTGTCGGACAAGGAATTACAACCGACTCAGTATTGTTCGACTCAAATATCGAGACCGGGATATCCGTTGATAAGGGGCAATATGTAATCAACCGAAAAGGCAAAGATCAGTTGATCGGTATAGCTGTCCATGTCACTGCAACTGAGAAATGCTCAGTCTCAATCAAATGCGATGATGTTATGGCCAGAGAGATTGCCATTCAAACTGGAAGTGAATGGTATTACCTGCGTATCCCATTCAGCAATGCGAGCCGGATAGTTATCAACTGGTCAGGCTCAGGCATGAAATGGAACGAAGTTAAGCTGTTTGGACGAACTCCCTTATCCTCATCGACTAACCCTGAACCCAGCAGCATCAAGGCTACACTGGGCAAAGATACCAGTGCTTCTGCCGATGTTATGGGATTTATGTGCAACTGGTTTGAGCATGGAATTACCGACGGAATGACTAAACCCGGAACTCGCGAAGAGTTTATTCGCAGATTCAAAGAATGTCATGCAAACTCCCTGCGCTTTCCTGGCGGGACTATGACCTATGGATATCCCAGCACTAAGGCAGCTGTTGCAGCTTTCAAGAATGTCAGCCAGGATCCTTTCTATTATGGACTAACAGCCTGCTACGGACTCAATAATGCTGCATTTGGATGGGCAAGTGCGGAGGACTATTTCAAATTCTGCAAGAGTGCGGGATTGACTGCATGGTATGAAATCAACCCCGGCTACTGGTACGATTCCAAAACAGACAAAGTCTATAAGACCATCGCAATGGACTCTACATTCTACGGGAGAACACCTGATAACTACTCCGGGAATTATGTTGATCAGGCTGTAGAGAGTGCAATGGATCTAGCCAGGTTAGCAAAGCGTATCGGGGTGAACGTAACCTGGGAAATCGGGAACGAGGACTATTGCTATTACACACCCGCAACCTATGCAAAGTTGTGTTCGGCGTTTATTGGCGGCATCCGTAAAGTAAATACAGATGCCAAGTTCGCAGTCTGCGGGGATGGGTATGACTGGAGTGATGAGAGATGGGGGAATGCATTTCCTGTTGAACTATATCGTATCGGATTAACCAGAATCGATTACTCCAGTGAGCATTTATATATGGCAGGAGTTGGAGATTGGATTGATGGCAGTTGGTATCCTAGAGCATCTGATACAGCCCAGCATATCGGAGACGCAATAACCAAGGGCTGGGGCACTATGCGGTCTAAATTCATGAACGGCCCTAAACGCTTCCAGAGCGCTGGAGTAAATGTCAGTAAAGTTGCAATCACTGAATGGAATTTCTATGCTGGTTCTGCTCCGGAGAAGATTGAACATTCTGCCGGAAGAGCACTGGGAGATGCCGAAGCTTTATGTGAAATGATGAAAGACGGAGTTTCAGTATTCCAGCACGATTTAGTCCGGAATAGCGCTGCTGAAATGTGGTTTTGCAGGCTGGATTATTATCCGGACAACCCAGTTGGTTCGCGATATCACTGGTTTCCGGAAGGAGCAGCAGATACGATTGTCCTTGCTCACCGCGAAGGCAGAATCATCTACAATTCCGATGGAGTCTGTATAAGCAACCACAAAGGGTTTGCGTATGTGACAGCAGTCAACCGAACTCCAATTCCAAAGGTATTCGATATCCATTTTCAAGACATTCAATTCAATAAGAGTAAAATAGAGCGCAATATTTTCCAGTCAGCTTCACTCGACTGCTGGGCTTTTGATTACTACCTGACAAAAAGGCTCATCCCCGCTTCAAAGAGCAGAAATGAGCTCAAAATAGAATCCCCGGCCTTCAGTGTGGTTGGATACAAGGTGCGGACAAAGTAGCAGGATGTAATCTTGAATTGTGGTGCGGGCTTCCAGCCTGCAGTTCCTGTATTCATTGGAGAATGATCCATAACTAAATATTCTTAGGGAGATGAGATTCTATTTCGGGTGTGATTGCAAATCACACCCGAGCGAGGGCAGGCTGGAAGCCTGCATCACAATTGAGCAGCTTGGCAGGCTGGAAGCCTGCACCACAATCAAGCGACCGATTTACCACACACTACTACAACACTGTGATGACCCTTGTTTTTGTCTATTGGGATAAGGTGTCCATCCACAGGTTTGCCGTCCAGTTCAACACTGATGCCTTTTGCTTCACTGGATGTACTGATTGTGATGTCGTAGGTTGAACCTCTGAATATCCGGTGCATTTTTACTGAGTCCCAGGATTTTGGGAGGACCGGGTCTATCAGGAGTCCTTCGTATGTGGGTTTGACTCCGAGCATAAACTGGGTTATACATCTGAATACCCAGCCGGTTGTGCCGGTGTACCAGCTTCTCAGGGAAAGTCCTGCCCAGGGATTTTCGGGGCCTCTGAACATATTTGTGAATCCGTAGGGTTCGGCGCCTGAGAGTTCGATTGGATGCTTGGGGTTGACTGCCAGGATCCTGGTCAGGGTTTCCAGTGCAGCATCTCCATCTCCCCGCACGCAATCCGCAACTGCCTTAAATGCGCTGACATGGCAGTAGGAGCTGGCGTTCTCTCCCCAGCCAGGAGGCAGTGTGGAAATACGCCCGAAGCGCTTATCATAGGTCTTGAAAGCAGGTGTACAGACAATCATCCCATAGTCTGTCATCAGGTGCTTTTGAATCGAATTTTCGACAGTGTCCCAGCGTCCCGGAGTGAGACCTGCCATTATCGACCACGCCTGAGTCTCGGAGAACATCATGCCCTCTTTGCACTCGTGAGAACCGACTTTGCTGCCGTCATCAGTGTAACCGCGCAGGTACCATTCACCATCCCAGCATTCCTGTTCAATAATGGTCTGCAGCTTGTCGGCTAATTCAGTATAGTGGATGCTTGTCTCCTGTTCACCTATTCTACAAGCCAGTTCCGCAGTCTGCCGGGCAGCGACGACCAGGGCAATTGAAAGCCAGACGCTTTCCCCTTCTCCACCGATACCGATGTTCAGAGAATCGTTCCAGTCTCCGAACTGCATCCGGGTAAGTCCGTGTTTGCCGGGATTTTTATAGATCCAGTCCAAACCCTGCTTCAGATGCTCCCAAACAGTAGCGCTGCCGGTGTCATAGTAGTCTACGCTCTCATCAAGGATCGCATAATCGCCGGTCTCTTTGATATATTCAACAACTGCATACGCCAGCCATACTCCACCGTCTGCATATGGATTGGAATCGATAGGCCAATATCCGCGCAGCGCCATACCCTCATTTAGCTGGTGTTTGCACGCGAGGATTATCGCAGTCTTTGCACGTGAACTGTCCAGAGAGCAAAAAGCCTGAGCGTCCTGGAGGGTGTCACGGAATCCCATAGTCCATCCCCGGGACCAGTCCATCATCATCGATAACTGGTGCTTTGTCCAGTCATTGAGCAGCGGGTTCAGGTATTCATCTCCAAGATCGAGTTGAAGATTTGCATAGCAAGCATTTTTAACTTTCCAGGCAGCAATTGATTCATCAAAACAACATGGAGCCAGGGACCGCGAGCGCAGCGGTTCGATTTCGTCATCATTCTCAAACGGACCGATTGCAGCGTGGATTATTATTTCTTGACCAGGCTGGAGTTCATAATCATACTGTGCAACGCCTACCTGGGCTTCATTTGCTCCGGCAAAGCATCCGATATTATCTGCCAACACACCTGCTGGACTTGCAAGGTTTCCATATCTGCCGTCGAGGAACTTTATCCTGCTGGTCTCAAAGCCTGCCGGATTACCATCACAGGCAAAGAAGCAGTTGTTTTTGGTCCCCAGTCTGGAACGGCTGTTGTTGATTGCCAGCATGGTATTGCTGTCTGTCCAGAGCTTGCTGATGACGTTATTCTCCAGCCCACCGTAGACATCAAAGCCTCCAAGATCGAACTCTGTGTATGGATAAACGCTTACTCTGCGCACAGTCTCCCCTACATTGATCACAGTTATACGCCAGAGTTCTATCGGATCATCCGCTGCTGTTGTCACTGTAAATGCAGACCGTAAGCCGTCTTCCAGCATCTCCAGCTTTGTATAACCGAGTCCATGGCTGCATGTGTAGTGAGAGAAATCCAGCTGGATAGGATCCCAGCCTATTGTCCATATCCGGCCACTATCGCGGTCCTTGATATAGACAATCCGGTCCTTTATCATATTGGTCCGCTCTCCGGAGATGTTGCGGTAGATAGTCTCTCCCCTGCCCCGCTGGTCCACTCCGGAATGGATATTTCGATTCCATATGTAATTCATCCAGGGTTTAGGAGTATCAAACCGTGTGATAATATACTCATCCCCTGTCTCATTAAAATGCCCATAAGTGCTCTGTGTACTGAAACTCATTTTGTAAATCCTCACGATAAATAGAACTACACTGCTATTCGTCATCCACGGTGCAAATGCCTTCTTTCACTTGTCATTCTGAACGCAGTGAAGAATCTGCTTTTGCATTAGAGATTCTTCACTGCGTTCAGAATGACAATGCACGCAAAATGCAGGAAGAATAATAGCCGTATGGTGAATATTACATCGAGTTATCATATGACATTTTATAATGAGGATATTAATGGCTGAATTACGAGGATGCAATCGTTTTGCTTCTTACTGGTTTGCACTCACCCATGCTGGTGCTGAAAATGGTGATTCTACTGATTATCTGATCCAATATTCGTCATCACTGGAAGAGGTCAAAACTCTACGATTTTCTACAGCATCGTGGCAGATGGAACACTTTTCTGTGAGAATTTTGCTGAGGCGTTCATTGGGTGTTCAGCTGTAAAGAATGCCAAAATAGAACTAGACCTTTCGCGGAGTAGAAGATTACCTGCCACCATATATGACACACTCGATTGCCTGCATGTCATCATAATGGGAGGACATGGAAAGGAATATGCTGCCATCCGGTTTTTCATTGAGGATGAGACCAATGAAGGCCTTTATCATACTCACTTTTTTCAAGCATCCCTGGCCGATTGCAAGGCATTTGGACTGCAACTTCACGAAGAAATCGCAAAAGCCAGCCCTGAATGGTGGGCTGAAAACGAATAGGAGATACATACCAATGAGCATTTCTATAAAAGAATTAGTGCTGCTTCCGATACCACAGAAGATGGAGTCCGGTGGTGGGGAGTTTTTGTTTGGGTGTGATGGGGTGATTGTTTGTGAGGACGGTGGGCAGGCTCTGCTGCCTGTTGCAGATATCATCAGGGATGCTGTTTGTGATACTCAGCATGTCCAAATGGATATTCGTGCCGGGAAAGCTGGGCAATATAAGAACTGCAGGATCAGGATTATTCTGGATGAGAGTAAGGGGATTGCTGCTGATGGGTATGTGCTGGATGTCAGTACGACTTGTATTAGTATTACGGCATCTGCACCTGCAGGGGCTTTTTATGCTGCGGTTACACTTAAGCAGATATTGAGGCAAGTGTGCGGGAGTATTCCGGCGATGCATATTGAAGACTGGCCGGACTTCCCTAACAGGGGTGTTATGCTGGATATCAGCAGGGATAAGGTGCCGACACTGGAATCTTTGTTTAGCCTTGTAGATATGCTGGCCGGGATGAAGATCAACCATTTTGAGCTGTATATGGAGCATTCCTATGCCTATGTCAACCACCGGGATGTCTGGGCACAGGCTGATCCTATAACGGGTGAAGATATCCTTAGGCTGGATGCTTATTGCAGGGAAAGGTTCGTGGAACTGGTCCCGAACCAGAACTCATTCGGACATATGACCAGATGGTTGAAGCTTCCTCAGTATAACGATTACGCAATGTGTCCGGAGGGATTTGAAGACCCCTGGAGCCCTGGTAGACACGTTGTAGAGCCCTGGTCACTTGATCCAGCGAGTCCAAAGGCGCTGAATCTGATTGATGAGTGGTATGGAGAGCTGCTGCCCCACTTCACAAGCGCCAAACTGAATGTCGGGTGTGATGAGACATTTGATCTCGGTCAAGGGAGGAGCAAGGAAGCCTGCGAAACACTTGGGAAAGGAAAGGTCTATCTGGATTTCCTGCTAAGGATACGGGACCTGGCACAAAAGCATGGAAAGACGATGCACTTCTGGGCGGATGTAGTAAATCATTACCCGGAACTGATCCCCGATATCCCAAAAGACATCATTGCTCTGGAATGGGGTTATGAGGCTGATTATCCTAAAGAGGAAAACTGTGCCAGACTTGCAGAATCCGGACTTCAGTTCTATACATGCCCTGCGACAAACACCGTAGCTTCAATGACCGGGAGATATGATGCATGTGTTGAGAACCAGCACAATGCAGCAAGGCTCGGTCTTCAGTATGGAGCTATCGGGGTGTTGAATACCGAATGGGGGGATATGGGCAACTTCCAGTATCCTGCATCGGATTTCTTCGGATATGCTCAGAATGCTGCACTGACGTGGTCTTATAAATCGAATGAACGCAAGGATATTCTGCCTGCACTAAACAAGCATGTCTTCTTCGATGAAGGTGGAGTGATGGGATCGATTATCTGGGACTTTGGTGTAGACTACAAGCCCCTGGTAGGGATTGCCCAGTGGGACCTGGTGTTTATGAGTCTGCTCAACACTCCAGCAGGTGACCCGGTGTTGACTAAAGCAGATGAAAAGACACTGCGGATGGTGGAGGAGAATATTCTGTCGATAGAAGCCCGTCTGAAAGGTGCCAGGATGAACAGACCGGACGGAACATTGATAATCGATGAATACAGGAACTCAGCCAGGATGCAGTTACATGGTGTTAGGCGGGCGCTGGCTAATGTCACCGGAACAATCAACATATCATCAGCAAAAAATTCTCTGGCCGAGGAAATTCGGTTGATTCTGGGAGAGCACAGGAGATTGTGGACAGCCAGAAACCGGGTCGGAGGACTGCAGGACAGCACACTAGTGTTTGAGAATTTGCTGAAAGAATATACAACACAGGATATGTGACTCTGGCTGCGGCAACCTGGTATGCTTAGCTTGCGTTGCCGCAGCATATATCAAGGTGAGTATTAATGTGCAATAATGAATCTAAGGGTGAGTGGTCTGTAGTATTGTATGATAAATCAACTACTGGTCTTGAGGGATTTCTCAAAAAAGCGGAAAAAGTGTTTGGTAAACAGGGACTTTCACTATTGGGTCTAATATTTGCAACTAAGGAGCATTTTCCTACAGAGATCTGCTGCGGACTCTCAGAAGTTGATGCAAGGCGTATTGCTAGTAAACTAAGCGGAGATGATCTAGCAATAGCCGCAAAACCAACATCCGAATTATCCGGGCTAAAGCATAGAGCAAATGAAGTATGGGCAACCCGTTGTGCTGGTGGTTATCATTTCACAGAAGTTGATGGACTAATCATTATTTTAGTTCCCATTAATGCACGTGAGAATGTTGCAAGAATGAAAAGCAGAAATCCTGGCATAAAATTCTGGGAGATAGAAAGAGCGTTGAATCACGACCATATAGCATACAACAGACCGGATGACCTAAATATTGACGACAGTGAAAGAGATGTAGAAAAGTTGAAAACCGCTCTCAGACAGGCATATCCTGATATCGCATTTACCATTTCCATCAGACCAGGCAGCATTATGTCCTTTTGGCAAACTACAATTGATTCGCCAAAAGAGAGTTGCATTCTTGATAGGAGAGATGAAAGTGGTGAAGTCTGGTGCCACAAATGCACTCAAAGACAGAAATATGAAAAGATCGACTATGTGGACGATAGGTATCCAAACGCGGAATGGGGTAAGTGCCAGGTTTGTGGTGAGAGAATAATTACACAGACTTGTGTGAAGTTGATTCATATTTAGTATCGGGATGCTTCGGGCGACCGCGGAGGGTCGCCCCTACGGGCATATTGTGATGCAGGCAGGATGCCTGCATCACAATATGCGGGCCGAACTGGGGTTCGGCGTTCCCAGGGAATTTACTCTATTACTAATACGTCATGGATTTCCAGTTTTTTTAGTTCCAGGGATAGAATACCGTTTTCGTATTGCATTGACTCAGTTTCTCCACCGTATGCCCATTCTACTGATTTGGGTTTTGAGTCCAGGCGGATCCTTAGTTTGATATTGTGGACTTCAGGGATGTAGTCGATTATTGCATAGATTGGTGATGTCTGCATTCCTGAGGTGTTTACCAGATGCACCTGGAGCTTCCCATCTTTCTGTCTTAGGGCAACATCCACTACATGCGGGCATATCACTTCGACTTTTGGGGATGGGAACAGCCGGGTCATAACCTTCTTGTATTCATTGCGGATGACTGGAGCGTGCGATTCTATGAAACTCTCTCCCAGGTCGACATAGGTAGCAGCTATCGTTCCTTTTCCGTATTTGTTTACAGTAGAGGCTACCATCGCGTCTTTATGGACATTCCTTGCCGGGAAGCAATGACTGACTACTTCTGCTCCTATAACTTCAACTGTCTGAAAAAGCCCACCACAGTCGGAAAAGATACCGTCTGATTCGAGATTAATCTCGGTGAAGTCAGGATGAAGGAACATCAGGAACGGATTATCGAGGTTCTTCTCAAGTTCAGCATAGATCGCAGTCATATCAGTAACAGGTCCATCATACCGAACACCCAATTCATCCTGGAAATGAGAAGCTACCTGCGGACCGGTAAGGAACAAATTGCCGCCATTTCGCACATATTCCCGCAATTCTTTTACTAGACTTTCTGTCAGCAGATGCCAGTTCGGTACCACTATTACAGGATAGTCATCCATATGACCGACTAACTGGTGCTCAGCTTTCACGTCAACGCTGTATTGCAATTCGAGCAGCGCATGCAGCGGACCCAGTATAGGCCGTTTATCTACGCCAGGATCTGTGAATACTCCGACATGCTTATCATATATGCTGCTTTCAGAGAGTAACAACGCTACCTGCGGTACAGTTGAGCTCTTGTGGCACAATGACTGCCTGTCTCTGATAAATTTGCCTACTTCTGCGAGTGTGTTGGAAATACCATCATCCAGATATCCTGAGCGTGTCCCCTGGTATACAACCTGCCAGCATCCTCCCTGCGATACTATAACCGATGCCTCGTGCTTGAGCTGAATGGCTGTCTTCCAGCTCCAGTTCCTCTGGTTTGGTCCTCTATTTGCACCCCAGGCCATCAGGTCCCAGGGCACACCAACCGAGGACAAATAGCGTGCTTCCAGCCTGGCAATATTCATAGTATCATTGCCACCGTAATCGCCGGACAGATAATCCAGGGGAACTGAGACTGCCTCCGGCATAAAGGTAGTGAACATCCAGTTGCTTGTGATTTGCAGGCCCGGCTTGAAGTCGTGAAGAATATCGGCATACTTCCTCACATAATGCTTGAACTGTTCTCTATGAAAGCTAATAAACTCTTTCCAGTATGCATCCTCCGATGACTTCGGAATATCTGTGATGCCTGTAGATTTGGTAAACTCTTCAATAGCCTTCTCGCTGTAATCAGCTATAGTTCCCCAGCAATCACCATCTACCCAGATTCCATCTATATCGTATTCAGATATGACTTCTTTTAACTGCGGAATAAGCATTTCATCCATATACGGACTGAATAAACTGGTAGCTAATCTGTCGTTAGTGCCATCCGCATGTTTAGCAGCCCATTCAGGGTGATGCACAATTGCTTCCTGATCCCATACTCCGGAATAATGAATAAAAAGTGCAACTCCAAGCTTTTTGGTAACCTTACGCCATATACCCAGAGCATCTTTCCTGATCCCGGGTGAAGGGTATCCAACCTTTGTAGGGTAACTGGCGAACCCATAATGACCTTTGCAGTCGAACTGAACATAATCCGGTTTTACGACTTCCAGGAAATGGGCTACCATCTCTTCTGTTACATCCGCCCAGAGGACCGTGTCTTTTTCGTGGGCGTGAAGATCCGTGTGGAATCCAAATGCCGCGTCTTTTCTTAGTAATGGCTTCATAATAGTGACCTTTCAATTAGTGCTAACGATCTGTTTGCCGGGAGGCCGCGGAGGGCCTCCCCTACGAGGTATAATAACTGCGTTTCGGATTATTGTCTTAACAGTGCTCTGCCGGATTCTGGGGGGATTGTTATGGTCAGTTTTTTTGATTTGGCTTCTATGGTTTCGTTGAAGCCAACGTTTTTATAAGTTGATCTTGTAGTGTCCGGAATGGTGATTGTTACCGGTATTTTGGTTGGGTTCAGGAATGCAAACCCGTATTTGAACTCGCGGAATAATACTCGCTTTGGTTGTACGATCTCCCCAACCGGGTTGCCAAGTTTCATTGAGCAGAGTTCACGGCCAAATTCGGCGGTCTCCGGTCTGTCCAGCAATGCCATACAGTCAGTCCACAGGAATCCGTAGAGTCTGCCATACGCCATTGAGAAGAGTGCAGAATCTTTGAGTTTGTCTGTCGGCATTTCAGCGAGATATGGGAGAATGACCGGTATTTTGCCGTGCTCTTGTGCCCCTTTGTGCTCAAGACCCATCCATCTGAGTTCAGACCAATCGTTGCTCATCTTTCCTGTGTTAAATGGCATCGACTCCGCCATCCAGCTATCACAGTATGGCCAATGGCCTGGAAGCATCCCATTTTGCATCACTATCCGATCATTGCCGAAGCTTTTAACTGTAGCATATATCTTCTTCTGGAGTTCTTCGTACATCTGTGTATTGGTCTTACCTGGATTATGCTTGTGCTTGTCGAATTTGTCCCCGTAGCAGTCAGGCACTGACATGGCATTATCGATGAAGACCCCATCATAGCCAGCTTCTATTATCAGCTTGATCTGCTTGATAGCAGCGTCCTGAAGGCCTTTCTGATGGAAACAGGTGTAGTGCAGTCCTGGATTGTTGGTATTTACAGCGAATGCCGACCTCATTATGTTACCGCTGTTATCTATGCAGAACCAGTCAGGATGATTTTTGAGATCCCGGCTGTTATGGTCTATGGACTCACTCCACTCATAGTAGACTTCCCTACCCCCTTTTATAAGTCTTTCGGTATCAAGAAGCTCCATATAGTTCACATAGACAAGCAACTTGATACCGGCTCCATGGCACATATTCAGTGCTTTTTTGTCCGGAGTGCTTCCTATGATCAGAGGGTAGTATTTGAGCTTGGAATTGAACAATTCATCTGTCCATGTAGCAGCAGGTTGATAGTAAAGAGTATAGTTTTCAGTTCTTTGCAGCCAGTCGGGAGACTTGTCACCATACGCGGGTTTTTCTATCCCGGGAATAAATCCCAAGGCAGGGACTTTACGTTCAAACACTTGAGCATATATTTTACGAGCTTCTACCGCATCAGATGCAGTTGCCAATCCGAAGCTGCAGTTCTGGTAGCCTCCGGGGGAGACGTTGTATGAAGCTGGAATGGCATGAAAATATAAGCAGCCATTCTCTCCCGGACTTCTACCAGTTTTGGCACCGGGCATAACCATTACTACAGCAGTGCCGTTACTGCGCAACAGCATCCAGTCTTTATTGTCGTATGCCTGCCAGTCTTTGGGATCTACTTTGGTCTCTTCATCACCAGTAAATCCGGGACTGATGAAGCTGTTGAAATTGATCCCGGTCTGCCAGAAGTAATATTCCCCTCTGGTACAATCCAACCTGGTCAGTCTGGTTACAACAAAAACAGCAGGGATGCCTTTATATGCGCTTAGTTCAATGGTAAGCTTACGTGTATCGGTTATTGGAAATACAGCCGAAGCAGTAACATAGTCTTTTCCTTTTTTTATGACAGGTTTTCCATTTACTGGAGATAGCGAATCCCAGCCTTCACCTTTGTCGGACAAGAAACAGCCGCTGATATTCCAACTGCCTTGTTGAGTTTGAAATGTCAGCGTGCCATTAGCCAGACTCAACCTGATATTCTGATCCAAAACTCCTACAGCCACAGACTCTGGAGTAAACGAAACAACCGGCATCTCATCTGCAGCAACACGATTGATAGTCGCAAACAGTATATATATGCATAATATTATCGATATTAGTTTCACTATTTAGGATCCTGCCTGTTATATGTAAATCATTTCTATTGACCAGCTGCCATTGCCCTGAAGAATGCTACTTCTCTTCTGAAAGCATCCTTAAACTGATCTGCTGGAACTTCGAACTCACAGTGTATGGACAGCGGGCCAGTGTAATTGTTGGCAGCAATGGTTGAGAAAACTTCAGTCCAGTCTACCATTCCCTCTCCTGCGCATACCCAGTTTGTTTTGACTGCACCATGGCTATTTTTCTGTTCACGCACACGAAGCACATCCTTTAGTGCAATGATGCTCAGGTAGTCCTTTACCATTGAAAGACCAACTGCAAACTCTTCACCCTCCAACAGCATATGGGCTGGATCGATATAAGCACCAATGCATTTGGGATCAAATCCCTGGAGTAGATGCATCAAGCTGGCGCAATTCAGACCCATACATCGGTTGGAATGAGTGTGGTAACATACCTTGACTCCATATCTCTGGGCAAGGACCTGCCACCCATTGAATGCTTTTCGCACATCATCCACTTGCTGCCAGTATTTTTTAGCAGGATCAAGGCTAAAATATCCGAGTTTCAACAGCCGAACATCTGCTTTGTCCATTGCTGAGAGTATTGGTTCTGCGGTAGGGTGATCAGGTTGAAGCAGGTCAAAATTTCCGGTGACCATCGGCACTGCCAATCCCTCACTCTTCATGTTCTCCACTACATCCGGGAGCATATGGGAAGCATTGTCCGGGTTTACAAGATAGCCAGGCCGTACACACAGGTCATATCCATCCAATTCGTGGGCAAGTGCAAGGTCTATGAGACCGTTGAGATCTCTGTCTCGAAACATCTTAGAAAAGAGGATAAGTGACATAACAGAAGCCTCCAATATTCAGCCTGTATTATTCACGAGGCTTCGTAAACAATACGAGCTGGAGTTCGATAAACTATACCGCAACAAACGTTACCGTGCAAGTTACTTTATGCAGGATTTTCAGAGTATGGATCCGGTAATATATAATTACCTACCGAACATAATCAATATACGCAATGCTACCGATAATACCAGTATGTACTTTGTGTGAAGCGTAGGCAAGAGGATGGTAGATTAACTTGACTGTTCGTAAGAAAGCAGTGCTGTTGTTGGTAGGACTGCTTGCGGGGCTCTACTGTATTTTATACATTTCGGCAAACGTGGTCTTTCTCCGAAGTTACAAAGCCGTCGAAAGGCAGCGTGCTACTGAGGAAGGGCATCGTGCAATTGATGCCATCCAAAACGAGTTGTCGGGACTCAACGCCTCTGCCAAAGACTGGGCCGCATGGAACAGCACATACTCCTTCATGCGGACCCGTAATCCTGTGTTCATTCATGAAAACCTGGACGCCAGCGCTCTTTCTAATCTTGATATCAATGCACTAATACTTTTTGATACAAATGGAAAACCTGTCTTGGCATATGAACACATGGCAGGGCAGCGAACAAACCATACCATGCGTCCACAATGCGTACAGACGATCAAACAAGCCTGTACTCCGATGAATTCTACAACCAATACCGCAGGAGTGACCTGTCTTTACGGAATACCGGTTCTATTGGTGACAAGTCCCATTCTACGTGGCGACAGCACTGGACCATCACGCGGAACCTTGATAATGGCGAGGTATATTGATTCGAACAAATTCAATAAACTATCTAAAATATTAAGGCTCAAGTTAAAAATACATGAATTTGATGCAGGATGGCGCGCTGAACTGATCCGTAACGTAGCAGAACAGTCGACACAAAATCCTGTTTGGGCTAACGAACTCTCGAATGAATCGATTGGCGGATACGCATTGCTGCGAAAACCCAACACCGAATTGAGTGCGATAATCGAAACGATATCCCCACGCAGTATTATGGCGCAGGGGCGACAGACCTTATACTCATTCTTGGTAGCATTCCTGATTACAGGCATTATAGTTGGGTTTGCTGTTATGCGGCTCCTGGACCGAGGGCTTTTAGCCAGATTGAAAATGCTGGATATCGACTTACACCGTATCGGTGCTACTCCGGGCGCTTCCAGTCGTGTAAACATCGATTCAGATCCTGGTAAAGCTGATGAACTGACAAGAGTGGCTCTAGCGGTCAACAGTATGCTGGCCTCACTGGAAGCTGCACAGCAAAACTTTACCAAAGCGTTTGAACTAAACCCCAACATCATGGCTATAACACGCACAAGTGATGGTGCGTTTCTTGAGGTCAATCAAGCGTTTCTGGATAAAACTGGTTACAGCAGGGAGGAAGTAATCGGGCATACAAGCATGGACCTGGAACTCTATGATCACCCCGAACTCTCCGAAGGCATAACCGGTCTGGTTCGTAAACACGGTGAGGTAGTAAATCGGGAGATTACTATACTATGCAAAACAGGTGATAGACTCATTGGATTGGGTTCTGCCCAATCAATGGACATTGATGGCACTGAGCAAGTTCTGGCAGTAGTAGGAGACATAACAAAGCTCAAGACAATCGAGAAAGAACTCAGGACTGCTCAGGAAGCTGCATTAGCGGCTAATGCAGCAAAAAGTGCATTTCTTGCCAACATGAGCCATGAGATACGCACTCCATTGAATGGAATTATTGCCAGCACGGGACTGCTGCTGCATACAAACCTCGATGAACGTCAGCTTCGTTATTGCAATACTATTACCTACTCCGGTGGAATTTTACTCAATCTGATAAATGACATTTTGGATTTCTCAAAGATCGAATCCGGTCGGATGGAACTTGATAACACTGAGTTCGGACTGGTTGACACCATTGAGGAACTATTGGAAACATTTACACATCGTGCAGCTGAAAAAGGTTTGGAACTTATCAGTCGAATAGCTGCAGATGTGCCTTTACATATCCGGGGAGATCAGATGCGGTTGAGACAGATTCTGATGAATCTGATCGGTAATGCTATGAAGTTTACTGAGCATGGAGAAGTCGTTGTCAATTGCTCTATTGTAAAGCAAGATGAGAGCCAGACCACAATAAAATGCAGTGTAAAAGACAGTGGTATGGGCATATCTCCCCAGCAGCAAAACCGCTTGTTTAAATCATTCTCCCAGGTTGATGCATCTACTACCAGGAATCACGGAGGTACGGGTCTAGGATTAGCCATATCGAAGAATCTGGTAAAACTGATGGGCGGTGAGATATGGGTTGAAAGCAGCGCTGGTAAAGGAAGCGAGTTTATATTCACTGCACAAGTCGGAACAGTAGATGAATGTGAACTGGCGGGAGGTGTAAATCTCCAGAGTGTGTGCGGCAACTTGCGAGTGCTTGTGATTGATCATAATCAAGTCAGTAGAGATGCAATCGGAGAAATGCTGACTTCATGGGCAATTGTCCACAAAACGGTGGGAAGTGCAGCTGAGGTGATGCAGCAACTCGTAGAAGCAACGAATGATCACTGTCCGTACGGTCTCGTTCTGCTGGACTATTCGATGCCTGAAGTGAATGGCCTGGAGTTGACCCGGATGATCAGGGCGTCTTCAGATTTTTCAAGTGTTCCAATTATCTGCATGATTTCTTCAGATCTTACCGAAAAAGAATATAAAGCACTAGATATGAGTAACGCAAAGTATATTAGTAAACCTATTCGTCAGTCTGCACTACTGAATGCCATTCTGGAGACTGGTGGTGTCTTGCCAAAGGCAACGCCATCGGTAATAAGGGAGAATCCACCAACAGATATCACCTATCATACAGGTGCCCACTTGCTACTTGCTGAAGACAATGAAGTAAACCAGATGGTCCTGGAAGATATGGTGTGTATGGCAGAGATGACGTGTGATATCGCAACTAACGGGAAAGAGGCTGTTGATGCAGTTAAGAGTATGAGATTTGATCTGATACTAATGGACTGTCAGATGCCAGATATTGACGGGTTCCAGGCAACCAGTCTCATACGTGAGTGGGAAGAATCATCTGGAAGCACAAACCGTATTCCTATAATAGCATTGACAGCGAATGCACTTCAGGGTGATCGCGAAGCCTGCCTGGCTGCCGGAATGGATGACTACCTGACGAAACCTATAATGCCTGATGTTTTGTTTAAAATGCTGGACAAGTGGTTGTCCAATGACTTAAAACAGACTCATATCAGTTCGACAAATACGTCCAGTTCAGAACAGCCTTCAGTGGCTGTTCCGGATGGGCCTCCAATTGATATCACAGCATTATTGGCAAGATGCGCCGGTAAGAACTCATTAGCAAAGAAACTACTGGACAGTTTTTGCGTACGAACTCCTGATGAACTGGAACAGATGGAAAATGTGCTTGCATCCGGAAGCTTGGTAGAACTGGCTTCTTTGGCACATCGACTCAAAGGAGCATCAGCCACAATCTCCGCTGAGCCGCTGCGTACAGCAGCAGCTGAACTTGAACGAACAGCGAAGGAAACAAACCTGGCAGAAGCAGCGCGAATTATGGAAAGAATTAAACAGGAATATGCACGACTTATAATTCACCTGAAAGATGAGATGGAAACTGCAGCTTAATCCAGTGTCAATGGATTTCGACAAACAGGTGCATGTGTTGCTGAGTCATAACTATATATTGCGTAGTAGCTCTTGAGTATTGATGTTGTATAGCAGGCACTGTATTGCCGATAGACACTACTAATACCAAATTAAAGGTCACTATGTCATTTGAACGGAGGAACTGCAAGTGAAAATACTCGTCCTTGATGATGATTCTCTGATCACCGATCTGCTTGAGGGGTTGCTGACGGAATGGGGATATGAACCTATAGTGTTCAACAAGAGCTCAGAAGCATTATCTACATTGGCTGGTGATGATGCTCCAAGGATGGTAATTCTGGATTGGAACATGCCAATGCTGAATGGCCTCCATATATGCCAGACCATTCGCAAGCTGAGTGGTGATCGCACCAACATTATTATGTTGACCAGCAACAGCGGTGGTCAACACGTGATTAAAGCTTTGGCAGCAGGCGCCAACAATTACATAGTGAAACCGTTCGAACCAGAGGATCTAAAAGCTCGGATAGAATCAGGCTTACATGAAATTGCTCTCAAAGCAGCAACGAATCAAACCCAGCAGAGTGCAGCATGACATGTCATATGATTAATCTATGATCAGAATATCACCAACATCCACATTCAAAGTGACTGCTGGAATGCCATTGTTCTTGAAGATAGTCAGTGCTCCCGAATGAGTACTGACTATCTTTTTTGCCTTTGAAAATGCATTCAGAGTGACAGTAACCTTTTTGGGTTTGTTCCTGAAACTGACTAGAGTTACTACTGATCCGTATTTTCCATCCTGAACAGTCGCTTCAACCAGATAATCGCTGGTAGTAACCGGACGGACAGGTTTGAATGGCGAGAACAAGGATAAAATAGACTTTCTGCGATCTGCGGGGTAGTCCTCCGGCATAATATATGGATATCCATGCTCAGTCATAACCAAAGCCGGCCGAACATACGCAAGTCCTGGCATAAACCCGCACAATACTGCTCTACCTTTCCCCATCACATTCCTGGCCACAGCAACCTTCTTATCATCGTAAACGGACAATATCTTTGCACCGCTTGGAATTATGTCTGACCTTAAGCATAAAGCCGGCATTTCCGAACTTCCCATTTTAACGAAACCTAGTGGTTCATCTGCAGCTAGAGATCCTATGTGCAGGATGTCACCAGGTATGACGACCATCCTCGTTTGTTGTATCTTAACATCACTTATCCCATACAGAGAATACATTTCCTGAACAGGCTGTTGATATTCATCTATGAGTCCGCCTCCACAAAGCCCAACCAGTGCCCCGCCATTTTTGACCCAGTTAATCAACGCACTAACTGCAGATCTTTGTATTTGGGATCCTACAAGGAATGCAGCTTTGTATCTATTGATATAGCCATTAGCAATATCATCATCTGATATCACATCGACCGGGATCCCTGAGTGCCTCAATGCCAGCCATATAGATCTCATCTCTTCCTGCTGCAGTGTATAATTGCCAGGACCAATGACTGGTCCGGTGTTATTTTCAGGGTTCTGAGCAGCATCGCAAGTAGCCTGGAGATCACTCCAAACTGAACCCGGTTTAGTGAAGACAATTGCTACTTGTGCAGGTCTCATGCGAGCATAATACAAACGTTTATCTACTTTACCTAAAGCATCTGCTATCCTCTGAAATACAGTAAACTTATCCTTGCTCTGGGCATATTCTACATAGTCGCAGGTCGCGTAACCCTGGTGGTATATGCAGAAGTGATTAAGATGCTTAACCTGATTGGCTATGGCGAAATAATTCATCCGCAATAAGTGGTCTGCAGGCTCAGCATTGTCCGGGATTGTATAAAAAACCATAGGACTATTGTGGAATACTGCTGCTCTACGCATAACGCCGAAAACGAGTCCCCAGGACTGCGGAGAAACCTCCGACAAATCCCACCACCAGTCTTCAGCCCAGGGAGTAGTAAACCCGCCGCTCCTGAAAATATCAATCCACTGGCTGGGGTTTATGCTGCAGGAGTTGTAGTTGCTGCCTGTAAGGATGTCTTTACCAAAGAATTGCCTTGCAAGATCGGTTCTTCGTTTGTTCTCTTCAAACCAAAGCTCATGCCGAAAGATATACGAATCATATACAAGATGCGGTTTGAGTCGCATAGCTTTCAGATCTCTTGAAGCCTTTTCTGCATCTCTCCAGAAGGCAGTCTGCCGAAAAAGTTTCACATAACGCCATTGGTAATCTTTAGGCAATGATTTGGCTATGTCCTCATTTTCAGGGCGAACATACGATAAGGGATCAGCACCGGATTTCTTAGCCCATTCAACAAACCTTGCATCTTGTTTTTCTTCAGGCATCTGTAACATCTCAACGGTTACTTCATCCCCAAAGGAGACCAAACCAACGTATTTATCCAGTCCCTTGGCACTCAGATCTTTATAAATATTGGTCAAATAGTCATCAGTATAACCAGTCACATAGTTCTGGCGATAAGTTGGATAACCCATGGATCTTAAGGCAGCATCATCACCGGATTCAGACAAATACTGGGAATAGTTGGTATATCCAATCGCCTTAGCTATTTTCAAATTGGTCTTGGCCAACCTTGAGGGATTCCTGAAGTCAACGCCTGCGGGCAGTATCTTTGCAGAAACAAACCAACAGTATACAGGAGGATGCTTAACCGCTCCTGGCTTTGTGACCCAGTTGAGCTGTTTTTCTGCTGCTTCTTCGAATGTAAGTATTTCACCGTCATCTGGTGAAACCAACAAACTCTGAGTGGGGAGTTTCGGAGGCACATTGAAAAACATTCCATTACACATATAATTCGGATTGCTCTCATTTACATCGATAGTCCGTATCCGAATGTGTTCCGGACCTTTAGCGATCTCAATTTTCAACTTGAGGTTTGAAATAGCAGGTACTTCGGGATAGACTGCTCCGACATGGACACCTACATATCTCTTCTTCTCTTTGAAGTAGGTCTGGGTAGTCATGAAATCACCCATATCCAACCATTGAGTGGATTGTCCAGTAGGGAGCCATTTGTTTGATCCGGGAAGTTGTTGGGTCCACCCATCTACACTACCGTATACTGTGGCGTTCCAGGGGTCTCTGTTGAGCATAAAGATGGTGCGAATACATACCGGACTTGTTTCACAGGTATTTGTGACCCGCATATACCATACGCCTTTACCCACATATCCTTGATCATTACAGGATGCTGCAGTAGTAAGGAACAACAGGAATAGTATCAGGATTACATGGATTTTCATCGTTCACCTGATGTTATTTATGGCGTGCGAGTATGCTCTCAGTGTGCATTCGGAGTCCATCCATTATGCTCATAGATGGAACTCTCAATCCAGATTCTGACAATTCACCCAGATCGTAAATGCGGTGTGTAAGGAAAGGCGCTAGTTCAGGATTGGCAGTAAGGCACTCATCGACAGGACATTCCTGGAAGGTTACTTCCACACCCAAAACATCGGCAATGATCTTATAGTAAGTCCTGGACTCGATGACATCAGGACCTGCTGTATTAAATATACGTCTATACGCAGACTTGTTACCCATAGCACTGAGGATTAAATTAGCGAGATCTTCAGCATATATAGGTTGCTGAAGGAAATGGCCTCCTCCTACAAGGCTGATCGGAACAGCATTCTGCAGCTTGGAGATCAATTCAGGATCTCGAGCGTGGTTAGGTAAACATCCCAATTCCGAACCTGGTCCATAGATATGGCATGGTCGGAACACCGTGAACTCGGTGTCTCCCAGGTTTCCATATGCGAGTTCAATTTCACAGAGGCGTTTGTTTCCCCCATAACCGGAATCAGCATAAAAATCAGATTCCACAGGCTGTGGGAACTTGCGATGGGCTGGATCGAATACAAAATCAGTTGATATAAAAATCAACTGTCTGGTGCGATTGCGGAAGACTTCCATGTCCTGATGAGCATCTTCAGGAACATACCCAATGCAATCTACTACTATATCCCATTCAAGCTTCGAATCTTCAATTATCCGGGCAAACTGGTCTCTGTCCATCCTATCGGCTACCAGTGGGTCTACTCCACTTAGCAACGGCTTGATTCCGCGAGTCACTACCGACACATCGTGTCCCGCATTTAAAGCCACACGGGCTAAAGTACCACTGACAAACCCACTGCCACCAATGATTAATATACGCATTTTTTGTTACTCCTGGGGGAAGGGAGAGAAGACAGTAGTCAGAAGACAGAATATGCTCCGGCAATTGCGAGTTTATAACGTAACGCTTATTCATATCTGATATTCTTCGCTGCGCTCAGTATGACAACCTCGGTTCCTGTCTTCTGTCTTCTGTCTTCTGTCTTCTGACTTCTGACTCCTGACTTCTGTCTTCTGTCTCCTGTCTCCTGACTCCTGATTTCCCTACTTCTCTAACGTTTTTCGTGCTCTCTCAACTTGCTCAATAGCTGCCAGATGCAAGTCCCTGTATTCCATCAGCGTGCCTCTCCAGGGGGTTTGGAGGAATCCTTTGAGCTTATCAGGAGCGATGATTTTGGAGCAGTATTCAACTGTTCGTTCAAAGTTAACTGGAGTGGACCAGTTGCTGCCGGTAGGTACCTGGTCAAATCCCTGCGCGTTCAAGTCGTGATAGGCCTTTACATAAGAGACTTCTTCGTTAAACTCTTCAGAATAGTACCAGTTGCTCTGAAGCACCGACTTTGGCATTCTTTCAGCGAACAACTCCGGATGGTGCCAGATATAGTCTGACCATATCCAGGCTCTTGAACCGGCTGCCTCTACACTCTCTACCAATTTCAGAAAATCATGCCACCAGAGGTCATATTGTCTGACTACCACATACTCATATGACTGCTGATGCCCATATGTTTCTTCATCCATTCCCAGATGGAAGAAACGTGGTTTGTCGAAGATATCGCAGACCTCTGTGATAAGGTCGGAACACACCTGATAGTATGCCGGAGTAGAGAGACACCGGGAGTATGGACCAAGCCAGAGATCATGTGCGGATGAGAAGTTGAGTTTGGGTATCGGTTCAAGCCCCATCTCGCGCAGACTGGCGAGTTCTTCTTTCAGATAATCCACTTCCCAGGCATCTGAAAGAGCAATTTCGGGATGGCTCTTATACTTGACAGCATCTCCCAGATCGATTACGACCATGTTCATACCGGCATCGCGCATTCTGCCTTTGAGTTCATCCCAGAGACCCTTCTCAAACCTCATATAGGGTCTGCCGACTGCATTGCTGGTCCCCCAGTCATCGCACTCTCTATCACACCACATGTTTACACTAAGATGAAGTAAATTAGCCCAGATCATTTGTATGCTCCTTGGGAAAGGTAATAGAAGTCAGTAGACAGAAGTCAGAAGTCAGAATATGCTTCGGCCATTTCGGATTCAATTCGTAATGTCTCTGCATATCTGAGATTTCCGCTGCGCTCAGAATGACAGTCTGTCTTCTGTCTTCTGTCTTCTGTCTTCTGTCTTCTGTCTTCTGACTTCTGTCTTCTAAACTCTATGCTTCCAACGTTTTTCTTGCTTTTTCTACTTGCTCTATGGCTTTTATATGGACTTCTCTGCATACCGGGAGGGTTGGTCTCCAGATTGTCTGGAGGAATCCCTTGAGTCTGTCTGGCGCAATAGTTTTTGAACAATACTCTACAGTCCGTTCAAAACAGACTGGGGATGACCAGTTGCTGCCTGTTGGAATCTGATCAAAACCCTGAGCTTCCAGATCATGGTAGGCCTTTACATAATCAATGCCTTCGTTGAACTCATCACCATAATACCAGTTGCTCTGCAGGACTGAGTTCGGCATTCTCTCTGCAAACAGCTCAGGATGGTGCCATATGTAATCGGACCAAATCCAGGCCTTGGATCCGGCTGCTTCGACGCTGTCTACCAGCTTCAGGAAATCGTGCCACCAGAGGTCGAACTGCCGAACCACTACGTATTCATACAACCGCTGATGCTCCCATGTTTCTTCATCCATTCCCAGATGGAAATACCTGGGCTTTTCAAAAATAGAGCAGACCTCTTTGATGAGGTCGGAGCATACTTCGTAATATGCTGGAGTAGACAGACATCTGGAATATGGACCCATCCACAGATCGTGAGTAGAGGAGAAATTCAGTTTAGGGATCGGTTCAAGTCCCATCTCACGAAGCTTAACCAGTTCTTCCTTGAGTTGATCTACTTCCCATGCTCCTGTAACTGCAATCTCTGGATGACTGTCATATTTCACGCCATCACCCAGGTCAATAACAACCATGTTCATTCCAGCGTCGCGCATTCTGGACTTAAGTTCATTCCAGAGATCCTGATCGAATCTCATATAAGGCATGCCGACAACATGCTCAAGCCCCCATTCAGCACATTCTCTGTCGCCCCAAAAGTTAAAGCTGAGATGAATCAAATTTGCCCAGATCATTTATATCCCCCCTGATTATTAAGCGATTTTTACTTTTACTACAACTTTACGGACCGGCATTGATATACCGTCTAATATGCCGGGTCTGTGGGCATCTTCAGGATAGAATATCGCAAAGCTGCCAGGTTCCAGCTTTATTTCACTGCCATCACCATCATACAGAGTGCAGTCATTAGCTCTGTCATATGGTGTTATCTCTTCCAGTGACATAGCTGATGCATAATCGATGGATTCGCAGCCTTCTACGATCAATTGAATATCAATGTACTTCTTATGAGTTTCAAAAGTGCATTTGTCCCGGGATTTGGTTACATATTCTGACGCTAACGCAAAGATTCCAGGAGCAATGTCATGCTTACCAACACTAAGTTCTGATGCAGCATCAGTCCGCAAAAACCTCAGTCCTGTCTCGATATCCTTGCTCAGCCCAAAATAAAGATTAGCATTTTCCAGTCTATCTGTTACCATACTTTCACCTTTGTTTTAATGATTGATTATTATTCAAGCTAGAGTTTGCTCAGGCGTTCTATCATCCTGGCAATTTTGTCCCTGTGCTCCAGCATAAGCCGGGGATCAGTAGTGAAATGGGTCATATCTTTCGATATGGCCTCAGGAACGATGAGAAGTCTTTCTGCTCGTGTTTTCAGGTCTGCTGGTATCTTTGCACTCTTCTCAGTGATAAGGTTCTTGAGCATATAGAAATACTCATAATCTTCCATTCCATCGCGCAGCGCTTCCCAACGCACTGATGAGATTGGATCTCCCATATATGGTTCAGTTGCCTTGTTTGGATCTCGGCGTGGAGGATAAAGGAACCGGCCATCACCATTTCCCCAGGGCAGCTTGGCGCCTTTCGGTGTTCCATATCCATCCACATAGCTCATTGCATCTTCCCAGGGGTTCTGCAATGAGTCCGGGAATGCAGTGCTGCTGGTCCACCAGTTGGTTGTCCAAATCAGGATTCCCTTAACATTGTGCTGCCACGTCTGCCATATCCACAATCTCATCTCAGTTCCAGGATGATCGATAAACTCGCCGACATACGGAGCTTTGGGACCACAGCAGATATACCACCAGACTTCTTCTCCTGCAGCATTGCGCTCATCTATTGTTTTCTGACTCCAATTGCTTGTAAGTCCACACCAGATGTCTACATTGCCATACAGAGGCGGTTCCGGCTGTTCTGTCAGGAGTCTCTTCAAGCCCGGGGCATATTTTTTGAGTCTTTGATTGACTTCAACAACAAAGGGATAGTCTTTCTCATCAGGTTCATCGAACCAGTAGACATAGGCTTTTGATAGCCAGCCTTTTTCCTGCAGGTGGCTCTGAACCTGCCCAAGGTAGTCAGCCATCAGTTTTTCATATTCAGGAGTTCCAGCCTTGTTACCATCCAACTCGCCGGTCTGTCTGTCGTAGAATGTTCCCCCACCCAATCCATTAATTGGCATTGAGAAGCTGCTCAGGTTGTATTTATCAAGGAACTGTTCAGCTGCCTTATCAAAAGCAGTCCAGTCCATCTTGACTTTACGGTTGCCCGGTTCGCCTTCGATACTGAAACCTATCGGAGCATATGGGAAGAAACTGTATGGAGAGATACGGTGCTCCGCCCAGTTCTTCATATATTTGTCCCAGGTTGCCAGTTCCTGCTCTTTGTAGACAAGCTTATTATACGTCTTCATAGGATCAGCTGGAAGGCCAAGAGCGCTGCGCAGTGTGGCAAACTTGGGTATGGCAAAACCGTATACTACCACTTCAAACGGGACAATCACGTCACCTTTGTTAGTATTAATCTGTATCTTTCCTGTATAGGTCCCGCTTTCGGTGTTCTCAGGAACATGGACTGACACCCACAACCCCTGGTTTCGACCACGAGAGACTGAAAGCTTGCCATCCAGTGCGGGCAGAGGATCGGGATAGTCTCCAACCTCACCCCAGGAGTCTGTAGGAATCTTCACAGGAACAGTCGCAATTTCAAATATCTGTATGTTGGAAGGATCAAAGGACTTCGTGCCATTGGTTAGGCTGGTAGATGTAGCTCCGGTAATAATTGTCCCATACTGCCTAGGGTTCAATATCAACTGGACTCCTTCAAACTCTCCCTTTGCTGCTGATAGGCTTACTGGTTTGTTTGATACTGTTCCAGGCACCGGTCGAGACGGCCCAACTTTCCAGTTGCTCTCACACCACCAGACATCCAAGTCCTTTACATTGGATTTCAAACGGTATCCATAATCGTCATTCTGTTGAACAGTAGTAACCATTTCAGTTGAACCGGAATAAAGCAGGTCGTCTCCGGAAGTAAGTTTCACAGACAAGATATGCGTTCCGAGTTTTCTGTTAAACGCCACTTTTGAAACACCGCTGCCTTTTGCAGGGATAACAATGGGGCTGGATTTCCCTGACACGCCGTCCATTCCGGTAATAACCGAGGCTTTCAATTTGGTTGAAGTCTTGTTGGTCCAGGTAACATTCAATCCAACAGCTCCCTGCGACCACTTGACATCCAGACCAGCATTCTTTGTTGGTTCTTCTACAATCAGAGTCCGTCCATTCAGAGGAGGCCCCTGGTAGTCTGTCTTAGCACCAAACTGATAGGTATCCACCTGCAGGCTTGTGTCAGGTGACCCGGCTGATATCATAACATAGAGTTTCTTCGTCGGAAAGACACTTGCCGGTATTGTAAACTCTCCTGGAGTTACCGAAGAAAGCTCACCGATATTTGTGTAGTTAACTCCATCAACACTCACACCTACCTGCACTTTGCCGGATGTGTGATAGTTGCAGTTGATTCTAACCTGACCATATGTCATCTGGAAAGGCATATCGTAAAGATATACAACTTTCGAATCCGGGCCGATTACCCAGCGGTTGGAGTTGAAATTGCTGGATGGAGCACCCAAAAACTGATAGAGTGTGCGGTGAATAGTCGATCCCTGCCAGCCATAGTTATGGATGTCCAGGTATTGACCGCTGTCAACCGATTCACCATCTCCAAGCGTAAAGTTCTCGAATTTGCTGTTGATAGCCTGGATCGGAACGAGGGAAACATTTGAATAGTCGACGGTTCCATTCACCCAGTACTGTCCCAGAGAGATAGATCCCTTGTCGACACCGGTAGGAAGACGGAAAACGAAGGAGTTAATTGTCGGTTCCAGAGTTGGAGAGAAATCTCTATTCACTCCTGCCAGACCACATGGCAAATTACCACCCTGAGCAGTACTCTGGGATGTAAAACGAAGAAGGTATTCCCCGCCAGGTTTCAACTTAAGAACGGGACTGCTCCAGCGTTGGTCATCGCTGCCTGTTCCAGTTACCCGCAGTATATTCTTTCCTCCGGACTGGATCATCTGGCCTTTTGATGCATCTGGAAGAACGCTCCAGCCTGTCATTTTCACAGGAACAGCAGATGCCATTCCTGATAAAGTGATCAAAGCCAGAATTGCTATATAAATCATAGATGAATGATTTACCGACATCCCATACCTTTTATTCATACAATCTTCCTTTACAAACAACTATTCAAGAGACTATTTTCGGATAGCCCGCATTATTCATGAATGACTCAGCTTTTGTTCCTACTGCCGGCCTAAAGCGAAGATTGGTGAATAATGCGGGATAGTACTCTCTTTATTCTTCATCAGGCGGTCTCCAACCTTCAATCCGGGATATATATCGTCAAATCCTCTTTACTGCAACCACGACAAACGCCGTGATACCGTACAGATAGTCCATTTTATACCCCACTAATCCAAATACCTATCCATTTTTTGAAGTATAGCAGCATGATAAAAAGCGTGCAAACACCTCCTACTCCTCAGACTTTGGGAATATAATTCTCAGCACAATGAAGAATATGCTTATGATTTACTGATATCGCGGCAGACTGGAAGCCTGCACCACAATTCAGCTGAACCGCATATGCATTCGTCACACCCATAGAATGTAACTACTCGGTGTTGTGGATCTATTGTCATCCTGAACGCAGTGAAGGATCTGCTTTATTGAGATCCTTCACTACATTCAGGATGACAAAATTCACACAACACTGAATAGTTACCATAAAATGCTTCTACAACCTGTGATTTGCCTGCATGGTATAATAATAGCGATTGTTTTATGCCGGGGAGCACTTCGGCGATATTCTTGAAGGGCACGGACTACTATTGCGTTCCCGTTTATTAAACATATTTACTAAGGCTGCTTGCTACCTGGAGAGGGTCGTAACCGGTATAGACCGCCGGTTTGGCGCGAAGTTGATTCGTGTACTGCTCTGGCCGTTGTCTATGATGTATTGTACCTGCCTAAGAATATATCTCTGGCTGTACAAAACAGGACGGCGCAAGCAATCGCAGCTTCCTGTCCCCGTCATTAGCATTGGCAATCTGACATTTGGCGGAACCGGTAAGACGCCTGCGGTGATTACTATTTGCCGGATGCTGCAGAAGGCTGGGCACCGTCCATTAGTGCTTTCACGTGGTCACGGTGGAACATCCAAACACGGCGTTGTGGTCAGTAACGGCAAGGATATCTTGTGCAACAGTAAAAGATGTGGGGATGAACCCATGGAACTTGCCCGCAGCCTGCCTGGAGTCCCCGTTATAACCGGCAAAGACCGCAGGCACAGCGGGAAGCAGGCGTGTGAACTGTTCAATCCCAGCGTGATAGTGTTGGATGATGGAATGCAGTATTGGCAGCTTCAAAGAGATTTGGAGCTGGTAGTAATGAATGCAGAAAGACCGTTTGGAAGTGGACTGGTCATGCCTGCCGGGGATCTGAGGGAACCTATACGCGGCTTGAATAGGGCTGGTGCGATACTGCTGAATGGTGCTGCGGAAATCTCGAAAGACGCTCGTACCAATCTCATCAATTCGCTCTCTACATTAGCTCCGGGCGCACCGGTATTTGCCTGCTCAAAGATCCCATACGGGTTCGTTGACACCAGGACCGGAGAGAATTTTGGAGTAGACTGGATCAGAGGACGCAAAGTATTGGCATTCTGCGGAATTGGCAGTCCCGAGTCTTTTGAGCGCATGATGAATGAATTCGGAGCAAAAGTCCTGGCATTTATCGCGTTTCGAGACCACCGGAAATATACAAAGCAGGATATAGACAGGATAATAACCGAGAAAACAAACACCGGAGCCGAATACATTATTACTACTGACAAAGATGCGTCCAGATTGAAAACAAAAGAAATGCCGGATAACTTATTCGTGCTTGAAATTGAATTGGAAGTAGAGGAAACAGCCCGCTTTGAGGAGTACATCACCAACCGTATCAACGCAGCGCATAAAGCAACTCCCACTGAAGAAACGCCTGATCAAACTACTGGGTAGAATGGTCTTCTGGTGGCTAATTACCACCTCAAAACTAATCGGCCCTAAATCAGTCAGATTCTATGGAACTATGATGGGAATGCTGTTTTACAGGCTATCGCGCAGATATCGTGAGCTTGTAAAGCGCCAGCTATTACAGGTCTTCGGTGATACATATACTCCTGAGCAGAGAGATAAACTCACTCGCCAGGTATTCATACATTTCACCAGTGAGGCCTATCAGTTCTTCCGAGTTGTGTCCATGAAACCCGAAGCCATAGATAAAATGGTGGAGGGTGTAGGGCTTGAAAATGTTGATAATGCCCTTGCCGGAGGTAAAGGTTGTATAGTCATCACAGCCCATTTTGGCAACTGGGAGATGCTGGGCCGTAAACTGGTAAGGCACGGATGTGCAGTAAACGTAATTGCACGGGACAGTGACGACCCGGGTATGACCGGAATAGCTACAAAAGTGAGAGAGAGCGGTGGATATGGTGTCTTCGACAAGGACCAACCGATTATCGGGGCCTTCCGTAAGCTGAAAAACAACGAAGTCCTTGGAATCCTCCCCGACCAGAATGATTACGATGGCATTGAAGTCGAATTCTTCGGCCGCACAGCATTGACGGCTGTCGGACCTGCTGTTTTATCACTCAAGTCAGGAGCGCCGATAGTTCCGGCTTTCTGCGAGAAAATCGACGATGACAAATACAGGCTGACAGCATACCCCAGCCTGAATTACACTCCTACAGGGGAACAGGAAACTGACGTTAAGAATCTTACACAGTTGGTTATGCATGCACTAGAGGACGGTATTCGACAAAATCCCAGCCAGTGGCTGTGGCTGCACGACCGATGGAAAACAAAAACCGGGAGCAAAACCTAATGACTCAAACGACAGAGGAACTCGAGAACAATTCTATGAGTCTTCCGAATAATACACCAAAGCGAATACTGATCGTAAAACTCAGTGCAATTGGGGATGTTTTAATGGCTACCCCTGCTGCAAAAGTACTGCGTACAGCATTCCCGGACAGCTACATCGCGTGGGTTGTTGAACGCAAATCAGCTGAAGTCATCACTGGTAACCCCTACCTGGATGAAGTCATTATCTGGGACAGAGTAAAGACAAGTGGACACTGGGACAATCCAATCCGCAATCTGACCGGTTTTGTGAAACTTAAATCCAAGCTGCGCGAAAAGCACTTTGATGTCTGCCTGGATATGCAGGGGCTGATGAGAAGCGCGCTTGTGTCCTTGGCCTCGGGAGCATCCCGCCGAATCGGGTTCACTGATGCCGGAGAAAAAGCCCACCTGTTCTACACCGAAAGATATAACCCGGGAACCGACCTGCTGGTTGCACAGCAGCGGAATCTGGACTTGCTGAAACCGTTGGGGGTTGAGTCCACGGATATGGATATGCACATGCCGATCATGGATGCCGACCGGGCATTTGCTACACAGTTCTTCAACGACAATAATATCGCCAACAACAAAGTCATAGGCTTCCTGCCGGCAACAACATGGGTCAACAAGCACTGGACAGTGGAAAATTGGTCTGCACTGGCCGATGTTGTAGCCACTAAATATGGTGCAACACCACTGATATTTGGTTCAAAGGCAGATATCAAAATGGCTCAGAACATATCAAACGGTGCATCAAATAAACCTGTAATCGCTGCAGGGCAGACAACACTCAAACAGGCAGGCGCTTTAATGGAGCGGTGTGAGGTAGTTGTGGGGGTAGATACCGGACTGCTGCATATGTCTGTAGCCCTCAACAGGCCATCCATCGGCCTTTTCGGTGCCAGTGTATGGAGATGTTTCCTGAAAAGAGACAACTTTATCTGGATATCCAAAGACTTCGAATGCAGCCCTTGCCTGAGGCACCCTACCTGCGAAAATGTAGACTGCATGCGCGCAATAACGCCAGCTGATATAGACCAGGCGATAGAAAAGCTCATCTGATCACCAGTTTTCTATGCTTCGGTTGCTTACAGCTCAAGTCCTCATATGAATCATGTCATTCCCGTGAAAACGGGAATCCACACTTGTATGGCCACCTCTATGGATCCCCGATCGAGTCGGGGATGACATGTTTCTTATACTCCAGTAAACATAACAGCAGCTAGAACTTCACCTCTATGTGCGGGAACTCAGTTATTCTGATGTTGGTGCAGCCGTATGGGATCAGAGTCAGATCGTCTATTGGTTCGTCGGATGTTACCGGACTTAAAGGTGTCTCTCCGGCCCAACCATTTTGAATTTGCCATTCCGGGAGTCTTTTGCCTTTGATCTGTGCGGTAACCGGAGCACCGTCAGGTGAAAACGGACAACTGCCAATCCTGTGCTCCTCGAATGACACGCTCGATTCAGGATCAGATTCGTCTATCACTAGCGCGTAGTTCCGTGGAGTAGTCGGTCGGACTTCGTAGTCTGCGTGGGGTTTCTCACGGTTCGGCCATTCCTTGTTGACCTGTGTCCACACCTCCCCGATCTTCAGCGAATAGACCAGGGGACCACGTTCTACCGTAATAGCGTTGTTATAACGGCGTTGGGTTCTAACGACCATTGGGAGCTTCAAGCTCACGGTGCATTCACCCTCCCATACACGGTCGATTGTATGGAAAGTGCCAGCTTTAGGGTTGACTACACTTTCTCCATCAATTGAAAGTGAAGCATCCTTACTCCATTCCGGTATACGCAGCACAAGAGGAAATCTGACCGGAGATGCCGCCTTTACTGTGAAGACAAGGGTATCGCTGAACGGATAGTCAGTTTCTAGACAAACAGTCACCGGAACACCATTGATCTCAACGCTGACTTTGCTGGGAGCATAGGCGACTGCTGCCAGGCCATCGTCAGCGGTCTTCATCCATAAGTTAGCTGCGAATTTTGGCCAGCCCTGGTGCATGTTGGATGTGCAACAGCCATAGTTGGGTTCCAGTCCGAACAGATTTGAATCCGGTCCATTAGTTGACCACATGAATTCAGGATTAATAGTGCACTGGACCTGGTTGACCTGCTGATCATATTGATGTCCCCACATATCCGGGCTAAACGTAGCAGGCCAGGCGTTGAATGCAATTCTTTCGAGTCTGTCACCGAAGGATGGGTCACCCAGAACAGCCAGCAGGTGCTCCAGAGAATACATATACTCAGCCACTGCGCAAAGCTCGGTACCCTGGATAGGATTCTTGCCGGATACACATTCATCACCTGTAAATACCCCCGTAACCTGACCGTGATATCTGTCCAGCACCTCTATCATCTTTTCTGCCTGTGCTCTGTCTATTTCACGGTCGCTTATCCTGGAACACAAGGGATAAGTCTTCAGTGCCATTGCGAGGTTCACTACGTGCTTATCCCATCTCCACATCCCGCGGCGTGGTGTAGGGATCGTGATGTCTTCCGTTTCAAAGAACGCTGCCCAGTCAAATCCCTGCTCTTTATGTTTGGCAGCAAGGTCCAACAGCCACTCTTCGCTGGTCTGCTCATAAACATAATAAATGGAAATCAGAGCTTCAAACCAGCGCATCATCCCCCATCCAAACAAAGGCTGCTTGTCCATATGCAATGCGCACATCTTCAGGCACTTCTTGACAGCATCCAACACACATGGATCTCCGGTAGCCTCGTGATACTGGCATAGCATTTTGTTCGCAAGAAACAGCGCCCAGATATCGTAGTTATCATCAGGTTTCAGGTTCTTGCCATCCACAGCCCCAGGCCCCAACCAGCCATCCTCTTTCTGGTGAGTAACGATATAATCCACATACTTCTTGGCTTTAGCCTTAAGGTTATTATCATCCAGAGTCCAGGCAAGCGGAATCAACCCATCCAGCCAATAAGGCGCTCTCTCCCACCCTTCAGCCTTTCCACCAAACCATGCACTGTCCATAATATCCGGCCAAAACTCATCCAAATGCCCGCTCAAACCATCAGCTTGTATCTGCAATTGCTGTTTTAACCAACCGGTTGGCTTCACTGTTCCGAGAGGGAGCATGCTGAATTTGTTGGGATCTAAATGGCTCATAGTTATTGGTCTCCGTCTTTTATAGCTGACACACACAGTCTATCGCATAGCAGTTCTGAGTGCAAATGGTATTGTGGTGGTAAGCCATATATATCTACGAATTGTTTATTGAGTGCCCCATTTGTATAATATGCTATTACCAACTACAGGTATATTGATTATTCAATTGACTATTGTTGTGAGAAGGAGATTCCTATGAAAATAATCAAACCGGGAATTCACCGATTATTTGAGACTGATAGAGAGACTGCGGTTGTGGTTTCTGAGATGTTGAATGATTTGGAAAAGAATGGAATGGACGCAGTCCGGAAATATAGCCAGAAATTTGACGATTGGAATCCTGATAGTTTCGAGATGAGTCCATCCCAGATCGATGTTGCAATCAGCGAGCTTCCGAGTCAAGTTATCAGCGATACAGATTATTGCCAGGGAAATGTCCGGGAGTTCGCCAGAGCACAATTAGAGACATTGAAGACCCTTGAAATAGAGATCAGGCCAGGGGTAATCCTCGGTCACAAGCATATACCGATAAACTATGTTGGAAGTTATATACCTGGCAGCAGATATCCGATGTTCGGGTCTGCTCAGATGAGCATAATACCGGCGAAAGTGGCTGGGGTGAAATCGGTCATTGCCTGTACTCCTCCTGTAAAAGGACAGGGATATTATGCTGCAACAATTAATGCAATGAAAAAGGCAGGTGCAGACCGGATATTCATATTAGGTGGAGTGCCTGCAATGGCAATGATGGCGTTTGGGCTCGGGGATGTCGATGCAGTGGACATGCTATGTGGAGCGGGTAACAGATTCGTTGCAGAAGCTAAAAGACAGCTGTTCGGGCGGTGTGGTATCGACCTTTTGGCAGGTCCAACCGAGATACTTGTTATTGCAGATGATGAAGCTGACCCAGCACTGGTTGCCTGTGATCTTCTTGGACAGGCTGAGCATGATCCGAATAGCGGAATATGCCTGATCTGCTTGAGTGAGGCTTTTGGCAATCAGGCAATTGCTGAAGTTGAAAAGCAGTTGGAAACACTTCCGACAAGAGATGTCGCGCAGCTTTCATGGAGAGATAATGGAATAGTATACCTGGCTGAAAGTATTGATGAAGCAATAAGTTTATGCGATGACTACGGTCCGGAGCACCTGGAATTGCACGTAAAGGATACCAATTATTTCGCAGATAATCTGAGCAACTATGGTTCGTTGTTCATTGGTGAAGAAACAACAGTTGCATATGGAGATAAGTCGATAGGGACAAACCATATACTCCCAACCGGCAGAACTGCACGTTTTACCGGTGGAGTCTGGGTTGGTAAATTCCTAAAGACCTGCACCTATCAGAAAATGACCCGTGCAGCCAGCCGGGAAGTAGCTGCTGTGACAGAGAGGCAGTGTGAAATAGAAAAGATGCTAGCCCACGGAATAACTGCAAAAGTGCGGATTGAAAGATACGCAGACAGCGAATAATTCTGGCTCTGGAGGCCACTAATAATGTTTAATCTAGAAAGTAAAAAGGCTCTGGTCACTGGTGCAGCAACCGGACTGGGAGCGGCAATTTCTATAGCCCTGGCTGAAAATGGCGCTGATTTGGCAATTTCAGACAGACCTGGAGAGAGTCTCAAGGATACTGCTGAAGGTATTAGGGCTGCAGGCAGAAATGTCTATGAGTTCGAAATGGACGTCCGGGATATGAAACAGATAAAAGACGGTCTAGCTGCTGTGGAGCAGCGGTTCGGCAATATCAATATTCTGGTAAGTAACGCTGGAATCAACAGGCCCATGCAAGGTCTGGAAGTAACAGAAGCCAATTGGGATGACCATTTCAATACCAATGTAAAAGGCGGCTTTTTTATAGCGCAGACACTGGCTAAATCGATGATAGAAGCTAACTGGGGGCGCATTATTTTCATCTCCAGCCAGTCCGGGTTAATCGGTATTCCGGGCCAGCCAGTCTACTGTGCAACCAAAGGGGCTCTAATCCAGTTAGCCAGGACTTTAGGAGTAGAATGGGCAAAGTTTGGACTGACAGTAAATGCCATTGCACCCACTTTTGTCGAGACTAACCTGACCAGAAAGCGCCTTCAAAACCCCGAGTTTCTGAAGTTCGTCCTCGGCAAAATCCCGGCTGGAAGACTGGCTACACCCGAAGAAATAGCAGCTGCAGCAGTTTATCTGGCAAGTGATGAAGCCAGCATGGTAAACGCAGCGACCCTGTGTGTGGACGGTGGATGGACATCCTGGTAAGTCAAACAGTTAGAAGTTGAGAAGATGTAAATATGAATAATATTATCTATGGGTTGATTTGTCTATCTCTGGGGGCGATCGCTGTGAGTCAAGTTCAAGCAGATATGAAGATCGGTATCAAGGACGCATTTATAAAAAGTAGTACAGCAAAGTCAAAGTGGAGTATCGGAACTGGGTCCGTTCAAATAGATTTAGCGGTCAAGAATGGAGAAGTTCTGATAACCGGCTTCAAGAACCGTTCTACCAAACCGCAGGTAGATTATATTACTTCCAAAAACGCAATACGTTTGATTACGTCAGATGAGATTGCAGATGAGAAATACAAAATTAAACAGCTTTGGTCAAAGACTCTGTCTGCTGGTTCTACAGCCGATCCTAAAAATGACGGACTGGAACTTAATGTGAAGAAGGGCGATATGATCGGGTTTTCAGTCGGCGCGCATGGTGATTATGCCTGTGATCAGATCGATTGGCCGATACGCATCGATTATTCCGATGGAGAGAGCTACATTTCATCAGCAGAATCCAAAGTTGAGCAGGGACCAGTTTGGTTCTACTTTTCAAATGTTGCTGGCACCGGTTCCATGACTGCTATGGACGATATCACATTCAGTGCCAATACCGGGCAGAATATTCGAGTCCCAAGCCAGGACAGCGGATACAGAGCTGGAACGTTCGAACCCCACATAGGCCCGAGTGTTATGCATCCATCCAATGAGTGTGATGCGGTTCGAGTCTGGAAGGCGCCAAACGACGGAAAGGTCAGCATCAGTGGTCTCGCAAAACAGATCGGCGGCGGTGATGTAGACATATATGTCAGTCAGATATCCGAAAAGACAGCTGATCTAAAAGCAAAGGAAGAATCCTGGCGCTTTGAAAGTGCTCAAGGGAAAAAAGTCACTGCAAATGGTCGGCCTGCTGTTCAGCTCGATATCATCCTGGTACAGGAAAGCCTGCGGGCTAACTATCATATAATCGCTTATCCCGGGACATGTATTCTGCGGCAGTGGACTGAATATGAAAACTTTGGAAAAGAACCGATTTCACTGCGGACACACGGCACACTGCTCTCTCTGGGTCTGAATATGGGTGAAGATAAGTTTACGAACTACTGGATGATCGGCGGTAATAGTCAGGCAGACCAGGGTCAGCTGCACAGTGAGGAAATCACTGGAGATTATACACACGCTCTGAATGGGTTTATGACCGCTAACTTTGTGCCGTGGGCAGGAATAATGCGCAAAGGCGGTGCTGGAGATGGCATGTTTATAGCACCGGACTATCTTGGACTCTGGCAGATAGCAGTCAACAGGAAAGATTCCGGTCCTGCGATGGTTACAACCAGCCTTAGGGACCTTGCTACAATATCAATCGCTCCAGGTGAACATCGCAAAATGCCGTATGTGACATTTGGTGTTATTAATGGCAACCTGGATAATATGGCCCAGAATCTGTACGATTGGCAGTACGAGTATATGTGGGACTTTACCCATGATGACTGGTATACGAAAATGCCGTTCACGGTAGCCTGGTATGGTGATTCGGACAATTCCCAGCAGCAGTTTGCGGGTCATCTAGCTGATTTGGATATGAACTGGACAGATTATCTGCGTTCAATCGGCATGGAGATTCTTTGGGAAGATGCCGGTTGGTCAGCCAGTCATCACTGGTGGGAAGCTAATTTCGAAGGTCCTGACTTCGCCCAAACCAGACGCTTCCTCGATAAAAACGATATGAAGCTGATGGTCTGGATTGCCGGTCATCAGACAAATGGCCTGCTGGACTCTAAAGTTGCTGCGTGGGGAAATTTCCAACGGCGTACGGATGGGATGGGTTTTGATTCTAAAATCGACAAGAGTTTCAGAAAGCAGACAGAGAAGTTTCTTGAGAACCACCCGAGGTCATCTTTCCACACATGCTCAGGCGGCAGCACTTATGCACACACATTCGAAGTGCAGCGCTATACTGATGTCAATTATGACTCCGATGGTCCTGGATGCGATTTTACAAACGCATACTGGTCTTACCTTGAGACCCCGGACAAGTGGTTTGATAACCTGAATTGCTTTATCCCGCACAAAGGATATTATGCTGATACTGCCATGCGGTTTTTGACCCAGGTTCCTAAGTGGGGTTTATATATCTCGGATGACGGTATTGCAGGTATGAGCAAAATTTGCGATACATACCACTATATGCTGAAAGTGGGAGTCGCCGGGCGTTGGTCACGGATTGTGCATCCGGTGATCAAGGGAGATGATGAAAGGCACTATTGCCAGAGACTCAGTTATGATCGCACAAAATCTATGATCATTCTAAAGCACAGGATCTCAACTGAGGTAAAAATCTACCCGGTTGGTCTACTACCACAAGAGAAGTATCTGGTTGAATTTGAAGTAGCGAAAGGCGGAGACACAAGGACCGGTGCTGACCTTATGAAGAACGGCATCAAGATCATTGACCAACAGCCGCTTGAGATGATCTACCTGAATATGCCGCTCCGGCCCAGAAGTGGACACGATACTACTGCTCCTGCGCCTCCTACGAATGTCCTGGTAAGACGGGAAACAAATATCGGCTATGCCGGAACCGGTCTGTATTGGTCTCCTGGCTCTGACAACAATTGGATCAGCTGTTACGAGATCAAACGCGGTGACACGATCATTGGAAAAGCTGCTACAGGCATATATTACTTTGATAGATCGGTCGGATGGGATTCTAAAGCTGACTATTGCGTACGCACAGTTGATGGAGATGGAAATGTAAGTGCCTGGACTGTGGCCAAACCAATAGCAGACGAAGCCAGATCATTCCAGGCACTGGGGGGATTATTCTCTGTAAGTGGGCGTGAAGGTTGGAAAGCTGAAGCTTCGTCTGATGGTAAAATCTATCAGCAAATGAAATGGATCCCGGCAGCAAATCCTCCTGCAGCAGATTATGGCGGGACATGTATCCAACCTGGTGGAGCTGAAGGCTATTGGGAAGGTGCCAGCATTTCAAGGGTTGGACGGGGTTGGCAGCAGGCTTCAGTAGATGCTGAGTGTTCGCGAACATGGGTCGCGCCAACATCCGGCAGTATCCGAATCACTGGACGCGCTCTTAAAGAGTATTATAATCGCGACCTTGGCGCAACACTGAACGTCAGAATAATGCAAAATGATACACAGGTCTGGCCGGATAATAACCGGGCTGAGATTAAGCCTGGTGATACCGTCGGTGTGCAACACAATTTCGAGCTCAATGTTGCCACCGGTGACGCTATCCGGTTCGTTCTCGGTAAGGGAACATCACCTGCAAACGACATCATTGTGTGGATGCCGGCGATCACCTATATCGGCTCCGAGAGCAAACCGGACGAAAGTGTTGTCCGAATACTGTGTGGCTCGAAGTCTGATAACCATGATCAGAGCGGGAGAAAATGGTCTGCTGACAGCTATTTCAAAGGTGGGAAACGCATCACAACTGCAACAATGCTTAAATCAAATGCAGATGATCCATCCTTATATAAGCTGGGTCGGACTGGCAGGGACTTTACTTATACGATTCCAGTAAAACAAGGCATGTATTGCTTGAGACTGAAGTTTGCAGAACCTAAGTATGAATACTTCTTCGAGCGTCCATTCAATCTTACAGTGAATGGCAAACAGGTGCTTAGCAACTTCGATATATGTCAGGCTGCAAGAGGACCGAAGTGCGCGTATGATCGACTGGTCAGATACATAATACCGAATGGTGACGGCAATATCGTGCTTCATTTTACCGGAGGCTGGGAACCATCTCAGAAATCCGCTGAAGCGCTCATTCAGGCAATCGAGATCACCCCAGAATCAAAACCCGCAGTAAGAATAAACGCAGGTTCAGATAAAGACTTTGTGGACTGGAACGGATTTGTTTACAGTGCAGATACCAGCTTCGAGGGCGGCACAACAATAGGCAGCGTGAAATGGGTCGAACAGGCCTCTCCAACGCTCTACGACCAGGGAATATACCAAACAGCACGGACCGGCAAATCATTTACATACAAAATCAAACTCCCCGACGCTCTCTACAGTGTCCACCTGAAATTCGCCGAACTCTGGCTGACCGAGACAGGCAAGCGACCGATGGACATAGAAATCAACGGCCGATTAGTGCGAAAATCCTGGGACCCGGCCACGCAAGCAGAAAAAGTCGGAATGTCTGCAGACATCCGCATCGAAGACATTATACCCGACAAGACCGGGCTGATCACAATCAAAATCAGCTCCACCGGAAGCAACGACGCCATTTTACAGGGGATTGAGATAGAATAGACGGGTCTGTTTATATTATCCGCAGATTTCGCAGATTTTCGCAGATTAAGAAAAAGAGAATTGAAGTGTAACTGTTATCCGATTACTACTTAATACATTCTCCCCTAATCTGCGTTAATCTGCGAAATCTGCGGATAATAAAAAACAATTCACTCAAACCTACAATCTAACAATCCCATGAGCAGCCTTCCTGAGGATTACTGCATCTACTGCGGATATCTCCGGTGGGACATAGGTTAGGTTCTCTGCGTTATCATTGAACAGGAACTCGTACCATACGCAGCCTGCAAGGTAGCAGCCTAAGGCGCTGGCGTGGTGGCCGTCCATTTGGAGTTCGTTTTCTCCATGCTCGTTTTTGGTCCAATACCAACCGTAGTGGAGGGAATGGGTCTGGTCGGGCAGTTCCGGGTAGATGGCTTTGCTGGTGGAAGGTTTGTAGCTCCAGGCTGGGATGTTATCTACTACATAGAATGCATCCCCTACCGGGATCATTCGGAGGACAAGGTCTGATGCCAGCCTCTGGTATGCATTGCGGAGTTTGACGTACATTTTCTCCTGGGAATCATTGCCTGACGTATAGCGTGGATCATCGCACCTGTAAGCCCAGGTCTCGTGGATTACGATTTCCGCGTTCGTAGCATATAACTTAATGTATGCACCCAGGTTACCGGCGTGTGGTTGATATTTGGAGTAGTCATCGCTTATCCAACTATACTGCTGGATTGTAATGATGTCCCACTCTTCCAATGTCAGCATCTCTTTCAGACTCTTGCGGCCAAGGTCCTTACCGGGAACAACAGGCCAGTCCTGACCATATGGTTTTCCATTAATATTTTCCGGATTTGCTTCCGCCAACCCTGCAATTTCCAGATGCTTATCAAACGGACATCCGCCAATATCCGCATGCCCAAGGAGAATCTTATGTCCACCTGCTTTCGCAAGTTCACCAAGATACTGGCAGGCGTTTTGGGAGAAGCTGTTTCCAACAGTTAGTAGTTTCACTTTTTTTTCCTTTTCAAGCACTTGATCCTGCAGGAGAAAACCCACCGACTTTCGCATGCTTTTCAGCAGTGGCGCGGTTTGTCATTCTGAAGAATGAAGGATCTGCTTTTATGTTTTACAATATTTTTGAACAGCAGATCCTTCACTGCGTTCAGGATGACATCGGTAATTATCCGTGTAACTGAATTCCTTATAGTCGCCAATCAGGAGATTGGCGTTCCCGGGGATTATGACGCCACATTTAATGCGCTGAATAGTATGTGTGGGGCGTGCAGGTTGCCTTGCCAGTGGGACTGGTTTTCCATGGTTTGGATGTTGTTCAAGGCTTCGAAGACGTTGCAGGCTATCATCACGTCTTTAACCCTACCCACCAGTTCGCCGTTTTCTATCTTGATCCCATAATGCACGTTGCCGGAGATTTGGCCACTGCGGATGTTTCCGGTCCAGGAACCCATTGTCTGGTCGATCAACAGGCCATATTTTATGCCTTTGATCATATCCTCAAGGGATGTGTCACCGGGTTCTATTACTATCGAATTATAACCCGGTCCCGGCAGCGAACCCAGGCCTCTTTTGCCGTTGGCTGTTGATTGCTTGCCGGCTTTGGCTGCGCTGTCCAGGTCGTAGATAAAGTTGCTGACGACTCCCTTTTCGATCAAAGGCATACGGCCGACCAGCAGGCCTTCATCATCGTAGGGCTGGGAACCGATTGAGAAATCTATGGTGCCATCATCGTATATCGACAGTCTCTCATCAAACATCCGCTGACCGACTTTGTCTGAGACCGGGGTTGCTCCCTGCAGGACTTCCTTGCCATTGAATGCAAGAGTAATTGGGAGTGCAAGGGTACCGGCGAAACCTTTTGGGGTAAAAATCACAGGCATCGTTCCAGCATCTATAGGCACAATCTCCCTGCCTATTCTAGCTTTCTCTATGACGGATGCTGCCAGTTTGCTTGAGTCTACAAGACTGCGGGACTCTACGTCTTCCCATATCTGCAGCATATCTGTGCCCCGGATGATCTCAATAGAAGCGCCTACAGAGTAGTCTGAAGCTTGATATGAGACATCCAGCCCCCGGGTGTTTATAAGCCTCTGCATGCCCTGAGACTTGCCCAGACCAATTGCAACCTGTGCATCAGGTTCAGCACAGCGGATTGCATCCAGAATCTCTTGACCGATCTCCACAAGCCTTTCAACAGATATTGCAGCTACATTTGGATCCATAACTTTAACTGACGGAAGCTTATCAGGCATACCAGGGAATTCAAAAGAAGCCTGCTGACCGAACTCGGCAGTCTCCAGCGCAAATTCTACCAGTTCATTCGCTGCATCGGGTTTGGTGGTGGAAGAGAAACCTATCTTGCCGTCTTTGATAATTCGCAGCGCATAACCTTTGACTGACCGGCTGAGGGCTGTTTTGAGTTTGTTGTTTTCGAACTGAACCGGGAACTGTTCACCTTCGACTCCGAGAACCTCTGCTTCGTCAGAGATCAGTTTGGCTTTCTCTAAAATCTCGTTTATCATCTCACTTACCCCCCACTACGCAGTTTCGGATTCTGAAGTGTGGTCCCGCAAAACCAACCGGCAGCGGTGCCTGGCCGCCCTTACCGCAGCCTCCACCTCTCTTAGGCCACGTAATGTCGTTACCAATGGCATCGATATTCTCAAGGGTGACAAAGACGTTTCCTGTCAGGTTTACACCGCGCACACGTTCGGCGATCTTCCCGTTTCTGATCTTGAATGCCTCTCGAGCGGAGAATGTAAACATCTCGCCAGAGGTTTCCCCTCCCATTGAGTCAACCACATACAGTCCGTCCTCAACATCCGAAAGCATATCCTCTAGAGTAGCATCTGCAGGAGTTATATAGGTGTTGGTCATTCTGACAATCGGCGGATGGTTGTAGTTGATAGCCCGTGCGTTTCCTGTGGGCGTCTCACCCATTTTGACAGCACTTTCACGGGAATGCAACCTGCCAACAAGTTCTCCCTCTCTTATCAGATAAGTGGGAGTCTTGGGCACCCCCTCCTGGTCGTATTTTATACTTCCTCCGCTTCCAGGGATATCAGCCCCATCGATGATATTCAGATGCTTACCTCCGAACTTCCTTCCGAGGGTCATCAGTTCACGGAGATGCGGGTTCTCTGCATAATCATCAGCTTCGGAGAGATGTCCGAAAGCTTCGTGGGCAAATATTCCTGCAAGCTGGGGATCAACTATAACCGTGTAGGTACCGCTTTCGACGTGCTGCGCTGATAGCATATCGACTGCGGCCTGCGCCATCCTGCGGACATCATCATGCCGGTTTTCGAATATTCCGAAGTCTCTGGTGGATGAGAAGCTGGAAGCGTTTGGCTGGATATCACCGTTATTCCTGGCCACGGCCTGAATGGCACCCGTAACATATATAGACTGAGTATCAATAAATGCACCATCGGTGTTGGCATAGTAGAGTCGAGAGCTGGTATCCCGGTAATTGACGACACTGGTCTGGATCTTGTCTCCTAGAGAGTAAACAACGTCCGTATACTCCTCAACCAGCCTCTTTTTTTGTGAGAGTGAGACACTGCGCGGGTCTTTGACTATCTCCGGACACACTTTATCGACAACAGGTTCAACGGCAGCAAGTTGGGTCTTGTCCCGTCCGACAAGTCTTGCCTGCCTCACGGCGAGATCGACATTTGACTTGAGGCCTTCAAGAGAGTTGAAGGAAGCAAACCCCCACCCTCCATTGACAGCTGCCCGTACACTGCCACCTAAACCAGATGTGCGACTTAGAGAATCCAGCTCACGCCCACGATATGCAACTCCGGTATGTTCAGATTCTTCAATCCGGACCTCAACATAATCGGCTCCATGGCCTTTAAGCGCATCTGCAATCAAATCCCGCATATATAGCCTCCCTTGCAAAGCAATTTACACCGTAGGGGAGCACTTCCACGAGCTCCAGAAAGCTTAAATACTAGCCGGGCGGACTTCTACGTCCGCCCCTACGACTCCTGAAAACGAATTTCGGGAGGCCGCGGATGGCCTCCCCTACGGTTTGTGATCTATTTTACCCCAAGTAGCTCTACTTCAAAATGCAATGTTGAACCGGCGGGGATCGGGCCGACTGGCCTGGAACCGTAACCAAGGCTTGCAGGGATTGTTAGTTCGCGAACTCCGCCGATTTTCATACCGGCAACACCTTCATCCCAACCTTTTATGACCATACCTGCCCCAAGCTTAAAGGAGAAAGGATCTCTGCCAGGTTTTTTGGATGAGTCGAACTGCTTGCCATTGTCCAGCCAGCCTGTATAGTGAACGCTGACACTATCGCCGGCTTTGGCTTCGACGCCTTCGCCTACTGTCTTATCTTCATACATCAAACCGGAATCAGTTGTAATCACTTCATAAACCTCATACACTCGCGGTTGCGTTGTGTTTTCTGTTTTAATACGATTCGCATTTAGAGAACCATGGCATGTTAACTTGAGGGGATGAGTTGAGTCAAGGGTGTGAGGCAAGATCGTAAGAATAACAGAGTGCTTCGATAGTCAGATTTTACTCGACCACCGAAGCACTCATCTATTATATGTATTATCCAGTGTTCCTGGACTCTCTTATTTGGGTAGTGGGAGTTTTACAGCTGATGCGACTTCTGTAGGAAGCTCATCCCCGGCATTTATTGTGACTGGTTTGCCTACAACGAAATAACCTCCGACCAGTCCCACCGGCCCCATTAGAATCGCTCCTCCTGCAGTGGCGCCTGCGGCTTGACCCGATTTACTCCCGCCTATATATTCTCCCTTTGAACGCGGGATCAAGGTGATCTTTCCACCGTAGTTAGATTCGATAGGGTTAAACACAATGCGCATCTTGGCATTGATTCCATAGCGTTTCCGTTTATCGACCTGGCTAATAGTAGCACTTACCTGCTTGCCAGCAGGGATTATAATGTGACCGTTAACCATCACATCTTCCTTAACGTGGAGAGCTACAGACTCTCCAACTTTGGCTGTCTTGGAGCTCAGATCCTGGTCGAATGCAAGAATTACCGGAAGACCTTTTGGAACGGTTATATGTTCCGCCTTCGCACTCATCGATTTAGCATTCGCACCGACAGCCAGCAGGATGAGTAGTGTTACAAATAGAAGCTTTGATGTGATTTTCATGTAATTATCCTTTCTGACTGTATTTAATAGATAGTCGTGTATTTATACGGGTAATTTCATATAGTAAATTACTCACACTTACAATTGACATACCCATTACACAAAGGCTAAAACATGTGCTCCAGGCCTATACTGCTCCGAACAGAGCAATGATTTTCTCAGGTGATACTTCGGCCAGCAGATTGTGGATATTGTTGAAAATAAAACCACCATCCTGACTAAGATATTTACTCACTTCACCCGCCTCAGTCTTTATATCTTCGATGCTGCCGAATGCCAGTGTATTCTGTGTATTGATGCCTCCGCCCCAGATAGATGCACGTTTTCTAAGCTTATCTTTCCATTCCTGATAAGTATGTCCGCCTGCGGGCCACTGACACGGATTGATGATATCAAACCTGCTTTCAACCATCATATCCAGCACCTCATATATAGCCCCGCATGTGTGTATAAATGTTTTCACATCGGGCGCAAGTCTGTGTGCTTCATCGTTAACTCGCTTATAATATGGCAGAAACAGGTTCTGATATACTTCCGGTGATGCTATAGTAGAACACTGTGTTCCCCAGTCATCACAGCCGGTCATTATAACATCGACATAATCCCGAATCTCGGGAAGCAGTGCCCGCATATCAACCATAGCAGATTCAATTGAGATTGCATGCAAATCCTGCACATATCCTGGCTCAAGCATACAGATCATTGGGAAGATAGCAATTCCGCCGTGTCCGCAAATACCGATTCGTGCATTCAAATGATCTGCATAAAACACAGCCTTATCGGTTGATTCTCTGACACGCCGGCACAAATCGACCGCCTGCTTGATTTGCTCATCTGTAAGAGGATTGCTCATCATATCCTGCTTATACTGCTTCAAATCCAGCAACGGCAGGGGTTGGTCAAAATCAAGCACAGAATTCCCTGCATGTTCGACATTGAAGACATACGCATTGGGTGACATCCGGGAAACACCCCACTGCACGATTGTATCATCTTCCTCTACTTTAAAATTCTCCGGATATTGCACAAGTGCGGGCAGCCTGCCATTGAAATCATATTCGTGCCATTTTTCAGGTTCCTGAAATGCATTCGTAACTCCGCCATCTATGGTCACAACATCGCAACCTAAAGCATCCAGCACATCCAAATCAGGTAGAGCCAGCATCTGAGATGTATCGTGCACCCGTGGAAGCCGGGGAGGCAGGCCTAAAGCGTCAACCAGTTTTGGGTATGCAAATGCACTGACTCCTGTAGATCTCATTGCACCCAGATCTTTCGGTATACGATCTGTCTGCTCAAAATTAAGTGATTTTAGAACTCGTTCACGTGATGTCATCTGTTGCATATTCTCCAGTCACTATTACATTGCATCTGTTATTACTTTTTTTTCAATCAATCTGATTCGGCTCGGAAGAAATCCAACGCTACATATTGCCCTGCTTTGCCGAAGTACCAATCGGTCTCTACAGGAGTCTTCATACCCCATGTAATCGGATACCACTTGATCTCAAGGTCTTTTATACCACCGCTTCCGATTATCTTCCGGAGATCATCAGCATGATAATCATACACCTTGTCGAATGTCTCTGCGTAAGGTGTATGAAGGATTTGCGTACCTTTATCCAGTATTGTCAGAATAAACGAACCTGCAGCTGTACCTTCTCTCTGTCTCCAGGTAAGCCAGGGATATTTATCAAGATCGATCTTCGCATTGAGCACCAAAGGTTCATAAGGTCCCGATCCACTGGAATCGTAACGAAACACAATAACTGCACCGCTGCCATTCTTACTTGTTGCAACACCTTTGGTATATTTTTCAGCTAGACCACCGATAAAACCTGGACCTTTCAACAGATCCACAAACTTATCCGGACTTGTCTGCTGCGCGTGCCCACCCCACTCTGTGATTGGCACATCCTCATTCACCATTGCCAGGAGTTCATTCTTTGCTTTCGTTATCGCAGTTGCTGTCTCTTTGTCTGTCAAATATCGCGTATCATCAATCGATCTCACAACCGGTTTTACCAGCGAATTCGGGAGAGTAAATCCATTGTCCGTAGTTCCTGCAGCGAGTATACAGTCCTTTACTGAAAACGCAAGGCTCTTTACACCTACGTTCTTAAAATACTTTTTGAGATCGACAGCTGGATCAATTTTGATCGACTGGCTTCCAACAAGTATACACCTTGTAATATTGATTGAATTTGGAACTTCCATGCAGTAGACAGCACTATTGGCGCGGCTGTTTCCGTTTGCTGAGACATAGCAATCATCCATTATAATAGATTCACAGATTTTCTTCTGAAACCATGGATCGTTGCTTCTTACATACCTTGCAAAGTTGTAAACAGGAGTAATACCGCCTCCCTCTGCACCAAACCTGCACTGCTTCAGAGTCAATATGCGCCCGTAGTTATCTATCCACCTCTGGTTTTGCCCACTGACCAGCGGAACACCGGTAAGGTTCTCAATAGTCATTCTGAGTCCCCGGTTTTCGATTACAGCCTTATCTGCCATATTCTTGTTGCTGGTTATCCAGCAGTCCCGCATTATAGATTGATCGCATCGGTTCAAATACCACGCCTGGTAGCACTCAACAAACTCGCAATCCTCCACTTTGACTGTAGTAGACAATACATCGATGCGTAATCCAAAGCCGGATGAATAGAAGAACTTACAATCCCTGATGATAAGCTGCCCTGCATCTATGTTCGGGTTAAAAAGACTTACCTGATCCTTACCACCCAGAAAGGTAAGAGAACTGATGATCATCCGCCATGCATACTTTGATACAAAACAATCTTTTGACTTGTCCAACTGGCGGATAACGGCAGTCCCTTCTCCGCGTATTATTTGGACATGTGCTTCTATGGCAATCTCATCACTGATCACATACTCACCAGCAGGAAATACAAGGGCCGGACCAGCAAGATAATATGAAAGCTGACCAGGGACAGGCCTACACACTACAGCTGCAGCAGCCTTAACCGCACTGCGGATGGCCTCGGTATCGTCGGTTATCCCATCACCTTTCGCGCCATAGTCCTTAACATTTACTATCCCTGAAGTTGCCTTATCCTCAGAAGCACCTTGAACACAAGGTGAAGTCAACAGTAATAGCAGAACTACAATAAATATCTGTTTCATATGGAAATACCATTCCTGATTAAACACTACTTTGACAATTCGATTCTATAGACAGCTTCCTGACCTGGAGCCAGCATCAGAGAGTGGACCGGATTGCCGTCACTGTCTGGCTGGATCCCCGTATGAGAATATGCCCCGCCTTCATATACTTTTCCATACCAGTTCCAGGAAAAAGTCTTTGAACCTTTGGGGAATGTGACATAGAACATGTCATCATTGGTCATACTGTTGTTTACGAACATAGCATATCTTCTACCGTTAAGATCAATGAACTCACCAACAACCATAGGGTTCTTCTTCTCGCTTGTGACTTTCAAGACCAGATCATCTGAAGTAAACTCTTCTCCGTCTCCATAGACCGTACCAAAGAATGTAACCCTGGTTGACACTATATGGTTAAACAGATCACCGTAGTGCTTGTGAAATCCCTGCTGGACACGACGCATATTATAATATGTCGGAGTCTTCTCCCAGAGTTCATCTACAGGAGACATTCGATAATTGGCATTTGGATAAAGCATGTTATAAAAAAACCAGGAGATACCGTTAGCACCGGCAGCAACCGATGTGTTGAATTGCCAGCGGATATCGTCCTGGGTGGGGATTCGATAAAAAAGACATCCAACAGACAGAACAGTATTCCAGAATGGCAGTCCATTTCGCAAGGCTGCTTCACGGTCAAGTTTCAGGTTGCGATAATAATCGTGTATACCACTATCTCCAGCACCCATCTGCCCGTAGCAATCGTAGCTGAGCATATCAGGATTAGCTTTTCTAACGTATTCATCGAGATAGTTGGGCCAGGAGTCGGTTCCAGCGCTTTCCAGTATCCACGGGTAATGAGGGAGCAGGTTGGCAAAGGGATGCAGATTTGGAGCAATCTCTTTTTGAATTTTGTAACATTCAAAGAACGTGTCCTTCATATATGCAAGAGGTTCATCCCCTCCATGAAATCCAAATGCTGCCGGGTATTTACCAAAAGTAGATGCTGCTGCTCGAATCCCATCAGCAAATTCCTTCATATCACCCTTCTTCGCACGGGCTCTGGGATCAGCAACTATCAACTTCATCCCATATTTATCAGCCCACTTAAGGATCCGTATCATATGGGCTATCTGCTTGTCATCTTTTGGATCGAATGTAGGTGTTTGGGGGACGGTGAATCCGGCATCTGCCCAGGATTTGACTTCAACCTCGGTCATATATTGACCATACTCAGTCAGATTACTCATAGTCCAGAAACTTACTGGGAATTTTTTCAATCCAAAGGATTTTGTTTTTTCCAGTAGTGCCCGCATCGGTTTGGTTACCTCCACGCTGAAAACTGAAGAGCTGACACCTATTGCAATTAATCCCGACAGTATAGTCAGGATCATTATTCTGAAGAGTAGTCTGCTAAGCATTACATTTCCTCTTGACACGCCTCTAAGCTATTTCATTGGAAAAGTGACGTTGAAAGTTAGCGTCAGAGTGCTGTCTGAAGGAATCGTGACTGTTATCTTCTGAGCCAAACGATCGATCTGAATACCGTTTTTACTTATTGTTTCCTTGAGAGGATCGGTTGCAAGAAACTTCACAGAGTCTGTAAGTTTCAAACTATCAATCCCTGATATCTGGACTGTTTTGGTGCAGGATTGAGGTGTGCCATTGACCATGGCAAGCAGCAAACGGCCATCTTTTATGAACGCTGCTGAGTAGATGCTGCTATCTTGCCTAATTGGTTTGAGAACATAAGAGTCAGGTTGCAGCCTGGCACATATGGCTTTCATAGCATAAAAAACTGGCCTTGGAGTGCCTTTGTGAAGCGAATCGCCGATAAATCCTGCATTTCCCGGGTCCCAGGTCTGATCAGCACCCTGCCAGTAGACCAGGACATTGGCTCCTCCATTGAGTAGAGACAGTGTGTTCTCGACAACTCTGGCAGCAAAAGCCGGGCGATCAGCAGTCAGCATACCCTTCGGGGTAGATTCACCGTGATATATATTTGCCTGGTTACAATACTCTGTAACAAATATAGGCAGATGGTCTTTGGGATCTTTGCGTTTATATGATGCCATCTGATATGGCCAGACTCTGCGGACGAATCTCTGTCCACCCTCAGCATCTATCGCAGCAGAGTTCCACTCCCAGGCATGACTAGACCAACCAGCCAGCGAGCGAACTGCTTCTTCGTCCATTGCATTGACCATTGGATCACCTGCAGGATCACTGACTAAATGGGATAATCCAGGCCCAAGGATTCCTATTTTGCGCAATCCCCTGGCATCCAGCTCTTTACGGACCAGCTTGGTAATAGTGGCGTTATCGACAGGGAGTATGTGGACATTCCAGTCACCATCAGGTTCGTTATAGAGTTCTACATAATGTATATTCACACCGTGAGATATGTAGAATTTCATACAGGATACCAACCAGACGGCAAAATCATTAAACCGTTCTTTGGGAAGACTCTTACCGGGACCTAACCACGAACCGGGTGGATTGCCTATGGTAAAGATGGTCTTAACGCCATACTTTTTCAGCATATCAGCTGATTGTATTACATATGGAAGCTGCCTGGAGGTAGCATATCCTGTCCAATATGCATCCATTTGCTCGCGGGTCAAATTAGTGGGAGGATCACCCGGATCGAACCACAAGCGTGCCCACGTCAGTTTCATATCCTTATAGACACTAAACACATTCAAATCAGCCGGCCATATATTGGCGCCAAAACCCATTATTTTATGAGCACGGATCCCTGCATCAAACTCTATATCTGCAGGAGTACCAAACACTGGCAGTGTAGACAAAAACAAGAGGGTAATAAGTATCAGTAAACTGCGCATGTTTCACCTGGAATCGGGTGGATTTATCGAGATATGCGCATTATACCATGATCAAACTCTGCAACGGGATATGGAACCTGAACTGAAGAAGTATATCTAGAGTATAATACAACATATATCAGCCAAAACAGGCTTATAATGGTTGCTTTCAGGAGGCAGATGTGATCGGTGTTCGCACATATTTCTTATTGGGGATTGTTTGCATATTAAATATCGTTGGTGCGGTCAGCTTTGCAGATTCAAAGGAGGCCTGGATGACAACATGGACAACTCCAAAGATACACAAGAGTATTGTTTCCTGCTGGGGAAGATCATACAACTTCAATTCAGGAATACTGCCGACCAGCATACTTAGTCAGCGGGAGAATATTCTGGCTGGTCATATGGACATCGCAGGAAGTGCAAATGGGAACAAGATTGAATGGAAAGATATATCATTCAAGGTGTTGGACTCAAACTCTGAGAAAGTCAGATATTCAACAAATGCAGTATCGCAGGATCTCAAGGCAGAATGTATATTCACAACAGAATTCGATGGAACAACCCGTGTTGATCTGACTATTTCTCCTATACGGCCAATACATTTGGATTCTCTTGATATTGTAATCCCATTAAAATCCCGATATGCTACTCTCTTTCACCATTCAAATATCTATCCTCTATGGGATTGGGAATGGATGAAAAAGCGAATGAACGCAGGAACCGTAAAACCTGATGGCATGAAATTGCCGTTTGTATTCTACATCTGGCTGGGCAACGATGATCGCGGTCTGCAGCTATTCTCTGAAACCGATGAATCCTGGTCACCTGCCGATCCTCAAAATGCGATAACAGTGACTCCAGAAAAGGATGCAACCATCCTGAAAATGAACATTCTCAGCCACTATATGCTCGATAAACCATGGAAGTGGACTTTTGGTTTTATAGCTACACCGGTTAAGAAATATGATAATCAACACTATCAAATGCATTATTGCAATGAAGGCTCCTATGGCGAGGAAAAAAACACCTACACAGGAGAACCGGCAGATAAAGATCACCCACCTTATCTGGATCTTCTTGCAGGATGGGGAGTAAGGTATCTCGGTTATTGGGAGAGATGGTCGGATGTTCAAAGTCTCTGCCGTCCGAAAGACTCAGATGAACCAAAACTCAGATCCCTTCTCCAGGCATGCAAACAAAAAGGAATAGGCATGGCTCCGTATACAGGATGCTATATATCAACAAAAGCTGCTGAGTATAACAAGGACTGGGACGTACTTCCTTTGGGTGATAACTATCAGTATCAAAGATCAGATAATAATGACATCTGCCGTGTCGTCTGTAATAATTCGGCTTATCCTGAGCTCCTGCTAAAGGAGTATACTGCCGGTTTTGAGAAGTACGGCTTCAGAGGACTCTATATGGATGGGCTTACCAGTCCGGTCCCCTGCAATAATGCTAAACATGGCTGCGGTTATACGGGAAAAGACGGCAAACTGCACAATACACTCCCAATATGGCGGACTCGCGAACTCATCAAGAACCTTTACCGTCTGGTCAAATCTCAGGATCCTCCCGGAATTCTGGCTGCTCATACGTCCGGAAGCATTCTACTTCCTGCATTGTCTCTGGTTGACTTTTATATCGACGCTGAGCATTTACTCCCATATAGAATAGGCTCTGAGTATTTCTCTGAGGATGTAATGAGAGCGGAGATGAGCGGTCATAATTTTGGTATCCCCTCAGCTCAGATACCCAATCTCCCAACAGGTCCCGGAACTCCTGATGAAGAACGGGAACGTGGACGGACTATCTCTTTGCTTTATGACTCACTCTGGTTTTTCCATCCAAGGCATCAGATTGATATCTGGAAAGCTTATGATTCATTCGGTATGTCAAACGTTGTGTGGCTTCCCTACTGGAGAACCAGTGAACTTCTTGAGAATAATAACACGACCAATATTAAGATCAGCGCTTATCTCGATAAAAAACGCGGAGCTATGTTTGTTGTGGCAAACCTGGGTGATAAACCTGTGGATGTAATGCTTATTCCCAACAAGCGAAACCTGGGATTGAAAAACAACGCACTTCTGCATTGGCGAGATGAGATCGAAGGTTCTGACTTATCCATGAATCGAGAGAGCGTATCCATAACAGTAAACCCCGGGCTGTTCAAGATGATCTCAATACAGATTGCACCTGAAAAATAGAGATCATACGCAATTGTGTAAGAGTTCAGCGCTGTGTGCGATCCGTTCGTCCTGAGCTTGTTGAAGGACGAACGGAATCTTCCCAGCAACCTGAACACTTACGAAATTGTTATCATCCAATCGCAACTGATATACTTGAATATGAGGCTAAATCCATTGCTTGCTGGAGATTATACATGTCATTCTTCGATGAACGCAGCGCTTTTGAACATGAGATCGACTCCTATTATGCCGACTATCCCACGGATCTAAGTAACCTGGAGGCTGAACTCCACGAAACCAGCTCAAATCATCCTGAATGGTCACCATATAAGCGTAAGGCATTTGGATATGACTTCATATCAGAGCGTTGCAGGGTAAAGATTTTCAAGCATTTTCCTTTCTACTTTGAATTGGATACCGGCAGGCTGCGTTCAGATTTGGGTGAAGGCGGGATTGGCGGATGGATGCGACGAGAGCCGTTCGGTCAGCAGATGGAAAAACATGGATCGGACTGGTGGTCATATTGCAATTCTTCAGGGCTATCAACCGGCTGGACTGTGATGGATACCAACCATCACAGCCTGGGGTTCGATAATGTCTTTCAATATGGACTGCTTGGATTAATTCAAAAAGCTGAAAATCGGCTTGCAACAGTCTCTACACAGAAGGAAAGGGATTTTCTGGAGGCAATCATTTCCGGCAACAAGGCTGTTATCAAAATTGCTGAAAGGCATGCCCGAGAAGCTGAAAGAATGATTTCTGGAGAAACCGACCCGATAGTCCGGGAGAGACTTCAGCGGATAGCAGACACAGCACGCCGTGTTCCGGCAAACCCTCCGGCAACATTCTATGAAGCACTGAATACTCTGCATTTTATGCGGGAAATCGTTCAGGAACTTGAAGGAGTGGGCAGCAGTGTCCTGAGCCATTGGGACCGGATACTTTATCCATACTATGTGCGGGATATTGAGACCGGATATATGACCAGGGATGAAGCCCGTGACCTTGTGCGGTGTATGATTGCTTTTCACGATATCAGATTTGGCATGAAAAAAACGAGCGAGCACGCAGGAACCAACACCACTATTGGCATCGGCGGGTGTGATGCGAGTGGCGATGTGATATTTAATGAGCTTACTCAGACAATTGTAGAAACTTATATGGAACTGGGACAGATCGATCCTAAGCTCAATGCTCGCATATCTGATGAGCATCCGGAAACTTACTTTAAGCTCCTGGCAAATGCCGCTGCTAAGGGTGTCAATTCACTGGCTATTTTCAATGATGATGTCCTTATTCCGGCAAATGCCAAGATGGGAAAAGCAATGGAAGATTGCCGGCTTTATGTTGGAGGAGGCTGCCAGGAGAACATCCTTGAGAATACCGAGATAAACAGCCGCGCAACAATCTATCTGAACCTGGCACAGATCTTTCTGATGGGTATGTTTTCGGACCGCTGGTCTGTTTTCACGCAGCGTGAAGAAATACAAGTGTCAGAATATTCAAAGTGCCTGGATTTCGAGAGCATCTATTCAGCATTTCTGGAAAACCTGCAGTCGGTGGTTAATGCTCATATTCGTCAGAGGAATGCGACTGAAAAGGAAGGCGCAAGATACAACCCCTGCCCGTTGCATTCTTCTACTCTCAGCGACTGTATTGAAAATTCGCTGGATATGTTTGAGGGTGGAGCACGATACAATGCCGGAAGTGTATCGTTGACCGGAGTTGGAAATCTGATTGATTCCCTTAATGCTGTAAAAGAAGTAGTTTTCAGGCAGAAAACAGTTTCACTGACCAAACTTGGCGAAATACTGGATAACAATTTCGATGGAGATGAATCGTTCCGGCAGTACTTGATCAACCGGGTGCCAAAATTTGGCTGGGAGGATGAAGAGATTCGGGAGTTGTCTGCAAAAGTATTTCACGATATTGCAAAGGTATCATCCGGTCAGCCAAACAGCAGGGGTGGTAGATACGAAGCCAGCCTGTTCCCGTTCAGAACATTCATTCATTTTGGAAATCAAACTCAGGCTACCCCGGATGGGCGCAAAGCAGGTGAGTATTTGTCACCCGGCATGAGTCCCAGCATGCTGGCTTTGGGAGAGAAGTGCGGGATCAGTCAGGTGATAAATGCACTGGAGCCTGTCGATATGACGGACTATCCCGTTGTTGCTGTGCTGGATATCAAACTGCCGGTTGTAGCTGGATATTTGAACCCAGAGATCGTATCTGCTGTAATCCACCGGTTTGTTGAGAATGGCGGTTCGGTTATGCAGATGAACTGCGTAAACCCGGATGACCTGATCGATGCAAAAGTCCACCCGGAGGATCATAAAGACCTGGTGGTACGTGTCAGCGGATACAGCGCCTATTTCAATATCCTGTCTGAAACAACACAGAATGAAATAATTGAAAGGACCCTGGCAAATGTGTGAGTCAGTAATGAATAGTGCGGACCAATCACAACGCTGCTCACTTAATGCGAAAACGTACCCACATCATACTAAATGAACTGTATTGGGGTTAGTCGTCGCTCAACCCTTTGTCTTCCCGCATAGTCTGATGTCATCGATAATAATCTGCTCTCCTACAGTGGCTCCCCGAAAACTAAACCGGATTGTCACGTTGCCATTCAAATGCGAATAGGTATCTGGAAATCTTATGCCGGATTCTTCCCATCCATTTCTGCCGGGAGATACATACTGAATATAACCGACATCCTTAAAACCGCCTTTTCCGACACTCGCTTGAACAAGCACATCAACAGCCGGTGATTTGGGATCGTGATTAACAGCAACATCAAGTCGCTTCAAATCTATTAAAGTAGATTTTTTCGCGGGGGAAATGATCGCGAACTCAAAATAATCTGAGTCGGAATTTCTCACATGATACTTAGCCGAAAACCCACGCCTTCCACGGAATGCACTAGTAACAGGTACATAATAGGCATATGGTGGGAGTCTCATTGCTTTTACAATCACTCTAGGAGATTCAGCTATCGATTCTGATATAGGTGAACGATCCCCAAATGAGAAATTGGCGAGTATATCGCCGTCGGTTACACGTGATTTGGGACTGGTCCAGTTTTTGAGAGCGCGGGATATTTCATCGATCTGGTGCGTATTCGGATTGTAGTCAGGCGGATTGCCAATGGTCGGGCATAGAAACCCACCTTCTGAATGCTCATTCCAGGCATACATCAGAACACTATGTGTCTCACATGTCTGTGGATTTTGTTCGACATAATCAAGCCCTGAGGAAAGATGCTTACCTAATTCACCGGGCTTTGGCTCTGTGTAATACATAGGAGGAAATACCTGAGGCATTCCCAGAACACGTGGTTCCCAATTGGCGCCGGACATAAGCGGTGGGATAATTTTTAGTCCATTACATTTGCTGAGATAATCATCCAGTATATCAGACCAAAGCTTAGCGTATGGTCTTCCCGCTTTTGTACCTCGCGACCTGTAATGGTAGCTGAAGATAGCATCCATCATACCATTTTTAATAAACTTATCGGCCAGTAACGGTATAGGTACACCCATCGAAAACACTATGTATGGATTACCGATTCCTGCAGCTATTGACTGCTTTCTCAGAGATGCGATTGCATTTTGGAGGAGTTCAAAAGAATCCCCTTTATCCCCCAAACGGATCGCAAGTCTCTCATAAGAAAACAGATAGAAAAGAGGTCGTCCATCCAGCACACGCTGGTATGTGGGCTCTTTGGCCAGCTTGATGAAGTTCTTTACATAGTTATCCCAGTCTTTGAGCACATCTTCAGGAGAAATAGTTGTACTATGGTAATTCGCGGCTGAATCAACACCGACAGTCTGCCCATCTAGTATAATGCAGAAGTTGATCTCATTCTTGTAGGGACTCTTCAAATATGCATCCAGGCTGCAGGTGAAATCTTTATATATCGGCATGGTATCATCGCCGTAGTAGCCGAAAGCCCAATAATCGATTCCGCAAGATGATGCATATATGATCTCCTGATCAGTGACCTCTTGAACGACTTCCTGTGAATACTCGGGATTGAAAAACAGAGGCTTTTCGGGAATCCCGGTCTTTCGAATAAAGAAGGGAGATCTCCAATGGTATTTCTCAGGCTTGAGAAATCCGAACTCCTGCTGTTGGGTGACTCTGGGATGACCGGTATACATATCCCATCTGATTACACCAAAAAGCGGTCGGTCGCGATTGTGCATCCCGTTAACGAGTTTCACTTCATTACCTTGCGCATATCCTGATTCAGCCCAACCTGCCATCACCAGGCAAAGTACAGTAACCAGTATTATAGTGATTGTTATAACTCGCAACTCTATAGACGCAAAGAATTTTCTTTCAGGTGTCATTCTTGTCTCTCCGGATCATTAATAATCAGACCATATTGCTTTCGCATGGGAAGCCATAAAGGTCTTAACGACAATCTACCCTGTAGATACAAATACCGATAAGTTGGCACCCCAAACTTGAGCGACTAGGAAGTTATTTTGACTAAGTCTTCCTCTGCTAACATCGCCTTTCTTGTTTCCAGTTCAGCCCGTATTTCATAGGCCCTTTCTTCTGTGATGGGATACTTGTGAATTAGTAACGCTGCAACAAGTGAGGCTACCGCTGCTACTCCTGCTGCAAGTATTCTCATCCAAAAGAAAGTGGACGCACTCTGATGTCCCCCGAGCGCCACATTGAATCCGGTTATATTTAACGTAACTCCAGAGAGAAAGAATGCAAGAGAAACACCAAGCTTACTCACCCATCCAAACATTGCTCCATATATGCCTTCACGACGCAGATGACTTGTGATCTCGTCATAATCGCAAGTATCAGCCAGCATCGAGCTTATGAGTATCCACAGAGCAGAGAATCCTGCGCCAATCATCGCGTTGGGTATAAGTTGTAGAAATGGGTGATCGGGGGTATAACACCACCATTTCGATATAGCACCTACGGTTGCAAGGTAAAGGAACCCCAGCAAAACATTCTTCTTGCCATATTTTGCGCTCAGCACGGAGATAATTGGAATCGCTATGAGACTTGCAAGTAGATATGCAGTTCCACCCCAACCTTGCATTATAGAAGCAGGTTTCTGATTACCACCATAGACATAATAGATGTTCAGATAAGCTCCAATTGTACCTATTGAGAAAATCCCTATCGTCATAAAGATCACTGCAAATATAAGCAGAATGAATGGTTTATTCTTGAGTGATTCTTTCATTGCCTTGACGATAGGAATCTTCTCCTGGTGCTGAACCGATACGCTGTAACGTTCTCTTCCAAATACCGCGGGAATCAATCCGAAAAGGAGCATAATGGCCCCCAGACCCATACCTACATATTTCCCGGCTTCGACTACATCGTGGAAAACATTCAACTTGAGTAATGCATATATCCAGGCAATGGCAAACCCGGAAAGCGTTGCCACAGTATTTGTGTATGACTGCACCCGGGTCCGTTCATGATAGTCGTTGCTGATTTCCAATCCCATCGCTCCATATGGGATCGTGAATACTGTCAACGCGGTATAGAACAGAATAGAAGCTATCATGAGGTGGTAGAAATAGCTCTTCTCACTCCAACCGTGCGGGATAAACCACATAGCTGAAAACAAGATTCCACACAAAATCGCACCTAATGCAATGAAAGGACGTCTCCGTCCAAATCGGGAACGATAGTTGTCACTTATAGATCCCATGAACGGATCCGTCATGGCTTCCCATATCCTGGGTAAAGACAACGCCAGGCCTACCAGCATTGGATTCACACCCAACCCGATATTGAAGACAATGTTTGCCATAGAACTGACACCGTTCGCCATGAGAGTATTCGCAACTCCCCCCATGCCATAGGCCAGCTTGGTTTTAACAGGTAAGCGGTCTTCATCCCTGGTTACGTGATGTTTTACTGCGTTCTCAGTCACCTTATTTACTCCAATTAACTGATGATCCATTACTGGAAATGCTGTCGTGTTTCCAGAACACGACAGCATTTAACTTGAGACTTAAGCTTGTGGAGCTATCAAAATGCGGACAGGAACATCCGCACTAAGATTACACCAAACGATATGGAATAAGGAGTAACCAAACATCAATTAGCTATTTGGCTCTTAGAACCACTATTTCCGCTAATCCGACGTTCTGTGTTTCATTTGATACTTTAGTTACAGTGAACTTCAGCCATGTTATTGTTTTAGGTGAGAATTTAATTAGAGTGCCTTTAGTGGCGTTGTTCACTAGTTCACCAACGGGAACCTTGCTGCCATCGCTGAACTCGATCTCTCCAGCCAGGACTCTATCCGCGCCATTTAACCGGTCAAACAGGATTATGCGGTCTATTGTCTGGGCTTGCTTCCAGTCAAGTTTGACCCATGCACCAGCTTTTTCACCCTTGGTTGACCACTCCTGGCTTCGGTCTATCGGATAACCACCCACAAAGCCATCATTTACACCGGTTGTTTCAGGGAACTCGAATGAGCTAGCTGATACAGTTGCTGACGGGGCTGCATTCTCTTTTTCATACCTGCTGAGATCAACAGTCTGGCTGCGCGGCTCTTCATATTCGTACTGTTTCCCACCAGTCTTAACTACAGTCTGAAGCAACTGCCCCTCGTCATCTGACTCGATTAAATTGGCTTCAACTGTTGCATGGACTAAAGACGAGGTGTATGTGCGGATGGTTTTGGTATCCGGGAAACCGTATGCTGTTTCAATTTTATCAACTGATCCGACGCCAGCACTTGCAAGGATCATTTTCGGGCTGAGATCTCCAGGGTTGGCAAGTGCAGTTTCCAGAAGATTGTTCAGTGAATCTCCAGGAACAGGCACCGGCAGTCCAACCCGGCTCGCGAATGCCTTTAAATGGGCTGTCTGTGGTGCAACATTATCAACTTTGAGCGCAATACTGAAGCCCTCGCGAATAGATTTGGCGGGGACATGGATTATATTGGTGTTGGTGTTTTTGTTGTATTGGAGAGTCATCTCCTGCTTGATAGCCTTTGTGTCAGTGATTTCCAGTGTACAGGGAAGTTCGATCTTATATGAACGCTCTGAGAGCTGGCCCTTGTATTCACCCTTGGTCGGATTAACACTGATAGTGACTTTCTCTCCATCTCTGCGATATTTGAGAACTGTTGTCGCGGACTCTTTCTTCTTGTATGCGTCCGTGATTCCATCATCTTCATAAAGTGTAAAGCTGCCGGTTTTGCCATTATCTCCCGGATAACACCTTATCACCAGTTCTTTCAGCGGTTGAGTAGCCATATGCTGAGTATATGCCTGCAGCGGGATCGGGACACCTCCACGGATGTACAGCGGGAACTCGTTGATTCCTGCAGTAACCAGATGCTCGGAGTTGTCGTCGTATTTTTCCCCGGTAAAATAGTTATACCAATCGCCTTCAGGGAACCAGACTACCTGTCGGGCCAGCCTGTTTCTTCCCACGCCGGGTTCAGCTACCGGGGAGACCAATATGTCGTCTCCATACATATACTGCTGAGGCTGCTTGTAGGCTGCATCGGAGTTGGGATAGTCAATATACATCGCACGGACAAGCGGAATGGATTCCACAGTTGACTGCCGGACAGACGAGTAGGTGTACGGGAAGAAAATCGAACGAATGTGGAAACTTATCCGCATCGAATCCTCTGCCCACTTTTCATAGGCCCAGGGTCTGCGGTCCATTGTGGCATCACGTGTAGAGTGTGAACGCAGGGCTGCAGTGAATGCACCGAACTGGCACCAGCGGGTATAGGATTCCTCATTGCGTCCGGACATGTGTCCGCCGATGTCGTGTGACCAGAAGAAACACCCGGCGTTGCTGGATGCGGATGTAAATGGGACCTCAAATGCGAGCATTCTCCAATTGGTTGAGGAGTCTCCGGAGAAGTGAATAGGATGTCTATGATCACCCCAACCTGCCCATCTGCTGAATGATACTCCCCTCTTTCCATTTGCTGAAGTATGTTTGAAGTAGTATTCGTTCAGCCACTGCAGGTTTGTAAGATCAGGAATACCATGGGTGAATGGATACTGCTGCCAGTCCAGCCACCAGAAATCAACTCCCTCTGCCTCCAGAGGTGCATGAGTGTATTTGAACATAGTGTCCAGATACTTCTTGTTCCCTGCATCAAAAGGCAGTGGCTGGTCCTTGGTTGGGTCCTTGCCCATAGCCTTCATAAAGTCCGCATACATATCTTCGTGTGGAAGCACGCCATCTGCAGGGTGGACGTTCAGAGTGACCGCCAGATTCTTGGAATGAAACCACTTGAGCAATTCCTCGGCATCCGGCAGGAGTTTCCGGTTCCAGGACCAGCCGGTCCAACCATCTTTGTGCCAGTCCATATCCATTACCATTACATCGAGAGGAAAATCGTGCTCAGAATATTCTTTATCAATCTGCCGGTAGTCTTCGGATGTGTAGGGCCAGTAACGTGAATACCAGGCTCCAAGGGTATACCTGCGAGGCAGAGGAATACTACCACCGATTGCAGTGAGGGACTTCAGTGCAGACTTATAATCCGTTCCATAGCCGAAGAAATACCAATCCAGGCCTGAATCTGCCGGCCTGGACATGACCCAGTCTTTGGTCAGGAGTGGAGACTTGGAATCATCCAACAAATACCATCCATCACGGGAGATAACCCCATCATCCAGTTTCACGCAGCCGTCCACCACATCCAGAGTCCGGATAGCGCCTCCCATATTTGCCTTGCTTACTATCCCCGGATGCCAGTCAATCGATGATCCGATATCGACTTTGAGGTTGTCAGCATCAAATGCCTTACCATCATTTTTGTATGAAAGCTTGATAACTCCGGTATCTATCTGCACAGAGTCAGCTTTCTTTTCGATCTTTGCAGTTGAATAACGGGCTTTGCGATTATAAGCAAAATAAGATGGAGCATCGATAAACTCCCCTGAAGGAGAATACTCCAGGCGGATACATTGGGGGGAAATCACGGTAAAACGGGCCTTGTCCAGGATTATCTGGCTGGCAGCATCTGCCGGGACAGATAAGGCTAGAACTACCAACAAGCAAACAGGAATCAACCATAGAGAATGCGCTAAACTTTGTATCATTAGATTTCCTCTCGAAATAAAGTTGATGCAGAATAGGTAATAGCTCAGACTTTTGAGTATTACGTCATCCTGAACTTGTTTCCAAATCACTCTAAAATGTTACCAGAATAGTATTCAAACAAATAGACTTATAGATTCAGGTATAATATAGCTTATTCTTACCAGGTATAGTATAACCTGATAAAAGGGTTGGCGGATAGTAGGTGGCTATTATGAATTTAAATATCCTGAATCATTGCACGGTTTACATTTAGCACTCACTGTTGAATAGTGTTCTTCTCGTCTATTTGATGCCGGCCTAGTATAGATTAATGATGGATATAAACCTGACAATTAGCTTATACGAATACTGAATTACGATTTAGGTCTAATGCGGCCCTTCGATCTCAAACGTGCGCTCCAGCCAGCCGTCCCCATCTTTTGCACGGATGCGCAGATTATGTTCGCCTGTTGGTATCACTCCGTCTGAGGCTGATTCCTCCGTACCGAGCAGATATGGCGGTTTCGCACATTTGTTGACAAGCTTTCCATCCAGGTAGAACTCCATTTCTCCCAGCGCTACCCCTTCCGGCCAGGCGCGCAGACGCTCCCATCCATGTCTGCCTGACCAGGGTTGACACGGAGGATTGATGTATATGTCCTTGCTGCAGGCAGGTCGTTGCATTGTGTCTAGTTCCCAGAACTTCCGGATAGCCTGCTTGCCGGTCATGAATTTGAATAGTCTGCGTTCGTCGGGCGTACTGAGTATCCTGCCATCAGCTTGATAGACATATATCCCCGGCACACCAGACTGATACAGGTCTTTGACACGATACAAAAATGGTCCTGGCATCTCAAGCCCAAAGTCCAATGCGTCAACCACTGGCAGGAGTTTGGTCTTGGTATTTTTAACCGCTTTGAGGTAGGGTTTGATATCAAAGTTCAATGTCCGACCCTGCAGGTTGCTAGGACACATATAATCAACCAAGCCCTCTTTGGCCCAGGTCTTGAAATCAAACATCTCGCACTTTCGCACACCTTTTGCCGGGAATCGGACCATAATAGTGATATGCTGACCGCGCTTCTGACTATAGACATCTGCCAGCTTGCGGAGTTCGCGGTGGAAATCAGTGACGGTAGTCGATTTTTCAATGCCGTCAGGATAACGGCAGTAATCAATAGATACACCTGTTGCACCCAGCTCAAGAACCTCGCGGTATGAATCCAGCATGTATTTACGTACTTCAGGAGCTTCGAACCTTAGGCAGTGTTCCACGAGATATTCCGGATGCGCTTTGGAAAACTCGCTCTCTATTGGACTTCCCTCGTAACACGACGATGCTCCGAAGTTCGCATGCGGTATCATTCCGAGCTCACGGGCATAACGGGTCTCAGCGCTGACAGTATTTGTGAATTGCTGCATTCTGCCTACATTGTAGGTCTTTGGAAACTCGCCTGGGCCGGATGGGTCCCCCGAGGTGTTCCAGAACAACTGGTCTGCTACTCGAGACTCATAGACCGCTTTCATCCCAAACCGTGCCAACTGGAAGTCTACAATGTTTATGCCAGCCTTCGCGAATAATGATAATGGTTCACGGTGCTGCAGTGTCTCCTGTATATCCTCATTGAATGCCCAGGAATATGGTTCGAAATATCCAGCCAGGATCCCGGTGGGCTTTACGTTGTAGACACCATCAAGTTCTTTTACCATTTCAGGTGTAAGCGGGACCATTCTTAGGTATTCAAGGGTTGCGGCGTTGTAGCCGGACTGTCCGTGGGGTTGTTTTATCACGAGATGCTGGTTGTCGAGTTTATCCCACCGCCACAGGGTCTCCTCCGGGGCATATCTGCACCACAGTCTTTCAGCTACCTCGTCTTCCGTTAATCGTAGTCTTACTCCACCGCCATCAGGCTTTGTGGTCAGGAATATTGCGTAATCGCCTTTCAGATTCAGCGGGTAGGTGAGCTGCGGGTTCATGATGTCGGATGCCTGACACTCCAATGCATGACCGCTTGTGACGTTTGCAAGATCGCTCTTCACTTCAGTTATAAACCACTTGCCATCAGCCGGTTCAGTACTAATAGCATTCCCCTGGATCACTTTGGTGAAGTCAGTAATATACATTACATCCGAATTGTCGCACTTGAGGTGTCCGCTCCTGGTTGTAAGAGCATTGCCGTTCTCATCACTGATCTCCACCCGAAAATCTACATCTACAATGCCATCTTTCTGAGCCTGAGGATATGGATTGAAGACTACCGTTCGTTTCAGTCCAGCAGCGCGTCTCTCTGCCACTTCTCCTTTGGATGACCACCTTTTGTGCTGTTCCTCCTCAGCCAGACGAATTGCAGTCTCTGAGACTAGCGGAGTAATTTTGGCAGGTTTCCAGTCGTTTTTACCCATCTCTGACCACGAACACTTCGAAATCACAACATCGGGGGCACTAGTGGGAACTACATAAGAAACGTGAACATATCGTGTGACCTTATCGACAGCATAAACAAGATCACCGCTGGTCACGGCGGGTGTCATCAAGAAGATTACAAGCATTATTCAAGCTCCTTTAGTGCTGGTTAATTAGGATTTATGAATATTGGCAATCATTTGGCCTTCACAAACACCAGTCTGTCAAAACACACTTTATCGGTAATTTTTTCATCTCCTGTTGGGGCAAACCAGACATACATTCCTGGTTTGGCGGTTATTGTTCCCAGGTGGTATTCTTTGTATCTTGTTGGGTCTGCTTCGGGTGTTTTTATGTTGCCTATTATGACGTCACGTTTGTTTACACTGTCGTAGACACCATACTCCAGGACTGTCCCCTCTTTGATGCCAGGAACCACTTTGGCGTTGAAGTAGATATCGCATTTGGGAAATTTCTGAATGTCTCTGCTGCTGAGATTGTATTGCACTACCCACCAATTTGTGTTTCCGGTCATTCTTACTACGCATTTGTCGCTGGCTGCGGGATCGTCTTCATAGAATGCATAGGTTCCAAGTCCACAGAGGGTGAATGAATAGTCCTGGATGGAGGCATATTCGTTGGGCTGCAGGTTTTTCGATTTGGCTATATCTGGGATCGTTTCCACCGCGAATTCCGTTTGAGCGGCTAGCTTTTTAACCTGTGCGTATTTTGAAGAATCCATCTCATGAGCTTCTGTTGCATAATTGTTGACGGTGGATTTGATTAGAGGTTCATAGTATTCAGCGATAGGTTTGAATGAGAACCCGGGTCTGATTTTAGCGAGTTTGGCTACAGTCTGCTTTTCGTTTATCAGCACAGAGTCCAGAGACAATCTCTGCACCTTTACTCTTTCCAGAAGCGTCGGATTGTCTTTGACTGCCTGCTCTGCCTTGTCGAATATATTGATTGCCTGGTTCAGATCGTTCTCATCCAGATAGAAACAGCTCAGTGGCTGGTAGAGGGTTATGTTGGCGTTCTCACGGTATGCTGCGTGCTTGGTGAGTTCGATGAACTGCAGCATGTACTTAGCAGCAGGGCCATAATATGCTCTGCTGAACTCTTTCATCATTCTGGCAGTGTCGTATTTGAATGGATTCCAGGCCAGGTGCGCTATGATATAAGCCCTCATCCGGCCGAAGTTGATGTCGGTGTTATATCCATCTCCGTGCACAAAGATTGCATTGACACCATTTTTGGCAAGATATTCAAAGTTCGGTTTAAGAGAGTTCCATGTCGGATGCGGGCCTGTGTAGTTGCTGAAATTGCAGATATAGTCCCAGATGAATATATTGCTGGTCAGCTTCCTCCAGCCAACGAACAGGCTGTTGAAGGCTTTGTTCCTGGGATCGGTGAATGGGTAGAGCTGATTTGGAGTCGAACTATAGCTGCAGAGTCTGATTTTGACCTCGGGATCAGGTTTGGTAACTTTTGGTGGGACTTCGGTAGCTGTGTAGGCGAGAGTTTCTATTGAGACTTCAGGATGGACTTTCCTTACAGCTCTGGAAACATCGTTGACAAACCTAATCACAGCCCCGGACTTTGAACCCTCGATTGCATTGATTGCCTGGCACTTCTCACATTCACAGGACCCATCCCTGCCATCGTTTCGACTGACAGAGAGTATATGCTTATCGGGATTCTTTTCTATCAACTCCAAACAGTTCTTAATGAACTCCTGCTTCATCTCAGCATTTGTCAGACAAAGCTGGGATTCAAGCTCCGGATCAGCAGTTCGTTTACCACCAATCATTGAATACCATTCAGGATGCTGGGCAAAGTATTTAGCCGGGGGAAGAATTTGATAGAATGTGTGAGCAAAGCCGATTATCCCTTCCTGCTTCCCAAACCCATCAGCAACAGGATGCCAGTCTCCATTTACATGCATTTTAACTGTAAACGTGTTAGGACCAGCCATGAACTCATGCAGGAAAAGCTGCCTGTATTTAATCTGTGGTGTATAGTTGAAATCTATCGGCTTGATAGTGAGATTACGCTTACCCGGGATTGTTTCATCTGAAGCAGTCCACCAACGGCAGCCAAGGAAGTCCTCAAGGAATGTATATACAGCATATATGGTCCCCCGGTTGTTGTCGCCGGTGATAATCAATCCATCATCGGTTGTCTTTATAACCACCTGGTCCATCTGAGGTTCAGCAACACCCATCGACTTAAGTGTTTGCCTTACGTGAGGAGAGAGGCCTACCCAGATGTTCTGATAGCTTGGAACCGGCCTGGTAACAATATCAAAGCTGGCCCCGGTTATCTGATTCAAGTATTTCTGCAACTCGGAAGCTGCTGATTTGTCTGTAACAACAGCATTTTCCGATATTATGATTTTAGCTTTAGCTCTGCCGGAAGTAGCCAGAATGGTGTCAGCATAACATGAACAAGCTGCTGCCAATAGAGCAAGTATTATGAGTGCGGTTTTCATATTATTACCTCGATGGTTATACGACCTGTAATTGACTGTTTGCAGGGATAGTAGCTGCAACGCCAGCCTTGTCCTTATTCAAATCATCCAGTAAATCAGGCGGTATCTCAAGCGTGTAGTTCATCTGTATTTTGGTGTCGTTAATCAGGATCAATTCAGTTATCTTTCTATCTTCCAACTTCAGCTTTACACATAATCCACCCTGGATCCTCACGTTCTCTATTTCCAGATCTGTCCAGTCAATAGGGATGCACGGGAGAATCCTTAGTTTGTCGTGTCTAGTATGGCACAGAAACGCGTTGACAGCACTGACATAGCTGCCGTGGCAGGTGACATAGTTGAAGCCGATCCAGAATCTATCCGGTCGGATCTTTTCACAGAAGGCTCCGATTTCACTGGTGTATTTGACTGCGTTTGCCAGCCTTTCGTATGCCCTGGAATCTTTCATGTATGAGAGCGCCCAGGCAGCCAAGCAGTCATTCCAGGGCCAGGCAAGGTTTCTATATGTCCCGGGATTGGATAGCCCCCAGTCTGACTTGCAGACTTCAAGCCCCTGCTCCATACTCTCATCCGATATGCCGTCCGGGAGACTGTAAATGTAGTGCGTAAAGATCAGTGAGGTCAACAGATTTCCACCCAGGTATGACTGCAGGATATTGTCTTTGTAGTTCATCTGCAGTCCCTTTTGCAGTTTAGGAAGGAGTCTTGCATACAGTGGATCGGTATCTTTACCCAACACGTTCCCACCCTCAATAATAGCCTCCAAACACTTAATAAGGCTAATCAGCTGGGCAGTGTCGTTAATTCTATCTATGGACTCATCCGCCCCCTGCATCTCCTGGAGAAGAGCATAGTCATCGTATTCAGCAACTATCTTGCTGGTCAGAAATGCCAGTGTCTGCTCTATTATCTCCCAGCTCTTTCCCAGCAGTTCGATATCCCGGGTGTATTGATAGATGCCGTAAATAGACATCGTAATGCAACTGACATTGAGTTTCTTGATACCCGGGTTCTGGTCTGCGGTCTCAAAATCAGTCGATTTGCCTGCATAATTCATAAACCAGGGATAGTATGCACCTTTGGCATTAATCTGACTGGCATATTCCTTCGCAGTCGGCATAACTGAATTGTAACCATCGATCATTTTGGACATTTCAGATATACGGTTGGCTCCAAGCAATGCAATGCTGGAGAAATATTCATCCGAGCCACATGAGATACCCCCACCCCACAGCTGCGGATAATTGCCGGTTGTGATGAATCCATATTTAGGGTTCTGGTTAGATTTGATCAGGTAGAGGCTGAGTTTGTAGACATATTCCATCCATTTGTCGGGCAGAATAATACTAGACTTGGACGAGTACTCCAGCCAACGTCTCTCATGCTCTTGTTTAATAGTTTCATATGTCCCCTGTGAAATGCATTGAAATAGTTCATCGACTGTGGCAGACCCGTTCTGAATGTCTAAATCATCAACAATAGCCAGATACTTTGTAAAACTCATTCCCTGGTGGATGTTTTTGAGGACAATTCTATCTCCCTGCCACCATTTGGAGAACTCCACATTTCCAGCATCTGTATAGAGGAATCCATTTCCGCTCAGTTTACCGACTTTGTAGTAAAAATCAATGGAGTTCTCATCAGCATTTTCGACAATACTGAACTCCCGCTCATAGTTGTATTCAAGTCCATGATTGTTCCAACCAACCCAGGTAGCATTAATGTTCAAGGCTATTTCAGGAGTATTCGCTGGGCATCTGAGTATGTTATAATGCTCAACCAGAACATGCTCATCCAGTATAAATGTAGTGAGTTCTATCTCAAACTCATGGGCTTCAATATGAGTTGTCAGGATTGCTGTGTCAGGGTTGAAAGATTGTTGATAGTGACCGACTTCATAAGCTTCACCACCGTTTGCATACAACGTATAGTAGGACTTGATAATTGGAGATAAGACTTCCTTGTTTGTCCGATGGTATATCTTGTACCAGGCACACACTGAGTTTTGGTGCTGCTCAGTATGCAGGTGACCGGAATCACAGGACATCGAACCGGAATAATCGATCAATACAGAATCGATACCATTGCCCATCAGGAAAGGGAAGTATGGTCTCATATTATTGCTCCTGAAAGGTTCTTTTAGTGAACCGCAAATTACGCTAAAGCACGCGAAAATGGACTAGTAAAAGATCATGTTAGCCCCAGATTCCGGGCATTAGGACTATTTTTGGAAAGAGTAGTTTCATTGCCAGTAACGATTGTTTCGAGAGATGCTTCTGGTCTGATGGACGGGTGCTGTAGAACTCATCAAAACTGTTTAGTCCCATTGCCAGTTTTAGCATTTGCACTTCGGGTATTTGGATTCCTTCAGCGTTTGAGATTTCGTCCTGTATCTCAACTCTATCTGCTAGAATACGAATGCATGCCTTGGATTTACCAATGTCTATCTGCAAGGCCTTGTTGAATGAGTCCGGCAGCAGAGCATCAATTCTGTTTTCCAGTTCAGGCTTCAAGTGCTCCAGCAGAGAACTAAGGTTGATAATCTGCATCATGTTGGTTCCAGTACCGCCGTATGTCTCACAGGCAATATACCTGATATCTACCTCGCCCAGCGCAGCCAGCAGCTGGGTGTCGAAAGGATATCTGGCGGTGAAATTGGTGCAGTTTTTATCATAGCAGGAGTTGAATGTTTGTGCTGTCAACCAGGCAAGTTGCTTTTCACAGCCTTCTTTGTATCCAAAACACACAATATCCATTGCTTGCTCGAACTCAGTCCTCTTGGCTCCTCTTTCATAGACAAATACAAAAGCTTTGACTTCTCCATCTTCTTCATAGACGATATTGAAGGGCCCATTGTCGGGACATGTGTATTGAGGAGTGTCGTAAACTAGAGTTCCGCTGTATCTGGAGAGGGTATCGTTATAGAGTTCGTTGAAAGTATCGGTATCGATGTCTTTATCAAACAGCCTTACGCATTTCAAGACATCCTTAGGCAGTTCAGTCTTGCCTTCGATTATCGAACCTCCGGCTCTGGGTGTCTCTTCATGGGTTATGAACTCGACATAGTGCCTTGGAAATCTGAAATAACCAAACCTGCTGTAAAACTTAGCCAGTCCACCCAGCCTGGATGCTCCAAAGCCTGCCTCATGCATCCACTCGATTGCTTCAGTCAGAATCCGGGTTCCATATCCTTTTCCGTGAAAGTTCTTATGGACAGCAACGTCCCCCACTTCACCTTTGAGTAAAATCCCGTTTCCAATTCTGATACGGTCCGGCCTGATGCGCAGACACCCAACCATTTTGCCTTCCGGTTCATACACCAGCCACCCACTCAAATCAGCATTGAGAATATCTCTACGTTCTTGCAGGAGTTTACGGTTATCAGTATAGGCAAAGGCTGAGGAATGAATGTCTATTATGCTTTCAATGTCGGCAGTTACAGCAGTTCTGAGCATATTTGCCTCCGGAAGTTGGTTTCCAAAACTAACTTATACCATAAGTTACAAGCGATGGTATCACAGAGGTAATTGTCTGTCAACCGATAAATATCCCTGAGGGATATCCAGATGTAATAATCCTATTCAGTAACATCCTTAAATATATTTACAGGACGCCCGGTTATCAAGTGCTTTCCTATCGCATTCGCTGCAACCTGTGGAGTTGCATCCATCACAATGTAGAAAGGAGATTTACCGACTGTTTGAGTATATCTGGAGGAACTGACAATTTTCGAATCACCAAACAAGCCATACTCGATTTTTTCTCCGGTAGGCAGTTTCAAACTTATGCTTTGTTCTTTCTCTGCACTCCATAATATTAAAACAGACTTTCTGGAATTGCTCTTGCCAAATATTACTGCTACCAAATTTGGATACCCCAGATCTAACCGCCCGGCATATGGCAGGTCATTAACAATCTGGGCCATGTTAGAATAGGCAATCAACGCTGGCTTCGGGGTTCCATCGGTCCGTCTGAGACCAAAGCTGCCATTCATATCATCCCAGTATGTAACATCCTGAAAATTGAAAGGTAGGACTCGTTTAATACCTTGAGCAAGCTGCAGGAGTGATGAACGCACTATATAACGTGCCTGATTCAGCTCAGTGCATGACCAGCCATACCCGGGATGGGTTGGCCAGCCATATTCCGTACTCCATATATCCACCTTGTTAAGGCCATAACTCTTGAGCAGCTTGTGCGCAGACTCAAGGTATTCCAGAAGTCCTGCTTTTTCAGGACTGTCAGCCGAAGGCGGCTTTGCCCACAAGCCCATTGAATATGGATGCAACACCATAATATCGTATAAATGGGTTCCACCGGCATCGTTAAGCGTCTTGAATGTGCTCACCCACTCCAGGTTAACCGCAATCTTGAATGATGGATCAGCTTTGAGTATACCTTTCCTGGCAGCAGAGAGCATTGACACAAAATCCGGCATCTTCAGACCTGGAATCTCGTTGTATGGCTCATTCCAGATTTCTATTGTCTTCAGTTCGCTTGCAGGCACTCCGGATTTTATCTTCGTAGTCCAGGCATCACTATATGCTGGCAAATCGGTGGGCAGTTGGTTATGAGCACCAGAGACTATATTGTAGTAAAGCGGACGGGTCCAGGTTAATCCCAGACGCTGACTGACTTCTCCACCGAATGGATTTCCACCTATAGACCAGTTGGTTGGAACAGCCAGCACTCCGACTCCGCAGACCCCTTTTAGCGTACCGGTAAGATTCCGTTGATTGAGTGTCTCCTGGATCTTGAGTTCATAGTATCCCATTGAAGCAGGTATATATGAGACAGACTTTGTCAGGTTAACACTGCCAGTCTCGAATGCTCTACCATAAGGATCTTGTATTGTATAAGATACTGAGATATCCGGTCTGGTGCACGATGGAGCAATCTGCCAGGTGATTGTATCTCCAAAATTATATAGTGCTCCATCCCTGGTCTGGGTAACAGGTATTTCTATATCATTTGCTTTGACCGCTGGTATATCTGATGTCGGAACACTCAGCAAATCCTCTTTGTCAGTCTTCTTGAATGAAGAGGAAGCTACAAAGAACTCACCTCCACCGTGTCCGCAGAATCTGGGAGTCAGTTTAGCAACTCCCTGAGGTACCGTAACAGTCACACTCAATCTCTTCCAGTTGAATGTGCCTGCTTCCCATCTCTCCCCAAGTGCCCAATTAGTTATGTTTCCCTTGTCGTCGGAAGCATATATATTCAGGCTGGCTCCTGCACTGGATAACCAGCCGGCGTTTCGGCCAGCGACAACGGCAGTAAATGTCCACACATCACCTGCATTCACATCAACTGTGCTGCTGGTGAGTGCCCACTGCTCAGAATTGCCCATCCGAACTGTCATATGATTTACAGGATTCTCTGCAAATTCAGCTGATGTGCACTCTCTCAGCATTGACCAGAAACTCCAACCTGCGGGAAGAGAATTCCCCTGAGATGGAGCAACAATTGGTGGTGTATCTGTTTCACAAAATACTACTGACACAGAAAACACCATGATCAAAAATGCTATCGTAATGCATTTACATCTCATTTATCTGGTAACCTTACCTCTACTTCGCCATAAATATGTATGTCGATCTTGCATTCAAGGGAAGAGTTATTGTGCCGCTGTTAAGTGCATATGTCTTGTCACTCATCAATTCAGTCACTTTTCCTGTCTGCAGCTTGAAGTGAAGTTTCCTCTCTCCATTTTCGGATGTATGAACAACTAACAGGTTTCCACTGCCATAGGTTATATCAGTATCAAACGGGTTGGCGATGGTTACCCCGGCAGATTCTGCTATACCTCTGAGCAGGTTCGCCGGCATTGCGGTAGCAACAGAGAATACCGAAGTCCAGTCTGCATATCTCTTAATTACCAGCCCTGGCTTCTCCGGCATTGATTCAATTGTTCCCAGCTGAGTTCCCTCTGTTGGAACAAGAATCGGACCGTATGGGTTAAATGAACCGTAGGTCATACTATTCGGGAGATATTTAAATACCGGGTCGCTTGATATGTCGGTCTTAACCCTCAGGAGTATCTCTTTGTCCAGAAGACTCATGTTTATTCCGGTGATCTCAGATACTCTCTGAGGCAATATCGATTTTTCATCGGTGATCCCCGGAGCATAAACAAATATCAGGGTCTTTCCGGATTTTTTGAGCTTCTGTTCTATGACAACCTGTTGTTTCTTAGTAATTCTGAATGTGTTCAGGAACAAGTAGCACTTGTGGTTGGGAATTTTGGCAATATCATCCAGCAGATACATATCGAATCCAATCCCTGTTCGGGAGAGTTCTATATACTGATAGTTGACCATATCGGAGTGTATCGCGCTGGCCATTCCAGTGTAGTAGGTGGATTTTTCATCTATTATCACTGCGAGGGAGTTGCTCTTGTCTTCATTCATGCGGTCGGTCTTAGCAACAAGCTGGTCTATCTTCTGCAGCTTTCCTGCCAGTTGCATTAACCTCTTGTCTCCGGACACCCAACCCAGGCTAAAATCATATAGTTGTTCGGAACACGCATTGACTAATGCATTGGCATAATTGCGGATGACACCAGCCTTGTCGTCTGCCAGACTCATAAACCTTGGAAGCTGCTGGGAATAATGGGTCCGCAAGTCTGCCTGATCGACCCAAATTTTGTTATTGAGCTTCACCGAACCTACAGGCCCCATTAACCCGCTCCCGCCTCCAACCTGCCTGTCTCCATAATCTGAAGGGGACATCAGGAAATCGATATCCGGGGATGACAAGACTTTATGCATTGCAGTATGACCGATCAGTTGGTATCTATATGGACTGAGAACGTGAGTAACGTAGCCGTAGAAGACTCCGACTGTGCTTTCTCCTTTGGTCTCTTCTTTCACAACTTTTGTAATATGAAGAATGTCAAATGCAACCAGTTCGGAGTAATACTGCCTGTAATCTATCTCGCGCATACTTTTCTCAGGATCGAGGAAAGTCATGTAGTCGGTCTTGAGGCGATCCTCTTTGGAAGGAATTTGGATATCGTTAAATGAACCCAGGCTGGTCTTCCATGCAGCGTTCAACTTGCCAATATCGCTGTATTTGTTTTGCAACCACTTGATAAATGCCAACCGGGCAGGTTCTGAATAGTCTACAAACACCGCCGGAGCAGTAGTGGACGCCCACTGCTGCCACTCATAAGTTACACCACTGCATGGCAGATATCCTATGACTCTGTCAGCATACTTTCCGGTCCTTGCATGACGTATAAGCTGACGCATCAGGTTTTCAGCCAGACTTATCCATTTTTTAGAGGCCAGAGAAGATGCGTGGCTTGGGTTATCGCCATAATCTGGTATATCGACAGACCCCTTGGAGTCACGGACCATCTCATCTTTATGACTCTCCATCCAGTTGTGCAGGCCTGTATTATATACACCATCGATAGGGACAATAAGGATTATGTATGCGTCCGGGTCCTGCGTCAGCAGGGAGGTAGCAGCATTATCCATCTTTGCAAAATCGAATTTACCTGACTTCTGCAGCATAGTGCCATTAACACCCAGCCAGTAGATATGGATACCATTTTCCTTGCAGTTCTGTATGAGCCCCTTAACACTGGTATCCTCCGCCCAGTAGTTCAGAGCTGTATGCGGTTTACCATTGATTACAAACATAGGAGACCCATTAACCATTTTGAACTTGCAGACCGGGTTCTTGATAACTCTGGGCTTCTTTTGAACAGTTATAGGCAGCATTACAAAACCATCTTTGACTATCGCGGTAACTGAGTTCAAAACGACGGGTTTAGAGTTGGTGATGCTGATGTTGAGATGGTATTTACCCGGAGCTGTAAAAACAGGCAGATCGTAGACACCACTGATTTTGATCTCTTTTGAGCTATTTTGGTCACTTAAGTCCTGTCTCAGAAGGGATGTTCCGGAAAGGAAACCATCCTTCACAAGATCTATAAACAAGAATGTGCCAGGTGCAATTTTCTTTTCGCTGCTAAGAGTTACACTGTATGGGAGTTTCGAACCAGACACAACCCTTCTCGCGCAATTGAGATTTTTGAAAGCAATATCTGTCGATGGCCCCAGATATGTGTAAGGAACAACATCAGCCCAGGCCCCCGAAGGTGGTTTGGCAATGGAAATGACGTTTTGCCATTTGGTATCATCAAACTCATATGTCGACCAATTACTATCAGCGATATGGCTGCATTTCCAGGTCGAATCAGACTTGAGAAAAATTACGTCCTTGTTATTTGAGTGTATTCCAGCTTCCAGAATCATCCCGGATGGGCCGCCATGGTTGATTGCAGTCACAGCCAACACGTTCACACCTGATCTCAGGTAAGGTTTTATATTGTAGATGTCAGGCTTTTTCCAATTGTCATATGAGCGTCCCTTGGGAAGATTCCGACCGTTCACAGCCAGTGTACACTCATTGTCAGCAGTGACAATGACCCGGGCATCAACTGCTTTGTTCATGTCCGGCAGATCGAAAGATTTCCGGAAGTATACAGGGGATTGGTCCTCTGATTTGCTGATGGGAGCCCATATCCACTCACCATCCCAGGAAAAGGCTTTGCCGGAGTTCATAGTGGAAGCCTTTGAATTCTCTACAGTATCCAAAAGCAGTTTGATGTCGTCAAGGTAAATCGAACTACCACCAGAAGCTGAATGCAGTGATATTATGAAAGTTCCGGATGCAGCTTTTTCCGGAATTATAAAACTCTTCTTTAATGTGGACCAGTTTGAACTGCCGCATTTCAGTTTCCAAATAAGATCGTTTTTGAGAGGATTCCCCAGGATATCCAGATATTTAAGAGTGATAACAGCCGTATCATCATTGCTGACCTTTACCGGTAATGCATCGAGTGAAATCATATAGTAACCGGAATAATCGAACTCTACCGGTTGCTCTATTGAAACTGTAGATTTCGCTTGAGTTGTCTGCAACACTGCAACTGAATCTCTTCCGGAAACGTTCTGAACTTTGAATGAACCTGCTGTGTTTGGAGATACTGACCAGGCTTCGACTCTGTCCGGGGAATATGCCGAAAAATCACCATTCATAAGCAGATTCAGTTTATCTGCTGCTGCCTTTGCATTTGTGCGCAGGAACGATATCTGGGATATCTCAACACTTGCGTTTGGAACATAAACAGTATCGAATCTTATCTGCTCTATAATCCCTTTCCATTGCGGATTTACAGTAAAATCAACTACATATCGATGAAACTGGCCATCTCCCCTGATCTGAAATGATACTGCCCTGCTGTCTGCAAGAATCTCACCTGCATGCCTGAAATATATACTGCCCATCCCTGAGCAATTGGACTTAGCTGTAAACGTTAAAGTCGGATATTGCTGAGAATCGAGTGTAAGCAACGGAGAGTTTAAGAAAGGAAACTTGGTGGTTGTGCCTTTTATACTACCTCCGGACACAGCTACCTGAGTAAACCCATCAGCAGTCCAGCCAAGGAAGTCAGCATCAGTTCTGAACTCCCAGGAATATTGTGGGCTATCCACAACCTCTGCATAGCATCCGATTGAGAAAAGCAAAACTGTAAGGCTTAACAGGAAAATAATTCTAAGTAGGTTCATGTAAAGATATCCCCCGGGGTATTTGACGAGTACTGCAGGTTAGCAACGCATACCACAAATGGTATCTTATTTCGAGGTCAACTAACAAGTATAATGACAGGCGATGCAGGTGATGAATTTGTAAATAGACGAAAAAAAGAGCGGATAACCCGATCCGCTCTCTATGTTCACATAATCAATTCTCACTAATGATCAACGCAATATCAACTATATTCCCTCGCGTATCGGCGCCGTTCGTCTCCTGATTCTCTGATATCATCATAAAGACATGCATTTCCATATACTCTTGCAGAGCCAAAAACCTCGGCATGACCAAATACCTGGGCGTTACCGAATACCTCTGCAGTGCCGTATATTCTGACCATATCGTATACTTTGGCAGTACCGGAGACTTCAGCCTGGTGAAAAACCAGCGCGCTGCCGTAAGCTCTGGCAGCTCCATATACCTTGGCAGTATCGCATACTCTGGCATTGCCATACACTTTCGCGTTACCGGCAACCTGAGCATCACCATAAACCTGAGCGCTACCGGATATCACAACAGTATCCCGTACCTGTGCGTTACCATAAACCAGAGCATTTTCACCAACATAGACGCTCTCTGCCACGGTTGCTGTATTCTGAACCCAACCACCACCATTGGCATGCTGATGCCATGTATTGGCGGTCGCATCACAAAATATCTCCTGCAGCTCTTGAAGTGTCCTCATAAATATCTCCCCATTAAATATATGACTATTATCTTTACCACATGTTGTGAGTGAAATTAGGTAATTTGTACAAGTTTTCTGCCATTTTGTACAAAATACGGGAATTCAAGACCAATATATGCCGGATTTTTCTGATTGAATCACACTCTATCTGAAGCTTGATTTGTGCAGTATATAGCAGATATAACGCTCAAAACCTAAATGTTTTACAACAGAATCTCATATGCAACTGCGCTGTCTGTGGACTTCATGTATAGATACATACAAAAATCATAGTTCTAGTCTCCATATGAGGCAGATTTCGCAAGGATTTATTTGTTCTGCAGTTCATCTTGCATAGTATGTTAATAATGGTGTAGCATATCACAATGGCAACTAGACCAACAAAAGGGGAATAAAAATGGATTTCATTGATACAATCAAGGAATTGTCAGCCAAAATACTGCGCGAGAAGGAACATATAAGCACAGAAGAAGCAACTAAAACAGCTTGGGTAATGCCATTTCTCAATTCACTTGGTTACAACGTTTTTGATCCACTCGAAGTGGTTCCTGAATTTATATCTGATGTGGGTACTAAAAAAGGCGAAAAAGTTGATTACTGTATAAAAAAGGATGGTGATCCTATCATATTGATAGAATGTAAGGATCAGTCTACTGAACTCGACATACCTCATGCCCATCAACTATTTCGATATTTCGCAGTAACAAAAGTTCGCTTTGCTATTCTGACAAATGGCATAGTCTACCGATTCTTTACTGATCTTGAACAACCAAATGTTATGGATTCAAAGCCCTTTTTTGAATTCAATATGCTTGATATCAAGGACTCTGCCGTTGATGAATTGAAGAAATTCAGCAAATCAGCATTTGAGTTAGAACAGATTCTAGCAACCGCCAGCGAATTGAAGTATACACGCGAAATCAAACGATTAATTGCAGAACAGATGGTAAACCCTTCAGATGAGATGGTGAAACTGTTAACTGGTGGAGTATACACAGGAGTAAAAACTCAACTCGTTATAAAACAGTTTTCTGAAATTGTAAAAAGAGCTTTCCAGCAACTGATTACCGAAAGAGTCACTGATAGATTAAAGTATGCTCTTACAGAGGAATCAATTGCTGGTGAGAACCCCGTTGTAGCAGAACCTATACCTGCAGAGGTTAATGATGGTAAGGGTGTTGTTACAACTGAAGAAGAGACTGAAGCATATATGTTGGTGAAAGCGATTCTCCGTGGCACACTGGATGTAAAAAGAGTAAATATACGAGATGCAGTGACTTATTGTGCAGTATTACTGGATGATAATAACCGCAAGCCTATTTGCCGATTGTATTTCAATAGTGCTACCAAAAAATATATAACATTGTTTGATGCTCAGAAAAAGGAAACAAAAAACCCCATAGATAGCATCGATGATATATTGAATTTCGCTGATCAGATCAAAGCCACTGCTGCAAACTACGAATCGTAGACAATTAGAACTATAAACTTATATTTATATAGCTCCTATTTCTAGGAGCTATTTTTTATGTTTGTTCTTATATTTCTGTGACCTGACCAGCACTTTTACTGACAATTCAAAATAGTCATGTTCATATTGGCTATTTGCACTACTAGTTGGAAGCTTCACGTAAACTGGTCTTATATCAACTTCCTCATCCTTTAATTCTTGTGCGGTTTCTGCTGAAAGATAACCTAAAACTTTCGATATTATTCCTCCATCTACTGTTGCTGTGCCTATAATCTTTATAGCATTTTTATCAAAGGCATTATCAGGTTCCTTTTGGCATGTCAACTTAAAATCAGGTTTATCACCCATCATGATAAAATCTACTATCCTATTATCGTGTGCTACTCCGACAATAGGTTCTTCCAACGAATACACTTTCCATTCATCTGTATATTCTGTTTCCATTTTCAAGAAATTCTGGCTCTGCCAATGCTCAAGACGATACCAGGTGTTCTTTTTAACACCATATGCATTCTCAAGAACAAGGAATTGAAAAGCCTTGCGTACATGAGTCTCTTTTTTAGCAAATAGATTTTTGAGAAAATCGAACATTTCGGCACCAGTTTTTCTTGAGTTCTATGTCCATAATATCACAATATTGCTCATGTTATATCCCTAACATTCTTTAGTCAAGGTATTTCTGTTTATATCGCAATGCTTTTCGTAAAGCATCCTCTTGTCCACCAAAAAACAACTGCTACTTTCACTCATTTACACCGATTGGCACAGATTATAAGATATACTATACTGGAAGTGTCTGCAGTTAGGGCAAACCGAGGGAAGGGAAGAGATGAAGAAGCATGTTGTGTTGTACAGTTTAATCGTTCTATGTTTAGTAATATCTGCTTGTGTGTACGCTGCTGATCCTGGCACTTGGGAAAAACTTGCCAACACTCCTTTTGTAACTACACCAGGGCAATATTTTCCATCAGGTCAATCAATGATCAGTGATGGTCAGGGTAATATGTATCTTACTGGTGGTTATAAAGGGAACTGGCTATTTGACAGTGGCTTCTACAAATACAGTGCAAGTTCCGACAGCTGGGAGCAATTGGCTAATATGCCCTCAACACCAGGTAGAGGTTCAGCCATATATGACAACAATGGACATATGTTCTGGTGCCAATCCAATTACGGTACAAATTTCTGGGAATACGACATCGCAACAAATGTCTGGGCACAGAAGGCATCAGGGCCAACGAACTTCTGGGGGAATGCTGGCGTTTACACGGGAAGCAACACCGCATATTTTACCGGAGGTTTATGGGACGGTAATCTCTGGAAATATGATACAGTGAATGACAATTGGAGTCACGAAGCTACTTTGCCTTCACCGTTTGGACACGCTGACATGGCATACGATGGTGAGGATACTTTATACCTAACAGTCAGTTATCCTGGAGATTATACAATTCCTATTCCTGACTTTTATGAGTATTCATTAAGTAGTGGACTGCTGACAAGACTTCCAGATATTGTTTTTGGCAACTCACCAATTCATCAGCTGGATTATGCAGGGAACTCAAAAATATTCTTTTCAAATAGTAGTTCCGATTTCGGATATTATGACATACTAGAATCAAAGTGGGAATCGCTTGGCAAACTGCCTTTCACACCAGGAGATAACGATGCCATTTACGATAAGCTCACAGACTCCATCTATTATTCAACAGGCGATACCAGTAATGAGTTCTGGAGATATAAGCTGAACGACACTCCTGCTGCAGTTCCTGAACCGCCAGCAATGGTAGCTGCACTGGTAATGTTAATACCATTTGGATTCAAGAAACTTAGAAGTATGCGAAAGTAAACGCTTATGGCTAACGAAGGAGAAAAGATGAAAAGACTGTTTACAGTAAGAAAAATCATAGAACGAGTGCGAATTCCTATTATGATACTCCTAGGAATTACCATTGCATCATGTATTACTAGTGCTGCTGTGGCTGCCACATGGTCTTACTTACCAAGTACCCCCACCGAAACAGGTGCTGTGGGTCACGCATTAGTTGCAACAGGAAGCGGGAAAATATTCCGGTTTGGCGGAGTATTACCCTATGTATCGAGAGAAAACTGGATGTACGATACAGCAACAACTACATGGACGCGCAAGACTGATGCTCCAGCTCCAATGGAATGGAATGGTGCTGCATATGATGGCAATGGATACGTTTACATGAACCGTGGGAACTGGTCCAATGAGATGTATCGTTATGATATTGCATCAGACACATGGGCATCCCTTGCTAGTGCACCTATATCACTCCTTGCATATGGCAGGGCAGCATATGATGGATCAGGGGGTGTAGTATTTACTGGTGGAAGAAATTTATCATCGATGCTGCGTTATGATATCTCCTCAAATGCCTGGGAAGACTTAGGTCCTATGCCGGTACGTATGATGTACAATAATGTTATTGCAGACGGCACTGGTAATCTATACATAAACGAGTCATATTCTGATAATACTCCATACTCACCACAATTTCTTCGCTACAACATAAATAGCCGAACCTGGACTGAACTCACTGATGTACCGAACATGCTCTATATGAACGCTGCGTACGATGGTAACGGAGGTATACTTGCTACTGGTGTAAATACTACAAATGGCAATGTGGAGCTATATAACTACAATATAGCAGACAATTTATGGACTTCTCTTGGAATTGCTCCTGATACCGGTTTGCAGTGTGCCGGAGCATTTCAAGATGGAACATACTATGTAGCTGGACAGGGAAATCAGTTCCTATCTTATGGACCGATTACTCCCCCTACTGCTGTTCCTGAACCTCCTGCTATTGTTGCAGCCTGTATAATGCTTATGCCGTTTGGTATCAGGAAACTGAAAAGCATGTATAAGTAGTTTACTTTCACCGGTCAACATTAGTGCACTATGGGGATAGAATGATTGATTTTGAACCCGTTACTGGACGAACCTTCCAACTAAGGAAAAAGTCGAATCGGAATGGAGAGCCTGTCAGAGAGAAAGAAGACGTATTGATTCCGTTTAACTCGGTAGGTGATTTGAATGAGAGGATTATTAACGCCTATCATAAGAAACTGGTTGGAACAGCCACCGAATGCTTTGACTATATAAATAAAACCCCGTCAGCTAGGAACTTAAAAGATGGCGTCTCTTCTGCGTATATACTGAATGACGGTAGATGTGTCCTGTTGCGCCCGCACACGCATGATGTAACAGCACGTGAGGTTTTGCTCATGACGCTTCCTCCTGAGCCATATGAACCTGATTCAGCGTTTAGTTTACAGATTAATGCTATACTCATGCCTTTGTACACAAGGGCGATCCGAGTGCAGATGTTAGCGGATGGCATTGGTATAACCATTGACATGATTCATCCCCCTAATGACAAGCAGATAGAGTCCATCAAGGAGTATTATCTGCTGACTACCAGGGAACGGTTTGTAGCGGAAGTCAAGTGGAACAGCGAGTTAATACTGAAGGTGAGACGTGACTTTGAGGACTTTGTTGATTTGGTTAAGCACTTCCATAAGGTCATGAAGGATAGAGAGATAGGAAAAATCATCACTAGAGATTTGGAGGTCATAAACAGCAAATACATTACTTAACTAGATGCTTCTCGCCCAAACGACCAACTATAGGATACATACATATACTGTGGAAGTTGGTCGCTAGATATGAATTTTACACCTATCAAATTAAGCAACACTAATAAAAAAGCCATACGAGAATGGGTAGATGATAATAATAACACTAGACATGAACTCGCTGTTGGTGCTGAGTTCTCCTTTCAAAATAAGGACAAGAACAAATCGACTGGAATTAAGGACAGAAGCGATGTAGTAGTTCCTTACGATTCCCTTGGCAATGTGAACGATGCAATCGCTCAATCAACTAACAGTATGCTTGTGGGTACCCCTCAAGAAGCTCACGAATTCATTGTAAAAACACCATCAGCTAGATTCCGCAATACTTCCTCTGTTTATATCCTAAATGACGGCAGAGTAGCTGTAATGAAACCCCATACTCACGACCAAACGGCAGCAAGTGTTTTGGGGCAACGGTTAGTTCCAGAAGAATATGATTCTGATGGTCATTTTATCCGTAATGAAGTTCGATCTCCACTTATGCCATTATATGCTGGAGCCCTACGTTGCCAGATATATGCTGATGGTATTGGCGTAACTGTGGATATGGCACGCAAACCTAATAAAAACCAGCTGCAATCCATCAGAGAACTATATGAATTGACTTCTAGAAAGATATTTACCGCAGAGATAAAATGGAACAGGGAACTACGCGGTTACATTCACAACGATATAAATGATTTTGAAAACTACGTAAACAATTTCATTCCACAACCTAATGGGACACCTGTAGAGAGCAAAGGGAATGAGCCATTCGGTATGGAGGATAACGTCAGGTCACTACATAGAAATAAGGGAGTTGAAATACGGAAACTGCCTAAAGGGATTATGGTGACAGTGGATATATCCCGTGCCATTTTTACCGATGATGATTTGCGGGTTATCGAAGATTATAAGATAGCTACCGGTGGGGACGTTTTTATTGGAAGAATAATACGCAGGGGACAAGAAGTCGGATCATTCTTTGATTTCAACGAATTCATTACATATATCAGAAATCTGCGAGTGCCTATAGAAGACACAAATGAAACCTGGCTCGGTAATCAGAAATTAGCGCAGAAAACACCTAGCACATCAGATGATTGGGAAATATTTAAATGGCTGTTGTAAATGAACAGATACTGTAAAGCAATTCTGAGAAATTGATACCTCGGCTACAGAACTCCATTGTCAAGTAATGACGTCCATCTTCTTCCCCAAGATCATATACTTGAGCGATGTTAGGATGTACTAGCGAGCCTGCTGCCTTTGCTTCACGACGGAAACGTTCTAATGCTTGCCTTTTATGAACACCGGAAAACGTTTGATCCACGTACAACATCTTTATAGCAGCAGTGATATTATTCTGTGTGTCTCGGGCTTCATAGACAGCACCTATGCTGCCTCGACCAATCTCACATACGATATTATACCGCCCGATTCGTTGAACCCGCATGTTTCCTCCATCAATCTGTAATTATTGAATGTCAACTAAAAACAGCAGAATGAAACTTTCAGTTGAATAAGAGTATCAGATTGCTTGGAATTAGGACAATTGCCGCATCCCGGCATATTGGCCATTTATTGCTTATAATGACAGATATGCCAAGAATGCTAATTGAAGAGCATGCGAACAGCCAAAAGCAGTGAGTGATCTCATATATTCTTGCAATAGTGATACAACTATTATAATAGGTGGTAGAGCAAAATCTGTATCGCTAAGCTAATAGTAGACATAGCATTTAACATTGTGCGGGATAGGTGGAGAGTAGCTCTCTCTGCTGAATCTAGAATCTAGTAGTCCGATTCTATTCCCGCATCGAAACTCATTATTCGGACTACAGAGTTAAGGACTACAAATATGAATTTCCCAAAATTATGGCAAGATTATTTTGATCGGCAAAAGGCACGAGAGCCGATATCTCCGAAATGCCCTGAAGCAATTGAAGCAGACAAGAACTTTGGTGACATTGACCAAGCACGATACCTTATGTGGGCTTTCCAAAAATCTCATGGTGGAAGTATAGGTGATTGGCTTGATAAATCAGATAGTTCCACTGATTTAAATATTCCGACACATCTCTCAACCGAAATCACACCACATTTCAAACGTAAAGCATCTTACTACAAGGCCAAGAAGATCGGTGATAGTCTCAGAATATCCAAACAGCTAAAAGACTATTTGGTGTCCTTAGGTCTATCAAATGCTCATATTAGAATCATTGCCAAATACGGACTGCCTACAACATTTCGGAACCCATATAATGCCAAACTGATTGAAATACAGGGTATTGGTAATATCCCATTTTCTGCTAGAGGTGATATTCTAGAACAGCTGCGTGAAACTAATCTGTCTGCTGTAATTCGCAAACCTGACATGGACATTCTATTACACATGTTCCTATCAGAAGATGAAAAAACATTTACCAATAATAAATATCCAACAAAGATATACAAAATAGTATTTGAACCTTCACCGGAGTTTGTAGAAGCTGTTCTAAAATATAGTAAAGACAAGGAGTTAGTACTCGTTACTGAACCCGGTGACATTATACCGTTGAGATCAACTTTCACGAGTTCTATATCAAAGCACAAAGCCAAAATCCAACAGAATATAAAGGCTCTCAATGCCGATTGTCCTACCAATGAGATCATTAAGTATATGGCTCATGTTACAACTACCAAGAACCTTTTCATTGAAGCTAGTGCTCAAGGCGTTGATCTCAATGGGCAACCCATTAGTTATAAAATGTCTCCCAATACTCCAAGGTTATCGACGTTCGCAAATCACTTTTTAGTAAACAGCAATGTGGAAAATATACATATACTCTCCAATGTAGAACTCCGAGATAAGCTATTTCAGGGTTGTTCTTACATTGATATGACAGCTGCAGGCTTGACGATAGCTTCAAACATTTTGGAATGTGAATTAATGCTGGACATGCTTAGCAATAAGGAGTTAACAATCTGGGAGCAGTTAGTCAGTCACACTAATCTAAGTAAAGAGGATATCAAAAAGCGCTTCTTGACTCCTGTTATATTTGGTGCGTCGCCATTCACTTCCAACAAATACAGACCACTATTGGAATTACCTGCTATTCAGGAATTGATAGAACATCGAAACATAGCCCTTGATGCCATAAGAACCAATAAGGTAGAACTTCTTGACTCCTTTGGTAGACCCCTGATTTTCAACTCAAAGTCATTCAACGATAGACAAATATTTGCTTACTATGTGGCTGCTATTGAGCAGAATGTTATGTTGAATGCATTTCGTGACACTGTATTTGAAAAACGAAATATACGATGTATCGGTTATCAAAACGACGGAGCATATTTCAGACCTGTTCATAGAAAACAGTCTATTAAGAAGTATACAGTCGATGTCTGTAAAGCTATTATAAACAATGCTGAGGCATTAGGTATAAAGTATCTTAGGGTCAAGTACAGACTGCCTAACAGCGATATAGAACATCAATTGGCATTGTGATGTATTATAAACGGTGCTCAAAAGTGTACCAATTAGCCTTTTTCCATAGGCTGAAATCAGGGCACAAACCATTATTATACTGCTAACTAAGTGTACTAGTTAACTACCTATATAAGCACGGAATACAACTATACGGAAGTAATAACAATATTGTATGTTATAAAAAGAATGAACAACCTGAAGGCAGGAGCTTTAGCGACCATACTTTGTCAGCCTATAGGCTGGCATATCCCGAAGGATGGAACATCCGAAGGGATTATTTATGAGTAATGCATACGCGAAGCAGGCGATGCACATTTGATAACCAGTTCATAAAACAAGGTAACTGCTTTATGAGACTTTGATACCTAACACTCTGCTTTGCTCAATGCCTTCGGCATTTCGCTCAGCATACGACCCATATTACTCCAATTTACAAGACTAAGGAATGTTTATTATGAAACAATGTAAACAATGCCAAGAAACCAAAGGACTCAACTGCTTTACAAGTCGCAGGCGAGTCTGTAAACAGTGCTATGCGTTAAACAGAAGGAATGAACGCAGGATAGCAAAGGAACAACAAATGAATGCCGCAGCGGATGAAAGAGCGTTAGTTAATAAAAAGAACGCTACGTTCGCTCAGATTTTAGCGAACATTCGTTTAGCCAACCCCGATTTACACATTGAAACTTACAGCGAATACTGTACAAGGATGCATATGCCTAGCACAGCCATGCAGTGAATGGTTCTCTATGCTATCTAGAATTCTCTTTAAAGAGCTTTATTGTAAAGATCGACTGTTTATATGTTTATTCATCCCACCGCCCAGGAATCGCATTGTAGAGGGTTTTTCACAATGTAGAAGCAAGCTGAGTGAGTGCGCAGCACGAACGAAAGCGGACTTAGTACAATGTATAATTCCCAGTGCATTCATGCTTATGTAAAGTGCAAGCTCTGGTACTAACCAGAGCTTAGCACTAATGGCGAAACGAATAATTAATATTATATTGATAGGATTAATAATATTTACAGCAATATATATTTATTATATTCAATTGCTGGATTTACTGAATCTTCTCAACAAATCACAATCTACATATAGACTCTCCGACCTCTTTTTTTACCGCCATATAAATTTTCTGCACAAATGTATTTTGAGCACACATCCATTCGATTAATTAAATAGGAATATGTAGAGCCATTTACAACATTATTGAACAAATGATAGAACTGATGAGCATTGTAGTGAGTAAGCTGAGGGAGTGCGTAGCACGAGCTACAACGGACTAGTCATACTCCTATACTGCCCGGGGACATTGTAGTTATTACTGTGTGTATTATGGAGTTTACAAAACTATATCATTTTACTTATCCCACTTTATTCAGAGCCAGGTAGTCAGTTCCCATGATCAATATATTTATAACCCGAAATATTATGGTGTACTTTTATTGTTTTTTCTCAGGACCCTTTCCGGAATGTTTCCATTCTACTACTCTCGTATCGAATTTATTAGCCAATTCCTGAACTGTTGTTTTTATAGTCTCATATTCTGGTTTGCCTATTAACTGCTTTGCGGATTTTAAAATCAAGAAAACACCTCTTTTTGCATCTCTTAGTATAATCTGTTCTGCCGATGGTTTACGTTTTGCCAATTTCGCCTGTTTTATTGCTTGATTAAATTCCTCTGTGGATAGTTTTGTCAATTCCTCCAAAGTCATTTTCGAGTAATCCTTTGCTATTATTTTATCATCATTATTTGCATTCATAGTTTTACACCTCTCAAAAGTTTAGTTTAATCTACTTAACTCACATTCACATTCATTATACAAGACACTTGAGCTCAAAGCAACACAATAAATAGATTAATCTAAACTTTTGAGGGGATTAACTGTTGTATCAAAAATCAATATTTTTCATGGCACTCAACGGGTATAATATATTATAGTGCATTACAAGCTATTACAGTTTATCGCAGCCATAGTCAGTGTAGTAATTACGATGTTGTTATAGTATATTACATGGCTGTTTTTTTACTATATTATTGACGTGTTTTATAATGGAGTAGTATAATTGGTTATTATTAAAGTAATTAAACAGGTTTATTCAGCAAACGAGGTTGCTGAGATATTAGGTATTGGCAAATCACTAACATATAGGATGTTGAAGAATAATGAAATACATTCTATTCGAACGGGCAATATGTACAAAATACCTATAGTAAGGTTCAATCGTTATTTAGAGGAATCTAAGAAGGGATATTAATATGCGAAACACAGACTATCAACTTAAGCAGAGATTGCATGGTGAGGGTTCAATAACCATACGAAGTGGCAATTACCAATTACGCTGGTATGATTCTCGCAACAGGAAATCGTGCAGTAAAACACTACCAGTAAATGTTGGTGCAAGACAAGCTGATGAAACACTCGATACTATAATTAGAGAACTGAAAGCAGGAACATATATACCTGACTCCAAACAAACACTTAGCAGATACATAGCTGAATATATCACCTACAAGGAAAAGGAACAGATAATTAAACAAACCTCGGCTGAGAAATATGAAAAGGTGAATAGACTATATATTCAAAACACACCAATAGGTAAGAAAACATTAACTGATGTTACACCACAGGATATAAGAGTCTGGTATTCAGATTTGCCTACCACTATATCCACAAATACCAAACTTTCGGTTTGCTATTTCTTGAAGGGTGTATTCAAACGCGCGGTTAAGGAAAGTATAATACCGAAAACACCTTGCGTTATTATTCTGCCAAATGCTACAAAAAAGAATATAGAAGTGCTATCAGATGTTGAAATCAAAGGGTTGATAAAATATCTCAACACAATAGATTCAGTCTATAAAATGCCCATAATGCTATCTGTATTCACAGGTTGTCGAAAAGGAGAGCTCCTTGGATTGACTTGGGATAATGTTGATTTGGAAAATGGAACAATATCAGTTGTGGACAATCTGGTATATTGTAGAGGGCATCACGGCATTGATACTCCAAAAACTCCAAGTTCAAGAAGAAACATCTCGATATCCGATGATATGATCGAAATATTGAAGGAATACAAGGAAACACAGAAACTAGAATCACTATGCACTGGTGTAAGGAACACCCATAACCTAGTAGTTCCCAGTATTCAAGGTGGATATCTGAACTTAATGTCATATACGAATACATTTCATAAAATACTGGAGGATTCAGGAATCACTACAAAACATATTAACGTGCATGGACTCAGGCATTCCCACTTGACGCTCTGTGCCCGCTTTATGAATCCAAAAGAGGTGTCAGCCAGAGCCGGGCATAGGAGTGTAGTATTCACACTCAATGTCTATGTTAAAGCAAACCAAGATTTAGAGAAGGCTGGTCTAGTCAAGTTTGCTGAACTACTCGCAGGATAACCAATGACTTACAAAAGATGATGGGATTTACAAAGCCCTGTTAGCGTAATGTTAACAGGGCTTATGTTTGTACCTTGTACAAATCCTGTACCAAATAGGTTTATATTCGAGGTTTTAAAATCTCCCAAATCTCGTGCGATTCAAGATCAAATGTACTGCAATAAAACAAGATGAAACACGCTTGTATATGACTATTATCTTTACCACATATTCAGGTTATTCATGAAACAGATTCACAATTTGCAGGAGAAATATTTTATATAGTGGCTGTCTAGCAAAAACGCGGGTGTGTCATTCTGAACGCAGTGAAGGATCTGCTTTTGACCGCAAAATTACTTGCGAAAACAGATCATTCACTGCGTTCAAGATGATATTCCCCTTAGAGGAAGTTATTTACTTGCAGAACACTCCCAGGCTGCTATCTCGGTTGGGGCAAGGTCTATTGTCTGCTCTCTGGACAGGTCAAGATCCATCTTGCCTACCGGTCGGCTTTCGTCTCCGTGGATTTTGGCTTGCGTATTATTGGGTATTCCATATTCGCCGGCATTGACTCTGAACTTTGAAGAGACCGGTTTTTCGGATACGTTGGCGAATATGAAGACTACCTTTTTGCCTTTTTTCCACGTTCCCGTCAGCACAGGAGCGGTTGTTACGATCTGTGGGCCGTACCACTGCCAGTCTGCAGTGATTGGTGCTACATTGCTGGAGAGAGAGAGCGGTCTTAGCATTTCGCCTTTCGAGATCACATCACGGAATGCATAACGGATGCGGATAGCTTTGCGCAGATATTCGCCCTTTGGCTTGTCGTTGATAATACCCGGGTCACACCAGCCTATCTGCTCTCCAAACACCAACTGCTGGGCTGCCTTGGCTCTTACTGCTGCTGTATCTCCCGTGTATGATCGGCCGAACATTCCGATAGTACCACCGTAGATTGCAGGGAAAGCAGCTACCATTCCATCATCCTGCCAATGCCATGTTAAGTAGGCATCAAAGAACCGAATATAAGGCTCTGCATTGCACTCGCTTGTCAGGAAGTGGTCTTTGGGCATTTTATTCCTGATGTTCTGAACAAGTTTCCAGTAACTCTCTGTCCACCAGTGCCCTCCTCCCAGTGGATGACCGTGAGTTTTGTCCATACATGCCTTTGGAGCAGCAGCGGAAATTTGGTCCATGTAGACTCCGTTGACACCGACTTCGTTCATCAGGCGGAGGACTATCTCTTCCATCTTGTTCTGCCAGATAGCAGTAGAAGGACACATGATTGAGAGCCGGACATCGCTGCCATCAGCTTCCTTGCTTCCATAACTTTCGATATATGGAACGCCATTTTCGTCCTTGGTTGTGCCTGGTTTAGCTACACTGGTCCATTCAAAATCTTCAATTCCTCTATCTCTTGTATCCCAAAGCCTGCCATTAATATAAGGCATTACATATACGCCCGCATCCTTGAGCTTCTTGACTCCTTCAGCGATGCCTGGTTTGGTCGGGAAGTAGTGGGGATAGTCGTTATCAAATGGGTTCATGTGCCAGGTGTACCAGTGGAATGCGGTTGGAACTCCCATGTATTCTTTGAACTTAATCACTGCATCCACGCATTCCTCAGAGCTGCCTCCACTTTGAGCCCAGGAGGATATTTCCTCTATAGCCTTTGGTGTAGCAGGAGTTCTTGCCTGGCCTTTCCTGTTATACCACTTGGCATTTTTAGATACCCAACTCTTGTAGATTCGGGAAGCGTCATACCAGTCTCCCTTGTATACCTGCCAGGCAGTATCATAGTCCGATTCGTACCCGTTGCCGGGCACAGTCATATTGGGAGCAAACTGCTCAAAGCTTAACTTCATGACATCGTCAGCACTACCCTTAGCATTGATAATGCGATATGAACCATAGGGATCCTGACATGCAAAGTAGAATCCGCTTGACCGGTCATATACTGTCATCCACTGCATCGTACACCAACCGCCCGGATACTCTCCTGAAAAGTCCACACCTTTCAGTTGCGGACCTGAAGCCAGAATTCCTGAAAATTTCGGCAATAATACGTTCCAGTAGCCAGTCTTAACAGATAAAGCTACCTCAGGGAAACGGACTTTGAGAACCGATGCATTCTGCGGAACTCCAAAGATTTTCAGCCTCCAGAGGATTGCTGATTTGTCCGCAGAGATTTTGGCTGTGACCATTGCCTGCATAGTCTCTAAACCAGGTTCTTTTTGTCCGGATAACGATATGCGGAGTCCGTTAGCAGTCGAAGAGATTTTCGCTTTGCTCCAGCCATAATCAGCGCGAACACCAACTTTAGTGTTATTTAGCTTCAACTCAAGCTGAAAAATGGACTGGTCTGCCGTGGAAAGCAGGTTGCGATGTGTAATGGTGTCGACGATTGCAAACACCCGGGCTCCATCTGCTTTTTGCTCTAGCCACAGTTCCTGAGTGGTTGTAGACAGGCTGGCATATCGAGCAGGAGCATTACTTACCTGCGATGCAAGTACAGCATCGACTTTATTCAATTCCATAGCACTGACTCCAATACAAAGTACACTCAGCATGGCAAGACAAAGCATTAATCTAATAGTAGACACTAGCAGACTTTTAGTCATAACTGACCTCCACAATGATACCATCGGTTTAACGAGAAAACTTGTTATTCAAAACAAAACAACATCTCCAAAACCAATAAATGCATTATGCGTCAGCATTACAGTTTTGTCAAACCTCTGATATCAATTACTGACAGATGGAAGCTTGTCATTTCTCATCAGATTTAACAAAGGAATAAAAGGTACAATCAGAGATATTGTCATTTCTAATAATGCAGTGGTGCTATTATACTATTGCGCAACACAAAGATAGCTATAGCCTTCTGATATTCACCAACAGGCGCGGCTAAATTTTCTATTGGAGGAGGAATTGGCCAATCTGTGGTTAATCTATATGTTACAGGAACGATTTCAACATGAATACAATCAGACACATTTAATGTGTTTTGATATCTGAGGGCACACAAGTGGAAGACCAACAGAATTTTAAAAGTACACATAAAATAATACGTGAGCTTGGGCGTGGAAGCATGGGAATGGTATATGAAGCTGAGGACATCAACACCCATGCACATGTCGCTCTTAAGCTAATGCACATTCCGCAGAATGCTAGTCCTGAATATGCAAAGGAAATCACGGAGAGGATGCAAAGAGAAGTTGCGATCGCGTCTAGACTCATTCATCCCAATATTGCGCAGGTTTACGAAAGCAGTATAATCGACGGAAACCCTTACATTGCAATGGAATTGTGCCTGGGAACAACCCTTGAGGATTATCTCAAGTTCGAAAAGACTCTGCCTCTTCCGAAAGTCAAAGAAATAGCCCTAAGGTTGCTGTCAGCTCTCGATGCGGCTCACAAGCTTGGTATAGTCCATAGAGACATTAAACCGGCAAACATAATGCTTACCAGGGATGGTTCAATTAAGCTTATGGACTTCGGTATTGCAAAGATGGAAACCGAACCAGGGCTGACACAATCCAGGCAGATCATGGGTACTCCGGCTTATATGTCTCCCGAACAGATACTTGTACAAGCTGTAGACCACAGAGCGGATCTGTTCTCGCTTGGAGCTGTCTTATATGAATGTCTGGCAGGGGAAAGAGCGTTTCCTGGAGAGACAGCCACTACATTGGTAACTCAGGTTACACAGTCTGCGCCAAAGATGCTGGATACTCTACCCACAGCCTGGTCTGGGATTCTCAAGAAAGTTCTGGCAAAAGATCCTTTCCTGCGTTATCAAAGTGCTGCACAAATGATGGATGATGTACTTGAAGAACGCGCTCCAGCTTCATCTCAGGCAGCTCCTGTCCCGACACCGCAGCAGGTTCAGTCTTACCAACCATCTCCATATTTGCAACCAGACAATCAGTCTCAACAGCAAAACGGCGAGGGATGGGATCTGGATGCAGCCAATCAGCAGCTTATCAATCCACCCCCCGTACAGATTCCAGGCCAAATGCCGGGTATTTCCCAGAATCCGGATCTCGGAACCCAAAACCAGCAGAACACGACTATTTGGGATTATCTTATGATGGGTTCAAGGTATGGCAGATATCGCAATTCAAGCTATGGATATGGTTGTGGATACGGAGGGATAGGAAGGGTATTCGGTACTATCATTGTCTTTATTATGTTTTTGATTATGAGGCTGATCCTCCCTCGACGCTATTTTAATAGTGGTGGCTACAACAATAACAATAACTATAATTACAACCACAACTATAACTATAACTACATGCCAGGCAGTAACACTTTCTGGATAGTCGGGGCAATTATACTCGGAGTAATAATCACGATAGGTGTATTACACTATATAAGACGTGATACTAAAAACCTTTAATGCTGTGGATGTTCTGATTCACTGAATGGAGATTGATGTGGACAACCAGCAGGATGTTAAAAATTCCTATAGATTAGTGCACAGACTGGGCAAAGGCAGTATTGGTGAAGTTCATAAGGCTATAGACACACAGACAAATCAGACCGTAGCCATAAAACTTATTGATCTACCGAGTGAACTAAATGATGTTACAAAAACAGCAATAATTCACCAATTCCACCAAAGTGCCCGATTAGCCGGAACAATCAAACATCCGAATATGGCAGCAGTAATAGATAGCGGCAAACTGTTTGATAAACCTTTTATTGCTTATGAGTTGTGCAAAGGCATAACGCTGCGCGATTATCTCAAATACGAAAAAGAGGTTCCTCAGGAAAAGCTGAAGGACATTGCCTGCAAGGTTTTGTCAGCGCTGACAACAGCACATAATATCGGCATCTCACACGGGCATATAAATCCTAAGAACATAATGATACTGGAAAATGGCGATATAAAACTAATGGATATGGGACTATCCGGTTTGGATTATGCACTTAAGCAGCAGATACCTGGATACACACCTGTAATAACACCTTACACATCCCCAGAAGAAGTGCTCGGACGCAATACAGATGCACGCAGCGATTTGTTCTCTCTTGCTTCATCACTCTATGAATGCTTTGCTGGCAAACCTGCGTTTCCAGGTACTTCTCCAAACGATATATCACTGGCATTGACACAGGTTGAACCCATAAGCATAACCAATACCACCCAGACGTGGAATGTGATACTCAAGAAAGCAATGGCGAAGGCACCTGGAATAAGATATCAGAGCGCTGCCCAGATGAAAGACGATATACAATCAGATCAAACTCCCACAACAGTTCAAAATGCATCCTCAACCCAGCAACCCATGCAGCAATCATACCAACCGTCTCCCATTCCCCCACCCGTTGCACAGCAGTCTCAACCGGACAATTCCGCAGGATGGATACCCTCGGGAACTGGCCAACTGCCTTCTGACCCTGCATCAAACCAGCCACCCAACACACCTCAAATCAACACCACACTTTGGGATTATTTGCTATATGGTAGATATCGTAATAGATACGGACAGGATGATCCCCCACCACAATTCGGAATGAACATAAGCGCCTTATCGATGATAGCTGGTATTACATGTATAATACTGCTTGTTATTGGATATCCTGGTTGGGCTAACCTTGATAGTTATCCTTCTTCGAGACATTATGCAATAGTCTGGGAACCCTGGAATATTATATGTATGCTTGTCGGAGTTTTGCTGGCAATAATTGCGGGGATTTCATTACGACGAGATTTGAGAGGATAAGAAGATTGCTTCTCATTCAGATGCTGGTTTGTTTACGGCTGTCTCATATCCGTCATTAGTGAACAAACGCACCAATATATTTCATATTTACATGCATTAATAATATATCGCCATAATTTGCGTTGCATCTATGTCAATCTAAGACGACTTAACGTATACAAATAGGAGTATAAAAGATCACTGCACTCTTCTATTTGTTCACAATGTGGTAAGCCGTATCGTATTCCTGATAGTAGGACCCGATAGACAGGTAAATGTGCATGTGGCGCCACTATGATAGTTCAGTCCCCCGAAAAGTATTCTGAGCCACCATTGCTCAATGGTCAACACCTGCCCAATCTACTCCACTGATCCAGACGGCACCGACTCCTCCTGTTGAGCCACAGAGTCTAAATAATCCACCTCTTATCCAGAGCCATTATAGAACTCGCCTTAGTCCCATGTGGCACTCCTCCATTACAAGTCACCTATAGTGCTCTGAGGAGATATGTCGTCATACCGCCGGGGTCTTAACTACACATCCAACGAATCTAACTGTAATGATTATTTTGATTGATATTTTATACATCATTACGATAGTGAGTGCAATTTCAACAATTGTAGTGGCCAAGGCATTGGCGTCTCAGGACAGCAATGCATATACTGGTCGATCAAGTCGTAAGACTCACAAAACAGCCAAGTTCCAGGTGACCGGATTTCGGCAGTTCAATTTAACTCAGTTATGAACAAAATCATTACAACACCTTGCAGTGTTATGAGCTGAGTAGTCTGTCATTCTGATAACTGTTTACCAGACTAATGCCTTGGTTTCAGCAGTTCCACTACGTTCGACTACCGAAACAACTATATTTTGAATGATCATTTAATAGGATTCATTCGTCCACCGTAGAACAACTATATAACCCTGATGCCATATCAAATTACAAGCTCAATTGTGGAAAAACATGAAGATGCTACTAAGCATCCAAGAGGGTAAAAGATGGTATACAAACATACGCTTCGGTTTACATTATTCGTATCAATATTATTAACCTCAGTCTGCACTCCATCTACATTCGCTGCAGATAATAATGTAATCACAGTGGCCGTACTACCATTCCGCAACATTTCCCAAAGCAAAGATCTGGATTGGATCGGATATGGGTTCTCTGAAACACTTTCCACGAAACTATCCAATCTTTCCAGTATAAACACCATAGAAAGAATGCATCTCACAGATGCTGTTAAAGAACTGAAACTGCAGGCTTCGGGATTAATCGATACCAAGACAGTAAGTAAACTCGGCAAAATGGTAGGTGCCAGATATGTGATTATAGGCAGTTTCCAGAAATCAGGAACGCAGTTGAAAGCAGATGCCAGAGTGGTTGATGTACAGACTGTAATAGCAACAAAGGGTGTTGAAGTGACCGGTACTTTGGACAATTTATTCACCCTCCAAACGGATCTGTCGCTCAAACTTGCCGCTGCTCTTGGGCAGAAAGCTACTGATGAAGAGACTGAAGCCATTTCGAAGCCTGAAATCAAGTCAATGACTGCCTATGAGTGGTATGCGCGTGGAAATAAAGTCTACGCAGATAAAGACCTCGAAACAGCAGTCACCTGTTTTAGCGAGGCTATCAAAGAAAATCCTAACTACGTTGAAGCCTATAACAACAGGGGACTTGCGTATATAGATGTTGGGGATATGGACAATGCTCTGTCAGATTTCAACAAAGTTATTGCGCTGAAACCGAAGAATGCTGAAGCATACAATAATCGGGGACGTGTTAACTACCTGAAAAATGATATTCCCCAGGCCCTCTCGGACTTGAATAAAGCAATTACTTTGGATCCCAAATATGCTGGAGCTTACACCAACCGTGCCAGTGTTTACTCCTTCAAAGAAGACTACGATCTCGCTATCAATGATTACAGTAAAGCTATTGCGTTAAATCCGGCCAATGTATCTGCATATGTTGAACGTGGAAACGTGTATCGCAACAAGAAAGATTATGATCACGCTATAACTGGATACAGTAAGGCGATAGCTATGAATCCGGGGGACGCGAGCATATATCTGATTCGAGGAGATGTTTATTCCGATAAGAAAGAATTTGAAAGCGCTGTTGAGGACTACAGCAAAGCAATTGAAATTGACCCGAAAAATGATGATGCCTACAGTAAACGGGGCTTTCTATACTACCTGGAAATAAAAAACTACGATCTTGCACTTTCCGACTTCAACAAACTCATTGAGCTGAAACCTGACACACCTTTTAACTACACACAACGCTCATGGGTCTATAAGGCAAAGAACAATATGGTTATGGCTGAAGCAGATCTGAGCAAGGCAATTGAAATAGATCCGAAATCTCCCGATTTATACAGTGATCGTGGGATGTTTTACTATATTGATATGAAAGATTATGACAAAGCCCTTTCGGACTACAATAAGGCAGTTGAATTAGAACCTGAGTCAGCATTTAATTATACCCAGATAGCACGTGTCTATGAGGCGAAAGAAGACCTGGACCAGGCTGAAAACTATTATAACAAGGCAATTGAAGCAGATCCAAAATCCGCTGATGCATATCGGGATAGAGGAGAGTTCTATAACTCCAAAAAGAAAGATTATAAACAGGCGATCTCAAATTACAGCAAAGTGATTGAATTGGAGTCCGATGGCGCTTTCAACTACATTCAACGCGCCTGGGTATATGATGATAATAAGGATTACGACAGCGCAATCGCAGACTATACCAAAGGTATAGAGTTGGGGCAAAACGATTCTTACACTTATTTCAAACGCGGATTAGCCTATATTAATAAGAAAGACTTTGATTCTGCCATTACAGACTGTAACAAAGCCATAGAGCTGGATTCCAAATACACAGATGCATATATCAACCGTGGAGTCTCATATTTCAACAAAAAGGATTATGATCACGCCATCGCAGACTACAACAAAGCAATCTCTATGGACCCTCAAAACGCCCTTGCCTACTCTAATCGCGCCTGGTCCTACAAAGAGTCAGGCAATCCCGCAAAAGCCAAAGAAGACTTCACAAAAGCGAACAGTTTGGACTCCAAATACACGATACCAGAGGACTAACACAAATACAGTTTACTTAGTGTGATATCAGAAAACCGACCGCGCAACTGATATCCTGAAAAATCCTGGTGTGGCAGGCTGGAAGCCCGCACCACAATTCAACATGCAAACACTAGTACAGGATTCTAATCGTAATAAGTTGCTGCCGGCAACCTGTAGGGCAAGGATGATAGCCGCATGTTTTGGTTGGTATTCAGGTTAATGGGCACTACTCAGTTTACATAAGCTTATGCCAGGCATTCCAAATATTCATAAAAACGAGGTGAATTTGGAGGAGTAGCAAGCGTCTATATGGAATAGATAGGTTTGTGATTGTGTTTTATATAAATGGGATATATGAGAGGTAACTCTTTATCTATATGAATCGTGGCACGAGTCCTCTCGATTTTCGCCTGCAGCGAAAACCTGCCAGACTCGTCACGAAGGAACGAAAATATTCTATTTTCGATGGAGGAATGAATATGCGATTTTGGTGGCTTGCTTTACTTGCAGTGCTGCTTGTCTTGTCTTCTTGTGTTGTTATGGCTCAGGGAGAAAAGTCCAGTTCGGGCGATGTAGATATGACGGTGATTGCTGAAGGATCCGGGGCCGTTGAAGATGGTAACATGGCTAAGGCCAAGGATGACGCCCTTGCTGATGCAAAGAAGAATGCAGTCGAACAGGGTGTCGGTGTTTTTGTCAGCGCTAAAACTCTTGGTGAAGACTATATGGTTGTTGAAAAAACCATTCTGACCAAGTCAGAGGGTTATATCAGCTCGTGGTCTATTGTAGAAGGGTCTCAGAAAGTTGAGAAATTTGAAGGCAATCAGCTTCTCTCAATAAAAATCAAAGCCAAGATTGGCCTGCTAAACCTTATTTCTGATTTGTCAGATATGGAAGAAGTCTACAATGTCATGAAACGGCCCAAAATCATGGTATTGATAAGTGAAAAAAACATGGGCAAAAAACCCGAAGAACTGCCAGCTAGTGCGGTTGCTATTATGTCCAGTCTCCAAGACCGCAAGTTCGATGTAGTTGACCCTGAAGTAATAAAGCAGCTTATACAGGAACAATCCACACGGGTTGCTCTTGAGACCGGAGATACCAAAGCTGCCGGTGTAATCGCAATGAAAAAAGGAGCACAGATACTGGTGCTCGGTACTGCATCGGCCAAAGCTGTAGACCTGACCGATATTGCCGGTGACGATGTAAAATCCGCAAGTGCATTGCTCAGCGTCAGAATCGTCTATGCAGATACGGGTGAAGTCCTTTATGTAACTCCTAAATCAGTGCAGGGAAGCGGAGTATCGATCAGTGATGCGGAAGAAGCCGGTACCAAAGCCCTTGAAGAGGCCGGAGGAAAGTTGATTTCCAATGATGAGCAAAGGTTCACTCAGCAGATACTGGCCAGATGGGCCAAGGAATCCCAGCAGGGCCGCGTATTCAGATTGGTTGTCAATAAGGTCAAGGACTCAGAGTTCGAAGATATTAAGACTGCAGTCACTAAGTTCAGAGGATTTGTGGACTTTGTAGGAGACAGCAGCTATGAAGGCAAGACCGGCAGCGTGGATGTCAAATGCACGATGCCTCTGGATTCCTTCCGCAGCAGCCTTCGCAAAGTTAAAGTCAACAAGAAAGTGATAGAAATCTCCCGTACCAGCGGTACCGTAACTGAGTGCGCACTGGAAAAACCTTAACCCTCATTATTCACCAAGCTTCGCTTTTGGCTGGCAGTAAAGACAAAAGCTGAGCCAATCATGAATAATGCTAGCTAACTACCGCCCTCTCACAATGCGCTTCGGAGCGAATATCTGTTCCGAAGCGCATTATAGTTTATTACCCGTATATTACCCATATGTACCTATAAAACAGTATTTACATTGCCAAATTCTGGGAATATAATAGGATTGAGGTAATCTATAATGGCAAGTATACTGACAGTGGAACAGGCAGCAGTAAAGCTGCAGATGACAAGTAAAATCATTCGCGAATACCTGCGATTGGGCAAATTACCTGGACGCAAGGTTGGAAGAGCCTGGCGAGTTTTGGATACGGATTTAGAGCAATGGGTCAGCACTGGACAGAGTGAGCGAATCCAACCCATGCCTGCTTGTGTGTTTCCAGAGCAGTTTAATGACAGTCTAGCCAGCGAAGCACTCCAGGCAGAGACGCAACAAAAAATTGAGAAAGAGGGAAGATTCTCAGCTCTTGGACTATGTGAGGGTATACCAGGATTCAGTACAGAAGAATTCCTAAAAAACAAAAGAGAGGAAGTAGAATTAGAAGAAGCGAAGTTTCAGCGAGCTAAAGGGGCTGCCTAATGGTTTATATATTAGACGCCTGTGCACTCATCGCACTTCTTCAGCGAGAACCAGGTGGTGAATTGGTTGATGCTCTACTTGCTGGCAAAAACAATATTTGTATGGCTCACGCTATAAACCTGTGTGAAGTTTACTACGATCTAATGCGTCGCACAGGAGAGAGTATAGCGAGAAACGCCATATCAGGACTTTTGAAGGCAGGTATTCGAATCCGAGAAGATATGGATATAGAATTCTGGCAGAAAGCTGGGCAGCTGAAATCTATATATCGACGCATATCTCTTGCCGATTGCATCTGTGCAACCTTGGCAAATCGGACAGGTGGTAGTGTTGTAACTGCCGACAATGAATACTTACCACTCAAGGATGCGGACATCTGCAACGTCACATATATTAGATAGCAGATTCCTAACCAATATATGCACGGTTCATAATCTCCAGCTTCGTTCAATTGCATGTTTTGCATATTGAACTTAATACATCCTCTCAAACAACTCCAGATATCTCTTGTAAGCTTCCTCATATGCACCGACTGATTCCCGGTCGGGATAGAATAATTTACCCGGTTTATGTAGAGCTTCTGAAGCTTCCTTGATTGATGAGAACTTGCCATCACCTACTGCTGCTATCATTGCTGCTCCCAGGGTTGCAGCTTCTACCACTGATGGCCTTTCTACAGGTATATTCAGCACATCGGCTTTCATCTGCATCCAGAGGTCACTCTTGGCTCCTCCTCCTATGCAGCGAAATTCTCTTATCGGGTAACCGTTTAATTTATAGCTTTCAACATGCTGGCGGGAGCTGTATGTTATGGATTCCAGGAAAGCATTATATACATCGGCTAGTTTGGTATTCATACTCAGACCGTGTATGTGGCCTCTTGCACTTTCATTCAAATAAGGCGATATGAAACCATCCAGGTGATGTAGAACAGACACACCATTACTGCCTGGAGGCACATCCGCAGCCAGTTTGTCTAGTTCCTTATGGCTCATTCCCCCTGCAAACTCACGAACAAACCAGTCTAGTGCAACTCCAGCAGTTTTGGAATATGCGAGGATGAACCAATGGTTGGGAATAGGAAATCTTCCGGTTATCAGCCCACGAGATATATCCTTCGGTACCTTATCAGTGAGAGTCACAAGCGCAAGGCATGTGCCTGTAGTCTCGGATACAATCCCCGGTCTGCAGTTTCCAGCTCCCAGTGCACCTGCATACTGGTCGTTTGTGCCGACTACCGCCATCGCATCCTGATCAATCCCCCACTCCTGTGCAGCTTTTGCAGTCAAATTTGAAAAAGCAGTGCCTGATGGCAATATACGCGCTACTTGTTCCTTAGAAATACCTGAGGCTCGAAGGGCTGCGTCATTGTAATCGGGTTCTGTATCAGAGTAAAGCCCACTGCTGGCACCGATACATGGGTCTGTCGCGGCAATTCCGGTCAACATGTAATAGAGATAATCAGGCAGAAGAAGATGCCGGCGAGATCGCGACATTATATCAGGAAACCGTTCTCTCAGCCACATAACTTTTGGAGCGCTGGCTACAGCATGCAGGAGCGGATACATATCTCCTCCGCCTATGGCAGCTTTCATCTGTTCAGCCTGCTCCCCTGCCCTGGCATCATACCAGATGATGGCTTTGTGCAGCGGTTGATCATTTTCATCCAGTGAAACAAATGTCTGTCCCTGGCTGGAAACAGCCAACGTCTTGATCTTCGCTCCGGAAGCAGCTACAGCTTCCCGTGAGGAATCCCGGGCAGCATTATATATGTCTTCAATTGGTATATCCGTCAATCCGTTCTCATCCGTCACCGGCTGATAACCGCGCTGCGCGAATCCCAACTGGACTCCATTTATATCATAGACCCCGGCTTTGGCCCCAGTTCCCCCAACATCAATCCCCAGATACGCTTCTTTTGCCAAACAAAAACCTCGCTTAACTTACATACAACTACAGGCATTTTACGCAAGCAACATGGCGGCTGTCAAGCACAAGAGTTATAATAGTAGAATGAAAAAGTCACTTATCTACATTGCGATTATTTTATGTATGTCTGTTCATGCATTTTCTGCTGAGAACGAGATACGTCGGATCCGGATAGAGAACTTAGCCGGTGGACTGGTACAGGTCAGTATCGACTGCGGGAAAAGTTATCAAACAGTTGGACGCGTCCGACATCCTGCACTGGTCAGTGTGCTTGGTTTCGCTGCTGCTACCTATACACCCACAAGCGCTGTGGCTGCTGTGGCGGTTCATGGTATCCGTATTAAGGTCGGGCAAGAGGTTAACTCAATCGGTAAAGCCGGTCAACCTCTTATGTTCAGCCTGGTGCCAGAAGAGTTTCAGATCATTCCGAAACGCTATGGAGGGCATCAACCACGTTCATCGGGTATTGATACCGATATCCATTCAGGCACATCCATTTTCCGCAATCTGGCGCCATATGTGGGGAGCGCAGCATTCATTGAAACTGAAGGCAACCTCAAACCAATCCCCGATGCCTATATGCCGCAGCCAGGGGATATATTTGTAATTCAGGTAACCAATCCTGAGAATGCTCCGCTGTCAGTTGAGTTTGAAAATCAACTGAATGGCAAAGTTACCGCACACTATGCCGGTGGTGTTGAAAAAGTATTTGCCCACGTAGTGCGCCCGGTTGAAGCAATAGGCAGATATGATGGCACAACATTCAACGGAGTAGGAAGCATTAACACAAACCATGGCGGGGTGATAACAGTCTCTACAGCTCCTAAATGCACATTCGATACTATCGAAGGCGGACCAGTAGAGACTCGCGGCGGTTTCATGATTCAACCCGTCTACCATACAGATGAGCAGCGTGAACGTAAACCCCAGGTAATGGCAATAGCAGCCGATGAAACCGCCCGTCCACTACTGGAGGGCACGCAACCTCTATTCCGGGGAAACATCCCTCTCACGTTCTTTGAAGATGACATTACTCATTCCTGCCGTGCAGAGCTAAAGATAGATAATGGAGACTGGGAGCTCGTGCCAAAGATAGTCGGGCGTGTCGATGATGCCTTTACACCTGCATATTTAAGCAATATCCTGGGACGCAAAGTTGAGAATGGCGTTACGTCCATAAGGATATTAATACCGGATATTGATCCCGTACTTGCAGCGAAAGATCTGGATTCAGATGTTGCAGATTACAATCGATCTCTCGTTAAGATCGGGCTCAAACCAGTTTCCGGAATTGTAACAGTCAGGCCAAAAAAAAACATATCAGGAGCAATGACTGTTTTCTACATAAACGGCAGAAAAATGTACTCTGGTAATGTATCACCCTGCGAGTTCACGTGGGATACCACTAAAATGCCAAACGGTCTGCATCGTCTGGAGATTGAGACTCCATACGGTAAGGAGACTAGAAGAGTGCTGGTAATGAATGTGCTCTCTTCATCTACGAAGGAATAGAGATTCATACTGTGTGATCATATTGACCATAAAATCATCCGGTGATATACTCCGATTAACATTTGTATATTATTAAGGTCTGGATTAGTTGTATTTGATAAAGACCACCCTGCGAATCACAATATTTGTCCTTCTGCTGGTTTGTCCATCGCTTCTGTTTGGACAGGGGTTGTCTACTCGCGTGAGTAGAGTTAACGTATCAGGAAAGATGATCCCTGTCCGGGTGGTAAGTGCTTCTTTTGATGCCTATCGCATAAAAGTGGCAATCGCATACGACAAGATCGGAGCAACTTCATCTGTCGGCTCGATTGCGTCTCAGAATGGTGCTGCAGCCGCTATCAACGGAACCTACTTCGATGCGTATACATCAAGTCCATACAAACCTCCCTACAATACTCTCATCACTAACGGTGTATTACGAAACGCCGCAGGATTTGGTACTACGCTGGGATTTGATTCGGTCGGCAACTATATGCTCGATCGTGTAAAATGGTCAATCCGAAATGGTCCACGCAATACCGCTACCCCTGAGTTTTGGCTATCCGCAAAAGAAGTAATGGGATGCGGTCCTACTTTGGTGAAAGATGGGGCAATATGTCTGAACGTACGCGGGGAAGGATTCAAGGATCCTAGAATCGTAAGTGCGTCGGCACTTCGCTCAGCAGTCGGACTAACTGCTAACCGGCATATTATTTTCATAACTTGTAAAGGAACAATAAGACAACTCGCACAGGTAATGAAAGGACTTGGAGCCATAGATGCAATGAATCTGGATGGCGGAGATTCAAGTGCATTATGGGTCCGTGGAAGGTATGTAACGGGACCTGGAAGAAATATCAGCAACGCCCTTCTTCTAGTACCAATAGTTAGAACCGTTAGATCACCTTTACCTGCAAATGCACTTATGGACCTGAGTAAATATGATCCTGATCTCGCTGCTGAAGCATTGGAAAAATACCCTCAAATTCGACTCAGCTACCAGATAATCGCAGATGCCATCGGCAGCAAACAACCTGAGCGTCTGCTAAAGATATGGTCACAATCATTCAAGTGGGATGTTGAGTATCAGACCTCTGGAAGCCACAAATCTAAAATGGATATTCTGGATTACTCTCGCAGTATAGCCAAATTGTCTGACTACTTGCAGAGTGGAATCTCCCCTAGATGGTGCTTCAGGGTGATGCTGTTCAAACCTTACGACAATGGGCATAAAGTAGCAGTCCTTGCCTACAGAAGCACCATTCTGCCGTTCACTCCATATGACCCGTCCACTGGACGCAGTTCAGGAAATGTGGAAGCAGTGGAACACATCTGGTCACTAGATGAATCCGACAGGTGGGAATTGATGTATGAAAGGTCCAGGCTGGTCGATCAGAGCGCCCTCTGGCAATATAAGTCATTCCCTAAAGGGGCCATTATAGGAAACTGATCACGTTTGACATTGAACAGTATATACAGGAAAATACCTCTGTCTGTGGATTTTATGGAGGTGTTGTCTTGCGGTTCACGGTTTGCTGTCTTGCTATGATCATGTTGTTCTCGTGCATAAATGCACATGCTGACCAAGGGATCAAGGTTGTCCCGGAATCAGGAGTGTTCGAATATAAAGAAGACTTCCGGACTTCTCGTTTTCTGAACGAAGGATTCCCTATAAAACTAGGCATGGATCAATGGAGACCTGGAGCGATTTTTAATCTTGGCCCGGAGAGCGGGAGAACGCTTGTATACAGGTTCTATTCAACAACAGCAATCTCTGATGTATCCGTATCTGTCGACCAGCGAAGTAATGGACCCAACCTCGGAGGATCAACCACACTCTTTGTTTCAAAAAACGGTATGGACTGGGTGCAGGCTTCATCTTCTTTGCAGCAAAAAGCTGACGCTATTGGTTGGCAGTCGGATCCTTTAGTCTGCACAACCGAGACAGCCAATCAAATAAAGGGGAACTCTGAAGTCTGGATCAAGCTCGTAATGGACAATACATGTGGCTTACCAACCGGTGAGTCATCCATAGTCAGCGCTCTGGATATCAAGATCACCACAACCTCTAAAACCACTAAAACAACAGATCCATATGCGTCTGCAAAACGATTGTTCTCACAATTATCAACCAGGCATAAATCCACTTTTACTAGCTCTGACCCTCGGCTCTGTTACCTGGAAGATGTCGATGGAGCTCTGATTAGCACTGCCGAAAGACCTGTTAAGACAGAACCCGGGTGTATATACACCTGCAGAGAATATGCAGCAGGCCTGCGAATTCCATTAGCCTCAGCACTTTTTATAAACACAAAAAAGTCCATGCAGCCGCTTTGTACCGCTGTCACACTGCGTTGCTCCAGAGACTCTTCACGTAAAGTTGCTGTAATCTGGAATGGTAAAACAGCGCAAGTTTTCGACACCGGGAGTTTTATTGAGCAGGATCGGACATTCTATGTTCGGTTGTCCAAAACAACTCCGTCGGCAGTTGGTGAGTTGCGTATTGCGGGCCTGGATTCAGGAGCAGTCCGTCTGGTTAACTGTGATTTTGCAGGAGGAAGCGCACTGGCGATTGTCCCGATGCCTGTTATGCCTGCTGCGAAAAAGCTCAAACTACTTGATGCATGTTATATACCAGACCCCCTGCCTCCAGCAGATTCTCAGGCAGTGGAAGGCAGGCAGGAACCAACCGGTTCTCAATTGGTGTTCTCAGGTCTGCAAAAACTATATAAAGAACATAGTGACTTTGGCGCCATCAGGATTATTATTAAGAACACTGATAAACGACCAGTGCTTATTAAAGATAAGATAGACTTGAACGGAAGGCCGATAGAATCATCCTATGTTGACTTCGTAAAGAGCGAATGGGATGCACGGGGAGTCGTATGGTATCGTGTACGACCCAGAACCTTAGCCCCTGGGGAATGCGGACAGATATACATAAGATTTCGGCGACATCCCGATGGAAACTCTGCTGCGATAACGATTAACCCGGTCAATTCTACCAACCTGAATCTCCGTATTCCGTATATAGCAAGACCGTCTTATATCGATTACATAACTGCAGATAAAAGCATGCAAAACTTGTATATATATGTCCGGGGTAGCCATCTTGGCGGAGTGAAGTCTGTCTCGATCAATGCAAATCCAGTAATACCGGCGTGTGTTAAGGCAGCAAAACCTTATGGAGATATTTCGTGTATCAAAGTAAAGATGCCCGGAAAGTTGAAAATCGGGACATATATGGTCGTCCAGGTCCGGATGCAGAGTGGAAACACTGCATCTGCCCAGTTCAGAGTCCTGCCATTCTGGTTCCCCAAAACTTCATATCATATCCCTCCTGATATTTGCCAGTCAGTCGGGATGAACCTGACAATGTGGTATCCACGCTCACTGGACGAATGCAGAAAATACAACATATACACCAATACAATGGATGTCTTCACCGGGCATGAACGGACTGCCCTTGTGCTCGGACCGGACGAACCTGATGCAAATGACAACGTGGGCGGAGGATATGACCGGGGACTGGGTTATAATGCCCGCAGGTTGGTCGAGTCCGGCTGGCAGGAGCTCATTCAAAGGTTTGTTCCTCAAGCAGCAAGCTGGCTTATGATGGACGGAACCACCCGACCGCTGAATTGGGCAGTCTACAGCCAGATAGCCGATATCTGCGCATTCGACCCCTATCCTGTCACATTCTATGGCGCTGACCATTATTATGTGGGAGAGAGTCTTGGATTAGCACGCACCAATGGGGCACCCAACCGCATGTATGCTTGCCTTGAGGCCTATGGATGGGGTTCAGGACAAGGTGTACCAGCCGGAGCGCGGGGACCATCGACTGCAGAATATAAACAAAGTGTCGTTCAAGCCATCGGAGCTGGAGCTAAAGGACTCACAAGCTGGGTATATGTGGCAATGGCTGGAGGTTGGCAGAACAGGCCGGATTTCAAAAACGAAATACTCAGATGTAACCGGATGATAAGTAGAACTGAAGATCTGCTGATACTGGGAACACCTGTTAACGGAGTGGCCTCAACAGATGCAGGTCAGGTTATGACAGGTACTGTTAACAATGAAAAATGGGAAAAGGACAGAGTCAGAGTATCCTGCCTGATGTGTGGTCCGGAAAATCTGGTGATCACTGCAGTCAATCATATTCCTGCCTCTGTTACAGAACCAGTCATCAAGCCGGCAGAGAATGTGAAGATAAGTGTTAAACTACCCGACGGCTTCACACACATTAAAGCCTTTGAGGCTACTGACGTTGCGTTGATACCGATAGGATGCACGGTTCAAGGAGATATAGCAACAATCCAACTGGATAAACTGGAGTCTGGAAGGGTGTTTGTGATTAAAAACGAATATAGCATCAAATAGCGTGGAGATCGTGGAAAGGGCGGCATTCATATGTTGCGAGCATTTCCAGGCACATTAACAGGTAACGTTGCAATATAATAGCGCACGGGTCATGCGAGCCAATTCCGCGTTCTTCGTACAATTTCGCGTAATCCGCGATTCTATTTCCGGGATTTTGCTACTTTGAGGTAGTAGAGTCCGCCTGCCAACATCATTATAATGCTGACCCACTGGGCTTGTGTCAGGTTCAGAAGAGACAACTGGGCAGAATACCCACTGCGCAAGAACTCTATCAAGAATCTGTATAGACCGTATAAAGCAATATATGCAGAGAAGACACCACCTGTGGGCAGGTTGGCTTTTTCTACCCTGGTCAGCACCCAGAATATCAGCAGGTTTGTAATTGAGGCATATATCTGTGTCGGGTGAGATGGTGGAGTTAGAGCTCCGTTTTCTAGAAATCTTACGCCCCAGGGCAAATCTGTCGGGCAACCGTAGCAACAGCCATTTAGGAAACATCCTATGCGTGTAAGGGCGTAAGCTATTGCAATCGATGGCGCACAAAGGTCTGCTATTTTCCAGAAGTTCAATTTGGCCTTTACTGTGTATAACCACCCACCAAGCATTCCAAATATCACACCACCGTGAAAACTGAGCCCACCTTCCCATATTTTGTATAATCCTGTTAAGGATTCCGTCTGATAGTTCAACAAAACATAAACTATTCTGGCTCCGATTACTCCGGATAATAGGGCAACCAAGCCAATGTCATAAACACGATCGGGATTTATATCGACCGATTTTGCTCGTTTTGAAGCCCTCCAGGCAGCAGCAATAAAACCAATGACCATCATCAGTCCATAGCTGTGAATTGGGAACCCGAATATGCTGAAAAGCACTGATCTCAAGGTATAATCTCCAGGTATGTTTTGAAAAGAGATTCTTCATTATTCAGAATGACAATAAGCATCCAGGATAAAATAGACAGGATGGCTAATTCTCTGGTGAGTTATTTTCTGAATGGAGTTTTGCAAACAGTACGGTGATTAACATTCCAATAACCAGAGCAGCGTCTGCAAGATTGAATGTGGGCCAGGACAGCGCTGTAGCAGCAGCCCCCAGGTGTAGATCAACAAAATCCGTAACCCCTCTTCCGGGTGTCACAATCCGGTCGATCACATTGCCCAACGCCCCTCCCATTAGTAGACCAAGACCGATGGACAACGGTCGGGATGTCCCAACGTGCCTCAGTCTCCAGATGGCATATACAACAACTATTGCCATCACAATGAACAGCGGAGCAAACGATGGTAATAAACCAAACGCTGCTCCGCGGTTGAAACTTAGTCTGAGATCGGCAAATCCTGGAATGACTGTCATCGCGGTTTCAGGGCTGATATAGAGCCGTGCTGCAGCTTTGGTTGCTTGATCAAGCACCAAAGATCCTGCAGCTACAGCAACTAATAGTATAATCCTACTCATTTTGAGTTTTTCAGAATCGCTAGATATTTTCAGCTGGCTTCTCCGGAATATCTTTCACTACCTCATGGCAGCGGTCACACAACCCTGGGTGGTCTTCGTGAGAACCAACCGACTCAAGTATAAGCCAGCAGCGCTCACATTTTGTACCGTTTGGCGCTACTATCTCAACCTTGAACGGGGAATCACCAGCATCAATCAGTTCCACCTGCGAAACTATGAACACTGACGGCAGCAATTCCTCGAATTCTTTGATGAACTCAAACTCCGTGTCCGGCACGTGCAGGACAACCCTTGATTCCATCGGCTTACCGATCTTGCCGGACTGTCTGGCCTCTTCAAGAGCAAGCAAAACCAGTTCTCTGACTTCCAGGATACGATCTCCTCTTTGAGCCGTTTCCTTATCTGTATAATCAAGCTTTACCGTTGGGAAAGCTGCCAGCAAAACTGATTCTGCCTTTTCTCCGGGAATGTGTTGCCATACTTCCTCAGCTGTATGAGGGATTATTGGAGCGATAAGTCTGGCTAACACGCTGGTGATTTCATACAACACAGTTTGAGCAGAGCGCCTGAGAGCAGATTTAGGCGCTGAGGCATACAATCTATCCTTAAGTATGTCCAGATAAAGTGAACTGAGTTCCTGAGAGCAGAAGCTATAAAGCAAACGATAGACTTTGTGGAACTCATAAGAATCATATGCCGGGATCACATTGGCGATCAGATCCTCCAACTTATGCAAAGCATAACGATCCAAACGTTCCAGATCCTTATATGCCACTCGATCAACAGCAAGATCAAAGTCACTGAGATTGGCAAGCATAAACCGGAATGTATTACGGATACGGCGATAGCTCTCAGTCACCCGCTTGAGTATCTCATCCCCGATACGGACATCCTCTGAATAGTCGGTTGAAGAAATAAACAGCCTCAGGACATCGGCTCCAACCTGCTGAATGATATTCAGAGGTGCTATGGTATTGCCGATGGACTTGCTCATAGCCTTGCCTTCGGAGTCCAGTACAAACCCGTGGCTAATTATCTCTTTGAAGGGTGGAATACCCTTCGTAGCCATGCCAACAATCAAGGACTTATTAAACCAGCCTCTGTGCTGGTCTGAACCCTCACAATATGTGTCTGCTGGATACGAGTGATACGGTCGTTTCTCCAGGACAGCCCTGCAGCTGGAACCTGAATCAAACCACACATCCAGCACATCCTCTTCGGAGCTAAACGTTTTTCCACCGCATGCTGGACAGGAAAAACCGTCCGGAAGTATCTGTTCCGGTGTCTTTTCATACCAGGAATCGGCTCCATTGACCTGCGAATCCTGATAGACTGCGTCGATACTCTCCTTGGTCATAACTGCTTCACCGCAGTCTCTGCAGTAGAACACCGGTATTCCTACACCCCATGAGCGCTGCCTGGATAGACACCAGTCCGGGGAATTCTCTATCATTGCAGTCAACCTGTTGCTGGCCTCTGGTGGAAAGAACTGCACATTTCCGATTGAGTCCAGAATTCTTTGCCTGAGGTCATTATGGTCCAGGTTCATGAACCACTGGACAGTTGTCCTGAAGACCAGAGGATTGTGACATCTCCAGCAATGCGGATAACTGTGGGAGATCTCACCGGAAGCAAGCAGGTTTCCGGACTCTGAGAGGGCATCAATAACTGCCTTGTTGCCCTGTCTCAGTATGTGAAGACCCTCAAATTGTATTGCGTCCTTTGTAAAGTATCCTCTTTCATCAACCGGACAAAGAGGAGTCAGTCCATATCGGCGGCCAGTTTCAAAGTCCTCGCGGCCATGACCAGGGGCAGTATGGACAACTCCAGTTCCATCCTCTGTAGTCACATAGTCTGCATGGACCAGAATGGAGTCACGATCGAAGAGAGGGTGCTTGAAGGTCAGATTCTCCAGTTTCGATCCCTTTATGGTCTTTACAACAGTAAAGTCCTTAACTCCCATGGCATCCATTGTTACCTGGAGCAGTTCTTTACCGATAAGATACCGGTCTTCTCCAACATCAACCAGGACATAGTCCTCATCCGGATGGATGGCGACAGCAAGGTTTGCCGGAATAGTCCACGGGGTAGTGGTCCAGATTATTGTATAACAATGATCAGCCGATTTTCCCTTGAAGTAACCATTCGGATCGCTTTGCAATGGGAAACGGACATGGATCGAGAATGACTTATGGTCGGCATACTCGATTTCCGCTTCGGCAAGTGCAGTCTCGTCATTGATGCACCAGTGAATCGGCTTGAGACCACGGTATACATAATCCTGTTCTACGAGTTCACCAAAGACTTTTATGATGGTGGATTCGTATTCCTTACTCATTGTAAGATAAGGATCTTCCCAGTCGCCCAAAATTCCCAGCCGTTTGAACTGTTCTTTCTGAGTATCCACCCATTTTCTGGCGTACTTTCGGCACTCATGCCGCATTTCGAGCTTTGTCGGATGAATGTTCTTTTTGCGGAACTGTTCTCCTACCTTATTCTCGATAGGCATTCCATGGTTGTCCCATCCGGGGACATACGGAGCGGTATGCCCGTTCATAGCCATGTACTTGATCACAAAATCCTTGAGAATTTTGTTGAGTGCATGCCCAATGTGAATATCACCGTTGGAATAAGGCGGTCCATCGTGCAGGATATATGCACCTTTAGGAGCCGGGCGCGTCAGAAGCTTCTGGTATATCTGCTTGTCAGCCCACGTCTTCTGAATGTCCGGTTCCTTTTGAGGGAGATTCCCCTTCATCGGAAAATCGGTTTTAGGCAGGTTTACTGTTTTACTGTAGTCCATTCTTTGATAAACTCCGCTGCGGCCTCTTCCCAGGTTCTGCTGACATCTCTTCCTGTCAATTCCAACCTGTAATGTCGGAGGACCGAGTATTTGGGCCTAACTGTCGGTGTAGGCCATTGCGCCGACTCAATGGGCGTTATATTGACGTGTGACATACCGGCAAGGTCGAGTATTTTTCGTGCAAACTCATACCACGAACAGTTTCCGGCATTTGTAAAGTGATATGTTCCAAAGCAACCTGTATCTACAAGGGATGCTGTAAAACCAGCCATGTCGTCAGCATAAGTAGGGGAACCAAACTGGTCTGAAACTATTTTCAATTCATTTCCAGCCTGAGCTGCCCTCAGAATACTGAGCGGGAAATTCTTGTGAGTTGGAGCAAACAGCCAACTCGTTCTGATAATGTAGAACTTTTTAAGTAATTCTTTTACTGCGTTTTCACCAGCAAGCTTACTGGCACCATATTCATTGATTGGATTAGGTGAGTCAAACTCCGTATAGGGTCTGCTCCCGGTCCCATCAAATACATAATCAGTGCTTATATATGCAAGTGATGCACCAATTTCTGCGCCAGCACAAGCCAGGTTCGAAGTGCCTATGGCATTGATCCTGAAAGCATCATCCGGATTTCTGGTGCAGGCATCGACATCTGTCATTGCAGCGCAGTGGATAATAATATCAGGTTGTTGCTTTCGCAAACACTCAAATACTGCATCCGAATCACATATGTCAAGAATCAAATGCGATGAAAGTAGATCAGCATTCCAATCACATATATCAAGAGGTAAATGAATGTCAGTCGGAATAACTTCATGCTTGCGGGATAGCGCCTTACAGACTCTACTCCCAAGCATTCCGTCAGCTCCGGTAACAAGGACTTTCATTATATCCTCCGGGTAATGCCGTAAAGCCCCTGTCGCTTAGCAGGGGCTACATTTTGCAGTTTCAAAACTAACTAACCCGCTTTATTCACCCAACTTCGCTTTTGTCCGGCAGTAGGGACATAAGCCGAGTGAGTCATGAATAATGCGAACTATGTGATCCCTGATATAGAATCAACGGGCAGATCAGGCAGGACTCATTACAAGCGCACTTAGTTCATTATATACCTCAGAGTATGAGCGGGTCAAATACAAACAAGCTGCTTATAACTGGATTGCAGGCCTAGAAATCTGCAGTTGCTACTGTAAAATTTTATTAACATCTTACGATAATTACTTGTGTCTATTTATTCACCATAATTGTAGAATGGCAGATTACAAATCATCATCTATGCACGGGATTTTCTTCTGATTTTCTATAACGCAATATGTTTTATTGCCTCACGAAAGTTTTGTAAGGTATCTATTCACAAGCGCCAGGAGTAATCACGTTTATTACATAGACTCCTGGAAGCAGGTTATTTTTTTTGTTTTAACAAATAGCTAAATCAGGGGGCCTTTGGCATGATTCTTGCGAGAATATTACATGGTGGTCAACTTAACATATTGGCAAACCTCTGCATTCAGCTTAAACCAGAGTTGAAAGTACAGTTGTTTGCGCGTCTTTTTCAGTTGACTTTTATCTTATTCATAATCTTGAATTATAGATATGGACATACCCAATGGATGGGGGAGTTCGTATTTCTCATTTGCACATGGAGGCAAAGATGTTCGCGCTCGGTGGAAATATACTTGTAGTCGATGAAGGAGCTGGATTTTGTAGAAATCTAGCTGCCAAATTGGCCGGTAGAGGCTACAGAGCGGATTTTTCATTCAATGTCTCCTCAGCAGCCAGCAGGCTTGTAGAAGGTGAAATTGACCTGGTAGTGATGAGCTGTGCAGGTGAATCTCCATGCCTGCAAATGATTGAACAGGTAAGAACTTTGTGTATGGATATCCCAGTCTTGTCATTTGAAGCACCTGAATGTGGACGTAAGTGCATCAGCCCATCCGGAGCACAGGATGTTAGGATTGTAGCTCTAGGATCCTGGGATGTAGAAGAAGCTTCTAAGCATGTATATGAATGCCTTGAAGATGTGCTGAAAAAAGCCGGATCTGCAACCTTGGGTAGTCAGCTTCTTTTTGGGTTGGGCAAGCACGTAGACGTTCAGATTCTTGGCATGAATAAAGCCGGCAACATGACAAGCACCATCCTTCAGAGAGATGAGCGTTACTTGTATCTCAGCGAGATTAAAGATTCTTCTAATAGAATCTGCGAAGTCCCAATTAGAGCAAGCGTCCGAGTGGGCGTCGCCGGAAAAGATGCACACTACAGCTTTACAAGCCAGCTAGTAAACATTGTCGATAATCCCACGTTTATGCTTCAAATGGGCAAACCAGTGGTTATTTACAGAACTCAAAGACGTAAACACCCCAGATTTCCAATGAAAATTCCGATTCGTATGGCAGCATACTGTGATGAATCCGAAACTGAACCTAATAGAATTGAAGGCACAACTGAAGACATAAGCCGCGGAGGTATGAGAGTAGTATCTCCTGAATATGTTGAACCCGGCGAAGTGATTATAGTGGATATGACGAGTGAACCCAGAACCCAGGGAGTCACTGCCCTTGCTTATGTACTTCGCACTGTCCCCAACCCTGCAGAGCAAGAAGGCGGTTTCATTCTTTCTTGTCGTTTCTCAAGAGTTGATGAGAGTATAGATAGCCTTATAAAAACGGAATCGCAATAATACCAACCGGACTTATTTCATAAAACCTCTTATAATATCCCCATATCTATTCATCCAACCTGCCTTTCTCATTACTGACACTGCTTTCGACTTGTTTTCCAGGGCTAACGTAGTATCAGGTTAATAATGCAGGCTGGCACAAAACAATGGAAATTCCAGGATTTCACGAAGGTTAGTACACCCGTCAGGGATAAGTCTATCTTAATAATGATTCGGAGGTTTTGGATGGACAGGTATCGTTTGTTATTAGGCTTGATGGCTGCACTTTTCGTAATGCTTGGCGTGCGGGTAATGGCTGCAGCCATTGATCCGGTCTCCCAATTGAGACTGATCCCTTTTCCAAGGCACATAACTCTTGGAAAGGACACTTTCAAACCTGCAAGCGGGCTTGTCATATCAGTTTCGGATACTCAAGCCTCATTACAAGCCGCTAATGACCTGGCAGATGATATTCGAATGGTATTCAGAATAAAGTGCCGCGTCAAGGCGCTTCAGCAGATGAAAGCCAGGACATTTTCCTTGCGTATTGGGGCTGATAAACCTGCCGCAGGCATTCCTGAAAATATCGAAGGTTACTCTCTGGTAGTATCAGCTCAAGGCATTAATACCGAATCATTCGGAGCAGCGGGTCTGGTCAATGGAATCGAGACGCTTCGACAATTGGTTATTGCCAATACGTCAGCAAACGGTATACCGTGTGTTACTATCAGTGATTATCCAAGCCTACAATATAGAGGTTTCCAGGACGATATTACCAGGGGTAGAAACTCGCAGCTCAAGACATTCGAGCTGCAGGTCAGAACAGCACGCTACCTGAGAATGAACTTCTTCACATACTATCTGGAACACCAGTTCGCCTTTGCGAAGAACCCTGTCATCGGGCCTGCTGATGGAAGTCTGACTCCCGAGGACTTGAAGTCTCTCGTAAGTTATTCCCACAATTATGATGTCGATATCGTTGGATGCCAGCAGTCATTGGGACATTTCTGGCAGATTCTCAAACACCCTGAATATGCTTCTCTCAAAGAAGGTGGAGACTGCCTCGATCCAACCAATGAGGGAACTTATAAACTCCTGGATGAAATGTATTCCGAACAACTTCCATTGTTGGAATCTAACCTGTTCAACATCGACTGTGATGAAACCTATGAACTGGGTACTGGACCATCCAAACCTTTAGCACAGAAAATCGGGATCGGTGGAGTATATGCTCAGCACATCCGACGCGTCCACGATTTGATAACCAATAAATATGGGAAACGGATGATGATGTGGGGAGATATTATCCTGCAGCACCCGGAAAACCTCAACGATATTCCGAAAGACACAATAATGCTGTCCTGGGGATATCATGCTGCCGAATCATTTGATTATGCTGTAACCCCATTTAAGGACTCCGGATATGACTTCTTCGTTTGTCCCGGTGTCAACAGTTGGAGCCGAATTTTGCCGGATTTCAACACCGCAAACATAAATATCCGCAATTATGTAAGATCAGGTGTAAAATACGGTGCATTGGGCATGCTGAACACCAGTTGGGGAGACGACGGTGAAAACCTGATGGGCTACAACTGGCACGGGATCGCATGGAGTGCTGAGTGCTCCTGGACCGGCTCCAAGACCCATATCGAAGACTTCAACAAACGAATCGGTGCAGTGATGTTCGGCGAAAAAGGTGAGGAATTCGGAAAGGCTATCACTCTGCTCACCAAGACCCACTCTCTACCTGGATATGGTGGAATGGGTGACGGACGGTTCTGGCAGGGAGATTTTGGTACTTTGGCTGGTGGACGACAGTCTAGTCTAAACCAGGCTCAGTCATTGCTCAATATTGTCAATCCTGCTCTGAAGCACTTATATGCTGCAAAGCGGGATTCCAGAATTAATACAGATCAATTGGACTACTTCATATTCGGCGCTCAGAGAATGAAACTTATGGGTGACCGTATGCTGGCTTATATGGATACTGCAGAAGCTTATCAAAAAGCTTATGCCAACCAGACAAACAAGTGCTTAGCTCAAGCCAACTTGAACAGGGCGATGACAATACTGATGAAAACAAAGGCTGAGCATGTTGCCTTGCGAGATAGATATATCGAACTCTGGAACCGTGAAGCCAGACCCTATACCCTGGACGGAATTGTAAACAGATACAATACTCTTATCGAAAAGTATGATGTCTTGCTCAAGGGGTTGGGAGATGCTCTTGAGTCTTTGAATACTGGCAAGGAATTGCCGGCCGGTGATAAGATCGGACTGGGTGTAGTTGAAACGTCGGTACGCAGATCAGTTCCCGACAGTCTGGCAACCATTGCTTTCATGCCTGATTCAACATGGCAGGCAGCAGATTTCACCAAACGGATTGGATTCAGCATTTCAGCAGGTGCCTCCAGCAGATGTGACCAGCCGGTTGAACTTGATGTGACCAACTTGAATGGAATCACTAAGGGTGTTCAACTGTTCCAGATTGATCCGGCGACTTCTACCCAGACTACCGTGCCATCCCAGATCATAACCCAGGACAAGGCCCGTAAACTAGTATTTCTGGCATCAGGCGCTTTCCCCAAAGACAGCGAAAGAACCTACCTGCTGTATTTCTCCCCTGCAAAATCATTCAAAGCTTCAGAGGATGCCAGTATACAAATAACTGATGCACCAAATGGAAAGCTGGTTGAAAGCGACAAACTGAGACTTTTGATTGGCACTGAGGGCGGACACATATACCGGTGGGAAGTGAAGTCAATGAACAATCTTGACCTCACTTATCCGGGCGATAAAGACTGGTCAGGATTTGCCGACATCAACGGAGTAAGCCGCAATGCCCCCAATAAAATCGAGGTATTGGCGGATGGTCCAGTGCTTGCACGTATCAGATTGAAAGATACCATAGATGTTGTAAAAACAATCACTGTATGGTCAGGAGTTGAGTGGGCAGAAGTAAACCTGGATTCCGGAACATCATGGTTCTGCAATTACGATGATTACAAGCTGATGGGAGTTGAGAGCAAGACTCCTGGAACGTATATAATGTCCAATGGTGAATCAGGTCCGCTCAAACCAATGGGGAATGGCCTGAGCTGCACCAGCTTTGCTGAAGGACTCACATGGGCTGCTAAATATGTGCCCAATGGCGCGATGATTGCGATGTTGACTCCCGAAGTAGGAACTACGATGATTGTTGGACCAGGGGATGGGATGGGCGCAGTAAGCCTGAACTATGGCCCCGAGGCCTCACACTTTGTCATATATGGTGGAAATACTCCAGCTTCACCTAAGAATGCTCTGAGTATTCTAAAAGACACTCTTGATTACAGGCACTGGCCGAAGACCAGATTGTATGCCGTGCAGGAAAAAGGCAGGCAATAGCTTTATTTAATCAGAAAGGTTGTGTAGAGTTGCATATTTCAGACTCATTGAATATTCGGGTTGATGTCAATTCTAGCGGTGTAGTAATATCTGCTAGAGGCTGGGACGGTTTCAAAATTGGTCCTGCTGTGTCACGGGTTGCTGTAGGCAGCGATGTATTTACTCTGCATATTTCGGAGTTCAGTCAGCTGGATAATGGTGAGTGGCACCTGAAATGGGAGAGTTCCGAATGCCCGTTCGTCGTTGAACAGACCATTAAACAGTCAACTCTCACAAGAGTTCAATGGTCTACTAAAATAACCAACACAAGCACTGCTACGGTTCCATTTGAACTTATAGACCTGTTGACTACCCAGGGAGTCCCAAATGCACGCTTTGACCTCGGCAGCAATCTGGGGGAAGTGCGGATTATGGAGAACGCTGATACAGGTGGACAGGTCCGCAGTGTTGCACAAATACTCTCAGGTTGTGACGGGCTGCATTCACTTGGAGGAACCAGGAGGAGCTTTCAGTCCCGTGGGATATCGGTAGTCTATAATCCAAATGATAAGGTTGGATTCCTGGTTGGATTTGATAGCTATGACAGGTGGTATGGCGCTATCGGCGGTGGCTTTGAGCTGGATTCAAACAAGAAACAGGACGGGATGGACAATGTGGATGGAGTATGGTCCAGCTTCTCCAAGATGTGCTATGATGTGCCTTCCCTTGACGCAGAAGACAGGATCTCTGCCTGGACAGTCTCGCTTCCGGGTGGTGGCATTCCTGTTGCGCCTGGAGTAACCCTTAATCTTGAGGAGTTTTCTGTCGAAATAGGCACAGATCCATTCAAGATACAGGATGATTACGCTGATAGACTTGCAGAGCGATATGAGATAACTGACTTGCCTGAGCCATTTGCAAACTGGTGCAGTTGGTATCCATACCGCTTGGGCGTTACTGAGGAAAACATCCTTGAGACAGCCAAAGTTGCAAAGGAACGCAGGCTGGATGAACTCGGATTGCGCTATATACAGGTGGACCTTGGCTGGGAGAAAGAAGACATCGCCTGTTATTTCGATGAGAATGAAAGATTTTCACACGGTCTGAAATATCTGTCTGACGGGTTAAAAAAACTTGGATTTGAGCTCGGTGCATGGTGCGGATTTACCTGTATATCAGCGGACCATCCGATCTATCTGGAGCATCCTGAATGGCTGGTGTCAGACGAGTCCGGAAAACCGTCCACTCAGTATAAATGGTTCTGGAAACCTCATTATGATGTCTACAATCTGGATGCCACACACCCTGGAGCTGTTGAATGGGTCAAAAAAAGCATAGAATCTCTGGCGGAGCGTGGAGTAAGGTTCTTGAAGTGGGATTTCGGGGGCAATCTGCGCGGCTCCGGACATTTCCACGATCCCAGCGTAGCAGCGACAGACTCCATAGAAGCATTCCGCAGAGTAGCTACAGTAGTCCAGGATGCAATGAACTCCCAGGGAGAAGAGGGCCTGGTTATCAACTGCACCAACACCCATATGGGCAGTCTCGGTCTATTCAAGTTGATTTATGGCAATAACGATACGGGGAATACGGAATCCAATCTCGGACATTTAAGAAATGTATATATGGCAGTGGCAACTAACAGGTATAAAAACCGAAGACTGGGGTTGGTTCAGCCCTCATGTATCGTAGTGGGACTGCCAGGAACTCTGGAAGAAGCAAGAGTCAGGTCAACAACAACATTTATGATTGGTGGACATGTGGACATTAGCGAAAACCTAATCCACTTGCAGGAAGATCGGTGGCAGGTGCTGTTATCTGCAATGCCTGCGGGAGACACCAGCGCGAAACCTGTAGACCTGTTCTATCCGGTTAAAATAAGCTCGCTGGCTTATGATTCAGCTCAGGGAAGCCGCATATCGTCAGATCACAGAATTCACCCACAGGGAGCCAATGTCTGGCACAGTCATGTGGTAGCTGACTGGGACGAGTGGGATCTGGTTGCAGTATTCAACATTGCTGACCCAGACATCGCATCGAACGGATATGTGACACCGAGAAGATTCGAGATTCCGTTCGATGTCATCGGGTTATGTCCGGATTCCAAATACTGGGCACATGAATTCTGGTCCTGCCAGTTCCTTGGCGAAATCCCCATACCCCAACTACCTGCAGGAACCTATACGCACCTTGGCTATCTGACTTCGCTCGTTGACACATCAGAACCCGGAATGCTGGATATTGTATTTGGGGCACCGGCTGTAAAGCATCTGGTGATAAGAAAACCACGCACACACCCGTGGCCAGTCGGAACCACATTCCACCAGAGCGGAGGCAGTGAGCTTTCAAATGTAGCATGGGATGAAGCCAGTCATAAACTGACCGGTGAGTTAAACCGTCCAAAAGACCAGTCAGGAAGCATAGCAATAGCTGGAGTACCAATCGATTCAAAGTGTTCTGCGCTTGTAGGCGGGCAGGAGGCAGTCGTTACTTTATCTGCAAATGGTTCTCGCCTTATACAGATAACCAGTAAAGGCAACGGGACAAAGTGGAGTCTGACTGTTCACTAGAATAGCAATCCAGTCAATATCAAATATCGCAAGCACACATATCCCTCCAGACTATCTGGAGGGATTTATCTTGTGGTAACATATCATCATCAAATTCTGAAATTCGAGGATACATCCGTGTTATTTAGATCCGCCATTCTCTGCATTCTACTTCTCGCTTCAGTGTCATGCGTGGCTAATTCACTCTCCATAACAAGCAAGTCAGTAGTTGTCCTGGGTAAAGATGCTACTGAACCGGAGAAATATGCTGCAAGGGAGTTCGTTAAATATATAAAGCTGATTTCAGGGACTGAACTGCCCATATCTGAAAATGCATCCAAAGGCAAAGTCAATATTTATATCGGTCAGACCAGTATCACAAAGAGTTTGCTGACAGGTTTCGACTGGAAGACGCTTAAGTCAGACGGAATCATCATTAAGACTCTGCCTGGCGCGCTCGTATTGGCTGGAGGTCGACCCCGTGGAACTCTTTATGCAGTTTATACATTCCTTGAGGATTATCTGGGCTGCAGGTGGTGGACTTATGATGCTGAGTATGTCCCAAGTACTAAAGACATAAAAATCGGCAGCATCAACAGAAAGTATACGCCTAAGTTCGTTGTCAGGGAGAGCTACTTCAGATCCAACATGACCGATACCGTTTATCCAATTAAAATGAAACTGAACGGTCACTTTAACAAAATCCCTCCCCAGATGGGTGGACACATTGGGTTTATTGGATTTGTCCACACATTCGATAATCTTATACCTTACGCTGTCTACGGAAAAGACCATCCTGAGTGGTTCACTTATTCAGAGGGTAAACGTTTATCCGGTGTAAATCAGCTGTGTTTGTCCAACAAGGACATGATTGCTGAGCTGATAAAAAATACACTAAAGGCCTGCAGAGAGAACCCGGATGCTGGCATAGTCTCAGTCTCCCAGAATGACAATTATAAGTATTGCCAGTGTGATGAATGCAAGGCTCTGGCTGATAAATATGGTGGGCAGTCCGGTCTAATGCTGTATGCAGTCAACCAGGTAGCAGACGCAGTAAAGAAAGAGTTCCCAAACTTCTACGTAGAGACCCTTGCATATCTTTATACTAGAGGTATCCCCAAAGGTATAGTACCAAGGGACAATATGATCATCCGTTTGTGTTCGATTGAATGCAACTTTGCAGAAAACCTTAAGGGTACATCCAACAAAGATTTCTACAGAGACCTGACCCAGTGGAAGAATGTCTGCAAGCGACTATATATCTGGGACTATGTGTGCAACTTCCTCAATTACCACATCGCCCACCCCAATTTCCACGTGTTTCGTGATAATATCAATATCTTTGCCGAAAACAACGTAATGGGAATCTTTGAGCAGGGAGATTCAGCCAACTATAATTCAGGATTTGACAGACTTAAAGGCTGGCTGATAGCTAAACTACTCTGGGATCCCAGCCAGGACACAGATAAGCTGATCAAGGAATACCTTGATGGGTATTATGGAAAGCCCGCTGCTCCCCATATATATGATTTCCTCAAATACACCGAAAAGCTGGTAATCGACAAGAAAGTAAACCTGGGCTGTTTTATGCACGACAACAGTTGGATGACCAGCGATGAAATGATCACCTGCTTTAAATACTTAAACGCGGCGCTGGATAGCGTTTCAGGAGACCCGGTCTATGAACAGAGGGTTCTAGCCGAAAGACTGGCTTTTCAGGTTGCCTGGCTGATATCTCCAGAGGACTATCGGACGCGCATCGCTGACAGTGGAGTCCTCAAATACAAGACCAGAAAGGACTTCATCAACATATACCAGGCCTTCTGCAAAGCCAATAACAACTATAATTTCAGTGAAAGCCAGCCTATGATGTATTCGATTCTCGGTATAGACCTGAACCCGGATATGACCAAAACAGCCAAAAAGCCCGCGGAATGTGCAAACCTGGCTGACACTGAATGGTACGATATACAGGATAAGGATCTTGAGCAGCCTATGGGTGAAAGATGGGTATATCAGGCCAATGACCCGGACGCATCCGATGGCAAATGTCTGGTAATGCCCTGCAATCATGTCGAATGGGCTATACAGAAAAAGTTCTTTCAATTGGCGCTTTTAGGTGTTGGTAAAGCTGACATCTATGTCAGTGCTAAAGTGACAAAACCGGCTAAGTCCGGAAAGGTCTTCGAAGTCGGCCTGTATGATGACGCAACGAAAGTCATCGCTCCCACTATAGGAATAGACGCATCTACCATGCCCGATGGCAAATATGTGAACATCAAGCTAGGCACATTCGACATAACCGAAAAACTGATCTTCTGGTCAGCCCCGGGAGGAGACCCCAGCATGGCAGAATCCATTTCAATCGACAGGATTTTCGTTATACCAGTAAAAGGATAAATGGCAGGCAAGATGCCTGCACCACAAAATGCCACCAACAGATTGTGGTGCAGGCTTCCAGCCTGCCGTCCAGTTCCATCGTATACAGTACACATCAGCCCTGATAAATAGATCTATCCAAATTTCCGCTCCTCACATCCCCAATACGGACACAATTTGACAACTCTGTTATTCGGGAATAAAATACGTCATCAAGTATCTTCCAGTTACTCAAGTCATATGGCAACACATGGGTTGATATACCACATTTTTTGAACCCCACATTGAAAAGGATGGAAATGATGAAATATATACGCCATCTATTCGGTATTTTTTGCGTCATTCTTATGTCTACTATAGTTTGCAATGCACAGAAAGTGGTCCTGGAACAAATACCCTGGACATACACAGCAGACAAGGAATCTGATCCTCGCCTTACACAGAAAATCGACTATGAAGCATGGCACACACCTGTAAAGACAATCCTAGCTGATTTATCAAAGAAGACTGGCGTTGAACTTCACGCTGGATACAGCAAACAGGACTGGCAAGTCAGAGACCGACGTATGAACATCTATCTAAAAGGTGTCAGTCTTGGAGAGTTGATGGACTCCATTTCCAGGGTAATGAAGTTCAAATGGACACAGAAAGAAGAGAAAACCTCCAGTATCTACACACTGAATCTGGATCGAAAACTTCTGTCAAAAATGCAGGCAGAGGCCGATAAACGTGCAAACGAGCTTTCCCAGGAAGTTCATAAACGCAGAACAGAAATGCTTGATTCATTTGCTGCAGTATCAAAGATGTCTGATACGGATTTAGCTAAACTAAAGGATACTGACCCATATCTGTATATGTGTGCCTCGACTGGATTCGCGCAATTAGTCACACAACTTATTGGAGAGTTCAGCGGCTTAAAAGATATGATTGTAAGTGGTGATCATTACGCACAGATACCGTATGATTCATTATCTCATTCCAGCCAGTTGCTTTATAGTGACGTGCTCCGCGAATATGAGAAATATGACAAAATACAAAGAAAGGCAGAATCTCTTCCTGCTGATTTGGAGAAACGGTTACCTGGCTGTGCTATTCAAATAACCCCTGCTCTTCCAGGTTATGAAAGTATTCAACGCACACAATTAAGCACATTTGGCAGTATTGGAAGTCCAATACATTTGGATGATCATACTGCTCATCACAAAGTTGGTTGGTTCTACTATCCTGGGTCGGAAAACGCCAGTGTAAGGGCATCTCTAGCCATGTCAAGCCTGACTATGGATAAAGGTAGTTATGAATCTTACCAGGAGGGAATGGACAAACTGTATGATGTTGCCGGTTCAGCCAACAAAGATATAGATTACTACTTTATGTATGATCCGATTCTGGACTATCCTTTCGATCCTGACCTGACGAAGGAAATCAATGCACAGTTAACTGATGATATGTTGAAGTCTATTGACGCAGCTACAAAGACTATTGGGGATATGGCATATCCCAGATTGTCCTACCAAATGTTGCAGAAGACCATCGCAGATGCGGCAAAGCTGAATATTGTTTCGGACAGTTATGCCGTTGTACTAGGTGACTATAAACCGGAACCTAAAGCAAAAATCTCAAAGGTACTGGAAAATCTATGCAGGGGTTGCCTGTGCAATTACGAGAAACATGGTTCGACAATTGAGCTGCGCAGGCGAGATTGGTTCAGAAGGAGAGCCTCACAGATACCTGATGAACTGGTAGAAGAGTGGCGAAATGAGATAAAACAGAACAATATTCTCTCACTCGACACCTACGCACAGATGGTAACACTGACTCGCGAACAGATTGAAGAGAATATTAGCAGCGATGCACTCCTGGACAAGTCCATTGGGATATTCTGGGAACGGCGCGATACCGAGGGGCTTATGCGCTTCTATCTTCAGTTAAATCCGTGGCAGCGCAAGTTGCTTTTCTCCGAAGATGGGTTGGATACTTCGATGTTGAATAAAGAACAGCGCCAATACTTCAAAGAGATGTTTCAATACGGACTTAGAACAGCCTGGTGGGAATGCAAGGACTTTGGCAATACAGACAACCAGGCATTAATAAAGGCATCCACAAAAACCGCAGCCATAAATGAAATGGAAGTTATAAAAGACACTGGCGGGATTCAATACACTTTTGATGTAACAGTAGATATGGATGGAAACACAAAGAAAGATCTATGGACCATACACCTACCGTTAATAAAGAAAGCAGAAGAGACAACTGCAACCACTAAGTAGTAATAACAAATTGTGATGCAGGCTTCCAGCCTGCCATGGAATAAAAGATGAGGTAACCAATGAATACAACAAAAGCAATCATAGATAGGGATTTTATTATAGGTCAGGTAGACAAACGCTTGTATGGATCGTTTATTGAGCACCTGGGGAGAGCGGTCTACCACGGCATATATGAGCCGGAGCATCCCACTGCAGATGAAAACGGGTTCCGACAGGATGTTATTGATCTGGTCAAGGAACTCGATGTCCCCATAATCCGCTATCCCGGAGGCAATTTTGTCTCGGGTTACAATTGGGAGGATGGCGTAGGCCCGAAAAACAAACGTCCCAAACGGTTGGAGCTTGCCTGGTTCTTGACTGAGACAAATGAGTTCGGCACAAATGAGTTTGCCGAGTGGTGTAAGAAAGTCGATAGCGAAGTAATGATGGCTGTTAACCTGGGCACAAAAGGACCGGATGAAGCCCGGGCACTGGTGGAATACTGCAACCATCCGGGCGGCAGCTACTGGAGCGATCTGCGCAAAGAACACGGTTATCCCGATCCCCACAATATCAAGGTCTGGTGCCTGGGCAACGAGATGGACGGTCCCTGGCAGATAGGCCACAAGACCGCCACAGAATATGGCCGTATAGCCTGCGAGTCTGCGAAAGTAATGAAGGGAACTGACCCAAGCATAGAGCTCGTTGCCTGCGGAAGCTCTGGACGCTTTATGTCCACTTATCCAGCATGGGAAGCTGAAGTCCTGGAGCATACCTATGAGCATGTTGATTACATCTCGCTGCACACATACATAGGAAATACGGATAATGATTTAGCTGGTTTCCTGGCTGCTCCAATCGGAATGGGAGCATTCATAGATACAGTTTCCGCAGCGTGTGACTATGTAAAAGCTAAAACCAGGTCAAAGAAAACCATGCAGCTCTCATCTGATGAATGGAATGTGTGGTACCACGGTGCAACTCAACCTCAGGAGCGCTGGAGTGTAGCGCCTCCTGTTGTTGAGGATATCTATAACATGGCAGATGCCCTTGTAGTTGGTGGAATGCTGATAGAACTAATGAACCACGCAGACAGAGTCAAAATGGCGTGCCTGGCCCAGTTGGTAAACGTAATAGCCCCAATAATGACAGTCAACGGCGGAGTTGCATGGAAACAGACCATATTCTACCCATACCTGCATGCATCGAAATACGGCAGGGGCACTGTGTTGAACTCCATAATAGACTCCCCCAAACACAGCACCAAAGAGTTCGACGATGTCCCCGAAGTGGCACTATCGATCAACCTGAACGAAGAAACCAACGAAATAACCATCTTCGCCCTAAACCGCAGCCAGGAAGAGGATTCCATACTGAACGTGGAATTGAGAGCGTTAGCAGACAGGTACACAGTAATAGAACATACAACCCTGTTCAATGACAATCTGGAAGCTACAAATACAGCAGAGAATCCAAACAATGTAACGCCAATATCATTGACCGGATCAAAATGTGAGTGTGACTGCCTGATCGCCAAACTGCCAAAACTGTCCTGGAATGTGATTCGGTTGGGAATAGTGGGATGAGGTAGCATAACTGCAATTGACAATGGATAATACATACAACTATAGGTTGAGGATAACATATGCATAGCCACAGAAAATTGATGGAAGAAGCTGTATACAGGTGCTTCGGGACTTGAGGGTTGGACTACAAGCGATCTGGATGACCAGCAAACACTATCCCAACCCGGAAATCACGAAACTGCCGAATACACTTCGTTTTTAAGCCAGACCTTTTATTGATTCCTTTCGGGATTTCCGGAGTGGACGATCACTTTCGTTGTCCGTCATCACTTTATCTGCACTCCTCAAATCCCGAAAGGCCGTTGGTTGTTTCTTTTTTATGGGACATTCTTATGTTTATCAATTAATTCCATCTGGATCCATACCTTAACAGATCCCGATAGACCCAAAAATCGGGCTGCACACAGATAATTACCGCAAAACGATTCCGAAAAAGATCGACAAATAAACGAGTTAACAGGCAGGTATCTCCACAATTTAGAATGACTCCCGGGAATTGATTCCGGGGAGTCATTTTTGGTATTGCAGGTTGCATTGAACAAAATTTTACAGTTGTTTTGTAAGGTCGATGGCGATTGAACGAAAATAGGATTCATCGGCAGGCGCAACCAACCCTGCAGAGACAAGATGTCCATTAGTTGCAATGCTGGCAGTTCCACTCGCATGAATTGCCCAAGTCTGGTAGTTAAAAGTAATTGACATCAACCCAGCGGAAGTTATAGCGCCAGTGATTGTGCATGGTGCATCTTCTATGTTGTCGTGACTGATTCCTGTGATGGATCCATTATTGGCAATGTTAAGATCAAAAGTTCCACTCCATTCACTTCCGTCTTCAGCCCAATTACCCATCCAATGACCAGCATATTTTGATTGAACCAGTCCGCCATCATTGCCGCCACAACCTGCCAGTGCAATACACAATATCATTCCGAGAAGAAGAAGTCTTATCATTGATGTATTCTCCATTTGTCATCTTTGTTGATTAGCGTACAGTATATCACGTTTTTGTAAGCAATGACACTAATTGAGAATATTATACGACAATTGCCACGGAAACACACACGTATTATTCTGTTTATATGCACATACAGGCAACTTGTCAGCATAGTTTAAGGCTGTATATAGATGAACCTAAAAATAATGCTTGACAGCTGATTCCATAGAGAAGAAACCAAAACATCGTGGGGAAATGGTTGAAACACCTAAATAAGAGATATTACGTATTCTGTATTTGTTCATTTGGTTCCAAAATGAATGTTAAGATAGCCATCTAGTAGCAAAACTACCAAAACTGTCCTGGATGTGATTCGGTTGGGAATCATAGGATGAGATAGCATAACTGCAATTGACAACTGATAAGTGAGAGTGGACAATGGATAATGTACAACTACAGGTTGAGGATAACATATGCATAGCCACAGAAATCCAACGAGGCCATGATGCCCCAGCTTAAGCGTGCACTTACTGCGGATGATCTGATAGTTTTGTCTCAACGGCACATTTATGAGATTGCTGTCTCGGCTGATGGTTGCACGGCAGCTGTGGTAACCGGGTACACAGACAATCCGCATGAACAGTATTCCCGGAGTATAATGGAGCGGACTCTTTGGATACTTAAGCTGGGATACCGAGGTCAGGAACTGGTCTGCGATAAGGATGCTCATACACCTGCATTGTCACCTTTGGGAGAAGCAGTAGCTTATCTATGCCGAAGTTCAGGCACCACCCAGCTTTGGATTACCAATCCGGACGGCAGCAAAAAGCAGCAACTAACTGATATTGATGCTGGCAACAACGCATTCGTTATTAAGAAGCAGTTCTCACTTGATCATTCCCCCATAATCTGGACACATGATGGACAGCATATAATGTTTGCGCGTTCTGGCCTCGATGATGATGTTGCGCAGTTATGGTCAGTACCCATTACCGGCGGAGAAGCAACTCAGCTTGTTGAACTGCAAAATAATGCTTGTTCTTTCATCGGATGGCAAGATGACAATGAACTGTTGATTTCCAGTGGACCTTGTATTTACCTGGTTTCCAGTAGATCCGGAGCTTGCAGGCTATTTATCGAGGAGCAGCACTGCCTGAGTGCTGTGGACCGTTCGGGAACATCCTGGCTGGCCCGGATTGACGGCGATAAGCTCAAGATTGGGGTTGTAGTCAACGGGCGCTGGCAAGAGAGCTGTCAGTTGGATTATCAGCCTTACAATGACCGTCCTCTTGCTATTCAACCAGATACCGGCAGGCTCTTTCTACTTCGACGCAGCGGCACATTGCAGACACTGATCCAGGTAGACTTGTCTTCAGGTAAGACCCATATAATCAGTAAGGTTGGGGAAGTCGTTGCAGCGGAAGCTAACAATTGCAGGCTCCTCTCTATATCCAAAACTGGTCCATTCTGGGTTCCAATTTCAACCCCTTATCATCCTGCTGAACTATATGCTTATTCTGATCCCGTAAGGGAACTGGTTTCAGAGTTTAATCCGGTGGTTGAAGAACTCGCCCTACCCTCTGTTTCAGCAATCACCTGGCAGAGCGATGGATGGACAATAGAAGGCCTGCTGGTGACTCCTGCAAAAGCTTCAGCCCCCTATCTAACTCTGGTTTTCCTGCATAGTGGACCCGAAAAGGCAGTAGAACAGTCATTTGAATGTCTCAATTCTCCTCGAGCCGGAACTGCTGCTGCATTGTTTGCATCCGAAGGTTTTGCTGTCCTCCTGGTGAACTTCAGAGGGAGCACAGGTTACGGGAAGGAGTTCATGTCCCAGCTTGGTGACTATCATCTGTTTGACCGTCCTATGCAGGATATCATTGCGGGTTTGGAAATGCTGACAGCCAAAGGAATAGTAGACCCAAAGGCTATCGGTATATATGGCAAGAGTTATGGGGCTATGCTGACTATATTGGCAATTGGACACTCGGAAATTTTCCGTGGGGCATTAGCTGCGTTCGGATACTACGATCTGGAGCTACAAGCTAAATACGCCGGACAGCCTTTCCATACACTCAGAGACACAAGAAGAGGCAATATCGATCCTGAGGAGGTTTGGAAGCAACCGGAACTATGGCAACTGGTATCTCCAATCGAACACGCTCAGAAGATACGAACCCCGGTGCTACTTATAGAAACATCAGCCGAACGAAGACCCGGAATGGAAGCACAACCATTGCTGAATATCCTCAAAACAAACAATGTGGAATCCTATCTCAAATACTACCCGGATGCTTTTCATGGTGGAGGATGGAATGACGAATATAAACGATCATACATGCAACAAGCTATAGACTGGTTCCAGCACACCTTGATGGGCAAGGATTTACCGGAACGTTTCTATAAACACGGCATTTAGGACAAACTTTTTCACAATTAATGTATCCTTTCCATCCCAAAACGCACCTCTATTAATAAGAATAACTACTACACTCTGACAATATAAATTTACATAGCAGGCATAATGTGAAACGAGTAAACCAATCTGACGCGGAGCTTGTGGCAGCGACCTTATCTGGTAGCAGGTTGAGTTTTGACTTGCTGGTCGATAGATACCGCAATATGGTCTTCAGACTGGCTTGCTTCAAGGTCAGGGACAACATAAGTATATGAGACAGTGTAAAAGATATTTGCGGTACATTGGTAAAATCCGGAATATGGAAAGGTGGTATAAGATGGTTGATACTGGATACAATGTGTTTGAAATCCCACAAACATCATCTACAGATTTCTCGGAGGCTATGACATTCCTGGAAATGCGAGGAATCATTTCCCGCACCGGTATAATCGATTCGATGTGGAGTGTTCTGCAGGATCGGAAAATCGGAAAAGTATTTGTCTGTCGGATACACGGTGAACTCTCAGGAGTTGGATGTTTCTATCACACTGAAACTCCAGCCTTCGAACATGTATCATATGTTGATGGAGTTGATTATAAGACAGCACAGGTGATTGCTGAATATCTTCCTGATGGTCAGAAAGAGTATCTAATCTCTAACGGACGGCATACTCAGGAATACTTTGCACACCTACACGGGTCCAATCTGGATCGTACCGAATTACACTACACTGTATCACAGGATTGCTTTCAGCCGGTATGCATAGGGAATATCGTAGAATTGACATCAACAAACTTAAGTCTATTGGAGGGTTGTGAAGCTCCTATTGATCGTAACAGAATCGAGCGTGATTCGACAATCCAGTGGTATGCAAATATCTCTAAAGGCAGAATCGTGGCCACCGCACTCATAGGACCTGCCATTATAAATGCTGATAGAGACTATGGGATCATAGGTATCGCGGCTGTCTATACCGAGAAGCCATTCCGCAGGCAAGGATTTGGCCGTCAATTAGTTTCGAGTCTGACTGAGAATATCCTGCAAGCTGGTAAACGACCAGCATATTGGACTACTCCTGATAATGCTATTTCGCAACGCCTGATCGAGGGTCTTGGTTATACCAGTTGTGAAAAGGTGGCTTGCTACTATTTAAGGAGACAGGCTTCACCGAAACGATTTAAACCATCATGCGTAAGGTAGATTAGGTTACTATCTTCATCCAAGATCTATGGTGAGAAAGTCAGTAATCATTAGCTATCGTCCATATCGAATGTACCCTTTTCAATCAGCGAAGCACCTATATCATTGAGAGTAATGAAAATGTTCTGGCAACGTAGGATCAACGCAGTAGGCGTAATATGAAAAGCGTGTCTCTATCCGACACAGAACTAGTGACGGCAGCATTATCAGGCAACAGATCGTGTTTTGACTTGCTGGTTGATAGATACCGCAATATGGTCTTCAGACTGGCGTGCTTCAAGGTCAGGGACATACATGAAGCAGAGGATCTGGCTCAGGATGCATTTGTGACGGCTTATCGATCACTTGGGCAGCTCAAAGAACCCGGCTGTTTTTCGGCGTGGTTGCGAAGAGTTGCCGTAAACCAGTGCAACATGCACCTGCGGCGCAACTATCCGTCTATCATTCCGTTGACAGAAGACATGCATCCGATAGACGATCCGAACCAGTCTATGGAACAACGGCTGATCTATTCAGAGGTAACGCAGGCGCTTGAGAATCTGTCAGAGACAAATCGGCTGGCTGCAGTCCTGTTTTTTGTAGACGGCTTCACCCAAAAAGAGATCGCTCAGTTCCTTGACCTGCCAGTCACCACCATAAAGCGCCGTGTTAACCTTGCCAGAGCACAGTTGAGACAGGAGATGTTGGGCGTGATGAAAGAAAATATTGGACAATCGAAACCGCACTCTGACTTTAGCGACAAGGTGTCAATAAAGATTGACGTGATCCGATGGTACCACCGGTTCAGCGAATGCATTGCAGTAGGCCAGAACCTTGTCTCTATATTCACACGCCTTTCCGAAGAGGACTATCACGAAACTATTCGCAATGAGACCCGGGCAATTCTAAATGCCATCCAAAGTGGGATGATGGTCAATGACGCTATGAAAGAGCTGGCGCCAACACTTGGCACTCCTATGTCTATAATGGTGATACGTGCGGGGGAGATCGGTGGAATTCTGCAGCACTCAGCGGACATTATTACCTCCTGGATGGAAATGGAAGAGATGAGAGCAAGAGTGGATGCTGCGTATTGGCTGAGAACTTTTTCCTTTATGCTGTGTGCAGGAGTGCCCCTCTTCACAGCTTTAGAAACAATGAAATCTGTTCCAGCAGTAGAATCTCTTGCAGACCTGCCGGACACCTTGATGGAGGCAGTAGACAACGGAGATTTTGCAGATGGATTCAGGGATTACCCGATATTCGGTGAAAGCACAGTTGCCCTTATCAAAGCTGGAATTAGTTCAGGATTACTTGAACAGGCAATGGAACTTGCGGTTGCAGAAATGGTGCAGGATGCCTACAGGCAGGCAGTTCCTGAATCGATGCATTCCTCCCAGGCAAGTCCGAAGCTAATGAATGCTCTTCGGTCGCAGATATCGAGCCCATCCCCGGAGACTCGCCTGGGAGCACTCAAAGCGCTTGAACATATAGCGGCATTCCCTCTGAGTATACAGAAGCCTCAAATTGGACACGGCAGCATGGATATGGCTGCAAACATAATGTCCGGAGAAAATAATCTCTCAAGCTTCATCTCAGCACTGGCAGATCCGGATGCCTGTATCCGCAAATATGCTGCTCAAATGCTGGAGAGTCATCCATCACCTCGTGCAATTCCGGCATTGATGCAAGCCGTAGATGATTCCGACGCCGGTGTCCGCGAACACGCTCTACTGGCACTTCTGGCAGTTGGCACAGACAGTGCAATGGAGAAAGCAAAGTCGAAGCTGCACGATGAGTCGGTGGATGTGCGCCGTGCGGTGGTGCGTGTATTGGCAGAAAAGAATGGTTCCGAAGCTGTTGGTCTGCTCATACAAATGCTGGATGACCCGGAGTTACTGGTCGCTCAACCAACATCTGAGGCTCTGATAAAGACAGGTGAGCCAGCACTAGAACCATTACTGAGAACAATCCGGACAAGATTGCCCCATATACCGGACAGGCACTGGGATACTCTTCAACACATCAGCCCAAATATCGCCAGAGATACCGTTCTTCATGCGTTGACATCAACAGATTTGGATCAACCGCTGCATAATCTGCTCCTCAGCAAACTGGCAACAGTCGCAACAATAGAAGACACATCAACTCTCATCCAAGCACTAAATGACCTACCATACGGCCTGCAATGGGAAATAATCAGAGCTGCAGGCAGACTAAATATCCGTGAAGCCGTGCCTGGACTCATTACCTGGTTAGACTACCCAAATCCTAGCCTTTGGTTATGGGTTACTAATGCCCTGGCTCACATCGGCGATGTCTCTTGCATACCGACTATTGCAGCTAAACTTGAAGCAATACTAGATAGGGTAAAAGATGAAAACCTCAACACCGAAACCATAACCACAATATCCCAATTCACAGGCTTGTTAAGTCAGTTCGGTTCAGAGTATCACGCCGGACTCGTTCTAAGAGCGATCCTGACAACCAAAACCAACCCCGAGCACCTTGCACCTATCGCAACCGTAAACGAGACCAAACAAATAGCAAAGTTACTAAATGCCAAAGACGATCAACTATCAGTCCTGTCCGCCCGTTTCTTCCGCGCTCTTGCCGACAGAGGAACATCTGGCAAGAATCTCATTATAGACGCAGGAGCCATGCCTGCACTCAAACGAGCTGCCAAATCAGAGCAGGCGAGTGTTCGGAGGATAACTGCTGGAGTTCTGGGGAAATCGTTGGAGATAGGGGGGTGATAAGCGTATATGCGTCGGAACGCGACTCTGGTATCGACAATTATGCTTAACTCAACTGTCAACCTATTCAACTAGTATAAAACTCTCTAACACCAGCTTCAGTAAGACTCGCTGACACAGTCATCCAGCATCGTCCACCCATATGCAATCTCTTCGAGCTGTCGCCCGCCTATACCTACGGTCTTTGTCTTAAGCATTTGTCCGCCCAATCTTTCATAGAATCCACGGGATGGGTTGGCGGCCAACACCCATATGATCATGGATTTAATGCCATTCTTGACGAACCTTTCTGCAACCACTCGAACTAATTCTTTGCCTATGCCTGTTCCCTGAGACTCCTTCTGCACATAGAGTGCGTAAAGCTCACCCGGGTACACCGGATTGCCATCTCTTTCAGACCCAGCGTGAGCATATCCAACGATGCTTCCCGAATCATCCTCAGCCACATAAGTGAAACACCGATCATCTGCCACTCGCTCACGCCAACCGGTTTCCGACCTTTCATAAGATAGGTTGTCGAGATACTCATCAGCCATAATACCGCGATAAGTGTTCCGCCATGTGTCTACGCCAACTATTGCAAGTCCTGGAGCATCGCTAGTGATTGCACTTCTTATTCGCACACGAGTCACCCCCCATGCTGAATATCATCCATTGAGTATTTATTTATCCCAATCCCACTCGCCAATCAGGAGATTGGCGTTCCCAGGCCTCCCCGTCTCCAAGTCCCCTCGTCTCCAAGTCTCCAAGTCTCCCCTCCTATCAGTATCTCGCCTCAACCACTACTCTCCCAGTCAATCCCTTCAGATGTATGATCTCCTTCTCTTTATCAAATCCGGTCCATTTCTTTCCATTCACTGTGACGGATTTGATTGGTTTTGTCTGCGGATGGCGTAGTCTTAACAAGACTGCATCAGGATGACCGCGCTCCGGCAACTCTATAGTTGCTTTGATCGTGCCATGTTCGACATCTGATGTGATCTCATATGAGATGTCTCCGAAATGGGTCGGAGCGTTCTTTATGGATAAACGTTTACCCTGCTCCAGCCATGCCCTGAGTGTTGCTCTTGCGAGCCAGAGATTTTTGCCGTCGTCCATTACAAGCAAATTCCGGAAGCGTTCCAGGAAGGCAGCTTCTTCGAATATTTTATCCGGGGGGCCATGGACTGCGTGTTCGTTGAAGATATATCCATCGTTTGGCAATATATCAATGGCGTAATCATTCAAGAACGAACGGATAAAGACCGGGATATCGTCTCCTGCAAGATGCATGTTACTGGTGCGCTCCAATCCACCTTGATACTGCCAGCCTGCCATGAACCAGTCTCCATTGCTGCGCCTTTCGGCATTTGCATTCTCCAGGAGCAGTCTGTCTTCCAGGACATCCAAATATCCCTGAACCCGCACATCGCTCGCTGGCATTAATCCTGCAGGACTTACAAGCGCTGCTGCTGACTGGACTGTCTCCCAGTATAATGGCCCCACATGCTCCCCGGAACCATCGCGCTCCCATCCCCAAGCTCCTGTGCTTACTCCTCTCACATAACACGCAAAAGGAATAACCGAATGGAAAGTACCATCGCGGACTGGAACAACCGGTGAAAGTGCAATTGAACGCTCAACAGCTGCCCGAAGGTCCTTGCGATAGGCTTCTGCTTCAGCTTTAAGTTTAGCGCCTCCTTCCGGATCAACCACGCTCAATGTAGCTGCCAGGCGAGATATCGAAATCCAGTAGTATGCTTCGCACTCATAGAACTGCATCCACAACCCGCCGCTATCAGGTGTCACTTGCAGGGCAGGCTGCAGACCCTTACACCATAGACGCTTTCCACCTGGCACCATGCCTGAGACAACCTTACGCTGGCGCAGCATCCATTCAGCGTTAGCCTTAATTCTGGGTGCGTAAGCCTTTAACCATTCCTTATCACCGGTCAGCCAATAGTGTTCAGTCAACGCCCATCCGATCGAACCAGGACCAAATGCATGGATTCCGTCCATATGTCCACCAAGTCCCCCGGGGCCCACAGCGTGTGTCAGGCATCCGTGCCCTTCAGAGAATAGTCCGTTTGGACGGTCAGGTAGTGCCCACGGATGATGACCTTTGGAGTTAGGGTCCATTGGCAGAGAGACCCATTGATACAACCCATCCTCCGCAGCCTGATGCGAACCCATCAAATCCAGTGCTGCAAGGACCATATAAGTCTCAGCACCCAGGATTCCATATGGATAATCGTCAAACCACATTTTACCGGTTGCTGGATTCTTCTGAGTATGCCTTGTGAGGTGCCAGACCCCAAGGTTCCACTGCGCCATCAACCTTTCCGATGGAACATCTATCTGCATCTTCGGTTCGAATCCGGCAGGAGCTGTGGGATGAGGAGGCAATTCAGCTCCGCACATCGCAGTGACAGCACCTTCCCATGTCTGTTCGGGATGTTTTCGAATTTGCTCCCGAATTGTAGAGAGTTTCCTGGTTTTGAGTTCCTTGATATACTCCTTTGCACTGACTGCCTGTGAATCCAACTCTATAGGAGGCTCCGAAGGAATCACAGTTACCGAAGCTGGTTTTTCAGTGTAAAAATGCCACACTTCCGGATTACCAAGACTATCGGCGTGAGGATTGCCGACGTGCACTGATCCGATAACATCATCCGTAAGGTTCCAGGTTCGACCTTCCCCGCCAATTTCACTAATAACCAACGTGATGACAGTCGTATCGCAGTAATAAGTAAGTTTGGGGCCGACAACCAGGGAGATCACATCACCTGGTTCCACACTTATAGTCTCCAGTGCCTTCTGATCTCCAGCAGTTGTTGGAATAACCTGTGAACCTGTGCCGGTGGTAGCCCCATGAGCCAGATTCCTGCGTTCGATGCTGGTTTCATTTGCAATCCACCATTCAATCCCATCACCGGTCAACTGTCCGTGGGCAACACTGGCTTTTACTCTCACAATGCCTTTGATCGGACTTCGCCAGCCAACCGCAACATCGTGATCCTTGCCCGGGTGCATAGCCATGCTCTTTGCCGGTAAAGTAATCCCCTGAACAGAAACAGATTTATCTGTCGGGTTACCGCCAAACCACGGGGTTTCGTCACTCCCCCACCCCTTTAAATCCGTATTTCCGGCGATTGCATCCATCTTAACAGTAATAGGTATCCTTGGAGTGCGAAAATCTTTAACGATGTTCCTATTTATGGATTTAGGTTTTGAAGTTTTGCGAACGAAAAAGCCATACTCTGGAGCAAGGATTGGACCATTCTCAAGGTCTGCTGCCAGGAATGAAAAATTGCCTGACTTTGTCCACACAGTAACATTAGAACGCGCGACATCGTCCGGCTGTGTAGTGTAAGGCTGCACCTTTCGCCACTTCGATGTCCCCATATATATCAGGCTGCCCTTTACACCACGTCGGTTGGAGCCTTTTCCAATTGAATGCCATGAATCTGAGTCCACTGTAGTAGTGGTATCATCTGCCAGAGGTTTCAAATTGGATATAATGCCATCATAACCTTCTACCCGTCCGCTGTAGTCTTTGTTGGAAGTAGCCTGGTCGAAACCCCATTCGATCTCAATATCCATCTTCTTCCAGGTCTCATCAACCAGCACCTGAACCATTGGGACATCATATACCGAAGCATTCTTGTTGCCAATTACACTGACAACGACACCGCATGTGTCCTGGTTCAACGCATACATATAAGTCCTGCCGTCGCCGGAAAGAGTTGGCTTGATAGACTGTGTCACAGGATTTAAGTTATTCCACCAGGAACTGGCAGATCCATTGTTGATCAGTAAAGTAATTGCAAGCTCATCAGGTGTGGGGATGTGTTTATCATTTGAATTCCAGGTTAGTACTAATTGTTTGACTGGCCGTATTTCTTCCCATAGCAATCCGTATAAAGCCTGCTTTATCAACGGAGCTTTCCGGTCTATGGGCTTATTAAGAGGCTGTTTGGCATAACACATTAGCCCCAGCCAGCTCTCCGGAGGATTTTTGTCAGGTTTCCGATCAGCACGGTATTGATAGGCACTGGAAGCAATATCAACAGGCTGCCCCACCGGATCAATCCGCTTATGTCCGGACTTTGAATCGCCTTGTGTACCCAGACTAATCAGCAGTAAAACCAGAGCAATCGCGAAAATAAATAGCATTTTACTGACCTCCATTTCAAACCGTCCTAACCTGTTAGTTTGGTGCAGTTTACTATGCATGATGGGGGATGTCAAATGGAGGTTATCATGGAGCTTCGGATTTTGGTGTGTATGTCACGAAAGGGATTTAAATTCTCACGCAAAGGCGCAAAGTAGAAAAATACGTGCTCTTCTATGGCGTGTGATTGTTCTTTTGTTTGTTCGTGTTATATTTTCCACACAGCTGATAAAACGCCAGAATATCTGTCCCTTCTTAGCGCCTTTGCGGCTTTGCGTGCGAAAAAAAGACTTACTGTTCTTCTGTTTTGCGTTCAGAGGATTTGTGGTAGGCTTCCAGGACATGGTCTACTTCGCCATCCATTCGGATCACTCCATAGTGCATCCAGATAACTCTAGTTGCTACTTTTCTAACTGCTTCCATATCGTGCGATACAAAAATAATGGTCTTGCCTGCTTCCTGGAACTGGCGAACTTTGTCGTAGCATTTCAACTGGAAACTCTCATCTCCGACAGCCAGGACTTCGTCTACCAGCAGCACATTCGGATCAACCTGTACAGCTATCGAGAATCCAAGTCTCATAGTCATCCCGGCTGAGTATGTCCGTATCGGGGCATCTATGAAATCCTCAAGCTCAGCAAAACCTACGATGTTGTCCATCCGGGCGTTGATTTCTTTCCGACTCATACCGAGAATAGCTCCATACAGGTAGATGTTCTCTATGCCTGTAAGGTCAGGATGAAAACCAGCTCCCAGATCAAGTAATGTAGAGATCCTGCCATTTACAATAACTTCCCCGCTGGTCGGCCTGTAGATTTTCCCACAGACTCCCAGCAGCGTGCTCTTGCCTGATCCATTTCGGCCAATTACAGCGACTGTTTCACCCTGGTCGATATCAAAACTGATACCTCTAATGGCTTCCACAACATCGGGTTTCCGTCTTCTGAACGATAACGCAGCCTGCTTTAGAGATATCTGCCCGCTATGGGTTAGTCGGAAGTTCTTTTTGAGGTTTTTGATTGAGACTGCGATCATTATAGCTTCTCCACAAACTGCCACTTACGGGAGTTGAAGAATGCATAACCCGCAATGCAAAAAAACAATGACACCACAAGTGCTAGTCCGAGAAATCCATAGTTTAGTGCGAAGTCCGGAAAATCCTTAACGTTCATCGGTTCCAGAAGTGTCTTGCGGTAGGCGGTAATGAGATATGACAGCGGATTCAACATATACAGATAATATACTAATTCCTTATATGGACCAGGTACGAATTTCGAGTAGTATACCTTTTCTATTGGATATATAACCGGCATGGCATAAAAAACCAGGTTCAGGAACGCCATCGCCATATACTTGACATCCTCATAGAAAACATTGGCACAAGACATAAAGAAAGCAAGCCCCAGGTGGTAGAGGAACTGAATGAATATCAACACAGGCAGCATCAGCCATGTGACCAACACAGGCGCTCTCAAGTAGAGGATGACATACAGGAAAAATACCACCATTGCCAGACAGAAATGGATCAGGTTAGAGATGCAGACTGATATTGGCATGACTTCGCGCGGGAAATAGGTCTTCTTTACCAGTCCTCCATGTAACAAGACCGAATCACATGCATCCAGCACAGAATAATAGAAAAAACCCCATACCAGGTATGCGCAGAACAGGTAAGCGGAGTAGTTGGGTATTTTGATTTCCAGGACAAACTTGAAGATGACAGTAATAGTTGCAGCCTGGATGATCGGGTTTGCCAGCGACCAGAGAAAACCTATAGCCGAGTTCTTATATCTAACCTTAAGGTCCCTGATAACCAGATTGACTATCAGTTCCCTGTATTTATACAGCTCTTTAAGTTCCTGAAGCATCGCGCCCCTTCTGTTTATGGGTTTTGGACTGAACCTTTACATTAGAGTTTACCGCCAACCTCATCATGCGTCAAATGTGATTGAATCCCAAAAACCACTCAAGCAGCCGTACATATAATAAACTGGTATTCAAAATAAGGTGTTTGGCATAAATCTTGCGGCTATATATTATGAAGGGCTGTTTATCCAGCCTTTGGTGACGTCATATTGTACACATTTGCCAGGACTTGTATTTAGGAGTTCTGCAGGTAGATTTTCGGAGGTATGTAGTATTGTATCCTCTTAGGCTGACGCGCGGAAGTATTGTATTGTTGTTTATATGCACTCTCGATATGCTGACGACGCTATATTTCGTAACCCATGGGTTTGCAGTAGAAATCAACCCTATTATGAATACATTTTTCAGAATCAGTCCATTTGCATTCGTCGCTGCAAAACTTATCAGTTTTATCCCTTTTATAGTCGCCATCGAATTGTATAAAAAACATAATGCCAGATTTACTTCCATGGCTACTCGATTCACCATAGTGGCCTATTCAGTAGTTTATGTAGTAGCAACTGTTGGCGCTAACCGCGCGTAGATTGCGGTAATGCCAATTTCTAATAGACTTCAGAGGGTCGACACACACTAGTCGGCCCTCGTTTTTATATTCCCTTCGGAAACAGATTATTTTCGTCCCTTCGCAGCGAGTCTGGCAGAACTCATGGCACGATTCCTACAGCGGACACTTGATTTCCATCCTTCACATGAGGCATAATCGTGTAGCAAATGGAGGGTTAGTTAAATGAAAAATCAAACTAGTAGAGAACGTGTCCGGAGATGCCTCGCCTTTAAAAATCCCGATCACCCTCCAATGACTCTGCCTGCCCCTTATCCGAACGACATACTCGGTGCTGGAATATCTGAGGATCCTGACTGGAAACCATGGAAAACCTGGGAATTCGCCGATTTCAGGCAGTGGGAAGACGAATGGCACAATGTCTGGAAATGCCTGCCGACCACTTCGGGAGGAGAGGTTATAAAAGGTGCCCTCAAAGACTGGCCTACATTAAGCTCCTACCAAATGCCCCGACTGGACTTGTTGAGCCGCTACGAACAGGCTGCCTTGCAGTTCATAGATTATCCGGATATGTATCATCTGGGAACTCTAGCCGGTTTTCCGTTCTCAATAATGCGGTATATGCGGACTGTAGAACAGTTCCTGGCTGATGTGCTGTTATATCAGGATGAAGTAATGACTCTTCAACAAATGGTTATAGATCTGCTGAAACGGTGTATAGACAGATGGGCTCAAATACATGCCGATGGAGTGATGTTCTACGAAGACTGGGGGACACAGGAAAGGCTCCTGGTTTCTCCCAACCTATGGCATGAAATGTTTGAACCAGGATTCCGGGAACTCGTAGGACACGCAAGAGAGCGCGGTCTGGATGTCTGGATGCACTCCTGTGGTTATATCAAAGATATTATCCCATCTCTGGTAGACATGGGCATCAATGTGCTGCAACTCGACCAGCCCAAACTCTCCGGTCTGGACTTTCTGAGAGAACAGTGCCACGGCAAGTGCGCCATCTGGTCACCTGTAGACATACAAAAGGACCTGCCATCCGGTGATGAACAATATATCAGAGCATGTGCACGGGAACTGATAGACACACTGGGCAAAAGCGGAGGATTCATCTGCGGACATTATGGCGCTCCCTTATCCCTCGGAGTCCAACCTGAAAGCCAACTCTGGGCTGCAGATGAATTTGTACGCCATTCAGGTGTCCAAATATAGCTGTTGTTACTTGTGCGAGATTCTGGGGTTATTAATTCTCACGCAAAGCCGCAAAGTCGCTAAGAAGGAAAATCGCACACTACTCTTCTATACATATTTCCGTTCACTATCCGTCATTAACACAAAGACGCCAATTACACCTATGTAAAGCATGCTTGACATTTAGTATATCTCATTACATAATATTGTAAAGGGTGCTTTACATCAGTTGAAGGATAGCATGTGGAACAGAGTCAAGGAAATGAGGACTCAGAAGGGGATGACTCAGGAAGAGCTGGCTGACAGTGCAGGAGTCTCGCGCCAGACCATCATCTCCATTGAATCCGGTCGCTATAATCCGTCCATCATGCTGGCATACAAGCTTGCAATCACATTTGGCTTGAGCATAGAAGAATTATTCCTTTGTGCGGAACAGATCGATAAGGAGGGTCAAAATGAATAAACCCCGAATCCCCAATCTCATTCTTGTTCTTAAGATAATTGGCTATTGCCTCGCCTGCAGTGTGATCTCATTCGCCTATGGTGCATTTCTGGCACATGAGAAAGGACTGGAGCACACTGCATTCTGGACTAGTACTTGTCGTTCAATGCTTCATTACTTACCGTTCTATGTGCTGTTCTATCCCGCTTCTCTACTTATTCATTATTTGACTACTGAGATGTGTAGGCCTGATGAGGCAGGTAAACCCGTTGAAGATGGGAAAGTGATTTGGAAGCACAAACGACTATTGTACACTTTGTTGTCTGTGCCAGCAATCATTTCTATGTCCAGCAGTATGATTCGCCACATTGAAAAAAAGCATGATATGGACTGGGGACTTGCGTTTACGATTGTTTTGATCATAGCAATGCTAATTCAACATTGGCTAAGACCAAATCAAGACACATTATATGTAATGGGCACGGGTGATACCTCACGCATCAACGATGAACGTGCGCAGCAAGTCCAGGGGAAAGCAGCCATATCGACATTGAATATACTATGGTACATTTCACTCTCCGGTGGAATTCTATATGAGATGGCGGTATTGGGAACATGGCCACTGCGTACTACGAGTGCAATACTATTCATTTCGTTAATCCAGGGAATAGCTACACGTTACTGGGACAAACGACTGTAAACGCAAAACTACCGGGTGACCGTCGGCATTACGGAAGGATTAATGCAGACATTTGAATAACTCCTTGTATGAGATAATTGTTGTATATATACCCGGGGGGTCTGCACTATTATGAAGCCTATTAACAACATTCCGGATTGGGATAAGAGACTTGCTAGACAGGATGCATTCTGGGACAGGCAGATTATAGACCGGCCCGTCATTCAGATGGTGGTCCCGAATAAATGTTATGTTGCCCCGCAGCGGACACCGAAAGTCTACTCCTCTATCCGCGAACGTTGGATGGATACCGAAGCCGTTGTGCAGAATACTCTTGATTATGTTGCCGGGACACTCTTCCTGGGGGATGCATTGCCAAGTGTGTTTCCAAATCTGGGCCCGGAGATATTGAGCGCTTTCATGGGCTGTGAACTGGAATACAGCGAAGGCACTGCCTGGGCAATCCCCAATCTTGAAGATTGGAACAATGTAGATCATATCAAGTTTTCAGAGGACAATTTCTACTGGAAGAAAATCCTTGAGCTTACAGATGCTCTTATGGAAGCCGGTGAAGGTAAATTCTATACAGGATTCACAGACCTGCATCCGGGAGCTGATGCCATAGCAGCATTTCGAGATCCTTTGAACTTGAATTTTGATATGATTGAAGCCAAAGATGGTGTCGTTGCACTCCTCGCCAAAGTCACCGAAGTCTATTTTCATGTCTATGATTTCTATTACAACAAGTTCAGATCAAACGATCAGGCACTGACAAGCTGGCCAGGAATTGTCTCCAGCCGAAAGTGGTATGTGCCGTCCAATGACTTCTCGTGTATGGTCAGCAAAGAAATGTTCGATGAAGTCTTTCTGCCCGGTATCATCGAGGAGTGCCAGTTTATGGAGGCCAGCATATATCATCTGGACGGTCCCGATGCACTGAGGCATCTGGACAGCCTTCTGGATATCAAGGAACTCAACGCCATCCAGTGGGTATATGGCGCTGGCAACAATAGAGCTTCCGACTGGATCCCGGTCTACAAAAAAATCCAGGCAGCCGGTAAAGGTATGCAGGCCTGGATAGAGCCTGATGAACTGGAGATATTCAAACGAGAACTAAAACCGGAGGGAGTGTGGCTGGGTGTCTTTGTCCCGGATGAAGACACTGCTAACTCAGTGTTGAAGTCAGTAGAGTCCTGGGTGTAGAAATCATACTTGTGATTTATACTCACCCAATTCCCCATTTGAAGGGGGGCAAGGGGATGTGATCCTGGTGATCAGTTTCAAAATAATCAATATGTTTCAATTGAATGCAAAACACATCCCCCTCGTTCGTAACCTCACGAGGCCATTTCAAAGGGGGAACATATCTTCCCGTTTCCCTGCATACATGTATCTCAAGGCTTCCCTGTGCTATACTAAGCATTATGAATAGAACGCCATCTTATATTCTAGTCATTACCGGACTTGTTGTGCTTGGCGGGAGTGCTTTTGGACAGGATGCTCCCTCAAAGCTCAGTATACGACAGGCACTGGACATGGCCATTTCGGTCAATCCCACGCTCAGGCAGAGTTCTTCAGATCTCGGAGACAGTAGGGTCAGGGCAGGTCTTGCCAGGATCGATACCTCCTTGACTGCCACAGCTGAAGCAAAACAGACGCAGGGACAGATCGGAAATGACACCAATGCCGTCGTTACAGGCAAATGGGACCGCAAGGATGCCAAGGGTGCCACTTCCAGTGTAGAGTTTGCCCCTGTCGGCATTGGGGTAGACCGCGGGGCTTTGTCCCTGCAGCACAGGATACCACTAAACCAGGGCAAGAACAAGCTCAGTACAAAGTACAATGATATACTGGACGCTGATTCCGCATTTCGCATCCAGGAAAAACAGATATTCCTCACCCGGCAGGCCACCATTTTGTCCGTTATAGGAGCATATCTAAATGCTGTCCTGGCACGTGAACAGATAAAAGTCCAGGAAAAAGCGCTCGCAGTTGCTGAAGAGGCAGCCACAAGCGCAAGAAAACGTTCCGACGCCGGACTAATTGCCGAACTGGAAGTATCAAGAGCAGACATCAGCGTCGCACAGACCAGGGACGATCTCAATGGCCAGGTCCAGGCTTATAAAGGCGCTGTTGACTCATTGATGAAATCCATAGGCCAGGGAGTAGGACAGAACCCTGAGCTGATTGATTCGGTCCCGGAAACTACACAGCCATTGCCCCCACTTGAAACGGCTGTAAGCACCGGTCTGCAGAACAGGGCTGAGCTTTCGGTATATGATCAACAGATTTCTGATAGATCGCGCAAAACAAACCTGGCAGCTGACCAACTCAAACCCGCGGTGGATGCAGTAGCAGGATTCAGCTCATTCAATGACCGCACTGGGGTGCTTGGAAGTTCCATCTTCAACCGCAACTCATTGACAATCGGTTTGGAATACACAGTAACTCTAGATAAACGTATCGTTACCGCTGAAAAAGAAATCAGCCAAAAAGACCTGGCGTTATACACCGATTTACGGGCATATGAGATGGAGAAAATTGCTGCCGATGTCAGAGATGCTTATAGATCGTTCGAAACATCCAGAGATTCACTCAACATTCTCGGACAGAACCTCAATACGACAGTAGAAAACCTCCGGCTTGCACAACGAATGGTTGATGAAGGATTGTCATCAAACCGTGAAGTCCTGGATGCACAGACTGCTGTAACTCGAGTGGAGAGTGGAATACTATCTGCCAAACTAAACCTCTATATGGCTGGCTTGAACCTCAAGGCTGCTATGGGTGAGGACCTAACAAAAACGGTGATGCAATGACAAGGATTCTGAAAACCTGGATTCCCAGATTACTATTTTTAGCACTACTAATATATGCAGGCAATCGCTGGGGAATTCCGCTTTATAAGCAATACATGACCCCAAAGAAAACATCCGTCTTTGTTCCTACCTCAACTGTGAAGTCGGGTGCATTCGTCGATAGTTTTCATGAGATGGGAACAGTGCAGGCTGAGAAATCGGTATTCGTGACATGTCCAATTAACGGCAAGATCATTACCATGGTAGATGACGGAGCCGTGGTAAAACCCGGAGCAACTATAGCAACCCTGGATATAACGGAACTGGAGACCCAGGCAAGAAGCCAGAAACTTAACTATGAGAACGCCAAAGCTGATTCGGACAGGGCCAAGTCGGAAGTTGATATGCTTAAGGCTTCCAACAAGACCGATATTGACCAATCACAGGCTGATCTGGATTTTGCCAAAGCAGAAGTTGATAGAGCACAGAAGACCCTTGAGAAAAAGCAGAGACTGGCAGATGATAAGCTTATCCCCAAATCCGAGATAGAAGATGCAGAGTTCCAGCTCAGGAGCAAACAACTCGATGTCCGCAAACGTGAGATGAGTATGGAACTCAAGAAGCGGGAAGTTCAGTCCAAGGAAACTCAGAAAGATGCTGATATCCGAAACGTCAATTTCCGCACTGATATGGCTAAAATGAGCTATGATGAAGCCGTTGGACGTTTGAAGAGTTCAATCCTGAAAGCTCCAGCCGGAGGACTTATAGTTCTCAGCAAGAACTGGACTCCGGACGGTCTACGCAAAATACAACCAGGAGATACCCTGAACCCTCAACAGAGTGTATGCGAAATCCCTGATCTGACTAGTATGGAAGTTAAGGTCGCTGTTGGTGAAGGAGATGCTCCGAAAGTCCTGAAGGGTATGAAAACCCGAATAAAACTCGAAGCTGTACCAAACAAAACCTATACCGGCGCTGTAAAGGATATCTCCAGTCTTGCTACAGAAGGCAGACCGTGGGATACAGGTTCGACTCCGGGCAAGAAGACTTTCGAGGTCATTATCAAGGTTGACCAGGTAGATCCTAAGACCCTCAAACCTGGAATGACAGCTGATGTGGAATTCATCAGCAATCAAGTGGGAAGCGCGCTCTTTGTGCCTATGGAATCTGTTTTTGAGCGCGAAGGCGCCACCTGGGTCTTTGTTAAAAACGGTCCCGATTTCAAGAAGACCAAAGTTAAAACAGGTTTGCAGAATGACAGTTACGTAGTCCTGACCAGTGGCGTATCAAAGAATCAAACTGTTTCACTGGTAGACCCGACCAAGAGAATTGAGACAAGGCAGTCCGACAAACCCGATACTCAAAACAGCGATGGAAAGAAATCTGTTCCAATACCGGATGCAAAGGCCAAATAGCTAATGGGCATTTTTGACGCCATACATACCGGTTTATCAGAGCTGCTTTCCCACAAGATGCGTTCCATTCTTACAATGCTTGGAGTCATCTTTGGGGTGGCGGCAGTCATTGCCATGGTCTCAATTGGAGAAGGTGCCAAACAAGAAGCGCTCCAACAGATACGCGAGATGGGTGTAGACGTAATTATCGTCAAACGGGCGATAATTGCAGGCGAACTATTGGAAAAAGCCCAGGATAAATCTCCATATGGGCTCAAGTATTCAGACTGTCACGCAGTGCAGGGAATCTGCGATTTTGCAAAACGTGTAGTTCCCTTACGAGAAGTTTTCGCTGATGTTAAGAAAGGCGAGAAACCTCTGCAAGTCAAGGTAGTCGGCACCACTGACTGTTACGATGAAGTCGCCAGACTTAGACTCCAGCAGGGCAGGTTTATAAACGCTAAAGATGTCACTGACCGCAGAGCGGTATGTGTGCTGGGTGTGGATGCAAAAAGGGATCTTTTTGGGTTCACGGATCCACTGGGTAAAATGGCCAAAATTGGCAAGACAATGTTCAGGGTCGTCGGGGTGTTGGACTACAAAGAAAAAGGATCATCAAACGTATTCGCAGCTATGCGAGACGCCAACATTGATATCTATATCCCAATAACACTCTCAATAACCGAGTTTCAGATTTATTCCCAGCAGGCTGTCCCCTCGACGATGAAAACTCTCAGAGAGATGTTCCAGAAGCTGATGAGCAGAGTAAGTCTGGACAAGAGCCCTATATCCGAAATTATCGTCCAGGCAAGTGGTGAAGAGGCTACTGAACCGACCGCTGATGTATTGAACAGAGTCATTAAGCGACAGCACCAGAAGATCATTGATTATGAAATGGTGATCCCGGCTCAACTTCTGCGTCAGAGCCAGCAGACACAAAGAATATTCAACGTCGTTATGGCTGCCATTGCCGGGATATCGCTGCTGGTCGGTGGGATTGGTATCATGAATATCATGCTTGCCACAGTCAGCCAGCGCACCAGAGAGATCGGAATCCGCCGATGTATAGGCGCTACCCGTTGGGACATAATCAGACAGTTCATGCTGGAAGCTCTTGTAATTACCTGTATGGGCGGACTTATAGGGATAGGTCTGGGTGTCGGCGGAGCTAAAGCTATCTCAATATATGCCGGATGGCTCACAGTCGTCAGTTCGCAGGCCATTATAGTATCGTTTGGAGTATCAGTAGTAGTCGGTGTCATATTCGGCCTCTACCCCGCAATCCGAGCCGCCCTGGTAGACCCGATAGAAGCACTGAGAGAAGGATAATATACAATTCCGCCATAAAATGCGCCTACACACTGGCTCCCCCCATTCCCCCTTGGAGAAGGGGGTCGGGGGGATTGATTTCCTTCTCATTCCCCCTTTGAAGGGGGTAGATGTGCAATTGTATTGTTGTTCAAATAACGAGGCTTGATTTGGCAATTATTGAAGTTGAAAACCTGACCAAACACTATATGATCGGCAGTGTGGATGTGCCTGCACTTAACGGCGTCAGTTTTGCGGTGGAAGCTGGTGATATGGTGGCTATTATGGGACCATCGGGTTCCGGCAAGACTACCCTTATGAACATAATAGGCTGCCTTGATAGACCGACCTCAGGTAAATACATACTGGATGGCAAGGATGCAGGCAGACTCTCGGATGCCGCCCGTGCACATGTCCGAAACATCAAGATAGGTTTTGTATTCCAGAGCTTCAACCTGCTCCCCAGGATTACTTCTTTGAAGAACGTCCTGCTGCCGATGATGTATGCAGGCAGGAGACAGAGTGGAAAACACGCCAGGCAACTGCTGGATTCCGTAGGCTTGAGTCACAGGCACCATCACACTCCCCTGCAGCTTTCAGGAGGAGAACAGCAGAGGGTAGCCATAGCCAGAGCACTGGTAAATGACCCCCCTATTATATTTGGAGATGAACCTACTGGGAACCTGGATACATCCACAGGCAAAGAAATCATGTCCATATTTCAGAACTTGAACAACTCCGGAAAGACAGTAATAATAGTAACCCACGAACCCGAAATCGCCCAGCACTGCAAGAGGATTCTGCGGTTCAGAGATGGAAAACTGGAAAAAGACGAGGAAGTCATAGACAGGACCATTGTTGAAATTGCTTGATACTTTTTAGTTATCAGCAGATTTCGAGGATGTACGCAGATTAGGGAGAAATAGTCTGGAACTGCACAGTGATTTTATCATTCTGAATGCAATGAAGAATCTCAAGCTTATGTAACAGGAACCTACACAGAAGCAAATTCTTCACTGCATTCAGAATGACAATAATCCCCAAAATGGACTATACCCACAAACTTCTTTACGCCGACCGATTCTACTGCATTAAAATCTGCGTAAATCTGCGAAATCTGTAGATGATTAAAAATCTACTCCGACTCTATCCTGGACTTTACGGCCACCAGCATATTGTCGACGTTTTCTTTCATTTTCTTGGCAATGATGCTCTTTATCAGCGCGCCGACCAGCGGTATATCATATTCGACTTCAATCTCTGAATCGAACCTGGTCTTGCCATCTACGTCAGTAAAGTTCCACTTTCCGGCATACTTGCTGTAGTCACCCTTTACCAGTGTGAACACGCATGTCTTGGCCTCATCGTCCCAGATATCCTCTTCTGTCCAGCGGATCTTTGTCTTGAACTCTTTGACTATCCCCACCCAGTCGCTGACGATTCTGGATCCATCATCGCTGCGCTCTATAATGCTCACGCTCTCCAGATCACTCATGAAATCCGGGAATGTCTCAATATCCCTGGCCAGAGAAAAAACTCTATCAATCGGTCCGTCTATTTCTATCGAACTATTAACTATCGGCAATTTAGTCTCCTTTTAACCATTACGTAATCCCATTCCCCTTGGAATAACGCAATCTATTCTCCTTGGGGATAACACAACCCATTCCCATTGGGATAACACTGCCTATTCCCATTGGTGATTGTGCCACCTATTCCCCCTTGGAGAAGGGGGTTAGGGGGATTGATTCCCTTCCCGATTCCTAATTTGAATGGGAGCAGTAGAATTTACACCTGCAATTATATCTATCCCTGCATCGGCTATTCTGCAGAAGATACTCTGATTATACCATCCGACGCATAAGTCCGACTACTTTGCCAACCAGCCTTACGGTAGGAAAATACATCGGCTGCATTGTTGCATTGGCTGGCTGAAGTTTGATCTGGTCTTTTTCTTTGTAGAATCTCTTGACCGTAGCCTCATCTTCCACCATAGCCACTACAGTATCGCCGTTCTCTGCAGATTCCTGTTGCCGGACTATTACAAAATCCCCATCCAGAATACCGTCATCTATCATGCTCTCTCCACGAACCCGAAGCATGAATCCTTCTTCACCAGACAGCATATCTGCTGGAACCGGATAAGCATCCTGAATCTCCTCAACTGCCAGCGTCGGATACCCCGCTGCAACTCGCCCAAGCACAGGCAAAGTAACCACCCCACCAGCGGATGTCTTCAGATTGCGCGTTGGAAGAGTTATTGAGCGGTTCAGCTCTGTCCCTCTACTGATGAGTCCTGCTTCCGCAAGTCTGTTGAGATGGAACTGTACACTCGAGCTGGACCGAAGCCCAACCGTAGTTCCTATCTCCCGAACAGTCGGCGGATACCCATGGGAGTCTGTAAACTCTCTTATACACTGCAGAATCTTCTTTTGCCTTTCGGACAATTTCTCAGCTGAAAGCATATACATATCTCCTGCTGTAAAGTCGTCATTAACATACGAACGAATGTTCGTTCATTATACATCCTACCCAATGTATTAGTAAAGCTATCATTTGAAACAATTCGAAACCGATATTGCTGCTCTAAAGAGGAAATCCGGCATATTAGTGGAATTATAGGTCATAGGAGTTTTCTGTATTTGCAGTAAAGGAGATTGAAATGCCGGAAATCAATAATGGACCTTTTCCTGATGAACTCAAAGGCTGGAACTGGGGTGCATTCCTGCTCAGTTGGATTTGGTCTATTGGCCACAATGTGTGGATCGGTTTGATTGCTCTGGTCGCACCAGCGTGGCTCGTAATGGCCATAATACTGGGCATCAAAGGCAATGATAGGGCATGGCAGAACAGGCAATTCAAGAGTGTTGAGGAATACAAAGAGATACAGAAGGCCTGGACAAAGTGGGGAATAATCACAGTTATCGCTGCTTTGGTTCTTGGAGTTATCTCTATCATATTGTATATTGTTTTATTTAATGCTGTGATAAGACCGCCAACTAGCATTATGCTTGATAGGTAAATTCCTTTACCAGGTTGTTAACCTATGATCACCCCGATCATGTACAAACCGAGTGGATTATAACATTAGCCACCAAAGCCGCCGTATAATTGCTAACATAGCAGTCAAGTAATTCAATCAGGCAGTTTGACATTATATTATAATGGGCATTATACTATCAATATATCGTGATATAGGGATATGTAGATTCATGGATACTACACTTGAAATTCTAAATAACAAGCAACCTCTCACTGATGATGCCTTATGTGAAGCCGCAGCTTGCCTTAAGGTAATGGCGCATCCTGTCAGACTTAAGATTGTCGATATTCTGACCAGGGAAGAGCCTACGGTCGGTGAACTTGCCGAGATGTGCGACTTACCTCATCATCAGGTATGTGAACACCTCAGGCTTATGCAAAACTGTGGACTGCTGACCAGCGTCAGGTCAGGAAGATCAGTGCACTACAAAATTTGTTCCCCTCGTCTACCCGGGCTTATAAACTGCATCCGAGCCAATTGTAAGCGATCAGAATAATTTCACATTTAGCACTACTACACACCTTTTATCGGGTGATATTTTGTCGGAGGTAATATTGATGAGTGAGAAAACCAGATTAGTCATTATTGGCGGAGTTGCCGGAGGGGCATCTGCCGCTGCCAGAGCCAGAAGACTGGATGAAAATGCCGAAATCATAGTGCTTGAGCGTGGTGAATATGTCTCATTTGCCAACTGCGGGTTACCCTACCACATCGGTGGAGTTATCAAAGACCGCAGCCGTCTGCTTGTCCAGACCCCTCAAACCCTGCACAGTCAGCTGCGGTTGGATGTCCGAACACGGACTGAAGCACTGCGCATAGATACCCAGCGTAAGGAAGTAGCAGTCAAAAACCTCGAAAATGGGACTGAATATTCTCTGCCATACGATAAACTTATAATAAGCCCTGGCGCCGAACCCATAAAGCCGCCTATCCCAGGTACAGATAATGCGAAGATAAAAACTCTCCGATCAATGGCTGACATGGACTCAATTATTGAGATACTCGATAGAGACAAACCTGGGCGAGTCTTAGTAGTCGGCGGCGGCTATATCGGTCTTGAAATGGCCGAAGCTCTGGTAGAGCGTAAAGTTGGCGTTACCCTGGTAGAGCTGGCACCTCAAGTTATGGCACCCGTTGATCCTGAGATGGCTTCCCCACTGCATGTTGAATTGACTGCAAACGGAGTTGACCTGCGACTGGAAACCTCACTGGTTGAACTCACTGAAGACTCAAACGGTCTTGTCGCTCACCTAAGCACCGGAGATATTCTTGAATGCGGACTTGTAATACTGGCAATTGGCGTCAAGCCGGATACCAAACTCGCTGTGCAGGCAGGACTTGCATTAGGCGAGAGGGGTGGAATTCTGGTAGATGACCACATGCGCACAAGCCAGGCAGATGTTTTTGCTGTGGGAGATGCAATAGAAGTCACAGACTTTGTCGGGGGATTTCAGACCTTGATCCCTCTTGCCGGTCCTGCCAACCGACAGGGTCGCATCGCAGCTGATAATGCTTTTGGACGTGATTCTGTATATAAGAAGACTCAGGGTACCGGGATATGCAAAGTCTTTGATCTTGCAATTGGCATGACAGGGATGAATGAAAAGACACTCAAGCGCGTAGGCAAAGCCTATGAGAAAGTATATGTGCATCCCGCCAACCATGCAAGCTACTACCCAGGCGCTACTCCGCTGAGCTTGAAACTCATCTTCGATCCGTCAGATGGTACAATACTCGGCGCCCAAGCAGTGGGAGCTGGTGGAGTCGACAAGCGGATAGACGTACTGGCTGTAGCAATTAGGGCTGGTATGACCGTATTTGATCTGGAGGAAATGGAACTCTCATACGCTCCCCCTTACGGTTCTGCTAAAGACCCGATTAACTATGCTGGTTTTGTCGCTGGCAACGTTCTACGAGGTGATGCGCAGATATGCCACGTTGAAGATGTAATGCGTGTGTCCTCTGCAGATCCTCAGCAGACTTCAACCAAAACCCAGCACGATTCATTCCTGCTGGATGTCCGGAATCCTCCGGAAGTTGCAGCCGGAACCATACCAGGCAGCGTGAACATTCCCCTGCCCGCTCTCAGGGACAGGTTGAGTGAAGTTCCAAAAGATAAAGATATACTGGTGTTTTGCCAGGTAGGACTCCGTGGTTATTTGGCATGCAGGATATTATCGCAATATGGTTACAACTGCAAGAACCTCACTGGTGGATACAAGACATACACTCAGTGCACACAGTCAATAACCTGCCGGGTTCCACCTCCTGCACCCAAAGAGGTTACAGATGATTCCGGGGCAACCAGTAAGGAGTCTGACCAACAAAAACCGGTTAACATAGTCAGGTTACTCGATACCTGCGGACTGCAGTGCCCGGGTCCAATAATGCAGGTATCACTGGCGATGGAACAAGCCAAAGATGGTGAAGCAGTCGAGATACTCAGTACTGACCCAGGTTTCTCTGCAGACATTGGACCCTGGTGCAACAGCACTGGAAACAGGCTTGTAGAATCAGGAAAACTAGATGGCAAATACCGCGCAGTAGTCGCCAAAGGTCATCCAAAACCTGCATCATCGTCTGATGGCATATCAAGCAAGAAGAAGACAATCGTAGTCTTTAGCGGTGAACTGGACAAAGCCCTGGCAGCATTTGTTATCGCAAATGGCGCCACATCTATGGGAAGTGAGGTCACAATGTTCTTCACATTCTGGGGCCTAAATGTCCTCAGAAAGCCGGAACAAGTCTCAGTAAAGAAGAATCTGATAGAGACAATGTTTGGTTGGATGATGCCTCGGGGTGCAGACAAACTCCAGCTATCCAGCATGAACATGGGTGGAATCGGTCCTTTGATGATCAAAGGGATTATGAAGAATAAGAACGTAAACTCCCTGCCGGAGTTCATCCAGTCAGCTCAAAGATCCGGAGTGCATCTTGTAGCCTGCACAATGTCTATGGACTTGATGGGAATAAAACCGGAAGAGCTGTTGGACGGAGTAGAATACGGCGGAGTAGCCGCCTACCTGAGCAGCGCCGAACAGGGATCAGTAAACCTGTTTGTGTAATACAAATCCACCTAATTCCCCCTTTGAAGGAGGGCAGGGGGGATGTGCGTCCAGAGTTGAATTCTAAACATCAACCGCAACCTGGTCACATCCCCCTCGTTCGTAACCTCACGAGCCCCCTTCAAAGGGGGAATTGGGTGAGTGTTTTTTACTCGTGTGTGATTTGCAATCACACACGAAACAGAATACCAAAATCACACGATTTCTATTTCCCCGCCAGAGCCTCTGCCATTTTGTCTCTCAACTCACCCTTGTTGAACGAAAACAGCACCCAGCCTCCCAGGCCGGACTCTTCTGATAGCTTTGCCTGCTTCACTATATCTTCAGGGGTGTTGACCTGGGCATACAGGCCCACATATACGGGCCTTTTGGCTTTCCATCTCTTGAATCCATCCAGCCAGCCGCAGAACCTGTCGGCTGCCTTTGCGTGGTTCTGGTAGTTCATCGGTGCAATGGCATCAAGATATCCTGCTGACATCCACTTCCGCCAGTTCTGCAGCGCATCTGCATAAGCCATCGTATCCTCAAAATCTGGAGTCGCATTTCCCCAGCAAATTGTGGAAGCTGTTACCAGTGCTTTGGGACGAACACTCCGGACCGCTATAAATATACTCCTAACAAGAGCAGTAACCTGTGCACGTCTCCAATCGCTCCAATCCGGATCGGTAGGCTCTGGTCGATCTGTTCTGTTGCTGACCTTCTGCCAGGCTGTCAGTGCGTTTTCAGAATATCCCCACTCTTTGCCCGGATACCTGATATAGTCCAGGTGGATCCCATCAACTTTATACCTGGATACTATATCCTTTATGACCTCCAGAATATATATCCTTGCATCGCTACATCCGGGATCGAGGTAAACCCCATCGGCCGACCTGTTTTGCCCGGCAAAGTTTACATTCAACCATTCCGGGTGGGCATTAACGATATGCTCAATATCTGATGGTGGATTTGGAGCTGTCCAAACACGGTAAACATTGACCCAGGCGTGGATTTTTATCCCCAGCTTGTGAGCTTTGGGAATGATATAATCAAGCGGATCAAACCCCTCTTCAAGCCCGGCCCCTGAATGCTCCAGATCAGATTTGTAGTAGGCATCTGCATTCTTGCGGACCTGTATAAACAGGTTATTGATGTGAGCTTGCTTAGCCGCAGCCAGGGTCTCATCCACCTGCTCAGGAGTGAAGAAACCTTCAGTCCATGCCGTAACCCAGGCACCATGGAATATCGGTGCCGGGACACGTGCAAATGCTGAGCTGCTGCAAATCAAAAGTGCTGAAACGAATAATAATTTTCTAATCAATGTCCCATCCATATTTTTGTGAAGATAATTGCTGCTTCAGGCGTCTAATCAATATACGCGATAAATGGACGCCAGGAGTGCTGATAATCATCCTGCGGCGGTCTTTCGGAGGCTGTAACAATGTTACTATATAATTTTTCCACAAAGTGCATCCGCTCTCACAGGCAGACTGCTATAGCAGGAATATTTTCTGCAATGCTGATTCTGTTAATATCTGCAGTGGCTCTGGCCGATGGTTTTCTTATACCCATCGTTAGGCCAAGACCTATCGAAATCTTTCCCCAGCAGATATTTACTGTGAAATACCACTATGTGGACGTGAATATCGACAACCAGGCCTGCACAACTAAGGTTGACCAGATATTCCACAACGATTCATCCACCGACCGGGAGGGGATATATATGTTCCCAATGCCGGAAGGCTCCGCCATTACAAAGTTCTCGATGTATGACGGGGAGAAGGAGATCGTGGGCAAGGTCCTGGACAAAGATGAAGCCAGAAGTATATATGAGTCTATAGTCCGTCAGCGCAGAGATCCCGCTCTGCTGGAATATGTTGACCGCAACACTTTCAAAGCCTCTGTTTATCCTGTCCCGGCAAATGGAGATAAACGAATCAAACTCGATTATACCGAAGTCCTCAAGAAGACCGGCACAACCTGCCGTTATGTATACCCGCTAAGCACTGAAAGATTCTCAGCAAGAGACATTGAAGATGTCCGGATAACTATTCATTTGAACTCAAGACTGCCCATAACCAGTATATACTCTCCCACTCATAACATAAAAGTTGATCGGGAGAACGACAATAAAGAAACCATCACTTATGTTGTTAAGGACAGCAAACCCGACACTGACCTTGTACTCTACTATACTGTCTCTGATGATGACCTGGGAATGGACCTGCTGACATACAGAGAAGCAGGTGAAGATGGATATTTCCTGCTGCTGGCATCTCCGAGGGTTGCCATAGACAAGTCCCGTGTCCAGCCAAAGAGCGTGGTGTTCTTAATGGACAGGACCGGAAGCATGGCAGGGGAAAAGATAGAACAGACGAGGGAGGCATTGAAGTTCTGCTTAAACTCTCTCAAAGAACAGGACTCATTCAACCTGATAACCTATAACGAAACCCCAAAACTGCTGTTTCCCATTCTACGGAAAGCGAACAAAGCCAACATTAAAGAAGCACTGAACGAGGTAGAAGGTATCACAGCCGACGGCGGCACTAACATCAATGATGCGCTGGATTCTGCATGCCAACAGTTCAGGATAATTGATCTTGCTACAGCAGTTACTACTCCTAATACAGCCAACGAGTACATAGTCTTCCTGACAGATGGTCTCCCGACTGTCGGCATAACCGATAGGGCAAAAATACTCGAGAACGCAGAGACTAACAACCGGCATAAAGCGAAAGTATTCATTTTTGGTGCAGGATACGATGTCGATGTCCACCTGCTGGACAAGTTGGCTGAACAGACCAGAGGAGATGCAGACTATGTGCGGCCAAAGGAGAACATCGAGGTCAAAGTCAGCGATTTCTTCGGAAAAGTCAGCGATCCATTGCTTGCTAATCCCGAACTCACATTTACGGGTCTGAAAACATCAGACATAACGCCCGGTCGTCTTCCGGACATCTTCAAAGGTTCCCAACTCCTGGTACTGGGCAGATACACGGGAGAAGGTAAGATCACAGTAACCTTGAAAGGGCAGTCTGCAGGCAAGACTCAGACATTCAACCTTACAACCAACACCAAATCCAGTGAGGATGGGAACGCGTTCATACCCCAGCTGTGGGCATCCAGAAAGATAGGGTTCCTGTTGGATGAAATAAGGCTCCACAGTAATAAAGAACTGGTTGACGAAGTGGTTCGGCTGTCCAAGAAATATGGTATACCGACAGAGTTTACATCAATTTTAGCTGATGACCGTAACTATACCGCATTAAATACACTCGCGGCAACTAGAATGGCCCGCGAGCAACTGGATTTGGCTAATGACTCAAAATCCGGGTCCTATGGCGTAGCTCAAAGTAGAAACAACGTCCAGCTCAATACCGCAGCACAGGCACCTGCATCAATGCCTGGTATGGGTGGAGCTTCGGTAAAGGATGCTAAACAGCTTGGTAAAGCAGCTGCAAACAGCAGAGCTGGCGGAGCATATTATGACCGCAATGACGAGTTGGTTGTAGTCAATAATGTCCAGAATGTATTGGGCAGGACATTCTATCAGAGAGGCAATTACTGGGAGGATGCCGACCTCAAGGTCGCTCAGAACTTAATGCAGATCAAACAGTTCTCAAGAGCTCATTTCGACCTGATAAAGGCCTACCCGAAACTGGCCCAGTTCTCCACCCTTGGCAACCTGAGAATAATCATGCCCAACAACCAGGCCCTGGAAATAGGAGCAGAAGGCAAAGACACCCTGACAGCATCCGAAATCCAGGAGTTAATGAATAAAAAGTAGAACCAAACACCTGTAGGGGAGGCTCTCCGGAGGCTGTCCCAGAAGTCTTCTAATTCATATAGATTTTAAGGAATTTGGTTCTTGTTTGGCGAATTCTATATTAGTGTATCATGCTTAGGAGTTCGCCGAAAGTGAAAAAAATCAGAGATT